>Ga0302221_10000003_pt1:0-487500 | contig 489695 bp, 427 predicted proteins | sample II_Palsa_E2_1_FD_193517 | JGI IMG/M metagenome (GOLD analysis project Ga0302221, IMG submission 193517) | Peat permafrost microbial communities from Stordalen Mire near Abisko, Sweden - II_Palsa_E2_1 | ecosystem: Environmental > Terrestrial > Soil > Palsa > Peat permafrost | place... | reverse complement strand
GAACTTCATTGATTACGATATCATATGGAAGTATGGCGTTGACATGATATAAAGCGTCATTGGATACTATCTCTTCGAAATCAGCATGAAAAAAATTCTGCAGTGCATGAACACCGGTGTCTGTCCGTGAAGCACCTGTCAGGAAGACCGGCCGGCGGAAATAAACAGAGAAGGCTTTCTCAACCTCTGCCTGGATAGAATTGGCGTTGGCTTGTATTTGGAATCCACTGAACCTCCCTCCGTAGTAGGATAAATCTATAAAATACCTATGCATATTCAAATATAATGGCCTTCTTTACGTACATCCACCCCATTCATCAAGGTCTCGGCACCAATCCCTTTAAAAGGTTTATATAGTTATCATTACTAAGCTGGCTCTCCAATTGTAGGAAATTGTCAGAATCGGAGACAAACGGGTAGGCCGTAGAAAAGAATTTGTATTTCCATTCATCACTTGGAAACAAATCACTCAAAATTTTGACTTGCTTAACGGAAAAACATTTCGTTTTAAAATATTTTTTGCATGCCGCTATCTTTTGATCTTCATCCTTTTCATTCAAAATCCTTTGCCTAAGCCTGTCTACATCAATATCGGTTGCAAAATTTTTACAATCCGAGTTGACCAAAATAACTGCTTTTTCAGGTTTCTTCTGGACGATTGTATCCGTTCTTGCAGAGTCCCTTACATCTGGAAAAGCCGTTTTGGTTTCTTCAAAAGGAATGGTCATCTTAACCGTATCTGCAAGGGCTTGTTTTGTATTGTCTAGGTAAACGAGTTGTAACGCTGTGCTGGATGAATTTTCGCTAAGTTTCTGGACAGAAGAAGAAGCAATTGGCATTTGTTTTGGAGGTTTCTTTTTGATTTTTGAATTTGTTTTTCCAATCCCTGTCCTTGTAACCGTGTCTACTTTTATTTCTTTGGGTTTAAGGACGCTGTCTTTTTTTAATATTTCCTTTTTGATAGAATCTGCGCCCAGTATGCCATTTACACTATCAGCACCAATAAAAGTATTATACAATATTGAGCTGTCATTTACGACGCCTGCCATGAGGCGGGAAAATGCATTATCTTCTTTTATTCCTTTAGTAGGTGACGACCGTTTATCCGTATCCTCTTTCAAAGGCATAATCAAATCCTTTGTCTCTTGGTTATACAAGACCCATCCCCTCTCCCCCATATTCTTCAGCTGGAAATCCAGATCTTTTCTGTTAATTAGTATTGAAAATCTCAATTCGGGATAAGCGCTTTTCGTAAATCCGATGGAGAGTGCATAATTACTGTCTTTTAACTGGGCGATAAGGAGGTAGCCTTCGGCTGAAGAATTAACAATTCTGCTATCAATTCTTGCGTAAAAAGACTGATTATTGTCTGCCTGAATCAAAACAAAATAGGAGCTCTGTTGAGAATAGCCTTTGCATAAGATTAAAATTAGAAATGCCGCTAAACCGGTCTTTGACATTGTCTCTACGCTGTTATACTTCAGGCAAACCTACTTCAAAGGAAGCATCTGTTAAAATTTCTGTTTCAAAAAATGTAATCCCGTATCCTCTTTAAATTTCAATATTCGCCGTACCATCTTTTCTATCCGAGCCATAATTGGTTTCACTTAAAATCGAAGAAATTGGGAATTGCCCTGCAAAATCCGGTTGATAGCCCCCAAGCGTTAACCTTTTATATAATTTTTGAATCCGATATCAACTCATCGAATACCTTTACAAACCATAAAAATTTAATATGAAAAATGTTTGGATTCTATTCATTTGTTTAGTCGCAGGTTCACACCTGTTTGCGCAATCCAGCCCGGAGATAAAAGACGACTCCTGGAAAAAAATATATCGGGCTTCAGCGACAAAAATCAACGATTTGGTTCACACCAAGCTTGAAGTAAGATTCGATTATTCAAAGTCTTATATGTACGGCAAGGCTTGGATAACCTTGAGGCCTCATTTTTATCCAACAGATTCGTTAACGCTTGATGCCAAGGGAATGGATATCCATAAGATTGCTTTGGAGAAGAATGCAAGCCTAACACCACTCATTTATTTCTATGATGGAATGATCCTGCGCATTCATTTGAATAAGACATACAAAAATGACGAAAAATACACGGTTTTTATCGACTATACCTCCAAACCGAACGAATTAAAAGCCGAAGGAAGTGCTGCCATCAGTGATGCAAAAGGTCTTTATTTCATCAATCCTATGGGTCTGGAAAAGGACAAGCCAACAGAGATTTGGACTCAGGGGGAAACCGAATCCAATTCAGCCTGGTTTCCGACAATAGACAAACCTGATCAAAAGTCTACAGAGGAGATTGCCATGACGGTACCTGCCAAATATGTCACCTTATCCAATGGCCTGTTGTCCAGCCAAAAGAAAAATGCCGATGGCACCCGTACGGATTACTGGAAAATGGATCTTCCACATGCGCCTTATTTATTTATGATGGCTGTTGGAGACTTTGCTATCGTAAAGGACCATTACAAAAATAAACCTGTTGATTACTATGTGGAGAAAGCATATGCTCCTTTTGCCAGGAAGGTGTTCGGCAATACACCTGAAATGATCTCTTTTTACTCTAAAATATTGGGATTCGATTTCCCTTGGCCTAAATACTCACAAATCGTGGTCCGCGATTATGTTTCCGGCGCTATGGAGAATACCACGGCTACTTTGCATGGGGAATTTTTAAACAAAAACAATCGAGAATTGCTCGATGATACTTATGACTTTGATGAAGACGTCATTGCTCATGAGTTATTTCATCAATGGTTCGGAGATCTGGTCACTTGCGAATCCTGGAGCAACCTTACCGTAAATGAGTCATTTGCAGATTTCAGTGAAATGCTTTGGGCGGAGCACAAATATGGTAAGGATCAGGCAGACGAGCATAGTTATAAAGCCATGGAGACCTACATTAATGGCGCCAAAAGGGGGGACGACTACGACCTGGTTCGATTCTACTATTCTAACCGCGAAGATGTATTTGACGGCGTGACATATTCTAAAGGTGGCCGGATATTGAATATGCTTCGGAATTATGTGGGGGATAGCGCATTTTTCAAAGCACTCAACCTATACTTGGTTACCAACAAATTCAAAACGGGTGAAGCACAGCAATTGCGGCTTGCAATGGAGGAAGTTACAGGTCAAGACCTGAATTGGTTTTGGAATCAGTGGTATTATGGAAAAGGATATCCCAAATTAAAAATTGATTATATCTATGATGACAACGCCAAAACAGTAAAGGTGATCGTCAACCAAACCCAGGACAGCAGTAATATGTTCAAAATACCGATGGCAATTGACATTTATACAGGGTCTAAAAAAGAAAGACATCAGGTATGGGTGCAAAATCAAACAGACACGTTCAATTTCTGGTACGTGGCGAAACCCGACCTGGTTAATGTGGATGCAGACAAAACCCTGGTTTGCGAAAAAAAAGACAATAAAACAATTGAAAATTTCATTCATCAATACAAATATGCAGGCCTCTATTTAGACCGCAGGGAGGCTGTAGAATACTGCTCCAAAATACAAGATGATCCAAAAGCCTTGGCTTTATTGGAAACTGCGATGAAGGATCCTTTTTTTGGAATCAGAAATTATACATTGAGCGTGATGGACCTAAGTAAGGATATCGTGAAAAAATCAATTGAGCCCATAGTTGCCGGATTAGCAATGAATGATCCCAAATCCGTAGTGAAGGCAAGAGCAATGGAAGTTCTCGGGAAATACAAAAAAGAGGATTATAAATCCATTTTTCTGAAAGGGATCAATGATTCCTCTTATACTGTTTCCGGCAAAGCCCTTCAAGCATTATCCGAGATTGACAGTTCACTGGCTATGTCAGAGGCCAAATCATTATCCAAACAGCCCTTCAAAGGGGAACAAATGATCGCTATTTCGAATGTCCTCGTGAAATATGGGGGTGAAAGTAATTTCGATCTGATTACAGAAAATTTCAGCAAGATGCCTGTTACTGAGGCAAAGTTTAATCTTTTGGTTTCCTATAGCAACCTTCTATCAAAAATTCAAAATTCAGACAATTTGAAAAGAGGTGTGGATGAGATTGTAAAATTCCGGGATGCCATTCCTTCGAGTGTCAGACCTCAAACCGATCCATACATAAATAACACAATACTTAAAGCCCTGGCAAGTAAAAAAGATACTGCAGGCTTAAAAGACCAGGCAGCTTATATTGAATCAAAAATGAAAGATTAAGACCTGGATTATAAGTTTAATTAAAAAGAGAATCCCTTCACCATCGTGAAAGGATTCTCTTTTTTAAATACATCAATCAAGATGGTGTATGTGTAGCCAAGACATAAGAAAAAATGTGGATAAATTTCGGGCACTACAAAGGACTGTTTTAACAGCCAAAGGAGAAGGATCAATATTGTATGGTGGAGAAAATATTTTAATTTTCTTTTCTTTTATTCAATAAATAAATGCACAAAATCAAACCAAAGACAGCAACGCCTGTTATTATAAGGTCGTAAACCCAAATTTTACTCTGGCTTCTATGATTAAGATTCAAAATCATATTGATCAAGCTGTAAATGCCAGCGCCTGACCAGAAACCAATACCATATTTATATCTATCTTTCGTTTTTATTAATTTGCAGAGAAAGCAAGATAGGGAAATTATATACCTTTATTAAAGCAAAATCCGGCTCCCGCAAGTTTTTATAGTAATTTCATTATTGAATTTGGAAAGAAATACGGAAACCGTAGGATGGAAGACCACGCAAAATGCCCAAACGGCCTAAATTTTTGTTCCTTTTATCCGTAAGTATTATCATCCTAATTTCTTGTAATGAGCAAATAAAATAATTTTTTCCCCATATATTAGGACGGTTGACAGTACCTTTACCATCGCTAGCAGTACTGAAATAATATCCGAAAAAATCCTCTAATACAAACTTGAAATAATTTAGAATAGTGCTGTTTTGGTTAAATTGGATTCATTGGATGGATTCAGCACCCTGTTAATAAGAAATCACGAGCCATTCCATTTCTTTTGCCCACTATACCTGTCAAGATTTACCAACTTCCGCCCGCACCCCCACCTCCTCCTCCGCCACCGCCAAAACCACCAAATCCACCTCCGCCCCCACCACCAAATCCACCGCCACCGCCAAAACCACCTCCGCCGCGGTTACTAAGCATCGAAGCGATAATCCAAGGAAGCATACCCGATCCGCTGAAAATTCCACCTCCTCCCCTTCCGCCGCCTCTTCCTATAATAATCACTATGATGAATATGATAAAAAAGATTCCAAAAAGGCCTGCGCCGGAAATACCTTTGCCGCTTCCCCTATTTGCATATCCTTCAGGGGCCTTATATTCACCAGCCGCTGCTTTAATAATAGCGTCTGCGGCAAGATCAAAGCCACGATAGTAATTATTCTGATCATGCTCTCTGAAATTAGGTACAATCTCATTTTCGACAATAGCTTTCGCTGTAATGTCTGGTATTGAACCCTCCATGCCATAGCCTGTGGCAATGAATACTTTATGATCGTTTATGGCTGCGAGGATCAAAAGACCATTGTTGGTTTTCTTATTACCAATGCCCCAAGTTCTCAGAATTTTCAAGGCGTAATCCTCTATCGAATAGTCGCCTGTGGTCTGAACAGTAACTATAGCAATTTGAATGGATGTACTGTCATCATAAGCCACTAGTTTACTTTCTAATGCCGCCACCTGATCCGGTGTTAACACATGACCCAGATCATTGACCAGCCTGGGTGGGTTTGGCTTAGGGGGAATATCCTGACCTCTGGAAACGATAAAAGATAACAGGAGTAATAATGATATAAGTTTCTTCATTATTTTATGGCTCTTGATTTATCTGCCGAATACAATATCATCAGGTAACTCATTTTTATCATTGTCCTTGTCATATGGAAAATGCAGGCTTAAGGCTTCGCCGACTTCAGTGATGATCTTTGCAATCCCTTCACCATATTTTGCATTATTGAAGTGGGATAAGATCAATTTTATTTTTTCATTCCAGAAAAGGTCTCCCACCTTTTCATGTATTCCCTTGTCCCCATACAGTGCGAGCTGGCGATCTCTCATCGCTATATACAACAACACGCCATTACGGCCGGTTGTCTGTTCCATTTTTAGCTGATGGAATACCTCGGTTGCCCGGTCAAGAGGGTGAACAAATCGGCAATGACTCTCAATAAAGACACGAATCTCTCCACTGGTTTGTTTTTCAGCGGCTTGAATGGCTGAAACAATTAGTTGCTTTTCATTAGTTGATAGAAAATCAATTGCTTTCTTACGAAACAGATTCAACATTGAATGGGTTACTTAATATTGAAATTAATGTCGGGGTTTTTTTCAGAACCTGCATCAGCTTTATAATATGGTTTTTCGCCAAATCCAAACATATGGGCAAAAAGGTTGTTCGGAAAGGTCTTAACTTTTAGATTATAGACGTTGACAACGTCATTGAAATCCTTTCTAGCAACATTTATCCTGTTTTCAGTGCCTTCGATTTGAGTTTGAAAATCCTGGAATGACTGGGTTGTCTTCAGATTGGGATATGCTTCTGCAACTGCCATTAGCCGGCCGAATGAACTTTGCAGTTGCCCTTGTGCTGCCTGATATTTAGCCAATGATTCGGGATCATTGATATCAACTTTAATTTGGGTTGCACTGGCTCTTGCAGCAATAACGTCCTTTAATGTAGATTTTTCAAAGTTAGCCGATCCTTCGATTGTCTTTACCACACTGCTATATAGATCGGTACGGCGTTGATAATTGGTTTCTACGCCGCTCCATGCATTTTTTACCCCTTGATCAGCGCCTACCAGCCCGTTATAGCTGCTGCATCCGCAGCCTCCAAGTAACAGAATCGCCAATACAATCACAACTAGGGTTACATTTCTTGTACTCATTTTCTTTATGATTTTAGGTTAACCGTGCAAAATTAGCTCTTTTGAGACTTTACCAAATTAATTTTCTGGAGAGCAACTTCCATCATAAAAACAAAATATTTCGGAGATTTTTATAATAAATCTTTGTAATCTTGGCGCCAATAGAGAGAAAAATCAACTAATAGAACTGAAAGAAATGAACAACTATGGATTTCAAGGGCAGGAGCCAATATCCATAGCTGAGTCGGTTTTGTCACGAACTACCTCATCGCAGCAATCCCAGGCAGCACTTTTCCTTCAAAATATTCCAGCAATGCGCCACCACCGGTTGATACATAGCTCACCTGATCCGAAAATCCAAATTGATTAATTGCAGATACAGAGTCTCCACCGCCTACCAGGGAATATGCTCCGTTTTTGGTTGCGGCAGCAATGGCAGTAGCAATCTCTTTTGTTCCATGTTGAAATTTCTCCATTTCGAATACTCCCATTGGCCCGTTCCACAAGATTGTTTTTGACTTTTTTATCACATTGCAAAATTGCTCGCAGGCATTGGGGCCGATATCCAGACCCATCCAATTGTCAGGGATATTGTTACTCGGTGCCGTAGAAGTATTAGCACGGGGATCAAATTTATCAGCAATTAAAGAATCCGAAGGTAAATGCATGCATACATTTTTTGCAGCTGCCTTTGACATCAGTTCAAGAGCTGTTTGCATACGATCGTCTTCACATAGAGAACTCCCTATATTCCCTCCTTCCGCCTTCATAAAAGTGTAGGCCATTCCTCCACCGATGATAATATCAGTTGCCTTTTCTAATAGGTTTTCAATGATGAGAATTTTATCGCTCACTTTGGCTCCGCCGATAATGGCTACAAATGGTCTTTCTGAATTATGCATTATTTTTTCAGCGTTATTTACCTCAGCCTCCATCAGTAAGCCAAACATCCTTTTTTGAGGCTGGAAAAATTTTGCAATAACAGCTGTCGATGCGTGGGCCCTATGTGCTGTACCAAAAGCATCGTTGACGTACACATCACCCAGTTCAGATAATTTCTTCGCAAAGCCTTCATCACCTTTTTCTTCCTCCTTGTAGAACCGGAGGTTTTCCAACAATAACACTTCGCCTGGCTGCAGTGCCTTGGCTTTCAGAAATGCCTGTTGCCCAATACAATCATCTGCAAACAGGACCGGCTTTCCATTCAACAATTCGCCTAAATGTTTAATCAAATGTTTTAAAGAATATTTATCTGTTGGGCCATCCTTTGGTCTGCCAAGATGTGACATCAATATAACACTGCCCCCGTCACCAAGGATTTTATTTATCGTAGGTAAAGTAGCTTTCATCCGGGTATCATCCGTAATCTCATATGCCTCATTTAATGGCACATTGAAATCCACCCGGACCAAAGCCTTTTGCCCGGCGAAATTGTATTGACTGAATGGACTCATTGCTTTTACTTTTTTGATATCAGATTGGCAAAGTAGTGCACCGTGCGGACCAATTGACTGACATAACTCATTTCATTGTCGTACCAGCTAACTGTCTTAACTAATTGCAAATCTCCAATCGAAAGCACTTTTGTCTGTGTTGAGTCAAAATAGGACCCGTAAGTGATACCAATAATATCACTGCTTACAATTTCGTCTTCAGTATAACCGAAACTCTCGTTACCAGCGGCTTTCATCGCGGCATTTACTTCTTCGACTGTCACTTTCTTACGCAGCACAGTAGTCAATTCAGTCAACGAACCTGTAAGTGTTGGAACCCTTTGAGCAGTTCCATCCAATTTGCCTTTTAGACCAGGTAATACCAGACCAATTGCTTTAGCTGCACCAGTGCTATTGGGAACAATATTGGCTGCGGCAGCCCTGGCGCGTCGCAAATCTCCTTTTGGATGTGGTGCATCTTGGGTATTTTGATCATTGGTATATGCATGGATGGTGGTCATCAAACCTCCGACAATCCCAAAAGTATCATCGAGGCATTTTGCCATGGGCGCCAGGCAGTTGGTAGTGCAAGAAGCGCAACTGATAATGGTTTCACTGCCATCAAGCTCATGATGGTTGACATTGAAAACAATGGTCTTAAGATCGCCTGTTGCCGGGGCCGAGATCACCACCCTTTTTGCACCTGCAGTCAAGTGTGATTCAGCCTTTGCCTTATCTGTAAAAAAACCCGTGCATTCCAACACTACATCGACATCATGCTGCTTCCAAGGAATTTCAGCCGGATTTTTCTGTGCATATATTTTTACCTCATCCCCATTAACCACAATCGAGTTCTCCGTAGCCTTTACGTCCTGGCCAAAACGGCCCTGTGCGCTATCATATTTTAATAAATGGGCCAAAACTTTTGGGCTTGTCAGATCGTTGATAGCGACTATTTCAATTCCTTCCATATCATAGATTTGGCGGTAAACCAGGCGGCCAATCCTGCCAAAACCATTAATGGCCACTTTAACTGTGCTCATAGCTAACAATTTGAAGTTTTTAAAATTTTAAGGAGGCAAAGTTACAATTTTCTACTCTGATTGAATGTAAATTTTTGGTAACCAAAGAGCTATTACTGGCAATTTTCAGGCCTTCATCAAGAATTGATCATTCACAGGCTTGTTTTCTATTTGGAGTAAGAACAAGGGTTCTAGTTAGTTTAAAAGTTTTGGCAGATTTTAGAGCGCCTTATATCTTTGCACTCCTTTCACGGTAAAACCGTTAAGGCTACTGAGCAAAACGCCGCGTTGGTCAATCGGTTAAGACGCATCCCTTTCACGGATGAATGAGGGGTTCGATTCCCCTACGCGGTACTTTTTTTAATATGAAGCCGGAATCACAAGTTTCGGCTTTCTTATTTGGCTAAAATACAATGCATTGGGGTGTTCGAACTCTGCGACAGGTGTTCCATTTATTGGCAAGCCCTGGACTGGGCCATCCTTAAGATAGTATCCCGACCCGGTGAAATTAATTTTCCAGCGCCGTTCCATTTTGGTTACAACTTCCCTCAATTCGGTTATATCATTCAGCATACCCGTTGTGATATTTGTGGGTATGAATCTCTCGTTCAATAGCAGACAAAACATTAAAACATATCACAATGACAAACAAAAATGAATTTCCACCCGTAATCAAAGACTTTATCTCCGCAGTCAATTCGCACGATGAAAAGGCTTTTATCAATGCCTTTGCCGACGACGCCCTTGTTAACGACGCCTCAAGGAATTTCTGGGGCAGGGAAGCGATAAAGAAATGGAGCGATGAAGAAATAATAAAACCTAAAGTGACTTTTGAAACAGAGGAGGTAATGGAACATTATGGCGATTACATGATTACAGCACTTACCAATGGTGAGTATGACAAAACCAAAGCGCCAGATCCTCTCTATCTTGATTATTTCTTTTCGATAAAAAAAGACAAAATCATAAGCATGTTCGTTTTTCTGAACAAGAAAAAAAGCGTCAGCCAAAAGGCCTAATTAACCTTAAATACCGCATATCGTACCTTTATGATGCCGGTATTTATTTTATTAGAAAAAATGAGCAACAACAAGGTACATATCATTAATTCCATCACTGAATTGCATCGTAGGTTTTCCCTACCGGCGCCTGAACATCCATTGGTAAGTGTTATCGACCTGAAAGATATGCGAATCAAAAAGGGAGAAACCGACGCCACCAGCGTCGCCTTCAATTTTTATTCTGTCTGGCTGGAAGATGACGTTCAGGGGAAAATACGTTACGGCCAAAGCTATTTCGATTTTGATGAAGGCAAAATGATCTTTATTGCGCCTAAGCAGGTATTGTCCTCACTCGATCACCAGCAGACCAATAAAGGTTACGGCCTTATTTTCCACCCCGATTTTATAAAAGGGCATCCATTAGCCAAAGCGATCAAGAATTACGGTTTTTTTTCCTACGCTGTAAACGAAGCCTTGTTTTTGTCGGAAAAGGAAGAAGAAACGATAGTGTCCGTCATGCAGACTATCATGCAGGAGTACAGTTCCAATATCGATAAATATAGCCAGGATGTGATCGTATCGCATATCGAAGTTCTGCTCAACTATTCCAATCGCTTCTATGGCCGTCAATTCATCACACGCAAAAATGCAAATAACGATTTGTTGGCTCAAATGGAAAGTTTGCTGACGGATTATTTTCGAGGAAAGAGCTTAAATAAGGGGTTGCCGACTGTACAGTATTTATCGGAACAATTAAAGGTCTCGCCAAGCTATTTAAGCGATACGCTGCGTGAACTAACGGGACAAAACGCTCAACAGCATATTCACAACCTATTGATTGAAGAAGCAAAAGAGTTGTTAAGCACCACATCACTTTCCACAAGTGAAATCGCTTACCAGCTAGGCTTTGAGTATCCACAATCTTTTAGCAGGTTGTTCAAGCAGAAAACAAGTTTTTCCCCATCTGATTTCAGAAATAGTTTCAATTAAACATGAATCCCCCCAAGCTGGTCTTTCCCGGGAATACGCTGAATCCACCTTTACCGTCTTTTTATGGAATACAATCATTAAAAAGACCGAAACTTTCTTAAATAGATCATTATCAATTTCTTATCGATGACCCGGCAGGTCGACACGCTCCTGCTCGAATTATTGGCCATGGGCGCCTATCATGGTACCTACCTATCGAGGAAACTTCGAACACCCTTAAAAGAAGAAGTGTGGCACTCAATTTTGCCAACCTGGTAATATTGAATTTTTTTCTATTCCAAACCTTACAATTTGTACCGATTTACATATAGCAAACTTTCAATAAATTTTGCAAGGTGTTCGAACCAATTCCCCGACACCGTACATAGAAATGTGGCACATGTAGCACAAAAAGCCCCGATAACTTGGTTCGGGGTTTTTTGTTATTACAAATCAACAAATTGAATCAGCGCCTTCATTAAATAGCGTCGGGAATGGAAACTCCGATGAAGCGCTTTCTAAGGTTTTATTATCCTTTCCACCACCGTCTCCTTCAAATTCCTGCTGACCGGAATTATGGCATCCGCTATCCTGAGTGTGCCGCTCTCTATGGCGGAAACCTTCTTCAGGGCAACAATAAATGATTTATGCACTTTCATAAAATCATCCACAGGCAGAATTGATTCCATGTTCTTTAATGTGTCATAAACCATAAATTTCTTTCCGTTTGTATGCAAAAGCACATAATTATCCGCAGCCTCTACGAACAACAATTCACTGAATAGGATCTTCTCGTACTTGCCGTTCGACTTCACAAAGAAATATAGATCGCCGGAAGGCATTGACAGGTTCGGCAGGCCGGCGCCGCCTGCCGACTGCCTCAGTGTGTGAAATTCCTGCGCTTTGCAGCAGGCTTTCAGCAAGCGTCTAAAATCAACCGGCTTTATCAAAAAGTCAATCACATCCAATTCGTACCCTCTCAATGCATAATCAGAATAAGCTGTAGTAATAATGACCATGGGCGGTTGACGAAGGGATTTTATAAGATCCAGCCCGTTCAAACCTAGCATCTGAATATCCAGCAAGATGAGGTCAGGGCGAAGAGTCGCCACAAGCTCAATCGCTTGGTATGAATTCTCCCCAATGCCGACAAGCTCTACAAAGGAAATTTCTCTCAGTTCTTCTTCCATCCCCTTTCGAGCCATCGGTTCATCATCTATTATTATACAGCGCATTTGCATCGGCCATTATTTTAAAGCCGAAAATGATTCGATCTTTATCCGCAACAACGCATCATAGAAAAGACCTTTCCGCCCGGTGATCAGTTCATGCCGGCCCGGATATACAAGCCCCAGCCGCCGCCTTACATTCTGTAACCCGATGCCGCCGCTGCCCGAACCTTGCTCAAAATCTTCAACGATCGAATTCCGGGTATACAATTGGAAAGTTCCCTCTTCTATGCAGCAATCTATAAATATGGTATTCTCCCTATCCGGATGACCCGAGACATGTTTGAAGCAGTTCTCAATTAAAGGCACCAACAAAAAAGGAGAAATTAAAAAATCCTTTATTCCGTCCATCCCTCTACAAGTGATATTATAATTGTCATTCAACCGTTCCTTTTGTAAGTCAACATAAGATCGTAAGAACATTAATTCCTTTTCTACCTCCACAAAGGCATTGTTACACTCATACAATTGATACCGCAGCATGTTGGAAAATCGCTGTAATGTCTCCCGGGCTTGTCCGTTGGACCGGTCAATTTTATAGTAGACGGTGTTCAATGCATTGAAAAGAAAATGCGGGTTAACCTGTTGCTTCAAGAATTCCAACTCAGACAACGCTTTCTCCCTTTGCATCTGATCCAGTTGGTGCTGAGCCTGCATGCGTCCTATGGCCAGTTGAACAGCGGCACCCACAGCAGAGATAAAGAAAACCATGAAATAAGAGCCGAAAACCAAATCCGCCCAAAACCAGTAAAAATAGTGTTCATGATAGTGATCGATATCCTTTTGATAGCCTGAGAGAGACCTGCCTAACAGCCTCAATTGAGACAAAATAATCAGTGTTCCACCCGACAACACAAGCGCCAGGAAAAAGGTAAAGAAAAGTGCTATCTTTTTTCTGTAGATTAGACGGGGCAGTAAAATCTCCACAGTAACTATCAATGCTCCCATCGATATCAATACATCAACCATCGTGGATAGCAATGCCAGTGGCATAACCGGCATCCCTCCTACTTTGAAAAGCAACCAAAATAGAAAAAAAAAGCAGCCGAAAACTCCATAATATAAACGTCGGCTCCTAATTCTCATAAATTACATCTTAACCCCTGATAAAATTACACCTATGAAATTAAAATCAGGACCTCATCGGGCGAAATGTCATTTTACCGGGGTGAAATGCAAAGCTCATGTCTTTGCCCGGTAATTCTCCCATCTCGCGTAACTCTTGCTTGGCAGTTTCCCTTAATACATAGCTTTACAAAAACCAAGATTTATGGACAGAAAAAAATTCATCAGCGGCACGGCGGGTACACTTTCAGGCCTGTTTTTTTTCCGGCAATTCGCGATAGCACGCAACTCCATGGGTACCCATGCAGGTCAGGCGGATGCCGGAGTCTCCGGCTTTTCTGTTGGCGACACCGTGAGGCCGGTATTCGTTCAGCAAGAACCTCCTCCCTATTCTATTGACCTTGTAAAGGAATTCGTCATTGCCGGACATGGCAATTTTGACAAGACCCAGTCCATGATCAAAGATCATCCAAATCTCATATTTAGCAAATTTGACTGGGGGAACGGCGACTTTGAGGCCGCCATAGAAGGCGCTGGGCATGTGGGAAATAGAGAAATCGCGGAATTCCTCATCGACGCCGGATCAAGGGTCACCTTATTTATATTGACCATGCTAGGGAGAACCGAATTGGTAAAACCCGTGCTCGAAGCCTACCCAAAACTGATCTTTGCATATGGCCCCCATGGCTTTACCTTATTGCATCATGCCAAGGTTGGAGGGAAAGCCGGAGAAGAGCTGTACACTTACCTACAAGAAAAAGGCCTGAAAGAAGACTGGATAAGGATCAGATAGCACTCCACTTTTGGAACAAATATCGACCCTAAGAAATCGAGCTGGCGGAAAATCGACGAAAGGCAGAGCAGGATTGCTAAACATTTAGGATTTCTAAGTCAGCGAACCGGATTCTTTGGCTCCGAGGGCCGCCCTTTAATGCTGAAATATGACAACTCGAATTCGTTGCTTGTGACATAAAAACTTCTTTATGGTATAATTAGACTATTACCAGTATAGCAAGTCCTTTAAGGTCTTCCAAGAAATAGCGGTTCGAAAAAGCTCCCGTTTGGTGTACGTAAAAAATTTAGCAAGCCCCAATTTCATTGTTGGGGCTTTTTTCGTATTGTTATCAAATATTTGTGCTGCAATTATAGGGCTTTTCATAGCAAACTGCGGATTCAAAAAGTCACACTCAGCTCTTTTGCTAAATTACATTTACCTATTAAACTGATTGCCGATTAGGATGATATAGAGATTTAGAAAGATTCGAATCCCCGACAGATAATGTCGGGTAAATTTAAACACCTGTCTCACTTGTCATGCTTATTCTCCTTGAGCACACATTGAACGATCAATAAGGCCACAGGCTTTGAAAATTCATTTCCTTTCTCGTTATTTCGCGACTGCTCTTGCTCCGGAGTTTTCTCGATTACATCCAGGTCCGTAAATGATCTTATTTAATCTGTCAATCGCCTTCTTCAAGAATTCCACTTCTTGTTTATGAACGGAATGATGACCACACATTTTCTACCATTCTATTAATATTGCAATTTTCTCATTTTAATTACTCTCGGAAGGAACACTACCGCCGTACCCATTTGAAGAAGAATTTGGATTTATCGTTTTTATGACTACATTTAATACCAGTTTATCTTCTAAATCGTTCTTACCTCCTCCTTTATTTTTTTAACTCTTAAACTCAAAATCGATGAAGCTTTCCAGATTTAGCATCCCCCAATTTTACGTAGGGGTAGTAATCCTCCTAACCTCATGTGGATCCGGTAGCAACGAAAAAACAACCGCCACGGACTCTACCGCTTCGGCTGACTCCGCTGCCAAGGCCCAAGTCGTAAGCACCATTGTTACGACGCCCCAAAATATGGTGGTGGTATATCACAAAGTGGCTGACTATTCCAAATGGCTCACCTCCTATGAGGGGCATGATTCTGCCCGACTGGCCTCGGGATTACACAACTATGTGATTGGCCGCGGTCTCGTTGATTCCAATATGGTCATGGTTGCTCTGAGATCCGATGATACTGCGAAGGCCAAAGCATTTGCAAAAGATCCCGGTCTCAAAGCGGCCATGAAGAAAGGAGGAATTCTTGGCGTCCCAACTATTTCCTTTGTCACAGAAATCTGGCAGGATACCGGGAAGACCGATATAACACTCCGCAGCAGAACCTCATTAACGGTCAAAGACTGGGATGTCTTTCTAAAAGGATTTCAAGACGGCAAACAGGAGCGTATGGATAATGGGCTCATAGACCGGGTCGTTGGACACGATCTGTACGACAACAAGAAAGTAACGATTGTAGCCGCCATAGCCGATAGTGCCAAAGCCTTCGCGTACTACAAATCAGATGCCTTGAAAAAAAGAAGAGAGGCAGGCGGCGTAATCGGCGAACCCATCAGATTTTTCTACCAGCTTGTAAAACATTACTAAAACTTACACAACCATAGGCAAAAAATGAAGCACCCGCTTCATTTTTTGCATTCAACATGATTTGGGCCTCCTTGCGGATCGCTATGCGTTCGTTGAACAAAAGACCGTTGGCGATCCAGACAGCCGCTGTGAGATAGTTCAAGATTCGATTCCTTATCATCTCTTACTTAAGATGGATAATTGTTCAGCCAATGCCAAAAATTATCCTGATGAATGACCTTTGATACGGTAGGCTTGTATACCTCCAGAAAACTTTGCGAGTATCTGGATTTAGCCACCCTGTTCCATTCGAACTCATAAGCATATAACTTGCCCTCGATTTCCTCCATATAATCAACCTCCACCCAGGCCTTGCTCCGATCTTCCAGGAAATGATTCGAAGAAACTCCCGATAGGTGTACACACCAAATTGGTAAGTCGGAAATACGAGGTTTCCGGTTTATTTATTATTGATACTGAATGTCCATCATGTGCTCGAATTCCTAGACAGGTATTGCGAAAAACAACCATCTGACAATCGTCTTAGCTACAGGTTCCATCACCCATTTTTATACGACGACTGTCGCGCTTTGAGAGAAATCTTAATCCGTCTTCAGGCTTGCAACAGGGTTTGCTATTGCTGCCTTTACGGACTGGAGGCTGATTGTTAGGAGCGCAATTCCGATTGTGACGACCGCGGCTACGAGAAATACGGTCCAGCTGAGATCGGTCCGGTATGCAAAGCCAGCCAGCCACTCCCTCATCTCGTACCAGCCAACTGGTACGGCAATCAGGATGCCGAGCAGCACCAGCCGAACGAAATCCTTGGCCAGCAGCGCAACGATGCCCGATACACTCGCTCCCAGTACTTTGCGAATACCGATCTCGCGGAACCGCAAGTGCGTCGAGTAGGCAGCCAGGGCAAACAGTCCGAGGCAGGAGATCAGGATCGCTATTGCCGACAAACAAAAGAATAAGGTCCCTTCCCGCTCTTCGGACTGATACAAGTGGTTAAAGGAATCGTCGAGAAAAGCATAGCTGAAGGTAAGGTCTGGATGTAATTTTTTGAAAAGCCCGGCTGCGACTCCGATGGCTGCAGCGGCATTCGCGCCCGTGGTCCGCACATACATTCGTGTAAGCATATTATTCGGCGGCCGGAAAAAAACTGCCGGCGCTATCTTTACCCGCATCGATCCGGAGTGGAAATCCTTCACGACCCCAACGATGGTACCCTTCATTCGTCCGTACCTGTAACGCGTCCCGAGAGGGTGCTTCAGCCCCATTTCTTTCACCGCTGCTTCATTCACCACGAATCGGGATGTATCCGTAGTCCTACCAGTGAATCCTTCACCCTGGACAAGTTGTATATTGAAAAAAGAAAAAAAGTTCTCGTCCAATGCCACCTGACGAGGATCGAAGATCTGATTGGCCGGCCTCCCGTCCCAATCCACATTCCCTCCTGGTTCGCCAAACTCAATAATCGAAAGCGTGGATCCGCTGACCCCCTGCACTCCTGCAAGCGCAAGCAACTGCGTCTTCATTTCTTCATAACCAGGCCCAACCAATAGAGCCCCTTTAGTTCCCCATCCGAAGGACAAGACATGGCTCTTATCGAATCCCAGGTCTTTATGACGGATATAATTCAGTTGTCGGTAGATGACCAGTGTTCCGACGATCAGGCTCACCGAGCAGGCGAATTGTATTACCACAAGTACTTTGCGGAAAATAACATCGCCCCTGCCAATAGACAACCGGTTCCTCAGCACTTTCAGCGGATTGAATGAGGAAAGCAGAAGTGCCGGGTAGATGCTGGATGCCAGCAGCGTAGCCCCAATCGTGCATCCGATCACTGTCCACATCGCCCGATTGGTGATGTCGAAAACCAGCTGTTTGCCGGCCGCATGGTTGAACAACGGCATCGCCAGCCCAACCAGCACCACGGCGAGGATCGCTGAAAACAGAAATAACAAAGCCGTCTCCACGACAAACTGCAGGAACAGATGGGTCTTTGCCGCCCCCATGATTTTGCGCATGCTCACTTCTTTGCTACGTAACATGGCCCGGGCTGTCGACAGATTGACATAGTTGATGCAAGCGATCGACAGGATCAGCAGGGCAACGATCATAAAAATAGTGACGGTCTGAGCACCGGCGTCGGAACCGTCGGCGTTGTATAAATGTATCTTTTTCAGCGGCAGCAGGAGATAATCCGCATCGATATCTCCGGGCATATTCCGCAGGTGGATCTTGTTCAGCCTCTCAGGCAGGCCCGCGGGCGACGCTCCCTGTCTCAGCTGCAAAAAGCAGACATATCTATAACTGTCGAAGTCGTGGTTGATATCGTTCCCGCGCTCCTTTAGCCATTGGGCCAATCTCGCCATCGGAACCAGCATATCGAATTGGATGCTGGAATTCCGTGGCGGATCTTTAATGACCCCACTAATGGTATAGTTTTCCTGGTTATCGGCCGTGATCAACTTCCCAATAGCAGGCTCTTCCCCAAAAAACTTTCTCGCCGTCTGTTGCGTTATGACTACAGAATGCGCATCTACAAAAGGTTGCGATGCATTACCTTCCAACAGCGGAAAATCGAACATCGAAAAAAACGAGGGATCTGTAAATTCGACCTTCTCATTTGTAAATGACTTCTCGCGGTATTTGTAGTGGAAGGCCCAGTAATTATCGCACATGCGCGCTTGTTCGACCACTTCCGGCAACTCGTTTTTGGCCAATGGTCCCATTGGCGCCACTATCAACGGCCATATTTGCTTGGTAGCGCCCGTGCCGCCGAAAAGCTCCATCCGGTAGATGTCGCCTCCCTTCTTATGAAAAATATCGTAGCTGCGTTCATCATTCACCCAAAGCAGGATCAGGATGCCAACCGCTAGACCTGCAGTGAGGCCGGCCATATTGATCAGCGAATAAAATTTGCTCTTTAGCAAGTTGCGCCAGGCAGTCTTGAAATAGTTTTTGAACATGTGAAGAGTTTTGGCTTATTTAGGAGGATGCAACGCACTAGTCACCATCCGTCCACGCATATATTAAGATAATGATTATCCTTTAACTATTTTCCATAAGAAAATTATTTTTAATATTTACATAAATCGGAAAGGCGGTTTAGTTAGACGAATTATTCCGTGCCAGCACCTCCCGCTTCCCAATCGAAGCCTACTAACGACTCTAAACCACAGCCATCTTTTAAAACCTTGTGGAGGAATTTGAACACCTTCGGGAGGTCCAACCTGGCATATGAATCCGGCGAATACCTCAGAGACGCTGCCTTTTGAACCAGGGCTTCCACCGAAGCCCACTTTGAAACGTCCATGGTCAACTCAAATCCTGCATCACTTAGTGTCTTTGCCGCGCCATCCTGGTTTTCCTGCCGCAAGTCCGCCAACGACACATGTTTACCCGCACGCACCCATCGGGAGTTCAAAAGCAATATCCGTAACTGACTTGTCCGGTTCAAATATCTTTTCCCTGGCTATCTGGGCTTTTTGGCCTGAATATGTTCCATATTACTATTATTATTATTTTTAATGATGAGAAAACTTGGCCCCATGAAATTATTGATTGCATTGAAAGGCATCATGACAAGTTATATTCATGGGGAGTACAACCCAAAGCAGCGTGGTAACTATTGAAACTGCTGGAATTAGGACTGAGGAAACACTTTTTTATGCCGGAGCAATGGAATAACTTTTTTGTAATGGTGGGTGGTGGCGCGGCGGCGCTTGCAGGTCTGATTTTCGTCGCGATGTCAATCAATCCCCAGAGCATTATCCGAAACACGACACATAAAAACCGGGCAATTAACATGCTGACGGGCTTTACTGCGATTTTCATGGCAAGCGGTTTTGCTCTAATTGGGAATCAATATCTTGGAATGCTCGGCTTTGAGTGGCTTGTTCTCTGGATCGTCGCAACAGTCGTCTTCATCAGGGGCTATGTTATAGCTATCAGATCGGGTATGAGTTCTATCGGATTGAACATGCCCCGACTTGCAGGTGGCACGTTATGTTATCTCGCTGAGGTTATAAGCGCGATTTTCCTTATTCTCGGATATAGCTCGGGGTTTTACATCGCAGCTACAGCAATCATTGTTTTATTCGCGTTCCTCATTTCGGGAGCATGGCTCCTTATGATCGGTATCTACGAAGATTGAGCCAAGTGCCGACAGAAGTATGTTTTCTTAAATTGGTTCTTCAATCTGAATTTCAATAACCTTTTTTACAATAATTAAAATAATTTATATTTTATAATGACACCATTGATATAAAAAATACAATTATGGTTGCCAAATTAATATAAGGTGGGAATCTAGTGCCCTTAACCATCGCACAGTCACTATAACCTCAATAAGCAACCAAGGAAGGATCTATAAATTCACAGTTTGGGGGATGAAGGAAAGATGAGGAATTTCAGAATCAGCGAATTTAATTATGGGTCTCAGTTATCCGGTATGGTCTTAACCCTTTAAATATCAGCCAAAAACTTGTTACTATATCAAAAATACCCATCGGCGTATCGAACCACCAGAGGTTAATGGTCTTGTCGAAATTAGGGAAAATGTAAAAAAGCAAAGTGCATCCTACGCAAAATGCAGATGAGATCACACCGAAAACTGCCAGTGTTCGAGGGATATAGCGGGACTTGAACCAAAGGTAACCGCAGACTGTAGATGCCAGTGACCCAAACAGAAGGCCAACATAATAATAGTCAAAACGCGTCCCTAGATAGAGACTTACCATAGCCTGTAATCGCTCTGCTTCAAATGCTTTCAAATAATTAGCGCCATTTAGGAGCCGTAAAGCATCAAAGAAATTGAGAGTCATAATAAGCCACATCAGGACCCATACGAGCCTCAAGAATGCTGCGAGCATGGCAAGTCCCCAATTTAACGGTTTGAGAATTACGTAGAGCGCTGTGAGAAGGACGACAACGCCTACGCAGTAAACGATATCGCCAGCGATACCAATCCGAAAGAGTTGTTCATGTGCCAGAATATTCTTAGCGGTTTCAGCATTATTGTCCACAATAAGACGATCATGGATCCCAAAATTGACGGAGACCACGGTTGCAAACGTGATCAAGTAAGCAAATCCCGCGACTTTTGCAGCTTTGCGTTGTATTTCCTGGATAGTGCTGATTGGCATCTTATTTTATTCTAAGTGTCCATCATATTGCATTTGCATAACGATCATGTTTCGTCAACTTCTAACAAAAGCTAAATTAATAATAAATACCAGAAGATGAATTCTGTCCATCCCGGATCACTTGGGTCTATCGGGATGTGCCAATTACAAGTCCTCTATAACATTCCTATAGCCCCTGCCAATAGGAATCGATACTCCATTCACCTCCACTATTTCCGAAGTATAGGATTCAATCTTACTTAAGGAAACTATATAAGATCGGTGAACGCGTTTGAAGAGATTTGGAGGTAAGTGTTCCTCCATTTCATGTGTACCCATTTTTGAAATGTATACCTTTTTTGTCGTAATAATTTTGATATACTCACGCTGGCTTTCAATATAGAGGATCTCTGAGAATGAAATTTTCACTTTCTTTTTTTGCACATTCAGGAACATGAAATCTTTTACCTCCTGACTTTCCACTTGCCCTATTTTGACCTTGTTTACCGCAATTAAAAATCGTTCAAATTCAAATGGCTTTAACAGGTAATCTGTGACATTTAAATCAAACCCTTCCACTGGATATTGATGATAAGCGGTTGTAACTATGACCGCAGGCGGTTTTGTAAGCGTTTTCAAAAAAGCCATTCCCTTCAATTTAGGGAGATGAATGTCTAAGAAAATAAGGTCGGTATCATTATGCCTTAGGAAGTCGGTTGCCCGAATTGCATCTTTAAATGCACCTTGTGATTCCAGAAACGGTACTTGTAAAATATAGTCAGTTAGGATTTTTACTGCTAATGGTTCATCCTCTATTATAATACACCTGATTTTAGACATGGCTCGCAAGGTTAATTTTTAAGGTAGCTGTAAACACTGATCCGCTTTTTTGGGTGGACAGATTATAATCAGAATAGAGCAGTTCCAATTGACGTCGGAGATTGGAAAGACCTATATTTTCTTTCACAGTTGTCTCATCCGGGAATTCTTCAGTAGAATTTTTTACAAAAAATGTCAGCTGCCGCATTTTTACTGAAAGATGAATATCGACGAAGGGTTGATTCCTTGTTTCGGAAGCACCATGTTTGAACGCGTTTTCGACCAAAGGGATAAGCAACAGGGGTGGTAAGGCTTGTTTCATGTCTTCAATGTCATAATTGAAATTGATATGCAAAGAATCATCGTAGCGCAATTTTTCTAAGGCAATATAGTCGCTTATGATTTTCAAGTCTTGTTCAATAGCTACATATGCTCCACCGGTTTCATACAGCATATATCGAAGTATTTTCGACAGTCGCAAAATGGATTCAGGGGCCAGGTCGGACTTATCCCTTGACAGAGAATAAATATTATTTAAGGTATTGAATAGAAAATGCGGGTTGGTTTGTGACTTGAGATAGCTCAATTCCGCCTGTTGCTTTTCAATGCGAAGTTGCTGGGCCGTTTGTCTCAATTTTACATGATTGTAAATATGTCTGATGATTCCGAAAAAGAAAACAGTCGCCATGCTATATCCCATCTGATCCGCAATCGCGTGTGACGGAGAGCTGAATATAACCGAAGCAGTAAACATATGTAGCTGAATACCTATAATCTTCCATATATACAAGCCCCCGGAATATAAAAACAAATGCGCCAACAGGAGTAAAAGGGATCTGATTATCTTTTTCCAACCTAGCAGAGGCAGCGTATACTCAAACAAAATATAATTGACAACTGTAATATAAAAGATTCCCCAGATATCATTCAAGGCTATCTCCTGATAATTATCCGGATGGTGCCCTAAATGACCCAACAGGTGTAGCAACAGAAATGCAAGGCCGACCCACAGATAGAATTTAAATAGCTTTATATCGAATAGTTTTTTCATTACCATATTTAGCAAAATAAATATAAGCAAATCTAGGATTGACCTGCCTTTGTTGTTTGTTGACGATAACCTGCTGTTTGTTGACGGAGTGTTCCGTCTTTCTCTTTTATTAGATATTCTTGCATAAAGAAAACCCAAAAAACAACCGAAATGAGTAAAATAATACAATTTGGAGAAAATGTAGAAGGATACAATATCCCCGTATTAAATGAAAGGGAGATAAGGGCATCTGCAGGAATACTATTTTTGGCCACTTTCATTTCATTAATGTTCATCCTGTTTAAGAACAATTTTTTACCCATAAAGTATGTCTTAACCATATTCCTTAGCGATTTCCTCATACGTGTCTTTGTCAATCCAAAATTTTCACCTTCCCTGATCATCGGTCGCCTGATTGTTCGAAACCAGGTTCCCGAGTATGTAGGGGCCCAACAGAAAAAATTTGCATGGGTCATTGGGGTAATCCTGTCCTCTATCATGTTCATCCTCATGGCTGTTGTCAATTCATTCAGCCCGATAACAGGACTCATCTGCCTTATTTGCCTCATATTCCTTTTCTTCGAATCGGCATTCGGTATTTGCCTGGGCTGCAAATTTTATTCTTTATTTTATAAGGAAAAGGCTCAATACTGCCCGGGTGAAGTTTGTGATAGAAAATCAAAACAGGACATTCAAAAAACCTCTATGGTTCAGATACTTATTGTCTTTGCATTTATCGCATACGTTTTTCTTGCAGCCTTCCTATTTAATGATCACTTTAGAAAACAACCATATGACCTGTTTGGAATTACAAAGTAAATTGGTCCCAATAAGTTCATTGGAAGGTTTTTTCTCCAAGTTCAGGCAAAATATCATCGGCCGTAAACAAACCTTTGATTCTCCCTTTGGTAAAAAAGAAATAATATATGCAGACTGGACTGCAAGCGGCAGGGGCTACCAACCCATTGAAGAATGTATACAAAATGAGATCATGCCTTTTATAGGCAATACTCATACTGAAACAACGATTACAGGAACATTAATGTCCAAATCTTATGGGGAGGCCAAGGTTATTGTTAAGGACCATGTTAATGCAAACACCGATGACGTTCTAATCTTTTGCGGCAGTGGAATGACAGCCGCTGTAAATAAACTGCAAAGGATATTGGGAATGCGGCCACCTGAGCGAATTATGGATTATGGAAAAATGGAAGATATTGAGGAAGCACTGAGACCTGTCGTTTTCGTAACGCACATGGAGCATCACAGCAACCAAATCACCTGGCTGGAAACAATCGCGACTGTTGAAATAATTGAGGCCGATGAAAATGGGAATGTGGACATACCATATTTCAGGAGCCTGTTAGAAAAGTTTAAGCATAGGAAAAATAAAATAGCTGCGGTTACTGCTTGTTCCAATGTGACAGGTATCCAAACCCCTTATCATGAAATAGCGAGAGTTATCCACGAATATGGTGGATTATGCTTTGTTGATTTTGCCTGTTCTGCCCCTTATATTAACATCAATATGCACCCAGTAGAGAAGGGCGCAGTTTTAGATGCAATTTATTTTTCCCCGCATAAATTTCTAGGTGGCCCGGGAACACCGGGTGTTTTGATCTTCAACAAAAAAATATACAAAAATAGTATCCCCGATCAGCCCGGTGGCGGCACCGTAGTTTATAGTAACCCCTGGAAAGTTCACGAATATTTTAAAGAAATTGAACAGAGGGAAGATGGGGGCACTCCTCCATTTTTGGGAGCGATAAAAGCAGCTATGTGTGTTCGTTTGAAGGAAAAGATGGGTGTTGAAAATATCTTAAGGAGGGAAGAAGAAATGCTGCAGGTAATTTTTAACAGGTTTTCCCTAATGAAAAATGTGGATGTCTTGGAGGGCAAGGTTAAAAAAAGATTGGGTGTAATTTCTTTTATTGTGCATGGAGCCCATTATAATTTGATCGTTAAGATATTGAATGACCGGTTTGGTATTCAAACCAGGGGTGGCTGCTCCTGCGCTGGAACCTATGGGCACAAGCTGTTGCGCGTTGACGAAATCAGGTCATACCAAGTATTGAACTCAATCCATTCGGGAAATTTATTCTGCAAGCCAGGATGGATCAGGCTATCAGTCCATCCAACAATGACCGATGCAGAAATTGATTTTATAATGGATGCCATTGAACTAACCGTATTTCATTTCCAGGAATGGATGGAAGATTACACATATGATCCTGAAACCAACGAATATTCCTTTAGAGGTTGGGAGTCAACCGAACAGAGAAAGATAGGGAATTGGTTTAAAGTTTCCACCTGGGATTAAATCCTCCGCCATCTGGCGATTATGACGCTGGCAAGTTGTTTCCATTTTTAAAACAAATAGTTCGAAAAGTTCCCTGGTTTTTATGCTTTTGAATGCATTTTAAGGAACTCGATCTTTCTATAACCAGGATGGCCAGCTCTGTTTCTACCAAATAACCTTCAGTGTTGGGTACTCATAGTTTACACCCAAATATTGTTTACAGTATTTGCAACCGAGGATGTCATCAATTCAAAAATATGTCCCGAATTCTCGGTATTGTCCCATTTCTTGGGGTAGGTTATCTTCATCTCCCTAACACTAAATAATTTTGCTATGCGCTACGAACACCTTTTATTGACAGGCTGCCTTTCTGCATTAATATTTACTGGCTGTATTAAACCGGGCACAGGAGGCACCGGGTCTACGGTGACCTCTTCAGATATGCTTGTAAAGTCAGTTGTGCAGATTGGCTACGATACAATCTCCTCAAATCAGAATTCGCAAACGGAGATTGATTATCAATATAACGGCAATAATCAGAAAGCCTCGGCGACGGAAACCATCAGTATTACAGTCAATGGACAAACCTCGACATCCAGCGAATCCATTACATTTTCGTACTCCTCCGGGCTTGTCACAGAAACCGGGACTTCTGATATCAACAATATTCAGGGCCAGGTTACGGTCAAATATTATATCAATTCAGGCGGTAATGAGATGGACAGTATGAGCAGCGCAGAAATGACCGGAGGTGTAACTGGCCTCATACAGTCGTCTGTTTATACATATAACTCCTCAGGTCTCTGCGTCGGTGTCAACAGCAGCTCCACCTTCACCGGAACTCCACCGGAGACCTCACAGATAATATACACATATTCGGGAAATGATGTCATTGAAGCTGATTATAGCGGAAGCGCTGCTGGAATATTAACCAGCACAACCACGACCTATACCTATAATGGTACCATGGGGAATGTGGATGCTGAACCTGTGAGCTTTCTCCCCATTTTCTTTAATCAGACCTTCGACCTGCCTGCCAGTGTGACGACGATGGCAAATGGCGTTTCTCACTCGGAAAACTATAGCTATAGTACAGACAGTAAAAACAGGGTCACGGCCATTGAAGGGACAACAGCTACGGGTAAGCAAATCTTACAGGAAACGGTAACCTACGAGAATTAGCGAACGCCGTTAAACCTAGGGCGTTCCATATTATAATCAAATTGTTCGTACAAAGACCCTCAAGAAGAGGGGAAGCTCAAGGTTTCCCCAACATCTTAAACAGGGCTGTCGCTCCAATTAAGGTTCCCAACGGAATCGCTGATAAATCAACCTGATAATTACCATTGTGGTTAAAAAATGGATATTTCTTCCCTTGAGCTGTAGCTTTTGCAGCAACATCGATATTTGCAATGCCTACCCACATATAATCATAAATGGCCTTTTTGTTATGTATGACAAGATGGTGAAAATCTTCTGAGACCATTTCTGCAGGAATATTCTTAATGATTTTAGCCGAGTCAATCACCTCCAAAAGTGCCGTATTTATTTTGCTTACCATATCCGTATCGTTGACTAAAGGAAATACCATGCCTTTCATCGTGATGGCAGGATATAATTCCTTGGGCAGGTCATTTGCGATAGCAATTCCTTCATTTATTCTTTTAATGCCATTGATCAAAATATTCCTGTTTTTATCATTGAACCATCTAAGATTCAGCTTTAAAAGGGCAGATGGGGGGATTACATTATTTACAGAGCCAGACAAAAATGCACCTACCGTAAGAACTGCAGGATCCTGGGCCGAAATATTCCGACTGATGATCGTTTGATATTGCAAGACCGCATTACAGGCCATAATGATTGGGTCTTTTGTATTTTCCGGGTGTGCGCCATGACCCCCAATCCCATAAAAAGTAATATCCAGTTGGTCGCTCCCCGCTAAACGGTTACCAGGCGCATTATAAATGGTCCCAACAGGAATGGGAAAGGTGTGCATACCTAATAAATAATCAGGTAGCGGTACGCCTCTTTCATACATTTTGTCGTTAACCATTGCTTCTGCACCAAGTAAGATTTCCTCGGCGGGCTGCGCAACCAAAACAAGTGTGCCTCTCCATTCTTTTTTCAGAGTCATCATAATTTTTGCAATCCCAAGCAACCAGGTAACATGGGCATCGTGTCCACAGGCATGCATCACCGGAACTTCGGTGCCATCTTCTTTTTTCATCGTTTTGGTGCTGGCATAAGAAAGACCTGTAATCTCTTTCACAGGATTGCAGTCCATATCCGCACGGAACATGACCACTGGGCCTTCCCCATTTCTTAATATCCCAACAACCCCTGTTTTCCCAATTCCTGTAATAACTTCGTAGCCTAATGTTCTAAATTCTTTAGAAACGATGCCTGAAGTCCGGATTTCCATGAATCCTAATTCAGGATTCAGATGAATATCTTTAAAGATCGAAACAAGTCGAAATGAGTCAGCGTACGCCATCTGTCTTATCTGAGTGGAAACCTGTCCATATGTGGACAGGAAAGCCAGAACGGTAAATGTTAGAAAAACGCAGATCCTCTTTTTCATTTCAGATATGTATGTATTTGGAATTCAACACCCATTTTGAGGATGTCAAGGTATAGTTTTTTGAATTACGATTGTTTAAGACTAAATTATTTTTTTCTTTTGAACTTATCCGGCAGTCTGGATTTGTTCCCGTGAGCGGTTATGCCTGAGGATGCCCAGGTTTTTTCCTATTGCAGACTTCATCATGTAGACTTAGTTAGAGCCCCCTTAATGCGATCAATTGGATTTGGACATCATTACAGGTGATATTCTTAAAAACAATTTCCTAATAATATTGAAGGATCATTAAAAATGCTCAATCCGAACCAAAGGGTTTTTGGGAATCGAAATAAAACGTCAACACATTAAATTGTTATGATTTTCTCAGGCCCGGTTCTGAGTGGAGACAAGGGAAGCAATTTTGTTATGTAGATCTTCGGGGCGGAATGGTTTGGGAACAAATTCCATAAACCCTTTTTTGATCAGATCGTCGCGCATATTGTCATAAACTGCGGCAGTAAAGGCAATGGCAGGGATATCACTGTTAATTTTTCGAATCTCTCCTAATGCAGTAAGTCCATCCATTTCGGGCATTTCCAAGTCTATTAGAACCAAGTCAAATAATTCTCTTCTAAATAAATCGACCGCTTCCTTCCCATTATACGCCTCTTTTACTTCAATTCCCCATTTGGTCAAAAACCTGCGGGCAATGGACATATTCACCACATTATCTTCAGCAATCAAGACTCTGACACCCTTCAATTCAGTTAATTGCTTCACCTTGTCCTCGTTAATATAATGCTTCCTGTTTTCATTAATAACCAATTTGAGCGTAAAGTGAAAGGTGCTCCCTCTACCTTCTTCGCTTTCAAGCAGTAAATCTCCATGAAACAAATTCACAAGCTTTTTGGTGATGGAAAGACCCAATCCCGTGCCACCATATTTCCTTGTCGTATTGACATCAGCCTGGGTAAAGCTTTCAAAAATCTCCAGCTGCTTATTTGAAGGAATGCCGATCCCCGTGTCCTTTACCATGAACTGGATGGTAGCTTTTTGACTGGTTGAAAACACCTTCCTTGCCACCAGCGTAATTTCACCCTTGTGGGTAAATTTTATAGCATTTGATAAAAGATTACTGAATATTTGATTTAGCCTTGTTTCATCGGTTATAAACTCAATGTCCAGGTTCTCATCAATGTCTGTTTTAAAGGCAAGTCCTTTGGCAAGGGCTTGGGCGGAAAATTGAATGGTAATTTTTTGCAAAAATTGTTTCATATCCACGGGTGCTTCACCTAATTGAAGTTTCCCGGCCTCAATCTTATTAAAATCCAATATTTCATTAATCAGCATCATCATATGTTCCGATGAATACTTAAGAATGTCCAAATGAGATTTTTGGTCGGTCAAATGGCTTTCCTGAAGTAAAAGATTGGAAGCTCCAATGATCCCGTTAAGTGGGGTGCGCAACTCGTGGCTCATATTGGAAAGAAATCTTGATTTTGCCTGTGAAGCTACTTCTGCCTTTTGTTTGGCCTTAAGCAACTCAAACTGGGCAGTTTTGATTTCAGAAATATCAAGAATACTTATTTTCAAAAAGCGGTTATTATTATCCAGGAAGGGGACTATATTAACAAATGCAAAAAAATTCCGCTGTTTTTTGGTAGTAAATGCAAGCTCACCCTGCCAATTACTCGTGTTCTTATCAACCAGGCTTTTTTCGATATTATTAAACAGCGTAATGTGTTCTTTCGTGAACCAGTTTTCTATATTGGTGCCCTCGATTTCCCTCTTATTTTCAATCTCGAACAATTCAAGTGCGCGGTTATTGCATCCTGCAACTGTCCTGGTCTTTTCTTCCATTATGAATACGCCATCAAGCGAGGTGTTATATATCGTATCTACAAATTCTTTTTCTTTCAAGATGGTAATTTCATTATCCCGGTTAACCCTGAGTATCGCATAGGAAAAAAAAGTGGTCAGGGCTAGGGAAATCAGCAGATTACTATTATAGAGCCTGGTGAAACTATGTACAATGCTTAACTGGTAATGATTTTCGAATGGACTGATGCTTAAACATATAAAAACGGAAACGATCGTCAGAAAATAAACAAATATCAATTCCTTGTAATTTTTCTGGACACTGATGACAAATGTCATGACCAGGAAATAAGGAAAATAATACAGGTATTCGCCTGCCTTCAATCCTTCGACGTAATTCATTACGATCAGGTAAAGATTCAAGTTCACGATGGACAGGATTCTTGCCAGTTCGTACCTTCTTTTTGAATTGAGATGAAAGGCAAGGATAAAGAAGTAAGCTGCCGTCAGGTTTATCAGTGCACTGATATATAGGCTATAAAAAAAATATGTGATGACCGAAATGAAATTTGCGGTCAGCGTGAGAATAATAAACTGGTTAAACCTAACAATTCTTTTACGTTGGGTGGTAGAATTGCCATTTTCCAAGCCGGAATAGGCAATATACTCGTAAACTGACCATAGGGAACTTGCGATTCTTTGTTTCACAAAGGATATATAAGATTATAAATAATAAAACGCTTGTGTATAATAATTAGTATTTAAAACGTTATATTAAAGCTGAATCCACATTTTCTATGAATTCCCAGTCAAGCGATAAGCCATTCATTTTCAATGAAAAAATAGATATCCAATGTATAAATGACTTATACGGTGATGATTATGTCTATATTGAAGAAGTGTTTGGCACCGTTTTGACAGAATATAAAATGTTGGCTGAAAATATCACCTCAAGTTATACTTCACAAAATATTCCAGCTCTCAAATCTGCAGTGCATAAAATTAAGCCCATTTTTGGATTTGTTGGACTGACAATTATTCAGCAACAATGCCAGGATTTTGAAGACCTATGCCAAGGCGCTTCATCCTTTGATCTTTTGGCAAACGATTTTAATGAATTAAATGATAATTTGATAAAAAGCAAATCACTGATTGAGGAAGAAAAAAGGAAATTAGAACTATTTAATCGCCAACATGCATGAATTTGAGCTGTATCATTGTTGAAGATCTGCAGGTAGCCGCAAATTACCTGAGAAAGTGCTGCGAAAGGAGTGGCAGTGTGGAAGTCAAGGGCCATTTTATCAACGTCCATGATGCCCTGTCATTTTTGAATGAAAACAGCGTAGATCTTATTTTTCTGGATGTAGAAATGCCTGGTGCAAATGGTTTTGAATTGTTAGACCAAATTGCATTTTCCCCTAAGGTGATCCTGACGACCTCGAAGAAAGATTATGCCTACAATGCTTTCCAGTATAACGTTTCTGACTACCTGATGAAGCCATTTACTTACCAACGGTTTCTTGAATCCTTGCAGAAAATACAGCCGTCAAACGAAACCATATCCACAAACAATGGTTCAGATCATATCTATATCAAAGCTGATGGGAAATTGATCAGGCTTAATAATGATTCCATCCTTTATATTGAAAGCATGGGCGATTATGTGAAATTCGTGACACACGACAACAAGAAATATATCACCCATAATACCATAAAGAATCTTGAAGAAAAGGTAAATAAACAGGATTTCTTAAAAGTCCATCGTTCCTATATTGTAAATCTTCACAAGATTGATGACATGAGGGAAAATATGTTGTTCATTAAGGGTAATGAAATCCCCGTAAGCAAGGCCAATAAAGCCGATGTCTTCAAACGTTTGAACATCATATGACGGATGTCAGGGCATCCATAATTTTCCCATATTGGGAAGCCTTTTTATACAGTCAATCCCTCGCCTTACCCCCAATTTGTTTGACCTTAAATGGTGTTTGACATTTCCACCGCTCATCGCCTTAAACCCGAAACAGCAAACAAGCGTCCCAATCCTTGCGTCCTATCGACGCATTAATACCAAAAATCGAAGGTTTTAATGTCCCTGTCGAATAAGTTATGACCAGGCAGAAAGAATTGCAATCTTTGTATTGTTAACTGATTATCCTTAGAAAAACGATCAAAGAATCCAAGACCTCTGAAACCAACTTATCCAATATCCAAGAACAACCTATTGAAATCCAGCATCCTTAAACAAGATTTATTAACCTTTTTAATCCTATGAAAGAAAAAGTTGATAACCCTTAAGCCCAATCCAAATCCTTAGAATGAACCGTAATCCAGTATCAAAAAACCAAGAAATCTGTGCCTATTTTTAAAAACCCTACTAATTGACGTCCCGGCTCAACAGATTTGAAACTGCCTCATCAAAAGTGGGGCAGTTTTGTTTTATGCCTGATTAAAGACCCAGTTCATAATGAAGGGAAGGAACTTCTACGTCCATAAAGCCTTTTTTTAGTAGTCTTTGCTGGAAGGCCTGTTGCACTGGATAGTCTCCGTGTACAATAAACAATTTTTTCACCAGCTTCGGGTCTTGACAAGAAAGGAATTGGCTTAGATCATTATAATCTCCATGTGCACTCATACTCCGGATACTGCCTATTTCAGCATGCACTTCATGCAGCGTGCCAAAGATATTGACTTCCTTGGCGCCGGCCATTAATCTTCCACCCAGGGAGTGTGGCTCGCAATACCCAACCATCAGGATGGTATTACGGGTATTTTCAATACTATTACTGATATGATGTTTAACCCTTCCCGCATCTGCCATACCGCTTGCCGATATGATCACGCAAGGTTTATTACGGTAATTAAGCGATTTTGACTCCTGAACCGACTGGACGTATTTCATTCCATTAAATGTAAAAGGATCGGTATCGGTTTCAAGCATTTTCTGTATGTTCTTATTAAAATATTGAGGATATTTTTTTACAATTTCTGTTACAGTAATGCTCAAAGGGCTATCTACAAAATAATCGATGGCAGGCAAGCGCTTCCCTACCTCCAACTGGTTTAATGCAAAAAGGATTTCCTGGGTTCGCCCAACACTAAAGGCAGGAATAATTAATTTCCCCTTTTTTTGCAAGCATGTTTTTTCGATCCATTGCAACAGGAGGTCGGGTGTGTTCACATCCGGATCGTGCAAACTGTCTCCATAAGTTGATTCAATCAGAATATAGTCAGCTTGGGGAAAGTTGGCTGGGGATTTTAGGATGACATCCCCGTACCTCCCGACATCTCCACTGAATGTCAACCTCATTTCCTTCCCTTCTTCCTTTATCTTCAGATGGACAGCGGCGCTTCCAATGATATGTCCTGCGTCTGTATACATAAATTGGACCTGCTCATCAATAATATGCCAGTTTTCATATTCGACCTCTTCAAACATGTCCATCGCTTTTTTTGCATCTTCCTCACGGTATAAGGGTCCGTAGCTATCCTCTTTGTCCACTATTTTCTTTTTGTTGATAAAACTAAAGTCCTCTTGTTGAATGACTGCTGAATCTTCCAGCAATACTCCTGTTAGTTCCTTGGTCGCCGGAGTACAATAGATCTTACCCGTAAATCCATCCTTTACAAGTTTAGGAATCAACCCACTGTGGTCGATATGGGCGTGGGATAGAATCAGGTAATTCACTTCAGAAGGTACAAAGCCCCAATTTCGGTTGAGCGTATCGGTATCCTGACCCATCCCCTGAAACATACCACAGTCAAGCAAATATTTTTTACCGTTCTGTAAACTGATCAGATGCTTGGATCCGGTAACGACCCGTGCAGCGCCATGGAAAGCAATTTTCATGATAATTTATTTTTCATTTTAAAAGACCAGGTAATTTGGAATTCAGCAACCAATTCCCCTTTATCATTTGTCCCGGTTGATTTTGCAATGACCGTTTGACTTTCCTTGGCCAAAATGGATCGTTCAACCGCATCGCTGATTTCCTGTCCATCTTCACAGGTAAAGGTGGTTAGGCCTACCGCTTTCTTATAATAATCTGCTTTCATCCCAACCACAAGCATAGAAACAGCCGGATCCCTTTTATATACATGCATCAGGCCCAATACTCCAGTGCTCATTTCAGCAGCCATGGCCAGGCATGCAAAATAGGTCGACCGGAAAGGATTCCGGGAAAACCATTTGTAAGGAACTGTGACTTTGGAAATTGTTGGATGAATTTCGCTGACCCTTACTCCGCAAAATAAAGCACTTGGAAGTTTTGTTAAAAGAAAAATCCTGAATTTCAGCGGATGCTTTACAAGTTTTACAAATGCAGCTGAATTAATATTCATAAATCAGGACCTATTTATACAATGAAGGCGTAAGCGCCTGAGGAGTCCATTGGATAAGGAAATCCAATACTTTCTGTTTATTATAGGAATTCCCCTGCTCCAAATATTCAGAATTTTGGGTATGAATCCGGGTCCCGTTTTGATTTAAGATTATAAAAACTGGAAATCCGAACCGTTGGGGATAGCCATAATTCGCAAATACTTCTTTATTTTGATTTTCCTCGCTATAATTCAAGTGATAAAACACAAAGCACTGCTTCAAGACAGAATCAATTTGTTTATCGGCAAGGATAAACTTGTCGAACTTTACGCACCAACTGCACCAATTACCGCCAGCTTGAAGCAATACATGCTTATTCTCGGTTTTGGCTTTCTTTACAGCAGCGGCGATATCAAAAAAAGCATTTGCCGCTGGATCATACAATTTCATTTGATCAGTCTGAGCCATGGACTGAAAGCATGTTACGATTAATATCAAAAAAATCAAAAAGCTCTTGATATTCTTCATGTAATCTATAGTATTTCCAGTTGGTTTTTCAATAAGTCATCCCATACTTCCCTCTTCCGGATCAACAGGGGTCTGCCATGCAACATTAAGACTTCTGGAGGCTTGAACCTGCTGTTGTAATTTGATGACATTTCAAAACAATAGGCACCTGCATTGTAAAAAACTAGGTAATCACCTTCATTCAATTCATTCAATAAGCGGTTTTCTGCAAAAGTATCCGTCTCGCAGATATTACCTACCACAGTATACTTTTTCATCGGCGCACCCGGATTGGAAATGTTTTCAATTCTGTGGTAAGCGCCGTAGAACATGGGGCGGATAAAATGGTTTAACCCGCTGTCAATTCCTGCAAAAGTGATAGATGCAGACTGTTTTAAGACATTCACCCTGGTGACAAAATACCCGGATTCACTAACAAGGTATTTTCCGGGTTCAAACCAAACCTGAAAATGCCGTCGATATCTTTTTTCAAAAGCAGTAAATTCTTCTTTTACTTTTCTCCCAAGAAGTTCAATATCGGTACCCTTTTCGTCAGGCAAATAAGGAACTTTGAACCCTCCACCAAGATCTAGAAATTTCAGATCCGGAAATTGAGTTGCAATTTCAAATAAAACTTCAATGCCCTTGGCAAATACAGCTATATCCTGAATCTCGCTTCCGGTATGAATATTCAATCCATGGATATTCAGATTGTACCTGTTGCTGATTTCCAATACCTTACCAATTAAATCTAAAGGAATTCCAAACTTGCTATTTTCGTGACCTGTAGAAATCTTAAAATTGCCTCCGGCCATGATATCCGGACGGATACGCAGACCAACGGGATAATCGCCTCCAAAGGCTACCGCGAATTTATCCAAATTAGAAATACTGTCGATGCTTATGTTAACTCCACATTGTTGCGCCATTCTGATTTCGCTGAAATCAATACTGTTTGACGTATACAATATATTTTTGGGTTCAAATCCAGCCTTCAAAGCCAGTAAGACTTCGTTAATCGACCCGCAATCCACATGGCAACCAATACTTTTAATGTATTTTAAGATATTGATATTCGTCAGAGCTTTGCACGCGTAGAAGAAACGGGCATCGACAGCATTGAATGCATCAATTAATTTGCCATATTGTTCTTTTATTCTATCTGCGTGATAAATAAACACCGGGGTCCCGAATTCTTTGGCTACTTCAATAAGGGCTTCTCTTGAAAGTTCAATTGACATACATTGCGAATATACTGGAAAAAGGAAAGAGATATTCAGGGATTGAATTCCGTTCAAGTAAAATTGAGGAGTATTCCCTAATCAGAAGATGCGTCATTTTCGCTTGATGATTCCTGTTGCGGCAAATCGTCTTCGCTTTCGATCAATACGCCTTGTTCGGTTACAGCAAAAACAGCCTCTTCTTGACCTAAAGACTCTAATCCGTTCTCTATGACCGGGCTATCCCTGTTGATTATAGTCGGCTCAACAAGATTTCCTGTGAAGACTTCTTTTAACTTGGGTAAATCTTCTGAAGAGTTGATGCCAAAATAATCCATAAAAGATTTGGAAGTGGCATACAGTAAGGGTTTTCCTGGTAATTCTTCATTTCGTCCGGTAATCACCACCAGGTCTTTTTCCAGCAACTTTTGAATTGAATAATCGCTGCTGACGCCCCTGATGGACTCAATCTCGCCTTTGGTAACCGGTTGCTTATAGGCAATAATTGCTAATGTTTCCAAAGCGGCATTGGAAAGCCGTTTGAGGAATTTGTCGCCATTTAATTGGGCAATAGTGCCGTGATACTCTTTTTTGGTGAGAAATTGCAGACCGCCCCCGCTTTCTTTTATTTCAAAAGGAAGCGATTGTGATGCATACTTTTCCACAATTTCATCGATCACTGTTTGGACCTGTTCCTGCGTTAATTTTTCATCAAGAAACGCAAATGAACTATTTACAAGTTCAGTGATCTCTACCGGCGTTAGCGGTTTGTCGCTTGCAAAAATCAGTGCTTCAATATGCAATGTGATGTCGGGAATTTCCATGTTTCTTTTTCGTTTTGCCGATACATGTTCTAACCTTGCAGCGCCGCAGCACCACTAACGATCTCCGTCAGTTCTGTTGTAATAGCCGCCTGGCGAGCACGGTTATAGGAAATACGGAGAGAGCGCAGAATTTCATTCGCATTCTCTGTAGCCTTATCCATTGCCGTCATCCTGGCGCCATGCTCAGAGGCATTTGCATCCAGCACCGCCTTATATAATTGAGTATTCAGGATCTTTGGCATGAGTTCGGTGATTAACTGGTCCTTATCGGGTTCAAAGATAAAGTCGCTTTTTTTCGATCCTTCCCTTTTTTGGACCTTGGGAATTGGCAAAAATTTTTCTACCGCAAAACGTTGTGTGGCGGCATTCTTAAACTCGCTATAGACGATCTCTACTGCGTCAAACTCCCTGTTTTCAAATGCTTTTACAGCCGCCTGGGCGCAAACCTGGACCTCACCAAAACCCAGATGAAGAAAAATATCCCTGTAGGTGCTGCTTACCTTGAAGTTATTTTTGTAAAAATGTTCATACCCCTTTTTGCCGATACTCCAAATCTCTATATTATTTTTTGCTGATTGGGCGGCATATTTTTCCCGGATTGTCGATTTTGCCAGTTTGATAAGGTTGCTGTTATAGGCGCCGCAGGATGCCCTGTCGCTGGTGATCACTATGATCAATACCTTTTCAATTGGCCTTTCGGTAGAAAGGCCTGAACTTAAATCGCCATCTGCGTTACTGACAATATTAATCAATACCTGATGGAGTTTGTTGGCATAAGGACGCATCTGCTGTATCGCTTCCTGCGCTTTCCTTAATTTGGTCGCACTGATCATCTTCATTGCTTTAGTGATCTGCTGGGTGCTTTGTATGGACTTGATACGGTTTCGGACTTCTTTCAGTTGACCTGGCATAATATGGGCTTGAAATCGGGTGCAAAGGTAGCGGATTAAGGTAATATTTCCTTTGGGTGGTGGAAAACTAAGGCCAAATCAGGATTCTCCCTTTCCAGGTAAATTCAAAAATAAAACTCAATTTTGCAGCCGTTAATCTATGACAAATTCAAAAAAGAAAAAACAGCCCGTAATCCTGATAACTAACGATGATGGCGTGACGGCTCCGGGATTACTTAATTTGATTGAAGCCGTAAGGGATTTGGGGAAAATTGTAGTAGTTGCCCCTGATAAACCGCAATCGGGAATGGGCCACGCTATCACCATTGGCACCCCACTTAGGCTGCATCCGCTCTCCCTTTTTAAAGATGTAGAAACCTGGCAATGTTCCGGAACACCGGTGGATTGCGTCAAACTAGCGGTAGACAAGGTCTTGCACAGAAAACCAGATCTCTGCCTGAGTGGGATAAATCATGGCTCCAATCATTCCATTAATGTCATCTATTCAGGAACTATGTCAGCCGCAGTAGAAGCGGCAATTGAGCGTATTCCGTCTGTCGGTTTTTCTTTGTTGGATTACAGCCTGGAGGCAGATTTCACCGGTGCGCGCAAATACGCCAGGATCATTGTGGAAAAACTCCTGCGCAATTCGCTGGACAAGCATCTTATTCTGAACGTGAACATTCCTGCAGTACCCGAAGAATTGATCAAAGGAATGAAGATCTGCCGTCAGGCCTATGCGAAATATGAGGAAGATTTTCTGGAACGCAACGATCCTTCAGGCAGAAAATACTACTGGCTTACCGGCGAATTTGTAAACTTTGACAAAGGAAAAGACACAGACGTGTGGGCATTGGAACACAATTATGTAAGTGTTGTACCCGTACAATTTGATCTGACGAATTACGTTCTTAAAACCAAATTAGAGAAAACGTGGAAATTGTAATCCTTAAAGTTTTTAAAAAAGATAACCTCAAATTCGGTATCCTTATCGGATTAATTGCGCCTCTTCTGGCGATGGTCATTTATTATTATTGGAATTTTGCGAGAGCAATGACCCCAACCGAATATATTTATCTCCTCAAGACAAACAAATCCCTGCTGACTGGCGTCAGTAGCCTTTCTTTAGTGGCCAATGCTCTTTTTTTCACTATTTATATCAACACCCACCGGGATAAAACAGCCAAAGGTATTTTCGTAGCTACCCTTCTTTATGGCATTGCTGTTCTAGTATACAAACTGATCATTTAATGTTAACTCATCCATGAAGTACTACATAATAGCAGGAGAAGCTTCGGGGGATCTGCATGGATCGAATCTTATCAGGGAATTAAATCTTTTGGATCCACAGGTTTTGATCCGCGGTTGGGGCGGGGATTTGATGCAACAAGCCGGTGCGAACATTGTCAAGGACTATAAGGAATTGGCATTTATGGGCTTTACAGAGGTGATAAAGAATCTTCCCGCAATCATGGGGAATTTCAGGTTTTGCAAGCGTGATGTACAAGCCTTTCAACCTGATGCATTGATTTTAATAGATTATCCCGGTTTTAATCTACGAATATCCCAATGGGCTAAAAAAAAGGGATTCAAGGTGATTTATTATATATCTCCCCAGGTATGGGCTTGGAAAGAAAACAGGGTAAAAACCATTAAGGAATGTGTTGATAAAATGCTGGTCATCCTTCCATTTGAAAAAGAATTCTATAAAAGATGGGGGTTTGAAGTTGAATATGTGGGTCATCCGCTGGTCCAGGTGATCAATGAATTCATGAAAAGAAGCAGTGAGGAGGTTGCCAAGCACGGGGAATTGAATTCTCTGCCTGGCGTGTACGGCCAACGGGAAAATAAACCTCCGGATCGTACTCAAAGGCTTCCCGTTATTGCTCTACTGCCGGGGAGCCGCAAACAGGAGATATTGAAAAAATTACCTGTCATGTTGAAGGTCAGCAAATGGTTACCGCAGTATAAATTTATTGTAGCCCAGGCACCTGGTCTGGATGAATTCTTTTACGAAGACATTTTGAAAAATTACCCCGAAGTCTCTACTATCCGTGGAGGAACTTATGAACTCCTCTCCACCGCAAGTGCTGCTTGCGTAACTTCGGGAACAGCCACTTTGGAAACAGCTCTTTTCAAAGTTCCGGAAGTAGTCTGTTATAAAAGCAACGCTATCTCTTATCAAATCGCCAAACGACTGATTAAGGTAAAGTATATTTCTCTTGTCAATTTGATCATGGACAAACCAGTAGTCAAGGAACTCATCCAGGGCGAACTAATCCCTGAAAATTTACTTCAGGCTTTAAATGAGATTCTGAATGATCCATCTAGAATAAAGGCACTAGACGCAGATTATGATGAATTAAAAAGGATTTTGAGTAACAAAGGAAATGCTTCAGCGAACGCGGCGAAAAGTATAGCGGATTACATGGATGGTTAATGCCTTCTAAAGAATAAAAATCTGATGAAAATAACGATTAAGGCAATCAAAAACATAAAAATGGAGATCCTGTTAATCCCGTGCATATACTGCATCCACCGGCTATGTGGGGCATTCGGGTCCCTTTTCTTAATAAATAAATATTCCGCTAATTGTCTCCAGACTCCCATGATTTTTATAAATCCTTTTCAAATATAGCTAACAGGCAGCAATCAAAATTGTTTTCAAAATCAATTATATTTGCGCTCCTATGGGGAATTAGCTCAGCTGGCTAGAGCGCTTGCATGGCATGCAAGAGGTCGTCGGTTCGACTCCGATATTCTCCACGAACATCTATATCAAATTACTCCGAACGCCTGCAAATCGTTGATATGCAGGCGTTATTATTTTCTGGGGTATGTCAAATTATTCACTAAATATCAAAATCTTGGTGAGCAATTTGGCGAGCATTTGAAAATAAAATAAATGATCACCAGGGACTTAATAATTAACTGAATACCAATATGTTCATTCATTGTACATCTTGACACGCATTCGCTGTAAATCTAATTTTATAACCTCAAGAATCAGTTTTATGGTGAGCAAAACATTCTCTCTACTCTTCTATTTTAAAAAACGAGGAAATTATTTAAAAGGACAGTGAAAGCTGCGGATGAAGCCATAAGTCAAACCAACAAGGATAACAAGTAGCATGGGCTGTTATTGCGCATTTGATCAACTTTTATTTACATTTAGCGTAGAAAATTACACTCAAAATGCCAGGCGGGTTTATTTTGCATAAGTTATGGCCAAAGCACAAACCGGTACTTCTAATTCACACTTACGGTTTTACCATATTTTAATATGGCTGCTGTTTTTTCTATTCTCGTTCAGGTATTTTACTATCGCTTCCCCTGGAATAACTGCGTGGCTGCTGGCATTTTTAACAACCGTCTTTGCCGCACTAAGCTTCTATGTTTCGGTCTTATTTTTAGTCCCTTTAATTACAAGGGAGAATAAAAGGTTATTATTTATTGTTTCGGTAATTCTTCTTTTGGCCTGCGTTTCCTTCTCTCGGAGCATTTTAGAATTGGCGGTTTACCGGCTTTTTTTAAACGATTTTAAGGATCTATATTTCATGGGCATGTTTTGGTCTTCGGTTTTTCTGACAGGTTTTGTTTCATTGCTTGGAATTGCTGTGAGGCTTACCGTGAATAGTTACCGCGAAAAGGAAAAGATGAATTCCATTTTAAACGAAAAACTTACAGCCGAATTAGTCTATTTAAAAAACCAGGTCCACCCTCATTTTTTGTTTAACATCCATAATACCATTTTTTTTCTGATCAATGAAAACCCCGGTCTCGCATCGAAAATGCTGCTTAAGCTTTCGGACATCATGCGGTATCAATTATACGAATGCGAGACAATAGCAGTGCTCCTGGAAAAAGAGTTGCTCAATATCGCCAATTACACTGACCTGGAAAAAGTGCGCCTTGGAAGTAAAGTTGACATTACCATTAACTTTACCGAAAACACACAAGGGATAGCAATAGCCCCTTTTATGCTTATGCCCTTTGTGGAAAATGCCATTAAACATATTTCTCGTTTTATAGACAAACCAAATTATATACTGATCATCGCGGAAGCCGATAAAACTCTTTTAAATTTTACGGTGATAAATACATATGAGGACAATGAAAATGAATTGAACAAAAAGGAACTTTCTAAAGGGATCGGTCTGCAAAACCTTCAACGCAGATTAAATTTAATTTACGGAGATAATTTTGGGATGAATATTAAGAAGGAAAATAATTTATTTACCGCCAACCTCAGATTACAGCTTTTATGAATTTATCATGCCTTATTATTGATGACGAAGAAATTGCCGCAAGAGGTGTCGAGGGATACGCGCGGCAGGTCCCGTATTTTGAGACTGTCCTAGTTTGCCATTCCACTCTCGAGGCACTCGATTTTTTGGCAAATAATCCAATCGATATTATTTTTCTGGATATAGAAATGCCCAAACTCACAGGCCTTCAATTTCTGAAAAGTTTAACCAGTCCGCCACTTGTTGTGATCATATCCGCCTATTCCGATTACGCGTTGGAAGGTTACGAACTTGAAGTAATGGATTATATTGTTAAGCCATTTTCCTTTGAGCGGTTCTTAACTGCGTGCAATAAATGCAAAGAATATGCTGACCTTAAAACCCGTCCCGCAGCCGCATCTAACGAGGACTATTTCTTTATAAAAGCTAATAACCGGATAGAAAAGATCATGACTAACGAGGTGCTCTTTATCGAAGCGTTGGAAAACTATATCAACATTTACACTGTGCACAAAAAATATCTCTCGCTAGTTGGGCTAAATGTAATCGAAAGCTACCTGGATAGCAGACAATTTATCAAAGTTCAAAAATCATACATCGTAGCAAAATCAAAAATTGACTGTATCGAAGGGAATATGCTTCACATCGGCGACCATAGCATCCCGGTAAGCCGGAAGTGGAAGGAAGAAATACTGACGAATATCCTTTCCAATAAATTTTTAAAAAGATAAATATGCCCAGCTCCCCGGGCTACATTTTTTTGCATTTCGTCAACATGCTTCAACAGTTGATGGATAAATTTTCTCCCATAGTTCAATAAGTTACAATTTTGTCCTGTGTATCAACAGGATAATTAACTTATTTATTAAATCAAATTATGGACCGGTCAATTATACTTATTATAGTTTTAAACTTAACAATCGTTAATACAAAAGCACAAAATGTAAATACCCAAAATATAGGCATAAATGAATACTTAAACAAGGTCAGGAGTATTGATAAACTGGTTCAGAACCACGATTGGAATGCGCTTGCAAATCAATGCCAGGAAATTATTACACTTAACTCAACCGATGGTAAAATGTGGTATAGGTACGGCGAAAGCCTTTACTTTAACAATGAACCGCGTAAGGCGATAGAGGCATTTAAGAATGCAATGCGAATAGGGGCCGTCGCCATTTCTCCTGCCGATTGTTCTTATTATATTGCCAAATGTTATGCAAAAGAAAGGGATGAATCAAAAGCACTGGACTGGCTTCAAAAATCTTTCGATATCGGTTACAGGTACCTGCAGACTCCGCCAAAGGATAGCGTGTTTTTCCCATATATCAATCGTGACAGGTTCAAAGATATAGTTGGAATTCCGCTTCATGAATTTAAGACCAGGGACGAGGGATGGCGGTTTGATTTACAATTGCTGGCGCGCGAGATTAAAAGAAGGCGTGTTAATCCATATAAAAGCATTTCAGAGAAGCGCTTGGATTCTGTAGTTAATGTCCTGAATAAGAAGATCCCAGTACTCAGCGATATTCAGATTACTTTAAAGTTTATGAAATTAATGCATCTTATTAATGATGGTCATACCATGATCTACGCATTCTATGAAAGGCCCGAATTACTGAAAAATCTTCCTTTCGACATGTTTTTTTTCAGGGAAGGCTTATACATTACTGAAGCTGATACAAGATATAAAGACCTGCTGGGTTGTGAGATTCTGGCCTTGGACGATAAAAGCATACCAGAAATAATGGAGGGTATGGATCAGATATTAAACAGGGACAATGAAAGCGGGCCTAAAGTGATGGGGGTGTTCCGCATGCGCACGCTGCCACTGCTTTATGGTCTAGGGTTGATCAAAAGCCCCGATCAAGTAACCATTACCATTAAAGATACATCTGGAAACACAAGGAAAGTAAACATAGCCGCAGATTGCCCTATCCCAACTAGGAAATTATGGGACAAACTACCTGATTCGTGGGCCAGCTATTTTGGCGCAAAGAATCAAAACCCGCCAGCCTATTTGAAAAACCAGTTTGTGCCTTACTGGTTTGAACATATTGATAAAAAGCAAACCATATATTTTCAATACAACCGGGTATCTTCCGAGGGAATACCGTTTGAACATTTTTGCGACAGCCTTTTCGACTTTATAAATGCTAATAATAAAGTGGACAGACTGGTCCTTGATTTGCGCCTGAACAACGGCGGAAATACCCGGTTGCTGCCTTATTTATTGGGAAAGATTATCGCTTCAACGAAAATAAACAAACCGGGGCATTTATTTGTAATAACAGGCCGGCGGACTTTTTCTGCTGCGCAAAATTTTTGTGGCCTGCTTGAACGGTTTACACAGTCCGTCTTTATCGGCGAACCTACCGGTTCAAGTCCGAACTTTATCGGCGAGGAAATGCCTTTTGAATTACCCTATTCAAAATTAATGGCCAATGTCTCCGATCAGTACTGGCAAAGTTCCTGGCCATCTGATACCAGGGAATGGACGACGCCTTTTTTTTATATTGAGCCCTCATTTAAAGATTTCGCGGATGGTCGCGATCCTGATTTAGAAGCTATTCTCGCGTCTGAAGCGCCTAAGTAAAAACTAAACGGTTGACGGATATCTAAGTATACGATTGTAACACACAGTCATCTAACGCCGATAATTTATCTGCAACAAGCAGTTTGCGAAGAAAAAAGTCAAGGGATAGAACGTCCTAAATCATTTAACCTAACCCATTAATTATTGGATTATATCAAATATGGATAGTCTTGCCTTGGGACCACCTACACTACAAGAATACGAAATGAAAAGAATTGATTCTCCGCCAGTTCATGTTATCAATTACCTGTAGACTATATGAACAAAAAGGAATCTGATAATTGTCAAGCAATAACCCATGATTGTTAGAATTTGGAGGGCTCCCTTTTTGTCAGGTCGGCAGATTTATTGTTGGTATCATCTTTATTGGAAAAAATGGACTAATGTATCATCATCTGTTTTCGATACGTGTGTCCTGTTGCTCCTGGTGTATAGTCCGGCTTTTGGTACCGGATGCGCTTTTGCCAATTCGGTATGTGAAAGTCAGACTGACCCTGGCACTATAAGTGATACGTTGAAAATTTAGGAGCAGCGCATCGCTTACCCGTAGAAAGCTCCATCTGCGGGTATTGAAGATATCGCGGCCATTCAGCGAAAGGCTGGCTTTTTTATGCCAGAGATCATATTTGGCCCCCGCGTCAATGCCATAAGCCGGGCGGTACCTGTCCTGGATGATCAAATCGGCAGCTTTATAGTCAGCTCGGACCTGAAAGGTCAGATTTTGGGTCAGCGTGAAGTTATTGGTAAGGTTTGCATTCCAGCTCACCCCCTGAGTGGCGCTGATGCCATATGCCGAATCCCCATCATTGATCCGTTCGTACACATTGAAGTTGGCGGCGACCTCCCAAGCTTGCATTGGGTGAAAATTGCCGATAAACTCAAGGCCCGTGTTGATGGCCCGATTCAGGTTTTGAGTGATGGTGAAGACCACATCATTCACCGGTGTAGTCTGTATATGTTTAATAACATCATTGACCTGGGTGAAGTATGCTCCGGAGGTCAGTGAGGCTTCGGGCCAGGAATGGGTATAGGTTAATTCTACCGAATGAATGCTCTCAGGCAATAGGTGGGGATTTCCGGCGTCATAATTCACGGGGTCCGAGACATCAAAGAAAGGATCGAGCTCTCCCGGGGTGGGCCTGAGGACACGCCGTGAGTAACTTAGCTGGATCTGCTGGCCAGCATCCAGCCGTTTTGTTAGCAATAGGCTGGGATATAGCCCCTGGGTATTTACTGTTATCGGTTGAATGACTAATTGGCCGGACGAGTCGAAACTTTGAAGGTGGGCGTTGAACCTGCCGAGTTCGCCTCTTATGCCCAATTGAAAGGAGAATGTCTTTATTTGCTGTCGGAAAGTAATATATGCCGCGTGAACCTGGTTTGTACTCTTGAAAAAATTGATCAGACTATAGTCCGGGTCATACTCGCCATTCGTTTGGTCGAGATCGTAATCCCATTCCTGGTTGTCAGTGACTCCGATCTGGCTGCGATAACCTGTCTCCAGATGACCAGCTTTGCCGACAATCGTTGTATAATCCAGTTGAACATTGTAATTCCCGCTGCGTGCCAGTTTACTGTCCTTCAACACTCCAGTAGAATCCGCAGCCTTTCCATCGATGTTGAAAATATAACTTTTATAGAATTGCAGATTATCGGTGAAACCATGTGAGTAGTCAAAATCGAAGCTCAGCTCGCTTTGTTGCTTACTGAATTTATGCGTGTAATCGACCGTCAGCTCGTAGCTGTTGCCATTTCCATTGGTGGTATTGTACCGGGTGCTGAGCTGCGCCGGCAAATTGTCGGCCGTCAGGTTGTTGACCGTCAGCCATTCGTTGCGGGTTGTCAAAGAGGAATTGTAATCACCTGATACACTAATTCCATCCCTGGCGGAGAAAGTATAATCAATGCCGGCCCTGGCTGAATGAAGATCGGTGATTGTGGTGGATGGGAAGGTTTCATTGGAGTAATAAACGGAGTCGGGAGAAAGCAGGTAGGTCATATCCTGGAAGCCGTTGCTGTACGTATTTCGGTGCAGGTAACTGTAATTACCGTAGCAATTTATCCTGCTGTTCTGGTAGCTTATCGATGCAGCCGCGTTATAGTTATCCCTAGTACCCCCTGTTGCAGCCATGGAGGCGTTTAATCCGGCAGCACTATTCTTCTTGAGCACAATATTGATAATGGCTTGCCCTTCTGCGTCATATTTTGCCGAAGGATTGGTGATGATCTCCACCCGGTCGATAGAGCTGGCCGGAATAGATTGCAACACCTGGGCAACCGTCCCGCCACCGATAAGGCTGCGTTTTCCGTCTACGAGCACTTTCAGGTCGGTTGCTCCGCGCAAACTCAGATTGCCGTATGCGTCCAGCTCTAGGGTAGGAACATTTTGCAGGAGATCGGCAGCCGATCCCCCAAGGCTAACGAGGCTTTGATTTACGGCAAAGACTTTTTTGTCCGGGCCAATGCGGATTGTGGGTGACCGGGCGGAAACGGTGACTTCGGTCAGTATCCTACTGGACGGCATCATGGGTAGGTCGCTGAGGTTGATGGTACCTCTTGCGGCGGTAAAAACAATACTGTCTCTGGTGATGGGTTGATATCCGGTGTGGCTGATCTTACAGGTAAATAAGCCAGAGGGGATCCCATCGATGAAAAACCTGCCAGATGAATCCGATGAGGTGATTTTTGAAGCAACACTGCCATATATGTCAAGCAAAGTCACGGTCGCCGATGCAAGGGGCCGGCTTTGCTCATCAATAACTCTTCCCTCCAGTCTTCCTTTGTCCTGTGCAAGCATGGTCGAGTCAGCGCCCATTAACAACGCGGTGATCAAAAACCATTTTTTGAAAATTGTTGTCATAACCGTTTTTATTTTATAAATAGATTGACAGATGCTTTTTCAAGATGAGTGAAAATATTCTGCGGGTTATCTGGTTATTCAGTGCCTCAATAAGAATAGCTGAAGATTTTTCATATTTTTTTGAACAAAAGAATGCCGGATCTTTCCAGGCGAAAAATTTGTTCAACCCAATGGTCGAAAGGCTAAACAATCACCCTCAAAAGCCTTTATTGAGTAAAAAGGGAGGTTTGTTGAATGCGTGCAGAGTGCCAGCCGGAAATCGGTTATTTTCCAACTGGTATGGAAAAAATGAAGCTGCTGTCGCTTCTTCTCCGGGGGTATTCAATAAAATTTCAATTTCAGCGTCAATTAATTTAGCCACATCCTGCTTAATGATGAAATAATTTTCCATAACCTTTTTCTGGGTCAAAGTCGATATAATAGGAATAGACTTAAAAAAGGAGCAAGCGCAAAATCACGTGCAGGTAGGGAATACCGAATTGAGCCTGCAATCAAAGGAAAGATGGGTAAGGGGCATGCAGCAAAGGGATAAACAGATGGGCCTCAAAATTCCTATCAAGCTAAGTGCGTCGGTGGCACCATAATTAAAACAAAAATAAAATGCATTGACTAACAAAAGAACCACTCCCCGAGCTTTGGTGTTGGAGAAGTATTAAATTCAGAAAGATATATTGTATTTATTTTAGCAAAGTTTACCTTCCGCCTATTTTCATAGCGCATCTGGTAGGCTACTTCTTGTAATCTTCCATATTCTGCTATGCTCCTTTTTTGTCGTCTACAAGCTTTAATCACAATGGTCTTAGAATTATCATTTTGAAAGGAGCCGGAAACAGATGATCATTCTATTATTGCACAATCCACTTGATCACCTGATCGAAATGGAGGCTGAAGAGCCGAATGGTGTAGACGCCGGCAGCGAGTCCGCTAATATCCAGTTGTTTTTCAAGTGTCCCTATTGACATTTGGCTAGTCCAGAGCCTCTGGCCAATTTGACTGTATAGGGTAAGGGTTATGGTTTCTGTGCTTGCTTTACTCAATACCAGTCGTGCCTCGCCGCCAACCGAGGGATTTGGATTCAGAGCCGCTGACATCAATAAGTTATTTGTTTCCAAAATTTCCCTCGTGGGAGAAAATGTAGCATTCCCATCGCGGTCAATTTGTTTTAGGCGGTAAAAGTTTTCTCCTATAACCGGAGCATTATCCCTAAAATAATAATTATGGGGTACCGAACTGAAACCCTGTGCCAGCACTGTTCCAATGGTTTGCCAGGAGCTGTTATCGCTCGTCCCTCTCTCTATCTCAAACCGTTCACTGTTTTGCTCCTGGTCTGTTTGCCAACTGAGTAGTACGGAGGTAGCTTCCTTTGCGGCATTAAAATAGGACAAAAGCACCGGCAAATCAACGCCACTGTTCGTTGCCGCAAAACCAAAGGTGGAGAAAGACTGGATGCCGGTATATTGCACATAATGGATTGTATCTTCCAGTCCTACGGTAAGTCCCGGATAGACGGTGATATTATTTATGCCAGCATAAGTCAAATCGGCGATGGTAGCAGCTGCTGTTCCTGTGTGCTTAAACCATTCCTGATCGGTAACCCCAAGCGGAAGCGTACTCAGTAGTTCTGTGGAATCAAAATAGAACCGGACCATTATTCCGCCGTTTGTAGTATACGAACCACTGGTTGGATCCACAATAGTTACCAGACGTTGCATAATATTAGTTGTATAGACGCCATTGGTTGCGGAATAAGCACTAGGATTATAAGTCACGGTCGCATTCAATCCTGAAGGAAGGCCATTATAGTCGGGGAAACCTGCATTCCCATTTTTGTTGATAGATAATATTTTCTGTGTCAGGCCTGCATCCGCATAATAATGAATCCAGCCTCCTTCCACGCAAGCGCTCTCACCCAAAACGGATGTTGCTGTATGCGGGAGATAAACAAATCCCTCGGCGCCGTCTTGAATAAGTCCAAAAGTAAAATAAACAGTTCCGGAAGGAAATTTATAATAGCAGGTGTAGTTGCTGCCATTCAGGGTTAAGTTAGTTGTCGCCGAGAGAATACTCGTAAAAGCAGCGTCTGAAGCCACAATTAACCTTAGCTTTTGACAACCAGATACAGGAACAGCACCAATCATCGTGGCAGGAATGCTGATACTAGTTACCTGGTTGGCATTTGTATTCTGCGCAAGCCAGATCCGGTTCATGCGCAGGCTAAGACTAGTACCTTCATAAGTTAATGCGGTACTGCCTGTGGCGAGCGTGGAATCGTTACCATTATCCCCCCATAATAAGAACGATTTGTTAGACGCAAAAGCATTTAAGTTACCGGCATTGGTAGCGGCGATCGTTTCCAGGCCGACACTAACCTGCAGGCCATAATTCACCGAACTCGATTGTTTTTGGTTAAGGGCGCTGCTATCGTCTCTTCCGACGCCGCCAATATTATAACTATAAAGCGTGTTCGCAGTTGCATTCCATATCACACTCGCGTCAGAAGCGATATAATTATAATTGGCCGCATTAAAACCCACATTATAGGTTGGAACCGTACTGGAATTATTACCCTGTCCGAGCGTAACGCCGTATTTGATGGCTAAATAAGTATTGACCTGCTCCATTTCGGCATCGCTCAGTTGCCTGTTGTAAGCGATCACCTCATTGATCGGCCCGGTCCAGTATTCTGTACCGCCGCTTATTCCAATGCTGAAATAATTGGCATTGGTGATGTGAGATACGGCTTCTACCAGGCTTGTTTGCTGCTTAAATCCATCCATCCAGGAAAAGAGGTTATTAGCAGCGCCTAAGGTATACCCAATGCCAATCACCTGCGGTTGTGCATTTTTCAGTTGGTTTAGGTAAGCGGCAGGCAGTACTTCCGTACCATTACCGATCCCTCCCCCGTTATAGATGGTCGCGTTTCCCCCGCTCCATTTGGTACCGGGATTGCAATACAGGGCCCAATCATTGAATGATACTGCATCTTTTTGAAAATCCATAGCGGGATTATCTCCGGTAGAACCATTGCCTAATATGGAGTGCAGTTTGCTGTTTCCAAAATCAGGCGAAGCAATATTTTGTACGGAGTTATCTCGTCCCACCGCGATGAAATGATAGGAGCTGCCCGTTGCCCCACCTCCAAAAAGGTTCAAGCTGGTATTGGTCATGGTGGTAGTAAGACTTAGGCTGAACACCACCGAAGGGTTAAAATTGACCAGGTCAGCTGCCGAAGTTTTGTAAAATGTCGGCTGAATGGCGGCGGTAGCCTGGGTCAGGTTATAGCCTGCCGCGCTCTGGTCGGGCCAGGAACTGATTTTCGTCCCATCCGCTACTGCAATTCCAGCATCGGCTTTGAGCCATAACTTTAATCCTGAAGACACGCCACCCGGGCTTTGTTCAAATGCCATTTGGGAAGACAAAATGAGTGCTGCGCACGCAAAGCAGGAAATGAAATGATGTTTCGGGATAGCTAATAAAGTCAATATTCTTCTCATAGGGCGAATTAGTAACCTTATAAGGGGAAAATGTCTTCTTTATTTCATATTTGCAGGATATATTATCTGTACTGAGGGTATACCCTCACGTAGACCCATCAGAGAGAGAATGTTATGGTTAAAAAGATAAAAAACAAGCGGAAGTTTTTGAGGTACCGCATCAACCTTGGGTTCTCAAAATTTTCACCGGATTGGTTGTGTAGTGAATCCTAAGTTTTTCCAACTTCGGCTTAACCAGCATTTTCCAAAGAATACTAACCATATATTTGAAGAAAAGCTTCATGTATGACACCCGCATAGCCATATTCCCAATCTTCTTAGTTTAAAACCAAAATTGTAAGGCAACCCATTTCTATCTCGTTATAAAATCAAAAATGCACAAACTAAAACTTTAATGCAATGAAAAAGATTTCCTTTTTTAATGATTACGAAATTACAACTGAGATGGATACCGAAAAATGGATATTTTCTAATACCCCATCAGCGTAAATTAGGTATCATTTATCAGGGGGGTTATTTATAAGTCTATCAATTTGGTAGATTAATTTTATCAGCTTATTTTCACTTTATGATTTAATTAGACTTAGCCTAAGGTATGGTTAACAGTAATAGGGCTCGTTTACCTTGCACCGGGCAATCATACTTTTTGCCTTGAACTCCACAAAATAACTAAACCCCCAAAAGAAACTAACCATTTACGTGACTAAAATTAAAGCTGAATTAACAAGTACAAATAAACCCTCCGGCTGGCAGGAATTCTGGTTAAAGGAGGATTGGTGGGCGGTTTGGCTTGGCCTGGGCATTGTTATTCTAGCCTATGTCTTTTATCTTGCTGGCTCCAGCATCTCCTGGATTGCGGTAGCGCCGGCCAAATGGTCAACCTTTTCACAGCTTTCCACACAATTTTCAAAGAACTCCACCCGGTATCTAGTTCTGCTGGGAGCTTTCTTGATACTTTTCACGATGGTCATTTCATTCATTGGACAAAAGCCAAAGGCATTTATTCCATCTTTTATTTTTGTCTTTATCCTTTCGACAATCATCTACACTGCAGGCAACTGGGATCAGGCCAGTCGATATAATTTGGAACCACCGCTGGTGGCTCTTGTTCTCGGACTGTTTATTTCAAATGTAACCGGATTGCCCCGTCGACTCGATGCTGGTTTCCGGGTAGAATTTTATATTAAGCTTGGCATTGTCTTGCTGGGAGCCACTTTGCCTTTCACGTTAATTATCTGGGCTGGGCCGGTAGCTATTTTACAAGCTTCCATTGTTTCGATAATCACCTTTTTGGTCATCTTCTTCACTGCCCGAAAGCTGGGTTTGGATCACCGGTTGGCTGCGGTATTGGGAGCGGGTGGTGCTGTTTGTGGTGTTTCAGCATCGATTGCGGTTGCCGGCGCCGTGCGGGCAAAAAAGGAGTATCCGCCAATCGCCATCAGTCTGGTCGTATTTTGGGCTATTATTCTCATTTTCGCGTTGCCCCTGGTTTCACGGACACTTCACCTTCCGACAGGAGTAGGTGGCGCTTGGATTGGGACTTCGGAATTTGCAGATGCTGCTGGCTTGGCCGCTGCCCAATCATATGGTGGTTTGGCTGGCACAAATGTGGGTATTTCAGGAACGGCAGACCAGGCCCTGGCATCCTATACATTGATTAAAGTAATTGGACGAGACATCTGGATCGGCATTTGGGCCTTTGTATTGGCATTCATTGCAGTCACCGTTTGGGAACGTTCTGAGACCAATTCAAAAGCTCAGGTCGGGCAGATATGGTGGCGCTTTCCCAAATTCGTAATTGGGTTCCTTATCGCTTCGGCGCTTACAACAGCTATTGTTCATGGAAATACGCTGAGTGATTACAATAAATTTGTGAAACCCTCCCTGATTGCACCCATCACAACGTTGCGGACCTGGGCGTTCACCTTTAGTTTCTTAAGTATCGGGCTTACGACGCGATTCCGCGAATTGGCGAGTGCTGGTATCAAACCCTTTGTCGCGTTCACAGCCGGGGTCATTGTAAACGTAATTTTGGGATACATCCTGTCAGTAATTATTTTCGGCCATTACTGGTCTTCCATTGTGACGCATTGACGCATGAAAATATTTAATTCAGTTCAACTAAGTAATTCCGGGCCAATCTGCCAAAACTGCGCCTATTTCCAAAACGATCCGTCTCTGATCGAAGATACCTATCGTGGCCTTACAGTGATGAGCTCCGGGTTTGCCTCAGTGAGGGATCGAGACGGTATCTGCAATTATAATCATCTTTACCTTTCCGCAAGAGACAGTTGCCCACACTTTGCACCGTGCAGGTCTGAATTTAATCAAGAGGCGGAAAAAAGCAGTTGACATCCAAATTAGTCTTGATGGAAATTGTCTGGTCCCGCTTTAGCTATACTGGTAGCTAGGTTCAGCGAGATTGCAAATTTCCATAATTATATGCGAGGATAAGTGTAGGTTAATCCCATAAAACTCCTGGTGCTAGTACAATAATTCTACACATTCAATACTATCTATTCTACTTTTCATCATTCACCCGCTGAATTGACCCTACGATAGCCACTTCGAAGCCTTGAACCGATTTTCTGCGAAGCGAAGCTGTAAGCAATTTACCCTCTTAAAAGCATCGAATAATTCTCATTTACGCCAGCCAATCCAGCTTGATTTGAGGCAGCAGAGTTTATTATTTTGTTTCCCACAAGATTAAGATCACGACTAAACGAAAAGAACACCCAATAATTCACTCAAAAGACACACAATCATGAAACCTAAATATTTTTTGATCTCAACCAGTTGCATCTTTATCATTTTACTTTCGACTTCTTGTAAAAAAGATTCTTCAATCGCCGGCCCCATTTCATGCAATTCTTGTGGGATCATTCCTGCAGGAGTAGGCCCGGACACGGCAATATATATAAATGATAGCATTTGGGAGAGAGAAAATGAAGATGAATATGTAAGCGATATTTCATCTTTTTTGAATCAGTTCAATGCATCTCCAAGTAAGGTTTCCCAGATTTCAATTGTCAGTGGACCAAGTATAATAAACATATTTCCAAATACTCAGGAAAGTTTTATGGAAGGCACCATCTATGGTACGGTCCTTTCGTTGGATAATAAAGAGTTATGTGGAATTACTTTCATATACTTGGACAAGGATAAGCATGATGGAGAAACACCCAATGGCGGTAAATTGCCCTTTAGTTCCATTGAACTTGAGATAGTATTTAGAAAATAAGTAGAATACCATACTATTCATCTTATTAAGAATTTATGTCGTTGCTGTTTTGGATGGCCCTTGCTAGCTGAACCCCTTAATCCCTTTTCTCGCCCTTTTCTCGCCAAAAATTAAATAAATTTGAATTTTGCAAAACTACTTATTACAGTTGTAGCTTAATATTTCGCCGGCGACACTGAATATTCCTTTTTAATCTGTCTGCATGCATTCCCACAATCGTTTTGACCGCCCCGCTCTGTACAAAGCCTTGGACAAGCAGCGTGCAGCGCTCAGTCTTACCTGGGCCCAGGTCGCCCGCCAGATCGGTATTGCTACAGGCACCCTGACCGCTACCGCGAAACCTGGCTTGATGGAAACCGACGGCATGCTCGCGATAGTCCGCTGGCTCGGGTGTGCACCCGAAAGATTTATCCATTCAAGCGATGGCATGCCCGTTCCTGAGCCCCCGCCTGCAACCGATTTTCGCCGGCTGGACACCAATGCCCTTCATGCCGCACTCGACCGGAAACGGCGTTCCCGGGACCTTTCTTGGAAGGAGCTGGCCGAAGAACTGGGACCCCAGTTCAACGCATCCATGCTTACCCGGCTGGAAAAAGGTGGCAGAATCGGGGTGCATTTACTCGTCTCCGCAGCCGGCTGGCTCAACCAACATGTAAACAACTTTACCCGCCCCGGCTGACTTCCCCGATTAATTCTGTTTCTCATTATTTTTGAGGATTTTTCAGGAAAATGGCCATTTGTGTAACGAATAGTCAGTATTTGAATAGCACAAAAGGTTACGCTAGATGAAGAGAAAACGGGTTTGACAGACTGGATAATATTCTCGCTTACTTGCAACTAAAGAAAGAGTATTTCAAGATCAACATTAATTTCAAGCATCGATACATCTAAAAAATCTAAGGGAAGAAGAGCGAAGGACAAGGAGGCTCAAGACTTAGTACCCAGATTATTTCAAATGAATGATAAAAGCAGTTTATCTAAGGTTGGTGTCAATACAGTTGAGGAGTGCACCAGGGTTAATACCCTTTTTGCCAATAGCTGCATTTCATCCCTGGCTGCATTTACGTGAGGTGCTATTGCTAATATCCCGAGTTTCCCTTTTAAGGCCTTTTGCCAATATAAAACGCCAAACCACAAAGGCATGATCATGAAAATGATTTTCAAATTTGTTGGTTTAATAGTCAATCCAAGCGCTTTGCAGGCCGAAAAGCCTTCACGAATACTCTTGACCATAATTTCCACGCTGCCTCTTTCTTTGCTGAGTTGCATGCTGTCCCCATTTTCTTTGATCATCGCAGCGCCTATACAAGACAAAAAGACAGCATGTATTTTTAACCAGCCCTGTATATCTGGACTGATTTCCACTTCAAATTTTGCTTTTTCCAACATTACTTTTATTTCTCTGGTGCATATGGAAATTGTGCCATCTATTTCACCGATGGTCGTTTTTTGTTCTTTTATTTGAATATAGTTGATAAACTGATCATGGTAAGCGCCGCCAGTTCCTGGAAATCCTAAAATGATATGCATTGGATCCAATTCATCAACCAAACGCGTTACACTTTGAGGGTTATTGAGCATGAACATCACTAATGGGCATGCCCGATTCTTTTTCAAAATCGGTATTACTTCATCAAGTTGGTCTAACCGAACGGTTACTATGATCAAATCAAAAAAATCAGTGGCTTTCAGTTCTTGAGTTAGTGCAATATTACTGGTTGACAGTATTCCTGTTTGGCTATCTTTTATAATTACCCGGTGTTGCTTTAAATCCTCATAGCGTTTGCCTCGGGCAAGTAGTACAACATTATATCCTGCTTCGAAAAGTTTAGTTGCATAAATGCACCCAATGACACCTGCTCCAAAAACAAGGATTTTCATAGTTGATCTAATTCAGTTCGTTAGATTTTTCAACAGGCAGATAAAGCATGAATTCAGCCCCGACCTCTAGTTCACCTTTGGCCTTAATAAAACCTTCATGATTTTGCATAATCTTTCGACAAATGGAAAGCCCAATCCCTGTGCCATCAAATTCACTTCGGGTATGGAGACGCTGGAAGAGATCGAAAATTTTATCCGCATAGATTTGTTGGAATCCAATTCCATTATCGGCAAATGTAATGCAATGATACAATTGGGTTCGGCTTTCCCCCGTCCCGTCAACATATGGACAGACAGCATAGGTAATTTTTAGTTCGGGTTGAATCCCAGCCCGCGTATACTTAAGGCTATTGCTAATAAGATTGGTGAACAATTGCCGGAATTGCCCTGGTTCAACGCGCAATGATGGTAATTGCCCGGATTCAAGGATTGCATCTTTTTCTTTTAAGGATTCAATCAAATCCGCCTTCACTTCATTCAGGATTTCATTAAGATCTGTTTTCAAGAATTTCCGATCTTCTGCACTTGTCAACGAATATTGAAGGATAGATTGAATCAATTGCTCCATTCGGGCTGTCGCAGATAGAATTTTACCAAAATACCCCTTTGTTTCATCGGACAGGAATTCATTCGTTTGAAAAATCCGGTCTGCAAATATTTTAATTTTTCGCAAAGGCTCCTTGAGGTCATGACTTGCAATATAATTGAAAGATTCAAGCTCCTTATTCATTCGACCTAGTCTTTCGTTTTGCTCCTTTAACCGGATGGCGTTTTCCTTCATCTCTTCCTCCGCCTTTTTTCGTTCTGTAAGATCTCTGGTAACTTTAGAAAATCCAATCACTTTGCCGGTTTGATCATGTAAGGCCGTCATTACTATATTGCCCCAAAATTGTGTGCCATCCTTCCTCACCCGCCAGCCTTCGTGTGCGGCCTTCCCAGCCGTCAGAGCCTGGTGAATCAACCTTTCAGGTAGTTTCTCCTTCTGATTTACGGAATTATAAAAAATGCGAAAATGTTTTCCAACAATTTCATTTGCCGTATAGCCCTTCAGTTTCTCTGCTCCCTTATTCCAGTTTTCAATGATACCATCTGGACTTAGCAAGAGGATGGCGTAATCTTCAACCTCGTTAACCATCAGGTGGTAACGTTCTTCGCTCTCGCTCAACAGCTCATTTTTCCGTTTTATAATGGCTGCTGATTCCGTTTGGTCAGTCACATCAACCGAAATATTAAGAACCTCCTCAACTTCATTATTCTTGTTCCGGTTAAATATCGTTCCATAAGTATGAAACCATCTGTAAAAACCATTCTTATGCTTCAGCCTGTAGATATACTCAGAAATCAACTCACTGTCAACGGGGTGAGATACATTATTGGCCGCCAATAAATCCAATCTATTTTTTTCAATTAAACCCGGCAGGTCGTCCGGATGTATGATATTCATAAAAAATCCGACTCCCTTTTCCAAGGCCTCCGCAGGATCATAACCCAGCACACTTTGCAAAGCCTTGTTTACAAATTGGTACTTTCCCGTATGAATATTATATGAAGCCAAGATGGATGGCGTCAATTCTGCTATTTTTGAGATGAAATATTGATTTTCTTTTAACTCGTTTTCAATAATTTTTTGCTTTGTGCTGTCCTGAAGTGTCCCGAACATCCTGACTACTTTCCCGCCATCATCAGTAATTACCTCTCCGATTGCGTGAAGATATTTTTGTTTGCCGTTTTTCAAACAAATGCGATAATAAAAATCATGGGGAGCTAACGTTTCGCGCGATCGTTTCATTTCTTCAATAACCATTGCTGCATCCTCGGGGTGATTAAATTCCGCAAGGTTGTCCAAAGATCCGGAAGCGGGATCAATTTCATAAATGCGAAACATCTCCTCGGACCATATATAATTATTTTTTTCAAGATCCCATTCCCAATTGCCAATATTTGCAATGGCTTGGGCTTGTTTATATAATCGCTGTTGCAGATGAACCAGGACTTTGATATAGAGAGTGTCCATCTCCACTGTGAAAAGATCAACTTCCTCGCAAATATTCAGCGAAGTGGTCAAATCATTTGTATACTGCGGCAGTAATTCACGGAAAGTCATCCGCCGGGAAAAACTGATCAGAGTGATATCCTCGGGAACAACCTGGTCGTTTGTTATGATCGGCACTTGGCTGGATAACCACTCCATGATCGATTGGATGATATATTTACCGGCAAAGTTTTGGGATAACTGACCAAGAAGTATTTTTGAGGAGCGCATTCCACTTTCAATTAGAGTCTCATCGCTAAATGATTCAAAAAATTTCAGGATGGGAATTTTTAATTTCCTTGCACAGAAAAGTTGCGAGGTGGCATACTCCCTTAATTTGTTGGTTAGAATAAATTGGGCATACCTAGGCAGATGTTTAAATTTGAGCTCGTTCAATCTGCTTTTTTCAAATTCTGTAAGAATTATTTCCTGAACGATTTTAAGAACTGGATCCATCTCTATTTTTTTATAGGGTGATTATTAAGACGGTTTACATATGAACGCGGATGCCATATCAGGCAGGTGCTGACTTTCGAAATAATAATCATTGTTTTCCCAGGGTTCGACCTCAGGTACGTCATTTTTAATTTGGAGCAAGCCACAAAGTACTTATTGCCATTGTAATTTGGACTAACCGTATATAAGAATCAGGTTTTTGTATATAGCAATTTGCTCCGAATTCATAGGAAAGTCCCTTATCCTTTTGCAAACCTGAAGTAGAAAAAATTATTATCGGAATTTGCATTAGGTTTTTATCCTTTCGTATTTCTATAAGCACATCCAATCCCCCCATGACAGGCATATTGAGATCCAATAATATGAGATTGGGGTATTGCTGATTTGCTTTGAGGTTATTCAGGAGTTGCTCTCCATTTTCCATAAAGTGCCAATCCAATTCTCCGGTTTGCTCTTTAAAGGCCTCGACAACGAGTTTTCTATCGTCCGTATCATCATCGGCAAAAAATACCATTTTCATGCTGCTATAATATTTGATTTTTAAGCTATGCCAAATTTGTAACTAGCCGGTCATGAATGTATGCAAAATTAAAATATTAAGTAAATATAAAAGAGAACCTGCTAGGCAATTTATGAAGCTGAATCAAGGTTTCGGGCAAGTAAAACGAAGAAATGAACTAAAATCCTGAAAAATGAATTTTTAAATGCAACAGATCAGCTTGTATGGATGTCAATTGAAAAACATACGTGTTGAAAACTCAAGTGAAGCTTCTCCTCCTTTTATCTATCGGGTTGGCCTTTACAGTATCCTGTAAAAAGAACAGTAATACGACAGAAAAGCCCATCCTGACACTATCCAAATCCACTTTAAAGAGAGGGGAGCCGCTCATCGTGAGCACCAATGAAGTGAAATCTGATTTGGTCATTAAATGGTCTGCAAATCCACCATCACCAAATACCTGGATATCCGGTACCGGGAGCAAATCAGTTTTTTTATTTTCCACTTCCGGTTCATATAGCGTAACCGCAAGCTATTTTACAGATTCCAGCTCATCGGCACCCTATGATAGCAGTTCTTCACCTGTAGTTGTTACAGACAGCTTATTTAATGATTCAGTTGCCCAGTGTAATGCGATTTTGCAGGTCCCCATTTCCGTGGGAGACCAAATCTTTCTTTTACCAGTTTCATATTCCGATACTGGTTTGGTGCTTTTGGCTCATACCCAGGATGTTTATGGGAATCAATACCCTGCGCTCAGTTATAATACCGGCTCAGATAGCACGGTTGGATTTGAATTTGATTTTGGAGCCATAACTGAATATCCTTGCGGAAATGGAACGGATGCGTCTACACCAGCAACAACCATACTTACAATTAAAGGATTAAGCAACGGATCTTACAATCTTAGGATTGTCCTAAATAGTATTATTTACAATGGTACATTATTGGTTACCGACTCGAATTGCTCATTTTCCTGGAACTATGCGGCGGGAGTAACCATCTCCCCGTTGGTGATTAATAGACAGTGAATCGAAGGGTTTTCCGGATTTTGATAAAAACCTAATTGGCATTTACCACATTGACATACAGCTTGGTTTCATATTCCATTTGTACAAAACCGCTTGTGTTATGGGTAACAAATAAATGAACGAGCTCGTCGATCATATTATCATATAAAGGATGCCCCGGAAGAGGAATATAAGAAGCAGATAACAACTGACCCTTCAGGGAGTCGAAATCAAGTAACTGAATGTTAGGAAAGCTATGCACTATAACTGTCATAGGATCATAAAAATTCTTGATGGCATCCTCATTTACCATTTTGCTAGCGTGGTAATCGACCCCAAACCTTGCCTTCAACGTTTCATATCCATGAAGGAAGGGTGTATGCTTGAGGCGAAGGTTCCATGCGAGGGCTATACTTCCCCCAGGTCTCAGAATCCGCAGGAATTCCTTTTTTGTTGCAACGGGCTCCATCCAATGAAATGCCTGCGCTACTGTGACCAGATCGACGCTGTGAGTTCTGAGACCAGTATGTTCGGCCTGGTGGCTTCTGCTGGTAAAACCAGGAAATTGAGCCAATTTATGCTCTGCTGCCTTTCGCATGTTTTCGTTTGGTTCAATGCCAATTACCTGGTAACCTCTTTTTAGAAAAAGTTCAGAAAAGATACCTGTACCAGAGCCGATGTCAACGATACGTTGGCGCTTATTCACGCCATTGGTTTTTTCTAAAAAGGAGATAATCTCTTCTGGATAAGATGGGCGGAATTTTGCGTAATTCTCCACGCGGTCTGAAAACCGGGTCGTCGGATGAAGGGTGGTAAGATCACTAAGCATATAAATATCAGAATGAAAAACCAATATTATCACTATTTTTTTTATAGTGAATGCAGTTTCATAATAATTTAACTTGTCTCGGCGGACAACCTATTTTAACCGGTGATAAAGACAAAAGATCAAGCCCAACCAAAAGATAGGTCTTTGCTGATGCATGCTTGGTAAAAAAGAAACAATAAGTCAGAATCCGGAATTAGGAAATAATTACCCCTTTTTAAATCTTATGATTCCCGCCGCATTGAGTATGCGCATAATCTGATAAGCTGGGTCGAATTCAAACCATTTCTTTGCGAAGTTGACATTGTTACGATACTTATGATGGTTGTTTTGAAATAATTCACCCAATAAAAGGATTCCAAAGGGTTCCGTGTTCTTAGAATGGTCCCCATTGTCATAATTGGAATAGCCATATTTATGCCCACACCAGTTTACGATTGCACCCTGTATCGGCCCCATAAAAAAATGAACCGGCAATAACAAGAAAAACCACATGGATGGCGCAAAATAAATGTAAAAAAGCGTATACGCCATTGCAAAAGCGACGCGTACAAACATATTATCTCCGATCCTGTCTAATTTTTCCCAGGTAGGGAGGTACTCTTCAGTAAACTGAGGCTCGGGTAATTTTCTTCCTGTTACAAATCCATTGTAAATGACTCTGGTATGCCACATCATCATCCATGCATCTTTAAAAAAATGCGGGGAATGCGGGTCCTTCTCTGTATCGCTGTATATATGATGCATCCGGTGGAGTACTGCATAAGAATAAGGGATCAGATATGAAGACCCTTGGGTAAACCATGTCAGAAAGTAAAATACCTTTTCCCAACCCTTGCGTGTGGTATACATTTGGTGTGAGGCATATCGATGGAGGAAGAATGTATGGAAAAACAGGGAAAGGAACCAGTGGGCTAAAAAGAATATAATGATTGCGGTCATTAAGGTAAATTTAAAAATATTGCAAATATGAGTTTCTTTAATCGTTATTAATTACATTATTATTTATTTGAATTACATTATTCATAGATATTGGTACGCTAACCCGGAAGCACAAAGCCAAAATTAAAACTGGCTTTCACTCCGGAAAGCAGGGATTTAAGGAGATAAAATGATATAAACCTTGTCGGATCGTGTTTATAATTGATTTTACCACTTCGTTTGGCGATGGGTAAAGATTTGTCCTTGTCTTTAGGGATAACTAACTTTTGCAGTAGAAAAGACTTAACAAGGTCTTTTTCCCCTCTATGCTTTTCGGTCTCCCTTAACTTGTCAATAATCAAATTGTGATATTCTCCAACGACTTCGCCACTCGATTTCTCCTCGTTGAACTGAAATTGAAAACCTAGACTATTAAGTATGCCGGACTCAATATGGAAGCCTCCCAAATGTTCGGCGGAAGAGTTTAAGGTAGTCAGGTCGAGATTGTTGAATTCACCCTTTACAAGGCAGTCCCCTTTTGTCTTCATCGCCATGAATAAAGTCGCCGCGACTTCACCTGACCCCATGATCGCTCCTTTCACTTTCGTTATCAACTCCTCTGGATCCCCGATTCCGGGATGGTTAATAAAAGGTGCTGCGAATAAGCGCATCCTTTCGATTTTAAGTATTCCTGTTTGGTCACCTTTTGCAGGGAATTCTTCATAGGTTATAGATGACGGATCCACTTCCAGCGTGTCGATACGAAGATCAAAAGGAAGCGAATTAAGATATTTGAGTGGAAGTGGCTGATTAGTGGACAATCTGGGCAATCTCCGGTCTCTGAATATGTAGACAATCGTTTTCCCAACGATGATCTTTCGGGCTTTGATTTTATTGTCCAATAAAGAATTCCAGTCAAAATCCATAATCCTTATTTCAGGTATCCGGGCATCTACATAATCAATTTGGCTGGCAAAACGTTTCCCGATTTCAAATTTGTTATAATCTGGAATGATTTCGAGCGACTGGATACTGGCTGATTTCTCCTCACTATTAAAAGTAAGTGTCTTGATATGCAATTTGTGAAGCGTACCGCTAATTGGTAAAGAAATATCTGTTAAGATGCCATTTACGGAGCTGAACTGGATGTCCCTTTTCGAAAAGGTATCCTTTAAGTTGTTTAACCCAAATTCCTGTAAAACCAGATCAGCGCGCATCCTTATTTGATTCTGTCCACCAGAGTCAACTGAAATCCTCATGTCCTGCGTCTCGATTCGGCTAAGAAAGATCTTTTCAATGGATAAATGAAGTCTTTTCATCAAACCCGAAGGTAAGGGCTGTTCCTTATGCAGGAGGGCACCGTCCAATACTATATCAGCATTGTCCAACTTCAAAAGTCTTGCTTTCAATTCTTTTCCCCTTATCAAGGCGAAAAAATCAATTCCGCTCAATCTTAATTGATGGATATGTAAAGTGTGGTGATACCGTTTTTCTTGAAGGTTGGGAATAAAACGTATGTCTACATCATCAAGTCCGACTGCGGCATCAAATAAATGTACATGTAGTGAGGAATAGCTTATAAGGACTTCCGGTTCGAGCTGTTTTAGCTGTGAAACAATTTTCTTTTCAATCAAGGGTATTCCAACCAAATAGGCCAGAACTATTAAGGCGACCAATCCTGAAATTGAAAAGAATAGCACCCGTATCAGTTTCCTTCGACTCTTGCCCTTAGCTCCATTATTGTTTGTCAAGAAATTTATAAACAATACCGGCAAATAGCAAGCCGGGTTGCTAAGCGGAGAAGATTCTCAAAAACTCAGCTGGTTTTCGGGGCTGTTCACTATTGAAACAACCACATAAATGTGCCTGAGTTACCGCTGATTATCACGCTTGTGTTATTATGCAGAAAATAACTATTGACAATCTTAAGCGGTAAAGCATAATTATGCAAACCGGGGAATTTCAGCACCACTGAGATGCTTCCGACCCTATAACCAGGAAGAATATTGACAGTGTCTGACAACGTATATGAACTATCAGGCAATAAACTATAAGAAGTACTGTCTCCTGCGGCATCGTTTGCACTATTATATGCTGAAATTTGGGTGGTATCTATACCAACAATCGTTTGTAAAGTATCTCCTACTACCTGAGGAGAGGCGAGAACCAAGGCAATAGCCGTGTCTGTCAACGCAATGGTATCGCTGGGAATGAAGGTATTTGGTGGTCCATAGACACCATATGCATCAAACCCGTAAAGAAAAGGTCCCTGGAGACCCTGCGCCGGACTTTGCCCAAATTCTATAATGGGCGCGGTATTAGAAACATCCATAAAAGGGGTATCTTTTAAACAGGAAGATAGTACCAGACAAAAAACCACAGCTATTGGAATCAAAATTTTCAGTTTCATATTATTCATTTCATTTCAATTAAAGAATAACTATTAAAAACGGGCATTTTACATTCCCCAAAATATTTTTCTATAAATATCAGAAGAAGGTTGTGTTGTCGTTCCCAGATTTGCTTGAAGGTTTACTTGATTCTGGGTGTACTCGCTTTGTGGATACAGCAATCGTTTTGGCATTGGCGTACCCGCGGGAACGGAGGTTGTAACCACTGGAATAACAGGATAGCCTGTACGTCTGTAATCAGAATAAGCCTCATAAGGATCCAATTCACATTCTGCCACCCATTTCTGATACAATATGGTTTCAAGAGGGTTTGTGGAAATTCCCATATTGACAAGGCCAGATGTTGATCCGGAAATGAAATTATCGGCAGCCGTGGTACTATTAGGAACACCCAAATAACGGAAGGATTCCTCTACGGCCTGTTGGTACAAACTGGTGTAATTGCCTGAAATCAACCCACGTTGGGCAGCTTCCGCCTGCATAAACAGAGACTGATTGGCAGAAAAAATCAAAGCGGGCATGGAAGCGGTTTTTAAGATGCCGGGGCCGACCGGGCTTGTCTGAGAAACCGGTGTGTTGCTTGAGCCTAATACATTCGCTCCATATCCCGCAGGGGTGGAAGCATTTAAGCCATAAAAATAACTTAGTCTAGGATCCGAAGTAGAATCCAGAAAGGCCATCATGTTCACATTGGCACAAAAGAAATTGTAATCCTGGTAGTAGGTGCCGACGACGGGTGGGCCCGGGCTTCCGCCAGGCTGAAAACCATAAGTCGACCAAAATGGGCTCTGTTCTGTGGTTGCATCAGCGAATCCAGGGTTAATCAAAGCATCCTCACCAGCCACGAGGAATCCCCCACCCTGCGAAACAATATTATTTATCTGAGTTGCGATGGCGGATTGATTGCTGGTATTGGGGACCTGCCGAAGTAAAATCCGCAATAAAATCGTATTGCCAAATTGAATCCATTGGGTCTTGCTACCCTTAAACATCACATCGGATGCATCGTCCGCAGTTGACTGAGAGGCATTGATTTCAATAATTGCTGTATCAATCTGGTTGACCAGATCAGCGTAGATTGTCGTCGCCGAGTCGTATACCGGGGTAGTAATGGCCGGATTGCCCGCTTGAAAATAGGGAATATTGCCAAACTGGTCGACCAGATCCTGAAAGGCCATGGCCCGCATGATTTTTGCAGCGCCTGGCAAAATGGAATGTGGAGCACTGTTGGCGATCACATAATTATAATCGTAAATATTGTGGTATACCGATGACCAAACTCCATTTGAAGCGCTTGTAGGCAATTGGAAATTTTCAATCTGTGCTTGCAAGCCGGAAGCAGCCCAGTCGGTGTTTCTCGCCCAGTAGCCCATCCAATTCTGACAATAATCGTAATTATTAGAGCCAGTGGTAATATTTGCACCAACTTTATTGGCAGCCGTCGACACCAATGCCTGTGCAAACACATCTTTCCCTGAAATGGCGTCTATCCCAACTCCGTTTGGATCTGTCAAATTGGTGTTTAGGGCTTTATTACAGGAAAACATACTTACAATTGCGCCCAATATGATAATAGAAAACAACCTGGTCCGAATATTCATACAACTGATTTTTTAATAATTACAATATGGTTGCTTTTATGGAAGCACTGATGATGCGGGTTGGCGGTGTCTGGAATTCTGTCGTGTAGCCTACTGCATTACCAGTAGCATTTGTGCTGAATTCCGGATCAGACCATTGATTGGTCTTTGGCCTCCACATAAACAGGTTTCTTCCTATGAGTGAAAATGACAGGCCTCGGATTATTTTTTGGGATCCCAATGCCTCTTTTGGAATATCGTAGGTTAATGCCAATTCACGCAATTTCCAAAAGGCAGCGCTGGTGACATAAGGCCTTCCTAGCTGATTGTAAAAATTTGCCCACCAATAAATGGACACCGGTAATCCACCGTACCCGGAGGTAATGGGTACATTGGTATTCTTTACATAACCATTACCATTTTGAATTACAGAATTGGGGACGATGAACGCCTGTCTATTTTCTGCATCGCTTGCAGCGATGCCTGCAAAATCCATTGCATTGCCTTCCTCGTTCATGATCACGGCCCCACCCCTGTAATCGAATACGGCCCGCAGGCTGAATCTCTGGTAAGAAAAATTGGGTGACAGGCCGAAGAAGTATTTATAATTAGTATTACCAACATCGACCGGATTGGGGTTCTGGGTAGGTAAGCCAGTCGTTGCGTTCACAATGATATGCCCTGAGGGATCCCTGTTAAAATCAGTAACATACAATTCAGGATAATTCTTCCCAGCTACTGCATAAATTCCGCCCACTATCTGTGTTCCAAAATTGATTTGATCCAACTCCTGCTTTCCACCCTTAATATTGATCACTTTAGAGTCTTGGTAAGCAAAGTTAGATTCAAGGTCAAACTTAAACTTTCCAAGTTTGATCAAAGGCGTCAGATTAAGTTCTAATTCCACTCCGCTGTTATTGATTTCTCCTGCATTGGTCAGGTAAGTAGCGATACCTGCAGCAGCAGATGTCTGTAAGGGAATGGTTTGGTTATTGGATACCTGGCTATAATAATTGGCTTCAAAGTTTACCTTGTTTCTAAACAAGCCCAGTTGAAAACCGGTTTCCAAAGACTCGGTATGCTCAGGCCTTAACCCATTTTGGACTGCCGTAAAACTCTGCGAATATCCAACGGTGGAACCAAAAGGAAACCCTGTTCCAACAGAGGTGGTTGGGTAAATTGCGTAGGCTCCGAAGGTCGGTAAAGGAAGGGTAAATCCTCCGCCAGCAGTGCCACCGGCAATACCGCCCATAACCCCCAATTTCTGATAACCATCCAAACTTACATTTCCTGTTCCGGCATAACCCAGCCGAACTTTTAGAAATGATACAGCCGAGCTGTTTTTTAGAAAGCCTAATTTATCACTCAACACTGCTGACAGATCCACAGAAGGATAACTAAAACTCCGGTTATTAGGATCCAAAATTGAAGTCCAGTCATTGCGGAAAGAACCATGCAAATACAACCAATCATCATAACCGATGACCAGGTCAGCATATACTGATTGGTCGTTCCTTTTATAATTGTAGGTAGCCGTTGCACCGCCTGAAGTATCGCTGACCTTGGTATACCCATTGGGTACAATATTTTCGCCTGCTACCGGACCTGAATTAACCTGATTGGAATACCAATATCCGTAGCTGCTCCTAGACCTCATATTGCCTCCAACTATTAAATTGAATTTGAACTTTTTCACCTCTTTTACGGCCGAAAGAAAAAGATCGCCATTGAGATCATCGTAATGATCTTTTACATGCTCCATTTGATAGCCCTGATTACCCGGATAAGTTCCCTGTGTTCCAAAACCCCAGGGGCCGCCGCCATTGACCAAAAAAGCCGGGAAAGAAATGCTGTCTATGTAGGAAGGAGCATCGGAGGCAGTCCTGCTGTACCCACCCCTTGCAGTCACACTTAGCCATTTACTAAACTTATAATTAAGTTGCAAATCACTAATCAGCTGGTCTGTACTATTTTTGGTACGGGAATTAGCTACCTGCCACCATGGATTGGGGAAATAAGCGCCAATAAAGCCCTGGTTATTCTGGAATTGGCTCACATTCTTGATACTCTTAAGATCGATATTGGGCAGCACATTCATGACATCCCAATACACTGGCCTGTTTTGATCGTAGGAATTACCCACTGCATCGGTGGTTACATTAGTATATCCAATCCCGCCGCTTACGGCAAGCTTTCCTAGATTAAGATTGCCGTTTACCCTTCCGCTGTTCCGAGCATAAGTCTCGGTTGGTACTACCCCCTGTTTGGTGGTATGTTCCCCGGAGAAATAAAGACCTCCCCATTTATTGCCAATGGAACCTGAAAGTTTATTCTGGTCACCTACACCAGTTTGAAAGAAATCTTTTCTGCCGTTAGTCGCAGCTTTATAAGGTCCGAAAATCCATTTACCAGCAGAAGTTATTCCAATTGGGATAGAATCAGGATTATAATCAAGGCTATTATACGCATTACCAAAGCTTTCGTTTTCAAAGGGTACCGTATTTGCAAGACCTGAAAAAGGATTTATGAAATTGATTGTTCCCCCCGTTGCTGGATTGGAATATGTTCCAGGGGGTTCACCGCCCCAACCACTGTATTCATTTTGTAAGGCTGGGAAATAGGAAATGGATTCAAAATTGATCACATTTTCATAGGTAAGCGTAAATTTTCCCTTTCCTTTCTTAGTTGTAATGTTCATCACTCCATTTGAAGCTGCCATCCCATATAGTGCAGCGGCGTTGGAACCCTTTAGAATAGTGATATCATCAATGTCTGTAGGATTCAGGTTGGCTAAATAGGTTTGGTCGACAGGCACTCCATCCACAATGACGAGCGCCGTATTGTTTCCCTCAATAGAACGGCTACCTCTGAAAGTTACTTTTACCTGCGGATTTATCCCATTATCCGCGAGACGTATATCAACTCCGGAAACTTTTGCAGCGAGGCCTGTAGCGGGGTTTACGACGGCCGCCTGATTCAATTGAGCCGTTTTGATAGCTGTAGTAGCGTATCCTAATTCTCTGGCTTGTCTTCGGATGCCAAGAGAGGTGGTTACCACCACTTCTGACAGACTGGATGCAGCCGTGTTCACGCGAATATTCAAGACCAGATCACTACCGATAGGGGCTTCCTTTGCAGCAATTCCTGCACCAGTGATCAACAACACATTGCCCGTATTCACGGGGATCGAATATTTGCCATTTGCGTCAGCACTAACTCCTCCTTTGGCACCTTTTATCCTTACTGTAGCATAAGGAACAGGCTGGCCTGTTTCGTCCGTAACCTGTCCTGTAATCACCCTGGTTTGTGCTAATGCCCATTCTGAAAACAATATCAACATCACATATATCAATAAAGATTTCCATTCCATTTTTCTCATAAGAAAATGTTTTAGATATTAAGCAATTGAATGGCCGTTATGTCCCTTTTAAGCAAATAGAAACGCCGATTTCAGACAAAAAAAGTAGAATAAATGACGCATTGAGGATAAGGCCTTTTTACCGAGGCCGGAGTTTTGCATACTGAAATGTGATAATTCGTAACCGAAATAATCGTGTACATTTAATCGTAGAGCGACAGTGTGATAGGCTAAAATGAAATAAAAGGAAAATTGATGGAACAAGAAAACAAGGGACATCAAAATGCAAGCGATCATTTGGCCAATGAACGAACTTTTCTTGCCTGGATCAGAACAGGATTAGGGATAATGCCTTTGGGATCGCTTCCCACAGCTAAGCAAAGGAGATTATCGTCAATCATCGTTAATGATAAGTGTCATGGCAATCCTGATTTTCGGAACGAGTTTGTTCCTCATATATTACCTGATTGAAAGTACCGGTTGAAGTATTGGCGGTATAGCCATCATCAGTTCCCAGGCAATATTTGCTACCCAGGGAATTCAGTTCACGCACTGAAACTTTTTCTTTTCCAACGGCTTCCCAACCAGTAAGGCCCTCTTCTAAACCTATATCGCACAGTCTGGTTTATTGGGTTTGTAATAATGACAATCAAGATGATGAGCCCAAGGCTATACATTCTATGGTCATGCTATTTGCATAACACCAGTAAACCAGCACATTCGGCTAATATCTTTAAAGTATAGTCTGGAGGAAACAAAATATTAGCAGTTCATTAACGAGATATCCAATTTGGGGGCGCAACAATTGAACTATATTTTATGTTTATAAAATGCTTAAAATTGATATTATGTCCAAAATGGATTCTGCTGATAAGGTGAAAAAGATCATTTCTGAAAAACTTGGATTGGAAGAAAATACACTTCAGGAAAATCTGTCCTTTAAAAATGATCTCGGCGCAGATTCCTTGGATATTTGCGAAGTAGTCTGGGAGGTGGAAAAAAAGTTTAAGTTTTCCATTTCAGACGAGGAGACGGAAAATATCAGGACCATTGGTGATCTTATTGTATACGTAAAAGAAAAACAGGTCGCTTAATTACGATATACCGAAAATCATTTTCTGCTGCTGTCAGCCTTAAGATAATAACCGGGAATCGGCAACGAAGGCTTTTCGACATCCCAAATAATACTGGATACCTTCCATTTATTTCCCGTCTTGATGAGTTGGAAACTGTTTACCCCTCTTTCTGTGGCAGAATCCATCCTATTAATAAAGGTTTCATAACTGCTGATCCGCTGGGCGATGTTGCCAAATTGTTCGTTTCTTCCAAACAATTCTTCTTCGTAAAAGGAATGGATGCCGTTAGCCTGTACAAATTGTTTATATAGATCAATAAACTGATCAATATCTACTGCTTGAGCGGTATCCGTGCGAAAATTGATCAACCGGGCATTGGGAATAAAGTAATTTTTTATTTCGCTAAAGGCAGGATTTGATCCGGATTTAAAGCTGATGCAAGTGTAGGCATCATAAACAGCCTTTGTTATCGCTGTATCATCAGGTACCTCATACACCAGAGGAACCTTGGCTGTTTTTTGACTATCATCAGCCTTGGGGGTGCAACCCGAAATTGCAAAAACACTGATGACGGAAATTACAATGATTCTCACTGGCTTGCTTATTTAAGTTATCGTAATCTTACTAGCGAATTTTAGGAAATCTGCGCTTGGATCTTAAAACGGGTAAATGTACATTTGACACAATGAACCCTGAACATAGTCAAAATGATCTGTAATCTAATGAAAAACATTATATCCTGAAAAACCACAATGAGAGCTTTACCGTCCTAAGAAATGCCTCGATTCAAGTTCTCTGAAAAACCCCAAACTGACCGTAGGGGTTTTTCCCTTTAATCAGGTCTCCTTCCTTTCGATAAAATCCATCACCCTGGTCCTGTAACTGTTTCCTATAGGAATAGTAGTATCCCCTATTTCGATTCCATTATTGAAAACGCTTTTAATTTTGGATATAGCAATAATATAAGATTTATGGACGCGCATGAAAAGTCTGGCAGGCAAAATCGCTTCCATATCACTCATCGTCTGGTGGGTCACCAGTCTATGTTCGACGGTGTAAATCTTAAGATAATCCTTCATTCCCTGGACGTAAAGAACTTCTGAATAATTTACCTTAAAGTATTTGCTTCCCGATTTGATGAATATGTGCTCAACCAACGAATTTGTTTTTTCGCCTATAGTGTTGGCGAACAACCTGCCTTCGGTGATTTTGTTGACCGCCTTCATAAATCGCTCAAGGGAGATCGGTTTGAGCAAATAGTCGATCACACTGAACTCATAACTCTCCAAAGCGTATTCAGCATAAGCAGTAGTCAGCACTACCAGGGGGGGATTTACTAATGAACGCAAGAAGTTCAGGCCTGTCATCCCAGGCAATTGAATATCCAGAAAAATCAAATCTATTTCCAGATTTTTTAATAGGTAGGCAGCCTCCAGCGCATTATTGGCTATGCCCATTAATTTCAGACTATCCATCCGCAAGAGATGACTTTGAATGACTTGTTGGGCCAAGACTTCGTCATCCACGATTATACATCGGATCATGAGGAATGATGGTTAACAATTAAGGAGACGGTAAACGCATTATTGCTCAAAATCATGTCCAGCGTATGGGCATCAGGATAAAACATCTCCAGGCGCCTCCTTGCATTCCTGATATTGGCAAGCGTTTTTTGCCTGGCCTGCTTTTCAGTTTGAATGATATTGAGTGCATGAGCATCTGGATACAGGATTTCCAGCATGGTCCTGCTATTCTTGATACTGGCGCCATTTATCCTTTTTGCCTGGGTCTCAAGATCAATATTGGTGTTGTTGATGACGGTCAAAGTGACTTTGTTCTCATCAACTTTTATGGTTACATAAATAAATGGATTAGAAAATGAATTATCCAATGCGTGTTTAAATCCATTTTCGATAAAGGATATGAACAAAGAAGGCTCAATCATTTTTCCATCCGTATCGCCTTCTACTGAAAATTGAATATCAGCCTTGTACCTTATCTTTTCGATATCAATATAATTCCGTATGAATTCTATTTCCTTGGACAGGGATATCTGAGGTTCGTTGCATTCATAAATAAGGTAGCGCATAATATCGGCAAGCTTCACTACTACTTCAGGTGTCCTGTCGGATTTTTGCAGGCTTAGGGAATAAATACTATTTAAAGTGTTAAAAAGAAAATGAGGACTCAGCTGGGATTTCAGATATTTTAATTTAAACTCTGTATTGTCTCTCTGAAGATTGGTCAGCATTTCATCTTCTTGATAAGATTTCCTAATAAACGAAATGGCTATTGCAAAAAATAAATTAATGAATGTCCAGAACAATCTTCTCATCAGGGTGCTTCCCGTGAAATAAAAATAATTAAGTTCCTGTCCGGATAATGAAAATTGTAGGATAACGGAAGCGATACCTGCCAGAAATAATTGAATACCAAGAGTCCACCCGATGCTGATTAATACGAAATGCCAAAGAGGCTTTCTGGGTAAGAACCGCGGTACGATTAATCTTGAATAAATAATGTAGACAGGGAGGACCATTCCGTTAATTAAAAATAAAGCCAATACAATTGGCGCATCCTTAGGAAAAAATGTCAGCCAATCGAAGAAAGGATTCATTAAAGCAACAAACAACCAAAAAATTATTTCAACCTTATTTGAAGGCTTGAGTAAACGGTCATTATCATATTCCAATTTTCAGCATTTTAGAACATAAAAATATAAATTCAATTCTATTAATTGCGAATTATAACAGTACATATTTTTTGTCATGCGGGTTTCCCATTTCGTCGAAAAAGTATCGAATGATATCGAAATTTGTTTCTACTATTCAAAAAAAAGAGTAAGCAGCCCCCGATTAATTATCCCATTTTCAAAACATAAAGTACATGTGGCATATTTGAGCCAATGATTTTGCCGACGAAATACAATGTTTCGTCGCAATGTTGTCTCCAAATCAGCAATTTCTGGATTTAGTCATTACTTTAGCTGCCCATAACTAATACATGTTTTTTATGAAACGATTGCAATGCTTTATCGGGTTTTTATATTTTATTCTTCCGTTTTCAATCCATGCTCAAAATACCAGTGATAAGCAGCTCCCCCAACTAGGTAAGAGCCCCCTTAAAACCGTGATTTCCGCGATGACGCTAGAAGAAAAGTCAAAATTGGTTGTTGGCATGGGTTTTCGTTTTCAGAGCCCAACACCTCCCAGGAGGGATTCAAGCGCTTCTAGAAGGGACACATCGGTCCCAGCCGGGAATTTCAGGTTACCGCCCATGGATCCAGCGGACAATATCCCGGAAAAAGTTCCCGGTGCCGCAGGAAGAACACATGCGATTGCACGTCTTGGAATTCCCTCCATAACGGTATCGGACGGTCCTGCAGGCATCAGAATATCACCATTCCGCAACGGGGATAGCACGGTAAGCTACTATGCAACCGCTTTTCCATCCGGAACCCTACTAGCCTCCACCTGGGATACCACTATGGTAAAAAAGGTAGGCGCGGCATTTGGCAATGAAATAAGGGAATACGGCGCAGATATTATATTAGGGCCAGCGCTGAACATTCAGAGGAACCCCTTAGGAGGAAGAAATTTTGAGTACTATTCCGAGGATCCCTTAGTTGCAGGTGAAATTACAGCCGCAATGGTCGAAGGGATTCAATCCAATGGGGTTGGAACATCCATCAAACATTTTGCTGCTAACAACCAGGAAACCAATAGGAATAGCGTTAATACGATCGTTAGTGAAAGAACATTAAGGGAGATTTATTTGAAAGGTTTTGAGATTGCGGTAAAAAAATCCCAGCCCTGGACCGTGATGACCTCTTATAATAAGATCAATGGCGTCTACACTTCGGAAAGACCCGATCTGGTGACTAATGTATTAAGAAAGGAATGGGGCTTTAAAGGATTCGTGATGACTGATTGGTTTGGTGGAAGCGATCCAGTTGCACAAATGAAAGCCGGTAACGACCTGCTGATGCCAGGCAATCTAAACCAATCTAAAGCTATCGTAGATGCAGTAAATAATGGAACACTGGATGTCAAGCAACTGGATCAGAATGTAGAAAGGATTTTAAAAGTCATTCTGATATCGCCTGAATACAGAAAGTATACATATTCCAATAAGCCCGATCTAAAAGCACACGCCATTATTTCCCGGAAGGCTGCAACGGAAGGCATGGTATTGTTAAAAAATGTAGCCCAATCCCTGCCCTTATTGCCGGGAAAGAAAATAGCAGCTTTTGGCAACACCACTTACGATATTATTGCTGGAGGGACTGGAAGTGGAGACGTCAATAAACCCTATACCATCAATCTCGCTCAAGGTCTGGCTAATGGTGGCTATTCAGTTGATGATCAACTATCAGGTTCTTACCAGCAGTATATTGCCGAAGCAAAGGCTAAAAGACCCAAGCAAAGAGGGTTTATGGCTCCCGCTCCTATACCCGAAATGATGCTGGACGCCGCCACCATCACGCAAAAAGCTGCTGATGATGATATCGCCATTCTTACCATTGGTAGAAATGCAGGGGAGGGCTCAGACCGAAAATTAGAAAATGATTATTATTTATCACCTGAAGAAAAAGATCTTGTAAAAAACATATCAGCGGCCTTTCATGAAAAGCGTAAAAAGCTAATTGTAGTGCTCAATATTGGGGGAGTGATAGAGGTTGCCACATGGCGGGATCAGGCAGACGCCATTTTGCTTGCCTGGCAGCCCGGTCTTGAGGCAGGGAATGCCATCACCGATATTATCAGTGGCAAGGTGAATCCATCCGGTAAACTGGCTACCACTTTCCCTGTAGTTTATAATGACGTGCCTTCAGCCAAAAACTTTCCAGGAAAGGACTTGCCTCAAGCCGGAGACCAGACTGCAAACACAAGAAGAGGCCGACCTTCTGAAGTCACTTACGAGGAAGGGCTCTATGTCGGTTACAGATATTTTACCAGTTTTGCAATCAAGTCGGCTTATGAATTTGGCTATGGATTGTCCTTCACGAAGTTTTCATATAGCCACTTAGTACTAAGTCAGGTCAATTTTGATGGTAAAATGACTGTGGAGATTACAATTACTAATAGCGGGTCAAACCCTGGGAAGGAAGTGGCCGAACTTTACATAAGTGCACCAGGGAAAAAACTGGATAAGCCGGTTGAGGAGTTAAGGGCATTTGCAAAAACAGCCCTTCTGCAACCAGGAAAGTCTCAGGTATTGAAATTTACGATATCCGCTGCTGATCTAGCGTCATACGATACCAATAGTTCATCATGGATCGCAGAAGCAGGAAAGTATACCGTAAAACTGGGCTCTTCTTCGACCGACATAAAAAATATGGCAGATTTTCAATTGGCAAAGGATATTCTCGTTGAGAAGGATTCAAAGCAGTTAAGCCCTGAAGTACAAATCAATGAATTAAAAAAATAGCGGCTAAAGGTTTCGTCCTCTCATCCTTACTTTAATATGGTCGGAAAGTCTGAGAGTGAGTGCAATCAATGTCAATGTTGGATTAGGCGCTCCTGCTGTGGCATAACATGAAGATCCGGCCATAAAAAGGTTTTGGATACCATGCACTTTACAATTGGCATCGACAACGCCAGTTTTCGGGTCTTCGCTCATCCTGGTGGTCCCCATATGATGCCAGCCTCCTCCTGTGAAGGATGGCCATGAATCATTTTGTTCATCCTCCAAATACTCCAATAAGCGAACGCGGGCGATTCCTGAACGACCGCAGGACTCGCCAATAAGTTCATTGATTTTTCGAATACTTCTTTTTTCCAAAGAGCCTAATTCCCAATGCAGGCTGGACCTTGGAACTCCAAGAGGATCTTTTTCAGAATCAAGTGTTACCCTGCAGGCCGGGTTTGGCGCCTGTTCAATCCGAGTGAATAGCTGAAACCCCTGGTATTTCTTTGCTGCTGAAAAAGGAGCATTTGGATTTCTGGGAGCCTTTCCGGTTTCACGCATTTTCTTTTCGGCTTCTTTTTCATTTTCATTCCAGGTATCCATATAAGCAGGGCGGTTTCTTGCGATTTCCAATGGGCTAAGGGATACTGTTCCGTTTAATATCTTATTTTTCCGTTGAGTGTCTTCATTGACGGCAATTTCAGCCCTTACCTTGGTCTTCCCAAAATCAACCATGTACATATTCAGCGAGCGCGGTTCTGTAAACCAGAGCTCTCCCGATTTTATTTCAATATGCTCCATAAAATACCGCCCAACAAGATCGTGATCATTTCCAATACCTGAAGGAGATTGTCGGCGGGAAGCCAATAATAGCCGGGCATTCTGAATGGCGCAGCAAGCCATAATAAAATATTTTGCCCTAACTGAATGCTGCTTACCCGCAAAATTCGTGGTCTTGAGTTCCTTGATTGAGGAAACCCCCTCATTGGCAATAATTTCCACGACATTGGCATAAGTAAATAAATGGATATTCTTTGCTTTTACAATAGTATCTCTGTACCGGTTACCAAAACGGGTTGGAGGGCTGAATTGCCAAATTTTATTCCATACCTGTTTTTCATCGAGGTCAAGAGGAACGAAAGAGGGATCCTGTTGCTGCCAAAATCTGGAATTATATTCATAAGGGCCAAGCTCCAGGATTTCTTGAGTCCTTTTATAATATGGGTCCAAATCTTCCCGGCTAATAGGCCAGCCGCTATGATCAATCCAATCCCTTTTTTTAAAATCGATCGGATCGAATGTAGAGCAAAAGCCGGCCCAATGCCCAGTAGTGCCCCCAAAATAATGAAGCCGGACAGATCGAAGTGGAAAATACCTTTGACCGGTGGTCCTACCTGCAAATAATTCCTGCATTTGATCCTCATACTCAAACCCGCCCCCTTCCAGGAGGATAACTTTATATGGCGTATGGAGCCACTCCATGGCCATGCTGATCCCTGCTGCACCTGCACCAACGATGCAGATATCCCCCTCCAGAACGGATCCAGTCTCAAGACTTCTTGCATCGATATGCATTTGAATGTTTTATTTAAATCTAAATTGATCAAATTAATTTTCCAAATATTCTCCCATTGGCAGTCTACTTATGGGAAATAGGTGGAAAATAGAATTGAATATGCAGTTCTGGGTTTTTGGGTTTTCATCCTATGTCACTGTCCAAAATGATATACCTTAGCAGAAGCAATCTTTATCGAATCTGCCTCATCGGCTAAAGGCAGCTTAGGTACAAATTGATAGTCACTAATTATGGGTCTTGCTTCATTGATAGTCCTCCTTATTGCAGCGATTGCTTTTTCCGCTGGGGGCATCGCCATTTCAAAAATCTTTGTTAAAGGGTCAACCAATCCTCAAAAGGGACAACCTTATGAATGTGGCGTTCCTAGCGAAGGATCACCATGGAATCAGTTTAATGTTGGGTATTATTTATTTGCACTGATATTCCTCATTTTCGATGTAGAACTGATTTATTTATATCCATGGGCTGTCGTACTTAAGAAAACTGGGCCTTCCGCATTATTCGAAATCCTCATTTTTCTAACGATACTGTTCATGGGATTTTTATATGCTCACAAAAAAGGGGCTTTAAAATGGATGTAAAAGAAAAGCCTGATCAATAAAAATGAAATTGGTGATGGAGAATAAAGATAGCCACGAAACAGCTTTCCCAGGAACAGTCCATCCAACCGCCGGGGGTGGGATTTTAGTGAGCAAAATTGATGAGGTAATCAACTGGGCCCGGTCGAATTCTCTTTGGCCGCTGGTTTTCGGGACTAGTTGTTGTGCCATTGAAATGATGTCTACGGCATCATCCAAATACGATTGGTCCAGGTTTGGTTTTGAAGTAGCAAGGGCAACCCCCAGGCAGGCTGATGTAATAATTATTGCCGGTACCATTGTAAATAAAATGGGACCGGTCTTGAAAAGACTGTACGATCAGATGCCTGATCCAAAATACGTGATTGCCATGGGTGCTTGTGCCACTAGTGGTGGGCCATTTTTTTATAACACCTACTCCGTAGTAAAAGGTGCGGATCATATCATTCCCGTTGATGTATATATTGCAGGTTGCCCTCCCCGTCCCGAAGCCCTGCTTCACGCGCTCATCACGTTACAGGAAAAGATCAGGGGCGGAGCCGGCAGGGAAAAAATCAACATCGAGAAATTATGAACAACGATGAGTTGAAATTAATATTAGGCGAGCTTATCCCATCTGGGACTGTCGTAGAAAGTTCGGAATGGGTAACCCTGGAAATTCCGTATGCCGAAGGGAAAACAATCGCCCGCCAACTTCGTTTTACATCCGGCTTGGATTTTGACTATTTATTTTGCCTGACCTGTGTAGATTGGAAGACCCACTTTACACTGGTTTATCATTTTTCTTCCACCATGCACCGGCATTCTTTAGTAATCAAAATAAAACTTGACCACAATTTACCCGAGATGGCAACAGTATCGGATATTTGGCGCACAGCTGAATTCCATGAAAGAGAGGTTTATGACCTTTTCGGAATAAGATTCCTGGGGCACCCCGATCTGCGAAGGCTATTTCTAACAGAGGACTGGGTCGGTTGGCCGTTGAGAAAAGATTATGAGGATCCAGTCAATATGATCAAACTATAATATGTTTGAGGAAGTTGGAACAACAGCAGAGGGCGACTTGGTCATTAATGTAGGACCGCAACATCCATCCACGCATGGTGTTTTGCATCTGATCATTACATTGACCGGTGAAACCATCAAGAATGTAGAACCCCATCTGGGATATATCCACCGCTCCATTGAAAAAATGTGTGAAAGCCTTACCTACCGGCAATTCATTTATGTCACAAGCCGGATGGATTATCTTTCTTCGCACATCAATAACCACGGTTGTGCACTTTGTGTAGAAAAAGGTCTGCAAATAGAAATTCCCCCAAGAGCCAAAGTGATCCGGGTGTTGATGGATGAATTAACCCGTCTGGCCTCTCATCAGCTTTGGTGGGCCGCAATGGGAATGGATATTGGCGCACTTACGCCTTTCTTTCATGCTTTCCGTGAGCGCGAGGCGATTAATGATATCATGGAGGAAACATGCGGAGCACGCTTGACAATGAACTATATGGTTCCCGGAGGGGTGATGGTGGATCTTCACCCTGATTTCCAAAAAAAAGTGAAAGCCTTTATAGTGCTTTTCAAGTCAAAAATTGATGAATATGATGAATTGCTGACAAATAATACCATTTTTCAAAACCGCATGCGGGGCGTTGGTTATCTTTCAAAGGCCGACGCCATTTCTTATGGATGCACTGGTCCGACTGCAAGAGGAAGCGGCTTGAGCTGTGATATTCGTAAATTATATCCATATGAAATTTACGACCAACTTAAATTTGATGAAATAACTGAAGTGGACGGGGATTGTTTTGCCCGCTACATGGTCAGATTAAAGGAAATGAAACAATCCTTGTCTATTATCGAACAACTAATCGACAATATTCCAAGCGGGGATTTTCAGGCAAAAACCAAAGCGGTTCTAAAACTACCAAAAGGAGAGTTTTATTCAAGAATTGAAACTGCCCGGGGGGAATTTGGGGTTTTTATTGTGAGTGAAGGAGGAACAACACCATACCGGATTAAATTTCGTTCTCCTGGGTTTTCCAATCTCTCGGCGCTCAATCATATGGCAAAGGGACATAAGATTGGTGACCTGGTGGCAATCATGGGAACGCTGGATTTGGTTATTCCCGACATAGACCGATGATTTCAATGTTAAGTTTAGAACATATCACGCATTCCATTCAATCCTGGCTATACGGCAGTTTCAATGCCCGGCTCGCTTTGGGCATTGAATTTTTGATCGTTGGTCTTGGCGCCATCACCTTATTTGCCATACTGGGATTGGTTCTAGTATTTATGGAAAGAAAGGTTGCTGCATTTATTCAGATCAGATTGGGTCCTAACCGGGTGGGGCCGGGCGGGATATTCCAAACGCTGGCAGATACCTTGAAACTCGCCGTAAAGGAAGGGCTAACTCCAGATGGTGCCGACCGGTTCTTATTCAACTTAGCTCCTTTTCTGGTCATCATAATTTCAATGCTCGCACTTGCGCCAATCCCATTTGCTAGGGGTTTTCGAATCTGGGATATTAATATCGGCGTATTATATATAACTGCCGTTTCTTCCCTGTCTGTAATCGGCATACTGATGTCCGGGTGGGCAAGTAACAATAAATATTCCCTCCTTGGCGCCATGCGCAGCGGCGCCCAGATTGTAAGTTATGAGCTGTCAGCCGGATTTTCTGTGATTTCCATTATTATCTTCACGGGCAGTCTGCGTATATCAGACATCGTTGCTTCCCAACAAAACGGATGGTGGATTTTCAAAGGCCATATTCCCGCCTTCATTTCATTTATTATTTTTATCATTGCGGTAACTGCAGAAACGAATAGGGCCCCCTTTGATCTTGCCGAAGCAGAATCGGAGCTTACTGCAGGTTTTCATACAGAATATTCAGGTATGAAATTCGCCTTGTTCTTCTTATCGGAATATGTAAATGTGTTTATCGTTTGCGCGCTTGGAGCAACATTGTATTTTGGAGGATGGATGCCGCTTCATATCGGTACCTGGACGGCTTTTAACCATGTAATGGATTTTATTCCTTCCTCCATTTGGTTTATGGGGAAAACATTTTCTCTCATTTTTCTTATTATGTGGTTCCGATGGACCTTTCCGAGGCTTCGCGTGGATCAATTGCTGAACCTGGAATGGAAATATTTGTTGCCAATCAGTCTATTTAATTTATTACTGACGACCGTCATTGCGATTATGGGCTGGTATTTTTAAAAAAAGAAAATGTTCTTAAAAGACTATATAACTGATATATTCAAAACCGTGAAATCCTTGCTAATCGGGATGAAAAGGACAGGCTATTATTTTACTCATCACAGTGAAATCATCACACAGCTTTATCCGGAAAACAAAGATAAATTGAATTTACCTGAGCGTTTTCGAGGAGAAGTCGTAATGAAGCATGATGAGAACAACGAGCATGCTTGTACCGGCTGCACCGCCTGTGAACTAGCCTGCCCGAACGCGACAATTAAGATCATCACTAAATTTGATATATCAGCGGATGGGAAAAAGAAGAAGGCCCTTGATACATTTGTTTACCATTTGGAGCTTTGCACCATGTGTAATTTATGTATAGAAGCCTGCCCGACGGATGCGATAAAAATGGCCCAAAATTTTGAACATAGTGTGTACGACCGTAGCCAACTTACAAAAGTCTTGAACAAACCAGGATCCAAAATCAGGGAGGGCGTTGAATAATGAGTGCATCATCCATTTCCTTTTATATACTATCTGCTTTTATTCTGTTGTCAGGTTTGCTAGCCGTCACTGCCAAAAAAATATTCCGGTCTGCAATCTGGTTGCTTTTTTGTCTGATTGGCATCGCGGGTCTTTATTTTCAGATGCAAATGGAATTCATTGCCGCTGTTCAAATCATAGTATATGTGGGTGGAATTGTCGTGCTGATCATATTTTCCATTTTCCTTACCCAAAAATCAGGCTTGGAAATGCCGAAACCCTCATTTTTACGCATGTTCATTTCCTTTATTGCGGTAACCTTGGGTTTTATCTTTACCTATTCGCTTATCCACAAATATGGATTCAAAACAGTTTCCAGCAGCCCCATAGAAATGAGTGTATCCAATATCGGCTCCCAAATGCTCAGCACAACCGAACATGGGTACGTATTGCCTTTTGAAGTGGTCAGTGTTTTGTTGCTGGCTGCAATGATTGGGTGCATTGTGATTGCCATCAAAATAAAACCAGAAGACAAATGATTGGAATACCATTAACCCATGTTTTGTTGGTCAGCACGGCTCTTTTCTTCATCGGTACTTATGGATTATTCACCAGAAGGAATATGATTACCATGTTGATGGCCATTGAACTGATTTTGAACAGTGTCAATATCAACTTTATTGCTTTTAACAGGTACCTCTACCCGGACAAACTAAACGGGGTTTTCTTTACTTTATTTATTATTACTATTGCCGCTGCTGAAGCCGCGATTGCCATAGCGATCATTATCAATCTATACAGGAGCCACCAGTCCATAGACGTTCAAGATGCGGAGGAAATGAAATACTAAATATGTCAAATTATGCTTATATCGCATTGATTCCGCTGCTCCCGCTGGTAAGTTTTCTTATTTTAGGCTTATTCGGAAGACGGTATTTCAATTCCTTATCGGGTGTTTTAGGAACACTTTCTTTGCTGGGATCCACCATATTGTCAGCCTATGCGGCCTTTCAGTATTTTTTTGTAGATGGAAAAACCAACGGAATATATAAGCAGTTCATTGCGCTGAAATATCATTGGCTCCAATTTTCCCCGCAGGTATCTATTGATATGAGTGCCCTCATTGACCCTATTTCCGTAATGATGATCCTCTTGGTCAGCTTTATTTCACTGATGGTACACATCTTTAGCCTCGGATATATGAAGGGGGAAGAACGATTTGCCACCTATTATGCCTTTCTTTCGCTTTTCTCTTTTTCAATGCTTGGCCTCGTATTATCCGGAAATATTTTTCAAATCTATATTTTCTGGGAGTTGGTCGGACTTTCTTCCTATTTGCTGATCGGTTTCTATTTTGAGAGGCCTTCAGCCGTTGCAGCTGCAAAAAAGGCATTTATTGTTACACGTTTTGCGGATCTGGGATTTCTAATCGGTATCCTCCTGCTCGCATTCCACGCTGAGACTTTAGATTTTACAATCTTGATCCAAAGGCTTACGACCAATACACCGCAACTATCAAGCCTTACGAGGACTTCTTTCCTGGGGATATCAATGCTGGGTTGGGGGCTAAGTCTGGTTTTCATCGGTGGCGCGGGTAAATCGGCCATGTTTCCATTGCATATTTGGCTGCCCGATGCCATGGAAGGCCCTACTCCCGTATCGGCACTCATCCACGCGGCAACCATGGTTGTTGCTGGAGTATACCTGGTCGCCAGGCTATTTCCAGTCTTCGCCCTTTCCGGCCCTTCAGTATTACAATTAGTCATGTATGTTGGTGCATTTTCCGCTTTGCTTGCTTCAATAATAGCATGCACACAGACAGATATTAAACGAGTATTGGCTTATTCCACGATGTCACAGATAGGTTATATGATGTTTGCTCTGGGCGTTTCAGGCTTCATTGGGGAGAGCAGGTTGGGTTATACTGCATCGATGTTCCATCTCTTTACCCATGCTTTCTTCAAGTCCTTATTATTTCTTTGTACAGGGGCCGTGATCCATATGATCCATAGTAATGAAATCAAAGATATGGGTGGCCTTAGAAAAATAATGCCTCTTACCCATATTTGCTTTTTGATAGCCTGTCTGGCGATATCTGGTATCCCCCCTTTTTCGGGTTTTTTCAGCAAAGAAGAGATATTGCTTGCTGCATTCCATAAAAACAAAATGATTTTTGCTACAGGCCTAATTACATCGGGGCTAACGGCATTTTATATGTTCCGGCTCTATTTCCTGATCTTTTGGAGAAAAACCTGCCATGCAACCCCGCACAGTGAAGGGACAATCTCGATGAAAATGCCTTTGCTGATCCTTTCTGTATTTGCCATTATATCCGGATTCGTTCCTTTTGGAAGATTTATTAGTGCGGATGGCGCAAACCTGGATTCAACGGTCCATCTGATTTTTTCAATCGGCCCCGTGGCAATTGCACTTTTTGGCCTATCGGCAGCGGCAGCGCTATATAAGAAGGAAAATGACAGAGCGGCCCGGATCGCAGGTTTTCTTGGTAATTTTTATAAAAGCGCATATGATAAATTTTATGTGGATGAGTTTTATATTTTCATAACGAAAAAAATCATGTACAATTTAATAGGCAGGCCAGCTGCCTGGTTTGACAAACATATAGTAGATGGTCTTATGAACGGTTTGGCATCGGTAACCTCCTTTTTTTCAGAATTGATAAAAAGATTCCAGTCTGGTAGGATTCAACTATATGCGCTGTATTTTTTTGGAGGAGTTGGCGCCTTGGTTCTGATATTCATTTATTTGTGGAAATGAGCGTTAAGGAAGTTCCCTATAGAAGATCTTAAAAAAAGTAAAAAAGATTCATGAATCTGTCATTACTCCTTTTGGTTCCTTCCTTTACGGCTATTGCCGTACTTCTTTGCAAATCTGACAAACAAGTCAAAACTATTTCACTCACAGGGGCAGCAATACAATTCGTCCTTGCAATTGACCTCCTGATCCAATATTGGGTGCTGAGGTCTTCGGGAGATCGTTCAGCCATGATGTTTCAATTTGACCACACCTGGTTCAAGTTTTGGAGGATACATTATCATGTAGGCGTGGATGGGATCTCTATCGCAATGATCCTGCTGACTGCTTTTGTCGTCCTGGCGGGGATTCTAGTATCCTTTACTACGGCTAAATGGGAAAAGGAATTTTTCTTTTTGCTTTTGTTGATGAGCGTAGGGGCTTATGGTTTTTTTATTTCTCTTGATCTTTTTACCCTTTTCTTTTTTTTGGAAATATCCGTAATCCCAAAATTTCTCCTGATTGGTATATGGGGCAGCGGTAAAAAAGAATACAGCGCGATGAAACTGGCGCTGATGCTTATGGGAGGGTCAGCACTTGTTTTTGTGGGACTCTTAGGTTTGTATTATCAGACGCAAGACATCACAGGTTATCATACTTTTGATTTATTGAAGATCGCGGAGATGCATATTGAAAAGAAGGCCCAATTAATTTTTTTTCCACCTTTGTTTGTAGGTTTCGGGGTATTTACTGCACTATTTCCTTTTCATACCTGGGTGCCTGATGGTCACTCATCTGCGCCTACTGGTGCTTCTATGTTTCTGGCCGGAATATCCATGAAGCTTGGAGGTTACGGGTGTTTGCGGGTAGCAACTTATTTAATGCCGGAAGCATCCAGAACCTATGCGCCAATCATCATCCTGTTAGCCACCATAGCCATCATTTATGGGGCATTCGCTACCATGATGCAGAATGACCTGAAATACATCAATGCCTATTCCTCAGTCAGTCATTGCGGTTTTATTCTGCTAGGTATTGGAATGCTGACGCAAACCTCCATCATTGGTGCCGTTATGCAAATGGTTTCCCATGGGCTGATGACGGCTCTTTTCTTTGCGTCGATTGGCATGATTTATTCGAGAACCCACACCAGGTTGGTTGGACAACTTGGTGGGCTTTTAAAAATAATGCCATTTATCTCCACCGTATTTGTGATTGCCGGTCTTTGTTCGCTTGGACTGCCAGGATTCAGTGGATTTGTAGCAGAAATCACGGTCTTTATGGGATCCTGGCAAAATCCCGATAAATGGTACCGCACTGCCACAATTCTAGCCTGCGCTTCTATAGTAGTGACCGCGGTCTATATTTTGGGCGCGGTGGGACAAGCTATTATGGGACCTACCCGGAACAAGAATTTTCAACTGTTTCCTGATGCGAGCTGGAATGAGCGCTTAGCTGCTGTCATCTTGGTTGCGGGGATCGTTGCCATGGGTGTAGCTCCATTTTGGATGAATGATCTTCTTCGTCCTGGCTCGGAGACAATCATGCAACATATAGAAAGGGCACTAACTATAAAATGAATTAGATATGTGGATTGAGCTGCTTTCATTGTTTAAACAGGAAATATTCATTACCCTGATCATTTTTATATTGCTATTTATCAAGATAAGTACTTCGGATTGGTCTAACGGGAAAATTTTGATCGTCGTTAATCTGATGCTTTTTCTAAATTTTATTCTTGGCTTTTTTATGCATGCCGAGGGGAGTCAGTTCAATGGCATGTTTCGAACAGATAACCTCATCGTTTTTGAAAAGAATCTGCTTAACCTTGGCACATTGATGATCTCGCTTCAGTCTTACGATTGGTTGAAGGATCACCGCCATGTTCTCGAGTTTTACATGTTATTGCTTTCCACCCTGCTTGGGTTATTTTTTATGGTTTCTGCCTCCAACCTGCTCATGTTTTATCTTGGTTTGGAATTATCGGCAATTCCACTTGCCGCAATTGCGAATTTTGACCTTGAAAAGCGAAGATCCTCCGAAGGGGCATTGAAATTCATCATATCCTCGGCCTTCTCTTCCGGTTTATTATTGTTGGGAATATCATTCGTCTATGGCATGACGGGTTCGCTTGGCTTTGCTGATATTGGGGGTCATATCAATGGCAGCCCACTCTTCTTATTTGCATTTATTCTTCTGCTTTCCGGATTTGCTTTCAAAATTTCAGTAGTCCCTTTTCATTTTTGGACAGCGGATGTGTACGAAGGATCGCCGGTTGCCGTAACCTCCTATTTATCTGTAATCTCCAAAGGCGCTATTTTCTTTGTAATGATACAGGTACTTTATACCATCTTCAAGCCACTTGCGGCTGAATGGTATAGGATGTTGTATTTATTATCGGTATTAACAATGCTCACCGGGAATTTATTCGCCATAAGGCAGGACAATCTCAAAAGATTGCTCGCTTTTTCCTCGATCTCACAGGTTGGCTTTATCCTGGTTGGAATAAGTGGCAGCTCAAGGGCAGGAACAGCGTCTGTGATTTACTTTATCCTGATTTATTTATTCTCCAATCTTGGCGCTTTTGGGGTGGTATCCTTAATCAGCGCACGCACGGGTAAGGAAAGCATTAGCGACTATAAAGGCCTATATGCTTCGAATCCATTCTTATCCTGGGTAATGACGATCTCCTTATTTTCCCTGGCTGGTATTCCACCTACCGCAGGATTTTTTGGCAAATTCTTCCTTTTGATGGCTGGCGCAGGGAAGGGAAATTTCGGGCTGATAGCTATAGCTGCATTAAATATGGTCATTTCTTTGTACTATTATTTGCGTGTCGTAAAGGCCATTTTTATGGACAGTAATAATCAACCAATGGATAAATTACAGGTTTCGGCAATGCCAAAAATGGCAATGCTCCTTTGTGTGGCTGGTATCTTATTTAGTGGTGTTGCCGGTTGGATTTACGATTATATTTATTCCCTAAGTAAAAGTTTTTAAAAGGTAAGGGCATTCATGGCGATTAATCAAAATCATACCGCTGAAGAGTTGAATGGAATAAAGTGTGCTATTGTTGAAAAAAATGTTGCCAAAGACAGACTGGCTTTTCTGGAGAAAATCCTAATTCACAATGGGTTACAAGTGGTCGCCGCCCCAAGCCCTCCTCCCAAAACGACCGCTCCTTCCGTCCAACCCGGTGTTTCTAATGAAATGGCTGCCTCGGACTTACCACCGGCAAAGGAAACATTCACTCTGGGCGTGACTGATTTGACATTTAACCCAGTCAATGCCATCTTTGGGCGTCTATTAAAAACTATTGATGGTCATACAGTTACGCTTTCTTACTGGCAACAAAAAGAAAATGAATCCCGTGATGAAATTCCCTACTATGAAGCATAGCTGCTAAATGGTCCCTATCTCAAGCAGATAAGGAATAATTTCCAAATATCTTTTATCATAAGTCCAAGCTTCGGTTCCAGGCAAAATACAAATCTGCCACCGGCCTCTGGCTTTCTTAATTAATGTAAACATATACCTTCTGTTAGCTGCGAATATTTCGTATGCTAGATCTTTGCCCGAGACATAGGTGTAAAAACCAAAGTGGAAAACTTTATGGTTCAAACTTTTCCTGCACCAGCGGAAGTTCTTTTTTAAAGATGAATAATCGTGAAGAATATGTCTTAATTGTGCCCCCAATGCTTCTGCCAAATGCGTAAAACCCAGATCCTGTTCGACCCATTTGCCAGTCTCCAAATCAAGGAAAAAGATATTTGAGTATCCATTTTCGAACTCGATAAAGGCCATCGGTTGAATTGGGTTGGGAAACTCCGTTATCTGAATAGATTCTATCCGATCGCTGATTTGAAAAAAAATAGTATGCATTCCCTTGACTTTATGATAATATTATTAACGGATAAAAAATTATGCCATAAAAATATCGCCTGAAGTCTAGTGCTATTGGGAATTATTTGAATTAACGGGTATAATATTCCACGTTTTTACATAAAAAAGGAATCACGAAAAAGGAAATTCATAAGTATAAAAGAAATTCAGAGAGAATTTATTTATTCCCATGATGTGGGTAAAAAGATTGCTTTCTCCGTTTCAGATTATCTATTTTGAATCTAATTTATCGTTCGCAAAATAAGACACTGGAAAAAGCCATCCTAATGGGTAAATCCATTAAAGTTACACTTACGAAAAATGGGCCTTTCAAAGAGAATAACCTCATCGACATACGGGAATCATCAATGGGCCTGGCAGTTTTTGCCAAGCAACACATACCCGCTAATAGCTTTATTTTCAGAATACAAGGTAGCCCTCTGCATTTTGATGCGACAACCCGGTTGGGGGAAAAGGAAAGTTATTGCCTTCAAACCGGATCCAATGAATATCTATATCTGAAAGCACCTTTTTGCTATTGCAACCATTCTTGTGAACCCAATTGCGGCATCCGGGATGGCGGAGGCTCTCTTTTTACAATCCAACCAATCCAGGAAGGTGAGGAGTTAAGCTGGGATTATTCCACTTCCATGCTGGAAAGACATTGGACAATGCGATGTAATTGCAAAAGTCCGCAGTGCAGGTTTATTGTAAAGGATTTTGATTTCCTCCCACCCACTCTACAAGAGCGATACCTATCAATGGGCATTGTAATGCCATTTATCGAAAGAGAAGTAAGACAAACAAGTACTAGGGAAATCTTTTTCTTGTCCAGGACAGGAACCTAAGAATGTCACAAATCAAATAAAAAAGCCCTGCTGACGCAGGGCTGCTTAATCACCCCAACCGTACCCCGAAATCCTTAATTATTATATAGAACCCGTCCCAATATTCATGTTAAGTCTACCCCCTTTTACCTTCCACACTATACGCTCGCTCGGAATTTCTTACTAAAAAATGATACCAAATTTTTAAAGGCTGAAAAATGTACAATTCCAGAGATGTGCCGAGGAAAAAATTACCGGCCTCCAGTAAACTGTGGATTTCTATCCCCGCTTTTTTACCCATTTTTGGAGGATTCTTTCCTTAAAGAGCGACCATAAATGCATATCTTTTGGCAAATTTTTCATTCAAAAATCAAAAGAATGTATAAATACTTGGGGAAATTTATCCTTTTCGGGCTCATCAATTCTTCATTTGTGCAGCTGGCAGGCCAGAATAAAATGCTGGTTTTTCAATCGGATTTTGGCCTAAAGGACGGTGCCGTATCTGCTATGAAGGGGGTGGCTATGGATGTTTCCCCGGATCTTAAGATATTTGATCTCACTCATGAGATCCCAGCATATAATATTTGGGAGGCTTCTTACCGCCTCGAGCAAACTGTCCGGTACTGGCCTTCAGGTACTGTATTCGTTTCGGTAGTGGATCCTGGCGTGGGCACTGAACGGAAATCTGTGGTACTTAAAACAAATAGTGGTCATTTCATTGTCACTCCCGACAACGGAACATTAACCCTGATTTCAGAGTCTTTGGGTATTGCCGAGATACGTCAAATTGACGAGACCGTCAATCGTCGTAAAGGCTCTGAAAACTCCTATACTTTCCACGGAAGGGATGTGTATGCATATACCGGCGCAAGACTGGCTTCGGGGGTCATAAATTTCAGTGAAGTAGGCCCGGAATTACCAAAAAAAGTAATTGACATCCCTTATCAGAAGGCTATCCTTGAAGGAAAAAAAATTAGAGGTACTATTCCGATTCTGGATATTCAATATGGAAATGTCTGGACCAATATCCCAGCAGAGATTTTTAACCAGCTGAAGCTGAAAATTGGTGATTGGCTACACCTGGTGGTGTTTAAGAAAGGGAAACTTATCTATTCAGGGTCGATGCCTTATTGCCATAGTTTTGGCTACGTAGCTAAAAATAAGCCTCTGGCATATCTCAATAGCCTCCTTCAATTATCTTTTGCATTGAATCAAGGGGATTTTGCACGAACTTTTGGAGTTTCGAGCGGGAACGAATGGACAGTAGAAATAACTGCCGGCAAATAACCCAATTACGAAATTTGAACGTTTTAACCTTGATTATTAGCCGCCCGATAAATGGGGATAGGTAACAATTGCAGCTGGCGAGGTCCTTGTTTTGCCGGCATGAACCAATTATACAATTGGGTCTTCGCGGTTTTTGCCTTGCTTTGAGGAATGTTTGACTTGGCCTCATAATAATCGGCCTTCTGTATCTCAATTTGAATGATTAGGATTTGTGCAGACTTAAATTTAGCCTTTAGCTTTTCAATAAAATGTTCACCCTTTTTAATTTCGTCTGGCTCGGTCATTATACTTGCGTTTCCTTCAATTTTTAAGAAGAATTCCTTTCCTTTCTTAAAAAAATCCAGCTTCGCTGGGAATTTTTTGTCGAATTCGCATACAGATTGACTGGGTTTGGGTACAGCAAACCAAATGCGGCCTTCCTCATCGGCTTCAGCAGCCATAACGACATGACTTGGAATTTTTAATACCGTGTTGCTGATGGCAAAAAATAGGGCTGTTTGCAACTCATTGATTTTTTGCTTAATAAATGTCAAAGGCAGTTCATTTTTTTGTCTGAATATCTGTATCATAAGGAAGTTTTAGATTGTCTAATAATAGACAATTGCCATACCAATTCGGGCCTTCATGATACTAAGAGAATTACGGGTGTAAGAGGAGTTTATTCTTCCGGTTATGGGAAAGGTTTTCCAAAAATGATCACGAGGAATCAGCGTAAGAATAAAAATGGAACGCAACGTTCCTATTCTTGTTTAATCAATTTAATGGTATTGTTGATAGTGTTGCTCTTGATATTCAATATGTAAACACCAGGCATGGCGCCATTTCCAGGTTGAAGGTTTATGAAATTACTACCTGTTTGTGCGCTATATTCCATCTTCACAATAGATCTTCCCAGGATATCTGTCAACGATAAACTGATTTGTTCTGCGGAAGTTAGATTAATCTGAAGCCGCACTTCGTCTTTGAATGGATTGCTAAATACCAACAGTGAGTTACCGATTGCATCAGATGAAACCGTTAATACCTTACTATATACGTATTTCCCGTCAAGATCAACAATTTGCAAACGATAAAAGGTCGTTCCCTTGATTACCGAAGGGTCTGTAAAACCATAATTACTGGCAATTGAAGAAAATCCTTTTGCATTCACCTTGCCCACATCATCGAAACTATTTCCATCGGGACTGCGTTGAACTGAAAAATAACTGGAATTGTCTTCCTGGGCTGTAGTCCAGGAAAGGGAGACAGTTTCATTACTGTTCAGGGATGCGGCAAATTTTATAAGCACTACCGGAAGTGGCGTAGTTCCTGAAAAAAATCCGCTTCCGCTTACGACATCATTTGGAAGGCTATAGGCGGGGCCATATACAACCCCCGTTACACAAGGATTAGGACCATTTACCCCACAATTGAAACTCGGGTTATTTATAGGAAAAACTTTAAAACCAGTAGAATTCACTAATATTCCAGATGTTACAGGCCCTACAGAAGTTATGACATACATACCTGAACCAGTGCCAACAAGGCCGGTCCCAGGTCCAGCAGCGGATGCATCAATATAACTATTGGAATCGGCCAACTGAACAAAGGAATTAGTAACAAGATCAATTTCTTGATTGACAATGAGAGAGGCAGTAGAGGTATTATTTCCAACCAATAGAGTTGAATTGTTCTCCAATTCTAATGGCTGGTCAACAACTAGGGATGCCGTGCCGGTAATAGTTAGTTGACTTGGCCCGCCTATTCCGGTGAGATCCATGGATTCATCAAGCGTCACGGTTACTCCAGGTTGGATTCTAATATCACAAAAATCGCAAGGAGAAGGAGGCGGAACTCCACCTAGCCAGGTTGTGCTGGCTGACCAATTTCCACTAACTGCAGTTGTGACATAATCAGTCTGAGCTTTTGCGACATAATCAGTGGAAACCAGTACTAAAATAAAAAAATAAGAATATATTTTCATGGCTGAAAAAGAAATCAATAGCGCGATTCTGTAATGTTAAAAACTCATGACGAGTTATTGATCAAAAAGATATACACAGCTTGTGTACAACTCCGCAAACAATCATGACATCTTTTGCCTTGGCTCCATCTATTTTTTGATCAATTTGATCGTTTGATTAAATGTATTACTCTTAATACTCAACAAATACATTCCTGGTGCTGCACCTACTCCCGGTACAAGATTGACAAAATTACTTCCTGCCTGCGCACTATATGCTTCCTTCACAATGGATCTTCCCAACACATCAGTCAGAGAAAGGCTGATCTGATCGGCCGATGTAACATTAATCTGAAGCCTTACCTGATCTGTAAACGGATTACTGAATACCAATATAGAGTTATCTGTAATTCCTGTCGTAACAGGTAATACCTTACTATAAGTAAACTTCCCATCAAGATCCACAATTTTTAAACGGTAATACGCAGTGCCGTTCAAAATGGATGGGTCAGTAAAGGTATAATTACTAGGTATTGAAGAAAATCCCTTAGCCTTGACCTCTCCTATTTCCTGGAAATTACTGCCGTCGAAACTTCGTTGGACGGAAAAATAGCTGGAATTCTCTTCCTGGGCCGTCGTCCAGGAGAGACCTACGGTCAAGTTACTATTCAGCACTGCGGCAAATTTAAGCAGCTCAACCGGTAGAATAGGTGAGACATTAAACTCGTATATACTGTCGGTTACATTAAAGCCGCTCAGAGCAGGACCGAAAACAACTCCTTGATTACATTCATTGGGAGGGGTGGGACCACAATTAATTGTATACATGGAATATACGAAAGTAGGGTGGGCGCCGTCTGGCACCGCAAAAGGGTTTCCATATTCTTCTCCGTCTAATAGCTCGCTATAGGTAGTTGGTCCGGTGATATAATACAACCCAACTCCATTCCCAGAAATTAGGTCAATGGAATCAGAAGGGCTGGGATTAAATTCTGTCGCGTCTATCTCTGTATTAGTATTCGCCAGACGAACACTGGAAGTCGTATCCAGATCACCCTCAGCATTCATTATCAGTTCTGCTGGGCTGGTAGCGTCTGTGCCAATGATAATTTCAGAACCGCTCATAATTTCAACCCTTTGATTCAAGGTTAGCGTCCCATTTGCTGAAACGATGATCTGGCAACCATTGGTCAAAATAATACCAGGATCGTTAATTACACAATTTCCAAATAACACAATCTGACAGTTATTGCAATTATCCGGAGGCTGACCAGCCATACCACCCACCCAGGTCGCCGGAAGAGCCAGGTCGCCTCCCGCAGGAACGGTAGTGAATACACCTCCCGTAAATTGAGCATGAGCCATCCCAGAGATTCCAAATAAAAAAATAGTCTTGATTATAGAGAGGTAAAATTTCTTCATAAGTAAATATTAATCAATACTACACCGGTGAATTGAATCAAGGTTGAACAAGGAAGGATTATTGTACACATTTTTTTAAGAATGAGGGCTCTACAAATTCTGGGTACTTAAAAAGATATGGGATTTTGAACCTGGAATTTAAAGATAATTGCAGAATATCTTCGGAATAATGATTCAAAAAATGTCAGAAGATATGCACATTATTTCAAGGATATTCACATCGAAAAACTCAGCTTTATTGAATCGCCTCTCTGATATGCCAGGCCTTAGGTTGGACGAAGGCCCTGATGCCTTGGAAAGCAAGGGTGGTTCCCAACCCTGAATGTTTTCTTCCTGACCAAGGCAGGGATGCACTCACTCTGTCACAACAGTTCCAATATACTGTTCCAGTATCCATTTGCTTCATTACCGCTTCAGCGCGTTCATAACTTTTGGAAAAGACAGCAGCTGTCAGACCATATTCCGTATCCAGCATATATTCGACTGCCTCCCGGTCACTTTTGACTTTTTGAATGCCGATTAATGGACCAAAAGATTCTTCCTTCATTAGCTTCATACCATGATTTACATCTACAATTAATGTCGGTTCCATAAAATATCCATTGATTTTCAATGCTCTTCCTCCTATCAGTATTCGCGCGCCCTTTCTAACAGCATCGTCTATTTGCCCGATCAGAAAATCCAATTGCGCCTTCCGGCTGACAGGTCCAATATCTGTAGCAGGTTCGAATGGATCACCTACAACTAGCTTGCTTGTCTGTCTCACCAAAGCATCCACAAATACATCATAAATGCCCTCCTGCACATAAATCCGTTCAACCGCACAGCAACTCTGTCCGTTGTTATATACAACACCTTCAAGAGCAGCAGCAGCTGCCTTTTCAATATTCTCCACATCATCCATCACATATAAAGGGTCTTTCCCTCCTAATTCCAATTGACATGGAACAAGTTTCGGTGCTATTTTTTCGGCGATATGCTGACCTGTTTTGAAGCTTCCTGTGAAGAAATAACCATCCAATGGTAACTCAAGTAGATATTCCCCAACCGAAGCTTTTCCAACAGCCACCTGGAAGCAATTTTCTGGAATGCCCGACTGATAAAGTAGCCTTGCTATGTGAAGTCCCGTTAGTGTGGAATATTCAGAAGGTTTATAAAAAACAACATTGCCCCCTATTAAGGCTGGAATAAAAACATTGGTTCCAACCAGGTATGGATAGTTCCAGGCAGAAATATTAGCAATTATGCCCAGGGGTTCATAAACAATTTTTTCTTTGGTATTCCCTTCAGTGTGAATCCATTCTTCAGAAAGCCACTGGGAAGAATGTTCAATAAAAAATTGGATTCTGGTCATGGCACCCTTGAGTTCATTATAAGATTGTTGCAAGGGTTTCCCCATTTCAGTGCTAAGCGTTCGCGCTAATTTATCAATTTCCTCGTCTATTAAGGCCTTGAACTTGGCGATGATCTTTATCCTGTTTATTAATGGAAATGCGGACCAAACAGGTTGCCCTTTTTTCAACATTTCCCACTTATGCCGGACTGTTTGCAAGTCATCTTCAGCTATTTCCTCAATCATTTCTTCTGTCGAGGGGTTGACAATATGCATCTATTCTTTATTTTTTTTAATTTCTTTAAAAAACCTTTCTTTAATTTTTTTTGACAAATCTGAATCCTCCAATCCGAACTTGAACATTCTTTCAGGATGCCACTGAACCCCCAGCATGAATGACTTTCCCGGTTTTTCCTTCCACTCTATCCCCTCGATCGTCCCGTCTTCGGCTCGGCTATTGACCAAAAGACCTTCTCCAAGAAGATTTATCGCCTGATGGTGTGCGCTATTGATTTCTCCGTTTGAATGGCCCACAATGTCAAAAAGGATGGTGCCAGGCTGAATCTTTACCTGATGCAGTTTATCAGGGTTGCCCTTATGTGTTTGGTTCTTGTCAAATTTATCTAAGTTTTGAATGAGGGTCCCCCTACAAATCACATTGATCAATTGCAGGCCTCTACAAATCCCCAATATTGGCAATCGATTCGTCTTTGCATATTCAAAAGCTGCTATTTCAAAATCATCTCTTTTTTCATTATAAGATTCTGGCGCGTCTGTATAATCCAAATTATTACTACCATAATATTTTGGATGAATATCCCTTCCTCCAGATAAAACAAGACCATCGCAACGTTTAATTTGATCCAAATTATCATCCGTTGTTGAAAGCGAGATCACCTCGGGATTTTCCATAGTTTGCAGCCATTGGAGATAATATTGATGTTTTTCAGGATTATCTGTCCTAGTCAAACCAATTTTCACTTTTTAATTTTTTTATATTTTATAAAGCCTTAGTGTATAAATTTTTGAAATCCGATCTGCTAACAGGCCTGGGGTTGTTGGGATGGCAGAAATCAGCAAAAGCCAGGTCTGCAAGGGCCTCCACATGTTCTGATTTTACCCCTATTGCAGACAGTTTCAGCGGAAGACCAATCCGCTCATTTAAGATCAGCAAATGTTCTACCATTGCTTCTCCAGTCTCATTTGGAAGATCCATAGCACGGGCCATCCTCCTGAAGGATTCTTCCTGGCCTTCGATATTAAATTCCATACCGAATGGCAAATTTACAGCATTGGCGAGACCATGATGGGTATCCAAAAGGGTTGAGAGGGGATGAGCAAGCGAATGCACGACACCTAATCCTTTCTGAAAGGCGACTGCCCCCATCAGAGATGCAATCATCATCTGGCTTCTGGATCCGAGGCTTGGGAGGTTAACCGCATCGACTATAGATTGGTTAATCAGTCTCATTCCTTCCAAAGCAATTCCGTCACAAAGAGGGTTATATCCTTTAGCCAAAAATGCTTCCATATTGTGTGTGAGTGCATCCATTCCTGTTGCAGCCGTAATGAATGGTGGTAGATCCATCGTCAGCAATGGATCGGCAAAGACAATTCTTGCCAACAATTTGGGGGAAAAAAGAATCCTTTTTTTATGCGTTTCATCTTCTGAAATGATTGCGCTCCTTCCGACTTCACTACCTGTGCCACTGGTCGTAGGAACAGTGATGAAATAGGGAATGGCCTCTGTAACATACCGATCACCGCCAATCAGGTCATCATATTCAAACAAGTCCCGGTGGTGATTCACTCTCAAGGCAATAGCCCTAGCCGTGTCCATGGCTGCTCCTCCTCCTATTCCAATTATGGAATCTCTTTTTGTGGCGCTATAAGTTTCTCCTCCCTTGAGTACATCAGATTTTACCGGATTTTTATGGATGTCTGAGAAGGTTTCTACAGATAGTGAAACCGCACCAAGGCTATCTTTTATTTTCCTGAAAAAATCCAATTGAATAATGGTTGGGTCTGTAACCAGGAGTGGGTTGCGAAAACCACCAGCTTTTAAGTGTCCAGGCAATTCATTGACTGCACCCGGGCCGAACCTAATGGTAGTAGGGAAATTATATTGTCTGATTTCCTTGAAGTCGGTACTCATCGAGTAAAAGATTTAAACCAAAAAAATGATACTCAGGACATCTGACTTTTTTTCATGATTTATTCCTTGCATTGTCCCCGCTTTGTGGGATAAAAAAAAGATGATTTAATTATAATTTATGCAAGCAAATTTTCCAGGAAACAACATACAAGGGGTCAACTATATGATCTCAAAATATCTCTTGAGCTCCCAATCAGTAACAGATTTTGAAAACTGGCGCCATTCCCATTCCCTCGTTCCGGCAAAATGATCAACGAATGCTTCTCCAAACAATTCTTTCGCCAACTGGGAATTTTTCATAGCCTGGGTGGCTTCCAGAAGATTTTTTGGTAAAACACCATTGCTTTTATCCGCATAGCCGCTACCTGAAGTAGGCAAAATCTCCAATTTCAACTTATTCCGAACTCCATACAGACCCGAAGAAAGGCAGGCTGCCATGGCGAGGTAAGGATTGCTGTCTGACCCCACTACCCTGGTTTCAAGCCTGGTACTTTTCGAATTTCCTGCCAGTACCCTAAGCGCTGTCGTTCTATTGTCAAAAGCCCATGTCAACGTTGTGGGCGCCCAGGCGCCCTCCACCAGGCGCTTATAGCTGTTGACAGTTGGTGCGTACATCGGCAGGATATAAGGCAGACAATGCAATTGGCCTGCGATATAGCTTTCCATTAAGCTACTTATTCCTGATTTCGTCTTTCTATCATAAAAAAGGTTTTCATTTCCTCCGGTTGACCATAAACTCTGGTGAATATGCCCGCTACAACCAGGAAGATATTCATTAAACTTTGCCATAAAACTGGCATAAATGCCATGGCGATGCGCGATTTCTTTTACGCTGCTTTTAAAAAGCACAGCCCGGTCGGCAGCTTCGAGGGCATCTGCGTACAATATAGCTGCTTCATAAACACCTGGTCCTGTTTCGGTATGAATGCCTTCAAGAGGTACATCAAATTTTTTAAGCAAGTCGAACAGATCGCTAAAGTAAGGACTTTGCTGGGATGCCCTTAATATGGAATAGCCAAACATTCCCGATGTCAAATGTCGAAGATCGCGGAACCGGCCGCTAGATATTTCATCCGGAGATCCTGTAAAATTAAACCATTCGAATTCCTGCGAAAAAATGGGGTGATAGCCAGCTTCAGTGGATTGGTTGATGATCTTTTTTAATAAACTCCGTGGGCAAATCGGAAGTCCATTACCCGCCTGATCTTCAAAATCGGCTAGAAAAAAAGGAAGTCCATTTTCCCAAGGAATCCGTCTGAGGCTGCCCAGATCAACGACAGCCTTTGCGTCTGGGTAACCTGTATGCCACCCTGTGAATTTTGCATTATCGTACGCGGCGTCGCCTGCATCCCATCCAAATACCACGTCGCAGAAACCAAAACCCTTTTCTGCTATTGCGCTGAATTTTTCCACACTGATGACCTTACCGCGTAAGACGCCATCAATATCTACAACCCCTAGCTTTACCTTTTCTATTGCAGTCTCCGAAAACCCTTTTAGTACTTCTTCCAATGAATGAAAATTGCCCATCATTTGCTTCTTTACCCATGAAAAGAATCCAAATATAAAATTTTTTAATTGATCGCCCCGCGAAGGTCTATCTTACAATCAATGAGGAATTGATCAGTTTTGATAATTGCTTTTAACTCATGGCTTTGAGGATATAATAAGTTGAGCCGTTTATCGATACTTTGCATAAATCCATTGTTGCCGTTCGTTAAGGTCGATGTGTCGACAGGCTTGCTCCATCCCAGCAGCATATGAAAATGTCCTTCAGAAATCCGGATGGTTAGATCAAAAAATTTATTGCGTAAATCCATCAGGAATAGTTGTCTGAAACTATTTGCCACGAGTGGCAAAATAATAAAAGGGGCAATATTTTCTCCATTTATATTGCCCGTTATCTGCATTTTAATAGTTAATTCTTCATTGGCGCAAACTTTTTCGAGTTCAATATATTCTTTTAGAAATTTCAACTCTTTTTCTAGTTTTACTCGTGCCTGGTTGTTGTCATAAATGACATAAAAAAGAAGACTCTTTATTTTTCCTATCATATCTGGAATAGCTTCAGGCTTTTCACGTGACAACCAGCCTACACAATCTAATGCGTTGACTAAAAAAAAAGGCTGCATTTTTCCGTTATCTATCTGAGTCTCCGATTTTTGTTTTTCGCTCTTGATTAGATTTAATTCTTCTTGTTTGATATACCACATTTTTCCGAGTTTGATTGCCGCCGCCATACAACCCTCCATATTGATCTGGCTGAAAAGATCAAAAAACTCCCAGGCAAAACTGACGGAATGCATCTTGGAAGGCATGCCGTAAGCTGAGTAAATGAGGGGGGCAATATATTGGTCATGCAAGCGGAAAAACAGAATAAAAAACAAACTGAAAAGCAGCCATAAAAGTACCATTGTAATGTATTTCCCTTTAAATAAATACCTCGGAATGAAGAAATATATCACGGAATAACAAAATATCATGTCCAGCGGAAAAGAAGATATCTCCACTAATAAATTGGGGAAAAAAGTTTTTGTGAATGGGAAATATTTAATCCAGGAAAGAGTCTCAAAAATGGTGTCGTATAAAATCAACGAACTCCAAAACAAAATATGCCTGAAGATTCGGAATTTTGGGTTATTTGAGAAAATTAGGGGGTAGACATTCATAAGTAAAGATAAAAATTCTTTAAGCGCTCAACTACTAATAGAAGCAAAAAAATTGGGTTCCGAAAAATTTCAAAGCAAATTGTACTGAACCATGATTTTTGAGGGTTGAGGCCAAGAAAACAAGACCCGAAGCAGTTTTGAGGAGATAAAATAAGAGCAGGTGGTAGAAACCACCTGCGAGTCACATGAGAAAACTTCTATGGACAACTCTTAAAATCCGGGGAGGCTGCCCTCTAGATATTTCCATTTCCCCGGAACATTTTTCGTGTAAAAGTCCATAAAAATATAGCCTTCTTGAATTGGTTTTGACTGAAGTATACCCAATAAGGATATTACTATCATGAAAGCAGATAATTGAACACTTAACCCATTAACGGAAGATCCTATTGCCGAACCGTTAGTATAAGCAATCCAAAAACTTGCTTCTCTCTTACACCACCGGATTCTCGTTTGAATTTCCGTTTATAACAATTAACTTTTTTATGACTGGTTAAATTCCATAATTGTGGTCTCTTCTGCTACACATGGTTCCCAGGCGTGATTTTTGAAATCTGAAACAGGAAATATCCAAACTAAACTGCTATGGACAGGGAGGACGTTTTGCGTGATAGAACCGTTAAGCTGATAGGCATACCGATTTTAGGTATTCTAATCCCCAATATTGCTGGCCTAATCACCAATTCTCTTTATTCACCTTTGAATTTACTGCTCTGCTATGCCTATTTCATTTTTATTTCTTCCTGCGTTTGGCTGGGAAATGTATGGCTTATGAATTTTATCAAAAAAAAATACCAATTCCGTTATAACCACTACCATAAAATTGTTCTTTCCTTATTCTGTACAAATGTCCTTTATTCAGGGAGCCTGGCGGCGTCCCTATTATATCTTTGGAAACTCTTCTCCAAAGAAACGTATACAAACTGGGCACCGATCACTAATACCACACTTATTATTATTATTTCGGCAACTTTTATTACCAATATTTATGAAATCATATTCCTTAATCAAGAGCGGGAATACAATCTCACCCGGGTTGAACAATTAAATATTGCCAAAGCACAGGCAGAATTAGAAGCCTTAAAGAACCAAATTGATCCCCATTTTATCTTCAATTCCTTGAATACCCTATCCTATCTAATCACCAGAGATCCTTTAAGTGCGAGACTTTATAATGACACGTTGGCCAAAGTATACCGTTATATATTAGGGAACAAGGAAAAAGACCTGGTATTGTTGCGTGAAGAAGTAGAATTTATCAGCAATTATTTTTATCTCTTAAAAATTCGGTTCAGCGAGGCAATAAATATGGAAATTGAAATAAATGATCTTTCTGCTGAGGATTTTCTGATACCGCCGATATCCCTTCAGGCGCTCGTGGAAAATGCGATCAAGCACAATGAATTTACAGACAGCAATCCGCTAACCATAAATGTTTCCATTTCCTCGAGCCATGTTATTATTAGAAATGCAGTCAATCCAAAGATTTATGCAACGCCGACTTCAAGGATCGGCTTGAATAACCTGGATAATCGATATAAGCTTATTACCAATCGCAACATTGTCATAGAAAATAATTTCAAATTCTTTACCGTCAAATTACCTATTCTGAAATTCTAAAAAATGTTCATATGAAAGTATTAATCATTGAAGACGAAAAACCGGCCATAGAGAACCTTGTGGAGGAGCTTTTGCAAATCGATGAAAGTTTTCAGGTTGTAGGAACCTGCGACAGTGTCCAAGAAAGTATACAGTGGTTAACCCAGAATACGCAACCCGATATCATATTTATGGATATCCAATTGTCAGACGGATTGTCTTTTAACATTTTCAAATCCTGCTCAGTCACCTGTCCCATAGTATTTATTACAGCTTATGATAAATACCTGACACAGGCATTTGATTATAACAGCATCGATTATTTATTGAAACCGATCAATACAGACAAGCTAAAATGCGCCATACGTAAATACAAAAACCTGCAAAATTATTTCGTAAACAATCATTCAGCCTTATTGGATTATCTGAACACGCATGACAAGAAAAAATCAAGAATACTGGTGAAAAGGGGAATAGAGTTTCAGGCTGTAAAAATTGAGGAAATTGTTTATTTCTTTACCGAACATAAGCTGGTTTTCCTGGTCGATAAGGAAAACCGGAAATACCTGGCAGAAAAAAGCAACTTGAGTGAGCTGGAAGAAGAACTGGATAAGAATCTGTTTTATAGAGCCAATAGGAAATATATCATCAACGCGAATTATGTTAAGCGCTTTAAACCGCTTGACAGGAGCAAACTCAGTGTGGAACTCCATTTGCCCCTAGGCGAAGAAATTATCATAAGTCAGGAAAACTCCTCATCCTTTAAAAAATGGATCAGTGAAATGTGATGGTTTAGAAATTTAAGACGAATACTGTACCCTCTCCTTCAAAGGATTGGACCTGAATATTCCCTTTGTGCAACATCATGATCTGCTTGCATAGACTTAGGCCAATCCCGCTGCCACTCTTTTTGGTAGTGAAAAATGGGATAAATATCTTATCCAGCAACTCTATGGACATTCCGGGTCCATTATCAGCGACCCTGATGACCACTTTGTTATTCACGTTTGAAATGGCCGACAGTACGATGCGGGGACTTACTTTTTCTTTGATCGCTTCAATAGCATTGACCACCAAATTGATCAAAACCTGCTCAATCAGATTGGCATCTGCTTCGAGCGAAAGATCCGGATCCTTCAAAATGATTTCCATCTCAATATTTTTTTGCCCAAGCGTTGGCTGCATCAATCGGTGAAGATTTTCGAAAAGATCTCGTGCATAGAGTTTTTTCAAATTAGGTGAACTGATTTTATTCAAATTACGGTACGTCTCCGCAAACTTTAATAGTCCATCGCTGCGCCTCCGGATAGTATCAATCCCCAGCTGCAGATCTTCAATGGCAGCAGGTTGATCCTTAAGATGACTGACAGAATTCTGCAGACGATTCAACATGGTTTCCGCCAGGGAGGATATCGGAGCCACAGAATTCATGATCTCATGCGTCATCACACTGAGTAATTTTTGCCAGGCTTTTGCTTCCGTTTCATCCAATGCCTCATCGACATTCTGAAAAGCGATAAGTGTATAAATTTTCCCGTCGGTTTGAAAAGCCGTCGCAGAGAGCAGGGCTTTAAAGGGAGACCGGTCTTTTACGATGGACACGATTTTGTTATCACCGGGCCTTAAAGCGATTACTTCCTGATATAGCAGATCATCTCTTCTTTCCAGCGAATGAATTGTTTTGAGATATGGTATACCTAGCATTCTTTTCAAGGCTTCATTCATCCAGCCGATTTCACCGCTCTTATGTTCATAGGAAAGTATTCCTGTCTCCACCAACTCCAGGATTTTCTGGAGGTATTGATATTGCGTCTCTTTTTCCTTACTGATTACCTTGAAAGTGCTATTGATTTCATTAAATCCCTTCCGTAAAGGTTGTAATTCAAGGGGTGCACGTTTGACATCGAAATATCTTGAAAAATCGCGGTAATGTATCGATTCTACAAACTGTTCCACTTCATCCTGGGCTTTTTTATGAAAACGGTAAAAATCGATCAATTGAAAAATGATCACTGGTATTGCAATCGTCAGATAAATGAACTGACCCTTTACCATGATAAAGGACGCGATGCTAAGTGTCATAAACATCAATAACACCCTAATCAGAATATGACCATGGTAACGCTCAAATATCATATTTACTTAAACGGCGGTATAAGGCCGTCCTTGTTAAACCCAGCTCTTTGGCAGCTTTCGATACATTTCCGTTGTGTTTTTCTATTACTCGCAGAATTGTGTTTTTTTCAATAGTACTTAACTTCAGATCCTGGGTATCATCGGGCATTTCTTTCTGGGACTCAATGGGTGAAAAAATCATGTCTGTTGCCCCAAGCCTGTCTCCCTCGGACATTATAACTGCTCTTTCAATCGTGTACTGAAGCTCGCGCACATTGCCTGGGAAATGGTATGTTTTTAACTTATCCAAAGCCTTTATATCAAAATCGTTTGAGATTTTCATGTACTTATTTGCGTATACCCGTGCAAAATGCCTCGCCAGTAATACAATATCATCGGCTCTTTTTCTCAAAGGTGGGACGATAATCTCTACTGTGTTTATGCGGTAGATCAGATCCTTTCTGAATCTGTTTTCATTGGCCAGCTCGGCCAAAGGTAAATTAGTAGCGCATACCAGCCTTATATCAATTGGAATAACCTGGTTGGTGCCCAATCTCGTAATTTGACGGTTCTGAAGAACGGACAATAATTTTGCCTGTTGTTGAAGGGAAATATTACCAATCTCATCCAGGAACAGTGTTCCCCCATTGGCAGCTTCGAAACGTCCCATCCGGTCTTCCCTAGCATCTGTGAATGCCCCTTTTTTATGGCCAAAAAGCTCGCTTTCAAAAAGAGTTTCAGTTAAAGCCCCCACGTCAACCTTAATAAACTGTTTATCTGCTCTTAATGATCTTTGATGAATGGCCTTGGCAATCAGGTCTTTACCAGTTCCGTTTTCACCAAGGATCAGAATATTTGCATCCGTTGGTGCGATCTTTTCGACCTTATAAAAGATATCCTGCATCGACTCGGATTCTCCTATTAATTCAGATCCCAGAATTGACTCCCCTGAACCAGGGGTTCCTGGGGCATTCTTTCCATTTTCGTTTTTCCTGATGGCATCCTTTATGGTGACAATTAGTTTTTCATTGTGCCAGGGTTTGACCACAAAATCGGCCGCCCCTTCTTTAAGTGATCTTACAGCCAGGTCTATGTCTCCATAGGCGGTAATCATGACAACAGCGGCTTCAGAGCCAAATTCCCTGATCTTTTTTAACCAGAAAAGTCCCTCATTTCCAGTATTGATGGAGCTATTGAAGTTCATGTCCAGCAGGATTATGTCAAAAGCCTGTTTGGATAGCTGGGATCGGAGGTTTTCAGGGTTTTTCTCTGTGACGACTAGTCCAGCCTCTGTTTTTAGGAGCAATCTGACAGCCGTCAGCACATCCGGGTCATCATCTATTATCAGTATTGAAGCATTTTTTAATACCATATTTCAGGAATAAATAAATTTGCAGTAGGATGCAACAAAACAATGCCACAAGTTTACTTTAAATCTAATGGTATGGCAATTAATTTTTTACGCTAAAAAAGCAAGAAATCTTACTGTATCAAAAACGGACAGTCTGTGTATCGGAAACGAACAATTTCGTAGATTAACACCGCCTAAAATACTGTATATCACCAATATTGTATTCTGGCATGTGATTATGATAATCTTCTCAGAAATTTTCTTATGTAGTAGTAGAATAACCACCGGGTATTTTTATACCGGGTGGTTTTAATTAAATCCTTATAAAAAAATAATAATGGTAGATATAATACGACCGAAAAAAAGATTTTCCACCAAAAGGCTTTTAATGTTTGGGGGAATCCTTGGGATCCTTTTGCTTATTTTCGGAAGCTATTACTTCACATCCGGAAAAACAAGGCTAAACGTTGATCTTGAACGTATTACAATTAGTGAAGTAAAGAAAGGAACTTTTCAGGAGAATATTCCTGAAAATGGGACCGTCCTACCCATTTATTCCATCTATCTAGATGCGACCGAAGGCGGCAGGGTGGAAAACAAATACGTTGAGGATGGGACCTTTATGAAAAAAGGCCAACCTATTATGGAGTTGTCCAATGTTGATGAGAAGCTAAATCTGGTAAACCAAGAAAATACCGTGTACAGTACTTTGGCAACATTGCAACTCGGGCGCACAAATGCCCAGCAGAACACGGTAACTAAATTACAAACCCAGGCCGATGTGGAAAATTCCTATATCGAAGCAAAGCGGGTTTATGAGTTAGATAAGCGGCTTTATGACCAGAAGGTGATCGGCCTTCAGGAATTCAAGGCGGCCGAAAACGCCTATAAATATAACCTGGAGAGAAAGAGATTGATTGCCGAAATTCTTAAACAAGACTCTATTTCGACTGCGATTGCGGATAAGCAAAATCAGCAAACCCTCGCCAGCGCCCAAAATGCCCTTGCCATCATGCGTGAGAAGGTAGGGGATCTAATCATCAGGGCCCCGGAGGACGGCCAGTTAACTTCCTTGAGTGCGGAAAAAGGGCAAAATGTCAATAAAGGAGACCGCCTGGGTCAGATCGATATCCTGACCAGTTTTAAGGTCAGGGTTGGGGTGGATGAACACTATATTTCAAGGATCTTTACCGGGCAAACAGCCACCTGGCCGACCGGAGACTCGACGTATAAACTGAAAATCACAAAAGTATATACCCAAGTAAAGCCGGATGGCAGGTTTGACGTCGATATGGTATTCGTTGGCGAGGTTCCTCCGGGAATCCGGCGCGGTCAGACATTACAGATCCTAGTGGCCTTAAGTGATGAAAAACAGGCCATAATGGTCCCTCAAGGCGGCTTTTTCCAGCAAACCGGTGGAAACTGGATATTTAAAGTGAGCGAAGATGGGAAAACCGCCTTCAGGGTGGACATGCAACTTGGGAATAAAAATACCGACTATTATGAGGTGCTACAGGGTCTCAAACCAGGAGATAAGGTAGTTACATCCAGTTATGAAAACTATGGAAATTACCAGGAACTGGTATTGAAGAAATAAGATTAATCAATAAAACTTCTTTTATGAGAAATAAGATTGTTTACGCGGTGATTTTCACCCTCAGCCTGAGCCTGTATGCTTCTTCTGAGAATTGTAGCCTGAATGCGAAGGGGAATACCGTTTGTAAAAAGCAGATTAAAGAGACCTCGAAACAAACGAAGTCAGTCAGCGAAGAAGATTTACTGGAATTGTCACCGGTCACTCATTTCTTGCTTTTTCAGATATAGATAAAAAGTATAGAAGCAATATTTTAAGAAAACTATTTATATCAAACTCACAAAAAATAAAAAATAAATGATCAACATCACCAAACTCGAAAAAATCTACCGTACCGAAGAAGTGGAAACTATAGCGTTGAATAAACTTTCTTTCAATGTGAAGGAAGGGGAATTTGTAGCCGTAATGGGGCCTTCTGGTTGTGGTAAATCAACTTTGCTCAATATACTGGGACTTTTGGACGATCCGGACGGCGGCAGTTTTCTTTTCAATGGTACAGAAGTGGCTCATTTCAACGAGCGCAAAAGGGCTGACCTCCGTAAGCGGAATATCGGTTTCGTATTTCAGAGTTTCAATCTGATCGATGAACTGACTGTTTTCGAAAATGTGGAATTGCCCTTGATCTATTTGGGCGTCAAAGGTCCGGAAAGAAAAAAACGAGTGGAAGAAGTTTTGGATAAAATGCAAATCATGCATCGCCGTAACCACTATCCCCAACAATTATCGGGTGGTCAGCAACAGCGCGTGGCAGTGGCCCGGGCTGTAGTGAATAAGCCTAAACTGATCCTCGCCGATGAGCCTACAGGTAACCTGGATTCATCCAACGGGAATGAAGTCATGGCTTTATTAACTGACTTGAACGAACAGGGAACGACTATCATCATGGTAACCCACTCGGAACACGATGCCCGCTACAGTCACCGGATCATCCGTATGCTGGATGGTCAAACTGTGACTGAAAATATTTTGATTTAGCGAGTACAATAATAATCATGGCTCCCTTATCCTGCCCGGCATCGTGCCAGGTCCTTTCTTATTATGAAGCAAAAAGCAATACGTATCGAAATACAATACCCTCCCTGCCTTATAGTTTGTGTTGCATGAACAAAGTCGTTCACCAGGTTATCTTCAAAAGGAGATTTGGGCACCAAACAACGGTAAAGACATGAGAATAGCTTTGAAAATGGAATAAGATGATGAGTGTCAATTGCAAATCATAAATCAATTTCCAATCATGTTCAGAAACTATCTCAAAGTGGCCTGGCGAAATCTCTGGAAAAACAAGGTCTACTCCACCCTAAATATTATAGGCCTTTCCGTAGGCATGGCATCCTGTATCGTGATCCTGGTTTTCGTTTTTTATGAGCGGAGCTTTGACAATTTTCATCCTAAAAATATTTACAGGCTGAATGAAGTGCAGAAATGGGAAGGCATGATATCTTCTCAAAAAGTGGCCCTCTCCATGTTCCCGATGGGCCCAACCCTTAAGAATGAATTTCCAGAAATAAAGAATTATACCAGGATTAACTGGCATGGAAAATATCAAATGTCATTTCAGGACAAAAGGATTTTCCTTCCTATGATGTATTTTGTAGATTCTACCTTTCTTGATCTCTTCAATTTCAAACTTTTGAAAGGAGATAGAAAAACCGCATTACAAAATCCACATAGCGCAATTCTCACGAAGTCCTCTGCCGTAAAATTATTTGGCAATTCGGACCCGATCGGAAAAACTATTACCCATTACGCCGAAGATACGGTCAGCTTCCAGGTTACGGCCATCGTGGAGGATGTCCCTGAGAATTCACAACTGCAGTTTGACGGCTTGTTTTCCTTTAATACAATCTATAGACCGGAGATGATGGATTGGTGGGATGGCAATTGGCTGGATACTTATTTTGAGTTGGCTCCAAATACAAATGTGGCTGCTCTGGAAAAGAAATTCCCTGCCTATCTCAAAAAATATCTGGCAAAAGATGATGGGTGGAAAGGATATGAATTATTTCTCCTTCCGCTAAAAGATGTCCATGGACATGCTGGTGATATTGGACTGGACTATCTCAATTACCAAAAATTTGACGGAAGCTATACGAATATATTTTTCGCAATAGCGCTGATCGTACTTGCTATTGCCTGCATAAATTTTATGAACCTTTCTACCGCCCGGTCTGCTGAACGGGCAAGGGAGGTGGGTATCAGAAAATCGATCGGGGCCGAACGCAGGCAATTGGGACTTCAGTTTATAGGAGAATCCGTTTTCTTATCCCTGATCGCGTTGATATTTGCTATTGGTCTGGTCAAACTTTTTCTTCCATCTGTGAGTAACTTGAGCGGACGAAATCTTCAATTGCCATTATTTCACAATGGTGGCTTGTTGCTTTCCCTGCTGGCAGGGACCATCGTCGTGGGTATTGTTTCGGGTCTGTACCCGGCCCTGTATCTGTCCTCTTTTTTACCGGTTAAGGTTTTAAAAGGCTCCATCCAGTCTGGAAAAAATAAAGGATTTCTCAGGAATTTCTTAGTGGTTGGTCAATTCTGTTCAGCCATTTTTCTGATGATTTCGACAATTTTTGTCGTCAGCCAATTGCGTTTTATGCAAGAGCGAGATCCAGGTTTTAAGCGTGAGCAGGTCGTGACGATCCCAATGGATGGGATTACCTCGAGGAAATTTGATTTGTTAAAACAGGATTTGCTGTCAAGTAGTCTGGTGACAGGTGTAACGGCCGCTCAAGACCAATTGGGCAGCCACCTGGATCAATCAGGCGTGGAATTTAAAGGCGACGGGCCTTTGCGGAATTTAACGACAACGAGGTTGATCGTAGATCCTGATTACCTGAATCTTTATCAAATACCAATTGTTCAGGGAAGGAATTTCTCCAAGGAAAAATCTGCCAATGGCAAACAATACATTATCAATGAGGCGCTATCAAAAGAATTACTAAAAGACAAACCGCATGCACCGCTTTCTTACCTGATCGGAAAACATTTTGGCTTTGATTCGTTAGGTTATATCGTCGGGATAGCCAAAGATTTTAATTTTAATTCGCTACACTATAAGATTGAAACGATGTTTTTATTCAATCAGAAGGACTGGAGCTATGCCACGGCATCGGTAAAGATTAACTCAAAAAAATCCGGGGATGCTATTGCTTTTATCCAGTCAGTCTGGACGAAAATTTATCCTGATCATCCTTTTGAATTTCAATTTCTGGATGACCATTTTTCAGAAGTATATGGGGCAGATTCGCAGGTGAGCCGGATCGTCGGGATACTGGCGGGGCTAGCCATACTTATTTCTTGCCTGGGCCTTTTTGGTCTCGCTTCCTATTCGGCAGAAAAGCGTATTAAGGAGGTGGGTATCCGCAAAGTGCTTGGGGCTTCCATCCAGGGTATTGTAGGCCTGCTTTCAAGAGATTTTTTGAAACTGGTTTTTTATGCTAACCTAATAGCTATCCCGCTTGCCTGGTGGAGGGTCCACGTCTGGCTGCAGGATTATGCTTACAGGGTTCCACTGAGCTGGTGGGTTTTTTTGCTTGCTGGCCTGTCCTCCGTCTTAATCGCCCTGGCAACAGTGAGTTTTCAAGCCCTTAAAGCAGCCATTACCAACCCAGTGAAAAATCTGAGAACAGAGTAACACTTAAATAAATAACAGCTAACAAACATCTTCGGTCTTATGTACAAAAATTATCTCAAAACCGCCTGGCGCAATCTATCGAAGAACAAGGCATTCTCCTTGATCAATATTGCAGGGTTGTCGATCGGAATGGCAGCATGTATATTGATCTTGCAATATGTAAGTTTTGAATTGAGCTATGACCAGTTTAATAGAAATGCCCCTGATATTTATCGTGTTTACAACGACCGTTACCAAAATGGAAAGTTGATTCAACATGGAACTATTACTTATTCGGCCATCGGTAAAGCCATGCAAGACAGCTATCCTGAAATATTGGATCATGCACGTGTAGAACCATTCGGAAGCATGATCATCAGCTACAATAATAAAAAGATAGGTCAGCAGGAAGTTATTGCCGTAGATAATTCCTTTCTTTCCATATTTGATTATCCCCTTGTTGCGGGAAATATGAAAAATGCTTTGAAAGAGCCCTATTCAGCGATCATCACGGAAACATCCGCTAATACTATTTTCGGTACGCATGATTGGTCCTCTCTGTTAGGTAAAGTGCTCATCATGGGAACGGATTCTACCCCGTACAAAATAACTGGGATCTGTCAAGATGCACCGGAAAATTCTCATTTGCAGTTCAATTTTCTGGTCTCCTACATTACTATGCTTTCAAGCAAACATCCTTATAAAGAGGCGGACTATGACTTTACGGATTCTGATTTTTGGCAGTATATCCAGTTGAGGCATGGAACCAATTATAAGGAACTGGAATCCAAATTTCCGGCATTCAGCCAGCGATATTTTCAGGGAAATAAGGTTTCGGGAAGTGTGGAGAAATTCTATTTGCAACCTCTCTCCAAAGCACATTTATATTCTGACTTTGAATATGAAATCGGGAAAATAGGGAGCGCAACCGTGGTATGGGGGCTATTGATCATCGCGGTTCTCATCATTGTCATAGCCTGGGTAAATTATATCAATTTATCCACTGCAAAATCGCTTGAGCGGGCAAAAGAGGTTGGAATCAGGAAAGTTGCGGGAGCTACCAGGATCCAGTTGGTTCGTCAGTTTCTTACAGAATCCCTTATACTTAATATGATTGCTTTGGTAATTGCTGCAGGGCTAGTGTTTTTCGCCCAAAGGGGATTTAACGGTCTGGTACAACATGAATTGTCCATTTCCTATTTATTTCAAAAAGGCCTGAGCGGATATGGAATCGCTGTAGCACTTGTAGCACTAATCATTGCCGGAATTATTATTTCAGGTTTTTATCCGGCATTTGTGCTTTCTTCATTTAAGCCCATTCTGGTGCTTAAGGGTAAATTCGCAAGGTCAGGTAAAGGCGTTTCCTTACGTAAGGTCCTCGTGATTGGTCAGTTTGCAATTACCATCGTGCTTATTGTGGGTTCATTGGTTGTTTACAAACAATTGAAATTTGTAAGTGAACAAAAACTAGGTCTGAATATATCACAAATTCTGATTGTTAAATCTCCAGAGCTTACCAATTGGGATTCTACATTTATACTTAAAGAAAACAGTTTTAGCTCAGAATTGCAGCATCAATCTGGCATTATGGGGGCTGCGACCTCAGGACGGACTGTAGGAGACGAACTGGGGAGAGCATTCAATATCCACCGCAGCGGCGCAGACGTAAAAACGAAATATACGATGCGTAACAACGGGGTCGGTCTTGGCTTTATTGAATTATACGGATTGCAGCTGGAAGCCGGAAGAAGTTTTGTATCAACTGATTTTAATCCTGACTTTGACAAAGTCCATAATATTATAATGACGGAAAGCGCAGTGAAATTGCTGGGATTTAATTCCCCTAAGGCAGCTGTAGGTCAATCCATCTTCATCTGGGGTAAAAACTGGGACCTGATTGGAGTCGTGAACGATTTTCACCAGAAAACATTCCGTTTCCCAATAGAGCCCACCGTATTGGCCCCATTCTACAGCCCCAATAGCCCCATCTCAGTCAAGGTAAATACACAAGATCTTCCCGGAACAATTGCAGGGATCAAGAAAACTTTTGATTCTTTTTTTCCCGGAAACCTGTTTGATTATTTTTTTCTTGATGAGAAATTCAACAAGTTGTACAGTAATGATCAATTATTTGGAAAAGTATTTGCATTATTTTCTGGCTTCGCCATTTTCATTTCCTGCCTGGGCCTATTTGGCCTCTCCCTGTTTGCCACTGCCCAGAGGACCAAAGAAATTGGCGTCCGTAAAGTACTTGGAGCTTCCATTTCAAATATTGTGGTGTTGCTGTCAAAGGACTTTGTCTTTTTGATTGTCGTGGCTATTATTATTGCCACGCCCATCGCCTGGATGATCATGCATACCTGGCTTCAGAATTTTGCATACAGGATAGGGATATCCTGGTGGATTTTCTTTGTTGCTGGTCTATTGTCCATTGCCATTGCGCTGTTAACGGTTAGTTTCCAGGCCGTTAAATCGGCTGTGGCAAATCCGGTGAAAAGCCTTAGAACCGAATAGGGCAAAAATGACGTTAGAATAAAGAAGAATTCAAATGACGGTTTTGACACTGCCCTCAGCCTTATGAAAGTTGTTTTTACCAATCTCCTATTAACCAATCTTCTCCCTTTCCCGGCTCAAGGCCGGAAGGAATTTTATCATTGAAACCAACATGAAATGATTAAGAATTACTTCAAAACAGCTTTACGCAATTTGCGGAAAAATAAGCTTTACACTTTTATCAATGTTTTAGGCCTGACGATAGGGATTTCCAGCTGCATTTTCCTCGGCCTATACATCGGAGATGAGCTTAGTTATGACAAATTCCATTCCAATGCTGACAGAATTGCAAGAGTCACGATGGAATACAGCAATGGAGGAACTATTGGAAAATTTGCCCAGACTGGTACCAAAGTAGGCCCTCAATTCAGCAGATCTTTTCCCGACATCGAAACATTTGTAAGAACCTTTAAATTTGGCCGGATCGTTTCAAACGGCGAGAAGGTATTCGATGAAAAGAATATCTTGTATGCAGATTCTTCATTTTTCAAAATTTTTTCATTTTCATTGGTCAGAGGAAATCCCCTTACCGCCCTCAATGCGCCCTATCAGATTGTTCTTACCAAAAAAATGGCCTTGAAGTATTTCGGAAAGGAAGATGCCATGGGCAAATCATTGAAGGTGTCTAGTAGTGACAATTATACCGTCACCGGAATTGCAGAAGATCCACCCGAAAATTCTCAGATCCGGTTTGATTTCGTGGCATCATTCAATAGTCTGGATGAATCCCGGACCGAAGATTGGTGGTCGGCCAATGATATCACCTATCTATTATTGAATAACCCAACTAGCTTTACTCGATTGCAAGAGCAGATTTCGGCCTTTATGAAAAGCCCTCAAGTTCGAAAGCAGGCTCAAGTGACTGGAAATGATTATTTGACTTATCACTTGGAGCCATTAAAAAAAGTTCATTTGTATTCCCCCCTGGCTGGATTTGAACCCAATGGGAACATCACTTATATTTATGTGCTGGGCCTTATCGCACTGCTCATATTGGCCATTGCTTGTGTCAATTATACAAATCTTTCAACTGCACAATCTTCAAGTCGAAATGGAGAGATCAGTATCAGGAAAGTAATGGGTGCCCGTAGGTGGCAGATCTTTGGGCAATATCTTGGAGAATCAGCCATGCTTTCAGGTATTGCCCTTTTGTTCGCAGTATTGCTTTGCATGGAACTATTACCTTTATTCAACCGGCTCTCGGACAAATCGCTTTCCATTTCGCTCCTGCTCCATCCGGTTCCATTAATTTTTTTGTTTGGGCTTGGTATATCTGTTTGCTTATTATCCGGGGCCTACCCTGCATTTATATTATCCGGTGCAAAACTTATCAATTTATTAAAAAATGGTTTCAGGTTTTCGTCCACCAGTGGCAGCCTGAGAAAAGTACTGATCGTTTTCCAATTTGTCATTTCCGTTTTCCTGGTAATTTCAACGATCGTTATTCTACAGCAGCTTTCCTTTATCCGCAATAAAAATTTAGGCTATGAGAAGGAACATGTCCTCGTATTGCCAGTAGATCCACGGATGCATCGCGATTATGACGCGATAAAAACCAGCATCGGATTATATCCACAGATTCTAAGCGTAGGAGGGGCATATGAATCTCCAACACATGTACAATGGGGTGATGGTATACAGGTGGACAACGGTTCACGGAAAAAAGAACTGACCGTGACATGTCTACCTTCTGATCTGGATTTGGTCAAAACGCTGAGGATGCAGATCATTGCTGGGTCAGACTTTAGTCCAGCAGACCTTCTGCGGATGGACACTTCTTTCAATTACAAGAACTACCATTACACCTTTATTCTAAATGAGGCGGCAGTAAAGGCAATAGGATGGAAACCCGAAGAAGCAATCGGCAAAACCATCATAAAAGGGGCTCCAGGCACGGTCAAGGCGGTTATCAAAGATTTTAATTTTTCCTCTTTACACGAAGCCATCAGCCCCCTGGTGCTCTTTTTGGATACTCAATATATCCATCAAATGTTCGTGAGAATCTCCGGCAAAGACATTCCAGGTACCTTAACATACCTCCAAACACTATGGAAGGAACGGGTTCCTTATCGCCCATTCGAGTACCATTTTTTGGATGAAGATTACAATGCCCTTTACAAGGTGGAAACTAGGGCCGGACAATTATTTACCGTGTTTTCTGGAATTGCCATTTTTTTGGCCTGCATGGGCTTGTTTGCTCTTGCCGCCTTTACCACATTGCAGCGGACCAAGGAAATCGGGATACGCAAAGTTCTTGGTGCTTCATTATTGAACATCACCGGTCTTTTATCCAAGGATTTTCTGAAATTGGTATTCATCGCAGCTATTCTGGCCATTCCCTTGGCTTGGTGGGCTGGACATGACTGGTTGGAAGATTTTGCTTATCGCATAGAAATCAGGTGGTGGGTATTCTTATTGTCGACCGGATTGGCCCTTTTAATCGCGTTGTTGACTATCAGTTTCCACGCTATCAGAGCAGCCATAGCCAACCCTGCTGCGAGTTTGCGATCCGAATAGTGCTAGTGACCAGGAATTGTGTAAAAAGCCGTTGGCGAAACCTCCGGAAACATAAGCTCTTCAGTATGATTGGATTGTCATTAAGGATGTCGACGGCTATTCTAATCTCAATGCATATAAGACATTAGGACTGTTTTTGGAAAGCCTGCAAAGAATTTGAGATCGGAATAATTCATTGATCAATTATTCATAAATTAATTTCTATGTTTAAAAACTATGCAAGAATAGCATTCCGGAGTTTTTGGAAAAATAAGACTTCTTCATTGATCAACATTTTTGGGCTTACTATCGGGTTAACCAGTTGCCTGCTGATTGCTTTATATATTCAACATGAATTAGGCTATGATTCATTTCAAAAGAACGGCAACAGGATAGCTCGCGTGATCATGGAATATAAATTCGATGGCGGTGGGGAAACCAATAAGGGAAATTTTACAAGTGTGAGAGTTGCCACTGTGTTCAAAAGGAATTTCCCCGAGGTGGAAGAAGCCATCAAAATGGCAGCATATGACCGGGTGGTTGGATATCAGGACAGGTTGATCGACGAGAAAAAATTCATCTATGCTGATTCCGGCTTTTTTAAGGTATTTTCCTTCCCCTTACTGCAGGGAAATCCTTTGGATGTACTTGCAGGACCTAGGCGCATTGTGTTGACCAAAACTACGGCTGAAAGATATTTTGGATCAACCAACCCCATTGGCAAAATGCTCTGGATCGGTGAGGACAGTAGTTATTATCAAGTTACGGGCGTAGCCAAAGATTGTCCTTCTAATTCGCAGATCAAATTCGATTTCCTGGCATCTTTCTCCTCCTTAAGCATTACGCCCGACTATGAAAAGACCTATTGGGATGCTAATTATACTACCTTTTTACTTCTGGAGGACCCGAAATCCATTCATAGCCTTCAGTCAAAGTTGGCGCCATTTATGAAAAAAGAAATGGCAGGGGAAGGCGCCACCATCGATTTCTGGCTTGAACCATTTTTGAAAATCCATTTGTATTCAGCCTATGGGGGATTTGAACCTAATAATAACATTTCTTATATCTATATTTTGTCTGCAGTATCACTGTTGATCCTGATTATTGCTTGTTCCACGTATATAAATCTTAGCACGGCACGTTCCATTGAAAGGGCCAGAGAGGTTGGGGTAAGAAAAGTAATCGGAGCGGGAAAACCTCAGCTGTTCTGGCAATTCATCTCGGAATCTTTTACCACCTGCCTGGTATCCATGATCTGCAGCCTGTTCGTGGCTGCAGTGGTGCTGCCATATTTTGATCGACTCACAGGAAAGGAGCTACAAGTTCAATCCCTGTTTTCTCTTCCTTTCCTTGGATTATCTTTATGCATTACCATTATGATCAGCTTTCTTGCGGGATCCTATCCAGCTATGATTCTTACTGGTTTCCAGCCTGCAAAGGTGCTGAAGGGATCCTTTAAGAATTCAGGCTCGGGGCAATGGCTCCGAAAGTCGCTCATCATTTTTCAGTTTGGGATCTCTGTATTCCTTATCATTGCTACGTTTGTTATTCAGAAACAACTCTATTACATCCAGCATAAACAATTGGGCTATGATCGGGATCGAGTTTTGGTCCTGCCTATGAATGCTAATATGCTTCCTCGCATGGCTTTGATTAAACAGGAGTTGAAGACCGACGCGGACATCATATCTGTTTCCCGATGCGTACGGTCTCCTGTGGAAGGTGGAGGCGGATACAATATCCGTTCTTCAGTGATGCCGGAAAATGCACAATATGCCATCACAGGAAATCCTGTTGATGAAGACTATATCAAAACGGCAGGTCTCCAGCTTATTTCCGGAAAAGACTTTAGCGAGCAGGATATTAAAGATGCCTCGGTGGAAGATCCCATTAAAAGGTCCTATCATTTTATTTTAAACGAAATGGCAGCCAGTCAATTAGGTTGGACACCCGAGCAGGCCGTGGGTAAAATAGTTTTTATGGCATATCGGAAAGGAATGGTGAAAGGAGTGGTAAAGAATTTCCACTTCGAATCCCTGCACAAACCCATCCGACCCTTTGTATTATTTCCTGAATCCAGAGGAGGAAGCCTCCTGGTGAAACTTAGCGGTAATCATCTCACCCAAACGATATCCTTTCTTGAAGCAAAATGGAAAACCCTGGTTCCGGAATTACCTTTCGAATTTCGGTTCCTGGATGATGATTTCAATAAGTTATATAATTCAGAATTGCGCTTAGGTAAGATCATGAATCTTTTCTCAGGAATCGCAATTGTTCTAGCCTGTCTAGGTCTTTTCGGACTCTCGTCCTATACGGTACATCAACGCATAAAAGAAATCGGTGTCCGCAAGGTACTAGGCGCTTCGAATAGCAATATCATTTTCCTCTTATGCGGCGGTTTTATCAGGCTTGCCCTGACTGCAATGATGATCGCGTTTCCTTTAGCCTGGTGGGGAATGACGAAATGGTTAGAGGATTTTACCTATAGAACCACTATGAATTGGGAAGTGTACCTCTTTTCGGGCATCATCGTAATTTTTCTGGTTGTATTCACGGTGGCATTCAGGGCAATTCGTGCAGCGAGGACCAATCCTGTAAAGAATCTGAGAATTGAATGATTAGTTTCCTTTTTAATCGCCTTTCCCGTTTGTTTGCTGGTCATGAAGGACAGGCTTGAAGATTTTACCTATCAAATCTGGATTCAATGATGGGTATTCGGGATTGCCTCCATTGTATCCATGTTGAGTGCTGGTAACCGTCAGTGTCCAGGCATACCAGGCGTCTGTTGGCAATCCTATCGCAACCTAAAGAAGGGAATAAAAAAGAAACTCAGAATTTATAAAGTAATCCTAAACCACCAGGTCCGGCATTTAATTCAAGTTGATATAAATGACTCTTCATAAGCCTGCTATTTTTGTGGTGCAAAATAAACATGACGGCATCCATCACCAATAAAAAACCTCCTTGAAGTGCGATACTGTTGCCATACCCATTGAGCTGTTCGTTTTTCATGGTATTTTTTTCAGACGAGCCTTTCGAACCAAGATAAAATCCTCCGGCTATATAGGCCAGATCAAGCCCAATATTGAAGACATATAATTTTTCAATAGCGAATTGCGATGCTAAATTATCGGCAAAACCCAGATGTTGGGTAGATGCCCGGATCGCGCCCAAATATCCAGGAACAGCTAAAGCAAGATTGATGAAATTCCAGTAACCGTTCATAAGCCAAAAATACCTGGGCTCCCCGCTGGTTTCTGAGGCAACAATAAAACCTGTTCCAATATTGGCAAGTGCCCAGGAGCCTAAAGTAATCATGGCATTTTTAGTTAGACTGATTCTTGACCGGGCTATGCTGTCTCCGAAATTAGATTGAGTCATTGCCTGACAGGCAAAAAGGGTACAAACAATGTACGGGGCTATCTTTTTCATACTTTATACCTACGGAGTCTGATCTTATTTAGGTTGTGAATGTAGTGGAAATAATCTTAGGGGTGTGGCCAAAAGGACGCGTGATTTTTTTGAATCAACCCTAGTGTATCGAAACCGGACAGACCCTGTATCAAAAACGAACTACTTCGTATTTGCCTAATAATTAGTCCCTTGTAAATCACCCACATCAGATTCCGGCATGTGATTAGGTATTTGGCAGTAGCAATAATGAGCCAAAATAACTAGGGTGCAACACCTGAAAAAGATAGTTGACATTATAAGGGCCAAATGGCAAATATGCCCAGGTTTGAAGAGATAGTAGCCTGGATTAAGCAGAAACAGTATTAAAAACAGAAAGTTCCTAATTTTGGACATATGATACAACTACAGCACATTTCAAAGTGGATTAATATCGGGGGCCGCCCAAATTTCATCCTCAAAGACATTAATCTGACAATAAAAGAAGGCGAGTTTCTTTCCATCATGGGACCCTCGGGTTCAGGTAAATCGACCCTTTTAAATATCATCGGTATGTTGGATGAGCCTTCCGAAGGATCTTATGTTTTTATGGACCAGGATGTCTTCAAGCTAAAAGAGAAACACAGGTCTCAATTGTACAAGACCAAGATCGGATTTGTTTTCCAGGCTTACCACCTTATTGACGAGTTAACGGTCTATGAGAATATCGAAACGCCCCTGATCTACCAGGATATGAAATCATCAGAAAGAAAGGCCATCGTAGCCGATATTCTTGACCGCTTTCAGATCGTCGGCAAGAAGGATTTATTTCCTACCCAATTGTCTGGAGGCCAGCAGCAATTAGTAGGTATTGCCAGGGCTCTTGTTGCCAAACCCAGGCTCATACTTGCCGATGAACCAACAGGAAATCTGAATTCCAAACAAGGAGAGGAAATCATGGAATTGTTCAAAAATCTAAATAGGGAAGACAAGGTTACCATCATTCAGGTGACGCATTCCGAAAAGAATGCTGAATATGGTTCGCACATCATACACTTGCTGGATGGAAGAATTGAAAAATAATTTTATTATGCAAAAACACAAGGCACTCTTATTTATTATAATCGTTTTTTTCTTATTCGAAAACAGTCAGGCTCAAAACAACGCAGGGGCAGATAGCATGATGACGATCCAGGGATGCGTGGATATCGCCCTTAAAAATAATTTACTTGTAGAGACAAGTGATATAAACATGCAGATTGCAAAGGTAAACCGGGCACAGGCAATTGATAATCTCCTTCCGCAAAGTGTGGGCATCTCGGGAAGCCAGGGACAATATTCGGGAAAAAGCCTCAACGTAACCAATTATACCTATGTCAATCAAACCATCGGAAGCGGATCGTATTCTTTGAGTGGAAGTCTTCAGTTATTCGCTGGCCTGTATTATCAGAATACCATCAAACAAAATAAATACGCTTATGATGCCAGCAAGATGGATCTGCAGAACCAGAAAGACAATATAACGCTTGCTGTGATTCTGGCCTATTACCAGGTCCTGAGCTTCCAGGAGCAGCTGGTAATCGCCCGTGAACAGGTGGATGTCGATGCCAAGCAGGTTGACCGGCTGAATTTGCAAAACCAGGCGGGGGCTCTGCTCATTCTCCAAAATCTGTCCGATCTCCAGGGACAATTTGCCAGCGACCAGGGAAATGTGGTTAACACGATCAGCAGTCTCGAGACTGCCAAAATCAATCTTTTCCAGCTTTTGAATATCCCTTACAAAAGAAATGTTCAATACGAGGCGGTTCCCCTCAATGTTGACCCGGTAGGCTATGGATCGAACCCGGACAGCATATTCCAGACTGCAGTTCACAACCTGCCGGTCATCAAATCGGTCGACCTGAAAATCAAACAATTTCAAAAAGCCCTGGCTGCGCAGAGGGGATTGTACTATCCTCAATTATCACTGAACGGAAGCGCAAACTCCAACTATTCCAGCGCAAATACGACTACAAGCGGAGAAAAAATTCCATTCAATCAACAATTTAACAATGATCTGAACACCTATTATGGTGTTTCCTTGTTTATCCCCATATTTAACCAATTGTTCAGAAGAAACAGCGTAAAACTGGCCAAGATCAATCTGCATAATGCAGTACTCCTGGACAACGGCGCACGCTTGACCTTGCAGCAGACTGTCGAGCAGGATTACCAGAACATGCTGGCTGCCTACGGCACCTATAAATCATTGCTCGACCAGATAGTGGCGTACAAGGAGTCCTTTCGGTCTGCGGAGATCCGGTTCAACGAAGGGGTGATTACTTCAGACCTTTACCTGCTTGCAAAGAATAATATCGACAGAGCCAATACCAATATGGCAGCGGCAAAATACAATTATTTATTCAGGACCAAAATCCTCGATTATTACGAGGGGCGCCTGATGTGGTAACTCATGAAAATTAAAACCAGATTTGAAAATCACTATCTTTGACCCGTCCAAATTGAAAATTGGGTCTACATGTTACTCCGCGTACAAAGCTTCTGGTTATTGCTGGCATCCATTTCCGGTATTTTAACGCTCAATTTTTCCTTTTACAGCGGAGGGAAAACCGGCGACAGCCTAATTCATTTATTAACTGGCAAGGAAAATACACCGATCCTTATTTTAACCGTGATTACAGCCGTTGCCGCCTTGATCAGTATTTTCCTCTTTAAGAACAGGAAACGGCAACTCAGGATTACTTTATTATGCCTTTTTCTTTCCTTATTAATTATTGCGCTCTATTTTCTACAGGTGCAAAATTACAGCCAGGGATCTTATAGTCTTTCTGCCATTTTTGCATTTGGAGTACCGGTCCTTTTGATCCTGGCCGCTCGGGGGATACGTCGCGATGAAAAACTGGTAAAAAGCCTCGATCGGTTGAGATGATTCGGTAGCCCAGAAGACAAATTCAACTCCTTTAAAAAGCCGGGAGGAATTTACCGGTGTGGCTCTTTTTTGAATTTCTCAGGCCAGGTGGGATTCCTTCATAAACAATATGTCCGCCGTCTCCGCCAGCTTCAGGTCCCAGGTCAATCACCCAATCTGCCGATTTAATAATATCTGTATTGTGTTCTATCACTAAGATCGAATGACCCTGTTCGATAAGTGCATGGAAGGATCCTAATAATTTTTTTATATCATGAAAATGAAGCCCAGTCGTGGGTTCATCGAAAATAAATAGGATCGATCCCTGGGCTTTTCCCTTCCCCAAAAAAGAGGCGAGCTTTACCCGTTGTGCTTCGCCGCCCGAGAGGGTATCCGATGATTGTCCGAGTTTTACATATCCGAGACCCACATCACTCAAAGGTTTAATCTTTTGAACGATTTCTTTTTCATTGCTAAAAAAGCCAAGCGACTCATCAACGCTCATCTGCAACACCTGATAAATATTTTTATCCTGGTAAGTTATCTCTAATACTTCCTCCTTAAATCGTTTTCCTCCGCAAACCTCGCAGGTCAGATGCACATCGGCAAGAAATTGCATCTCCACCACCTGCTCACCCTCGCCTTTGCAGGCATCACAACGACCCCCATCCACATTAAAAGAAAAATGCTTGGGCTGAAACCCACGGATCTTACTAAGCCCTTGCTTGGAAAAAAGTTCGCGTATCTCATCATATGCCTTAATATATGTGACCGGATTGCTTCTTGAGGATTTACCGATGGGATTCTGATCTACCATTTCCACCTGGGAGATACTATCTATATCTCCTGTTATTGCCCGGTGCAGGCCCACTTTTTCGGCAAATTCGCCTTTCAATTTTTGTAGCCCCGGATAAAGGATCTGTTTGACCAGTGTTGTCTTGCCACTCCCGCTCACTCCACTGATCACACAAAGGATGTTCAATGGAATAGACACATCGATATTCTTAAGATTGTGCTGTCTGGCCCCTTCAATACGCAAAGCGCGATTCCATTTACGAAAGACCTTTGGTGCTTCAATCTTTAATTCTCCTTTCAAGTATTTTCCCGTCAGACTCTTTTCGTTCTTTACCAGTTCTTCCCAATGTCCAGTTGCCACCACCTCTCCACCTAAATGGCTGGCCAAAGGTCCCATATCGATAATGTAATCAGCCTCTTTCATCATCATTTCGTCATGCTCCACAACTACTACAGTGTTGCCCAGGTCTCTTAACTCCTTTAAAACCCGAATCAGCCTTTTAGTATCCCTTGGGTGCAGCCCGATGGATGGTTCGTCCAAAATATACAGAGAATTGGTCAGGTTACTGCCGAGCGAGCGGGTCAGCTGGATGCGTTGGCTTTCTCCACCGCTAAGGGTATTGGCAAGCCTGTTTAAGGTCAGGTAGCCCAAACCAACGTCCATCAATGTTTTGATACGGTGGCGGATTTCAATAATAATCCTTTTGGAAATTTGATGATCCTGGGAATTCAGCATCAATCCATCCATCCAGTCAATGATCATTCCCACAGGTAATTCTCCCAATTCTCCAATATGTTTTTCTCCTAGTTTGACGTATAAGGCTTCCTTTCTTAAACGGTATCCTTTGCACTCTGGGCAAGGAGTGCGGCCCCGGTATCGTGATAATAAAACCCGGTACTGGACCTTATACAAGTTCTTTTCCACCTCATCAAAGAATTCATTGATACCATATGCGTGGTCATTGCCTTCCCATAAAACCTGGTATTGTTCGGTACTCAGATCTACAATAGGTTTATGGATGGGAAAATCGAATTTTTTTGCAGCCTTTATAAACTGCTCTTTCCACCATCCTAATTTTTCTCCTTTCCATGGTGCGACCGCTCCTTCATATACGCTGACCTGTTTATTGGGAATGACCAGGTCTGCATCTATACCGAGCACTTGGCTGAAACCCTCGCAAACGGGACAAGCCCCGAATGGATTATTAAATGAAAATAAGTTCGGTACTGGCTCTTCAAACAAAATACCGTCCGTTTCAAATTTATTGGAGAAATGGAGCATGCTGCTTCCATTTACTTCCACAAACAGCTGGCCCTCCCCTTCATAAAAGGCGGTGCCCGCCGAATCGGCTATCCGGTGTTTATCATCTTCATCAAAATCCTTTGCAATCAATCGATCAATTAATATGAATACCTGCGACCCAGGAGGATCGGATAGGGCATCCCTTAGCTGACCAGACTGAAGATCCTGGGGATCCGGCTTTTTAATCTTACTTTTTGATCCCGGAGCTTTTTTGCGCTGACCTGCGATCTTTTGCTCAGGATCTGAACCCTTCGAAAGGTGGATCTTTAACGCAGACTCGCTTAAAGCAAGCAAATCCTCGATCCTTAGTGTTTCACCATGGATATACAACCTTGAGAAGCCTTTTTGAAGGAGAATATTGAGTTCTTCTTTCGCATTACGGTTCGTGTGCTGTTTAAAGGAAACAAGCATAAGCGCCTGATCGCCTTTCTCCAGGCGGGAAATCGCATTGACAACATCACTGACATCATCTTTTTTTACCTCTTTACCTGAAACGGGAGAAAATGTCTTACCGATCCTGGCATACAATAACCTTAGATAATCATAGATTTCAGTCATGCTTCCGACCGTGGACCTGGGCGTCCTTATAATGACCTTTTGTTCAATGGCAATTGCAGGGCATAGACCCTTGATATAATCAACGTCAGGCTTATTCATCCTGGCCATAAATTGCCTGGCATAAGCACTTAAGCTCTCGGCATATCGCCGCTGACCTTCTGCAAATAATGTGTCAATTGTCAGAGAGGATTTACCAGATCCTGAGACGCCGGTGACAACAATAAATTGATTTCTGGGGATGCTGACATCGATGTTTTTTAAGTTATGTACCCTTGCCCCCTTAATCAGGATAAAATCCTTGAAATCCATGGATTTTATGATCTCTGGCCTCTTTTCTATGCTTAAAACATCCATATTATTAGGATCACAAATGTATTGGAATTGATGCAATTATCAGGGCTTTTTACGGGAGAAGATGGGTCAAAAAAAGAACTTTGAAACAAAACATTCCCAAAATGTTGTTTTTTCCAAAAATTGTATATCTTTAGCTTCTGATTCGTAAGCTATTTAATAACTAAACTCATGCGCCTATAGACTGATCACTTCTACACAGAAAAGCCGAACCATCTTTAGAATCCAAAATATATCCTATCACCTTTAAAAACCGTAGAAGTTTATGAATTCGCTACGTACTAAAACCGACCATGAATTAATCCATCTTTTCCGGGATGGCGACCTCCTTGCTTTGGAAGCGCTCATCCTTAGACACAAAGACAAGATTTACACCTCCATTCTGTTTCTCGTCAAAGACAAGTATTTGGCCGAAGACATTTTCCAGGACGTTTTAATCAAAATTATCGACACCATCCGCGGCGGACGCTACACAGAAGAGGGAAAATTCCTTCCCTGGGCAATGCGCATCGCACACAACCTCTGCGTGGATCATTTCAGAAAAGTTAAACGCACACCGGCTATTAAAACCAGTGACGATAGAGACATTTTTGAAGTTATCAACTTTACGGAAGACGGTGCTGATACCAATATGATGAAACGTCAAAGCCATGACAGGGTCCGCCAAATGCTGGACATGTTACCGGAAGATCAGCGCGAAGTCATCATTCTTCGTCACTATGCAGACCTTAGCTTTAAAGAGATTGCTGCTTTGACTAAATGCAGCATCAACACTGCTCTGGGACGTATGCGTTATGGTTTGATTAACCTACGCAAAATAATGACAGAAAAAAAGATCGCCCTTTAAGCCTCCTTTTAAAGAACTTTTAACCTCAGCAAAGAGAACAGATAGCAAAATCCGCTAACTTTATTGAGTAAAAGAAATTAAGGTTCCCGCGCTTTTTAGCGTGGGAACTTTTCTGAACTTGTCATTCTGGCCCTCCATCCGGACTTTTAAAAAATTGCTTGCTGCCGGAAGGTTGGAACAGAATGACACCCAATTCAACGCCTGGTTTGTAAAACCAGGCGTTCTTTTGTTTAATAAACCTAGTTTCTTGTCTGGTGAAATGCCTCAAGGCCACAGGTTAGCCAAGCTGCATATTCCTTTGGGTTGGGCGTATACCCGACGGGGTAAGTTAAAAGCTTCTCCTCCGGACTGATGATGACATATAGAGGCTGGGAGGCATTTACAAAATTCTCTGACTGCAGAGTTGCGAATTGGTCCCCTACGGTTTTGATTGCCTTTTTATTCCCATCCGAAGTAGTAAATATGAATTGCTGTTCTTCGGGCAAAGACTTTCTGTCGTCCACAAATAGGGAAACCAGTATAAAATTATTTTCGATCAACCGTTTTACCGCCGGGTCCGTCCATACATTTTCTTCCATTTTCCTGCAATTGACGCAAGCCCAACCTGTAAAATCAATCATCACTGGTTTGTTTTGCTGTTTTGCTAGTTCCAACGCTTTCTGATAATCGTTTCTCACTGAAGCTTCTACCCCGCATAACTTGATCAGATCACTCCCATAAAGGCTATAAGTCAAAGGAGGTGGAAAACCGCTGATCAAGCTGAGATTGGCATATTTAGTCTTGAATATTCCCGGTACCAAGTACACTGTAAAAGCTAAAAAACATAATCCAATAAAAATTCTAAAAAAGCCCAATTTTTTGGGAGGAGGATCATGTTTAAATTTCAAAACTCCGAAAAGGTACATGACAAGCAATACCCCTGTCAGGATCCAAATCCCAAGAAATGTCTCTCTTTTAAGAATTCCCCAATGTTCCACCAAATCCGCATTGGATAGAAATTTTACAGCCAAGGCAATTTCCAGGAAGCCAAGCACGATTTTTACCGAATTGAGCCAACTACCGGATTTGGGTAAAGAATTCAGCCAACCAGGAAATAAAGCAAACAAGGCGAAAGGAAGCGCCAGCGCCGCACCAAAACCTGCCATGCCAAAACTAAGCTGGATTGCACCGCCGTTGGTAGAAAGTGATCCAGCCAACAAGGAGCCCAAAATTGGCCCGGTGCAGGAAAAGGACACTAAGGCAAGTGTAAGCGCCATAAAGAAAATGCCGGCCAAACCTCCAATCCCCGACTTTGCTCCGATGGCATTTGCCAGTCCACTTGGTAGGTTAATTTCAAACAACCCAAAAAAAGAAAGGGCAAAAAATATAAATACGACGAAAAAAATGATATTCAACCAGACATTTGTTGAAATATTATTTAGGATTTCCGGATTTACGGAATCAAGAAAATAGAAAGGTAAACTCAGCAGTATGTAAATCAGCAATATAAAAAAACCATAGATTAAAGCGTTAAACAATCCCTGCTGCTTACTGACAGACTTCTTAGTAAAAAATGAAACAGTCAATGGGATCATAGGAAATACACATGGGGTAAGCAGGGCAATGAGTCCCCCTAAAAACCCCAGAATAAAGACGCCCCATAAACTTTTGGAATGAGCATTTTCTATTCCAGTTCCGCCGCATTCATTAACCGGGTGATGTAAATCGATGGTGATCCTTTTCAATTTTTGTGAGGCGCCGGCCGATTCCTGTAAACCTCCCATTCCCGCCTGTAAACCGGCAGTAGCATCAAAAAAGTAGCGGAAAGGGATAGTTTCCGGGCCAATCACACTGTCGTTTTTGATAGCCATGAAACGTACACTGCCTCGAATATCTTTTACATGATCATGAACCTGTAGAGTAACCAGGATCTCGACCTGATTTTCAAAAAACCTGATTTCAGCATTGTCAAAAACGGGCTCTTTCTTATTTTGAAGGATTCCCTTTTCTTCTATACCTTCTATGATAGCGGTAGCTGGGGAGTCCAAAATGATTCTAGTATTGGGTAGATCATCCGCCATCGTGGTGGAGAACAATTTCCAACCAGCCTTTATTTTACCGGTTATGGCCAATACATACTCATGGTTTGCTTTGCTGGCGGTGGAAAATTCCCAATGTATGGTATTATTTGAGGTATCCTGTGCAAAAGCACACTGCAATTGAATCAATAATAGCAGATTTCCTAAAAGAAGTCGTACTAGTTTATCCATGCTTCCCATAATATTTGAAAAACAAACGAGTCCTTCAACACAAAGAACTCGCTTTATTCAAAATGCACTTGTCACCTGGCCGACTATCCACCGACATTAACTTTTATTTCCACTTCAGCCGGAGGCAGGCATTGCTTGTCGTTGCAAACCATAAATTCCACCTTGCCAGCCAGATCTGCTTTTATATTACTTTTTAGTTTTACAACCTGAACAAAATCAACAGTATTTTCATAATATCTGACATCGTGGCTCCAGGCCGGTTCAAATTTTTTGATCAGTTTACCAGCTTCTTTTACCCTTCCATCCAAGGCGATTAAAGGAGACTTAACGAAACTAAAAGAAGTGGCTACAGGCCCTTCCCCTCCAACATCCTGGGAGTATAAATGATAATCTCCTTTTATGGTTGCCAGCATGTGTACTTCATAAATTCTGTCTGCAATTTTTTTTGCACTATATGCCCATTCAACCTGTTTGCTTGATTGTGCTATGGAATTCTGTACGAAGAAAATAATCAAAACGGAAAGTAAGGTTTTACTCATAATTTTTTCACTTGAATATTAAATAACGACGGAATCACAAAGTTCTGATAACAGATGCTAAGAAAAACTAAAAATTTGCATATTGTGAGGTGCGGCCGGTAAATTCTAGTTTTTTATGGGAAAACATACCCTGAAGAATCAATTTGCCATCTACATTACCCAAGGCTTCTGAACATGCGCGTTCCGGGTGCGGCATCATCCCAATTACATTTCCTGCATTATTGCAAATACCCGCTATATTCCTTAAGGAACCGTTCGGATTAGCCAACTGATCGATATTGCCTTTTGCATCGCAATAACGATAAATGACCTGATCATTTAATTCTAATTCATCCAAAGTCTTTTCATCTGCATAGTATCTTCCTTCACCATGCGCAATAGGCAACTTCAGGGGGGGGCCATCCTTGGATTTTATATAAATATTCTTACCGATGAATTTCTGTTTGGCATTTCTGAGCAATACACCGGGTAACAAGTGCGATTCACAAAGGATTTGAAATCCATTGCATACACCCAAAACTTTCCCTCCCCTTCCTGCGAAGCCAATGACGCTTTGCATCATCGGGCTAAACCTAGCGATAGCCCCACATCGAAGATAATCGCCATATGAAAAACCTCCCGGCAATACGATGCAATCCTTGGTGTCGAACATGTGCAAATCAGTGTCTTTGTGCCAAAGCATGATTACTTCCTGGTCAAGGTCATCCTCAAGGGCATCTTGCATGTCCCGGTCGCAATTGGAACCCGGAAAAACGACAACTCCAAATTTCATAAAATGATTTTTGAAAGCTTTAGTTGGGATGATAAAGTTAATCCTATTCTACGGAACTTGATACTCAAACGATATAATTCATAACCACGATAAAAGCAAAACAAAGCCAATGCAGGATGCGGGGAAAGGTCTTATTGTCCGGGTAAAAATAGGCGGATCCGAAAAATGCTGCAAATGGTACTACCATAACCATCCAATTCTCATAGGAATTCGCTTTATTGATTAAGATAACAACAACGGCTACAATAAGATAAACAAGTAAGAGGCTCCAGGCCTTGCGAACCTGAATTAACATTTTATTCAGATTCTTCTGGACAAAATAACCGCCAATGATAAAATGAATGAGCAGGAACATTAGGCCAAGGGAGACCCAAATGGAAGTAGGCATAGCCGGTATAGCGAAATTAATATGGGGAACAACATTTTTCCATTGTAATTGCCCCTTAAAATAAAGCAGGAGCAGTAAAAAATAATACAAGGAGGTAAATCCTAGCAAGGCAACCAACCATTCCTGGATTCTGAAAGGCCTCATGATGATTAACGCAAAGAGTACAAGCAGGAGAAAAGCCATCGCCGGGATATACAGGAGGCTTGCCAAGCCAGCCAAAAGGCCAATATTGAAAATAGATGTAATTGGGTGATGGTTATTATACAATTCAATCATCTGGTGCCAGGCCCAAATCATGATAAGATTAACTAACATGGGTGCTGAGAAATGATTCCAGTCCGCTAGTAAAGAAGTCACCACAATAAATGCCATACCTGGAAGAAAATTGGGCTTGGGTAACAATTTGTGATAATTGCAGATCCTATTAAACAGTATGGCCTGTATAAACAGCAAAAGAAAGGTAATAACGGAAAAAAAAATGCCCATGCGACCAAAGACGGATCCGAGTGCATTAAGGATTAAGCGGTAGAAATAATTATCTTCTTTATGCAGTAAGGGGATTACGGGATGCAGAAAAATAGTGAATTTAAGCACTAATGCATACACAAATAACAAAAAAGCATTCCTGGGGTTTTTCTGTTTAAAAACGCCTATCACCGGAAGGTATTTTAAAAATCAATTTTTGCAAAGCAAAGGTAGCTCCTGAAGAAGCAAGGTATGACAATTTGCCTGCTACTTATTTGTTTGCCATAGCGTGGTAAAAAATCATATCCTTTATCAAGGTTCCTGAAAGTGGGATAACGATTAAGCTTTCCGTCTGGCGTAATGCTTTGATCGCTGAGCAGAAGGGTTCTGCGCTCATACTGGTTGTAAAGGAAATGCAACTCACCGCCGGTATTCATCATATGGTGTGAAATCAAATTATCTGTTTCATCGTCATATTGGGTTTTTGGAATAATATTGGACCATTCAAGGTTCCCATCTTTATCAAAAGAAAGTACCAAAATATTTTCAGAATTATATCGATTGGCAGTATAAGGATACCCATAGCGGTTCCATGGGTTATATGGATTATAATAAGGCGAATAATAATCCAGGGGACTCAAACCCGAATTATATCCGTACATATAGTCCCACCTATTGAATGGAATCCCCCGGGAGGTGGTAAAATCACATTCACTGACCAATAGATATCCTCCGTCCTTTTTAATGATAACATTTTTGATGAAATAATCATTAAAAGCCATTTTTTGGCTTGATTGCGAACTCTTAGCCTGGTTCCTTAGGTCATCAGAAAATACCGTAAGTGTTTCTTTAAACTTATTGTCAGTAGCCTCATCCCAAACAAAAGTATACAAACCTTCAATATTGCCCTTTTTCTGTTTGTAATAAAACCCAGTAAGCAAATAGCGTTTATTGTTATTGTCAACTTTAATTTTGATCTCGTCGAGCACACGTTCATTGGTACCAATGTCCCTTATAGAAAAAGTATCAGATTTTTGACCCTTAGTAATGAGTGAAATGTTGCTGATATAGTCGCTTCCGCCACTTTTTAGAAATTTGCCAAACACCAATTTCCCCTCATTATCTAAGAGAAAATTAGCGAAGAGCACATTTCTTTCATCATTGGTGAGATTAATTCTGTGCCTGTCAATCGGTGCCAACTGATTGTCATAAAGAAAGGTAGTAAACACATAATTCTTTGGATTCTTGCTATTGATCTTAAAAGCCATAATATACTGCTTGTCGTCGCTGGAAATAATTGTGTAGATCTTATTATTGGACGCAAAGCCGACCTGCGTTGTGTCGAGATCTACCGGTTCGCCCATTTTGTGGGCTTGCCCGTCTAGTTTCACGGCGGTACAATGGACAATATTTTTCTTCTGGTATTCATAGATCATATAGCAATAATCCGGATAACTGATAAAGTCTATATTGATATAGCTTGTTGGCATAAAAGTGAGCGTCACCCTGTTCAGTAATTTCATGTCGTTGTCGTAGATACAAATTGCATTATCCGTTCGGTTATTTTTAAATGCCAGAATATTACCATTTATTTTTCCGATGATATCAAAATTCGTTCTCTTACCATCTGCCTGCTCGGGATCGCTATAGGTGATTCTTTGTGCCGACAATACAAGGGGTTCCAGAAATATCATTAACGCTATCACTATTTTCATCCTGGTATGATTTGATGGATAGGATTTTGTGAAGAGTCCTATTGATTCGTAATTTAATTAAAAGTTTAATGCAAACTTGTTAGTGGCTTGCAAATTCAAAATGGGAAGCTTAATTCTGTCAAAACCTTATATCTTTGTACATTCGTCTGCTTAATTTACGGTTCTGCTGCTTGCTGATGAATGAGCTTTCCCTTTTAAAACATCATTTTTATTAATTGTCTCTTCCGTGAGCAAACAGATCAATAAAGTATCGCTACCCAACTTAATTATTGCACTAGGAATTATCTATGGGGACATCGGAACTTCTCCTCTGTATGTTTTAAACGCAATTGTCAGTGGCCGGATCATATCAGAGAAGTTGATTCTGGGGGGATTATCATGTATCATTTGGACACTTACACTGCAGACAACCGTAAAGTATGTTTGGCTGACGTTGAAGGCGGACAATAAGGGAGAGGGAGGGATTTTCTCGCTATATGCTTTGGTGAGGCGCCAGAGAAGGTGGCTTGTTCTGCCCGCCATGATAGGAGGTGCTGCCTTGTTGGCTGATGGAATGATCACTCCGCCGATTTCTGTCACTTCTGCAATTGAAGGCCTTCGCCAAATGCCTTCTTTAAGGGATATTGAACAATCGACCATTGTGTATTTTGTGCTTGGTATCATGTTGATCCTTTTCTTTTTGCAACAATTCGGCACAGATTCAATTGGAAAATTATTCGGTCCGATCATGTTCATCTGGTTCGCGATGATGGCTGTTTTGGGAAGCAGTCATTTATTAGACGATCTGCACATATTCAGAGCGCTTAGCCCTCATTATGCAATTGAATTATTGACCACCTACCCAAAAGGGTTTTGGATATTGGGGGCTGTTTTCCTATGCACAACTGGAGCCGAAGCCCTCTATTCCGACCTAGGCCATTGTGGCCGTGAAAATATCCGGTTTTCCTGGATCTATGTTAAAGCCTGCCTGATACTCAATTATTTAGGCCAGGGCGCCTGGTTGCTTTCCAAATATGAAGGAAAGGTCTTTGACATTACAAAAGGAAATGTTTTTTATGGGATTATGCCTCAATGGTTTTTAATACCAGGGATTATCATTGCCACAGCAGCTACCATTATCGCCAGCCAGGCCCTGATCAGCGGCTCGTTTACCCTGATTAGTGAAAGTATGCGCCTGAATCTATGGCCTAAAATGAGAATCAATTATCCAACCGAAGAACAGGGGCAACGATATCTGCCTGGCATCAATTTTCTGCTCTTCATTGGATGTTGCGGCATTACTCTCTACTTCAGAAGTTCTTCTCATATGGAGGCAGCCTACGGGCTAGCGATTACTTTGTGTATGTTAGCTACCTCGATTCTTTTTGCAAACTTTCTTATTTCAAGAAGAGCAAAATCGGGTTGGATATATCTTTATTTGTGTGTGTACCTGACGATTGAGCTCAGTTTTTTGTTTGCAAATTTGGATAAGTTTCCTCATGGAGGTTTTGTGACTTTGATTGTTGGTGGAGGCCTTTTCACTGTCATGTTTGTATGGTATCGTTCCCGCAAAATCAAAAACCGGTATGTGGAATTTGTGCGTATGGAACACTACATACCTCAGATCCAGGAATTAAGCAATGACCGGACGGTCGCGAAATTCGCCACACATCTGGTCTACATGACAAGCGCAAATAACCCTAAAGAAATCGAACATAAGATCATCTATTCGATCCTCAATAAGAAACCAAAGCGAGCCGATATCTATTGGTTTGTGCATATTGATACCCTTGATGATCCTTATACCTGTGAGTATTCAGTAGATCATATTATACCAAATGACATTATCCGAGTGGAGTTTCGACTTGGTTTCCGCATTGAACCGAAAATTAACATTATGTTCCGGAAGGTGGTCGAAGACTTGGTGAATAATAAGGAAGTGAATATAACGAGCCGCTATGAGTCATTGGAAAGAAATAACGTAGTCGGGGATTTTCAAATCATCGTGTTGGAAAAGTATCTTAGCCAAGACAATGAACTTCCGTTTTTTGAAAGGGTCGTGATGAAATTATACTTCTGGTTAAAAGAATTGAGCCTTTCTGAAGAAAGAGGTTTCGGATTGGATCCTTCCAATGTAACCATCGAAAAATTCCCGCTTATTGTATCACCTCTGCCCGACCTCAATTTGAAGCGCAGGGTTTGAAAATCTCCATACAACCTCAATAGATTCCAAATTGACTATTATCATCATATATATCCTTGGGGGAATCGGTTTTTTAAGCCTGGCAGGCTACTTGCTTCAAGATAAATTGATTTTCAGACCTGAAAAATTGCCTGCGGGGTTTGAATACAAATTTGATATCCCATTTAAAGAATTGTTTTTTGATATCGAGGAAGGGGTCCGGATAAACGGTTTGCAGTTTTACCGTCCAGCCCCTGAAGGCCTCGTCCTTTACTTTCATGGCAATACCAGGAGTATCAAGGGTTGGGCCAGATATGCCAAGGATTTCTACCGGTATAATTATGACGTCATACTACTTGATTACCGGGGATTTGGTAAGAGTACCGGCAAACGGGAGGAACAAAAAATGCTGGCCGATATGCAATTTGTATATATGAAGTTGACCCAACTTTACCAGGAACGGCATCTCATCCTCTATGGCAGGAGCCTAGGCAGCGGGTTTGCGGCAAAGCTGGCAGCCGACAATAATCCATTATACCTGATATTAGATTCTCCATTTTATAATTTTGGAAAAGTCGTTTCCAGGTTTATCCCTTTCTTGCCCGTTCGGATGATTCTTCGTTATCAATTGCGTACCGATACCTGGATAAGGAGTGTCCGCTGCCACACCTATATCCTGCATGGCACGAAGGATTGGCTTATCCCTATAAAACAAAGCGAGCAATTGCAGCAACTCAATCCTCTTAAGATTACGCTGATACGTATCCAGGGCGGAGGGCATAATAACCTTCCTTCCTATCCTGAATATCATAATTTCATCAGGGATATACTCGCACCTTAGGCTACCTTTAACCCTAAACAGCAGGCATGCAATCGTCAATTCCGCCGTCCACTGCACAGAGGATCTGGAATATAATGAAATGGGGAATTTTAGGATATTTCCTGCTGGGAGCTGCATTCTATTTTCTGCAGGATTATATTTTATTTCATCCCGAACCCCTTCAAAAAAATAATAAATACGGATTCAGCTACCCATACCTTGATATCAATATTCCCTATGATCTTCAAACCAATCTGAATATTATTGAATTCAAAACGGATCACGCGGTTGTAAGGGGCATTGTTTTATATTTTCATGGAAACAAGAAAAATATTGGATGGTATGCCAAATACGCACCGGTTTTTACTTCAAAGGGATATGAACTCTGGATGATGGATTATCCGGGATATGGAAAGAGCACTGGAAAATTCACGGAAGGAAGACTGTACGATTTCTCCCTTCAACTCTATAAACTAGCTAGAACCAGATTTGAACCAAATCATATTATTATTTATGGCAAAAGCCTGGGGACCGGTATTGCTTCCCAACTGGCATCGGTCAGGGATTGCAAACGGCTGATCCTTGAAACGCCTTATTATAGTCTGGAAACGCTGGTTAGCCATTTTTTACCATTTTTTCCAATTAGCATGCTACTGCAATGCCAGTTATCGAACTATAAATACCTGCCTCAGGTGACGGCGCCTGTGAGTATTTTTCATGGAACAAGCGATTGGCTAGTTCCCTACAGCAATGCCCAGAAGTTGAAGCCACTGTTGAAACCTGGAGATGAATTTATCACAATTGATAAAGGTGGTCATAACGATCTTGATGGATTCCAGGTCTTTCGCAACAAACTGGATTCCTTACTTAATCTTTAGAAAAGTCCTGCTGTTGAATATGCGCAGAAAATTTTTCCAGTGCGCTGCCTGGGATAAAATAGTGGTTGTGTGAAATTGCCCGCTGATCAGAACCGGCATGGAGATGATGGAGTTTGCCATCCCTTAAAATAAAAATCTCATAATTGAAAGGAAGCAGCATTTCGTATAGTTTGATCCGTTCATTCTTGTCTGCCAGCTCGCAAAGCAAAACTGGGCGATTCTTTGCAATCGTGTCCATCAAAGAAGTAAAAACAGCTACTTCCAAACCTTCCACATCGCATTTAATAAAATTAACCTTAATGAGGCCGGCAAAAAGTGCATCGCCCGATTCATTCTTCACTTTTTCTGTTTCGACATAAGTATAATATGCACTGGCTTCCATGACCCGGGAATATCCATATTTTTTTGCATTGCCAATCAATGGAATACCCATATCGACAAATTCGGCTCCCCCACCCAATGCACATTGATACAATTCCACATTGGCAATCCGTTTTTTGATCAACAATCCACGAAGCGTTTCCTGAAATTTGCTCATTGGCTCAATGGCAAATACTTTGCCTGAATTCCCTACAATCCTGCTCATTTCAACGGTATAATATCCCAGATGCGCGCCAATGTCAATGCAGTAGTCTCCTTCAGCAATGATTTTTTTCAAGAAATAAATATCCTGATAGTTGATACCCAAGATATGAGCACTGTAAAATCTCTGAAAACCTAAGGCCAAAAATGCGAGGTATTTTTTTTCCCCCCAGAGTGCAATCAATATTTTTTTGATCTGGTTCATTGCGCTAAAAGTGCAATGATACAATTTATAAATTTCGCCGTAAAACCAAATCATCTTCAGTGATTTGGATATAAGGCATAAAAAAAATACATTTGCAAAGAACAAATAGGGTATAGGATCATATCCAAGCGTAAAGGGAAATCCTCAAAAGGGATACCTGAATAGTGAGTTTTGTTCCTCAAATCTATTCCGAAAGGTGGCAATTTGTTTGTCATAGGTCGCTTGAGCCCAACCATCTTTAGTGGTTGGGTAGTTCACCCAAGTCGCAGGGAAACCCAATCTAGATAGCCCGTAAACCGGGCATTCATTAGAAGGCCCTTGGAAATTTCATTTTTTCAATGCGTTGACGAATTTAGTCAGGGAATAGCCCAGATTAATGGAAAAAGTCCTGTTCTTGGCCGTGATGTCTTCGCTGGCGTAGGCGATATCGACCAAACCGAGTTCATAGGAAAGATCGACGGAAAGGCCGAATTTGAATCGGTAACCGGCAATTATTCCGAGTCCGGCATCAAACCGCTTATTGCCACCGTTATTTTCTCCATAAGACGAGCTAGAATAACTGCCATCTTTTGTTTTGCCGCCGATGCCATAGGCGAAATAGGGTCCTAACCCGCCATACAAAACCCCGCCGTCCGTAAGTGGATGTTGGTACATACCATAGACAGGCGCTTCCAAATAATTAAGCCGGGTCCCTATGGAACTATTATTTCCTAAAGTGGTTTTATATCCTTTCTGCACAAATTCAAGCCCCGTCCATACGCCAAGGGTGATTTCCTTTGAGTCTTTTGAATCAATGGCATCTCTGTAATCCTGGTAGCTGGAATATGGGGAATACCCCCTTGTGTAGGTGGCTTCCCTGTTTCCAGAAGGAGGACTATATTCCGATTTCCCGGCGTTTCCCATCGCAGAACCTAGCAAAAAATTCAGCACGAGATTAGCGCCAGGATCTATTTTAGTACGATATTTTGATTGGCCATTTTGAGGCGCGTTGGACAAGTCGGCCGAGCCCCGAAGGATTTCCCTTGCGTCTTCACAAGAACTTAGGCTGAACATTCCAAATAATGCAGCAAGAAATGCTGATACGGTCGGTGCCTTTCCAAATTTGCGTAACAATGTAAAATTCTTCATGATTGACGATTTAATTGAATAATTCAAATCGACGCCTTGTTCTTATTTAATAAGTAAACTGGGGGAGGATATATTCACCCGAAAGTGAAAAAATATATTCAATGTTCAAATACCTAGGTCTAACTATTTTTTAAAGGTTTATCGAGACAATATTTTGATTTTTATTTTGCCTGATCTTTTCTGGAATAGCATTCAGGATCTCCTTCTTCAGCGCTTCTTTAAGCCTTTGTTTCACAAAATGCCGATGGACGACCAGGCTTAGTTCGCGCATAGGTGCAGGGTTTTTAAGCGTTAAAAACTTATAGTCCGGTGGCCTTGGTGATTGAAAGACACGAAAAGCAAATACCTGCGCCTTCAAGTGAATTTAAAACAGTTCCAGTCCTGATAAAATGATTTTATGGGGAATATGAGTTGCCAATAAAACAAAAGGCTGCCCTTATCGGTCAATTAATTTACTCTTCGAGGCTTATCCTGCTCTTCCCGATTTTTAATTTATGCCCCAATCCCAGCTTCAGGGCGAAGTTTTCTTTCTCATGTCCGACTGGAAAACCAAAACACACTGGATAATCAAATTCTTTCACGACATCATGGATGATTTCATAAACTGATTTACCAAAAGGCCGATCGGTGTCTTTGTTTTGCGTAAAACCACCGATAATCAGGCCGGCCAATTTTGAAAGCCTGCCATTGCGCTTCAATTGATATAACATCCGGTCAGTATTGTATAAGTATTCACCTACGTCTTCCAGCAAAAGGATTTTTCCACGTGTCCTGGATTCCGAAGATGTGCCTGTCATATGGGCAAGCAGGGTCAGGTTACCACCAATGAGCTCACCCACCGCCTCTCCTTTTCTGTTTAATGGGTGTGCTTCACATTGGTATTTTGCCTTACCTCCTTCCAGCAGATTCCGTAAGGATTGGATAAATTCATTCCCACTGTCTCCCGGGCTAAATGCAGCAGCCATAGGTGCATGCATTGAAGCAATATGGTAATTTGAATAAATGTGAGAATGCAGGATCGTAACATCACTGAATCCAATAATCCATTTGGGCTTTTTTTTGAACTCCTTAAAACTAATCTGTTCGATTATTCTACCAATGCCGTACCCGCCGCGGGCACAAAGCACTGCTTTTACTTCAGTGTCATTGAGTAAATCTTGAATATCCTCTAATCTTTCTTTGTCCCTTCCTGAAAAATAATTTGGTGAATTGCTACTTAAGGTTTTACCCTTCTTTACATGATACCCCCATTCTTCAAGGGTATCTATGCAGGTCTGTGCCTTCTCCTGGGGCATATACCCAGAAGGGCAACAAATTCCAATCGTATCCCCTTTTTGCAGGTATGGGGGAATTTTTGTCATAGGTAATCCATTTTTGGCATTATCCCAACTGTTTCCGGGCCATCAAATCTCTTCCAAACTAGTACCGTCCATCTTTACTTCGAGCCTGTGCCTGACGCCATATTTCAAGGCATAATTGTCTTTCTGGTGGCCAACAGGGAAATTAAAACACACCGGATAATCATAGCCTGTTAATTTCTCCAAGACAATCTCCTGCAGCGTGATTCCAAAATCTTCACCGGCATCATCGGCTTTGACCTTGAATCCTCCAATAATCAACCCTTCCAAATAATCCAATTTTCCAGTACGCTTCAATTGCCAAAACATCCTGTCAATACTATAAAGATATTCTCCCGTGTCCTCCACAAAAAGGATCTTCCCTTCAGTTTTAATATCAGAGCCGGTGCCAGATAAACTTTCAATTGTTTTTAAATTACCACCAATCAATTGACCTTCGCATGACCCTATCTTATTTTTCCCATCCGGGTTTGCGACATATTTCATTTTCTCACCGCTCAATGCTTGATGTATGGAATTAATAGTATCCACTTGTATTGGCTCAGCCTTGTTCCAATCTTCGGGAAAACTATTGCACATCTTGGAATGTAATGACACGATGTTGAGGTTCCGGTTGAGATGGCAATGAAAAACGGTTATATCACTGAACCCAATTATCCACTTCGGCTGAGTAACGAATTTTTCCCAGCGCAAATAGTCAACAATCCGGATAGACCCATAGCCACCCCGCGCACTCAGAATTGCCTTTAGATCCGGATCATCGAGCATTTGTTGAAAATCCTTCACCCTCTCTTCATCCGTCCCTCCAAATGTAAAATCTTTTTTGCCGATTGTATCGCCGATTTTGACCTTGAATCCCCAGCTTTCTATCCGCTCAATTGCCGGCTGAATTTCCAGAAGGGTGATGTTGCCGGCCGGGCAAGTGAGACCAATAAGGTCTCCTGATCTTAGATAAGCGGGAATAAGGGGAGGCTCCTTGGATTGATTTGGGCTATTTACGGTACCCAATGCCGGCACCGCCGCACCTGCCGCAATGATGGAAGACAGGAAGTTTTTTCGGTTCATAATGGAATGGCTGAAGGTAATAATTATTGGGCATTGCTGCTCTTTAAAGTATTTTTGCAACTCTTTTCTTCCATCTGATAAAAAGAGGAAAAACAGATAGGTAATATGAGCGATTTCAAAAGATATTTAATTACGGCAGCGCTGCCCTATGCCAACGGACTGAAACATATCGGTCACCTGGCCGGGGCCTATTTGCCAGCAGATATTTATGTTCGGTATCTCCGGGCGCAAAAAAGAGATGTAGTGTTTGTTTGCGGAAGCGATGAGCATGGAACTGCCATTCCTATTCAGGCGACTAAAGAAGGAACAACCCCGCAGGCTATTATTGATAAATACCATCCCATCATTAAAAAAAATCTAGAAGACCTTGGGATTTCATTTGACATCTATCACCGGACAAGTGATCCGCTTCATCACAGCACGTCCCAAGAATTCTTTAATTATTTAAATGAACGGGGTGAACTCGAATTGATCGAAAGTGAACAATATTTTGATCAGGAAGCCAAAACTTTTCTAGCTGACAGGTTTATCAAAGGGACCTGCCCAAATTGCGGATACGAGCAGGCCTTCGGTGACCAGTGTGAAAGATGTGGAATTTCACTGAGCCCAGATATGCTTATCAATCCAGTCAGTACTTTAAGTGGAAACGCTCCAATAAAAAAGGCTACGAAGCACTGGTATCTTCCTTTGAATAAATATGAAAACTGGTTGCGTGAATGGATATTAGGAAGTCATAAAGAGGATTGGAAAACCAATGTGCTAGGACAATGTAAAAGCTGGATAGATGCCGGATTGCAGCCTCGCGCTGTGACCAGGGATTTAGATTGGGGGATCCGGGTTCCGCTGCAAGGGGCAGAAGGTAAAGTTCTATATGTCTGGTTTGATGCGCCCATTGGTTATATCAGCGCCACCAAGCAGTGGGCGCTTGATCATAACCGGGACTGGAAGCCTTATTGGTATGATGGTCAAACCAAACTCGTTCATTTTGTAGGAAAAGACAATATTGTGTTTCACTGCATCATTTTTCCGGTAATGCTTAAACTGCACGGCAATATCGTTCCGGATAATGTTCCTGCCAATGAGTTCATGAATTTGGAATCTGATAAAATGAGCACAAGCAGGAATTGGAAACTGGACATGCAGGATTATATCAATGATTTTATCAATGCAAAAAATGGCAGCCCGCAAATGTCCGATGTCTTGCGTTATTACCTGACTACCATTTTACCAGAAACAAAAGACAGTGAGTTTACCTGGAAAGGCTTCCAGGATGCGAATAATAGCGAACTGGCCAACATTTTCGGCAATTTTATAAATCGGACATTGGTCCTGATGCATAAGCTCTGCGGAGGTAAGGTTCCGGCTTTGCATCTTAGCATGCTCGATGATCGGGACAGGCTTTTGATTGCCGAATTTGAGACAGTAAAACGAAACGTTGGGGACAACCTGGAGCATTACAAATTCAGGGAAGCGTTATTCGAGGTTATCGATCTGGCGAGAAAAGGAAACAAATACATGCAGGAAAAGGAGCCCTGGATAATGGCTCGTGATATGGAAACCATCAAGTCTTCCGGCTCGGCTAAACATCCGGATGAAGGGGATGAAAATGAAGATAATGCAAAAGATGAGGTTGAAAAACTTCAAAAACAGATTGATAATTGCCTTCATATTTGTTTGCAATTAACTGCTAATTTGGCTATCCTGATTAATCCGTTTCTACCACTATCCGCCAAAAAAATCCTTCATCTGCTGAAGGTGGTTGATAAGATCCTGGACTGGGAAAATGCAGGTAAATTAAATTTATTAAGCGTTGGCTATAGCCTTAGGGCACCTGAATTATTGTTCCGCAAAGTTGAGGATGAGGAGATTAGAGTTCAGATTGAAAAATTGCAGGCCGGCTTGACCAAATCCATTAACGGCGCAATTCAATCTACCGAGATCAAAGCGCAGGAGATCAGCCATAAATCCGAAATACAATTCGATGATTTTGCAAAATTGGAATTTAGAGTGGGAACAATAATTGCCGCAGAAAAGGTTGCCAAGGCAGATAAATTATTAAAACTGGAGGTCAACCTAGGGTTTGAAAAGCGTACTATTGTGTCCGGAATCGCGTTGCATTTCAAACCCGAAGAAATTGTCAACAGGCAGGTGGTAGTCGTAGTTAATTTGGCTCCCAGGAAGATGAGGGGGATTGAAAGCAATGGTATGATATTAATGGCCGAAGACGGCAACGGAAAATTACACTTTATAAATCCTGACCAAAAAATAGGGGAAGGATCATCTGTCAGTTGAAAAACCCCTTAAGCTAAAAAACTAATTATGAAAATCGGATTCATTGGTCTTGGTAATTTAGGTACACCAATTGCCTTGAATATTCTTGAAAGCGGTCACGAATTGCATGTGTATAACCGCACCGTGTCCAAAACAGAAGCGTTAAGAGGAAAGGGAGCCATTGTTTGTAAGGATATATCATCCCTTGCCAAGGACTGCTCTATTGTTTTCAGTATCGTTTCTGATGACGCTGCACTTTCAAGTCTTGTCGAAGGCGAATATGGGTTGCTTAAATTCCTTCGGGTCGACGGTATCCATATATCCATGAGTACCATACTACCCAAGACAGCCGAAAATCTGGCTAGCCTTCACACAAAGCACCAACAGCATTATGTTTCCGCGCCCGTTTTTGGAAGACCTGAAGCAGCAACCGCCAGAAAACTCAATTTTGCCTTGAGCGGAGAGGAAGAAATAATCAAGCAGATTGAGCCATTACTAAAAGAAGCAGGCGCAGCAGGCATCTGGAATTTTGGACTAGATTGGGCAAGCGCCAATACTGTTAAACTCTGCGGAAATTTTTTAATCGCTTCCGCCATTGAGGCAATTGGTGAAAGTATTGCACTATCCAATAAAAGCGGCGTGGATCCGAAACAAATGTGGGAAATGTTTCTGCAAACATTGTTCAATACTCCGCTTTATCATAATTACAGCAATATCATTATCAATCAAAAATTCGAGCCAGCAGCTTTTACCGCCAAGCTGGGACTAAAAGACTTGAACCTAGTTTTGGAGCAAGCTTCTTCCGTCGGACAATCTATGCCAACAGCTGAGCTTATAAAAAAGCATATGCAGCAGCTAGTTACGGACGGCAGAAGTGGCATGGATTGGAGTGCAGTTACACTTGGTATAAATTAATAATTACTGGTTTATGAAAAGAATTATTAAAAAAGTAGCAGTACTGGGCAGTGGTGTGATGGGCTCCAGGATTGCCTGTCATTTCGCTGGTGTGGGGTTACAGGTTTTGTTGATGGATGTTGCCCCTACCGAATTGAATGATGCTGAAAAGGCGAAGGGCATTCAGGTCACGCACCCTGCAGTAAAGAATAGAATTGTAAATGATTCTTTGGCGGCAGCCATCAAATCCTCACCCTCTCCGCTTTATACAAAGGAAGCCGCCAAGAGAATCCAGACGGGCAATTTCATTGACAATATGAAAGATATTTCTGATTGCGACTGGGTTTTAGAAGTAGTAGTGGAAAAACAGGAAGTTAAGCAATCGATATTTTCCGAAGTGGAAAAATACCGCAAACCGGGCACTCTTGTCAGTTCTAACACGTCTGGAATACCAATCCATTTGATGGCCGAAGGAAGAAATGAGGATTTCCGGAAACATTTCTGTGGTACTCATTTTTTTAACCCACCAAGGTATTTACGGCTGCTTGAAATCATACCCACAGATTCTACTGACCCCGAAGTAATCGAATTTTTGCTGCATTATGGCGATCTTTTCCTTGGCAAGACTACTGTTCTCTGTAAAGACACTCCCGCATTTATTGCCAATCGAATTGGCGTATATGGTATCATGGCGATTTTCCGGCTGGTGGAAAAAATGAGTTTGACCATTGATGAAGTGGAAACATTAACCGGTCCGATCCTTGGCCGGCCGAAATCCGCCACCTTCAGGACAGCTGATGTAGTTGGAATCGACACATTGGTTAAGGTTGCCAAGGGGATCTATGATAATTGTCCTGATGACGAACAAAGAGAAATATTCAAAGTCCCCATGTGGCTTGACAAAATCGTAACCAACAAGTGGCTCGGGGATAAAACTGGCCAAGGTTTTTTCAAAAAAATGTCTGCCGTCACTCCTAAAGGGGATAAAGAGATACAGGTACTCAATCTGCAAACGCTGGAATACCAACCGCGCCAAAAACCAAAACTTGCAAGCATTGAGGCCGCCAAACCAATCGATGATCTTTCAAAAAGAATTAGATTTCTAAGTGAAGGAAAAGATAAAGCTGGTGAATTTTATCGCCATTTTTTATTTGGGCTGTTTTCTTATATTTCACATCGAATCCCTGAAATATCAGATGAAATTTATCGATTGGATGATGGGATGATGGCTGGATTTGGTTGGGAAATAGGTGCATTCGAAACCTGGGACACGCTGGGGGTAGAAAAAACACTTAGCAAAATGAAAGAGGAAGGGTATTCTGTTGCCGGATGGGTGGAGCGCATGGTGACTAAGGGCATATCTTCCTTTTACAAAATTGAAGATGGAAAAAAGTGGGTATATTCTCCTTTAAAAGAAATATATATACGGTATGCTGGCGAGGGTGAACAGGAAGAGTCGCCTTTTATCGTGATGAGGAATTTTGAAAATCAAACCCTTTGGAAAAACAGTGCCTGCCATTTATATCATTTAGGCCAGGATGTGCTCGGTTTGGAATGGTATACTAAAATGGGGAGTATCGGGGGAGAAGTGCTGGAGGGGATTCAAAAATCAATAGGAATTGCGGAAGAAAAATTTAAAGGCCTGGTTATAGCAAACGAAGGCGCCAATTTTAGTGCTGGTGCTAATGTGGGTATGCTCTTTATGCTGGCCATCGAACAGGAATATGATGAATTGGCCATGGCCATTCGCATGTTTCAAAATACCACCATGAGATCGCGGTATTCTGGCATACCTGTGATTACTGCCCCACACGGTTTAACCCTTGGCGGAGCCTGCGAATTGAGTTTGCATGCGGACAAGGTGATCCCGGCGGCGGAGACATATATCGGCCTCGTGGAATTGGGAGTCGGGCTTATCCCAGGCGGTGGTGGCACCAAGGAGTTCGTTCTGCGGGCCGCTGAAGAAATGCATGAGGATGAACCCGAAACAATTACTTTGAAGAATCGTTTTTTAACCATTGCAACAGCCAAAGTTTCCGTTTCAGCATTCGAAGCATATGATTTAGGAATCTTAAGAAAAGGTAATGACCTAATAAGCATTAACCAAAACAGACGAATCTCCGAAGCCAAAAAAGCAGTACTGGAATTATACGAAGACGGATATATCATGCCAACACCTGGCAAAGAAGTCAAAGTCTTGGGTCGCTCTGCGCTCGGGGCATTATATGCAGGAATTAATGGCATGTGGCGGGGGAATTATGCTACAGATTATGACGTAGTCGTTGCAAAAAAATTAGCTTATGTGATGTGCGGAGGTGATTTAAGTGAACCGTCCCTTGTAAGCGAACAATACCTTCTCGACCTTGAAAGAGAAGCATTCCTGTCGCTTTGCGGAGAGAAAAAAACATTGGAAAGAATTCAAAGCGTATTGAAAACTGGCAAACCCGTTAGAAATTAGAAGCATTCAAATCCATTCAAGGCATATGCATCATTTATCTTTAATTGGCACGATTAGCTTAGCAGTACTTGCAGTTGGCTGCCAGTCTCGCAATGAGGGTAAATCAAAGACGGTGATCTCTGATTCAACCTATACACTGACCGGTAATATCAAAGGCTTCGATACGGGTTGGGCTTATTTGTACCACCCTCAGGCAACCACGCTTAAAACCGATTCTACAAGGATTAATGGTGGACAATTTGTTTTTTCGGGCCGGGCTGATGTTCCCGAATTTTGCAATTTCGGTGCACGCCGAGATGGAAAGAAAGACTTTTATTTTGGATTCTTTCTTCAAAATGGAGTATTAGCCCTTTATGGAAATAAAGATTCTTTAACAGATGTCGGTGTGCGAATCACCGGCTCCCCAGCAGAGGATGAATTTAAACTCTTCCAACAAAGTGAAAAATTTATTGATTCTACGAAGCTCCAGCTTGAATCTGCTTACTCCCTTGCTGAAGCAAAAAAAGATAAAAAAAGGACAGATAGTATTGCAAATGCTTTTACAGTGATGAACAATAAACATATCCAGATGGTAATTAATTATGCGGTAAGCCATCCTTCCTCCTACCTCTCCGCTTTTGAAATTTATACGAACTTTTCTATAGATCCTGATCTCAGCAAATTAGATAGCATGTATAAAGGTCTAGACTCTGCCATTCAAGTTTCTTATTTTGGCAAAAAGATTTATAAATCACTGGAAATTGCAAAAAAAACAGCTATTGGAAAACAGGCCCCTGAGTTTGCATTAAACGATGTCAATGGCAAACCGGTTCCTTTATCTTCCTTCAAAGGAAAATATGTATTAATAGATTTCTGGGCTAGTTGGTGCGGACCCTGCCGCGCCGAGAATCCTTCGGTAGTCAAAGCTTATAGGCAATTTCATTCCAAGGGCTTGGATATTTTGGGAGTTTCCTTGGACGATGAAAAAGACAAATGGACCGAAGCCATTAAAAAAGATAAATTGGACTGGACCCAAGTATCTGACCTGAAAGGATGGGAAAATAACGCTGCGCAGGAATATGGTGTGATGGGAATACCAATGAATTTTCTACTGGACCGACAAGGGAATATTATCGGGAAGGATCTTCGAGGCTCGGACCTCGAAAAAAAATTATCGGAAACCATCACTCAGTAACAAAAGATGGGAGCAGCAGAAATTGACAGGCTATCCCGGCAGCTCACTATTTATTCCGATTTTTATTTTTATGGTGATGCGGCTTCCCCGGATCTTTCCATTCAAATTGCAAAAAATATTGCCGACCACTGGAATGAACCCCGGGGAAAGGTACAGATCAAAATGGACTGGTATGATATCCGATTCCAGATTGAAGGAATTCATGATCCGGATTTAAAACCGGAAACGGTCTGGTACAATATCAATCCAAGATTCAATTTTTTCCGGATTGAAGAATTTTCTTTCAATCATGTTTCTTCCGTGGACGGGTTGGGAAGTAATACAGGCTATTTTAAACTTGACAATTTATTGAACAATTCTACTACGGCAGCGCATGAATTCGGTCATACCCTGGGTTTAGATCATCCAAAAATATTAGATATACGCGGAAAAGGGCAACCAGGCATTATGTATCCAAGAGGTACGGTTTGTGATCCGCAATTTCAATATGATTTATTGGCCGAACCATTACAACCGGGAGGAACACTCAATCCCTTTACACGAAAAGTCTTGCCATCGGATATAGATAATCTCCGGCTTCAGCGACTAACCTTTGACCATCTGAATTTCTCCATATTGGGCGGCTTTTCCAGCCAATATCATGAAAAGCATGTACCATCATCGGATTCTGCCGACTAAAGGAAGTTCTTTTTCATTTTTGATCTTTTTAACTATCTTACCCGCTATTAAATTTTAACTAGTGAGCACCATATTGCAAATTCAAAATATCAGCAAAAGCTATGGCCGGATCAGGGCATTGGACCAGGTGTCTTTAGAAGTACCTGCTGGTTCAATATTTGGGATTCTCGGACCAAATGGAAGCGGTAAAACCACTTTATTAAGCATTATTCTGGATGTATTAAAAGCGGATAATGGAAACTTTTTATGGTTTGGCCAGCCCAGTTCCCCCACGCTTAGAAAAAAAATAGGGTCCTTACTGGAAACACCAAATTTCTACCATTACCTTTCTGCCAACAATAATTTACAGATCACCAAAAGCATTAGCGGAAGAGGCAGTAAAGAAGGTATTGACCTGGTATTGAAAAAGGTCAGTTTGTATGATAGAAGGAACAGTCGTTTCAGCACCTATAGCCTAGGGATGAAACAACGTTTGGCGATCGCTACTGCCTTACTTGGGGATCCTCAGGTTCTTGTATTGGATGAACCAACCAACGGCCTGGACCCAGTGGGCATTGCCGAGATCCGGGAACTGATGATTGAACTCAAAACCAATGGTCACACGATAATTATGGCCAGTCACCTACTTGATGAAGTAGAAAAAGTCTGTACACATGTCGCCATTTTGAAAAAAGGCAATTTGTTAACTACTGGCGATGTCGAAGAAGTGCTTGTGGAAGAAGATATTGTAGAGATTAGCGCAGCCGACATACAGGGCCTCGAATTGATTATGAAGGATTATGGTCATAACATCAAAATAACGGTGCAGGAAAATGCACTGCAGCTTATTTTCCCAAAAGGCACGTCCAGGTTAGATGATATTAATAGCTACTGCTTCAGCAAGGGAATCACCCTAAATCATTTATTTGTAAAAAAGAAAAGATTGGAGGCAAAATTCTTTGAACTTACCAATAACTAATCAACTCAAATTATTCTTCGCATATGCTTCAGATAGCTAGAACGGAATGGTTAAAAATCAAGAAATATCCTGCATTTTGGTGGGTTATGGGGATTACAGCATTAACCTATCCAGGAATCAATTACATGTTTCACAGTGTATTTGTAAATGTCACCCAGAAAACGAGTACTTCCGGTAAGATTGTAAGTGCATTAATTGGAAATCCGTTTTCATTTCCGGAATCCTGGAGGACTGTAGCTTATTTCTCTTCCATCTTTGTCTTTATTCCAGCCATTGTGGTGATTATGCTTATTACCAACGAATACAATTACAAGACCAACAGGCAAAATATCATTGACGGTTGGAGCCGGTCTGATTTTATGACTGGTAAATTGATTGATGTCTTGATTATGTCCTTGTTGGTAACTCTTCTTTATGCCGTAGTCGCATTAATAATTGGTTTTAGGAATTCGACAAGCGGAAACCCCTGGGAGCTTTCCTATTATATAGGTTTGTTCGCTTTACAGACATTTTCACAATTATCTCTTGCCTTTTTGACTGGGTTACTCCTTCGAAAGTCATTTATTGCATTAGCTGTTTTTTCATTTTATTTCATAATTGTAGAACCCATAGCAGTCGGACTTCTCAAATATAAATTTAAACACGATTTGGGCCGCTTTTTACCCCTGGAGGTTTCCCAGCGATTGCTGCCCAAGCCTGCATTTATAGGAAGGATTGATGAATCGAGTTATCAGCTGACCTTGGATGCCGTAAAATATCACGTTGTATATACATTGATCTTAATAATTATCACCTGGGTATTCAGCTTTTGGATATTTAAGAAAAGGGATTTGTAAATAAGTTCTGGACCAGCACCATTTAATTTCACAAAACCAAAATTGTTCTTGTTAAGGCAGCATTATGGGTTTTCTGCACTTTCTTTATCTAGCCCTTGCAAAGCAGATTCAATACTGGGATAAATAAACTGAAACCCGGTTTGACGGATTTTCGAAGAACTCACGGTAGTGCTTTTGAGCACCTCCACGCTCATTTCACCAAGGATAATTTTCACCAACAGTGAAGGAATATAAAAGGGAATAAAAAACCTTCCTTTTTTCAACTGACCAAGACCAGTTGTCAGTGTTTTATTGCTTACAGGCATTGGAGCTACAGCATTATATATGCCCTGCCAATGAACATTTTCCATCGCTTCCAGATATAAGCGGCAAATATCGTCCCCATGAATCCAACTGATCATTTGTTTGCCCGTTCCTAATATAGCCGCAATTCCGAATCTTAATGGTTTTTCAAATTCTTTAAGGGCACCCCCTGCATTACTCAATACAATACCAGTTCGCAAAATAACCAAACGCTTTCCAAGATCTTTAACCGGTAATATACTACCTTCCCAAGCCTCACAAGTCTTTCCCAAAAAATCCGGGCAAGGATCAGCAGTCTCAATGAATGGTTTTGGATTTGGTATTACCGGATCGGGTCCATACCATCCAATAGCAGATGCGCTGATCACAGCCTTCACAGCATTAGGGGTTTCCTTCAATGCCTTAACAATCAAATCGCCGCTCTTCACACGACTTTCCAAAATTTCGATTTTTCTTTTATTGCTCCAACGCTTTTCTGCAACACCAGCACCAGCGAGGTGAATGATATAGTCCGCTTTCTTAATTGCATTGGCGTCGATAGCCTGTTCATTAACATCCCAGGATGCATACTCGATATTCTTCAAGGATCCCGGAATAGAATTGTGGGTTTTCGGTAAAGCTATTGGCCGTCTGCTGAGGATAATTACACCATATCCTTTTCCCGTAAGCATCCGCGTAAGTGCTTTACCGATCAGTCCAGTTCCACCTGTAATTAATACTGTTGGCATCGTTTGTTAACGCATTTATTTTTATAAAGGATAAATCCCCCCGGAAAACCGGGGGGATTGAAACAACTAAAAACAAACTGTGATGCTGAGCTTAAGCACAGGGCTAGTCCGGCTTCTTCCCATCCAAAAAAGTATTGATCGTGCTGATTTCTGAGTTGTTATTTTCGTCGGTTTTGACCTGGTAACTGCTGTAGAAATTTTCGACGTTGGAGATGGTGTTGTATAATTCCAAATTACGACGGATGTAAGCCGGCACGTTTTCAAACTCATTATTAGGCTCAGCAGCATTGATATTGAACGACAAGTTGCGCAACTTGTTGATCCGATCTGCTGCGCGGCGTTTTTGATCTTCAGCTTCGTCCTGCATTGCAGGGTCCTCAGCCGGCGGTTTATCCGCCATATAAAGATGTTGAGTTTGGTGGGCCCTAGGCTCATCCGCCGCTGGAATTTCATCTTTAAATACCAGTTGCATATCAGGGGAAGGTCCATCTTCTTTAAACGGATTTAATGCGACCGTATTCAAGATTGGTTCCTTCACAGGTAAGTGTTCAGGGGTGGATTTCTTTTCGGACAATGATTCTTCATCGTAGATATTAGATGGCCTTGCAAGGTATCCTCCCGACACTGCAGATGCAGGAGAATTCGTTTCAGTCTTCTTTGAGGGAATTATTTCTCGTTGTGCGGAACCAGAGTCTTGCGAAATTATCCATTCTATTTTTTCTTCAGCGATATTCTTTTCCACCTGTTTTTCAACAGTAGATTTACTAGGTTCTACACTAGTAAAAAACTCATTTTGAGTAATCCGGATGGCTGGGTCCGTTTCAATTATTTTTGGTTGCAATTCTTCAGGTAGTGTAATTGAGGGTAAATGAATAAATGCTTCCTCTTTCTTTTGTAGATCAGCTATGGGCGCAGGCCGGCGTTCAGTGTTGCTTTGCTCTGCAGACAAACCAAGCTTCATTAATATTTTTTCTTCTTTTAACTGCGGCGCTTTAACCGATTCCCTTTTTGCAAATGGATCCTTATATTCAAAACCGGTGGCGATAAGTGTAATCCCGATCTTCGAACCCAGAGCACTATCGTAACCTAGGCCAAGAATGATATCGGTATTCTCGCCTGTTTGTCTTATTAAGTGATTTTGGATGATTTCTACTTCATCCATGGTGAATTCGTTATCACCTTCAGCAGAATTAATATTGATAAGAATCCATTTAGCCCCACTTATATCGTTATCGTTCAATAGAGGGGAATTCAATGCCTCTTCAATAGCCTGTTGAGCACGGTTCTCTCCATCTGCGGCGGCGCTTCCGAGAATGGCAACTCCTCCATTGCGCATGACCGTACAGACGTCGGCAAAATCGACATTGATCTGGCCTGTGCTGTTGATCACATCGGTAATGCATTTGGCAGCAGTAGCCAGCACATTATCGGCTTTTGCAAAAGCTTCCTTCATTTTAAGGTTACCAAACTGGTGTCTTAGCTTGTCGTTGCTGATAACCAATAAAGTATCCACATATTGCTTCAGCATCATTATTCCTTCTTCGGCCTGCATCTGCCTTTTTTTACCCTCATAAGAAAAAGGAGTAGTTACAATACCCACAGTAAGGATGCCTAGATCTTTGCATATTTTTGAGATGATGGGAGCACCACCGGTTCCCGTTCCTCCACCCATCCCGACTGTGATGAAGGCCATTTTAGTGTTGACTTCCAATATGTTTTTGATTTCTTCCAGGCTTTCTTCAGTAGCCTGCCTGCCAATATCAGGATTGGCGCCTGCACCAAGACCCTGGGTCAGGTGAGGACCTAGTTGAATTTTGTTAGGTACATGGCTTTGAGCGATCGCCTGTGCATCGGTATTGCAAATAATAAAATTCACACCCTCGATGTGCTGACTATACATATGGTTGACCGCATTGCTTCCTCCACCACCCACTCCAATGACTTTAATAATGGATGACTTCTCTTTTGGCAAATCAAAATGTATCATAATACTTAGTATTAGCCCCCTGCAGGAGCGATTAGAGAATCAGGTTTATATGAATAAGAATTATTAACTTTTGTTCTAAAGTGCATGATCCTCTTCTTCCTTAAACAGATCAATAATGCCATCTTTGAATTTTCCCCAAAAATCCTTTATCCCTTTTCTGTTTCTCACTCTTTCCTCACGTATTAAATCATCTTCAAATAAAATTTCTTCAACAGGTTCGGGCTTCTTCAGATTTTCGGGAACTTCTATCTCCACATGGTTCTGCTGGAACTGTTTTCGGTTATGTTCATAATCACTGTACCCTTTTAGTATCAAGCCAATGCAGGTAGAGTAGGTTGGTTTAGCCAACTCTTCGATATGCCCCGCAGCCAGATGTTCAGTCGGATAACCGATCCTAGCATTTAATCCTGTTACATATTCGGTGAGCTGGATGAGGTGCTTCAGTTGTGAGCCCCCTCCTGTCAAAACGATCCCTCCGTTCAATATCTTACTATCCATTCCAACCTGTTTGAGGTGATAAGTCACGAAATCCATGATCTCATTCATACGGGCCTGAATAATATTTGCCAGATTTTTTACACTGATTTCTTTAGCAGGCATACCCCTCAATCCGGGAATGGTAATGAATGCGTTTGCCTTGGCTTCATTCGACAATGCCGAGCCAAATTGTACTTTCATTTGTTCCGCCTGGGTTTTTAGGACACCCAATCCTGTTTTAATATCATTTGTAATGTTTTCGCCGCCAAATGGAATGACCGCAGTATGCTTGAGAATACCCTCATAAAAAACAGCCAAATCCGTCGTTCCTCCACCAATATCCACAATGGCTACCCCCGCCTCCATATCTTCAGTACCCATGACAGCAGAGGCCGAAGCCAAAGGTTGCAATACCAAATCTTTCGTATGCAAGCCGCTTTTTTCGACAGCCCGGTTTATATTTTTAATCGCATTTTTATCTCCGGTAATGATATGAAAATTAGCTCCAACTTTCACCCCACCATAACCTATCGGGCTGATGATGTTTTGAAAATTGTCCACAGTGAACTCTTGAGGAATCACATCAATGATCTGGTCACCGGCAGGGATATAGGTCTTATACTGGTCTGCAATTAACCGATCGATCTCATGTTGTGTGATTTCATCTTCCGTTTGCTGGCGTACGATATCTCCCCTGGTTTGAAGACTTTTTATATGATGACCAGCAATTCCAACATATACTTCACTGATCCCTAAATTCGGATTGGAAGCATAGCAGTTGTCCAGGGCCATCTTAATGGCTTTGATGGTTTCATCGATATTCAGCACCTGTCCATGTTTGACACCATTGGAATTGGCCCTTCCAAAGCCAAGTATCTCCAGTTTTCCGTATTCGTTTTTACGGCCGGCAATAGCTGCGATTTTGGTTGTGCCAATATCGAGTCCGACGATAATGGGTTGTTCTTGATTCATGGTTTAGTTTATTTTTATTTTTGGTTGTTTATTCTGCTTTTTTGTTGTTTTATAATGTCTCTCCAAACTGCTTGCCGAAGTATCGGACAAACTTTCGTCTGCATTTGGGATCAGGTCGTAATTCGTCAATGTACGCTCCGTGATACTATTGTGCTCCAATGGTAAAGTATTCTGAAGATGGATATCATCAATGGGCATTTGCTGAGCTGAGCGGATCAGTTGTTCCACATTTTTCACAGCTTTGAGGGAATCGATCTTTCCTATATTACCGCCCCTTCTTGTCGCGACAACTTGGTCCGAATAGCGTAGATCGATTCTATTATATTTCTCAAAGCCCGTTTTTATCATCACTTCCTGATAAAAAATAAATAATCGATGGAATTTCTTTTCAATATCAACGCCTTCACCAAAGCCAATCAAATGGCCGCCGACTTCCGGAACCATTTCAAATGTTTTGTCTGCCTTAATTCTGATTTGTTCTATCTGTGACATCCAAAAAGGATCTTTCGAAATAAAAGTGCTTAGATTAATGACCTGCCTGCTTAATACACTATCGCTTCCATGTAAGGACCATTTCTGATGGGGGAAGTCCGTAAATACAGGAACTTTTGCGGGTAACTTGTCCTGCAAAGGGAGCAATACCCCTGCGCTATCGATATAATAGCTTTCTCCGCCTGCAGTAAAAACCCTGGCAATAGGGGTTCGTACCAATATATTTATACGCAAAATTTCGTTGTTATCAAAAAACACCCGAGCTTTTCGAATCCAAACATTTTTTTCGATCATCTCCTCCTTTTTTCGCAAATCAAATGATGCAATCGTCTTTCCTATTATTTTGTCAAAGCCGTCTCCCGTGAGGAGGTTAATCACCTCTTTTTCATCTACAAATTGCATACCCGCAGCAGCCTTTATTTCCACCCGGAAACCAGAACAGGTTTTGCTATTCTTCTTGTTAATCGCTGCTATAAGCAAAACCAATATTCCCGTCCCTACCAAAATAGAGAGCGTGACTGACATGAATCTTTTGATATTATCCCTTATGCCCATTATTTCACATTTACTTTATTTGGACCCGCCCAACGGTCCCGATTGACCGTCAGACGGGTACTAAGCGAACGAGTGAAAACCCCCCGCTCGCAATATTAGTTAGTTCATTTTCTCAATGATTTCCTTGATCGGATTTATAAGCCCATCGATGTCGCCAGCACCCGCAGTCACCAGCAAATCAATTTTGCGCTCTTTAACCCAATTTAGAATCTCTGTTTTATCCATCAGGTGTTTATGCTTATTATTCATTTTATCGAAAATCATGGCACTTGTCACGCCTTCAATAGGCAGTTCCCTCGCTGGGTAAATGGGTAATAAGATCACTTCATCCGCCAAATCAAGACTTCTTGCAAATAAATCAGCCAAATCCCTGGTCCTGCTGAATAAATGCGGCTGAAAAATCAGCAAGTTTTTTAAGCCTGGATAAAGGTCCTTTACACCTGTAATCAGCGCCATCAGTTCTTCGGGATGATGGGCATAATCATCAATGAACAGCTGATGGTCATTTTTGACAATATATTCAAACCTCCTTTTTACTCCTTTGAATGCCGCAACTGCCTTTTTGATTCTATCATCATCAATACCCAAGTCATGAATGGCAGCAATCGCCGCAATGATGTTTTCGATATTATGCCTGCCACCAATATTTAAAAAAATGTCCTCGAGCTTCCATTTTCCCATTACTATATCAAAAACATAACTCCCATTTTCTAACCTGATCTTTTCGGCGAAGATGTCGGCCTTGACATCACTTATGTGATAACGGATATGGCGCTCGGCACAAAGCTTTTTATCCTGTATCAAGCCATACTTGCTGATTAGCAGACCGCCTTTCTTCAATTTTTGAGAAAACTGAACGAAGGCATCCTGCAAGGCTTCTTCTGTTCCATAGACATCAAGATGGTCCGCATCCATGGCGCTGATCAAAGCGATATCCGGGCTGAGTTTTAAAAAACTTCTGTCGTATTCATCGGCCTCAACCACACATACATTATTTGGGTCGCTCCAGAAATTGGTATTATAGTTGACCGAAATACCGCCCAAAAAAGCATTACAACCGTAACCACTATATCGCAGAATATGCGCAATCATGGTGCTGATTGTCGTTTTGCCGTGAGTACCTGCCACACAAATATTAAAAGAACTACTGGTGATCACACCCAGCACATCACTCCTCTTCATTATCCTATACCCATGTTGCTGATAGAACTGCAACTCGATATTATCCTTATTGACAGCGGGGGTATATACTACCAACTGTACATCCTTTGGAGCCAATCCCAAATTTTCTTCATAATGAACGGGTATGCCTTCATTTATCAAAAGTTTAGTCAGTTCCGTTTCAGTCTTGTCATAACCGCTTACTTTTTTACCATGAAATCTGAAATATCTGGCCAGCGCACTCATTCCGATGCCCCCGATTCCAATAAAATATATCCTTTCAAAGCTTTCCATTATTTTGTGATCACTTTTATAACCTCCTCTGCAATTCTTTTATCCGCATCCGTAATAGCTAGCTTTCCAATATTCTCCCGCAGTTCTTCCATTTTTTTTTCATCTTTCGTAAGCGCTATGACCGAGTTTACCAGGCTTTCTTTTGCATCAGCATCAGCGATCATTATTGCGGCGTTTTTAGCTACCAGGTTCCTTGCATTGGCCGTCTGATGATCCTCCGCTGCAAATGGAAATGGAACAAAGACAACTGGTTTCCTGACTACGCACAACTCTGAAATGGCCATGGCACCAGCTCTAGATATTACCACATCCGCACCCGCAAATGCATATTCTATTTCTGTGACAAATTCGGCCGTCCAAATATTGCTTTTACCCATACAAACTTCTTTAGCTCTCTTTGAATAGGGTTTCCCGGTTTGCCAAATTAACTGGATACCATTCTTTTCAAATTCATCAAGACCAGCATCGATCGCCTCATTTATTCCTCTGGCGCCTAAACTTCCACCAGTGGAAAATACCGTCTTCCTTGAAGGGTCCAAACCAAAATGCAGGATTCCCTGATTCCGGCTGATATTGTTGTTCACGATGATGCTGCGAACAGGATTACCTGTAATCCGTATTTTCTCTTTCGGAAAAAATTTCTCCATTCCATCACTGGCTACAAAGGTTTCGACCACTTTTTTTGCCAAAAGAATATTGCTTTTTCCCGCGAAAGAATTGCTTTCATGCAGAAAAGTTGGAATATCCTTTGCTTGCGCATAACGCAAAACTGGAAAACTTGAATACCCGCCTACTCCGATCACTGCATCAGGTTTAAACGAATTAATGATCTTTCTAACCTGGAAGAAACTTCGAATCAATTTGAATGGTAATTCCCAATTTTTTATCAAAGAACTTCTATCATAACCTGCTATATCTATCCCTTCAATCGCATACCCGTATTGAGGCACTTTCTCCATTTCCATTTTCCCTTTCGCCCCAACAAATAATATATCCAAATCATTCTCCTTATTCCGTAAGGCGTTGGCAATTGCAACTGCAGGGAAAATATGACCTCCCGTTCCTCCCCCTGCCAGAATGATTCCTCTCGATCCCTTGATCATTGAGCTCAACTTCCGCCTTCCCTCCCCACCATTATTTTCATTGTCATCCATGTCATCCCTGTTTTATTAAACAGCCATTGTGCCTGAAGGCGGTTCTAGTTCCTCCACGTTCCTGGCTACACTCAAAATAATTCCAATTGCCAGGCAACTGAATAAAAACGAACTGCCCCCCATACTCACGAGCGGCAGGGTCACGCCTGTAACTGGAAAGAGATTGACGTTTACTGCCATATTTACCAAAGCCTGTATAACCAATGTGAAACTCAATCCCAAAGCGAGAAAGGCCCCAAAAGCAAATGGACATTTTCTAAAAATGCGAATGCTTCTGAAAAGAAAAACCAGGTAAATAAAAATGATGCACGCTCCACCCGCCAATCCGTATTCTTCAATAATGATGGCATAAATGAAATCCGAATAGGGGTGAGGTAAAAAATTCCTTTGCCTGCTATTACCTGGTCCAAGACCAATCAGTCCCCCGTTGGCGATTGCAATCTTAGCTTGATTTACTTGGTAGCTGTCATCGTCATTATTTTCTTTACCTCCATACAGGAATGCGCTGACCCTATTTATCCATGTATCTACACGGGCGAATAATTTTGAACCATTTTCTGTCCTGGATTTTTCCGGGATTCCGTTTTCGCCTTTATGACGGATAATCGCAGCACCAATGAGGAGTGCCACTGGAATCAATACAATCCCCAACGTCAAAAGCAGGTGCTTGACACTCACCCGTCCGATGAAAAGAAGCATCAGGCTGGTTGCTCCAATCAACAAGGCTGTGGAAAGATTTGCCGGAGCTATCAGAGCACATACTACTCCAACAGGAATGATAACCGGTAAAAATCCCTTTTTAAAATCTTTGATAACATCCTGCTTTTTACTCAACAACCGGCTTAGAAACATGCATAGGGCCAATTTAGCCAGATCCGAAGTTTGAAAAGTCATGTTGATAATAGGCAACCTGATCCACCTGCTGCCCTCATTCAATCTTACACCAAAAAACAAGGTATAAACCAGCAATGGTATCGACAAAAGGAAAAGTATTCTTGCAACTTTGGAATAAATGATATAATTGACCTGGTGGGCAAGATATATGACAAGAACACCCACCACAATAAAAGCAAATTGCTTAAACAGGTATATCTCTGTATTGCCCTTGTACATTTTGTAAGCAAGCAGCCCTGTTGAACTGTATACCGCTAGTAAGGACACAAGCACGAGTAGCACAACAATGGCCCAAATGACTTTATCACCCTTCGTTCTGTGTACTAGGTTTGGCCAAGCCCCGGCGCTTTTCTGTATGATATTAACATCCTCCATTCCTTATAAATAATTACCTGAATTATAAATCTTTTACGGCTTCCTTGAATTGTTTTCCCCTGTCCTCATAATTCTTAAATAAATCAAAACTGGCGCATGCAGGGCTTAAAAGGACTACATCTCCCTTTTTTGCAAAATGAAATGCGGCTTTGACGGCTTCTTCTGCGCTGGTAGTGTTTACCATCACTTGTATCTCATTTTGGAAAGCTTCATGAATTTTTCTATTGTCCATGCCCAAGCAAACAATTGCTTTTACCTTTTCTTTCACCAGTTCGCGGATCAGGGAATAATCATTGCCCTTATCTATTCCACCCAATATCAGGATCACTGGTTTCGTCATACTTTCTAATGCGTACCAGGTTGAGTTTACGTTGGTTGCTTTACTGTCATTGATAAATTCCACGCCACGAACGGTGCTTACATACTCCATTCTATGTTCCAAGGCTTCAAAACTCTGGATCGCTTCCCTAATTTTTTGCTTTCGAATTCCAACAGTCATTGCAGCAATTCCGGCCGCCATAGTATTATATTGGTTGTGAATTCCTTTAAGAGCAAAATCATAAATACTCATTTGCACCCGTTCTCCGGTCCCTTGAATGGTCATTTGCCCGTTCCTGATAAAGCCTCCCTTGTTAAGTTCATGTTGCATAGTAAATGGTAATGGGTTAGATGGAATCGAATACTGGTTTATATATTGTTTTATCACGGGGTCATCTTCACAATAAATAAAGTAGTCTTTGCTTGTTTGATTCATGATAATCCGGAATTTGCTCCTGATGTAGTTTTCAAACTTATATTCATAACGGTCAAGGTGGTCTTCCGTAATGTTGGTAAGGATTGCTATATCAGGGTTAAACGTCTTTATATCGTCCAATTGGAAGCTGCTGACTTCAAGGATATACCATGCTTTTGGATCTTCTGCGACTTGTCTGGCGAACGAGTAACCGATATTACCTGCCATGGCACAACTAATACCCGCGTTTTTGCAAATGTGGTAGGTCATCGAGGTCGTAGTAGTTTTCCCATTACTTCCAGTGACACCTATAATCTTGCTTAAACCACGGTACCGGTATCCCAATTCGATCTCACTGATGACCGGAATCCCTTTTTCCCGTATTTTTTTCATCCATTCATTCTTTTCAGGGATACCAGGGCTCTTTACAATCTCATCCGCATTCATTAGCTTTTCTTCCGTGTGGCCCCCTTCCTCATATTCGATTCCTTTTAATTCCAACTCCTCTTTATAAGTTGATTTCAAATAGTCGTTGTCAGAAACGAATACATCGTATCCCTCCCGTCTTGCCAAGACGGCAGCACCCACTCCGCTTTCACCTCCACCGAGTACTACCATACGCTTATTCATTACCGTTTACCTATTTACAGAGTTTGCATAGAACAGAACGGATTAGGGGTTTTTCAAAAGCATAGAATCTAGCCGCACCACAATTATTTAACCTATCATTGGTTCTTCCTGTATTGGACTTTCCAGGATTGGTTTTTCAACGAATTTTTGATCACCATATCCAGTTACCTGATCTTCAGGGTTACCACTGCCGAAACCACGCAAAGGATTGTAATGATCCAGAATCTTGTAACTATTTTACTTTCATGATATCCTAATTTCTGATAATGATGATGCAGTGGGCTCATCAAAAAAATCCTCTTTCCTGAGCCATACTTTTTCCTTGTGTACCGGAAATAAGAAACCTGCAGCATTACACTCAGGCTCTCAACCAGGAAGACACCACAAAAAATTGGTATCAACAATTCTTTACGGACAATGATTGCCAAAGCGGCAATAATACCTCCAAGAGTCAAACTACCGGTATCCCCCATAAAGACTTGCGCTGGATAGGCATTGTACCATAAGAATCCCACACTGGCACCTATCAATGCGCCAATGAATATGGAGAGTTCACCCAAATTCGGGATGTACATGATATTGAGATACTCAGCAAACCGGATATTGCCGCTTGCATAAGAAAATATTCCCAAACAGGTTCCCGTAATTGCACTGACGCCCGTTGCCAAGCCGTCAACGCCATCTGTCATGTTGGCCCCGTTTGAAACAGCGGTGACAATGAAAATCACAATCACTATATATAGAATCCATGTTGCCCCCCGCATAGCTGTGGGCAATAACTTCGAATAGTTGAATTCGTGGTTTTTGACAAAGGGTATGGTAGCAATAGGTTCCTTTGCTTCAACAAACATCCGTTCCTTTCCATCCAGCAATACTATCTTAATGCCTGTAGTGTCTGTGGGCTTTCTCTGTCCTACATATTCACGCCAAACTTTCGTATTACTGTTGAAATAAAGGGTAGCTCCGACAACAAATCCGAGCACCACTTGACCAAGAATCTTAAACCATCCTGCCAGGCCGTCTTTGTCTCCTTTTTTATAAGGGATGCCCATTTGCATCGCAATCCGCTTCGCCCGAAGTTTTAAGTAATCATCTATGAATCCAACCATTCCCAGCCAGATGGTACAAAATATCATCAAGCGTATATAAGCTTTGTTCAAATTCGCAAGAAGTAACGTTGGGATGAGAATCGCAAGGATGATAATGATTCCACCCATTGTTGGTGTTCCTTTTTTTTGCTGCTCTCCTTCAAGTCCTAATTCGCGTACACTTTCCCCCACCTGCTTTTTTATCAAAAAACTGATCAAGCGCTTACCATAAAGCATGGTGATTACAAGAGACAATAAAACAGCCAGCAATACGCGGAATGTGATGAACTGGAACAATGTTCCTCCTGGTATTTTTACCCCATTCTGTTTTAACCAATCAAATAAGTGGTACAGCATGTTGGTTTGTTGCTGGCTGTTTTTGTTTATAAATAACCGTCCATGGTCTTAATTTTCATTGGAGTTGCCAGGGAAAGTTGATCCCAAATACTGGATCGACTATTTATCAAGCAACTCGTACATTTCCAATAATACCTTCTTGTCATCAAAAAGGTTTTTTACGCCTTTGATTTCCTGGTATTTCTCATGTCCCTTTCCAGCAATCAGCACGATGTCTTCTGATTTTGCTAAGTTGACGGCCGTTTTGATTGCTTCCCTCCTATCTACTACTGAAATGTATTTTCTTTTTGCAGCTGCATTTAATCCCGCCTCCATATCCTTAATAACCTGCTCTGGTTCTTCACTTCTTGGATTGTCTGAAGTGAAGATTACTTTGTCGCTGTAAGTGCATGAAGCCTCCCCCATAACAGGGCGCTTTTTTTTATCCCTGTCCCCTCCACAACCTATCACTGTAATGATTTGCTCATTTCCTTTCCTCAATTTTTGAATGGTCATCAGGACATTGATAAGAGCGTCGGGTGTGTGCGCATAATCCACAATGCCCATGATGCGCTCTTTGGCCGAAAGAATATAATCGAATCTTCCTTCGGCGCCACTCAATACACTAAGGCAACGTAGCACTTCCTGTTTTTCTTCCCCCAAACAGATCGCTGCCCCATACACAGCCAATAAATTATATGCGTTGAATTCACCTATTAACCTGAAATGAACTTCCTGGTCATTGACAATCATAAGCAACCCAGTGATGTTATTTTCAAGGATCTTCCCTTTAAAATCTGCCATCGTTTTCAGACTGTAGGAATACCTTTTTGCATGGGTATTCTGAAGCATCACGGCCCCTCTTTTGTCATCCGCATTGGTAATTGCAAACGCTGACGATGGCAATGACTCAAAAAATGATTTCTTTACACGGATATATTCTTCAAATGTGCCGTGGTAATCCAAATGATCATGGGTGATGTTGCTGAAAATTCCTCCCGCATAATGCAAGCCTGCTATCCTATGCTGATGGATTGCATGTGAGCTCGTTTCCATAAATACATGCGTACATCCTGCTGTGAGCATTTGTTTTATCAATTCATTCAGGCTTATTGGATCGGGTGTCGTATGCGTAGCAGGAAGAACAGCATCACCTATATGGTTTTCCACAGTACTCAGTAATCCACATGTATAACCCAATGCAGTAAATAGTTTGTATAAAAGGGTTGCAATGGTTGTTTTCCCATTTGTTCCAGTTACACCTACCAGGATTAGTTTCTCAGAAGGCTGACCATAAAAATTATGCGCTATATAACCCGTGGCAATGGAGCTATTTTCTACTTGTACATAGGTCACATTTTCTTGCATATGCTCCGGAAGGATTTCTGCTATAACTGCCACTGCACCTCTTTGCGTTGCCTGATCAATAAACTGGTGACCATCACTATGAACACCTTTTACTGCTATAAATAATACTCCTTCTGCCACTTTGCGCGAGTCGGTCTCAATGCCGCTTACTGAAATGTTCAGACTTCCCTTTACGGATCGAATGCCTACTTTATATAATATATCTTGTAACGTGACCATTAATTCAAATCCAATGAAATCATTTGATTTTTCAATATTGATGTTCCAGGTTCAATGCTTTGAAATTTCACTTTCCCAATACCTTTTGCCGCTACTTTCATTTTCAAATTCTCCAGGAGGTATAAAGCATCTCTTAGTCCCATTCCCCTCACATCTGGCATTTCCAGCCTGCTCACATACTCCTTTTTAAAAACAGGTTGATGCGAGTTTTCATATAATTTGCCCCACTCGCTCTTTCCAGAAGAATCGTTATACGCCAAGTGAAGCGTTTCCATGACATTCTTCATATCTCCAAGGGAACCCGCATAGTAATATTGCAGGCTGTCCTTTTTCCATACACCACCACCAGGATTTGCTGATTCTGTTGAATTTTGATTGGCTTCTTTGCTCATCAGTTTATCAGCTATATTTTTGAATACCGGAGCCGCAATAGTCGCGCCCAGGTATTTTTTTGCAAACGGTTTATTTTTTATTACAACAATGCAGGAATATTTAGGATGGTCAGCAGGAAAATAACCGACGAACGAAGATTGATAGATGTGATCCGAATATCCCCTGCTTCCATTGGCAACCAATGAGGTGCCTGTCTTCCCTGCTACGGGATAGAAGGAGTGTTTAAAAACATTTTTAGCCGTCCCCTCAGTACATACGCCTTCCAGACATTCTTTCAGTTCTTTCAATGTTTTTTCATTGCATATTGAGGCAAGCATCACTACAGGCTCATTTTGTCTTACAGGTATTCCAGCCGACTCAATATCATCAACCAGATATGGCTTCATCATTTTACCTTCGTTAGCGACCGCATTATAAAGGCAAAGTGTCTGAAGAGGGCTCACCAACACCTCATAGCCAAAAGCCATCCAGGGTAGGGTCGTTGAACTCCAGCTCCGGGAACGTGGTGACTTGATGATGGGCTGCGTTTCGCCTATCAGGTCAATACCAGTCAACTGGTTCAATCGCAATTTTTTCAGATGATCGACGAATTGGTTTGGGTCTTTTGAATAGTTATTCCAAACTAGTTTGGCCATTCCAACATTGGAGCTGTGTTCAAAAGCCTCCTTTACCGTGACCTCGGTATTGTTTTCATGTTTCTCCACATCACGAACAGTTCTGTTGGCAATTTTCCATACACCATTTTCTATGTCAACACGATCAGAAAGGCCGACAGCTTTATCCTCAAGCAGGGATAATAGCGTTGCCAATTTAAATGTGGAACCGGGTTCTGATGCACGGATGGCGTAGTTAAGGTCTTCCCAATAACCTCCGCCAGGCTGACGGGCTAAATTGGCAATGGCTTTAATCCTGCCGGTTGCAACCTCCATAACAATGCAGGTACCCTGTGCACATTCATTCTCTTCCATCGTTTCCAGCAGGGCATTTTCAGCAATGTCCTGTACGTTTACATTTATCGTTGTGACAATATCTTTTCCATTCTCTGGCTCAATCTCATATCCTTCTACAGGAATATAAGCCCCCGCAGCCATATAACGGACCAAACGACTTCCATTTTCGCCTTTCAACAACGTATCATAGGTCCGTTCCAAACCAACATTTTGGGAATTAGACCTTGCCAAGCCGATGGTCCGATTTGCCAAAAGACCAAAAGGATTCAATCTCTTGCTGTTTACTTCAGTAATAAATCCGCTTTTATTCCTGCCATACCGCACCAATGGGAGTGTTCGAAATTGCTTGTATTGCTCAAAGGTCAGGTTGCTTTCCAGAGAGAAATACCTGTCTTTGACTCGATACCCTTGTTGTAATTCGCGTTTATATGCTGCGGCCGTTTGATCTTTAAATAACTGAGCCAGACAATATGAAAGTGAATCTAAGTTTTCTTTAAACCGCTTTCCGTTTCGTTCCCTAATGCCCTGCGCACCAAAGTCAACATAGATATTAAAGAAGGGAACTGAAGTGCTCAGCATATTCTTGTCCTCGCTGTAAACGGTTCCTCTTTCTGCATTAAGCTCTACGAATTTCTGATGAAGACTATCGCTTAATCCTCGCCAGTATTCACCCTGAAATCGCTGTATATAAAAAGCTCTTCCCAAAACACAAATGCATAAAGCCACTATGCCCAAAAAACATAGATACACTCTCCATAATATGTCTCTCTTTAATTCCAAAGATTACCTTATTACTTTATTTATGCTCTCCGGGACTGTCTTCAATCACCACCGGAGGTGTTGTTAATTCCTTTAGACCGAATGGTTCAACCGCCTTAGCTAATTCACTTTGTTTACTGCGGAACATGACCTCGCTTTTAAGCGTCTTGTATTCGTATTGCAATTCTTTCAGTTCATTGCTTGTTTTACTGATATTCCGCACGACCTTGTCTGCATAATGTCCGTTATAGATATAGACAACCGCAATGACAGCGAGAAAAAGAAAAAAAGGTATGTTCTTAACCAGCCACCGATAAATCTGTAGCCTTTTAAATCCGGCTTTTTGCTCTTTGTGTTTTTCATTTAGGTCAATCATAATATGGAAATGGTCTTATGTTTTTTCGGCAATCCGCAATTTTGCACTGCGGGAGCGAGGGTTTTTTTTTAATTCAGTTTCTTTGGGCACTATTGGTTTTTTAGTGATTGTTTCAAGCGTCAATTGAATTGAATCCGTATTTTGTCCAAAGGGATTCGATTCCTCCTCTGTAAAGGAACCTCTCTTAAAAAAGTTTTTTACAATCCTGTCTTCTAAAGAATGAAAAGTGATAATGGCCACGCGCCCACCCGTTTTCAATACTTCTGGAACATCCTGAAGCATTTCCTTTAATGCACCCAGTTCATCATTCACTTCAATGCGTAAGGCCTGAAATACTTGTGCAAACCATTTGTTTGGGTTTCCTTTCACGGCACTGCTGACCGCGTTTTTAAAATTTGCAATTGACCGGAGCGGGGCTAATTGGCGCATTTTAACTATGGTTTTTGCTAAAGTCCTGGCATTTGTTACTTCGCCATATTGTTCAAAAAGTTTGTGCAATTGACTTTCAGTATACCTACTCACAATATGATCAGCTGTCAGTGCTTGCCGCGTATCCATTCTCATATCGAGATCCCCATCGAACCGAATCGAAAAACCTCGATTTCCTTCATCAAACTGATGGCTGCTTACCCCGAGATCAGCAACAATTCCATTAATCTTGGTAATTTGATTGAGACGCAGAAATCGTTTCAGGTGCCGAAAATTATGCGGGAGGAAAATAACGCGTTGATCATCAGGAAGGTTTTTCATAGTTTCCATGTCTTGGTCAAAAACAAACAATCTTCCCGAATCATTCAATTGCCTAAGGATTGCTCTCGAATGCCCTCCGCCTCCAAAAGTGCAATCCACATACACCCCATCTTCTTTGATATTCAATCCGTTAATCGTTTCCTCAAGTAAGACGGGCACATGATAGCTCGAATGAGTTGAATCGATATCCGGAATAATCCTTCGATTACTAGTATGTTTATTATCAACCATTAGGGCGATCAGGCTTCATGTTCATCACTTCATTGGCAAGCATGCTAAATGCCTCCGGTGAAAAGCTTTCAAAGAACTGTTGGTACTTGATTTTGTCCCAGATTTCAATTTTGTTTACCGCAGCCACCAGCACTATGTCTTTTTCCAGTCCCGCATGTGCTGCCAAATTTTGAGGAAGCAATAGGCGGCCTGCAGAATCCAATTCCATCAGGGTGGCGCCGTTCAGAAAATATCTTCTGAATTCACGTACTTTTGGGTCAAAATCATTCAGATTGCTGATCTCGGTAAAAATGGGTTCCCAACTTTTTATTGGATACAAACTCAAACACTTCTCAAATCCCCTGTTTATGACAAAGGATGCCTCCCCACCTTCCGGTAGTTGCTTTTTGAACCCCGATGGCAGTAAAAAACGACCTTTGGAATCGAGTGTAGCTTCGTATTCGCCAAGAAAACCAATCATTTATACCTGTTTGGATCAATATTTACAATAATTGACACAAAATAACACTTTTTCCCACTTTATCAATTATTTTTGAAAATTTTAATTTCTCCACAATGCAAATGGGCCCAAGACCGTGAACTGGTCTATATTTCATGCGTTACAATTCATAAAAGAAATTATGGCTGAATAAACCCATTAATATGTGGAAAAACCTGTGAATAAACTGTTTATAACCATTTTATTGGCCAATTGCCCATGCAAAGCATCCCATTTTCAGTTCATGATTTCACCTATTCGCTACCCGCCCATCGAATTGCCAAATACCCCCTGGCAAATCGCGACGATTCCAAATTGTTGATTTATAAGCATGGAAACATAGCAGAAGACAAATATGCCAATTTGGCCCACCACCTGCCCGAAAATGCAATGTTGGTTTTTAATGATACTAAGGTTATAGAAGCAAGAATCCTATTTCAGAAGGCCAGCGGTGGCTTTATTGAAATTTTTTGCCTTGAGCCGGGTGAACAGTATAGGAATCTGGCGATTGCGATGTCCCAAAAAAATCGTGTATTATGGAAATGCTTAATTGGCGGTGTATCTAAGTGGAAAAAAGGGCAGGTTTTGGAAAAACAAATCAGTCTTGATGGAAAGGAACATACCCTCCGCGCTTATTACGTTTCAAAAAATGAGGATTATTTTATCATTGAATTTCAATGGCTTCTGAATGAAGTTTCTTTTGCTCAAATCTTGCATTTGGCGGGATCGATCCCACTTCCACCTTATATAAAAAGAAAGGCCTCCGAGATTGATATTGAACGCTATCAGACTATTTATGCTTCCTTTGAAGGTTCAGTGGCATCACCCACCGCAGGTCTACATTTTACAGAGAATATATTTCGAAAACTTGCCTCAAAAAATATCAAAAATGAATTCATAACCCTCCATGTTGCTGCTGGTACCTTCAAACCTATGACAAGCAATTTAATTAATGAACATAAAATGCATGAAGAAAGGATTGAATTGCCTGCATCGTCTATATTATCCTTAGCAAAACATTTTCCAATGCCTATTATTCCGGTAGGCACTACTTCACTTCGCACGATAGAAAGCTTATTTTGGTTGGGAGTGAAAACATTCCTAGAACCAGACATCAACGAGGAAGCACTGATCCTTAAGCAATGGGAGGATCTCAAGCTCTATTCTAGTGCCATAACCGCTATACAGGCCTTTAATGCGATCTTGGAATGGATGGATAAACGAAAACTGGACACATTGAATACAAGAACTGGATTGCTGATTACCCCAGGTTATCAATTCAAAATCGCAAAGGCCCTGATCACAAATTTTCACCAACCCCATTCCACTTTACTGGTTTTGGTCGCCGCTTTTATTGGGGAAGATTGGAAGAAAGTGTACGAGTATGCGCTTCAAAATCAGTTTCGCTTTCTAAGTTACGGAGACGGATGCCTCCTTTTCCCCGGACAAGAAGAAGATTTATTTTTTTAATGGGATCTCGAGAAGAAAAACGGTCCCTTTACCTACAGTGCTCTCAACCTTAATTTTTCCGTGGTGGGCATCAACTACAGTTTTAACGTAACTCAAGCCAAGTCCAAATCCTTTTACATTATGAATATTTCCTGTATGTGCGCGATAAAATTTCTCAAATATCCGCCGTTGTGTTTCTTTGTTCATCCCAATTCCATTGTCCTCGATTCGCATGATCCAATTACGGCTACTGTTGTGGGTGGTGATTTTTATCAGGATTTGGTCTTTAGAATATTTAATCGCATTATCCACTAAATTAGAAATGAGATTTGTAAAATGAACTTCATCAGCCTCAAGTAAATCGTTTCTGGCGTTGAGTTGAAGGTCGATTTTTCCTTGTTTTTCCTCAAGCTGCAATTGGAAATTTTCCAGAACATCTCTGATGATACTATGAACGTGAACGGGTTGGAGGTTAAACTGTAATTCCTGTTTTTCAAGTAATGCTGCTTGCAGGATGGCTTCAACCTGTTTATTCATCCGGCGGTTCTCCTCTTTGATAATGCCGCTAAAATATTCGGATTTTTGTTGGTCATGGATGACTTTTTCATTTCTCAAAGCGTCCACGGCCAGCGAGATGGTGGCCAAGGGTGTTTTGAATTCGTGCGTCATATTATTGATAAAATCATTCTTGATCTCGCTCAGTTTTTTCTGCCTTAGTATTGTGCTGACCGTGACATAAAATGCAGCAATAATCACCAAGGTGAAAAAAACGACGCCGATTATTTTCAACCGGACTTGGTTCATGACCACAGACTTATAATCTGATATGACGACAGACAGGGTTTCTACAGGTTCTGGGGATTCAAGATCACTATTTTCAGCAAGCAAAGGCATGATCTCTGAAAGGTTATGCTCAGTATCTTCTATGGCGGGCAGAAAGTTGGTTGACTTGATTTCATAAATACTTGAACTAAGTTGATTACTGCTTTCGGATGAAATGCAGAATTCAAACTTGGTGTCTCTCAGATCATGTGAATTGAAAGCCTTCCTGAGTTTAATGTTTATGTCATCTTTTGTAAAATTCTGGGCGAGTGTAGAGGGTTTCATCAACTCCAGCTGCAATTTATCATATGGCCTGAATCCAAAACTGGGCCTGATTTGCAAATTTTTCAAACCAGGATTGGCCGTTTCCTTAAAGTGGATCAACTCCCCTCCTACAGTACTGGTGACATCGAACAATTTAGTTTTTAACTCGTCTTGCTTGACCTCAACCATGGTGATTATCCAGTTCCATTGGATATAGATCATTCCAATAAGTGAGAGGCTGATCAGCAGGATGATAATGGGGAAATTCTTTTTCACCAATTAAGATTGTTTAAAGCAGGAAATCGCAGTTTTGCAGCATTTTTTCACTTTTTACTGCCTTTATTCAATTATACACGCACGGATTGCAAATGTAAAAAATGAGCTCCCGTTTTTAGGTTTCTCTTTGGTTGGAAATAGACTATTTAACTAAGGTTTCACAAAGAAAGGGCTTTTCGACAAATAATTCATTTGAATACTACGATCCAATTGCTTATCCCAAGGACAATATCATACATTTTGTTATCTGCCAGGATTTATTAATTTAGATGATATGGACAATCCCACAGGAGGCATATTATTGATTGCAGATCCCTTTCTTAAGGATCCCAATTTCATGCGCACTGTCGTTTTCTTATGCGAACACCAGGAAGAGGGAAGCTTTGGATTTGTGCTGAATAAGAGTTATAACTACACCTTGGACGAATTGGTTAATGGGTTGGACGATTTGAAAATTCCCGTATTCTACGGAGGACCAGTACAAATGGATACTATACATTTCCTGCACCAGTATCCTGATAAGATATCAGGAGGTTACAAAATTGTCGATGGTGTTTATTGGGGAGGCGATTTTGAAGCCACCATTGAACTGATTCGCAAAGGCGATATCAATTTGAATAAGATCCGTTTTTATATTGGGTACTCCGGATGGTCAAGCGGGCAGTTGGCTGATGAGTTAAAGGAGAAATCCTGGCTAACCGTTCAAGCCAACCGGAAGTTGGTCTTTCACAAGAAAACAGAAGAGATATGGAAAGAAGCTCTTCGTCAGTTGGGGGGAGATTATGAAATGATGATCAATTTTCCGATTGATCCGCAATTGAATTAGGTTTCAACTTGTAGAGGTATCCTTATTTGGTTTCAACCGGAATCGCTCCTTCCACCAAAACTGTTACTGTATTGGCGATTACTTCCACAAAACCGCTCTGAATATCAAAAAAATCAAATTGATTTTTCTTGTCTTTCAATACTTTTATCCTGCCAGCCTGTAAAGCACTTATCAACGGAGCGTGCTTGTCCAATACTTCGAAAAGTCCAGCAACACCCGGGAGTTGGACACCGAAAACATCGTCACTGAATAGCGTTTTTTCTGGTGTAAGGATTTCTAAGTTCATTTTGAATGATTAACCTTGGGCCTGAGCAAGTAATTTCCTCCCTTTTTCAATTGCGTCGTCAATGGTTCCGACCAGATTGAATGCGGCTTCGGGATATTCGTCGACTTCTCCATCCATAATCATGTTAAACCCACGAATTGTCTCTTCAATCGGAACCAATACTCCTTTCAAACCAGTAAAGGCTTCAGCGACATGAAAAGGCTGAGATAAAAACCGTTGAACCCTGCGGGCCCTGGATACTGTTTGTTTGTCTTCATCACTTAACTCGTCGAGGCCCAGAATGGCAATGATATCCTGCAATTCTTTGTAGCGCTGCAGCACAAGTTTTACCCGGTTGGCACAATCATAATGAGCGTCACCGACAATCTGCGGGGTTAAGATTCTTGAAGTGGAATCTAAAGGATTAACCGCAGGATAAATGCCAAGATCCGCAATTTTTCTGTCAAGTACGGTCGTCGCGTCAAGATGCGCAAAAGTCGTAGCAGGAGCCGGGTCTGTAAGATCGTCCGCAGGCACGTAAACAGCTTGAACCGAGGTTATTGAACCGTTTTTGGTGGAGGTAATCCTTTCCTGCATCAATCCCATTTCTGAGGCCAGGGTGGGTTGATACCCAACTGCAGAAGGCATCCTGCCTAAGAGTGCCGACACCTCGGAGCCTGCTTGTGTAAACCTGAAAATATTATCGACAAAGAAAAGAATATCCTTTCCTTGACCCTTTCCATCGCCATCGCGGTAGTATTCCGCAATGGTTAGCCCGCTTAAAGCCACACGGGCGCGTGCCCCAGGTGGCTCGTTCATTTGACCAAAAACGAAAGTGGCTTTTGATTCGGATAGCTCCTTCATATTCACCTTGCTCAGATCCCAGCTTCCTTTTTCCATGCTATGCCTGAATTCATCTCCATACTGCATGATCCCTGCTTCGATCATTTCTCTCATCAGGTCGTTCCCTTCACGGGTGCGTTCGCCAACCCCGGCGAATACTGAAAGGCCCGAGTAGGCTTTTGCTATATTGTTGATCAATTCCTGAATCAGGACTGTTTTGCCGACACCAGCACCCCCGAAAAGACCGATTTTCCCCCCCTTTGCATAGGGTTCAATAAGGTCAATTACTTTAATTCCAGTAAATAAGATCTCTGAGGCTGTGCTAAGATTCTCGAAGGCAGGAGGTTTATTGTGAATAGGCCGTCCGTTTACTTTTGAAACCGGGGGAAGACCATCGATTGGATTACCGGTCACATTGAACAGCCGGCCCTTGATGCTTTCACCAATGGGCATGGTAATACCAATTCCGGTATCAAGTACTTCCAAGCCCCTGGTTAAGCCCTCAGTGCCATCCATAGCGATACACCGGACGCTGTCTTCTCCTAAGTGTTGTTCAACTTCGAGGACCAGAATCTCGCCATTTGGCTTCTTCAGTTCCAACGCATTATAAATTTCAGGAAGTTTTCCTTCAAACTGCACATCAATAACGGCACCAATGATTTGCTTGATCCTACCTGCATTTGACATAATCGCAAATTGTTTAATTGGGAACCAAAAAGCCCATTTTTTGAATTGGCTGCAAAGGTAAGGGACTAATGGGAAAAATCCGAAATCCAGGGGTGAAAATCACAAAGGCGGGAAAGGGAATAATAGGTATTTCCAAACTTGATCCGGTCTTTACGATGGGTCGACTTCCTTAAATTTGCCAAAAAGATACTGATGGAATTAGTAGAGGTATTGAACGCGGAGACTGCCAGCCAATTTATTCGGATAAACGTTGAAATTAACCGGGACAACTCAAATTATATCCGTCCAATCGATAAGGAAATTGAAGAGGTCTTTGATCCAGAAAAGAACAAAGCTTTCCGTCATGGCGAGTGTACCCGTTGGATCTTAAAGGATGACGATGGAAGATTGATTGGTCGCATCGCTGCTTTTGTGAATAAAAGATATAAGAACAAAGGAGATAATTTCCCTGTCGGAGGGATCGGGTTTTTTGATTGTATTCATCAACAGCAAAGTGCAGACATATTGTTGGATGTGGCCAAGCATTGGTTGATCCAGCGTGGTATGGAAGCTATGGATGGCCCCATCAATTTCGGAGAAAGGGATAAATGGTGGGGGCTTGTTACCGAGGGGTTCCAGGAACCCTTATGGGGAATGAATTACAATCCTCCTTATTATAAGGAGCTTTTCGAAGCCTATGGCTTCCGGACATTTTTTGACCAAATTTGTTTTGGGTTGGATCCAAAAAAAGAGCTGGTCGGTAGGGTAATTACCCGCCATGCTGAATTTGCAAAAAACCCGGCATTTAGTTCTGAACACATCAAAAAGGCCAATCTTTTAAAGTATGCAGAAGATTTCACCACTGTGTACAATAAAGCCTATGCCGGCCACGGAGGACTAAAGGAGATGAAAAAAGAGCAGGCAGTCCTGATTTTCAAAAAGATGAAGCCATTAATGGATGAAAAGCTCTCCTGGTTTGCTTACCATAATGGTAATCCAGTTGCGATGTATATCAACATTCCAGATCTTAATCAATATTTCAAGCATTTTAATGGCAGGTTTGGCCTACTTCAAAAATTGCATTTCTTCTGGCTTAAACAGACCAAAGCATGTAAGAAATTTACTGGACTTGTATTTGGCTTGGTACCTGAATTCAAAGGGACTGGTCTCGATGCATATATTATCGTGGAGGCTGCCAAAACCATACAACCATTAAAACAATATACCGATTATGAAATGCAGTGGATTGGGGATTTCAATCCCAAAATGATCAATCTTGCAGAAAAGCTGGAAAATACATATAGGAGCAGGAAGCTGGTCACTTACCGTTACCTCTTTGATAGGACGAAGGAGTTCAAAAGGCATCCTCCTGTAGATTAAACAATCATGTATATTGCAGAAGGTATGGATAAGTTCATCGTTTCCGCTAGAAAATACAGGCCGCAGAATTTTTCTGCTGTAGTAGGTCAATCGCATATCACCACAACCCTTAAGAATGCCATAAAGAACAATCAGCTGGCGCACGCATTCCTATTTTGTGGCCCCAGAGGTGTTGGCAAAACAACATGTGCAAGGATATTGGGTAAAACAATTAATTGTGAAAACCAATCTCCAGAAGGAGAGGCTTGCAATCACTGCAATTCCTGTGTTTCATTTAATGAAGGAACTTCGATGAATATCCATGAACTTGATGCTGCGAGTAATAATTCTGTGGATGATATCAGGACATTGGTCGAACAAGTCAGATTTACGCCCCAGGCAGGCAAATACAAAGTGTATATTATTGACGAGGTGCACATGCTCAGTTCTTCGGCCTTCAATGCCTTTTTAAAGACTCTTGAAGAACCTCCCCATTATGCCATTTTTATTCTCGCTACAACTGAAAAGCATAAAATCCTACCCACCATCCTTAGCCGTTGCCAAATATTTGATTTTAAGCGCATCACTGCAAGTGACACCGTGGCGCATTTGCGCGAGATTTGCCAAATGGAGGATATACAGGCGGATCCAGCATCTCTCCAGGTGATTGCCCAGAAAAGTGAAGGTTGCATGCGGGATGCGTTGAGCATCCTGGATAAGATCGTCTCATTTACTAATGGCGAGTTGACCTACCAGAACACTTTGGAACATCTCAATATTCTGGACGCCGACTACTACTTTAAGCTTCTTGAGGCCATGCAGGGTCAAAAGCTTGCCGACGCCATGCTATTGTATGATGGAATCAACAGGAAAGGATTTGAGGGTGATCTTATACTAAATGATTTTGCTGAGTTCATTCGTAACCTATTGGTTTGCAAGGATGAAAAAGCAGCTGTCCTCCTGGAGGTAGTGGAGAGCTTTACTGAAAAATATATTGCCACTGCTAAACAAGTGGACACAACCTATCTGATCAGTGCTCTTCAGGTAATACATGAAGCAGAAATTAATTATAGGTCTGCAAGGAACAAACGTTTGCTGGTGGAATTGACCATAATCAAACTTTGCTATTTGTCGCAAGCTATTGAATTGGTAAATTCTGGCGAATTAGTGAATAAAAAAAAAGGAGTTGAACGAGCTAGACCAATTGCATTTCGAAACATCAAACCCGTAAAGATAAGCCGGAGAGAAAATTCGATTAAGGAAAGTCAAGTATCTCTTCCTGATCCTGACGAGGGTCAACCAAAAGGTCAACCAAAAGAGCCGGAATTGCTTATTGAAGCAAGCTTGATGGGTCTACGAACCCTTGAGACGCAGAAGGCGAAATTGCAAAATGAATCCAAATCAGCACCGCCAACTTTAGGTGCTCTTTCAAAAATAAGGCAACAATTCAGCCGGTCTGCCAGCGTAAGTGATGAAACACATGCAAAACCCTTATCTGAAGAAACACTTCTTCAATGCTGGAAAATATATACCCAGCAATTGTCAGATAACAAAAATTCAGCTGCCCTTAGTTTCCAAAGAGCATTATTGCACATTACTGGTCAGCATAGCTTTGAAGTGATCACGAATAACAACTTGGAACAGAAATTCATTGAACAGGAGAAAAGAAATCTTTCGGATTATTTGCATAAAGTTTTCGGCGATGAAACCCTTTCTTTTGTAATTATCATTCAGCCTAAGCAAAATGAGCAGGAGCCTGACGAAAAAAACTTAAGCAAAAGAGAACAATTCCAGAAAATTATTGAACAATACCCACTGGTGAAAGAATTAAAGGATAGGTTAAAACTTGAATTAATTTATTGAATTCATAAATTCTTTCTAAATCTCATCGATTTGACGACGACAATTTTGACATACAGGGAAATGGGAGGAAATTTGTCAGTCTTTTATGCCAAATAATTCAACAAATCAGGTATTTCAAACCAATTCACCTTCTCGCTGGCAACGATTCCAATGGAGCAGCAGGCTTTTGCTTTTATTGATTGTGTTGGGTATTACCATTGTTTTTCTCACCATTGGCAGAGTTTATATGCCTGCTTTACCCAAGATGGCTGCCATCCAGGAAAAGCAGATTTTGCTGGACTCCACAACAAACTGGCTATTTAGTAAGAGTAAGATCGCCAGGCAATATGGGGGATTCCGGAAATTCATCAATGAAAAGGAAATTTATAAGCATGGCGCTTTCCCGATCCCTAAAAGATTCAGGAAGAAAAATGGTGTCATTGTTCAGGCAGATTCCAGCTTCTATTCCTTCAAAAAATTTCCTACAGGGATCAGGGCAGCTTTTTTTGTGGACTGGGACCCTCAATCTTTCTCCTCACTTGAACAAAATATTTCGCACCTGAACATGGTCATCCCAGAGTGGATCTCTATAGATCCTAATACTGATACCCTCACCACAAAAATAGACCCCCAGGCATTTGATTTGATGAAGCGTTCCGAGGTCAAAATCCTGCCCGAGCTCAGCAATAACGTCGGAGAGATTTTCAGGGGAGATATAATTCACCGCATCATTAATAATCCTGTAAAAAGGGAAAGGCTGATAAATGAACTCCTGTTGATACTGCAGAAAAATGGTTTTGCAGGAGTAAATATAGACTTTGAAGAATTGCGTGAAAAAAACAATGGTGTCCTTGTTTCCTTTCAAAAAGAGCTCTATCAGAAAATCCATAGTCATGGTTTTTTGGCCACTCAATCGGTATCCCCCTTCAATGAGGATTACAATCTAAGTGAGCTTGCGGCCTATAATGATTATATATTTTTAATGGCCTATGATCAGTATTCTGAAAGTACAGCACCGGGTCCAATCTGTCATCAGAAATGGATTGAGGCAGCGGTAGACCAGGCGGCTAAGAAAATTCCTTCAAAAAAACTGGTACTCGCCGTGGCGGGTTACGGCTATAATTGGAAGATGAACAAACAGGGAAGGGCGGTTTCCGCTAAAGTTGTGACCTATCAACAGGCGTTGAATCTAGCGCGGACATACGAAGCGGATATAGATTTTAATAACGATTCCTATAATTTGGATTTTACCTATACCGATGATGATAACAACGAACATCAGGTTTATTTTACTGATGCGGCTACGACTTTCAATTCCCTGAGATTCGCAACTGAATATGGATTAAGCGGAGTTTCACTTTGGCGTTTGGGTGCTGAAGATTCGAGGATGTGGGATTTCTATGACCGAGACATGAGTAAAGACAGCATCAAACATTTTGATTTCTCCTCTTTTACCACTGTAAAGGCGATGGATAATGATGAGACAGTAGATTATGAAGGGGAGGGTGAGGTGCTGGAAGTACTTGGCGGACCAACCAGCGGAAAAATAGTTCCTGAAATTGATACCAGTGAGATGCTGATCAGTGAGGAAAAATACGATAGTCTTCCTTCGAAATGGGTTGCAAAAAAATATGGCACCCAGGATAAAAAGAAGTTAGTGCTGACCTTTGATGACGGTCCCGACCCTGTCTACACACCTGAAATTTTAGATATACTGAGTCGAGAACAGGTACCCGCCACTTTTTTTCTGGTAGGTCTTAATGCAGAAAATAATATCCCCATTGTCAAACGGATCTTCCGTGAAGGCCACGAGATCGGTAATCATACGTTTACACATCCCAATATCGCTAAAGTCAGCAAAAAAAGAGCCATTCTCGAAATGGAAGCCACCCGTCTACTCATCGAGTGCATCACAGGTCATTCTACAATCATGTTCCGTGCACCGTACAATGCCGATTTTGAACCCCAGAAGGCTGAAGAATTGATTCCTGTAGCTATTGCAAGACAAAAAAATTACTTGGATATCGGAGAGTCTATCGATCCAATGGATTGGGTGCCCAATACGCCGGCTGATTCCATTGTTGCTCGAATAATCCAAAGGAAGGAAGAATTGACAGAACAGGATCTTAGCGGCAACATCATTCTATTACATGATGCTGGAGGTGATAGCCGGGCAGCAACAGTGGAAGCATTACCCAGAATCATCAAATATTTTAAAGAAAAAGGTTACACCTTCACTACAGTCGCGGATTTACTGGGCAAGAAAAAGGACGATTTGATGCCGCCGGTCCCGAGAGGCAGTGGTTACTATCTGCTTCAATTGAATTACTATTTGGCTGAATCCGGATACTGGAGCGGGCATATATTATTCTCTCTATTCGTTATTTTCATACTTCTTTCAACAGCCAAAATTCTTTTCTTTGCTGTGATGGCCACTAAAGAATACATCAGGCAAAGAAAATCGACCCTGAAATCATTTTGGCTGGTGGAAGGATCAAATGCTCCCTTAGTGAGTATCATTGTTCCAGCTTTTAACGAGGAAATTAATGCTGTCAGCTCATTGAGAAACCTGTTAAATACAGATTATCCCAATTTTGAAATTGTTTTTGTGGACGATGGCAGTAAGGACCATACCTATGAAAATGTCCTTCGGGCTTTTGCGGGTAATACAAAAGTAAAAATCTTTTTTAAGCCAAATGGAGGTAAAGCCTCAGCATTAAATTTTGGGATTCAGCATTCGAGTGCGGATTTTGTAATTTGTATAGACGCGGATACTAAATTATTACCCGACGCAGTTTCCAGACTTATGCAGCATTTTGAACCTTCATTTGTCAATGGGAATCGGAAAGAAAAGGTGGGTGCAGTTGCAGGAAACGTAAAAGTCGGTAACCAGGTTAACATACTTACCAGATGGCAGGCAATTGAATATGTCTCCAGTCAGAATTTTGACCGCAAAGCCTTTGCGTACCTAAACGCGATAACTGTAGTTCCTGGAGCGATAGGCGCTTTTCGAAAGAAAGCTATTGAAGAAGCCGGGGGATTTACAATGGATACGCTGGCTGAAGATTGTGATGTAACTATTCGCATCCTGCGCTGTGGTTACGTCATTGAAAATGAATCGCATGCTATTGCCCTGACCGAGGCTCCAGAAACTCTCAGGATGTTTTTTAAACAGCGTTTCCGATGGAGTTTTGGAGTGATGCAGACATTTTGGAAAAACCGGGATGTCCTGTTTCAATGGAAATACAAATGGCTCGGTTGGGTAGCAATGCCCAATATCCTGATCTTCCAGTATATTATTCCCTTCCTGATCCCATTGGCGGATTTTTTCATGATTGTCGGGCTGTTAACTGGAAATGAAGCCAAAATTGGCTGGTATTACCTCATCTTCATGCTGGTGGATACCAGCGTGGCTTTACTCGCCTTTAGTTTTGAAAAGGAAAAATTGACCAAATTGATATGGATGATTCCTCAGAGATTGATATGGCGGTGGTTGATGTGGTATGTTTTATTCAAGGCCTACCGCCGTGCACTAAAAGGGGAATTGCAGAACTGGGGAGTTTTGAAAAGAACAGGCAATGTAAGGGAGATATCTTCTCCTCTCAGGCTGTATGAACGGGAAACCGTTTGAAGGGGTTGAATTTTTTGCCTTAATTTCGGGGTTCCTATTATAAATAAATTACTTGCAATACTATGGCTGAACTCATTTTGATGCCCCGCCTGAGCGACACGATGACTGAAGGAGTGATTGCTAGTTGGCATAAAAAAATTGGCGATGTGGTAAAAAAAGGTGACTTACTTGCTGAAGTCGAAACAGACAAAGCCACCATGGATTTGGAAAGCTATAAGGACGGCACACTCCTCTATACAGGAACAGATAAAGGAGGAAAAGTTCAGGTAAATGACTTGCTTGCCATTATCGGAGCTCCGGGAGAAGACATCTCCACGCTTCTAAAAGCCCCTCCCGCTTCTACTCCTAACCCGGCATCCAGCACCTCGGCGACGACCCCGGCACCTGCGAAGGATTCCCAGACCACTCCGCCCTCTGCCGCTACCGCGCAGACGCCATCTGTAGATCTGACGAAAATGGAAGAAGTGATCCTTATGCCCAGGCTAAGTGATACTATGACCGAAGGCGTTATTGCTGATTGGCACAAAAAAGTGGGGGATATGGTTAAGAAGGGAGATATTCTTGCAGACATTGAAACAGATAAGGCCACGATGGAATTGGAAAGTTACAAGGAAGGAAAATTACTCTTCACTGGCGCTCAAAAAGGTGAAAAGATCGCCGTCAATGATTTGCTGGCAATAATCGGAGACGACAAAAAGATTGACGTGCAGAAAATAGTGGCAGCATCAAAAAATAAGGGTGCAAATGTCCCTCCCACACAAGCCAAGGAAGAACCCCCAGTCTCTTCTGGCGCAGCAAACTCATCTGCGGCCTCACCTGCTGCGGAAACAACCTCGTTGAATGGTGATAGTAGGATTAAAGCTTCCCCCCTTGCCAAAAAAATGGCTGCTGAAAAAGGCATTGACATTAAAAAGGTTCCTGGAAGCGGAGACGGCGGAAGGATAATAAAAGCAGATATCGATAATTTTAAGACAGGATCAACAGAAAGTAAATTGGGTCCATCGGGAATGCAACCACAAGATATTAGATCCGGAACTGTTCCAGGATCAACGCCTGCAGCCGGAACTGGTACCCGGGCCGAGAGTTTTGACGAGATACCAGTATCACAAATGCGAAAGGCAATCGCCAAACGGTTGGTGGAAAGTAAATTTTCTGCGCCTCATTTTTATCTAACGATGAACATCGACATGGACAAAGCCGTAGAGACCAGAGGAAAATTAAATGAGGTTTCTCCCGTCAAGATTTCGTTTAACGACCTGGTCCTGAAAGCGGTGGCGCTTGCTTTGAAACAACATCCAGCGGTCAATAGCAGTTGGCTAGTCGATAAAATAAGAATCAACCACCATATCCATATCGGAGTGGCAGTTGCTGTGGAGGACGGCCTTGTGGTGCCTGTTGTCCGTTTTGCTGATACAAAATCCCTTTCTCAAATCGCAACAGAAGTGAAAGATTATGCGCTGAAAGCTAAAAACAAAAAACTTCAACCTCCGGATTGGGAAGGCAGCACCTTTACTATTTCGAATTTAGGGATGTTTGGCATCGACGAATTCACTGCTATAATTAATCCTCCGGACGCCTGCATTTTAGCGATTGGCGGAATCAGCCAGGTTCCAGTTGTCAAAGATGGTATTATAAAACCCGGCCATTTGATGAAAGTTACCTTAAGTTGCGACCACAGGGCCGTGGACGGGGCCACAGGGGCTGCATTTTTACAAACCCTGAAAGGCTTATTGGAAGAGCCTTTTAGAATGCTCTTATAGAATTAATTAGCGATTCTCGCATATAAGCGTTAATTTTGTGCCGCTTACATTCCTTTCTATCAGCTATCGTGACAACCTTCCGCTGTTTAACCACTTGGAGGTATTGATGAGTAGACGGTTTGTTGTCAAAAAATTCCTTTATAGTAATTTGTAAAAAACAATTTTCTCATGCTTGTACGGCTTTTATTTGCCGTAAAGGCCATTATTAACTTAAATCATAATATTTTGTCATTCAAGAATTTGAATCTTATTGAACCCTTATTGAAGTCACTTGAAAACGAAGGATATACTGTCCCAACTCCCATACAGGAGCAGGCCATACCCATTATCCTTAATCGAAGGGATTTATTGGGCTGCGCGCAGACCGGTACTGGAAAGACGGCTGCTTTTGCATTACCCCTTTTACAGTTTTTATATAATGATGAACAAGTCAGCCAAGGCCCTCGAATCTTAAAAGCCTTGATATTAACTCCCACCCGGGAACTTGCAATTCAAATTGAAGAGAGCTTTAGGGCCTATGGAAAATTTACAGGCCTAAGGCAACTCGTCGTCTTCGGTGGCGTGCCGCAACACTCTCAAACGCAAGCGCTTCAAAGAGGAGTTGATATTTTGATTGCCACACCGGGTAGGTTACTGGATTTGATACAACAGGGCTTTGTTCGACTTCGCAATGTTGAGTTTTTTGTTTTGGACGAAGCCGATCGAATGCTGGACATGGGTTTTGTTCACGATGTAAAAAAGATCATCGCCCTTTTGCCTAAGAAAAAGCAAACTTTATTTTTTTCCGCAACCATGCCGGTTGAAATTCAACGACTGGCTGATAGCATACTCGTTAATCCGGAAAAAGTAGAAGTTACGCCTGTTTATTCTACAGCTGAAAATGTCCGCCAAGGACTATTTTTCGTTGAAAAGAAAGATAAGCGATCATTACTTTTGCACCTCCTAAAAAGCAATTCCATCAATACTGCTTTGGTTTTTACAAGAACCAAACATGGAGCAGACAAAGTATCCCAGGACCTCAAGCGGGCCGGCATACAAGCAGAGGCTATACATGGCAACAAATCGCAGCAAGCACGGCAAAACGCTTTGTCCAATTTTAAAAATAGGCGTATAAGAGTGCTCGTCGCCACAGACATTGCGGCAAGGGGAATTGATATCGAGGAGCTTTCACATGTTATCAACTTCGAGTTACCGAATGTTCCGGAAACCTATATTCATCGGATTGGAAGGACTGGTCGTGCGGGATCAAGTGGAATCGCATTTTCTTTTTGCGACAGAGAAGAGCAGGAATACTTGAGAGATATCCAAAAACTTATCAAACGTGCGATTCCCGTTATTGAGGATCACCCTTACGCCATGAACGGTACTCCTTTAGTCCGATATTCGGCAGCAAGGGTAAATGCACCTTCACGCAAACCGGTTAGAAATGAAAGGCAATGGCCCAAGCAACCATTTAAGGCTGCTTCATGATGTCAAGAATTTGGTGTGAACTACCTAAATCCTAAAGATGATTTTGCTTCAGCCGACCTAACACAATTACATTGGCATCTTTCGGAATAGCTTTGAGGAATAAGACTCCCTATTCAGGCATCCCTGTTGAGGAATCCTCTTTACGCTTGGGTATTATCCGATACCCCATTTGTCCATTGTATAGGAACTGGAATAACAATTGGGATATCTCCTCCGGGCGAACCCCCCCTGGGCAATTGAATAAAATATCGAATCATACGAAGTCTACCATATTCTACGCACGGTAGATTCATTCTTCTGTTATGAGTTGGATCCCATCATTAGTGAAGGAGATCTTCTGCTGTTTATATAAGGCTCCAATGGCCATTTTGAATGTTTTTTTACTCATTCCAAAATAGGAGTAAATATCTTGGGGTAGAGATTTGTCATGAAATGGAAGATAGCCTGCTTTTTCATTTAATAGCCGGAGTATTTTCCCCGTTTCGCTTTCCACTCTCTTGTATCCAGCCTGCCCAGGCATCACATCAATTTTGTCATCCGGCCTTATTTTCCTGATATAGCCCTTGATCCTTTCCCCCAATGTTATTTCCTGGAAGACATCGCCAAAATGCATCAGGCCGATATGCTTGTTATTGATAATGACCTCAAAACCCAATTCAGTTCTCCGGTGAACTAGCAGGTCAACCTCCTCCAATTCCTTCAGGGTAATCTGATCATTGCTAAGATATGAGTCGAATTTTTCGGTAGCGGCCACACGGCCGGTTTTCTCGTCGATATAAATAAGCACGGTGATGGATTGACCTACAAACAAATTTGATTTTTGTTGAGAGAGTGGAATAAAAAGATCTTTCATCAGTCCCCAATCCAGGAAAGCGCCTTGATTTGTAAGACCAACCACTTTAAGAGTAACAATATCCCCTGCAATACCCAAAGGTGATTGTGTAGTGGCGATCAGGCGGTCTTCAGAGTCATGATAGACAAAAACTTTTAAGTCCTCGCCTTCTTTTACGCCTGTTGGAGCAAATCGTTTGGGAAGTAAGAGCTCTTCTCCTTGCGCATCGAGGTAAAGGCCGAATTCAACTTTTTTGACGATCCGTAATGTGTGGTATTGGCCAGCCCTGATCATTGCATCAATTGAATAATGAAAAGTGCAAAGGTAGGGTTAAGGTTTATTGCACCATTACTTTTGTAGTAACTTTCTGGCCATTCCTTTCGGCCGTGAGTACGTACAAACCTGTATGTAAAACAGCATTATCCATTTGAACAAATTGGGAACCATTGTTAAGCGCGATGGTTTTGACCGAGACTTGCATACCGTTGATGCTATACAAATAGAAATTATAATTATCTGCCACGTCGGCATTTACTTTAAGTTGGACATTTCCCCCAGAATGAACTGGCAATGCTACAATAGTCAGGGATTTTTTTTCAGAGATTACGATTTCCCTGGTTTGAGAATAAGATACTGCGCTTCCGTTTTGAGTAATTTCAATTCGATAAAAAAGGTTTTGATCGGTTGAGGAAAGGGTTTCGTCAACAAACTGATATTTTTCCTGCGATTCGCTGGCCTGGGGGATGATATTTTGAATATTGGTGAAATTAATTCCATCTGTTGACCTTTCCACCTGGATACCTGATACTTCAGCATCTCCGGTGAGAACCCAGTTTAATTGAACCGCATTTCCAGAAATAATGGAAGCGTTAAAGTTGTTCAGAAGCAGGGGTAACACAATTAACCCATCGACCGTAATATTTTGATAACAAAAACGATCAAATCCGCTGGCAGTAGTGACTTCATTGTATCCATATAGTCTAAAAGTAATGGCAGAGGACAGGCTCGCAAACGCGGCACCTAAGGGCACTGTGATAGTCGGTGTAGTAACTAATCCCAGCGAACCAGTTGTAATGTCAGATGTAAAACCATCCAGGCTGGAACGTATAGACCAGTTATTTGGACCGGATCCTGCAGCTGTACCGGTAGTGCTTCTGCGGATATTCATGGCTATGGCGCTAAGACTAAGTTCATGGCCACTATTAGGCGTTAAGGAAAATTGCAAGTAGTAATTTGGATCGACGCCTCCTGAAGGCCAATTTCCTTCTGCGTAATAAACACCAGACGTAAAGGCGCTCGTATCGAGACTTGAACCTAATGAAGCTGCACTGACGGTGTTATTTGCAGTTCCAGTACCAGCAAGTGTTCCTGAAAAATTCCATGTTCCTACAGCCTGAGCGCTTGCGCTTGTAGAACTAAGGAGAAATAAAACCCCAAAAAAAGGTATTGATTTACTCAGGATCAAAACGGAAAAGGAAATTTTGTTTTTCATAAATACGAATTAGAATAACCATCATATTCAAGGCATGTGCCGCGTTATAATTATTTGATAATCAGTGTTTTATTTCTTATTTGGTAGGTGCCAAATTCTCCTTTTTGGCATGAATTCCAAATTTCGGAAGAATGCCCAAGCCGGTTACAGCCACAGTTCGAAAGGGAAAATCTGCTTTTTTTGTAATTTGAGAAAATGAAACTGCGTTTTTGGTGCGCGTGTATGGGAATAATGGTATTTCTGTATTCTTTTTGCCCAAAGAGAAAGGACCAGGGCCTTAGTCAGCTACTCAACAAGGCACAATATGAGGTATTGTTTCCTCATCATCACATCATCTATTCCTTCGAAAACCTCCTTGAAGCAAGTAAGAGTTTCCCCCGTTTTGTCAATGAAGGAAGCCTGATCAACCGTAAAAGGGAATTGATCGCATTTTTAGCAAATGTTGCTCACGAAACAGCCAACAGTCATGACCTGACCTATGCCTGGGGTTTGTATTATACCGAAGAGCAGGCATGTAAGGACGGACATTGCTCCCAGTATAATGTGGCTGGTTTGAGTAATTTCAAGCCTGTTCCAGGAAAATCCTACTATGGCCGCGGTCCCATCCAATTGAGTTATGCATATAATTATGGCTTGGCTGGAAAGGAATTGGGGCTGCCGCTATTGGAAAATCCGGAAGAGGTGGGTACCAATGGGGAAACAGGTTTTAAGACAGCCATCTGGTTCTGGATGCGTGAACAAAAACCCAAGCCGTCTTGCCACGATGTCATGTGTGGGCGCTGGACACCCAGTGCAGCTGACTCCATTAGGCATTGGATGCCTGGCTTTGGCTTGACCATCAACATTATCAATGGTGGCGTGGAATGTAATAGTAGGGATCCGGCCATAGAGAATGAACGCGCCGAGAGAATAGGTTTCTACAAATGGTTTGCCAAAATCATGCATATTGAAGTCGAAGAAGAGTGCGATTGCTTGGGTATGGGCGTTTATTAGGTGCTCAAATTTCCATATCTTCAAAATATGCTCCAACGATCGACTGTACAATTACTTCGTTTCCATTTCTCCTTTTTCCTGATGCCAGTCTATTGGTTTGCGTTAGGCCAGGTAGTAAACAAAAGCTGGAGTCATGCTATTCTCATCTTTGTAATCCTGCATTTGCTGGTATATCCGGCCAGCAATGGCTATAACAGTTATATGGATCGGGATGAAGGCAGTATTGGAGGTCTGAGGAAGCCGCTCCAACCCACCCGGCAACTTTTTTACGTGAGCCTACTGATGGATTTATTTGCGTTCGGGCTGAGTTTATTTATCGATATTTATTTCTCGGCAGGCATTTTGTGTTACATACTTGCTTCAAGGGCTTACAGTTACAGGGGTATTCGTTTGAAAAAACATCCAATCATTGGATACTTGACTGTCGTATGTTTTCAAGGAGCGGTGGTTTTCTTTATTGTATTTCATGGCAGCCATCAACATGAAACTGCGCAAATACCACTTACAGCCATGATCGGTAGTTCTTTATTGATTGGTGGATTTTATCCATTGACCCAGATCTACCAGCACCAGGCGGATAAACAGGAAGGTGTGAAAACCATCAGCTATTTGTTGGGCTATAGAGGCACTTTCATATTTACTGCGGTTGTGTATTGTATGGCATTTGTGACCTTGGGCTTCTATTTTTTTTCGTCCATGGAGGCAAAAGAATTTATGGTTCTGGCAACCTGTATGATGCCTGTTCTCGTATATTTCTTTACGTGGGGAGCAAAAGTTTGGAAAAATAATGGTTTCGCCAACTTTGCGAATACTATGCGGATGAATATATTGGCTTCATTTTGCACAAATATCGGATTCATCATCATTCTATTTATGAATAAAATTACCCCCTGAAGTCATCATCCGTATTGCTGATAGTTTATTAATTTTAATAAAGCAAATTCATATTGAGTAAGATTATTTCTATTGGTACCAGCGTACCGGCGTTCAAACATGAACAGGGCGACATTCTTCGGTTCATGCAAAATGTCTTTGCGATGGACGAAGCAGAGAAACGGAAATTAAGGTTTCTTTACAGCCAAAGCGGAATAAAAACCCGCTATTCTGTTATCAGTGATTATAGCAGAAATATCAGCGAGTGGAAATTTTATCCTCATTCTGAAAGTTTGGAGCCTTCGCCCTCTCTTGAACAAAGAATGTTCTGGTATAATAAATTTGCGGCCCCTCTTTCTGTTGACGCGATCAGGACATGTATTGGCAATAAAATTCATCCGGGAGAGGTAACCCATCTTATTACAGTTAGTTGTACTGGGATGAGTGCACCGGGTCTAGATCTGCAGATAATGGAACTTATGGATCTGCCTAAAAACATTTTCCGGACTTCAGTAAATTTTATGGGCTGCTATGCTGCTATTCACGCTTTAAGGCTTGCCGATGCCATTTGCCATACTGAAATCCAAGCCAATGTGCTGATCGTGTGCACAGAGTTGTGCACACTGCATTTTCAGAGGGAAGCGACAAGAGACAATATCGCCTCCAGTTTATTATTTTCTGATGGGTCAGCTGCAGCGCTGATCACGACAGATGATAATGCATACAGGGGAATCCATCTAGCTGGTTTTTATTCAGAGGTGCTTCCAAAAGGGAAAAAGGACATGGCATGGGAATTATCATCAACTGGTTTTCTCATGACCCTCAGCAGTTATATTCCTGATCTCATAGAAGAAGATTTTGAAAGGCTTGTCAAACACGCCCTAGAAAAGAATGGGGTGAAACAAAGCGATATCACTCATTGGTGCATTCATCCAGGAGGAAAAAAAATATTGGATGCTGTTTACAAAAGCCTCCATTTCAGCAATGGGCACCTCGAAACCGGTTATGAAGTACTGAAGGACTTCGGTAATATGTCCTCCCCGACGATCTTATTTGTACTTGAAAAAATCATGGCTGGATTGGATTATGGTCAAACCAATCATATTTTTGGCGCTGCCTTTGGCCCTGGCCTCACTATGGAGACCTTTGTTGCAACCACCTGAATCCCTTATTCAATTTTATCCTGTAAGTTTGGCGAATTCTTATCAAAACAACGGCATAAACTTTCATAATGGATCTTTCTGCACGTTCTTATCAAAAAGAGTGGCTGGATCGCGACGATATCCCTTTTGACGCCATTGAAAGGAATATGCATGAATTGGACCTGATCAATACATGGTTGGGGGGACATCGAATTACGCTTTTGGGTTTAAAGGAATTTATTACAGATAAGAAAAAAATCACCATTTGCGAGATCGGATGCGGAGGGGGCGACAACCTGGTCGCCATTAGTAAATGGTGCAAAAAAAAGAATATCGAAGTGGCGTTTGTAGGGATTGATATCAACCCGCATTGCATCGCGGTCGCAAAATCGAGATTTTCGGATTCAAATTCTAGATTCATTACCTCAGATTACCGATCTGTCCAATTTGAAAATGAAATGTGTGACGTAGTTTTCTCTTCATTGTTTTGTCATCATTTCGAAAATGAAGATTTGATCAGCATGCTTCGTTGGATGGGAAAAAATTCAAGGTTAGGCTTTTTTATCAACGACCTTCACCGCCATATTATGGCCTATCATTCGATCGCCATCCTCACCAAGTGTTTTTCAAAATCCAGAATGGTAATACATGATGCCCCCATTTCGGTATCACGTGGATTTATTCGTAATGAGTGGATAGCTTTGCTTGAAAAAGCCAATATTAACGAATACGCCGTTACATGGAAATGGGCCTTTCGATGGCTAATCCTGGTTAAAAATCCCGCATGAATGAAGAAAAATCATATGATATCGCCGTCATCGGTGGGGGCCTTGCAGGTTTATCTCTTTCAATTCAGTCAGCAAAAGCAGGTTACCACGTAGCCCTTTTTGAAAAAGAAAAATATCCTTTCCATAAGGTATGCGGAGAGTATATAAGTCTTGAAAGCTGGAATTTCCTTGAGGAATTGGGCGTTCCGTTGAGCGACTGGAATCTTCCAATCATCAAGCGCTTATTGATTTCTTCACCTAACGGGAAATATATTGAAAATGATCTCCCATTGGGAGGGTTTGGAATAAGCCGGTATAAGCTGGATGCCGCCCTCGCAGAAATTGCCCGATCAGCAGGTGTGCATGTATTCGAACAAACAAAAGTAAATGAAGTTTCATTTGACAGAAACCTAAGCCGCTTGCAGCTTTCCACTTTTTCATGTACAGCCAAAATAGTTTGTGGCAGTTTCGGTAAACGCAGCAATCTTGATATCAAGTGGAAACGGGGATTCATTCAGCAAATGAACAATAGCCTAAATAATTATATGGGCGTAAAATACCATATCCAAACCGACTTCCCTTGCGATCTGATTGCGCTTCATAATTTCAGCGATGGTTATTGCGGGATTTCCCAAATCGAAGAAAATAAATACTGCATCTGTTACCTCACCACATCAAAGAATATCCGGTCAAATGAAAATTCTTTGAAAAGTATGGAAAAGCATATTCTCAGGAAAAATCCATTTCTTGAAGCCATATTTTCATCCTCAACTTTCTTAATTGAGCCGCCCATAACCATATCACAAATCAGCTTTGAAAGGAAGACACAGGTAGAAGATCATGTACTATTTATTGGAGATGCTGCCGGCATGATTACGCCATTATGCGGAAATGGTATGAGCATGGCACTCCATGGGAGCAAAATTGCGTTTGAATGCATTCAACCATTTCTTGAGCAAAAGATTGACCGCTATGAAATGGAGCAGTACTACACTGACAGATGGAACTTACAATTCAGCAAAAGAATGCGGGCAGGCCGAATGATTCAACGTTTCTTTGGGAAGGAATGGCTTACCAATTTGCTGATCCGATGTCTTAAACCTTTCCCAGGCCTGCGCAGGTTCTTAATCCGTCAAACACACGGCCAGCCTTTTTAATTTCCTTTCTTGCGAGATTCTTTTATTCGAAATTTCCGGTTCAGATATTCTCCTGATATTTGTAGACGAGTTCCATTTAATTTGCTGCTGGCATGAGAAAAACCCTTTTCATTTTATTATTTCTTCACTACAATAGCTTATCGGCCCAGCAAAACGAAAGGGTGACCTTTATCGATGACCACGGGCAATCAGTCAAAGAAAAAAATGCTTCCCTGCTTTTGCAGCGACTAAAAATAAATGATACTCTTTGGCTTTTTAATTTTTATGATTTGTTTGGTCCCCTGGTGATATCTATGCAAACAAAGGATGAGGAAGGAAATATTCGGAATGGTTATTTCTCAAAGTTCATCGCTGGAATTGTTTCCAGTACCGAATTTTATGAAAATGGGGTGTTGGTACCATCTTCAAATGCCGGATTCAATATTGCAAAAAAGCGGGATACCATCGGATTTCGGCCGGTCAACCTCGCAAAAACGGATAAGGATGCCAGTTTTCAATGGGGTACTTCAGCCTGGTCAGTTTTCATTTCGCTTAACCTTAAGTATCCTGCAAGAGCCCTAAAAAATAAGGTGCAGGGAACAGTGATTGTTCGATTTACCGTAGATCAGGATGGTAAGGTCCTTTTCCCGGAAATCACTCAATCTGTGGAATATTCGATTGACCAGGAAGCCCTGCGTGTTATTAAAACAAGCCCAAAATGGACACCCGCATTTCAAAATGGGAAAAATGTAAAATCTTTCAAGAGTCAAACTATAAATTTCCGCTTGCCAAAATAGGGTGAAATGCGTTCAAGGCCATTCTGGTTGGAAGGCCTGTTGTCCATACTAAAATATTACCTTTATGGGATGGCCAATTCCATAAAGAAAACGTTGGTTCTAGGGGCATCAGATAATCCAACACGTTACAGCTACCTTGCCATCAATCGCCTCCGCGCAAGTGGGCATCCTGTCGAAGGGATTGGCAGAGAAAAAATGAGAGTAGCTGATATCGATGTGGATAGGCTAAAGAAACCTTTTCAAAACATTGACACAGTCACGATTTATCTCAATCCAGAACGTCAAAAGGAATATTACGATTACATTTTATCCTTGCATCCCAAGCGCCTTATTTTTAACCCTGGTGCAGAGAACAAGGAATTGTTTGAAATTGCCAAAGCGGCAAACATCCAGACCATGGAAGCATGTACACTCGTTTTATTAAGCACCGGGCAGTTTTAATACAATATTCCATACCAATTCCCGTTTAAATTGCGTCTATATCCCGCGTATTTGTTTTAGTTGACCGTACCCCTTAAAAACGATTGTAAAAAAATATCCAATGAATTACCGGAGAAACCTCGGGTGCTTGGCCTTTTGCATATTTTTTGTAACTCAAGTCAAGTCGCAATATACTTCAGAACTTAATCAATCGCCGAATCTTAAACCCAATTTATTCAAGCAAATCACACGAAAGAGTCAATGCAATTTCGCTGCATTGGGTCGCTTATTTTCAGAAACTGGAGTCGTAGGTGAAGCAATATCGCAGGGCTTTTTTCTTCAAGGAGAGATCATTGAAAACATCCAGCAAAACCCCAATGTTCAGAGTATAAGGATCAAGTTAACCCATTTTCCAGGAGCCATTTTTACTCTTTCACGAATTAAGTTAGAAGATGGATCCATTCGTTATAATGGACATATTATAAGCTCCGCCTATAATGATGCATTGGTTCTTTCGCTGGAAAACGGTAAATATTATTTGACAAAAACAGAATTACGCCTTCTTATAACTGAATAAGATTTCAATATAGCCATTAAACCCTAAACCCTAATCCGTACCCATGAAAACGCATTATAAAACTGAAGAAATATCGCTTGTATGAATAGTCCAAGCAAATGCATATTAACTATTGCAATGGCAATCTTTGCTTTTTCTATTCAGGCACAAGTACCAGCCCTAAGCAGCTACCCATCTTCGCGAGCAACTATTTATCTTCAATTCTATGGGCAACGTGTCGAAGGCACGATTTGGAATAGCAATGGCCCGATTGATGCAAAAGCCGCTGAACTTTCGCTATCTGAGATCAAAGAAATATTTCAACATATTGCCGAAGACTACCAGGCATTTAACCTGAATATCACCACCGATTCAAATGTATTTATCAAAGCACCCATTTTGCAAAGAATGAGAATCATTTTTAGCTCGACAAATTCCTGGTTCGGGAACACCTCAGGTGCTTCAGCCGTAGGATCATTTTCCTGGGGCGACAATACACCAGCTTGGGTTTTCTGCAATATGCTGGGTAACAATGTGAAGCTGATTGGAGATGCTGCTTCACACGAAATCGGCCATACCCTTGGCCTCCAACATCAAAGCCTTTATGATCAGGCAGGTAAAAAGATCTCAGAATACAACGGTGGAGAGGGGTGGGGCGAGAACGGATGGGCTCCCATCATGGGTGTCAGCTATTATAAAGCCCACAGCGGCTGGTTCTCCGGGTCCAGCACTCTAGGGTATGCTAATATCCAAAATGACCAGGAGATCATTGCAGGCAGTCCAAATAATTTTGGTTTCAGGATGAGTGGTGTGATATCGGATAGCGTCATCAGTACAGATTTATTGCTTACCGGTTACCAAAGAAATAGCCAACATTTTCTAAACTGGAGGCTTCCATCTACGGACAGCCTGGATCATGTTGTAATAGAATTTGCCGCAGATGGAGCTCGATTCCGGACCTTGACGATTCTAGCACCGAGTATCCGTCATTTTTCCTTTTCTCCTCCTGCAAATGGGGATCTTAACTACCGTATCAAAGCGGTATGGAGTTCTGACGAAAACGAGCAATATTCAAATACGATTAGCCTGAATGCCGCGGCAATTGTGAAACAGGTCCGCATTCTGAATAACCAGATTTCAGAATTATTTACCGTCAAAAGCGAAGGAAATTTTAATTATCAATTGTTGGAGGTTGATGGTCGGATTGTGGCAAAGGGTCAATTGCATCCAGGCATTAATCAAATCTCTGCACAGAACGCTTCAAAAGGGATATTGCTATTTCATTGGGAAGATCAAAGCGAGCAAGGAATCGAAAAGTTAATGAAACAATAACCTATACCCAATTTTGCTGATTTGCCGTTTATCGCTAATTTCGAAAAACAGAATTATTATGTTATGGCGAAAATTTAATGGCGATCCTATTGAACTCCCGATTCTTGATGCCGTTGAAATTGCTATCCGTCGCGAAACTGAAAAGGGCTACCATCTCAAAGTCTGCATTGGCACGGATTCACAAGTAAAAGGTATGGAAACTGAGTTCGCGACTGTAATTGTCTTTCTTCGTGAAGGTCACGGAGGATTTATGTTTATCCACAATGAAAAAACAAAAACACAATTCAGTATCAAAGAACGGATGTTGATTGAAGTAGCCAAAAGTATTGAGATCGCCTATGAATTGTGCAAGTTATTCAACAAGTACGATGTGGATATGGAGGTGCATGCCGATATCAATACAAACCCACATTTCAGAAGTAATGATGCATTAAAGGAGGCAATGGGTTATATCTTAGGAATGGGCTTTGCATTCAAGGCAAAACCAGAGGCTTTTGCAAGCAGCAGTTGTGCTAATAAGGTTGTAAATTAATGCTGTACACTTAGGGAGTCCAAATAATCGTTGTTCTTCTCCTCGATGAGACGCAAAATTTGTTCACGTCCAGTTTTCTTTGTCGCGCTAGTCACAAAATGCTGAGGTAAAAATTGCCAGCTTTCTTTCATTTTTCCCAAAAAAGCTTTAACGTGAGCACTAACGACCCTTTGATTTTCCTTATCTGATTTTGTGAAAACCAGGGCAAAGGGAATTTTCCATTTGTCAAGCCTGTTTACGAACTCAAGGTCCGGTTTTTGCGGGCTGTGCCGGCTATCTAAAAGAATGAAGACAAATAACAGATTCTCTCTTTTCCTGAGATAATCTTCTATCATTCTTTCCCAATTTTTTCTTTGAGATATCGAAACCTTTGCAAATCCATAGCCTGGCAAATCCACAAAATACCAGCTTTCAATTAATTTTTTCCCGCCGATGCCTGTTCTATGTATGCTGTTTATTTCAAAATGATTGATCAGTTGTGTTTTCCCAGGGGTACCCGAGGTCTTGGCTAATTTTTCAGCATGACAAAGCATATTGATTAGCGAAGATTTGCCCACATTACTCCTTCCGATAAAAGCATACTCAGGCCTGTCAGGTTTAGGGCATTTGGTATAATCCGGGCTACTAATGACATAATGGGAGGACCTTATTTCCATGATTACAGGGCTGGATGAGGGGTGCAAGTTACAAATAGCAAAGCATTATCTCTGCCGTATATTTGCAAGCCATGTCAGCTTATAATCATGATACGATTGTTCCTTTTCCAGATTCTGGTAAAGGTAAGAAGCAACAGGTAGCGGATATGTTCAACCGGATTGCCTTTTGCTATGATTTCATGAACCATTTCCTTAGTGGTGGTCTCGATCACTACTGGCGCAGGCAAACCATCAAAGAGTTGATGGATAATCCGGTGGAAATGGTATTGGATGTGGCAACAGGCACAGGAGATATGGCCATATTGATGACCAAATATCTACAGACAAAAAAGATAATGGGTATCGATATTTCCGAAGGCATGCTTGAGCTTGGCCGAAAAAAAATAGCCAAATCAGGAAGAAGCGATCAAGTGGAACTATTGAAAGGAGATAGCGAGACGATCAACTTTCCAAATGGTACTTTTGAAGCAGTCACCGTAGCTTTTGGCGTGCGGAATTTTGAGCATCTGGAAATTGGTCTGGAAGAAATGCTTAGGGTACTAAAACCAGGAGGAAAATTAGCGGTTTTAGAGTTTTCAAGACCTGGTCAAAAGGGTTTTAAAGCTATTTACCATTTGTATTTGAAACTTATAGGTTGGGGAATTGGAAGATGGGTATCCAAAAACAAAGAAGCTTACCGGTATTTGAATGATTCAGTAAGGGCTTTTCCCGAAGGAGATGATTTTCTACGTATTCTGGAAAAGGTCGGGTACGTCAATACCTCCAAAAGGACGCTTAGCATGGGAATATGCACGATTTATTGCGCAAAGAAGCTGAAAGGTTAGTCGTTTTAATGATAAATGATCGCAATTATTTTCTTTCCTGACCGTTAACTTAGCGTCCCAAACACATTATACGGATGATGCTATTTTTACGTTAGAAGAACTAAAGATTTTAAATAATTGATTAGTAGCTACTTATGATTTCAATAGCCGTCTGTTCTGCGAAAAAAAAGTCCCTGATTTTTGGTGTTTCTTTTTTGGGTTTATTAATCTGCAATGTATCCGCTTATTGCCAGAGGGATATCCTAAACCTCCCGGACCATGATGATAAATTCTACCATCTTGGTATCGCCCTTATCTATAATAATTCACATTTCCAGGTAAGTGCACATCCCGATTTTCTAAACAGCGACAGCGTGCTTTCAGTCAATCCTCTGAACACGGGTGGCTTTGGCCTTGCAGGAATGCACACGCTTAAGATCAGCCCCCACTTTGAATTCAGGGTTGTTTTTCCTCAGTTAATGTTCTCTTATAAAAATCTAAAATATACATTAGAAGATCCTTCTTCCGGGCAACAATCAGTAGTGACCAAACAGGTAGAATCCATTTTACTTGGGTTCCCGGTTCAAATCAAGTTTCTTTCCGACCGGATAAACAATTTTAGAGTGTATATGCTTGCCGGTTGCAATTATCAATATGATCTGGCCTCCAATGCGAATGCAAGAAAAGCAGAAGATCTGGTCAAACTAAAGCCCTACGATTTCAGTGTGGAGGCTGGGATTGGATTTCAGTTTTTTTTCCCGGTATTTATTCTTTCTCCTGAACTAAAGATAAGTGATGGTATCATTAATGTCCATGACCGCGATCCAAATCTGATATATTCAAGTACGATTGATAAACTCAACTCCAGGATGGTCGTATTTTCTCTGATTTTCGAGGGATAATTTCTGACAATATCCCCAAGTGCGTTCGACTTCCAAAATAATGTTAATAATGTTTTGCAAGTAAACAATGCTGGGTATCGAAAGAAAAACAAAGCTCAATAATCGTATTGCCTCCGGAAGGTGTTCATCCTTATTCCCAATGTGAGCGTGGAGGCATTCGTTGTCGAGGTAGAACCTATATTATGAACAACATAAGATCTGTACATGGCAGAGCCGAAAATGAATACATTTTCCTTCACCTGAAAGCTGGCGGAGGCTGAAAAATTGATGCACTTTGCCGGAATTCCTGATCCAATGAAAAGACCAATATCCCTGGGCCGCGTCACATAGCTTTCTAAAATATTCCCACCAAAATTTACTCCAGCTGAATCCAATCCCTGTTTATAGCATATAAGTTTTGCCTCCAGGTTCCATTTAAAAAAAGGTTGATAACGCAGAATTGTGATGAACTCTTCAAAATTAGCGCCCAATGGATGCGCCAGGGGTTGATTATAGTTGGAATAATTGGCTACGGTATCGATCGCAGAGTAGGTATAAGGTCTAACAGCATTTGCTTCCAATTGCAGATCTAAATTCTTAATGTTAAACACGTTAATGTATTTAAATCCGAGCTGGAAACCATCCTTATTCTCCCAAGAACCCTGAGAATAATGCTCAATGTCCTGAAATACAAATTCATTGAGAATTAGTTGTCCATAAAACTGAGCCGTGTGGCCCATATTGGCTTTAAAATCAAACCCAACAGTTGATTTATCTGCACTTCCGTTTTCCTGCTGAGCAGCAACCAGGAAAATAATGGGATTGAGGTAACTAAAGTCAAAATAATTTGCACGACTGAAAATGATATTATCATATAAACCTACATTCAGCCACGGAGCTACGTTTAAACTAAGATGGTGAATAACGCCATACTTATTGGGGTACTGGTAATTAATCCCGACCCCCGCCAACTGGTGCTGACTGATCAGTTCCATAAAAAGTACCTCATAATTCATTTTCCAGATGCGTGTATCAATCTTAAGAAAAAGATAAGGAGCACTGTAATCACTAAGAATTAAACTGCGATAACCATTTCCAATAAAATTTTTATCATAGCCGAACTGAATTGCAAAATATTTCCAAATACTGAAATTCATTGAACCTCTAGCATCGAAATAATCAAAAGCAGTAGTTTTAAAAGGTTTGTAAAAACCGGCCCCCGGAACGGCTGGGTATCCCGAAGCGGTTACCCGGTCTTGAAAAAAAGTTGGGCCTCGTTCCTGATTATCGGTTATAAAGCTCGAAAATCCCAAATGATTGCCAATCATTCCCCTGAACTGTAGGCCCTTTGAATTTACAAATACGTTTTCAGGATTTCCTGTTTCTTTAGATTCCTGATATTGAAAAACCGGATCGATAACCATGAAAAAATCTTTTTCATTGACTGCATAGAAATTTGGCTTAGTCTTGTATATGTCAGTCCATAAGGGATGTTTGCTTAAAAAAGGAGTTTTGTCTCCAGTTACCCATTCACTGTTATTCATCAGGAGTTCCTGCATATTGTACAGGTCCATCTTGGAAAGATGATAAAAATCATCATAAGGATAGGAACGGCTCAGGGAGTCAGCCAACTCTGCTGCCTGCACTGCAATTTTTCGACTGATTGGTTTACATGTAGCTACGTTGAGGTCTGGATTTACCTGCATGAGGATATCAAGCCTCTCCAGAAAATGATCGGATTTGTCATGAAGGGGTAAAAGTGTCGATTGCGCTTGACTTAAGGTGGGGATCAGTAAAATAAAAAAGCGTGTTAGAATGGTTTTTTTAAATTGCGTCATGTTTGCGTTTTAGCGAATTCTCAATTCAAGTTATGCAAAATTACCTGATTAAAAGTATTTCCATAGTCAATGAAGGAGCCATCGTAGAAGCTGATCTTTTGATTAAAAATAAAAGAATAGAAAAGATTGCAAAAAATATTCAACCAAAAATTTCCGTAACAGAAATAAATGCCGAAGGGAAGTATTTACTTCCGGGTGTGATCGACGATCAGGTCCATTTCCGTGAGCCGGGCTTGACCCATAAGGCGAGCATTTATACCGAGGCTAGATCGGCAGTTGCAGGTGGCACTACGTCCTTTATGGAAATGCCAAATACCATACCGCCAGCTTTTACACAGGAGTTGCTGGAAAACAAATATGACATTGCCACCAAATGCTCTCTATCCAATTTTTCATTTTATATGGGTACCTCCAACGACAATACCGAAGAGGTATTAAAAACAAATAAAAAGAAAAGGGAAGTTTGCGGTATAAAAATTTTCATGGGCTCCTCCACTGGAAATTTATTGGTAGACAATTTCCTGACACTAGATAAACTTTTCCGGGATTGCGAAATCCTTATTGCAACACATTGTGAAGATGAAAGGACAATTAAAGAAAATCTTCAGAAATTAAAACTTCAGAATAGGGAATTCACAGCTGCCGACCATCCCATCATCAGGGATGAAGAAGCTTGTTTTGAATCTTCCTTAAAGGCAATCCAATTTGCAAAAAAGTATAATAGCCGCCTCCATGTCTTCCACCTTTCCACAGAAAAAGAAATGCAGTTATTTACAAATCTGATTCCCTTGGAAGAGAAGCGAATCACGGCGGAAGTTTGCGTTCATCATCTTCACTTTACAAGTGACGACTATACCAATTTGAGTTATCTCATAAAATGCAATCCAGCAATCAAAGCCCCGAGGAACAAGGAAGCACTGTGGAAAGCATTGCTTGATGATCGTTTGGATTGTATAGCCACAGATCATGCGCCTCATTTACTTGGCGAAAAGGGGTTCCAGCGAAATTCAGAAGGTACAATGCGTCCTCTCCCTCCGCCTCAAGGAGGGGGTTTAGATGGGCAGTATCTCAGAGCCCATGCCGGATTGCCCCTCGTGCAGCACTCATTGTTATTGATGCTGCATTATGTAAAGGAAGGCAAACTTAGTCTTGAAAAAGTCGTTGAAAAAATGTGTCATTCAGTAGCGATTTGCTTCAGTGTGGCAGAGCGTGGTTTTATCCGCGAAGGATATTTTGCTGACCTAGTAATAGCTGATTTGAATGAGAGGACAACCGTGACCCGGGAGAATATCCTGTACAAATGTGGATGGAGCCCTCTTGAAGGCAGCAGTTTTCCGGCAAGCATTACCCATACCTTTGTAAATGGTCACCTGGCGTATGGAAATGGAACCTTTGATGAATCTCAATGGGGAGAAAGACTATTGTTCAGAAGATAATTTTGGTCTATGGAAATTGACAAAACCACATACGAGGATCTATCTGTTTTTAACAATGAGGAGGAGTTTTCTATTTTTAATAAACTCGACTTTACCAGGACGCTGAATGGCCGTCTTCGATTGAAGCAGTATTTTAGCCAGCCTTTCAGTGATCTATATCGCATTCAGTCTATACAAAGCATTCTTTCTCTTTTTTTGAAAAATTCCTCCCGTTGGCCGTTATCTGTAACTAACGGGACTATTATGGTAATGGAAAAGTTTTACGAAACGCCTATTGACGAAATTCCGGATAACTATCTTTCAAGTGCGTGGATGTACAGAATATTCCATGAGCCTTCCCTATCCATGATCAGATATTCCCTTGAACATTTCGCAGATTTTGTACGGGATATGAGTCAAATTGTAGATTTATTTGATACCCCGGAATCCCCTCACCTGCTCCGGACGTTTTTGCAAAGAGCCAAAAAACTTCTGGATTACGAAGAAATTCATTCGCTTAGGGATAGAACCCCAAAATTGAAATTTTCGGTCACCCAGACTGTTTATTACGGGGGCTTTATGAAAAGAAGATTTAAAGATGCCGCATTTGAACTATTCGATATATATGGACGCCTGGATGCCTGGTTTTCTATGGCGAACGCTATCGAGAAATTCCAACTATCCTTTCCCGAGTTTTTAGACCAACCGCGGCCGAACATTGAGGCCCATTCCTTGTATCATATCCTTCTTAATCATCCGGTAGCCTATAACGTCCAACTAAACGAACAATGCAATTTTCTCTTTCTTACGGGTGCGAATATGGCAGGCAAAAGCACATTCATAAAAGCAGTCGGAACTTCTGTATTTTTGGCACATTTGGGCATGGGGGTACCCGCTAAACAAATGAGGCTAACTCTATTCGATGGCATTCTCAGTAATATCAATGTTGTCGATAATATTGCTAAAGGAGAGAGCTTCTTTTTTAACGAAGTGCAACGAATTAAGAACACTATAATAAAAATCAATAATAATCGAAAATGGCTGGTATTAATTGATGAGCTTTTTAAAGGCACCAATATGGAGGACGCAATGAAATGCTCAATTGCCGTAATCAAAGGGCTGATCAAAATAAAGGGTTCGATATTCATACTTTCAACCCATCTATATGAGATTGGCGAGGAGCTCAGACCGTTTCCTAATATTTCTTTCAAATTCTTTGAGACTTCTGTGGAAAATGACCAGCTTAGTTTCAGCTACCAATTAAAAGAAGGAATCAGCAATGACAAATTGGGTTATGTGATTTTGAAACGGGAAAAAGTGGTTGAAATGCTGGAACAATTGTAATTTGAAGACTAGATTTACACCACTTAATCGCCATGACTATATGAATAAAACATTCCTGCTAACCATCGGTCTAATCCTACTTTTTGCTATAGAAATTTTAAGGGTTTATTTCATAATGCCTTTCCCCGGAAGTCAACATAACGATACAATCAGACTGGCTTTTTTCCTGGACAAAAATATTAATTGGCTTAGATTAATAGGGTGGATAATTACATTACCCCCCCTCCTTTTTTTCCTGTTCAACAGCCGATTATTCAAAAAGGTCGGATTGCTGATGGTACTTATTCTCTATGGCGTCGTTTTCTATATGTTTAATTTCAAGTTTCTGGCAGATAAAATGTTCTACCCACCTACTCATAAATTTCTGGCAGTTGTTAATTACAGTAAGATTGATACCAATCAACTTATCATTGGTGCATCGGTCAATGGCCAGGCATCTGCTTATCCTGTACAGATAATAGGTTATCATCATCAGGTTCAGGATACGATCGGTGGCCAGCCTGTGTTAGTTACCTATTGTACGGTTTGCAGAACCGGTAGGATTTTTAGCCCTTACGTAAAAGGAAAATTCCAGCATTTCCGTCTAGTTGGTATGGATCATTTCAATGCGATGTTTGAAGATGAGGCTACCGGGAGCTGGTGGAGACAGGTCACAGGAGAAGCAATTGCCGGACCTCTAAAGGGTAATTCTCTGACGGAAATTCCATCAGCGCAAATGCGTCTTGGTTCATGGATTCGAGATCATCCAGAAACCCGTATTCTTCAACCAGACACCCTATTTAATAAGCAATATGCTAATCTACAGGGCTATGATTCAGGCACCCTGAAAAGCAGTCTCGAAAAAAGAGATAGCAGTTCCTGGAGATTTAAATCCTGGGTTGTCGGTTTATCCTATAATGGCATGTCCAAAGCATATGATTGGAATGAGCTAGTTATCGATAAGGTTATCAATGATTCCATTGGACTTTTTCCTGTGGTGTTACTTTTGGAAAATGACGGCCTGAGTTTTCACGCATGGTCCAGAACAGAACAGGGCCAGGTTTTGGCGTTTGAGTGGAACAAAGACAAACAGCAGTTGGAGGATAAAAATACCCATTCCATATGGGACTGGACAGGAGTTTGCAAAGAGGGTCCTTTAAAAGGTTTACTGGTAGCTCAAGTGCCGGCCTACCAAGAATTCTGGCATTCCTGGCAAAGTTTTCACCCCGAGACATTAAAATATCATTAGTCCATTTACTTTCATATTACCCTATTCAGAAATATTAACTTTATTCCATGAAGAAGTATTTTTCTGCAATCATTTGCATGTTCATTTTTTTCTACGCCAGATCCCAAACAACCAGGCCCAGCTTTGATGTCCTTCACTATGCTTTTTCCATCAACCTAAATGACGATAATGATAGCATCAAAGGAAACTCGGTGGTAGAATTGCAGATGATAAAAGATACAGATTGGATCAGCTTGGAACTGACATCTCGAAATGCAAAAGGCAAAGGAATGGAAGTAATTGACGTCAAGGAAAATGATTTGCCTTTGCACTTTTCCCACATAAAGGATATATTAAATATACAATTGCCTGAAAAAACAAATATTGGGGATCTGAAAAAGATTAGCATTCGCTATCAGGGCATTCCTGCTGATGGGCTGATCATATCTAGGAATAAATACGGGCACCGAACTTTTTTTGGCGACAATTGGCCTAATCGCGCACACAACTGGTTACCCTGCGCCGATTATCCCTCTGATAAGGCCGCCGTTGATTTCATTGTCATCGCTCCGGATCACTATCAGGTTATCAGCAATGGAATAAAGATTGAAGAAAGCAATATGGCAAACCATCTCAAGTTGACACACTATCAGGAAATAGTTCCTATCCCTACAAAAGTCATGGTTATAGGAGTTGCTGATTTCGCGGTAAACTATTCGGGAAGCGTCGATTGTATTCCGGTCTATAGTTGGGTTTACCCAGAAGAAAAGGAAAAGGGGTTTTATGATTATTCCCTGGCCAAAGACATTCTTCCATTCTTTATAAAACGTGTAGGTCCATTTGCCTACCTTAAATTGGCTAATGTACAATCCAAAACGACTTTTGGCGGTATGGAAAATGCCAGCGCTATCTTTTATTATGAGAATTCTGTAAAAGGCGACAGGAAGATTGAGGCTTTATTGGCCCATGAAATCGCTCATCAGTGGTTTGGGAATTCGGCCACAGAAACAGGTTGGCAACATATTTGGTTGAGTGAAGGGTTTGCTACATATATGACCCATCTATATATGGAGAATAAATACGGTCTGGATAGTTTGGTCAAGCGTTTAAAAACAGACCGTGATGAAGTTATCGCGTTTTCTAAACTGAATAATCAGCCTGTCATAGACACTTCCGTCACTGAAAATTTTATTCAGTTGTTAAATGCCAACAGCTATCAAAAAGGCGGCTGGGTACTTCACATGCTCCGTCGAAAGTTGGGAGATACTATATTTTGGCAGGGCATCCGGAAATATTACGCTGAATTCGCTGGAAGAAATGCCAGCACGAACGATTTCAGGATCGCAATGGAACAGGTTAGCGGGCAAAATCTCAATCCCTTTTTTAAACAATGGCTTTACAGACCTGGGCAGCCAGAGTTGAGTATAGAATGGCACTATAGCCCTGCCTCAAAAGAGGTAGACATTAAAGTCGACCAGGAACAGAAATACCTCTATGAGTTTCCTTTGAAAATAATGGTCATCACAAAAACAGATAGCCCTACTAAAACAGTTGTAATCAAGGAAAAATTAACCGCTTTAAAGATTCCAGTTTCCGAAAAACCTTTACGGATTCAACTCGACCCAGATGTAGATCTACTGTTTAATCCCGTCTCCAAGGAATTGATCTCTCCAATGACCAAATAACTTTACTATCTAATTAACAATCGACATGGCACTAAAGATTCTTGTAACGGGGGGAGCAGGTTTTATCGGAGCCAATCTTTGCGAAAAGCTGATAGAGTATCCTGAAACTGAATTAGTAAGGGTGTTTGACAATTTGGAAACAGGGTCGATGGATAATTTAACCTCGATTTCCCAAAACAAAAAATTTGAATTTATTAAAGGGGATACGCGTGATTTTATTAGTTGTTCTGAAGTTTCAAAAGGCATTAATATCGTTTTCCACCAGGCGGCACTTGGATCTGTTCCGAGGTCCATTGAGGATCCCATCAAAACCAATGATTTCAATATTACGGGAACACTCAATATGTTTTATGCAGCTAAAGAAAATCATGTTAAAAAAATAGTCTTCGCTTCATCGTCATCCACTTATGGCAGCAATTCCGAGCTTCCAAAATTAGAAGAGCGTATTGGAGAACCATTATCACCCTATGCAATCACAAAAATCGTAGGAGAGTTATACGCCAAAGTTTTTTCTAATTTATATGATTTCCATTATATGGGCTTCCGGTATTTCAATGTGTTTGGGCCCAAGCAAAGTCCAAAAGGGGTATATGCTGCAGTGATCCCCCTTTTCTTTAAAGAGATGATTCAGGGCAGGTCTCCCATAATAAATGGAAATGGCGAACAGAGCAGGGATTATACCTTTGTAGATAATATTTCAAATATTAATGCCAGCGCATTATTTAATGAAAATCCTGAGAGCTGGAATCAAATCTACAACGCAGCTTGCGGACAAAAGACTTCATTAAACGACTTGTACCATCTGGTTGCAAATCTGGTAGGCTATTCAGGGCAACCTGTTTATGGCCCTCAAAGAATAGGAGAAATTCAGGACAGCCTTGCAGACATATCAAAAGCAAAACGGTTGCTCGGCTATTTTCCAGAATACTCCATTGAGACTGGCCTAAAGCGCACTTTTTCCTGGTATGAAAGAAATCAAGCTTTTTTACTTAGTTGAATTTCATCATTCTTCTCAATGAGAATCAGGCCGGAGAAAAAAAGGAAAAAAACCAGACCCTTCTGCGTTTCAAACATACATTCCGTAAAATTGGCACAGATAAATAATACGGATAATAATATGCCCAAAAAGGTTCCCCGCTTGATGGTAATGAAAAAAAACCTGAAGATGAAAAGCAAAAGGGGCAAAAGGCCAATCAATCCATAACAGGCCCATGTATACAAATATTGGTTGTGGGTATTATAATTTTTTTCGACTCCATCGGTAAAACCAGCCTCTGCATATCGCTTGCGCAATGCATCTTGGGTCACAAAATGTCCGCGCCCCAACAAGAAATGTTCCTCCCGGATCAATTCCCATGTAGATTCCCACAACACCCCCCTCACCGCTAAGCCATTGTTATTATCTTCCACACCGCCGTACCTTTTGATCTGGGTATACTCGATTCTTGTCTTCGCATATGGGATTTTGCTAAGAAGAACCGGAATTGAAAGACATACCAACAAAATAGCCAATAGACCAAGTTTTAATTTTCGAAAACGAATATATGAAAACACAAAAACTGCAAGACCCGAAAATCCAAGTAGAAAAATGAACATTTTAGAAGAAAGAAGGATAATGAAAAAAGTCAGGTAGAAAATGGTTAGCCATGCCAAGATCTGTGACAACCGTGATGCCTGTTTAAGAAAAAAATAATACAGTAATATTAAAAGGCTAAAAAGACAAAACATCGAATAATAAATAGCATTGATTCCAATATGCTGGCTAAGGTGATGGTAAAAAAAAAGATTGATATAATGCTCATTTGCCTTATAATCGATGTAGGCTTCAAAAAGACAATATAGCGACCCTGCTATGTTGGAGAACACAAACGAAATCATTATTCTTTTGAGCGTACCCTCCGGAAGCTTTCTCATCGAGCCCAATATGACTGGTAGGGCAATCAAAGATGCATTGGTCTCCAGGATGACCGATGTTTTTCTGGAGCCCCTATCTAGAAAATAAAATACTGCCACACAAAGAAAATAAAAGCCTGGGAGAACCCATGAGAGCAGGTCAGAAGAAAGATGGCTTACTTTTTCATGAATGCTATTACTGAATATAGCCAAGACGCAAAAGGCAACTATAGAATAATTGTTCCAAATATTATGGAATGGCAAAGTTATTGCCACTAAGATCAAACTGATCTCCAAAAGTCTTGTCTTTGCTACTTCATACCTCGTTAAGGGATTCATGCCAGCAAATTAAATTGGGCCCGCGATTTTATTCACCAAAAACTTCGATCTGCCGCTGATCACGGACAAATATCGCGCTAAAGCCATACATTGTGATACCAAACTAATTCGGATAACGCATTCTTCAGATGAAAAAGTTGGCAAGCCTTAATCTTATCAGGCAGAACACCAATATTCCCTTATTGATTTTCTTAATTTTCTTTCTGAATGTAAAATTGGTCGTGAAAATATTCGCGCTTCTTTTCATCATGCTCTATTATCGGAACATGAAATGGGGCTTATCATGGAAAAATTCCCGATTACCTGTTTTTTATATCCTCATTATTCTTCTTGAATTTATTAAATACTTATTATTCACTCAGAATTTCAGTCTCAACTATGGCTTGGTTTTTTGTATTGGGATATCTCAATGGGCATTTTGCTTTTTTGCAATCCATCACCTGAAATTAGCTATAGATAGTGAACTTCCCTCGACCATAAATAACACGATCCGTGTTTTTTATCTTCTCAATTTTATTGTATCCTTGTTCTTCCTTACAATACTCATTTTTCACCCCGCATGGCTAACCTACTGGGGGCAAGGAAAAGATATCAGTTTTAGTCACCCATCAGCAGGTGATGCTATCATCGGTATCAGCTTCGATTCCTCGACCTTAAATGCGACTATTAATTGTTTGGGGTTAATCTATTTTTTATATAAAAAGGATTACACATTCTGCCTTATTTGTTTGGTAATCATTGGAATTTGCACAAGCAATGTCAGTTTCATCTTCATTATGGTGACTATGTTGATAATGATTGGAACTGTTCGCTCAAATCAATTACGGGTAATTACCCTTTTGGCTGCCTCTGCCCTTGTTTTTTTTTACCTTTCCATATCAGCTGCCAACAGATTATATATTCATGATTATTTTGCACAGTTGTATATTGATAACAAATATCCCTCTCTTGCGGAAAATGAAAAAGCAATTCTACCAAAGCCAGATACCATTTCCAAGCATGCACTTATTCAGAAAAGTGAGCTTCCGCCGGTAAAGATTCCTAAGGAAAATACCCTGGCTGGCACCCTGGCAGATTCATCAAAAAAAAGCAAATCCCCTATTCAAGTTCTTGGCAATAGGGATCGAATAATAAAATCTCCGCATACACCTGCTGGGAAAGTTGATACTGTTTTCCCAGCCGCTAATCTCGAGAATACAGATCCCCAGACCAGAAAAGATAGTATAAAAGCGAAAAGGACGGAATTCATCATAAATGCAAAAAGAAGAAGTGATTCTATTCACAATATCTACTCGATAAACAAAAGCAAACTAAAAAAGGCAATTGATCAATTGTTCACTTTGAATGATCATTCCAAGATCATAAGTAGCCCAGGTGATTCCACACATTACCTGATGATCTCAAGACAAGACTATGACAGCAAACCAGGTAAGCTCATATCGTTTTTCCAAACCTATGCGTACCTAAAAACAAATGCGAGACATTTATTTTTTGGAGCTGGAATAGGGAATTTCTCTTCTAAACTTGCTTTTCGTGCATCCGGCGTAGGTATTCTTGGTTCCTATCCAAAAAAATATATTTATACTGCCCCCGATTTCAGGTATAACCATCTCAACACTTTTGAGTATTACATACACGAGTCCGCCGGGCGTCATTCAGTTTTAAATTTCCCATTTTCAGTCTTTAATCAGTTATTTGGTGAGTATGGGTTGATAGGCATGGCTTTATTTATCATTTTTTATCTGGGTTATTTCATTTCTAGGTTTCGGCGCCTCACTTATGGACGGTATATGCTGTTTATCCTTCTCGGCTTTTTCCTCATGGAATATTGGTTTGAGTTTCTCTCTTTAGTTGTTATATTTGAATTGTTCCTGTTGCTTAATATTAAAGAAGGAACGAAGAAAGAAATTGTGTAGCACTTCTTAACAGGATTTATTGAATTTAGATATAGCCATTTTGTAATCTTTCGACCTATATCCCCCACAAACAATCAAAATGGATGTTATGATTGATACTATTAAACCTGCTTTTGTTCCAATGTTGACTATAAGCCACGGAACCATGAGCCTCGAATTTTACAAAACCGCGTTTGGCGCCAAAGAGACGAAGAAGTATACAAACGAAGATGGTAGTATCCACGTTTCAGAAATGAATATCGACGGTGCTATGTTTCATTTCCACGAACAAGGAGCCAACGGGGAAACATTTAGTCCTGAAAAATATGGAGGTGTTACCACAACCATCGGACTCATGGTAGCTGACGCAGATGCTCTAATGGACCGAGCAGTAGCGGCAGGCGCCATAATATCATCCCCGATGCAAAGTTATGATTATGGCTATAGGCAAGGCACCATTATTGACCCATTGGGCCATCAATGGCTTATTGAAATGATTATTTAAGAGACAAAGGGATGAGCTCTATTCTATTAAATTCATGAACATTTCCGTCTCCTCCAAGGGAATTTCTTTTGAATTTTAATATGTTTAAATGACCACCAACAGTGATTACATTTTTGCGAATCGATCATGTTCAAATTTGCATACCGAAAGGAAAAGAAAAGGAGGCAGCACAATTTTGTAGGGAAATCATTGGATTAGAAGAAATTCCAAAACCGGAAGAACTCTTGGCAAATGGTGGACTATGGTTCCAACTAGCAGATATCCAACTTCATATCGGAACTGAAAATCAGATCAATCACTCAAAGCGGCACCCCGAATTCGAAGTATCCAATTTATCGGCTGCGCAGGAATATTTAGAAAAACATGGCGTAAGAATTAAAAAGGAAACCCAGATTCCTGCACAGATGCGTTTTTCCTTTATTGACCCATTTGATAATAGGATTGAATTGCTCCAGAAAATATAATCAACCCGCAATTTTTAGGCAAGGAGAGTGTCATGAACCTTAATTTTTTGATTGGATTAAGATTTATCAATGCAATGTCTCCATTGATCTATCAAGGCCATCCTGTCAAATGCAGTCACCCGGACGTAGCCATTTTGGATAATCTTATTTTTCAAGTCTTCTTTATTGATAAAAATCGCTATTGCATTCATCCATGCATCAATGATATTTGCAGTAACGGAAGTATGCATGTCAGCAGACTTCAACGGGGGGCAAAGTATGCCAAACTCCGTTAATTCCATTCCAGTAATTTGCTGCTTAAGGTCAGAACCAGGGGCTAATATTTCTCTTGGTCCCGCAGCACAATCGGCCACGATAATTGGCAAACCAGATTGCATTGCTTCCAATAATGTATTTGGAAAACCCTCAAAAACAGAAGGGAATAAGAGCATCCTACTTTGTCGCATAAAACGAAATGGGTTCGCCTGGAAACCAAGAAGATAGACCTCATATTCCAAGGAAGGTTCAACTCGAATTGAACTATCGTACAACCTTAATCCCAATTTTTTGGCCAACAAAATAAAATGTGATTTGAACAATCCTTCAGTTTCGAAACCTCCAATTATGACCATTTTCCATTCAGGATGCTTTATCCTAATTTTTACCATCATTTCTAAAAGGAGCCATTGTCCTTTGGCCGGGGTCAATCTTCCAACATTGAGCATTATCGGCTGCTCAAATAATTTGCGGAGAAAAGGGTCTTCAATGTTTTCTTTTGACAGTTCATCCACCTTTTCCTTATCTATATAATTATAGATGACTTTTAATTTTTGAGCCGATATTTTGAATTGATCAACCAAGTCCTGAGCGGATAGCTTTGAAGGAGCAACGATTATATCAGCCTTATTGTACAAGTATTTAACAAGCCTGCTCAAAATGCCAGCATTTGGAGCATCTACAATCTGCTTAGACAATAATGTCCTGACACTCAGTATTGTTATTACTTTTCCCTTGGTAAGTACATTAATGATATTTGCCTGTTCAGCAAAACTTATGGCTACATTAATTCGATGACGCTTCTTTATTTTTTTTAATTTATAGACAAGTAACAATAATCTGATTGCCCTCGCAAATAGGTTATTATTTTCAATATTATTTGAAAAGGGAAGCTTAATGTGAATAAGCTCTCCTTTATATGGATATGTTTGAGCTGAATTATCAAAAACTGCGATTTTTATATTATACCTTTCTCCCAAATCCATGCTTAGATTCGACACGACTCTTTCTGCGCCGCCGCCATACAAACGAAATAAAAAAAACAAAACATTCTCCATTTGCCGAAATATGTTTGGAAATTAGGTCATAAGACTCTTGTAAAGCGATACGTATTGAGTACAAATAATATCCATATTGAATTCTTCAATAATTTTCCTTCTTCCTAATCTTCCCATCAGAGCTGCTTCATCCGGATTTGATATCATGTAATTAATTGCAGTCGCAAGGGCGTCAATATCTTTTGGGGGGACCAATAGTCCATTACTTCCATGATCAATTAGTTCGCGGCTGCCTGAAATGTCAGTAGCCACGCAAGGCAGTCCATGCAACATGGCTTCCATCAAGGCATTGGACATACCTTCTCTTCTCGACGGCAAGACAAAAATGCTGGATTTCCTATAATAATGCTCTAATTGAGATAGCTTACCCAAAAAATGAACCGATTGTTCTAATCCGAGTTTCTTAGTAAAATGGATAAATGAAGCCAAATTTCCATCACCTATGATGTTCAATTCCGCATTTGGATGTTTTCTGCCAACAATACACCAGGCTTTTAATAGAATGTCAATTCCCTTAGCTGGTTGCTGGTAGAGATTGCCGACAAAAAGGACAGTCGGAAACCTTATTTGTTGAAACGTCTGATCGGATTCATTAGTAACTTCTATTCCATTGGAAATACGAAAGATCTTACTCAATGGGACTCCTGCAACCTTCAGATTATCTTCAATCGCCTTGGTCATTGCTACAAACGTGCACCTCTTAATGACCATTTTTTGGAGTCGATGGCCTCCCGGAAATCGTCGGATACTCATTAACCCATTCATGGTAGAATCTTTTACGACAACTGGTTTACTTAAAATCTTTCCGAGTCGAGAAGCTACAATAACCGACCATTCCATGGTATGGGCATGAATAATATCAAAAGACCTTCGTCTGGGCCAAAGAAATAAAAGACTATTCAGGAAAAACAAATGGTAAAAAACAAGTGATGGCCAACTTATTTTACTAGTAATCTGGTCAGTCAATTCGAGACGGTCATCGTATTCGATTTTATGCGATAGAGGGTCTTGCTTTTTTTTCAATTTGGAAAAAAAAGCAAACAGTCGATTTGGAAATGAAAATAAACGCTGTATGTAAATACCATTCAAAATTGCCTCCCCCTTTTGATCGACCCTTCCTGGGGTAAGGAAATTCACCGTAATATTTCTTTTTTCAAGTGCAGCGGCCAAACGCAAAGCCTGCACTTCTGCACCCCCAGCCGGCATGGGTGGAAGAGACGCTGCGATCATAATGATCTTCATTTTATGTATTTTCCTGAATTTGGTTACTCATCGTTTAAAGAGTCGGTATAACTCACTCAAGCCAATACTATTATATCCATTCCGTATGCAAAAACTAAAAAATTCTCTTAAATGGTTAAAATAAAGAACACATTCAGATTCAGTTTTTGTATAGGGGCTCAACCCTGGAAGCGTTTCTACATTGTGAAACATCATATTCAACACAATCGACCCGCTTTTTTCATATTTGGCACAAAATTGACCAGCAATTTTTGTCATTTCCTCTGCTGACGAATAATATGGTCTCAGCCAAAGAGGTTTGTATTTGCGCAATTCATGACGAAGGCCCCCTAACCCAACAATAAGTTCTTTAACCACATTTCTTTTAAATAGACCTACCGAAATGGGCACCTCTAACAACTTTCCTTCCGTATCTTCCAATGTAATGTCATTTTCATTAATCCAATAAGGTTGTTCCGGCGCATTCCTAAAATCCAAAGGTTTCTCCATGCTTTTATCCTCCCAGCAAAGATGCGGTGTTATGCTCGTGTCAATCAAGTACCCTAGCCTTGCAAGACTTTGAATGGTATTGGGTCCTGCACCATATCGACCAGCACGAAAAGTCACCGGTCTGTATCTGAATTTCTCCTCAAAAAGGTTCGTGATGTTTTTAATTTTCTCCGATTCTATTTCAGGTGGATAATAACAACAATTGGCCTCTCCTCTTTTCCCAGCATAATCAAAATACTTCTTTGCGGGTTCAATAAATTCAGGATGTAAATGCGCGCCCAGTTCGTATTTTCCAGGAAGGGAGCTCAATATATCTACGCTTGCTGTGTCCTCCAGTACGACATTGTTAATTAAATAGGTTGGTACAATTTGCCATTCCATGAATAAAGGCTGTAAGCGTTTTTTAACGCCAATGCGGACCCCTTTGAAATCCAATGGATTGCTGTATTGCCAATTTATAGAGGCATCCGGTTCTACATCGATTGTGACTACTAAATATTTTCCCATAGGATTTGTTAAAGAGGAATAATTTTCTTGAACTTCTCACCCCAAAGGGCCAGATTAAACAAATACCATACAGGTTTACAATAAGACTTGTCGCCATCATAATACGCTTTGACCATATTCAAATAAACTTTTTCATCCAAACCCAAGAAGACGAGGTTTTCTTTCGTAACCAAATTATATACTTTGTCCTTCCAACCAAAACGCAACCACTTGTCCAGGGGAAAATTAAACCCTTTCTTGTTTCGATGAACGTTATAATGCGGGGCAAGCTGTTGCAAAAGTTTTTTCAAGGCAGCCTTATGCCTGAATTGGTTATTTGATTTTTTTGAAAATGGCATAGCAAGTGCATAATCCACTACCAAATTGTCCAGGTAAGGTACTCTTACTTCCAGGCTAGCGGCCATACTTGCTCTGTCCACTTTGTAGAGCATAGCATCTGGTAAATAGGTTTTGATATCCATCCAAGCTGTAAGATCAGTAGTGTTTTTAAAGTTTTCATTTCCCCGGATAGCCCAAATATGTTTTTCCCAGATAGGGTCTTTCATTAATGGATACAATACTGGGTCTAGAAAAAGAGAAAAGTGGCGGTAAAGGGGATTTGGCTCTAGCTCAAGGGCGACCTTTGCTTTTCTTTGTTTACCTGGAAGATAATGCCTCAGGATAAATGGAAGTCTAATAGGATTCGATCTTCTGTCAAGAATGTGTAAATGAGGATTTTGCCAGGAATCATATCTTTTGTAACCCCAAAAAAGTTCATCAGCGCCATCACCCGAAATTGCAACGGAGACATGATCCCTCGCTTTGCGTGAAATTGCCAAGTTCAATAAGGCGGTTTCATCTCCGAATGGTTCATCGAAAAAGTCGTATAAATGATCCAGAAGGGTCCCAATCGTTTCAATTCCTAAGGTAAGCGTATGACTAATCAGTGCCGGGTTATTAAAGCTCTTAATAAAATTCAATGCATCCTTACTCTCGTCCGATTTGGTATTTTCCGAAAAAGCGACCGTAAATAGGTCAAAACTTCTTGATTTGCTAAAATATTTATTGATTAGTGCGACCAATAAGGAGGAGTCCACACCTGAGCTAAGAAATAGCCCAAGGGGTACATCGGCAAGAAGTTGTCTGGACAGACTGTCTTTCAGTACTTCTTCCAAATCAGCATCGATAAAACTAGTAGTCCTCGATTCTCCGACTGTATAGGCATCCCAAAAGCTTCTGCACTTTATAATCTGCCTTAGTTTTATTTCATCCATCGATCCAGTAATATAATGTCCTGGGGGCAGTTTAAATACACCTTTAACCATAGTATAGGGGGTCGGAATGAATTGCATCCATAAATACATCGGACCGGCTGAAGGCTCGATTTCCGCCTTACTTCCCGACAAGCGCAAGATCGAATCCATTTCAGATCCAAATACAAGGCTCTTATTTTGTTGACTGTAATACAAAGGCTTAATCCCCATTCTATCCCGGGCAAGTAAAAACTTCTTCTCTGTCCTATCCATCCAAAAAAAAGCAAACATGCCGTTTACCATCTCAAGTGCTTTAATCCCCCATTCTTGCAATGCATAAAAAAGTACTTCCGTATCCGAGGTGGTTCGAAATAGGTATCCTTTGGATTGTAAAATGACTAGGAGCTTCCTGAAATTGTAAATTTCTCCGTTAAACAATAATGTATATCGGTTATTTTCAAAAGGTTGATTTGATCGCTTGTCCAAATCCATGATGGCAAGCCGGTTAAAAAACATCATGTTAACACCAGAATGATCAGGCTGCAGATCCTGATTATAAAATCTGATTGAAGTATTGTCAGGACCTCTAAAAAAAACCTTACCGGCAATATCAGTGGCTTGCTCTAAGCTAATATTCTTAGGTGCATTGATGATTCCTCCAAAACCGCACATCTTGATTTGGCTTTTATTTTTAATTGGGACACAAATAATATACGGTGAAAAGTGGCGAGAGGTTATATTAATTCCCGTAAATTTGAAAAAATTATTCGTAAGTTTATTAACCACTTTAAATAAGAAGCCTGTTATTTTCCGAATTATATCCGGTTTTTAGATCCATATACTGCTTTTGACCAAGCCAAAAGATTCGCAATCCATTCTAACAGCGCCTTAAATTCGCCTTTCTTCAGAAACTTATCCGTAATATCCATCGTAATCCTCTAATAATAGGATTTCCTCACGTATATCCTGGGTAATATTGCATTCATAAAGTCTTCATCCCAACAATTTAGAGAGGAATGCTTATTTTATTTTTTAGCTCTTGCATACTTGGTAACCTTGTTAAGCAATTGATACAAGAACAAATTGAAGTTCTCATTCAATCTAAAATAAATTCCTAAGATCACTATTAAAATTAAATACAATCCCCCTCCTGAACACAAAGAAATGAAATTCGAATCTATAGCAGACCACCTTTTCCATTCAAGCACCACCAATCCCACTATAGCATTTACTATTATGACAATACCTAACTTTTTCAAAACCATATCATAATTGATCAAGCTGAAATATCGTTTTTCTAGAAAATAACAAAGCAGCACATTCATCATATAGGCGCTTACCCAGCTTATCGGATAGCCAATTATCCCAAAATGCTTAACCGAAAGATAAATGCACACCATCAATACCACATTAAAAGCAATCTGATACCAGAAAGCTTGTCGTATCTTATGGCTCGCCATAAAAAGGCGCGCAAATAAGGTATTAATCACAAGAGCCGGAGCTAACAGTCCAAGCCATTGTAGAAATAAGGATGTATAAGCGATGCCATTCCCTACAAAAGCCCCTCGTTTCAAAATGATAGAGACAATTTCCGTGGGATAAATTAAAAAAATGCCACTTAAGGGCATAAGAATAAATAATAAAAAATTAGCCGTAGAGGTAAAGGTTTTATTAAGGTTTTCAAATTCACCGCGACTATACAACTCATTAAATTTAATCCCCGCAACTGAAGAAAATTGGTTAGTGATCAATAGAGTAGGCAAAGAGGAAATTTGTTGCGCAAAATTTAAAGAAGTGATGATTCCAGGCCCAAATGCACTCAGCAGATATAACGGAAGGTATGATGTAAGTGAACTACTGATGTTTCCGGCTTGGGCAAATCCAATATTTTTCCAAATTCGTCTCTCAATCTTAATGTACTTAAACCTAAAATTCCATCCCAATCGCCTTTTCATCAGAATAATTAAGAGAATTAAGTTCAAAGCATTTGATAATAAAAGACCTAATAGCAAGCTTAAGACACTTAACACATTATGGAAAATGACCACAAATGAAATGGAAAAAAGACCATTGACGATTCCGGCAATCATAGGAATAGAGAAGAATTTGTAGGAAGTTAATACATCAGTCAATAGGTTGACCATGGGGATTAATACTATAAGCGGGGCAGCATAAAGTAAAATATTGGAATTTTCTTCCAAACTAGATGCGTTAAAGTTGGAAAAAGCGGTGAATGCGTGGACCGGGTTAATCAGTAATAGACAACAAAGCAATAAAGTGAACAATCCATAGGTATAAAAAAAGAAATTCAAAAAAAGCATCGCATGCCTCTCGCCATCTTGCGTTCTAATGCGCATGGACTCAGGAATTAAAACAGTAGCATTCAAATTGGCAATAAAAACAGCAACGATCAGAATTGTATTATTAACATAAAAAAAAATATCCATTTTCAGCTGGGCACCAAAATAGTATGCAATTACCAAGGTATTCAAAAAGACAAATCCTTTATTGATTACATTAAAGACACTGGAGACAATAATTCCCTTTTTATATGATTCAATTTTAAGGATCATTCGTCCAAAGCTATCAAAGAATGCGTTATTCCCAGCACAAATCACATTTGATGTTCTGGCTTGAAACCTAAGGAATTCTTATCTTTAACACCTATCAAAGGCTTATTTAAGATCATATTAAAAATCCGGGGCAAATCACCAAAATGTCCAATATTATTCGCTCGACACTTAGGTATTATTATCATAAGATATATCAAAAATGGAATTATGATACCATTAAGCTCCTCATATCTGTCGGAGGGATACACGCTAAATATAATAAGGACAAAAAAAATATAAATACCCTCGAGGACGTGGAGTTTCAAGTTTTTTCACAAAGGGGGGAAGACGGCATTATCCAATTCATAATTAATCAGATTGATGTCCCGAATTCAATATTCATTGAATTCGGAGTAGATAATTATATCGAATCGAATACCCGGTTTTTACTGATAAACAATAATTGGTCCGGTCTTGTAATCGATAGCTCAAAACAAAATATCCGATTTATAAAAAGCGATTACATCTATTGGAAATATGACATAACAGCCTATCACGATTTCATAACCAAAGACAACATCAATGGGCTCATTTCCAAGTACACTTCCTGTAAAGATATCGGTCTTTTAAGCATCGATATAGATGGCAATGATTACTGGATTTGGGAAGCCATTACAGATATTCAACCAAGAATTGTAGTCTGCGAATACAATTCAACCTTTGGTGCCGCACTGAAAGTTTCTATCCCTTATGACTCTCAATTTGACCGGAGACGTGCGCATTATTCCAATTTGTATTTTGGAGCGTCGCTTCCGGCCCTTTGCCATCTTGCTGAAATAAAAGGATATGATTTTATTGGAACTGGAAGTGCTGGTGTAAATGCATTTTTCGTTCGAAAGGATCTCTCCGACCCTTTTATAAAATACAAGGTCAACGACGGTTTTCGTACTAGTGCTAATCGAGATTCAAAAAACAACCGTGGAAGACTTAATTATTTGCCACACGATCAAAGGTTGGCAACAATCAAGCAATTACCCGTAGTTGATGTGTTATCTGGAGAATCTCATTTAATTCAAGATCTCTACCGGCTATGATAAAGAATCCGGCAATCAGGATTTTCGTCGATGCCCATGTTTTCGATGGGGAATTTCAAGGAACAAGAACATTCATTAAAGGATTATATAACGAATTAGCAAAGAAAAAAGATCTTCAATTATTTATTGCAGCTCGGAACACTGATAATTTGAAAATAAATTTCCCAAATGAAGGTAACATTATCTTTATTCGATATCGAAGCCGCTCTAGTTTAAAGAGGTTGGTGTTTGAAATACCGGCCCTGATCAAAAAATATAATATTGATTTTGCCCACTTTCAATATATTTCTCCTCCAATTAAAAGTTGCAAATTCATTGTCACTACTCATGATATCATATTCAGTGAATATCCGGATGAGTTTCCATTCCTATACCGAGCCTATAGAAAATGGCTTTTTAAAAGGTCGGTCAAGAAGGCAGATATTGTCACTACGGTTTCAGAATATTCCAAAAATTCCATTGCTAAATATTTGAAAACTAAACCTGACATTATTCATGTGATTCCAAACGGGGTGAATGAAAAATATTTTGAATCTTATGATAAACAAAATTCAGTAAGCTATATTCGGAACAAATACGGATTCGAAAAATTTATACTCTTTGTTAGTAGAATTGAGCCGCGAAAAAATCATATCCTTCTATTGAAAGTTTTTTTGGAATTGAAACTTTACTTGAAAGATCTTCATCTTGTCTTTTTGGGAAGAGAAAGTCTCTCAGTTCCTCAGCTTAATAGAATGATCGCCAATTTACCAGATAATATTAAACCTTATGTTTTCATGAACAGTGAGGTTGGGGATTCTGATTTGTTGGAATTCTATAGAGCAGCATCTATATTTGTTTATCCTTCAAAAGCTGAAGGATTTGGGATTCCTCCTCTTGAAGCAGCTGCGCTAAAAATTCCAGTCATCTGTTCGAATACATCTGCCATGCATGAATTCGCCTTCTTCGAACTCAACCGTATAAATCCTTACGATTCTGATCAAGTTAAGAACACGCTATTCAGCATCTTGCAAGACCCACCTGACAAATATGTTTTGAATCAAATTTCACGAGTTATACAAGAAAAATATTCCTGGTCAAATTCTGCTCATCAATTGTATCAGCTTATCAAAAGAGACTAAGACTTCACTCATTCATGTAAAAATTAGCGCTCCTTGAATATATTTTTCATGGGGTTTTTACTAAGTAAGCCATTCGTAACTTTACTAGCGGACTATAATTAAACCTTTGTGATTTTTAGCGATCATAGGGATGATATCATAAAAGATTTGCTTCCCAAATTGGGAAATTAAGTTCTTCGAATGAAAATTGTGACAGTCGAGATGAGTGCTGCTAATGTAAAAGCGAATTATTACGTGAAGGGATGTTAGTAAAAAGGGTAATAATGTGAATTATTCTTCCTAAAATATCTAGTAATTTAGGAAATTAAGAAAAATTATTTACTCAATGTTGCGTTCGTGTGAAATTATAATTGTCAAAGCCGAAAAAGTTTGGTAGTTTTGCCATCAAATAAAAACGGTTTGATCCTTTATAGGTCAACGGTTTCAATATCCCTCGCGAAGATCTCCTAATTCAATTTCGAATGTTCAGTATGCCTCTTAAAAATCCGGTTGTTTATTTCCTTATTGTTCAATATCCCTCACAAAGATCCGGTTGATCGATTCCTATTGTCTTTTTATTTTGGTAGTCAGCGACAAGAGCCATTTGATTTTGGTAACGAAATTCTTAATATGAGTTTTTTTGGGAGGGGTATTTCAATTGCTTTATTATTTCTAAGTTCATTTTTATTTATGCCTTCTTGTATAAATACGAAAAAAGCAATTTACTTCAATAACATTCAAGACACTGTCTTAAAGAATTCAAATTTCAATACAGAACCAGTCATTCAGAAAAGTGATCTCTTAAATATCACCGTAAGCAGTCTGAATCCTGAAGCATCCTTGATTTTCAATACTCCAAACGTGGTGGCAGCAACATCGGCTTCAACTTCAGGCGCAGTTGGCGCAATGGGTGGCGCTGCTGGTATGAGTGGAGCTAGCGGCGGCGGTGCCACTCAATTAATCGGATACCTCGTTAGCCAGGAAGGCTCCATCAATTTTCCCGTCCTTGGAGCTCTTCCTGTAGAAGGATTAACCAAAAAGCAATTAGAGAGAAAGATTGCCCAAACCCTGATTGATAAGAGATTGCTTGTAGATCCTATAGTAAATGTCCGGTTTCTCAATTTCAGGGTAACTGTTTTAGGAGAAGTAGCAAGGCCAACCACTATAAATGTTACAAACGAAAGAATATCAATATTAGAAGCTCTCGGTCTTGCCGGTGATCTTACGATTTTTGCAAAAAGAGACAACGTCTTGCTGATCCGCGAGGTGGATAGTTCAAAAATAATCAAAAGACTTGATCTTAATTCTGATAAAATATTGAGCTCGCCGTATTATTATTTGAAAACGAATGATGTAGTCTATGTAGAACCTAACAACGCAAAAATAGCTAGTACCAGCCGTACTCAGCAGCTGCTACCCATTATATTAAGCGGCCTTTCATTAATAGCTGTAATAATTAGTTATTGGGTAAAACCTTAAATGCATAAAATATTAAATAACTCATGCAAGTAAACGAAAAGACAGGTATAGAAGATCCGGAAGAAAACCTGATTACTAAATTGATGTTCAGGTATCTCCCCTTTTGGCCTTTGTTTTTGATCTTGCTGCTTTTGTTCGGCGCAGGAGCTGGGATATACCTTCATTACGCCATTCCAGTATATGAAACATCGGCCACCATTCTTGTCAAAGATGAGAAAAAAGGTTTGGATGATTCGAATCTTATGGAACAATTAGATCTCTTTGGCTCCAAAAAACTGGTCGAAAATGAGATCGAGGTGATTCAGTCGAAGATGTTGTTACGGGATGTTGTAAAAAGATATTCATTATATGCACCTGTGATCTACGTAGGAAAAATAAGATCAAGGTCAGCCTATGTTTATTCCCCAGTGAATATTGAAGTCAGGAATCCGGATTCTCTTATTGAAATGAAAAAGATCTATTTTAGGTTTGACAGCGCCAACCAGCAAGTAATAATAGGCAATAACCACTTTCCTCTCAATAAATGGGTACTAGATAGTGTTGACGAAATCCGGTTTGTAAAAAACCCGAATTACCAAGCTCCCGAAGTACTGAAACCGTTATACTTTTCATTGGTAAGTGTAAAAGAAATATCAGAAGGTATAATGAACCGTTTGAAAATAACACAGGCCACCAAATTATCCTCAGTCATTGACCTCAAATTGAAAGATCCTATTCCAAAACGGGCTGAAGATATCCTCAATGGCCTGATCAGTGTCTATAATACTGCAGCAATAAACGACAAGAATGTTCTTGCTTCCAATACGCTCAGATTCATAAATGAAAGGATGAAATTAGTTACTTATGAACTGGATTCTGTGGAATCAGGGATACAAAAATACAAGACAAATGAGGGTATAATAGATATTAGTGCACAGGGTCAATTATACCTGGATAATGTAGGAGCGAATGACCAGAAACTCAGTGAGATCAATGTGCAGATGGCCGTTATGGACCAAGTTGAAAAATATGTACTGTCAAAGAATAATCAACCTGGCATTGTCCCTTCTACATTCGGAGTGGACGATCCAGTATTGGCTCAGTTGCTGGCTAAATTATACGATCTCGAAGTAGAGTATGAGGGATTGCAGAAAACCACGGCGGAGAACAACCCGGTGATAGTGTCTATCCGAAACGAAATAGATAAGATCAAGCCCAGTATTCTTGAAAACATTCATAATCAGCGTCGGACTATGGAGGCAGGGAAGGCGAATCTTACCAATACCAGCAATCAATATGCTTCCATTCTCAATACACTTCCCAAAAAAGAAAAAGGTTTAGTGGAGATCAGCAGGCAACAAGCCGTTAAGAATGGCATATATAGTTTTTTATTGCAAAAAAGAGAGGAAACAGCTCTATCCTATAATTCAGCAGTTGCGGATACCAGGATTGTGGATAACGCAGATTCCACTGTCGAACCGGTAAGCCCTATTCCTATATTGGTCTGCTTTATAGCATTAGTTGCTTCCTTTAGTATGGGTATTGGGGTGATTGCTATCAGGGAGGTCTTTAATCAGAATATTGTTTTTCGCAAGGAGATCGAGCAATTTACTGCGATACCGGTAATTGGGGAAATCCTTCAAGCTCCGATTGATAAACCGCTTGTAATAGAAGAAGGAGAAAGGACATTTGTTGCTGAACAATTCAGGCACCTTCGAACTATGCTGGCTTATATTGGTGTCAATAATCGTAAGAAGAAAATACTGGTTACCTCTACCGTCAGTGGTGAAGGGAAAAGTTTTATTGCGGCTAATCTATCTCTCACGCTCGCCTTGACAGATAAAAAAGTTGTTTTGGTAGAGCTGGACCTTCGCAAGCCCAAACTTGGAAAAACTTTGAATATCAGTCAGGAGATCGGGATCACAAATTATTTTATTGGTGAGAAGAGTGCTGATCATATCATCAAGAGTACAGAAATTAATCCAAACCTTTTCCTGATTCCCGCAGGCCCAATTCCACCAAATCCATCAGAACTGATCCTCAATGGCAAGTTGGGGGAATTATTACAATACCTAGAAACAGTTTTTGATTATATAATTATTGACGCCGCACCCACGAACCCTGTAACAGATTCCTACATTCTTTCACCTATGTGTGATGCCACTTTATATGTTGTAAGGCATAATGTTACTCCCAAAATGTACATTAAACTGCTTGATGAGAATATTAGAATGCGGGGCTTGAAAAACATGGCAATTGTATTCAACGGGGTCAAGAACCGTGGAATGGGACGTAATACCTATGGATATGGATATGGATATAACAGCGGATACGGATATGAGTATGGAAATGAAGATAAGAAGAAAAGAAATAAGGGTAAGCGCGGTGTGAAGAAGGAAACATAAGCAACCTTATGAGATGGACCCACGTTTTATTAGATCACCACAAATTTTGTTCTGTGGGTGGTCAGGGCGAAGCCTGTAACAAAGATATTCAATAAAATATTTAAAGAATTTTTCATTGTATGCCATATGCTTTAAAGCCTTTACATGAAGTAAAATAAAGGCGTATTCTTTTAACATTTAAATTATACACAATGAATGAAAAAGCAAAAAATTGGCACGCAGTATACACAAAGCCATTATGGGAAAAGAAAGTCGTTAGGCAGCTGGAGCAAAAAAAAATAGAACATTATTGTCCCCTCAATAGGATCGAGCGTCAATGGAGCGATCGTAAGAAGATAATATTCGAACCTTTATTCACATCTTACGTATTTGTTCGGGCGGCAAGTACAGACCACATACCCGTTCGGGAAACGGAAGGTATTTTGAATTTTGTTTACTGGTTGAAAAAACCTGCTATTATAAGAGACGAAGAAATTGATGTCATTAAGCGTTTCGTTGCTGAACATGAGAATGTGAAATTGGAAAAGTCAATTGTCAACGTTAATGACCATGTACGGATAATAGGTGGTCCTCTCATGGAGAGGGAAGGGAATGTGCTCGAAATAAAACACAAATCTGTTAAGATTTTTCTGCCCTCCCTTGGCTATACTATGGTAGCTGAAATAGCAAAAGAGAACATTGAGAAACTTACCATGCGTAGCGGTACATTAATTACTTCCTCGATGACACAATTTTAAAAATTTATTAACGATTCATCATCTATATTAGATGGTTTTATATTGACTGTTCTGTTGTTCGGATCCTCGTCCAACTAAATATTCCTACAAAGGAAAAGAAACAAGACGCCAGTTTTAATCTATAGCAAGCACCGATATTTACGAGACAAAATCGTACAAATAATCTAATGTCGACACTGTGAAAATAAAATTTAGAATACTCTGCCGAAATCAAAAAATATTTTCTATCAGGTAGCCCCGTCTAGTATTACGAGAAGCGCATATTCTGATAATTTAATTCAATCTAAGTTTTATTTCATCCGTACTCTAGGTTAAATAAGATTTGGCCTTTCATAAAGACATTTGTTTCCTTTCAAAATGCGAAAACTGATATTCGAGCAATTCTCTTCGAATATTCATTGGCAAAATCGATAACAAAGTCTATAAAAAATATATAAAGGCAGATATGGATAAATGCTTAATATTCGAACCGGGTTACGAAGGCCATAGAACTGAATACGTAGTGCATCTAATGAAATTTATTAATAATACGCAGGGACTAGCTGGAAAATATATTTTCTTATTGGACGAAAGGATTAAAGATTCCGTCAAGGCATTAAGCGATTTAAACCAATTCGAAATAATCTTCAGTGACTTCAATAAACAACATAGGAATTCAATTGTAAGGAGTTTTTGGGAGTGGAGGAAAGTGTCAGACATCTTACATCAGCAAATAAATATTAGAGAGATTATCTTTATGGAGATTGATCCCAATCTTATATTAATGAATACAAATAGATTTAAGAAATTCAAACTTTCAGCAAGAGGGATTTTATTTCAACCTTATAGCCATTTTAAGGCAGATGAAAGAGGGATATTATATTTTTATAAACCATTCTTAAAGAATTATATCATTCAAAGAATATTTTTTCCATTGAACCCAAAAATTGAAAAATGTTTCATTTTAAATGACAAAGAAGGTGTGCGTGTTATGAACAAAAAAATAAAAGGTATTTTTCATTTTCTCCCCGATCCAATCGATAGCGTTGCGCCCCTTCCTGATGTGAATACAAATTCAAGTGTACTTGCTAAATATAAAATTAGAAAAGATAAAAAAATACTTTTATTATTTGGCCAAATTGACGGTAGAAAGAATTTAATTAATATTATCGAATCATTAAGGCTTTTCCCTGACAAAATAAAAAAACTTTTGTGCTTAGTTGTTGCAGGAAAATTAAATGATAAAAATAAGGACCTTTATATTCAATATATCGATAAATATAAAGATGAACTTGATATTGTGTACAACAATGGATTTGTAACAGATGAGGAAAGAGAAGTGTTATTTCAAAACTGTGATGTCGTGCTGATGCCTTATATTAATTTTTATAGTTCCAGCGGAGTTATTGGGCACGCGATCAGACACGAAAAAAAGGTTATTGTCTCTTCCCAGGGATTACTAAAGGGTATCGTCGCAGAGAATAATTTAGGCGTTGCTGTTGATCCATTCAGTATTAAAGATATCAACAATGCAATTGATAAGTTACTTTTCAGGAACGAATGCTTGAAATCTGATAATCATAAGTTTATTCTTGAGCATAGTCCCAATCATTTCAGTAAAACCCTTCTAAACATATAATTAGTGAAGATAAGTGCAATTGAAAGATATAAGGGTAAATATCATTTTTCCGTTAATTTCTATTCCTTATTCTTAATCGCGACATTTATACCTGACCTTTTACGTTTTGATGCTGTCTTCATCAAATATGCCTATTGGTTCGTAAAGGTTTTTCTTGCATGTGTGATCATTTATAAAGACAAAAGGTCTTTATTAAATCCAAGTCAGATTGAACTTTTATATTTTCTCTTAGTGCTTATTTATGCAGCAATTATCTTCATCGATATTTTTGTCGCCCCGGATTCAATTCTTTCAAAAACGGACACTTTCGTTTCATCTGGAGTTGTGGATTTTGTGGGGTTTTGCCTTGGAGTCATTATCGCTTTTTCTTTTCGATATGATCCGGCTTATCATTCAGAAAAATCGCTAAGGTTCTTTTGGGTAAGCTTGACAGTAGCTCTGATTTTATCTTACTTTTTGTCTATTGAAAGTTTCGATTTAGACACTACCAATGGCCGATACGATGCAAACACAACGATTAATTCAATCATGTATGGTCAAGCCGGATGCGCACTCGCATTAATTTCAATATTAGGCGCTCTCGAAAGTAAAAAAAGGTTCGTAAAAATTTTGTTTATCATTACGATTCTAGTTGGTCTTGTGTCGATAGGAAAAGCCGGATCAAGGTCTCCTGTAATTGTACTTGGTATTGTGAGCATCTTTTATTTCATTGCCAGAGGCGGAATCTATAAAAGTGTATTAATTATAGCTTCGATCCTTAGTGTTATTATTATTTTTATAAATCAAATCATTGCATTTCTTGAATCTATTGGAAGTACTCTTGTTGTCCGGTTAACATCCATGATTATGGATAAAGAAACCAGTGGAAGGGATGCTATATACACCAATGCATGGAATTTAATCAAAGAATCGCCCTTTTTTGGTTCGTTTTATCTTATCCGAAGTGGACCTGGCATTGGTGGTTACCCACATAATTTCCTTTTGGAGGTCTTTATGGCAACGGGCCTATTTGGTGGTATTCCTTTTATGATCTTATTAATTATTAGCATTTACAGGTCATACAAAATTATTAAAAATAGGCATCAGGCAAGCTGGATAGCGGTTTTGTATCTGCAAATAATAGCATACGGAATGTTTTCAACGGGGTTGTATACATCTCAGGATTTTTGGGTATTGCTGTTTTTTGTAATTTCTATGAATAGAACTATTTTCTTAAATAGTCGTGAAAAGCTCCAATTTTCGAAAGCTAAAAACCCAAGTGAGCAATTACTAAATTAAGATTTGCCCAATCAAACATATCAGGTTCAATAAATGTCATGAATAATCAAGCAAAAGACATAAAACTGGCAATTTTATAATTGAAGATCTTATACATACATACCTATTATCTTCAAAGAGGCGGAGAAGATACTGTATTTGAGGAAGAATGCGCTTTAATCAACCAGAAAGGACAGACCCAAATTTTGACATTTCGCAACAAGCCAGGCTGGCGTGGAGCAATTCAATTTTTGTCATCCTCATGGAACATATTTGTTTCTATTAAACTTGAAAAACATATCCGTCTAAACCGACCTGACATTATACATGTTCACAATTGGCATTATGCGACTGGTCCGATTGTAATACGCACCGCCAAAAGGAAAAATATACCCATTGTTTTAACTCTTCACAATTATCGTCTTTTATGTCCTTCAGCCACGTTGTTAAATAAGGGTAACATTTTTACCGATAGTATAAAAGCTTCATTTCCCTGGAAAGCCGTGGCAGAGAAAGTATATCGAAACTCTACTTTTCAAACTTTTTGGCTCGCGTTTGTGATTTGGTTCCATAAAGGAATCGGCACTTGGAAGATTGTCGATAAATTTATTGTACTTACTGATTTCTCTAAATCTCTTTTTGTCAATTCTTCCTTAAAAATACCGGCCGAAAAATTTGTGGTTAAGCCCAATTTTGTAAATCAACCAGATATAATGGAGCTAAAAAGAAAAAATAGCGCTTTGTTCGTGGGTCGCTTGTCCGAAGAAAAAGGAATCAAGGTTTTATTGGAAGCCTTCCGGATGTCAAATTACAATTTAGTAATTGCTGGCGATGGTCCTTTGAAAAACGAAGTGTATAAAGCATGCAAAGAAAATAAAAATCTGCAATATGTCGGTAACTTAGACAGAAGTGAAGTACAACGTGCAATGCAGGAGTATCAGGTTCTAATTTTCCCTTCAACCTGGTATGAGGGGATGCCTTTGACAATACTGGAAGCATTCGCTTCAGGCATGCCTGTAATTGCAAGCAATCTGGGTGCAATGGCATCCATGATTCAACATGGTTATAATGGTCTTCATTTTGATGTAGGCAATTCAAAAGATTTAAACGATAAATTAAACTACTGGTATAACTTGACAGAGGCTAAAAAAGAAGATTATCGAAGGAATGCCTATGCTAGTTTCCTGGAGGATTATACAGCAAAAAAAAATATGGAAACCTTATTTGAAATTTATCAATCTGTTACAAAAAAATGAATTCATCTTTTCCCGATTTTATCAAATTCTACAGGTTTCCACTCCGACCATCGCCTGACTTCATCAGGAACAGAAATTAACCTGAAATCTCTTTTGCTTACATCGGCAAAACCAGGGTTTGTATTTGTTAAGAACGAATTCGTTACTATATAGCTACTGCCCACAAAAGGCTTTTTCACATTGTAAAATATCGTATTATCAATATAATTATTCCTGGCACGCATAGAAGTAGTATCAAAAAAATCTTTTAGATAGGGATATTGCTTCAAATAGATTTCAGAACGGATATCTACGGTTTTCGTTAATCTATTTGAATAGGTTGGATTTGTAATATAAAACTTTTTCCACTGCTCATCATTCCAGGGTTGATTTGAAAAGGCTAAGGCGCACTCAATAAAAATATTGTTCTCAAATTTATTATCGCTGCCGCCATTTACGTGTATAGCGCCATGACCATTTGAACCCGAATTGTAAAAAAGATTTTGGTTTACTGTCATACCGCCGCTTCCATCATCCATATACACCGCTGAATTAACCCCCTGAGGGTTCCCAATATTTTCAAAGAAATTGTTGAAAATTATTTCACCGGTAGAGGAGGGATCTCTTCCAGTATATATAGCACCCATATCGCTAAACCACTGGCAGGTGTTCTTTATGTGATTGTAAGCGATATAATGGTTATTGCCGCTAAATATAATGGCCTGATCCATAACATCATGTATATAGCAATTCATTACGGTGTCGCCAACGCCAAGGAGGCTTACTGCGGGCATGCTCGATTTATAAAGTCGCGAATAATCATAAAACTCGCAGTTCTTTATGGAATTGCCTGACATGGCGAGTGTTTTTCTGTTGCCCCCACTAAGGATAATTCCACCTTCACCGGTATGTGCAATGGTGCAATTAATAACATGAAAATTTGTACATGCGTTAGTTTCAATAGCTTGCAGGCCAAAATTTAAAAACGTACAATGATCAAACAGGATGTTGTTTGATCTGTCCGCTTTGATTGCTTTGCTTCTACTGGTCGAGAAATTAATATTATTAAACGCAAGATTTGCACAAGTGATCAGGTTGATAAGTGGTTGTTCCACTACTGAAACCTCCATAAATGCACTATTTAGGTCAGTTGGGGGCCAGACATAAAGCATTTTGTTAGCACTATCCAAGTACCATTCTCCGGCCGTATCCAGTTCTTCAAGAACATTGTAAAAGTAATATCCACGCATGTGGCGGGCTTGCCCAATCTGGCCACTAGACATATCTGAAGAGCTGTAAAGTCCATAGGTGGGAAACTCGTTGAGATATAAAGTGTTACTATTAATTGAATCAACTGGCACATTATCATCCGTATACCCAAATGCGAAGTAACCGGCGATCCATTTACTCGCCCATTTACCCTGTGAGACGGATGCAGCCCACCTCCCAGGGCGGTCATAACTATACAAAAATGCCGGGTCTGCAGTTGGAGTTTTTAGATATTGTACCACCCTTCCAATTGGAAGAAGACTGTCACGTGTTGAGGAAATTACATTCGGCCAACGGGCCAAAGTAAGCGGCGAATGATTACAAAATAGCTCTAATGCTGAAGCTACATTTATCGGAGATTTTGTCCCATAATTGTTCATTACCCCGAAGTTTGATACCCCTTGCAAATCCATTCTCGTAACAAAAACATGAGAGCGCGCTCTCTCTGTCAAGCGATTTAATATTGGAGGGTCACTTACTTTCTGAAATTTGGTATTATCTAATTGTATGCCTCCCGTTATAGTCACAACTTCATTATTATAACTTGAGAAATTAAGGGATCTGATAGAATCCTTTTTAACCTCCGAAATTATAAAGCCAGTTGGTCCAACGGTATAAACACCTCCACGTAAAAATATAGTAACCGCTGTGAATGAACTCATTTTGAAGGCGCTAAAGGCAGCGTCAATTGTTTTAAAGGGTCGGGCAATCGAACCGGGGTTAGCATCATTCCCACTATTTGCGACAAAATAAGCAGCCGACGTTTGTGCAATTAGAGTACAATAACTAGACAAATTAATAACAGATAGTATTAACATTCTGTACTGCCATTTCAATTGCTGCCTTATTCGCATATTGGCATTTTATAGTTATTCATAAAATTATTGGTTTTTTCTTATGATTATTATTTTACTCACTAAATAAATGCTTCATATTTAATCGATTGATTTATGTCGGATTATGCACCTATAATTTTATTTTGTTATAAAAGATTGGCTTCTACAATTCAAACCATTAATTCCCTCAAAAATAATGAATTGGCAAAGGACAGTGTTTTATACATATTTTCCGACGGGCCTAAAAACAAAGAAGACGAAAGAGATATTTTTGAAATTAGGCGTTACTTAAAAACGATTACTGAATTCAAAGAAATTATTATTTCGGAATCGAAGGAAAATATAGGCCTGTCAAATTCTATTATAAATGGTGTATCGAAGATTATTGACGAATACGGGAAAGTTATAGTGATGGAAGATGATCTAATAACAAGTAAAAACTTTCTTTCATTTATAAATCAGGCTTTAATTCATTATAAAGATAATTCAAAGGTTTTTTCTATTTCGGGATTTACAGTTAATGTCAATGGTTTAGATACAAATGATATTTATTTCACTCTTCGAGGCTCTTCCTGGGGTTGGGGTACTTGGAAAGACAGATGGGATAATGTTGATTGGGAAGTAAAAGATTACGATGTATTTGTTAAAGATAAGAAAGCGAGAAGGGCGTTTAATCAAATGGGTACTGATATGACTAGTATGTTAAATAAACAAATGCGAGGCCAAATTAATTCTTGGGCTATAAGATGGTGTTACCATCAGTTTAAGAATTCGCTGTTCACTGTATATCCTGCTAAATCAAAAATAGATAACATTGGATTTAATAGGAATGCGACTCACACAAAAGGGAAATTCAACCGGTTTAAAACTGAATTAGATAACAATAGTTTAATTAATACGGACTTTAATTTCTCTGATAATTTGAGTCTAAATGATAAAATTATAAAACAGTTTACAAAACCTTTCACCATTTCAGAAAGGATCAAGTACAAATTATTAAACGCATTGCCACAGTTTTAGATAAAAGGCTTATTACCCCACAATTATTATTGTTATTAATCTGAATTATGCCACAAGTTCTAGGAATTCAATTGTATGGTTATGATATACCTACTTTAGCTTCGGCTATTATTGGGGATATTGCTTCGGGTTCGGCAAAAGAAAATAAATTAATTAGTGCTACAGGAGCTCATGGAATTGTAACTGCCCAGAAAGATGCAGAATTTAAAAATATTCTTTCTAGTTTTTATTGCAATATTCCTGATGGCATGCCGTCCGTTTGGGTAGGAAAAATGAAAGGCGCTAAACTGATGAAGAGATGCGCTGGTCCTGATTTCTTCCGGGTATTAATGACTGAATCTGCGGAAAAACCAATTACCCATTTTTTCTGCGGTGGAAAACAAGGGGTGGCAGAAGAATTAAAAGCTGCAGTTGGTACTGAATTTCATAATTACCATGTCGTTGGAACTTTTTGTCCTCCATTTCGTGATTTAACTAATGAAGAAGTTGCGGATTTAGGAAACATAATAAAAAATTCGGGCGCAGACATCGTTTGGATCGGATTAAGCAGTCCAAAACAAGAGAAATTCGCATTCAGGCTTTCGAAATTCACCATAACAAATTACATTATTACAGTAGGAGCTGCTTTCGACTTTCATACGGGAAAATTAAGTATGGCGCCTAGATGGATGCAACAATCGGGATTGGAGTGGCTATACAGATTGTATATGGAACCGCGAAGGCTTTTCAAACGATATTTCTCAATAGTACCACTGTTTATATATTATAATATAAAAGAGTTTCTAAAATTAAAAAATTCCAAACTTTAAAAAGAAAACATGCAAAAGAAAGCTTTAGTATGCGGCGCAGGTGGCTTCATTGGAGGCCACTTAGTAAAAAGATTGAAAGAAGAAAATTATTGGGTTAGAGGAGTCGACTTAAAACCAAATGCGTATAGTGAATCTACCGCCGATGAATTTGTTATCGGTGACCTCACTGATCCATTAATTGTTTCTGATGTTATAAATAATCCATTTGATGAAATTTATCAGCTGGCAGCCGATATGGGCGGAGCTGGCTACATTTTTACTGGGCAAAATGATGCAAATGTTATGCATAATTCGGCTCTGATAAATATTAACGTTTCTAGACGAGCGGTAGCAACAAAAAGTAAGAGGTTATTTTATTCATCCTCTGCATGTATGTACCCTGAATATAATCAATTAGACCCCAATAATCCTAAATGCTCCGAAGACTCGGCCTATCCTGCTGCCCCGGATAGTGAATACGGATGGGAAAAATTATTTAGTGAGAGATTATATCTGTCCTACTATCGAAATTTTGGGCTAGAGGTGAGAATTGCGCGCTTTCATAATATTTTTGGACCCGAAGGAACATGGTCTGGGGGTAAGGAGAAGGCTCCTGCAGCCGTCTGCAGAAAAGTTGCTGAGGCGGAGGACAATGGAAATATTGAGATTTGGGGTGATGGCAAGCAAACTCGTTCATTTCTGTATATAAGTGAGTGCATAGAAGCGGTGAGACGCTTGATGGAATCCAATTTCACCGGACCAGTTAATATTGGATCAAAAGAAATGGTGACGATAAATCAATTGGCTGAATATGTAATGGAAATAGCAAATAAAAAATTAAAAATACGAAATATCGATGGCCCAACAGGAGTCCGCGGCAGGAACTCTGATAATAAGTTAATAAAAGAAAAATTGAACTGGCAACCGTCTCTTCCATTGCATGAAGGGCTTAAGAAGACATATTCATGGATTAAAAATCAGGTCTCAGCTCAGGTTGAGGTTTAGAGAGAAATAATCGGATTGACTTTATTAAATCAATTCGTTGTCCTAATAGCAGCCAAAAGGATATCTTTTCCAGCAATTCCTCAATCAGTTTAAAAATATTGAATCACAATCATTCAAACTAATTTTGAAAAAAGGATACTTATTATTTTTACTGAGTTTTATCTGTGCGCACCTTATTGCGCAAGTTAATTCCTTCCATGCAAACATAGGAATGGAGGGCATATTGACTACTCCTAACTATACACCTTTCTGGTTGCGTTCTGATCAGTTCGGAAGTAATCCACTTAGCGGTGCGTCGATAGGTTTGATTGGAGCTGTGCGTAAGGATTATGATAGCGCTAAGAGGCATCTGGTCGATTGGAGTGCTTCTCTCGAAGAAAGGGTCAATATAGGGCAGATAACACAGGGAACGCTGATTGAAGGATATGGAAAAATTCGAGTAAGCATTTTTGAATTAATGGGGGGCCGTGCCAAGGAAATAATGGGGCTTGTGGATACCTCCTTATCCTCCGGAACATTTGCCATTTCAGGAAATGCATTGGGAATACCAAAGGTGCAGGTTTCAATACCAGATTATTTCAGTCTTCCATTTTGGGGTAAGTTATTTTCCATTAAGGGGAATTATGCCTATGGCTGGCTGGGTGAAGCGCCTATCCAAACCGATACCCTTGTCAAGCAAGCAAATACCTATTTTTTTCAACAATCCCTTTACGGAAGATTGGGTAAGCCGGGGTGGAGATTTCATTTAAAGGGGGGGATAAATCACCAAGGTTTTTGGGGAAACGAAAAAAGTATTTTCGGGAGCCAATGGAAGCTATCTACCTTGCAAACATACGAGTATGCATTATTAGCCAAGGATTATAATGGTTCTAAAGTAGGAAAGCAAATGGGATCGGCGGATATTGGCGTAGAATATGACTTCGATAAAATTCATATCCTGCTCTACAGACAGTTTTTCATTTATATAGGTGCATTCTTTCATTTGGCCAATTTTCGGGATGGCTTAAATGGCCTGAGCATTATGAACAAGATACAGGCTGGGCATATCCTGAAATGGCACAAAGTTCTTTTCGAGGTTTTCTACAGCAAGGACCAGGCAGGGTATCCCTGGTCAATACGGACCCCTTCAGGTGATGAAAACTATTATAATAATTTCCTATACACAGATGGGTGGTCTTATAAAGGCATGGGGCTGGGTAATCCATTCATCACACCCAATACAACTACGCGGGCGGGGTTTCCGAACGCTCCAAACGATTACTTCAATAATAACAGAGTTGTTGCATTCTATACAGGAATGGAAGGTTCCCTCTCAAAGTATGTGTTTTCTGCTAGACTGTCATATTCGTTAAACTATGGCACATTCGCAACCAGCCCCTGGGGCTCTTCCAGAGGCTCTGTTTTTTATTCGCCTATTTATGGCCAATTCAAAGAAACCAATGAATTCTCAGCTTTCCTGGAAGTAAAAAGGTATTTCAATCATGGATTTAGTTTAGGTTGTCGTGCAGCGTTGGATAATGGCGGATTATTCTACAATTCTACGGGCCTAATCCTGAAATTATCTAAGACATTTTAATATCAAACAATCATCTGGCCTTGTTATTCAGTTTCCAAATCTTTAAAAATTGATTCCATGAACAGTCGCTATATAAACTTATTCAGATTCTTTTTTGTATGTATTGACCTGTTAGCGCTTAACGCGTTACATTTCATACTTATGGTAACCATGGATCGTATCCCCGCTCCAGCTGAATATAGGTATACATTGCTCTTTATAGTAGCTAATATGCTTTGGCTGATTTCAGCATATAGTACTGGGCTCTACGTCGACAATGGCAATCCGAGCTTCGAACGATTCACGAAACGAACAATAAAAAGCCTCACGTTATTTATTATTTACATGTTATTGTTTCTTTTTATATACCATTATCCATTTTCACGCTTATTTATTCTATTCAGCTTTTCAGGGTTCAGTGCAATATTAATATTGACCAGAGTATTCCTGTTTGGTGCATCGTTTTATGCTAATAAGGTGAATAAAATCAATAAAAAAATAGTAATTGTCGGATACAATGAAGTTGCAAAGAAACTGGCTTACATTTTTACCACACAGAATAGAAATATAATGGTCGATGGGTATTTTGAAGATAGTGAATCTGTCGACGAGCTTTCCTTGCTTCCGATCATAGGTAATATTGATGAATGTGTTCCTTATGCAGTAAACAATCATATCAGCGAAATCTATTCGACTATTTCACCTGAAAAAAATACATCCATATATGAAATGGCGCAAGTCGCTGAAAAATCCCTGATCCGTTTCAAATTCGTACCCGACTTCAAACTCTACGTTAACCGCAACACTCATCTGGAATACCTGAATGAGTTTCCAATTCTGTCCTTAAGGCCCGAACCCCTAGAAGATGTGGGTAACAGTTTCAAAAAGCGTTTTTTTGACATCATTTTCAGCTTGTGTATCATTGTCCTTCTCTTGTCATGGTTGATGCCCATACTAGCCATTCTCATCAAACTGAATTCAAAAGGACCTATATTTTTTCTACAATGGCGGTCAGGTAGAAATAATAATAAATTCCGTTGTATTAAATTCAGAAGCTTATCTGTGAACGAGGATGCCCATACAATGCAGGTTAGCAAAAATGATACACGAATTACTTCATTTGGAAAATTCCTACGTAAAACGAATCTTGATGAGTTGCCACAATTCTTCAATGTTCTGATTGGCAATATGTCGGTGGTCGGGCCAAGGCCACATATGCTGAGGCATACCGAAAATTATTCGAAATTACTTGAAGAATACATGATCAGGCATTTCATCAAACCAGGCGTAACCGGCTGGGCTCAGGTAAAGGGATTTCGCGGTGAAATCAAGCAACAGGACCAATTGCGCAATAGGATTGAACATGATATCTGGTATATGGAACACTGGAGCTTATGGCTCGACCTACGTATTATATTATTGACGCTGTATTGCACCATAAAAGGTGATAAGAATGCTTTTTAATAAAATTAACTCCATTTTCTAAGGTAAATAAATGACAATATGAAAGCGTATAATAGGCTAAAATTCCTTGTCAAAATTCTTCTAAACAAAGAAGTATATTATAAAACGCAAATAGATTGCGAAACCCAATGGTATGGAAACAAGAACGCTGGATTTTTTGTAATACCCAAACAACTTAACAAAGATAGCATTGTATACTCCTTCGGAATTGGAAAGGATATCTCGTTTGACAAAGGCCTCATCAAGGATTTCGATTGCACAATATATGGCTTTGATCCGACACCAAAAACCATAAAGTTCATTGAAGAAGAAAAGCTTAACGGGAATTTTTATTTTTATCCATATGGCATTTCCGACCATGACGGATCCATGAAATTCTTTCTTCCGAAAAACCCCAATCATATAAGTGGTACATCATTCAACAGATGGAGTTACAATGGAGACAATTATCAACCGATCGATGTTCCCGTCAAGAAATTTTCTTCAATTGTAAAAGAATTAGGTCATAGCAAAATTGACATTCTAAAGATGGATATTGAAGGATCTGAATATGATGTGCTAGATGATATATTCAGTTCCGGGATTGAAATAGGTCAATTACTCATTGAGTTCCATCACCGATTCAACACTATCGGGGTTGCCAAAACCAAAGAAGCAATAAGAAAAATAAACAAAAATGGATTTCAGATAGCAGCCATTTCTCAGCAAAAGGAGGAATATACATTTCTAAAACATAAAACTGATCTATAATACTTCGATTTGATTGGATTTTACATTCAAAACCTTTAGCTATGATCGGATGCTCGTCGAAAAAACGAGCTTAAGTTTTCCTGGCGGAAGACCGCAATGCAAACCTTAGAAGTTTATTGAAAAGTTACTAAGTGTAAATGATAAGATCGAAAATCAAATTTGTATAACAAAATATCAGCGGGAAAATGATACTAAGGAAAATTTCGGATTATTTACATAAGCAAAGTTTTCAGCCGGATTTTTGGAGTGTCTTCTTAAATCCTTTTTTTTTCATCAGGAAGGATTTATATAATAATATAAAGCAGCTTTCAACCAGATTAACCGGTAAATTACTTGATTTTGGCTGCGGAAGAAAACCGTATGAAAATCTATTTCATGTAAGCCAATATATCGGCATCGATATGGAAAAAACCGGACATGAACATGAAAATTCCAAAATCGATATTTACTATGATGGAAAAAATATACCCTTTCCTGATGAGTCGTTTGATTCTGTCTTTTGCAGCGAAGTATTTGAACATGTTTTTAATCTCTCCGAGGTGTTACCTGAGATAAAACGGATATTAAAAAAAGGCGGAATGATGTTGCTAACGGTACCATTTTGCTGGAATGAACATGAAATCCCTTATGATTTTGGGAGGTATACCTCTTTTGGGATAAAACATATTTTAGTAAATTCTGGATTTGAAGTTATAATCCTCAAGAAAAGCGGCCATTTCGCGAAGGTTGTATTCCAGTTGTTAGCCTTATATCCCTATACCATTATTAATACTAAAAATAAGTTCTTAAACTACATAATTCAAATGCTCTTTATAATACCAGTTAACGTTGTAGGTTCCATTTCACTATTATTGTTGCCGAAAAATGAGTCTCTCTATTTTAATAACATTTTACTAGTAAGAAAATTGTAGGCTATATAATTTTAGGGTTCATCATTCTCAATACTAACACTATTCTTCGCTTCACATCTCCTAAAATAGTAAAGAATTCCAACCTCTATAATTAAAACAAAAACCAGAGCATGATTTCATTGAGCTATATTCAAAAGAAAGTATTTAAAGGCGAGGATTCCGAAAAGGTATATAAAAATATTTTCTGGTTACTTCAAGGCAGGTTTCTCAATTATTTGATAAGTTTCTTGGTTGGAATTTATACAATCAAGCGTTTGGGGCCCGATAATTACGGGCTGTTTGCCTATTGTTATGCTTTTACTTCTTTGTTTATTATCTTATCGGGGTTTGGTATCCGAGAAATAATAATCCGGGAATTGGTTAAGAATAAGGATGATAGTACTTCGATATTAAACTCAGGCATGACCATCGTTTTTTGTCTGGCCAGCGTATCCATTGTTCTTAATATTTTCTTAGTTTATCTATTAAATCAAAAAGATTTACATGTAGTCCTGATCAATTTGATTCTGTGCATAGCTTTACTTTTTGTCCCTTTTAATGTAGTCGGATATTTATTTGATTCAATTTTACAAAGCAAAAAAGTAGTAAGGGTATCAAATCTGGCTCTCCTTATTTCTGGATTGCTCAAGGTAGCTTGCGTGACTTTTACCCAGAAATTGTATTATTATGCATTCGCTACAATAGCAGAAAATGTTTTTCTTGGAATCGGTCTTTTATATATCTATAGAAGGGATTTCGAAGGAAGGGTCAAGCTCTATTGGAATAAAATTGCGATCATACCTTTGGTTAAGGATAGCTGGCCGTTAGCCATCTCTTCCATTGCTATATGGTTTTATATGCGGGTGGATCAAATTATGATAAGGCAACTCAGTACTAACAGGGAAGCAGGAATTTATGCAGCAGGAGTTAGGTTAGTGGAAATGCTCTATGTTATTCCAACTGTAATTCAATCATCATTCCTCCCTAGGCTTGTTGAATTTTACAAAATAAATGAAGAATCTTTTCTCAAACAATTGGGTAAAATATTTAGATTCATTGCGATTCTTTCATATGTAATTATCCTCCTTTATATTATAAATATCGGCTGGATAATCAGGGTTTTTCTTGGGCCAAAGTATTCCGATGATATCTTGATTTGCCGTTTGTTAATTTGCGTATTTATTTTTGTAGCGTTTGGGGTTATACGGACCATGTTTATTTATACTACGAATATTCCAAAAGTTCAATTGAAGATTACAGTAATAAGCTGTATTTTAAATATTGGTTTGAATTTCCTGTTGATCCCAAAGTATGGCGCTATCGGTTCAGTTATTGCCATCATGGTTACTCAATTCTATTCGTCTTATTTTAGTAGCTACTTTTTTAAGGATTTAAAGAAAACAGTGAAATTGATGAACAACGCAATTTTTTTGATTAAATAATTCCGGAATAATTGTAAATTTCTATTAAACTAGACAGCAGGTGAAGAGATTGATCATTGATTACATGAAAAATACCTGAAATCACATCAAGTGGACCTGAACCCAAAATGGTGATTTCGAAAAATTCAACAACTTGGTTCAAGTAGCTTCATTAACAGGAATTTGAATCAATTTCTTTTCAAATTTATTTAATAAAATATTTTAAACATAATTAGGGGCAATATCATTATGTGATTTATAAACCTAAAATATTCAAAATCTTTGTCAATAAAATTCAAATAGGCAATTCTTTAAAATTAATTTAAAATGAAGTGTCCGCCAATACTAATAATTGCTTTTAACAGGCCTTTGCACACTTCTAGAGTGTTTGAAGAAATTCGGAAAACAGCACCTTCGAAGTTATACATAGCAGTTGACGGCCCAAGACCTGATAGGAAAGATGATGTGGTTAATATAGAGAAAACAATCAAAATCCTTGACTCGATAGATTGGGACTGTTCAGTGCAAAAGCTGGTTAACGAATATAATCAAGGTTGCAAAATTGCGGTAAGCAACGCAATTTCATGGTTCTTTAAGAATGAAGAAAATGGAATTATTCTTGAAGACGACTGCCTCCCTTCCCCTTCATTCTTTACATACTGCGCGTATTTATTGGAGAAATATAAGGATGATGAATCCGTAATGCATATCAACGGAGTCAATTTCCAAAAGGGAAAAATACATGGAAAAGGGACATACTATTTTTCAAAAATAACCATAGTGTGGGGCTGGGCATCTTGGCGAAGGGCCTGGAATAAATACGATATTGACATGCACGGTCTGGATTCCTTTATGGCAAATGGTTTATATCAAAGCGTAATTCCTTATGAAAAGTCCTATAATGAGTATTGGCGCCCCTATTTACTCAAGAGCAAGGCAGGAATCAACGATGCTTGGGATTTTCAGTGGATGTTCACAATTTGGAAAAATAATGGAATATCCATAACACCCAATTTTAATTTAATAACTAATATTGGATTTGACGATTCGGCAACACATACAAGAGGAAACGATGAAAGAGTGGCCAATAAGCCATACAAAATCCTCAATGAAAGAATTCAAGACGTCGATGTGTTGATTGTCGACTCGAGTGCTGATTTGTTTTTATTCAAAAGATTATATGTAAATAACAGAACTTTGCCGAAGAGAATTTGGAGAAAGATAAAGCATATTTTAAAATTGCCTTGATAATGAAAAAAGTTATAAAAGGGATTTTTAATTCATTCGGATTCGAGGTAATTAAAGCTCATAAAATTGATTATGGCTCCTCCAAAAGACCGGTGGGTCGAATGGATTTTCTACTTCAAGATCTAAGAAAAAGAGGTTTAGATTGTAAAGTAATTATGGATGTAGGGGCAAATAAAACTAATTGGAGCAGGATGGCAAAAAGAATTTATCCGGCTGCGAAATTTTGTCTTATAGAGCCGCAACTTGAAATGAAAGACAATTTAGAGAATTTTTGTAATGAGTTCAAAGATTCAATTTACTTTCTTGCAGGCGCTGGGTCCAAAAAAGATTTATTAACATTGACAATTTGGGATGATTTGGCCGGCTCCTCTTTTTTGCCGGGGGCTAACGAAGAATTTATAAAAACAGGCAAACAGCGAAAAATTGAAATGATTTCAATCGATTATCTGATAGAGAATTCGCTTATTGAAATACCGGATCTTATTAAATTGGACATTCAAGGATTCGAATTAGAAGCCCTTCAAGGTGCAGCCAAGACATTTGGACATACTGAAATCTATATTTTAGAAGTTTCACTTTTTCCATTTGAAGATATGCCGGGAATGCCTACCTTTTCTGACACAGTAAATTTTATGCTTGAGAGAGGGTATGTTGTATATGATTTTCCAGGCTTTTCGAGAAGAGAATTAGATGGTGCATTAGGTCAATGCGACGTTTGTTTTGTCAAATCAAACGGGTTTTTACGAAAATCAAATATTTGGAAATAGTACTTAAAATATAAAAATATGATGGAGAAATATGGTAAACTCTTGCTTAACTCAAAATCTTGAAGAGTTTGCCGTATTAACTAAAGATTTTTTACTTTCAAGATTGGATCATATTTTTTTAGATGTGATAGCCGCATCAACTTTCTTACAGGCCCGGTCGCGCAGTCCCTCGGCAAATCGATTTTCTTCATCATGACCTATATCTCGGCGAGCTTTGTTCAGAAAATCAAGAGGTTACAGGTAAACGACCGTTATGATCAATGTGTTCGTTTACTGTCTCAAAATGCTGAATATTTTTGCCATCGTCAATAGTCAATTTCTTGATCTCTCCTATAGCGAGTCAATCCAATTTACGGCTTTGACTTCGTCAATGGTCTGCTGCCAATTTATGGAATGATGTTCGATCATCCATCGAGCCGCCTGTAATTAGCCTCACCTGAACCTAATCAGGAACTCCGTCGGGATACTTTTTCCAGCCAATACACCTCCAAAATTTCCCTCTTTCATTCCATTTTTTTAGTCAAAGCAACTCAAATCAAATTAATTCCGTAAATCCTTGTGAAAATCCTTTATTTTTTTGGCAGGCCTGCTGCAAATGTACTTCGTCATTCCTTTGCAGTGGAATTATTACCAGTGCAAAGAAGTCATTTCTGCAATTGATAATTTATAAGGTACTGACATCATTTTCTTATTTGATCCCAACAAATATGGAGATTGATATAAACCCAAAAAATTCGCTGATCCGGACCATTTAAATTTTAAAGACGCTTCCCTTTTTACAATAAAACTTTTCGAACTGTTTCAGTCTCAAAATAAGCTATAGACTTCCTTCCAGTCAGCTACAGGACATTTCTTCCTTGTCAATTTTTTACTCTTCAACACAATTAGTTCCTGCCGCATCCAAAATTTCTAAACCCCACACATTTTTATTTTCTAAAAGCAACTCAAATTCAACTAAAGCCGTAAAGTCTTCTGGGCTATTTTAAATTTTTGCCTATCCGTCCTTGAATTGGGTGAAGGGCTAATCATTCTTTATGATACGCAGGATTTCAAATGCTATCTATGTACATACAAAATGGAGAACTGATTGACTTTTCCGGATTACCGATATAAAATTTTCAGTATCTAATTAAAAAAGCAGGCTATTTGTGTGGGCGCCAGGGTTTAAAGCAAAAGATCTATACCAACAAACGGTGTTTCATAGACGCAATTAGCTGCCACCAAAGCCATCTGTCTAGCGGATGGTTTGAAAAATACCATTTTCCCTTATTATGAAAATAGCAATAGTTGGAACTAGGGGCATCCCCAATCATTATGGAGGATTTGAACAATTCGCATCATTTCTATCTGTGGGCTTGGCAGATAAGGGTCATCAAGTTGTCGTTTACAACTCCCACGACCATCCCTACCAGGGAAAATCTTGGAATAATGTGGAGATCGTTCATTGCTATAATCCCGAAAAACAACTAGGATCTGCAGCCCAATTCATTTATGACCTGAATTGCATCATGGATGCCCGCAAAAGGAAGTTCGATGTCCTTCTGCTATTAGGATATACCAGCATTTCCATTTGGGGTAAGCTCTTTCCAAAAGATAGTGTAGTCATTATAAATATGGACGGATTGGAATGGAAACGCGCCAAATTTTCCAAACCAGTGCAGAAATTCCTGAAATGGGCTGAAAAGCTGGCCATCCGGTTCTGCGACTTCTATATTGCCGATTCACTTAAGATCCAGGCTTATCTTAATGAAAAATACAAGATCAAAAGCAAATATATACCCTATGGTGCCGAGGTTTTTTCAACCGAGGAGGAAAAAGAACTCCTTGAATATAATATTGGCAAATATGAATATTGCCTTTTTCTGGCCCGCATCGTACCGGAAAACAATATCGAGATCGTACTGGATGGTTTTCAGGCCAGCAAATCGACTAAAAAAATGATCGTCGTAGGCAGTGTGGACAATTCCTTTGGCAAGTATATCAAAAAGAAGTTTAGCATTGATTCACGGATCCAATTTATCGGGGCCCAATACGATGCCGAAAAGATTCATGTCCTTAAAGCTTTTTCATTTCTCTATTTTCACGGCAATAGCGTGGGAGGTACCAATCCCTCTCTGCTCGAAGCAATGGCTAGCCGGGCGCTTATCGCAGCACATGAAAACCCTTTTAACCGATCAGTTTTGAATGAAAATGCATTTTATTTCTCCTCTTCTTCTGAAGTTACTCAGTTGATTGAAACCACCAAAAGGAATGGCCACGAAATCCAAAGGATTCAAAATAATCTGGATAGGATAAAAAATGATTTTACCTGGGAAAATATCATCGATCAATACGAACGCTTCATGCTGGAATGCGTCAGGGAGCCCGGATTTACCGGTTCAGCAAGACCCCCCATCCCCTGGGTTCTGAAAAATAAACCCCAAGGCCAAAGGATGGATATTTGAAGGGAATCTTGCCAGTTTTCAATAACTTGTACAGGATTTAAAGCATCAAAAGCTTATTCCTTTTTGATCCCATTATTTATTTATGAAAGTCCTGCTTACTTACCTTAGGCCCTATAGATGGCTGGTTGTGTTGACGCTTTTCCTGGCCGCAGTCAATACTGGTTTTTCTCTGTTTGATCCTATTATTTTTGGAAGGTTGATCAATCTCGCCAACAGGTTTTTCAGTGGCAAGCCATTCCTATCTAAAAATGATTTCTTTTTATCTTTTAGCCTGAAATCGCCCGGAGTGCTTATCCTTCTCCTTGCTTCCATCAGCGTGGCTATGGTGAGTAGGATAGCCAAAAACTTCCAGGACTATTTTCTGAACGTGGTCATTCAGAAATTCGGCGCCAGGGTTTTCACCGACGGACTAAAACATGCCATGAAATTACCTTACCAGGATTTTGAGGACCAGCGAAGTGGTGAGACACTTAGCGTGCTTCAAAAAGTGAGGGCGGATACTGAAAAATTCATGACTTATTTTATCAACATCCTGTTTGGTGTAATCGTGGGTGTCTTTTTTGTGATGATTTATGCGGCCATCTGGATACATTGGTCAGTTCCAATCGCCTACCTGATAGGCATCACACTGCTTACTTCGATCACCAATTTATTGAGTAAAAAAGTAAAAACCATCCAGAAATCCATTGTTTCACAAACCAATTCCCTTGCAGGAAGCACCACTGAATCCCTGAGGAATATTGAATTGGTAAAAAGCCTTGGTCTGACAGACCAGGAAGTGCAACGCCTGAATAAAAACACATATAAAATCCTCGACCTGGAAATTACAAAGGTGAAGCGTATCCGAAGTATTAGTTTTCTGCAGGGAACTTTTGTAAACACGCTCAGGCAGGTAATACTCTTTATTCTGATGTGGTTGATCTTTCACCACCAAATGAATACGGGTCAGCTTGTAACTATGCAACTCTATTCTTTCTTTGTGTTTGGCCCTTTGCAGGAAATAGGCAATATTATACTATCCTATAGGGAAGCGGAGGCATCGCTGATCAACTTCAACAACCTGATGAAAAAGATGCCTGAAGCACAACCCGAATTGCCAAAACATCTTGGGAATATTGAAAAGTTATCCTTTCGTAATGTGATTTTTAAACACCAGACAGTACAGCATCATGCCATTGACGATATCAGTTTTGATGTGAAAACCGGTGAAACCATTGCATTTGTAGGACCTTCAGGTTCCGGAAAGACAACACTGATGAAATTGCTCGTAGGCTTGTACCGTCCGAAAAAAGGAGTCATTCTTTACAATAACCTGGATGAAAACTCGATCGACTTTAATGACCTGCGGAACCAGATTGGCTTTGTAACCCAGGACACACAATTATTCTCAGGGACAATCAGGGAAAATCTCATGTTTGTGAACGCAGAAGCAACCGAAAAGGATATTCTCGACGCCTTGAACAAGGCCTCCTGTAATGGGCTTCTTTCCAGGGCTGAAAAAGGAATCGATACCATGATTGGAGAAGGTGGGCTGAAATTATCTGGAGGAGAAAAGCAGCGCCTGTCGATTGCCAGGGCCTTAATCAGAAAGCCCAGGTTATTGATTTTCGATGAGGCAACTTCCTCACTGGATTCACTTACAGAAGAAGAGATCACCAAAACCATCAGGGATGTATCCTCCCAAAGAAACCAAATCACCATATTGATTGCGCATCGCCTTTCTACAATCATGCATGCTGATAGGATCTATGTGCTGGAAAAAGGCGAAGTGGTGGAAACCGGCACACACGAAGGTCTATTGACCGAAAAAGGGTTGTATTACGCTATGTGGAGGCAACAAATCGGGGAACGCAAATACAGTGCTTCCCTTATTACAAACGAGGCTCTGACAACGAATTGACACTAAATCACCCGCTGGTTGCATGGAAAGTTTATCCGTTATAATTATTACTTATAATGAGGAGCATAATATTGGCAAATGCCTGGATTGTGCTGCGAAAATCGCGGATGAGATATTGGTGATGGATTCATTTTCTACCGACCAGACCGCCACAATCGTACGGCAAAAGGGATTTCTGCTAAAGCAACAGGCTTTTAGCGGTTATGGGGCACAAAAAAATTATGCGGCTTCGTTAGTTTCATTCAATCATATATTATTTCTAGATGCAGATGAATGGCTTAGCGAGGTATTGCTGCTCAATATCATGCACGAAAAGGAACATGGATTTTCGTCTGACGGTTACACCATGAACCGCCTTAATAATTATTGCGGACAGTGGATCAGGCATGGCAGCTGGTACCCAGATACCAAACTTCGCCTGATCAACCGGTTAAAAGGATGTTGGAATAATGCTTTAGTTCATGAGTCCATCGTCATGCAGAAGGATTCTATTATTTCCCATTTTAAAGGTCAATTACTCCACAATGCTTACTCCAGCATCGGTCAGCATATTGACAAAAACAACCGGTATAGTGAACTTTCTGCCCGTCTGTTGTTGCAAAATGGCAAAGGAAGCAGTCCCTTCAAAATCATTTTGAACCCTTTCTGGGCCTTTATCAGTGGTTATTTTTTGAAAATGGGACTTTTAGACGGTTTTTATGGCTTTGTCATCGCCATCAATGTAGCCCATCTCACATTTCTTAAGCACATCAAACTATACCTGCTTGAAAAGGCAAATAAGACTGATAATTAATTTGAATCTTGCCTCGTTCTCAATGCTTCCTACATTTGCAGTAGATTTAAAGTTCTTATCATGTCAAAAGAAAATAAGCCTAACTATATCTGGAGTCTTCTCACCCAGAAATGTCCCCGATGCAGGAGAGGGAATATGTTTACTAACTCAAATCCCTGGAATCTAAAAAAGACTTTGAAAATGCCGGAGAAATGTCCTGAGTGCGGACAAGTATTTCTTCTGGAAGTCGGCTTCTGGTATGGAACAGGATATGTCAGCTATGTTCTAACGGTCGCGATTTCTGTAGCCAGCCTGGTAGCATGGTGGGTACTTATCGGAATCTCTACACAGGACAATCGCTTCTTTTGGTGGCTCGGAATCAATTCTGTACTGCTCATTTTATTACAACCCTGGCTTATGCGGCTTAGCCGCGTCATCTATTTGTATTTTTTTGTTAGTTATGACCCAAATTACAAAGTGAGTCCCGGAATAACTTTTGATTATGAAACAACAGATTACTATAAAGAGGAAGGAAAGGCTCCCTGAAAGGTAAATGGCAAAAAAAAACCTGCCAAAGGCGGGTTTTCTTTTTTATGGAAAGGGTTAGTAAGTACCCCATAAACGACAAAAAATAGTACTTAGTATGCAAAAGTCGGTATAATGTATACAATCCTCAGATCTCCCGGAGCGCAAAGCTATTTTTACTCCGTATCCCCCGTTCCGTCAATTGCAGATTGCAACATTCAATCTTTGGGTCATGTTCAAAAAAAAGAATCCAATCCTTCTCTAGGGCTTCTTCTATAAAGCCCTTTTTCTCAGCCATGGAGGTCAGCGGAAAAGTATCATAAGCCATCACATATGGTATAGGAAGATGGCTCTCAGAAGGCAGCAGGTCTGCCATAAATACAATGGTCTTTCCTTTATAGGAAATATGGGGCAGCATCATGGCTTCCGTATGTCCATAAGTAAACCCCACTTGAATATTTTCAGTGAACGGCGCCAAGGCCCCTTTTGATCCTTCTAAAGGGCGTGGTTTGATCATTTTCAGTTGTCCGCTTTCTTTCATGGGTAAGATATTTTCCTTTAGGAAGGAGGCTTTTTCACGATCATTAGGTCGCGTGGCGGTATCCCAATGAGCTCCATTACTCCAGTAGGTCGCGTTCCTGAATGCAGGAAGCAGTTGGTCCCCTTTTCTCACAATGCTTCCTCCACAATGGTCAAAATGGAGGTGAGTCATAAACACATCGGTAATTTCGTCCGGATGAAAACCATTTTTTCTTAGCGACCCGTGGAGATCAAGTTCGCCATGTAAATAATAATGCTTAAAGAATTTTGCATCCTGTTTGTCTCCGATCCCGGTATCGATTAAAATTAAACGATTTGAGTCTTCAATTAATAAACAGCGCATGGCCCAGCTGCAAAGATTTTTTTCATCAGCGGGATTTAGTTTTTCCCAAATATTTTTAGGCACGACACCAAACATGGCGCCGCCGTCCAACTTGAAAAAACCCGTGTCAATGGTAAATAAATTCATAGCATATTATTTTGATATGATTTTATGCTTCATTTGTACAAACATCAGCAATATAAATCCAATAATGAAAAAAGTCATAAGGGCAAGAACGGAATTGCGCATCCCGCCTAAAAATTCGGTGACATATCCGAATGAAAGCGTTCCTATTACCGTTCCAACCTTATCGCATACGTCATAAAAGCTAAAGTAGGAGGCCGTATCAGTTGTTGCTGGCAATAATTTCGAATAGGTTGAACGTGAAAGGGATTGGATCCCCCCCATAATCATCCCCACTGCAAATGCAACGAGGTAGAACTGCATGACAGTTCTGGTAAAATATGCTGCAATGCAGACGCCTATCCAAATATTTATAAGTACGCCAAGTGAGAAGATATTATTGGTCTTTTTGGAGAGTATTGAAAAAAGGTAAGCCCCGCCAATGGCTACCACCTGAATAATCAGAATGGTGATGATCAGTTCCGTGGATTTCATTTTCAATTCATCAGCGGCAAAATAAGCAGCCAGGTACATGACCGTCTGCACTCCCATATTATAGAAAAAGAAACTTCGCAGAAAACGCTTTAGCCGGGGATGCTGTTGTAATTGTTTCCATACTTTGCTCAATTCGTAAAAACCATTGAGCAGGATATTATGTTCCGGCCGTTGGTGGGGCACACGGGAGGGGGGGAGTCGACGGAATGTGAGCTGGGCAAAACCAGCCCACCAGACTCCAACAGAGAGAAAAGATATTCTGACGGGCAGGCTGCCCAGGCCCCAACCCAATTGATCATTGAGCATTATAAAAACTAGGCAGGCTATCATCTGTAACACACTACCGATATAGCCTAGGGCATATCCTTTTGCACTTACCCTGTCTTGATCATTTTCAGCAGCGATCTCCGGCAGATAAGCATTATAGAATACAATGCTTCCACAATACCCGATAGATGCAATAATTGAACAAAGCAGACCGAGCCAGATATTGTCTTTAGTAAAGAAAAATAAAGCGCCACAGGCAAGTGAACCCAGGTAACAAAAGAACTGCATGAATGCCTTTTTGTTTCCCTGGTAATCCGCCATCGAAGAAAGGATGGGGGAAATAAAGGCAATTATCAACAATGACAAGGCAATTGAATATGAAGCCAGGGCCGATCTTTCGTAAACCCGGCCAAACAAGCGGACGTTTACAGGCGCAATGGCGGTATAATAAGTTGGAAAAATAGCGGAAGTAATAATTAATGCATAGGAACTGTTCGCCCAATCGTACATTGCCCAGGCGGTGATCACATTTTTTGGGGCAGTCTGCATATCCTTAAAACGGGTTGAAAAAATGTGTTTGTTGATTTATGAGTGTATGACCCCACTATAGATCAGGATCAAGACAAGAGCCCCTGCGACAATGCGATAATATCCGAAAAGCAGGAAACCATGCTTTTGTAAATAGGTGATGAAAAAACGCACGGCTACTAGTGCAACCACGAAAGCGACGGCACTCCCAATCAGCAAAGTCACCATATTGTCTTTTGCAAGTACTTCTGGATTATCCTTATACACATCATAGAAACTTTTTGCGGATGCCGCTAGCATTGTAGGAACCGCCAGGAAGAAAGAAAATTCAGCTGCTGTCTTTCTATCCAGTTTCTGGCTCATCCCACCAATGATGGTCGCAGCACTGCGGCTCAGACCTGGAAAAATAATGGATAAAACCTGAAAGCAGCCAATAATAAATGCGTTTTTGCGAGTGATTTGCTCTTCCTGATGAATGGTGCTGTTGGTAAAAAACCGGTCAATAAACAATAAAACTACACCGCCGATAATCATCACACAGGCGATAAAAACAAGGTTCGTGAGTGCCGAATCTATGTGTTTCTTGAGCAGAATGCCTCCAATGATTGCAGGCACAAGGGCGATAATGAGCTTGAAGTAGAAATTGACTCTTTTGAAATCAAAAAACTTCTTCCAGTATAATACCACCACAGCTAAAATTGCAGCCAGCTGTATGATTACTTCAAACATTTCGCGAAAGGGCGATTCGGCTACACCAATCAGCGGATTTGTGAACTTCATATGGGCTGTAGAGGATACTGGCAGAAATTCAGTTATTCCCTCCACAATAGCTAAGATAATGGTCTGAAAGATGTTCATGCTGCTGGGCATTTAGGTTTTGGCAGGTAAAAATAAGAGAAAAGTTGAGATACGCGTCCGCTTCCTGCTGCCCATCTTCAAGCAATATCATGTTGAAAGCGTGTGCGCTAGAGTATTTCTTCGCTTTTGCTTTTTTTGAAGATCCCGACAATTTCCAGGGATAATCCAGCAATAATCAGGATTGGCGCTAAAGTTATTCGTGTAAAGCTATAAACCTGATGGACATCAAACACGTTGGGATCCTTGCTTTTACCGCCGGCCATGAGGATTAATCCTAATGCCATGATTGCAATACCCGCTATCATCCAGCGGTAATTCTCTTTACCGAATAGCGGCTTATTTTGCCTGGAATCCGCAGCTTTTTTAGTCGTTGCCATATCTGAATTATTTAAAGAAAAAAAATGTCGTATTTGTGCTTTAATAAATCCCGGTCTGCAATATACCGAATGGATGCATGCAGAAAAACTTTCAATACAAATCATCCAGTTTCATCTTCAAATATTTGATTACACTGCGATGGGTGCTTACCAAAGAAATTAAGATGCCTAAAAATACCATTGCCACAAACAAAATAGAAAGCAAAAAATAGTCCCTCAGCGCCCTCAATTCCGGTAACCAGGTCTCAGCAAAGAAAATAACGGCCAAGATGCCTGCCACAGCAATGATACCACTCATGGCACCATTCACTAAGGCACGCAAATCCATAGGCCTGGCAATAAACCAGCGGGTTGCTCCCACCATCTGCATCGTTTTGATTAGAAAGCGATTACTAAACATGGCCAACCTGATCGTATTATCTATGAGAAAAATAACCAGAATGGAAATAACGACGATCACAGCCAATAGTATCAGGCTGATTTTATTTATCATATTATTGAGGTTGCTCACTAAGGATTGCGGGTATTGGACATCCCTGACTGCAATATTTTGCACGAGATCATTCTGAATCTTCGTCAGAGAATCGGTAGCCGCGTATTCGCTCCTGATCTTAAAATTAACACTCGCTGGTAAAGGGTTCTTGTCCAATAGAGCTCCCCAATCCTTATTACCATCCTCCAGGTATTTTTTCTTGGCCACATCTTTAGTCACGTATTCGTAAGTTTTCACATAAGGTTGTGCAGCGATATATTGAACCAGGGAAGCACTATCTCTGGGTGAAACATTTTCCCTTAACCACACGCTTACCTGAATATTCTCTTTAAAATTCTGACCCAGTTTTCTGGCGTTGATGATGATCCAACCTAATATTCCAAGAAGAAATAAAACTAAGGACACGCCTACGATGGCCATGATATAAGAAGGAGTTGACCGCTTAGCATATCCTTTTCCCATTTGCGCCATAATGTATTGCTTTTATCCAGCTGAAAACTGATTCCTGAACGGCAAAAATAACGGATTTACAGGCATCTTGTAAGGAGCCGCGCAGATTTTAAAGGGCATTTCCGTATTTTTGTCCTCCTCAAAACGATGTCGTTACTGCATTATTTTGAATGGGCAAAGGCTTTTAACTTTTCCCCAACTTTTCATCGATTTTATTGATAGAACTAACCGGATACAGTTAACCATGGAATATAATTTTGCAGAAATTGAAAAGCATTGGCGGGAACAATGGAATAGAGAAAAGGTATACAAAATTAGCAACCAGAGCAGCAAACCTAAATACTATGTTTTGGACATGTTTCCCTATCCAAGTGGAGCCGGGCTGCATGTGGGGCATCCTTTAGGATACATTGGCAGTGACATCTTTGCCCGGTACAAAAGATTGAAAGGATACAATGTCCTGCATCCTATGGGTTTTGATGCATTTGGCCTTCCGGCCGAACAATATGCCTTAGAAAACGGCATACACCCCGCTGTCAGCACCAACCAGAATATTGATAACTTCAAAAAGCAGTTGGACAAAATCGGACTTTGTTTTGATTGGGATAGGGAAATCCGCACAAGCGACCCCTCTTATTACCGATGGACCCAATGGATATTCCTTCAATTATTCCAAAGTTTTTTTAATCGAATTTCCCGCCGGGCTGAATCCATCGATTCCTTGATTAAGATCTTTGAAAAAGAAGGGAATAGGTCCCATCTCAGCGCCGGCAACCCTTCCGAAACATTTGCCGCCGAGCAATGGGCGGGTTTTGACGAAGACAGAAGACAGGAAATCCTTATGAATTATCGCCTGGTCTATTGCGGTTTTGGAGAAGTAAATTGGTGTGAGGCGCTAGGGACCGTCCTGGCAAATGACGAAGTAGTGAATGGCCTCAGCGAACGGGGAGGTTTTCCAGTGGTAAAAAAGAAAATGAGGCAATGGTACCTGCGCATTACGGAATACGCCGAAAGGTTGCTGGACGGATTAAACAAGATCGAATTCAGTCAGGCGATGAAAGAAATGCAAACCAACTGGATTGGAAAAAGCCAGGGAGCGGAAATAGACTTCAGACTCTCTTCTTCTTCACTCCCCCCCAAAAGTGACGCCAAACTTCGGGTATATACCACCCGACCGGATACCATTTTCGGAGCTGATTTCATGGTAATCGCACCTGAGCATGAGCTACTTGGTCAAATCACCACTCCAGAACAAAGCCTGGCGGTGGAGGAATATACTGGCTATGTGAAAAGCCGCAATGAAAGGGAACGGATGGCCGAGAAAAAAATCACCGGTTGCTTCACGGGAGCCTTTGCGTTGAACCCTTTTGATGGAAGAAAGGTCCCAGTCTGGGTGGCAGAATACGTACTTGCTGGCTACGGGACAGGGGCCATCATGGCAGTTCCCTGCGGGGATGAGCGTGATTTCAGATTTGCCCAGCATTTTAATATCCCCATCACCAATATCATTGGAAAATATTATGATGGACTGGAGGCCAATCCAACAAAGGACGCTAAGCTGGAAAATAGTGGATTTCTCAACGGCATGGTCATGAAGGATGCCATCGACATAGTTGTCAAAAAATTGAAGGACCAGGGAATAGGTACGAGTAAGGTTAATTACAAAATCCGGGACGCCGCCTTTAGCCGTCAACGCTATTGGGGCGAACCTATACCCATTGTTTGGGAGGATCGGATTGCTTACCCGTTGAAGAAAGAAGACCTGCCTTTGGAACTGCCGCATGTGGCAACCTATACACCAGGTCCGGAAGGTGAAGGGCCCCTTTCCAATGTGGCCTCATGGACCGCGCGTCACCTGGAGACGAATACCATGCCGGGTTATGCAGGAAGCAGTTGGTATTTCCTGCGTTTCATGGATCCGCATAATGAAAAGGAATTCTGCGGCAGGGCATCCTCGGATTATTGGGGACAGGTAGATTTGTATATTGGAGGAACAGAGCATGCCGTCGGACATTTGTTATACAGTCGCATGTGGAATAAAGCATTATTTGACTTGGGTTATATCGGCCATGACGAGCCATATAAAAAATTAGTAAATCAAGGTATGATCCAAGGAAGCAGTAGGTTCGTATACAGGGTCGATATTCCGGCGCATTCCCATATACCTATTTTTATTTCTTTAGGGATAAAAGAGAAATTCCATGGAGCCGAATTAGTGAATTTCGTCGCAAAGACTGTATCTGAAATATTTTCTACAGAGATTACCAGCGTATTAATTATCGGATTCACCCAAATACATGTTGATGTTAACCTGGTTGATGGGTTTGAACTAGATATGGATGGATTCAGAAAATGGAGGCCTGAATACAAGGAGGCTATAATGATTTGTGAAAACGAGTATATTAACACTCCGCTTTCCTCATCCACTGCGACTGGGCCTGAAATGAAATACATCTGTGGGAGTGAAGTTGAAAAAATGAGCAAATCCAAATTCAATACCGTTAATCCGGACGATCTGGTGGCCCGGTATGGCGCCGACACTTTCCGCATGTATGAAATGTTTTTAGGTCCAATTGAGCAGAGTAAACCATGGGATACGAAAGGAATAGAGGGAATTTTTCGATTCCTGAAAAAGTTATGGCGGTTATTCTATGATGATATAAAGGGAAAAATCTGGACTGAAGATAAGGCTACGGACATTGAATTAAAGGTTTTACACAAGACGATCAGGAAGGCTGAGGAGGATACTGAGCGATTTTCTTTTAATACGGCCGTAAGCGCGTTTATGATCGCAGTCAACGACCTAACTGATCTAAAATGTCATAAAAAGGAGATATTGGAACCTTTACTGATCATTCTTGCTCCGTACGCACCGCATATTTGTGAGGAATTATACCATAGACTCAATCCTCCAATCTCAAAAAATCGGACGGATGCTTTTATTATTGACGCAAATTATCCACTCGTGGAGGAAAAATATCTGACAGAATCCACGAAAAATTATCCGGTGGCGATCAATGGCAGAACCAGAACCGAGTTGAGTATTGCTTTAGACGCAAACCAGCAAGAAGTGGAAGCAATGGTGTTGGCGGATGAAACGGTGAAGAAATGGCTGGAAGGCAAGCCATTAAAAAAGTTGATATATATTAAAGGGAAGATGATTAACCTGGTGGTATAATTTACTACTGGACAGGAGGCGCTGTTTTTGCTTTTCCTTCAGCTGCTTTTACAAATCGAATTAGTGCACTACTATTTAGCGTAGCGTATAAGTGGGCCTCATAACGTTTATCTCCTACATTTGCGATCATTAAGGCGGTATTGGGAGGGATAGAACCTAAGTTTTCAGCAACCATGACCGCTTCGTTATCATCCTGAAGGTCCCTCACCGCAAATCTAACAGTATACGCTTTATCGGTGATCATCACATGTTGGAAAATCTTTTTTCCATTTAGAAAAAGGGCAATGGAATCTCCGTCAATTTCTGCATTATCATAAAAGTTGAGTTCAATGCTATCACCAGCAATAGGAATTACCTGTTCCAGTACTTTGGTCCGCGAAAGAAATGCGTCTTCAATGGTTTGTGTTGCCGGGACAGGCTGAACCGGGATATGGTTATTATTGGTGGGGCTGGGAAGAATCTCCCGATCAGTTGGGGTTTTAACGGACTGGATCGGTTGGCTATCTATGACGATGGAAGATCCATTCTCATTATTTTTTGCTGGAGGTTCACCTGAATTAGCCAAGCTGGCGATGCTGTCAATAATAAAAGGATCATTAGCACCGAGCGTATAATTTTCAATTACGAAATCCCATTCGTCGCTAAAATCAGCAGTTGTTGCTTTTAATAAATTCAAAGGCCCCTGATCTCCGTTCTTATCATCCCGCAGTGAACTTTTGCCGTCCAACTTCATCACTCCATCTCCCGGACAATTGAAATTAGCAACTGCCAACATGCCCTCTTGCTTTGATGGCCCAAGTACCCCTCTTGAAGATTTGTCATCCAAAAGGATATCATCCCACCAAACCACGCTGTTTGTTTCATCGTCAAAATATCCCTTGACAGAATACCGGCGATAATTATTCTTTGACAGATAATAATAAGATGTGCCCAGGAGACTATCTCCTTTTTTTATCAGTTTTAATTCAATTTTGGTTGATTTGCTCCTGCCCTTCCATACTCCTGTGATTTGCTGTGCCTCAGCAATAATAGAAAAAAATGTGAAAAATAAAATGAGTGGGACACGCATAATGCCTTTTGTTTACAAAAAAGGTCCGGTTTGTATGCCCTTAAAACGATATTGCAAGCGATATATTATCAGGAATCAAGGTAGATATCCAAAAGGCCTTCAGGCAGATCCAGGTACAATTTTCTTTCTTTTTTATCTATCTTTTGAAGTGTTTTTCCGTGTATGGGAATCAAGACCTCCTTTCCACTTACCTCAATTCTGCACAAAACCTGATGGGATTGTTCGATAATTTCCAGTATTTCTCCTATGTCAATTCCTTCGTTTATCAGGTGATAACCCACCCAGTTAATCGGGGCCGATTTGCCTGCTTGTTTCTGAAAATCATCTTCTCGAAGCCATACTTCCTTTTGAACTAATTTCCTGGCTACTTCTTTGGTTTGAATACCTTCCAACTTAAAATATATTTCATTTTCATCCTTTATTTTGGCAGATTCTATGAAATAAGGCATCATCTCATCTTTCTTTTCTTCAAGAAAGATACATTCTAGTCCTTTTAAAGTGCTTTTCTTGCCCAGGTAGTGCTTGAGGATCAGTTCGCCAGCTACCCCGTAAGTGGAGACTATTTTTCCAATGTTCCTGTAATTACTCATGCTTCGGTTAAGACTATCATCAAAAACAATCCCGATCCCGTATAAGCGGGATCGGGATCTTATTAATTTTTTCCAAAGTTATCCTTCTGTGCTCGGATCCGCTTCTCCCTTTCTTTCAACTCTTCTCACGGGAGCTTGATTTCTTCTGGAATATTTCGTTTTCCGGTGGTCTTCCTGACGCTTTTTCAAATGCGTTTCATGCTCGGAATGCCATTTTTGAAATTTTTCCATAGCTGCGGCTTCGTCAAATAAACCCAGCTTTACGCCACGGAGCAAATGTTTCAGATACAGTACCCCCTTGAAAGAAAGTATGCGTCTGACCGTATCCGTTGGCTGCGCGCCTTTATGCAACCAATCCAACGCTTTTTGGCGGTCTAATTGAACGGAAGCTGGAACAGTCAAGGGATTGTAGGTGCCGATTTTCTGAATGAATTTGCCATCTCTTGGAGCTCGGGCATCCGCGACTACGATGAAATAAAATGGCCTCTTTTTAGACCCATGTCTTTGGAGTCTGATTTTTACTGGCATCTTAAATAGAAATTTAAATGCGTTAACAAATAGGGTTACCCTTTAGGGATTGCAAATTTAGCAATAAAGTTCAATCTGCAAATTTAATACTTACTGTTTTAAAAGGCTAATTTGTTTGGAATTATTTACAGGCGGTCATAATCAACGCTTTCCGGCTCCAAGACGCCCACCCAATGGGAGTTTATTCATCATTTTCATCATTTGTTTCATTTGCTCAAATTGCTTCAGAAAGGCGTTGATTTCCGTCAAATCCTTCCCGCTTCCCCCTGCAATTCTTTTGCGCCGGTTCTGATCAATCACATCGGGATTAGCCCGTTCAAATGGCGTCATTGAATTAATGATGGCTTCGACCCCTTTAAAAGAATCATCACTGATGTCAATATCCTTTACAGCTTTCCCTACCCCCGGTATCATTCCAAGTAAATCCTTGATATTCCCCATTTTTTTTATTTGCTGTAGCTGCTGCTTAAAATCTTCAAAGTCAAATTGATTTTTACGGATTTTCTTCTCCAGTTTCCGGCTCTGATCATCGTCAAACTGAGCCTGAGCCTTTTCTACCAGCGTGGTGATATCCCCCATTCCGAGGATTCGTTGTGCCATCCGTTCAGGATAGAATACATCCAAGGTATCTGGTTTTTCGCCATTGCTTATAAACTTAATAGGTTTATGAACCGTGTATTTGACCGAAAGGGCTGCGCCTCCTCTTGTGTCAGCATCCAGTTTGGTTAGTACAACACCTGTAAAATCGAGCCGTTCATTAAAAGCCTGCGCAGTGTTGACAGCATCCTGACCCGTCATTGAATCTACCACAAACAGGACTTCTTGAGGGCGTATAGCCTGCTTAATGTCAGCAACCTCTTTCATCATTGCTTCGTCAACAGCCAATCGACCGGCTGTATCCACAATGACGACATTTTTGTTTTTTGATCTTGCTTCTTTTATAGCATTTTCAGCAATCTGAACCGGGCTCTTGCTTTCAGGCTCACTATACACTTCCACGTCAATCTGATCACCCAGTATTTTTAATTGTTCAATCGCTGCTGGACGATACACATCGCCAGCAACTAATAAAGGAGAAAAGCCCTTTTTTGTCTTCAGGTAATTAGCCAGCTTTCCGCAGAAGGTCGTTTTACCGCTGCCCTGCAAACCGGCTATCAATATAACTGCTGGGTTGCCCTTTGCATTCAATTCACTTTCAGTCCCCCCCATGAGCGCGACTAATTCGTCTTTAACAATCTTAACCATTAATTGGCCCGGACTGACCGCAGTCAGTACCTTTTGTCCAAGCGCTTTTTCCCTAATAGTATCTGTAAATTCTTTGGCAATTTTATAATTAACATCGGCGTCGATCAACGCACGGCGTATGTCCTTTACTGTGGCCGCGATATTTAATTCAGTTATCCTGCCTTCGCCCTTTATTTGCTTGAATGCTGATTCGAGCCGCTCTGTAAGGTTTTCAAACATAATCTTCGTTTAAGGATTGCATAGATTCCTATGTGCATATAGTGCACCCGTTTGATCCATACAGATTTATACCTCTTCAAAATGAAAACGTGAATATAACCAAAGTCATATTCACGTCAAGAGGAAAGCAAATTTAAGAAATTAGTAGTAAATATTAGCCAAATTGAATAGGTTTTCTGATTTATATACCCAAATAGCTCCTTAGCATTTTCGAACGTGAGTTACTCCTAAGTTTGGTGATCGCCTTGTCTTTTATCTGGCGAACGCGTTCCCTGGTAAGATTGTAGCGCTCTCCTATGTCCTCAAGGCTCATTGGATGGTCTACGCCAATTCCAAAGAAAAAACAAATCACCTCCTTTTGTCGTTCAGTCAAAGTCTTAAGCGATCGGTCTATTTCCTGTTTAAGTGATTCTTTGTGCTCAATATTTGTTTCAGCCCTTTCGGCATTCGGATTTTCCATCACATCAATAAGGGTATTCTCTTCCCCCTCCGCCAGCGGAGTATCCATGCTGATATGGCGCCCACCGATACCTAGGGTAGACGATACCTCTTCAATATCCAGTTCAAGTATTTCCGCTAATTCCTCTGCTGAAGGCTCCCTTTCGAATTCTTGTTCGAGTTGCGAATAGGCTTTTTGAATGCGATTCGTCAACCCAACTTTATTTAGGGGAAGCCGGACAATACGGGATTGTTCTGCCAATGCCTGCAAAATGCTCTGCCTGATCCACCACACGGCGTAGGATATAAATTTGAATCCCCGGGTTTCGTCAAAACGCTGTGCTGCCTTAATTAATCCTAAATTCCCTTCATTAATTAAATCAGGAAGTGTAAGGCCTTGATTCTGGTATTGTTTGGCCACAGATACTACGAAACGGAGATTTGCCTTTGTAAGTTTATCGAGGGCTTTTTGGTCGCCTTGCCTGATGCGGATGGCGAGTTTTACTTCTTCTTCCGGGCTGATTAACTCTACTTTTCCGATTTCCTGCAGGTATTTTTCCAAGCTCTGCGATTCACGATTCGTTATACTCTTCGTGATCTTGAGTTGACGCATACTCATAGGCAGGTGTTTTAAAGGGTTTTATTAGGTTTAAAAGTTTTCTATACTGTTGCGATTGAATAAGATAAACGAATAAAAGGTGCTTTTCTTATGTATTCAAAGGCCAGTTCAAAACAATAATCCTTTTAGCAATTTAACCATTTCAATAGCACAATCCAAAATTATTTTCCCTAAAGAGTTGGTTTTCAGTTTATTTATGCATGTTTGGATGAATTATAAGGTCTTTTTCTTTAACAAAAAATAGTTTAAAAAAAATTTTGATGCTTGAATTATTTTTCTATCATTGCAAGAATCCTCTTTGATTTTCCTTTTAGGAAGGTGATGAAAGGTGGCTGGTAATTTTCTGATTGCTCACAGGCGACATAAATATTCCCGGAAATGTTTGGTAACCAGATTCAATTGAAACTTAGATGACTAAGAAACAACTATTCGTGTTAGAGTACCCGTTAAAATGTTCTCCTTCCATTTTATACGATTTTTTAAGTACACCAGCTGGCCTGCAGGAATGGTTCGCTGACAAAGTTGATGAACGGGACAATGTATTTAGCTTTTCTTGGAACGGTTCAACAGATAAAGCAGAAGTTCTCGAAAGTGAATCAGAAAAATTTATTCGGTTCCATTGGTCACAAGCTCCCAAGGAAGAGTTTTTTGAGTTTCGCATAGAAAAATCTGAAGTCACAAACCAGACCATCTTGGTGATAAGGGATTTTGCCGATAAAAAAGATATTAAAGATCAAAGCCAGCTTTGGACTTACCAGGTAAAGGATCTTTTTCATCGTTTGGGCAACTAATGATCCAGCAATCGCAGTAGTTTTTTATATGAGTCCATCAACAGGACTTCGGAATCATTCCATTTATTGAGTTCGATTTTGGTTGAAATTTTCAGAAAGGAGTTGCCTGAAAAGATGTTTTCAAGCGTTGCTGAATTTGTCTGGCTGAGCTGGATATAATTTTTTTCGTCTAGTTCATGCATCCATTCATCACCCGATATTGAGATATAAAAATCATTTACAGGAGTCCCCGAGATATTTTTCCCGATCTTTCCGATGAACATTTCTTTATATGATCCTTTCAGGTGCAGGGTTACACTAAAATAATTAGCCCACCAAAACATGGTACGGATGGCAAAAACGTCTTCTTTCGAAAATAACCTGGGATAATCGAGTATCACGTAGGGCAACCCCTGGTAGTTTTCCCCCTTTGATATTTTAGGGGTCGTTTGCATTGATGCATCAAGAGGGACGTTTTTTGTCAACTCTGATTTCATATGCTCTGCGATCATACCGAATAGCGCATAGACCTTCCCCATAATCCTATTCTTTGTTAAAATCCAACTGGCATTTTCTACCAATTCCAGTTCGTCTGGCGAAAGCTGTATTTTTGCTGCATTCATATGGAAGGTTTCTTCATTAAGAAATCAAAGGTATTTATCATTTCAGAAAGTATTTAAAAGTGTACAAAAAGCTAGATAAACTTATTGTCAGAGGGTTCATAGGTCCGTTTATAGCCTGCTTTTTCATCACGCTTTTTGTACTGGTTTTGCAGTTCTTCTGGTTATGGATAGACGATATTGTCGGAAAAGGATTGGATTTTTTGACAATTGGAAGATTTATTTTATACGTTTCGGCGACCCTGGTTCCACTTGCCCTGCCCTTAGCTGTTCTACTTGCATCGATCATGACTTTTGGGAATCTTGGAGAGACATTTGAACTAGTAGCAATCAAATCCGCAGGCATCCCGTTGCTTCGTTTTATGAGGCCACTTTTTTTCGTGAGCCTCCTTATTTGCGGTGTTGCATTCCTTTTTAACAACTTCATTATTCCGGTGGCGGAGCTCAAGATGCAGACATTAAAATACGATATCATCGTCTCGAAACCTGCATTTGATATACGTGAAGGCGTTTTCTATGACAAGATTGACGGATATATCATAAAGATTGGTAAAAAAGAAAAAGACCAGTCTACCATCAGAGACGTATTGATATACAAACAAACCTATACCCTGCAGGATGATGTCATTATTGCTGAAAGAGGTAAAATGAACCTTACGAACAATAATTTTCTTGAATTTGACCTTTACAACGGCTGGAATTATCATGAAAAGGGCGCACGTGGAACGACCAATACCGAATTCGTTCGCATTGGATTCAAAGAATACAAGTTGATGTTTGATCTAAGCTCTTTCAAACTCAACAAAACCGATGACAGTGCATTTAAAAATAATTATCAGATGTTGAGTATGCGGCAATTGGGATCCACCATTGATTCATTGAAAAGACTACAGAATAATCATCAAGCCAAAATGAACCTGAGCATGAGGGCAAATTTGACTTTCCCAAAATGGCTTGACTCGGGAAAGCTTGATCCGGGACCCTTGCCTGTAGTGAGTAATGACAAAACATTCCGGGATCTGTTACCCGACAGTACCAAGTCCTATGTATTGGAACGGTCGATGTCGGTTGTTAACAATATCAGGAATAGCATGGATCAGTCCGCCATGTTTTATGAATCCGAGCAGAATAATCTCCGCGTCCATCAGGTGGCATGGCATGAAAAATTGACTCTTTCCGTTGCTTGCCTGGTATTATTTCTGATCGGTGCCCCTTTGGGTTCCATCATCCGAAAAGGAGGGATTGGCCTACCGCTGGTATTCGCTGTGGTGTTTTTTGTTATCTTTTATTTACTGAACACCTTAGGCGCCAAATTTGTCAAAACGGGTGAAATGCGGCCAATTCCCGGAATGTGGATGTCCACCTATGTTTTGTTGGGTATTGGAATTTTTCTCACTTATAAAGCACTTCATGACTCACAATTATTCAACAGGGAATTTTATTACAGAATTTATAAGAAAATCAGGCTAAGAAGGAAATTATCAGAAAAAATTTTAGATTGATTTACCATTTTAACTAGTCAAAATGTAATTATATGCAGGTTTGGAAGGAATACCAGGCAACACACAAAGATCGTTTCCTGAATGAATTGCTCTCCCTTTTGCGCATTCCTTCTGTGAGCGCCAAAAGTGAACACCGAGAGGATATGAAGAAATGTGCGGAAGCCGTAAGACAAGCCCTGATTGATGCGGGAGCCGATAAAGCTGAGATCTATTCAACAGATGGTCATCCCGTTGTCTTTGGCGAAAAAATTACATCACCTTCTTTGCCAACAGTCCTAGTGTATGGCCATTACGACGTACAACCCGCAGAACCATTGGAATTGTGGAAAAGTGGTCCATTTGAACCGGTTATCAAAGACGGGAGATTATATGCAAGAGGAGCCTCCGATGATAAAGGGCAGTTTTACATGCACGTTAAGGCATTCGAAACGATGGCAAAAACCAATACCCTTTGCAGTAATATTAAATTTATTTTAGAAGGTGAAGAGGAGATTGGATCTCCTAGTCTTGGAAAATTTGTCGCAAGCCATAAGGATCTATTGAAAGCGGATGTTATTTTAATCAGTGATTCAGCCATGATCAGCATGGAAAACCCTTCCATAGATATTGGTGTCAGGGGGCTGTCTTATATTCAGGTTGAGGTGGCGGGTCCAAACCGTGACCTGCATAGTGGTGTTTACGGCGGCGCAGTAGCCAACCCAATCACCATGCTTGCTAAAATGATCGCCACCTGCCATGACAGCTCAAATCACGTCACCATTCCGGGATTTTATGATGATGTATTGGAGATTTCATCTGTGGAAAGAAAGCTTATGAGCAAGGCGCCGTATAGTGAGGAGGCATATGAAAAAGACTTAGGAGTAAAAGCGTTGTGGGGAGAAAAAGGTTATACGACACCTGAAAGAACGGGCATTCGTCCCACATTGGAACTTAATGGGATTTGGGGAGGCTACACAGGTGAAGGTTCAAAAACAGTTCTTCCATCTAAAGCCTATGCCAAGATTTCCGCGAGATTGGTTCCAAATCAATCTTCAAAAAAGATTACTGAAAAATTATTAAACTATTTCCACGATATAGCACCTCCAGGTGTGGCGGTAAAAGCCGAGGAGCACCATGGGGGAGAACCTTATCTTACTCCAATTGATTCGAAGGCTTATCAGGCAGCTGCCAAGGCAATGGAATCAGTATTTGGTAAAAAACCCATCCCTGTCCGGGGAGGAGGGAGTATTCCCATTTGCTCCCTCTTTGAAAAAGAGCTGGGAATAAAAATAGTCTTTATGGGATTTGGCCTGGACAGTGATAACCTGCATTCTCCTAACGAGAAATTTGATCTGGTGAATTTTTATAAGGGGATTGAAACCATTCCTTATTTCCATCAATATTTTGCAGAAATGAAAAACGAGTAAGTGAAACTTTAAGTAATTACTCCAATTGGCTTGATCCACTGGCGAAAAAAAATCATTTTCAAACTTTCATGGCTACCCAAGAAAACCTTCGCGTTGACAAATACCTCTGGGCCATCCGACTTTTTAAGACCAGGGCCCTGGCAAGCGAGGCTTGCGATAAGGGGAAAGTAAAATGTAAAGGCGATCATGTGAAACCTTCAAAACATGTCAATATAGGAGACGAATACGAAGTAAAAACTGAAGCAAAACGTTGGCGCATTCAGGTAACACAATTGCTCCACAAAAGAGTTCAATATGCAGAAGCCATTAAGCATTATCTGGATATTACCCCGGCGGAAGAGTTAGAAAGACTGCAATTCCAGGCTGCTAGTTTCCATACGGGAAAGAGACTAAGCAAGCTTGGCCGGCCGACAAAGAAACAGCGACGGGATATGGAAGGCTTCACCGGGCAGGAGTAATTCCAAAATAAACCACGGGTGAACGTTTCAATCAAAAAACCGCCTAAGCAGACTCTGTTTTTTATTGATAATTTTACTTTTGTATCACATCAAAATTCCCGTTAAGGGCTCAATTTATGAAAATTGATATTCTCACGGTATTGCCAGAACTTCTGGAAAGCCCTTTCGCCCATTCCATTATCAAAAGAGCCCGTGAAAAAAACTTATTGGAAGTAAATGTCTTCCAATTGCGGCAATGGGCTGTGAACGAATATGGTCAAGTCGACGATTATCAGTTCGGAGGAGGAGCCGGCATGGTCATGATGTGCCAGCCCCTTGCCAACGCTATTGAAAAATTATCCAGCGAAACTACTTATGATGAAGTATTGTACATGAGTCCCGATGGGGTGCCATTTAGCCAAAAAATAGCAAACCAGCTTTCTTTAAGGGGTAATCTCCTTATTATTTGTGGTCACTACAAAGGAATTGATGAAAGAATAAGGGAGCATTTTGTAAGCATGGAAATTTCTATTGGTGACTATGTGCTAAGTGGTGGGGAATTGGCTGCTGCCGTAGTGGTGGATGCGATTGGAAGGTTGCTTCCCGGTGTGCTTAATGATGAGACCTCTGCGCTTTTTGATTCCTTTCAGGACAATTTACTAGCTCCTCCCGTTTATACCCGCCCGGCAGATTTCAGGGGATGGAAAGTACCTGATATACTTTTGAGTGGTGACCCCAAAAAAGTCGCAGAGTGGAGAAATGAACAGTCCCTTTCACGGACATTGGAAAGACGGCCAGATTTGCAAAAAGATTGAGCCATCTATTTAAAAAGTGGGACACGAATTGTTGCTATTTAAGTTTCTTTTGGATATAAATGTATTCGGCAAACCCAAACAGGTCCCAAAATATGTTTCCGATGAGTTTTTTACGCCGAATTGTAAAACTGACGATTCTTAGCGGCATGGCCAGAAGGTAATACCAATTCCTTCTGGTTCCCGCTGCTAAAACAGTACATCCTGTCTTCCGGAATAATTCGCTCAACTCCGCAATACTGTAGATTCGAACATGAGTTGGATCATCATAAAAATTAAGAGTCCCATTCATAGAGGGGAGGCGTACGCTTTTCTTTCCCGGATATTCTACATACATAAAGCCACCAGGTCTTAATTTTCGAATTAGATTTTCGATGACCTGATCGCCATTATACAAATGCTCTATTACGTGTGTCATCCAAACGCCGTCAAAAAAATCATCCGGGATTACGGCGTATTCCAGTTTAGTCAAATCTAATTCATAGAAATATGCCATCGCCTCAAAATCTTTTCTGTCATTATTGTATTCCCTAGTCATATCTAAACCATAATACTCGCAATCAGGGAAAAGGAGAGTAACACGCGATGCAGAGTGATTGCCCGCTCCTACGTCCAGTAGTTTAAATTTCTGATTGCCGAAAGATTTCCTAAGAAAGCGGAATTTGAAGTTACTTAGGATCTTGAAATGACTCTTTATATTCATGGAAAGGCAAAGAAAACAAATGCCGATCAATATTCAGCAGCTCAGTAAAATAATTATTCAGCAATCCTAATTTTTCAGGTTACTTAAGTTGTGTTGTCAAAATAAAAAGAGATAACAAAGGGAAGCCAAGCAGGATTTTTACAAATTTCATAGGTGGATCAGTTTAAGCATGGCAGATTCGGACAAATTACTGAAAAGAATAATGTCAATTGTAGGGATCTGATTGAAAAAGCATTTACTAAGTGTTTCCGCTTAGTTTTTACCAGGTATTTGTTCTTTATTTCGGCATTTCAAAAATCTTCGGATCGATTTCTTTATTCATTTCGATTTTTTTATTGATGATATTCAGAGTGAGCTGTGGCAACACAACCTGTTGTTCAAAAGGCATTACATTTCCGAAATCTGTTTTACGGTAATCTGAAAAGGTGATTATAGTCTCTGTCTCCTGTCCGTTTGCCAACAATTTGGAAACTACTTTAAGGATATAATAACTGGTTACATCAATATAAAAAGTGGTTACCATCGTATCCTTACTGGTAACTTTAATCTTATACGCGCTTGCGCCATTGACATCCTCCTTTCCTTGCAATTCCACTTTGTTACCCTTGGCGGCGTAATCAAATAACGGCCCCCCAACCTGCAACTGGCCTTGAGCATTTTTTACTTGATCTGCGCTTACAGGTTCAGCGGTAGTCTGTCCCGGATTAATGGACCATCCTCCCTTATCTGTAAAGCATTGGATAATCTTTTGTCCATTGAAATTGGTTTCAGAGCGGTAACCTTTTCCATTTACAATATAGGTGGTGGTAGGGGCTTCATTACCCATTATTTCCATAGTACTTTCAATATAAATGGTCTTGATATTGCTGATCTTTTCCTTTCCACCAAGAGCAGCGATATGTTTATTGATAATTTCATCTACATCCTGCGCCTTTACAGCTAAAAAATTCATCAATCCAAGAAAAAAAAGCATGGACAATTTAATCCTCTTCATAGATTATTATTTTAGTTAATTCTTTGCTTGTTGGCAAATCAGATAATTCAATTTTGGTATTAGCCAGCGGACGATTAATTTGTTAATTTCCCATTAGAAAAGTACAAAAAATGATTACCCAGATTATAGGCAATTTAGTAGATATTTTCAAGGAAGATATTTATCCTGCTGAATTAATATTAGAAAATGACAAAATAAAGTCAGTCCAACCACTACTCCAGGTTCCTGGTTCGGATTTGCCATTTTTGATCCCTGGCTTTATTGATGCGCATGTACATATAGAAAGTTCGATGCTTATCCCTTTTGAATTTGCCAGACTTGCCCTGGTACATGGCACTGTGGCAACAGTCAGCGATCCGCATGAAATTGCCAACGTATGCGGTATTGAAGGGGTTGATTTTATGATTGAAAATGGAAGAAAGTCGCCTCTAAAATTTTATTTTGGAGCGCCAAGTTGCGTTCCTGCTACTCCATTTGAATCCGCCGGGGCAAAATTGGATTCCGGTCAGGTGGAGTTGCTTTTAAAAAGGAATGAGATTAAATATTTAAGTGAAATGATGAACTTCCCAGGCGTACTTCAAAGAGATGAAGAAGTAATAAAAAAAATTGATAGCGCCAAGCGGATGGGGAAACCGATAGATGGTCATGCCCCCGGTCTCAGGGGGGTACAAGCCAGGCAATATGCAGAAGCAGGAATCAGTACCGATCACGAATGTGTTAGTATAGAAGAGGCATTGGATAAACTCAGATCTGGTATGTCCATTATAATCCGGGAAGGCAGTGCGGCTAAGAATTTTGAAGCCTTGATAGGTCTTGTCGAAACACATTCGGAAAAGATCATGTTCTGCAGTGACGATAAACATCCGGATAGTCTTGCTACGGGTCATATCAACCAGTTGTGTGCAAGAGCCGTTGCCAAGGGTCTGGGATTATTCAAGGTGTTGAGAGCTGCCTGCATTAATCCCGTATTTCATTATAAGCTCGATGTAGGCCTGTTGCAGGAGGGTGATCCAGCTGATCTTCTGCTCATAAAAAATCTCACAGATTTTGAGGTGTTGCAGGTTTATATCAATGGCAAGCTGGTTGCCGATCAGGGAAAATCTCTGATGGCTGAAACCGATTGCGCACTTGAAAAAATCGTGAACAAATTCGCTTGTAGCAAAAAGGAAATTTCAGCATTTGCCTGCGATCAAAAGATAGACGATATACATACACAAATTGATAATTGGAGGATTATAGAAGTACTTGACGGACAATTGATAACCAATAATCTCATAGAGTCGGTAAGCTTAGATAATGGGAAATGGGTCGCTAATACTATGACCGATATTTTAAAAATCGTCGTAGTCAACCGTTATGTTGACGCGCCACCGGCCAAGTCATTTGTCAAGAATTTTGGATTGAAACAGGGGGCGATAGCCTCTTCAGTTGCCCATGACAGCCATAATATTGTAGCTGTTGGTGCAGACGATGATTCTCTTTGTGAAGCAATCAATCTTATTATTGAACAAAAGGGAGGGATCAGCTGTGTAAATAAAGAAGAAAAAATGTGCCTGCCCCTCCCCGTTGGCGGATTAATGAGTTTTGACAATGGGTACAAGGTTGCCGCAGCTTATAGCGCAATCGATACCATGGCAAAGAGATTAGGCTCGAGGCTGTCTGCTCCATTTATGAGCCTTTCATTTATGGCTCTTTTGGTTATCCCCCATCTCAAATTGAGCGACCTCGGCTTGTTTGATGTAGACGAATTCCGGCTGATTTATTAAGTTTTTACCGGCAAAATACCTCCACCCACCGCTTTGTTCAGCCAGATTGCCTAAATACGCTTGAATGTGAATATACAGGCTTGTACTTTTAACAAAAATCCCGAACAATGGATGAAATTGAAAAAAAAGAGACGAAAGTAGTTGCCAGCGTTCATGTTCGAAACCGTTTTTGGGTTGCGCTTGTGCTGGTGATAGTAGGAGGGGGTTTACTTCTTCAGGAATTGAAAGTGCCCTTGCCTGATTGGTTATTTACATGGCAAGTGTTGCTCATCGTTATTGGGGTCTGCATGGGATTTAATAGTGGATTTCGGGGACCGACCTGGGCGATTTTGATCCTGGTCGGAGGAATCTTTATGTTGGATGACCTGGTACCAAGCTTTTCTTTCCATCGTTTTATTTGGCCGATCATCATTATCGCAGTAGGGCTGTTTATGCTTGTCCGGCCTCACAGGCCTTCAAAAGCCCCTTGGCAGGATTGGGAGGAAAAATGGAAACGAAAAGAAAAATGGAAACATTATAGGGACTGGCATCAAAAATATCCAATTTCCGGCGGTACTTCTTCCCAGGAGAGCAATTCTGAAGACTTCCTAGATTCGACATCAGTATTCGGAGGTGTAAAAAAGGTGATCCTTTCCAAGAATTTCCGGGGAGGAGACATTACCTGTTTCATGGGTGGCTGTGAAATAGATTTCACCCAGGCAGATATACAAGGCCGTGTACCAATTGACGTGACCCAGGTTTTCGGAGGTACCAAATTGATTGTCCCCCCACACTGGCAGGTTCATACCCAGATGACTGCATTTTTTGGGGCAATCGAGGATAAAAGAAAGCAACCTATCGAAACCAATTCGGATAAAGTTTTGATCATTGAAGGCACTTCGGTTTTCGGTGGGATTGAGATAAGAAGCTATTGACAAAAAATATTCAAAATCACTTGAAATGAACTGGTATTTGGTGAAAATAGTTTTCAGGATCATATGCGGGGACGGCCGGCATGTGCCACAGTTTGATGAACAATTGAGATTGGTACGTGCAATGAATGAAAAAGAGGCTTTTGAAAAGGGAAATGCCATTGGATTACAAGAGCAGGAAGAATTTTTCAGCGAACGCAAAACGCTGGTACAATGGAAATACATTAATGTTTCTGAACTATATAAGCTGAGCGAATTGATAGATGGGGCAGAGTTATATTCAAGAGTACATGAAACCGAAGACGCCATCCGATACATCGAATTGATTGAAAAGAAGGCTGAATATATCCGCCAAAGCAACATCCATCAGCATTTGCAGTTACTCTAAAACCAAGACTATTGCCCAGATCACCACTGTCAGTTAGCAGATTCCGCTATGCCTTTACCGGTTGGTGGTTGGTCTGGAGTTTCTGTCATGCGCTGTTGATAATGAAGTTTGGGTTCTCGGCAACGGTGGCCACACTTGATAGCGTAGTTACGAATGTACAATTGCTGGGGGATTGTTGGCTGGTCAGCATTATCCTGAAATATTATATACCACAAAAAGAATCATACTGGTATATTCTAATTGTAAGCCTGGGTCTCAGTGCATTGACTTTGGTTAACGCGAAATTTATATTGACCGGGGCACTAAGCAATCAGCATCAGTACTTGACCTTTCTGTCCAATTCATGGCCCATCAGATTGGGAATCAATTTCTTGCTTGTTTGTTGCATGATGGTCTTGACCGTGCTTTGGTATAGGGTGGAAGAAGTACAAGAAGATCATAAACGAAAAGCGGATACAGAACGTTTGTCAAGGGAAGCGGAGCTTTACAAATTGCGTCATCAATTACAACCTCATTTTTTATTCAATAGTTTGAATTCAATCAGTGCCCTGGTTGGAAGCCGCCCCGAACTGGCCAGGAAAATGATTCAACAATTATCTGATTTTCTGCGAGGTACTCTAAAAAAAGATGACCAACAATGGGTCAGCCTATCAGAAGAATTGCTGAACCTCGAATTATACTTGGAAATTGAAAAGGTAAGATTTGGTCATCGTTTATCCACGGCCATAAACGTTGAGGAAGGCAGTGGTAACATGAAAATGCCTTCGATGCTACTGCAACCCATCGTCGAAAATGCTATCAAATTCGGCCTCTATAACACGACAGAGGATATTACAATAAGATTACTCGCAAATAGCTACGAAAATTATTTACAGATAATCATTCAGAATCCATTCGATGGAGAAACTTCCTATCCGAAACAGGGAACGGGTTTCGGACTGAGTTCAATACAACGTAGGCTTTATCTAATATTCAGCCGCGCTGACTTGCTGGAAACAAGAATGGACGGAAATTTATTTATCACCACTGTGAAAATACCACAGTTAATTTAAAACGTCAGCTATAAACTATTAACGGATGAAAGCAATTATCATAGATGATGAACCCCTGGCAAGATCAATAGTAATTGAATATCTTCAATCCTACCCTGAGATTGAATTAGCAGCGGAATGCAACGATGGTTTTGAAGGTATAAAAGCCATTCAGCAATATCAACCGGATTTGATTTTTTTGGATATTCAAATGCCCAAGATCAACGGATTTGAGATGCTGGAGCTCCTGGAGCCGGCACCTGGAGTAATTTTCACTACTGCTTACGATGAATATGCCATAAAGGCATTTGAAAGCCATGCAGTGGATTACCTGCTGAAACCATTCAGCAAAGACCGATTTGATAAAGCAATTCAGAAATGGCTGATGACCGGAAATACACGTCTGGAAAAAACAGGGACCCAATCTTTGCTGGAATCAGCCGCCCAATCCCCGGCCCAAAATCAGCGTGTTGTCGTTAAGATAGCGGGGAAAATCAAGATTATTCAAGTAGAGGAAATACACTTTCTTGAAGCTGCGGACGACTATGTAAAGATTCACACCAAAGATGGTACATACTTGAAAAATAAAACCATGGGGTATTTTGAACAAGTGTTCAACTCCCAATATTTTGTACGTACACACCGGTCTTATATTGTAAACATACAAGAGATCACCAGGATTGAACCTTATGAAAAAGAAAGTTGGGTCGTCATTTTAAAGTCAGGAGCACAAGTACCCGTGAGTAAAACAGGACACGCTAAATTAAAAACTGTATTGGGGTTGTAATGAAAAGACGCATCAGGCCTGCTGCCCGATCCATACTGCACCGCCAATACTGTCGTGCACAGCACCTGTCACTGAGGATAGCACATTGCTCTCTTCCCTCCAGCGCAGCGCTGCCATCAAGGCCATAATAATAGCCTCTTTGAATTTCACTATTTGATCTTCCGGAACGATAATTTTTAGACCAAACTTTCTTACCAATTCCTTCAATCGATTTATCAAGAAAAGATTAAATGCTCCTCCTCCCGTCACCATAAGAGAGACGGCTTGCCCCTGTTGCTCGACCGGATCAAAACTGAATTGGGATATTATATTCTCGATTGCAAGACTGACCTGAATACAAATATGCTCTGTATAAGTACGGAGCGCATCTGGAATTGTGCAACCGAAGTCCCTGATAATCGGATATATCGTATCGGTTCCAAAATTGTTTGCCAAGGATTTCGGATAGGGTTTAAAGTAATATTGCTGAGCATTTAAAACTGCAAGCAACCCCTCATTTACCGCTCCAAGTCCTGCCAAAACACCGCCCTCGTCAAAAATTTTACCAACATGGCTAGCCAATAAATTCAATACCCTGTTGGCAGGACAAATGTCAAAAGCTACGCAATCTTTGGACCCACTTTCCCTTTCATCAGACCCCCCTGGTCCAGGCTGACGATGTGCGGAAATATTAGCAATCCCACCAAGGTTAAGAAAAAGGGGTTGATCTGTAAATAACAGCCGCTCCCCTATTGGCACTATCGGCGCACCTTGACCTCCGAAGGCGATATCCATGGACCTGAGATCGCTGATCACATTGATACCGGTTGTCGCCGCAATAGCAGCCCCATCTCCTAGTTGGGAAGTCATTTTTTCTTCCGGAACGTGAAAGACGGTATGACCATGGGAGCCGATCAACTGCACTTTGTATTGAAGATTGTTCTCATTTATAAACCGGTTCACCAGACTTCCTAAATAATGACCATAGGCACTATGTAAGCGCAGGTAATCCAATGCGGATAGATTGGCGGCAGAACTTAATTTTTCAACCCACACGCCGGGATATGGGTAACAATCGGAGTTCAATATCTCATATGTCCATTTTCCGGAATTCTTATTGAATTGCACATACACGATATCCAGGCCATCCATGGAACTTCCACTCATCAATCCGATTACACTATAGAGCATGAAAAGAATTTTAGATATCAATTATAAGCCTTTAGATTTGCTTTGACTTATTTTCCGAATTTCGGAATTTTAAATTTGTTTATGGTCATTAATTTAAGCCAGCAGTATTCCCTTCTTAGCGATTGGATGAGTGAATTGCGGGATGAGACGATCCAGCAGGATAGAATGCGTTTCCGGCTTAACCTGGAGCGGATCGGCGAGGTAGCCGCTTTTGAGATCAGTAAACATCTGGGTTATATAGAAAAAGAGATACAAACACCACTAGGATCTGTGTCTTGCAAAGTGCTGAAAGACCAGCCTGTAATCGCAACCATTCTTCGTGCTGGACTACCTTTACACCAGGGGTTATTGCATTTTTTTGACAAGGCAGACAATGCGTTTATTTCAGCTTACCGGAAACACAAACGGGATGGATCATTTGAAATAAGCCTTGATTATGTTTCCTGCCCAGATTTAGAAAACAGGATACTGATCATCTCGGACCCCATGCTGGCTACTGGCTCCTCTCTAGTTAAGACGATACAGTTTTTAAGGGAAGAAGGGCGTCCAAGTGAAATTCACATTGTAACGGCTATCGCTTGCACCGTGGGGATTGAATTCGTAAAACGTGAGGAACCCCTTTGCAGGATTTGGTGTGGGGCAATTGACGATGAATTAACGGCAAAGGGATATATTGTACCGGGCCTGGGTGATGCAGGTGACCTGGCATTTGGCGCAAAAATGCAGATGTAGCATAAAAATTTTATGAGGCAAATTCCTTTTTTTTCACTATTTTCATTATAGTTTTCCAGATTGAGCCTTGGCTAATTTTCCCTTTTAAACAACCATCTTGCTGATTTACCCGTTTTCTTAAGATATGCGTCGATTTTGACCGTAGACCATATTACGAACTGTTTATGAAAAGAATCTTCCCTGCTTTTTTTTTACTGCTCTCGTTTAAGACTTCTTTACGTGGCCAGGACCCGGCATTTTCCCAATTTTTCGCGTCTCCACTGACCCTGAATCCTGCGCTGACAGGTAAGTTCAACGGAATAGTAAGGGTAGCAGGCAATTACAGGAACCAATGGCCTACCATCAACAATGCCTTTATAACTTCTACGGTATCTGTAGATGGTGGTATTTTTAAGAACCGTTTGCCTGATGGGGATGTTTGGGGATTGGGATTGATGGCCATGACCGATAGGACAGCCAATGGTATTCTAACGAGCAACTATATTTCACTTTCTACTTCTTACCATAAAAGTCTGGATGAAGACAATTATAACCAGATTGGATTGGGTTTCCAGGGTACTTACGCCAATAAAAGGTTAGACGGAACAAAATTGGAATTTGAGGATCAGCTTGATCAGCAAGGGGGATGGACTATTCCCAGCGAGGAAAGTATTTCTGGTCATCAAGTGGATCTGAATTATCTGGACATGAATTTCGGTGCACTGTTTAATGGCTCTTCAGATGGAATCAATAATTATTATCTCGGAGCTTCCCTCTATCACATTAATCGCCCTCAGGAATCATTTATAGGAAATTCCTATTATACCCTAAATCCAAGACTGACTATTCATGGTGGTGGTTCCTTTCCTCTAGCCTCCTCGGGATCTGATATGACCCAATACGTGCATTTCAGTGGGTTGTATAGTCGTCAGGCCAATGCCCTTGATATTGAGCTGGGCGGAGCCTGGTCTGCAAATGTGAATAATGACAGCGAAAATCCTATTAACCTGTATATAGGAAGTTGGGTCCGTTTTAACAATGTGACTGATGCCATCATACCATATTTAGGGTTGGATTTTGATAGTTTTACATTAGGCATCACTTATGATGTCAATGTTTCTGCACTAAAGACAGCTTCAGAAAGTGTAGGGGGAATTGAAGTGTCTCTTATCTATGTCAAGCGCCCTTCGGACGGACGCAAACCCATCGCCTGCCCTAAATTCTAAACATGTTTTGTTGAATTGTCCCGCTAATATAGGGGCTTGATTTGATTGCCGCGCGGTAAAGAAGTTTTGCATCGTCGCCTGCATAATCGACACCGATCCTTGGCGTTAACAGGAGTTCCTTTTGATCCAATATAAAGCCATCATCGCCAATAAAAATATTCCTGCCTAAAAGAGAAGCCCCTGAGTTGTGGCTATTGATCCCCAAAGCTTTTGCAACATTCCCCGGACCTCTGGTGAGGCTTAAATCGGATTTTTTCTTTCCAGTCCTTACCAACATCTTTTCCAGACCTCTCAAAGGCTCTAATCCGCGGATCAATATCGCATGCGGAATTCCGGGATCATTCGTAACGACATTGAACATGTAGTGGATTCCATAACAAAGGTATACATAAGCAGTGCCGCCTCTTTGGTACATTACTTCGGTTCGGGTTGTTCTTCGATCTCCATATGCGTGGGAAGCGCGGTCAACAATGCCAGCATAGGCTTCTGTTTCCACGATTCTTCCCGAGGTCACGGCACCATCAAACCGGGTAATAAGAATTTTTCCCAATAGATCTTTCGCTATTTCTAAGGGATCAGTTCGTCTATAAAAAGAATAATCCAGCTTTTTAAGTCCAGACACCGATAAATAATTTTAAGTTTGATAAACAATCCAATCCAAAATAATGTTTTTTTAATTCTAAAAACAAAACCTCTCCGTTGCTCAAAGAAATTGTCATTGCCATCCAGTCCTACTACAAAGCCCACCAGTTCATCAGCAAACACAGGTTGTGGAAATGGATAATATTACCAGGAATTCTGTACATGATTTTGTTTTGTATCGGGATGTATTTTTTTTGGACTTCGGCCAATGAAGCAGTTTCCTACCTAAGTGAGGTAGTCGGAGTGGACAAATGGTTGCATCGTCAACAGAGTGCAGTCTTAAGCTTTCTATTTCTGATGGGTGGGATCATGGTCAGGTTGATCCTGGTGTTTTTTTACTTTTCTCTTTTCAAATATTTGTTCCTGGTTATCGGATCTCCTCTTTTTGCCTATCTCAGTGAAAGAACAGAGGCCATAATTGAGGGTAAAGAGTTTTCCTTCACCTTTTCACAATTACTCAAAGACATGGTGAGGGGTATTAAACTGGCCCTGCGCAATTGTCTTTGGCAAACCGTGTACACGGTTTCGATATTGTTGCTTTCATTTGTTCCAGTCGTAGGATGGATAACTCCCCTTATTTCAACCTTTGTTGAATGTTATTATTATGGCTTTTCGATGCTTGATTATAGTTGTGAAAGACATCAATTGTCTGCTGCCGAAAGTATTGCATTTATCGGAAAACGACGAGGGTTGGCCATCGGGAATGGTCTTGTTTTTTATCTGATGCATTTCATACCTTTTGTCGGATGGGTACTGGCGCCCTCTTATGCAGTCGTGGCAGCGACCATTAGCTTATATCATCAGAACCTTGAATAACTTATGATCAACGGCGCCAAAGTGTACCTCATTCCCTCCTTTCTAAGTGAAGAAGGAGGACTGGCCCTTCCTCCTTATTTGTTGATGGCGATCAAAGAATGCCAGGTTTTTTTTGTGGAAAACGAACGCACCAGCCGCAGATTTCTAAAAAGCATTTGGAAAGAAATGATCATCGACCAATATGAATGGTTCACCATTGGAAAGGTGGAGCAAGAAATAAGATTGGAATTTATCAATCAATTAAGAAAAGGCAAGACTATTGGCATCCTTAGTGAGGCTGGGTGTCCTGGCATAGCGGACCCTGGACAATTGCTTGTATCTACCGCCCATCAGGAAGGTGTTGATGTCAGACCGCTGGCTGGACCTAATGCCATTTTATTGGCTTTAATGGGTTCGGGGATGAACGGACAACAATTTCGTTTCGTAGGGTACTTGCCAATAAACACCCCTGATCGTGTGAGGGTGATCCGGGATTTGGAAGCCGAATCCCGGAAAAAAAAATGTACCCAAGTTTTCATTGAGACACCTTACCGCAATAATCAATTGCTCGAGACAATTATAAAGAGTTGCACAAATTCCACACTGCTTTGTCTGGCATCCGATCTTACGGGCATAAATGAATTCCTAAAAACGAAAACAATAGAGCAATGGCGCAAGTCTTTGCCAGACCTCAATAAAAAACCTACCGTATTTTGTTTGTATTGTCCCTGATCCTACTTTGGGGAAGGATCCTGGATAGCTATGATACTATCTACTACAAATTCGCTGTATCCGCGCCAGGGAAGTGATCCAAAATATTCTTTGTAATGCAATTCAACCTGCTTTCCGCCGCTAAGCATCAGTTTTTGGGCGACGGACTCATCAGAAATTGAAAATTCAAATTCATATGATTGAATAGTGCCAGCCGTTTTAGATTTAAAGCCGCTCTGTATGAGCTTTCCCTCATAAGTCTTGAAAATATATCCTTTCTTAACGACGTAATTTAATTCTCCGGCTTTTACTCCTTCACCAAAAACAAAAAAATACCGGACTCCTACAAATACCAGGAGCCCCAGAACAACGAGTAATATAAAAATCCTGAGGAATTTTTTCATATAAAAAAAAATTACAAACCATGCTGATCTATAAGATAAATCAAGGCTGCCATATTAATAGCGCCTAGTTCCAATTCTCTTTTATTTACATTCTCAAACACATCATTTGAACTGTGGTGAATGTCAAAATAGCGCTGGCTATCAGGAATTAATTCTCCTACAGGTATTTTCAGTTTTGCACTAAGTGGTTCCACATCCGCACCTCCGTCTCCTCTAAAAAATTCATACACACCATATTCTTTCAATAGCGGTATCCAACGTTGTATTCTATCAAACTGACTTTCGCTCAGGCTTACACTAAAGCCTCTCGGAGTAAAACCTCCAGCGTCACTTTCCAAAGCAAAAACATGCTTTTCGTTTTTGGCCATGGCTTCAGCCGAATATTTTTCCGCCCCACCCCCTTTATTTTCTTCGTCACTAAACAAAACAATACGTATGGTATGCCTTGGTTTATATCCAATAGCCTTTAAAACGCGCAAGACCTCAATTGAATGAACACAGCCTGCACCATCGTCTTGAGCACCCTCAGCCGGATCCCAGGAATCCAAATGACCACCGACAGTGATGTACTGATCCGGGAATTCGGAACCTGTGAGTTCCCCAATCACATTATACCCTACCGTGTCTGGGAGGGCATGGGCATTCGTCTTTAAAAAAACTTGAATGTTCTCATTTTGTTCCAAGGCAGAAGCCAACTTGTCTGCATCCCAAAGGCCAACTGCAAGAGCAGGAATTTTTGGAAAATGATCATCATAACGCATTGCGCCAGTATGTGGGCTATTATCGGTAGAATGGGTCATTGACCTCACCAGCATGCCTACGGCTCCATATTTTGCGGCACGGCTGGCGCCCACTCCCCTGTAAATGACCGCATCTCCATAAGACCGGAAAGTCTCCACAAAACGGGGATTAAACTTGTAATTGTAGAAAACAATCTTCCCTTTGATCTCATCTTTCTTACGTTCCAGTTCTTCAAATGAATTAATGAGAATCACCGGTGCCGTAATCCCCTGCGGACCGGTACCTGTCGAATTTCCCAAAGCCAACACCTTCATTGGTGATTTTTTATTGTTCACTATCCACTCAGCTTCATCTTTTCCGCCACGCACCCAATGAGGGATGGTACATTCCTGAAGCCAGACTTTATCTGCACCTGCAGCTTGCAGCGCTTTTTGCGCCCACTGTTCGGCCAGGTATGTCTGAGGAGATCCGGATAACCTCGGGCCTATCGTTTTAGTCAACTCATGAAGATTATCATAAGCCTTTCCATTAACCAATATTTCATCAGCAATTTTGCGGATTAATAAGGAATCATCCTGTTGTGCAAAAACCATCACTGATAATAAAGCCAAATAACCAGTCAACAATAAACGACGCATAGTTGTTAATTTTCATAAAGTTAAGCAAAGAAGAATTTAAAACTGTTTACCTTCGGCGTCTTAAATTAATTAAAAAATTATGAGGATAGGCATTGTCTGTTATCCAACCTTCGGTGGAAGCGGGGTTTTGGCTACAGAATTAGGAAAGGCGCTAGCCGATAAGGGGCATCAGGTCCATTTTATAACCTACCGGCAACCAGTAAGGTTAAATGAATTTCATGCTAATATTTTTTATCATGAAGTTCGTGTTACTACATACCCTTTATTTGATTATCCTCCATATGAAACCACATTGTCCAGTACAATGGTGGATGTAATCGTAAATAACCAGCTGGATCTCCTTCACGTTCACTATGCGATCCCCCATGCTTCAGCAGCATATATGGCCAAGAAGATTTTAGAAGCGCAAGGCAGGCACATCCCGGTAATTACCACACTTCATGGAACCGACATTACATTAGTAGGAAAGGATAAGACCTTTGCTCCTGTGGTCGCTTTTTCAATAAACCAAAGTGACGCAATCACCGCCGTTTCCAGGAATCTAAGAGATATCACCTATCAGACTTTTGACATAAAGAAAGAGATAGAGGTGATTCATAATTTTGTGGATGTCAAACGCTTCCAGAAAAAGCCCATTGATGCGTTCCGGAAAGTGATAGCACCGGGTGGGGAAAAAATCCTCATGCATGCCTCGAACTTTCGCAAGATAAAGAGGGTCCAGGATATCGTGTATATTTTTGCCGAAGTAAATAAGCATATTCCTGGCAAATTGTTGTTTATAGGTGATGGCCCCGAGCGTCCAGCCGTAGAGAATCTTTGCCGGGAAATGGGCTTATGCGATGAGATGAGGTTTGTGGGCAAACAGGAGCAAATGGAAGAAATACTTGCTGTAGCAGATTTATTTATCCTGCCTTCAGAATATGAGAGTTTTGGACTGGCGGCACTGGAGGCGATGGCAGCGGGTGTCCCGGTAATTTCAACCAATGTTGGTGGCTTGCCAGAGATTATTGTAAACGGAGAAACGGGCTATATGAGCGATATTGGGGATATAGATGGCATGAGTCAAAATGCCATCGCAATATTGAAAGACCCATTAGTATTAAAAGAATTCAAGACTCGCGCAGCGGCACATGCTCAAATATTTGATATTCAAAATATTGTCCCTCAATATGAGGCCTTATACAACCGGTTTCTATAATCACTACCTTCTTAGCCATTTTTCTGGATCGAACTTATGATCTTTTTCATCCGACAGCACGAATTCCAGCTGGCCGATTTCAGATACCTTTCCAATTAATTGTCCCGTTTTTATCTTCTCCCCCTTCGAAACAGTGACCGACTCCAAATTGCTATAGGTGGTAAAATATTTTCCATGCCTGATCATGACTGCATTGACATCCCCCACATTGAAAACGCTCTGCACCTCTCCTTCAAAAACAGCCTTTACCGGGGTTCCGGGATTTGCTTCAATGGTAATCCCCTGGTTATTGTATTTCAGACGACCTCCGATGTAACTCTGCATCCCAAAATGCATCGATATATTTCCTGCATCCATGGGCCAGGGTAAATGGGCCCTGTTTTTTTCGAAATTATCAGATAAGGCAAGGTCGGCACCGGTGTTGAATACTGTGACATCCCGGGCAGTTTTCTTCGGTTCTGTTGTTACAGTACTCCCGTTTGGTGCCGGGTTGGCTGCTTTACTGACATTGGTCGTTGCTTCAGAAGCATTGTCAGTCGTTTTCTTTGAACTTGCCTCCCTGATCGCGTCATTCCTTGCTTTTCGCAAGGCAGCAGAAATAGCGCCATTAAGTTTCTGATCTTGTTTTTGTTTAGCGGCCATTTCCTTTTTTAATTCCTTTTCCTGGGATTGCAGTCTGGCCATGACGGCATCTTTTTCTTTTTTCTCCTCCTCCAGTGCACGCGCTTCCTTGCTTTGCTTTTGAAGGACCTCATCCTTTTCCTGTCTCTTGACACGCAAGCCGTCTATTTTCCCTTGCAATAAAGATTGGGTTCTTTTAATATTAACAGCTTCTTCCTCCCGGTAGGCTCTATATGATTTAAGATAAGCTACCCTGTTGAACGCATCATTAAAACTAGTTGCCGAAAAAATGAAGTTGAGAAAGTCATAATTCGTCCGGTTTTCATAGGAATACACGACACTTTCTTCATATTGCTTCCGAAGGGTATCCAATTCCCTACGCAGTTTTAGTATTTCCTGCCAGGATTGGTTCATGTCGTTCTGGATAAAATTGATCTGTGAGTTTATATTTTGTATTGCTGACTCTCGTAATCTCAGTTTTCGCTGTAACAATGCCAATTGGCCTAAGGTTTCTTTCTTGTTTTTTTTGGTTTCGTCCAACGAGCGCTTCACATCCTCAATTTCTTTCTGTATTGCTTCTCGTTCTTTTTCGAGGTCACTGCGGCTTTGGGCAGGGGCCTGGCTCATGGCAGAGATGGTCCTCAATAACAGAACAAAAAAAACTAAAGCAGATCTCAGGTTCATTTTATTTTTTTATTGATAAATATATCAGACCAATTAACAAGGAGCCTGATAATATCCCATAACGATCAATTGCGTTTATAATTTTTCGGAATAGGAAAAGCAAAACTTAAGGTCTCGTTAAAATTATATTGTTTAAAATTTAATTGAATGTCCACTTTTGATTTCTCGGAAGCTACTGAAATCTGCCGGTAGGTGGAAAACCGGGTTTTGTTCCGGATATCATATCCTGCATAAGTTAACTCGCAGGTCCTGGCACGCATAATGTCAACGTCATCGAGTTTGCAGTGTAGCAAAGAATAATCTTCGAGGCTCAGGGTTATGTAATTCTTAAAGATATCGCCCAGGCTCATCAGGAGCAGGCTGGTTGGTCCTTTTTTATAAAAAACTATATTACTGTCTAGGTAAACCGGATTGCCTACAAGGAGATCCTGCAGCGTATGAAAATTTATCGGGATATTGACTATATCCTGTAAATAGCTCACAGACCGGGCCTGGTAAATTTTTTCGAGCCTGTTCAATACTTTTACGCTATCAGGGGTTATCATGACGCGAAAAGCTTCAAACCCCAGCGCCGCATGGATCATAATCCAAATCACACTGTCTTTACGGACGTTGACGTAGGCATTAAATTCATAATTTCTTCCATCACTTACTTGGTAATTCACTTTTAATTTGGCGGAAAAGGATCTAAAATCTATACGATTTTCTTCAATTTTCTGAAAAGTCTCATGAATGAACCGGATGGAGTCAGCCTTATGGTCATCGGATAGAACGACCACCTGCGCGGTATCTTTTTTTGAAATAGCCACCTCGATTTTTCTTGTTGAACGGCATCCGGCGATTTCAAAAAGAATGAGTAATATAAATATTGAATATATGAACCGCATAGTTATTTAGGATTTTCCGCTATGACCAAAACCAGCCTGATTGCGCTCGGTAAGGCTTATATTACTTGCATTCTCCCACTCTATTTTTTCAATTTTATTGACGACCATCTGGGCAATTCTATCTCCGTTTTCGATAATACGCTCTTCTTCCGATAAATTAATCAGTATAACTTTGATCTCTCCTCGATAATCAGAATCAATAGTGCCAGGAGAATTAAGGCAGGTAATACCCATTTTTATAGCTAGGCCGCTTCGTGGTCGAATTTGTGCCTCATATCCTTCGGGAATTTCAATATACAATCCAGTCGGAATCAGTTGACGCTCCATTGGCTTGATTACGACTTGCTCCTGCAAATTCGCCCGGATATCCATTCCAGCAGATCCGGCGGTTGCCCGTCCTGGTAAGGGGTTATCGGATTTATTGATGATTTTGATTTTTAGCGGTAACATGGGTGCAAAGGTACGAATGAGTTGAATCGTAAATCCAATCCAAAATGGTTAACCGCCATTCTTCTTCAAGAGCACCGTGGCATAAGCAGCCAAACCCTCTTTGCGACCAATAAAACCCATTTTTTCAGTGGTTGTTGCTTTAATGGAAACGTCCATATCTGTTATCTCCAGTGCAGCGGCAATAACCTGGCGCATTTCGGCAACATGATTCTTGATGGCAGGCGTTTCCAAACAGACTGTGCTGTCAATATTAACAACACCATACTGTTTCTGTTTGATTAATTTCCAGGTCTTTTCCAGCAGCTTTATACTCTGAATATCTTTATAGTTGGGATCGGTGTTGGGAAAATGTACCCCAATGTCACCTAGACACAAGGCACCCAAGAGGGCATCGCATATCGCATGAAGTAATACGTCTGCGTCGCTATGGCCCAAAGCGCCTTTGTCGTGCGGTATGAGAACACCTCCGATCCAGAGTTTCCTTCCTTGCATCAGTTGATGATAATCCACTCCAAAACCTACTCGAAATGACATATCGTATGGTTAAAGAAAAATCGTCCTGCAGATCGCAGGACGATTCAAAATTATTTGTTTTAAGCAAAAGTATAAATAAAAATAACTACTGCTGTTTATCAAGATCAAATGAAAGACCAAACCGGATGGTATTGGACAGGGGATTCCGGGTGACCCCGCTCCCAGAAGGGACGAGATAAGAAAAGTTCAATCCAAGGACATTATATTTAAGACCTACACCCATGGTAAAATATTGACGGCCGCCATTATCCTTGTTCTCATAGAAATAACCAGCCCTGACTGAAAACTGGTCATTATATACGTATTCGGCACCGATGGATGCATCAATTTGTTGAAATTGATTTGGACCACTGAAAGAACTGAACCAGCTGCCAACAACACTCTTAGTATTGTAATTACTTAGATTTGTAGAATCAACAGGTCCTCCATTGTCAACAGAAATTGGTGGGGCGGGAACTAATAATTTATTCAGGTCAATGCCGAAAGTGATCTTATTTTGTTCATCAAAGACGGCTGTATACGTGGTCCCGATGCCAATGTTTGCTGGAATGTATTCCTTTTCCGTGGCATCATTGGTATAACCGATTTTGGTTCCCAAATTACTGAGCGCCAAACCAAAATTCCAACCCTGACCATTATTATGTACGGCTTTATAGAAGAACGATATGTCCGCAGCAAATGCATTTCCTGGTTTATACGTCGTACCGGATGAGAATCCGGCAAGCTTCAGATCAGAATTAATATAACGCAACGCCAGGCCGATACCCAAATTGTCCGATAGTTTGCGGGAATACCCCAGATCGACACTGAATTCACGAGGCATCCCTTGGCCAAGTTCTGATCCGCTATAATCTGTAAACTGAATGTTTCCCAAACTGAAATAACGGATAGAGGCTGAAATGGCTTGCTGGTCGTCATCTAACTTATGATATCCAGAAGCGGCCAATAAATACACATCATTAAGCCCAAGGTCTTTGAGCCATGGGGTATAGGTCAAACCCATTGCAGTCGGATGTTGTGCAAAGGGAGTCTTTGCCAGATCGTAAAAACCTGAACTGGCGTCGGGTGAAGTTGCAATTCCCAGATCTCCCATACCACCAGCCCTGGCGTCCGGTGAAATTCTTAAAAATGGAACCGCCGTGGTAACCACATTTATGGGGTCAGTTTGTGCTTTTATTGAATCGACTAATGAGAAAAATAAAATAAAAGCAGTCAATCTGAGAAACAAACTTTTCATGTAATTAATATTTAGCTTTAAAGGTCGCATGCGAATATCAACAAATTTGTCATTCTTCATTAGCTATCGGATCCTGATGTTTAATACTGATTTTCGGGTTTTCGCCTAAAAAAATCCTGTCAAATCCAAGTCCTTGGATTTGAGACTTCCATGGGCTAAAGTAATGGTTTTAAACAACTTCAAAATAAACGATCATGATTTTTTGCAGTTGCTGGTTAGTTTTCCAATTAGCTATTAACATTCGGGTTATCAGGTTGAAACCCTTTAGAATCTACTACTCTGCGTCCAATCTGAACCTTGTCAAGTCCGGTTTGGTCTTAGTTAAACCATCGAACGTTTACTTATGGAATTTATTGTATTTCTTTTCTTGCAGAAAACGAACCAATTTTCTTGCTCGATCGTATAATATTTGGATTACGGAATTATTTACTTTACGGTTGTTCCACACTTGTTCCATAGAGGTTGTAATGCAGGAAAAAAACTCAGCATCCGAGGAGTCCGGCCTGAAAATTGCAGATTATGGGAAGTGGAGGGGTCGGACTAAGTTAAAGATTTATAATACAACGACTTGCAAACATTTTTCCTCCTATTTCCGCCCACAGCTTCGATCATTTTTCGAGCACAATATTATGAAAAATGCCTATTTTAGCAAAGTCGGAAATTTGGAGATTTGGTCATAAAAGAGATGCAATATTTATTATGAAACCACGTTCTAGCAATTCACTATCACCGCTAAATTTAAGTTTAACTATATGAATCTGAAAAACCTATCAATCCTTGTATCCTGTGCCGCCATGGTCACATCCTGCAGCAAAAAGACACAATCCTCGGCTGTTACAGGGTGGAATTACAACGACAAAAATATGGGTGGTTACCAGGTGTCGAGTGAAAAAGAGCAGCGCACCGGTCCAGGCCTGGTTTTTATAGAGGGTGGTACCTTTACTATGGGAGCAGCTGAAGAGGATGTCATGAGTGACTGGAACAATATCCCGAGAAGGGTAACTGTAAACTCCTTTTATATAGATAGAACCGAAGTCGCCAATGTCCATTACCGCGAATATCTTTACTGGATCAATAATGTATTCGACGGAGATGAGTTTAAGTCTGTCCGTGATGGCGCTTTACCAGACACCCTGGTTTGGAGAAGCGAACTCGCTTATAACGAGCCTCTTGTAGAATATTATTTCCGCCATCCCTCTTATAATTATTATCCGGTTGTCGGCGTTACCTGGAAACAGGCTCATGATTTTTGTCTTTGGAGATCTGACAGGGTAAATGAAAAAGCCTTGGTAGATAAGGGATTTATAAATAAAAATTCATTAAAAAATATTCAAGGTCTTGGTCAAGAGAATTTTAATACGAAGGCTTATCTCATGGGAGAATATCAGGCAACCCCTGGTACCGCAGCCAAATCCAAGAAAAATCCTTTAAAGAATCCAAACGGAACGCCAAGAACCCAAGTTAACTTTGAGGATGGTATCCTGCTGCCAAATTACCGTTTGCCAACAGAAGCCGAATGGGAATATGCTGCATTGGGATATATCAAACAAAACCCATTACCTAGCACCAAGGAAGGCAAACGCGGAGAAGAGTTGATTGCCAATAAGCAGGTTTATTCCTGGAGCCAAAATGTAAATGGGTTGCGTGATTCCAGGAGGGGGAGCTGGCAGGGCACATTCCTCGCCAATTTCAAACGTGGCTCAGGTGATAATATGGGCGTGGCCGGTGGCTTAAATGATAATGCGGTGTATACCGGACCAGTAACTTCCTTTTACCCTAACGGTTTTGGTTTATATAATATGTCAGGTAATGTCAGCGAATGGGTTGAGGATGTGTATCGTCCGCTTTCTTCACAGGACGTCGATGATGTTGCTCCATACAGAGGAAATAAATATGCTACTGTGGATCTCGGTAAAGAAAACAAAGCAGAAAGAGATAGCCTTGGGCGAATTAAATTCCGGGATGTAACAGATGAAGAAAGTAAGAATCGCCGCAATTATCAGAAAGGAAATGTTATCAATTACCTTGATGGTGATTCTTTAGTCGCCGGTGTTTCATACGGTTATGGCAAAACAACCCTGATCAGTGATAAATCAAGAGTAATAAAAGGCGGAAGCTGGAATGACCGCGCCTATTGGTTAGGCCCAGGAACTCGTCGCTTTCTTGAGGAAGACCAGGCAAGTTCAACGATTGGATTTCGTTGCGCTATGGATCGCTTGGGTAGTCCCGCAGGCAATGGCAGACAGACGGGTATCAATTATAAAGAAAGAAAACAAAATTCCAGAAAAGAATAGCCTAGTATAAATAATTTTTGAGCCATCCCGGAATTCGTAACGGGATGGCTTTTTAGTGCACTACATTTGCTCACCATGCTCCCAATCGAAGAGTTATACGATCTCTTTAAACAATTTCCATCAGTGCAAACAGACACCCGGCAGCTAAAAAAAGGAGATCTTTTTTTTGCGCTTAAGGGTGGACAATATAATGCCAATCATTTCGCACAAGAAGCCTTGGACAAGGGGGCTTCCTATGCAATCATAGACGAACACATAGCGCACCCTATTCCTGAAAAAATGATTCTTGTTGAAAATGTCCTGGATACATTGCAGGAGCTTGCGAAATACCATCGTCAACAATTCAATATACCTTTTATCGCCATCACCGGGAGCAACGGAAAAACGACGACTAAAGAATTGATACATGCAGTATTAAAATCAACTTACCGGACTTATACTACCCCAGGAAACTTTAATAATCATATTGGCATACCGCTCACTTTATTAAAAGTTGGAATGGACGCTGAAATGGCGGTAATTGAAATGGGAGCAAACCATCTCAAGGAAATTGAAGGTTATTGCCGGTATGTGCAACCCACCCACGGGATGATCACCAATTTGGGCAAAGCGCATTTGGAGGGATTCGGAAGTTTTGAAGGGATAAGAAAAGGTAAAGGTGAATTATACGATTTCCTCCGACACGCCGGGGGCCTGGCATTTGTGATGTGGGATTATGATTATTTGCGTGAAATGAGTAAGGGAATTACATCCATAGTGCGTTATGGAACCACTCAAGCTGATATTACCGGTAGCATTTATCAGGTCCAGCCCTTTCTTACAGTTGAAGTCACTAAAGGAATTCCGCTGGCAAAAATCCAAACCCAGCTTGTCGGAAGTTATAATTTACCAAATGTATTGGCCTCCATTGCTATTGGCAACCATTTTAAGGTTTCCGGCGAAAATATCAAAACTGCAATTGAGAATTATCATCCGACAAATAGCCGTTCGCAATTTTTGGAAAATAATTCCAATAAGATAATCCTGGATGCTTACAATGCCAATCCGAGCAGTATGAAGGCTGCAATTGAAAATTTTGCAAACCTTCAATCCGATCAAAAAATATTGATTCTGGGAGCCATGGCGGAATTGGGTGCCGAAAGCATTAAAGAACACCAGAATCTCATAGAGCTCATTGGGCAACACCAATGGAAGGATGTCGTACTCGTGGGCGGAGATTTTTTAAAAATTACCCATCCCTATCACAGTTTTGAAAATGCCATTCAGGCAGGGACCTGGTTTCACAATAATCATTTTAAAGATGCTTATTTCCTGGTTAAAGGTTCCAGGAGTATGCAAATGGAAAAAGTGATCCAAAATCAATCTTAGCCCAATTATTTACCCGCAGTGAATAGTGTCCATGGATAGGCCTTCATCTCGACCAGGTATTTACTCATCCACTTAAACTCTGGATGCAATTTATAAAATGGTGCTCCCACAAAATCCTTTCCGCAAGGATGTCCCATATGCGCCCAGAATTTCATATCCTTGGCCAGCCCAGCTGTAGTTACTTTCCCCTGTACTGCACCCATTGGATAAAAAGGAGGATAATCCCATTCCACGCAGCCTTTAGGGTCTTCATCAATATGACCACAAATCACGCAACGATTATTGGCATTTTTATTTTGCAGGGCGTCCTTGTGATCGGCTTCCACCATCATACCCGATTGCGCGTCCAGTTTTCCTTTAAGGTCCACGATAACCAATTCTTCCATACGCAATTTCCGCGCATTGGGTGAACTCGTTTTTTCATTAGGGTTAAACGTCGTTTCCTTGGCAATAAGCGTTGGATCGCTTGCAAAATTCGAACCGATCATAGCAGTGTCCTTACTCCGCCAAACACGCGAATATTTTAGACCCAATTCCAATTTGGCCACTTCATTGGTTTTGGTGTCTCCTATTAGCCAGTCATTCGCATATCCGCCATTATTACCTGTTGTAAATATCCTAATGACGTCGTCGATGTTATTGCTGTACTGCGATGCTTTGCGAGCACGTACAAATTCAGGAATAGCTGAGCTATCAAATCCTTTAAACTGGGTAATTGTCGTTTCAGTGATGAGAAGACCATTATTGGTAATAACAAAATCATCTCCGCTATGAATGAATCCCGGCATGCAATCCATCATCATATGATTTCCTTTGGCTGGCACAATATCGGCGATCACATTCCAATGTTGTCCCCAGATATATTCAGTCCAGTTGTTATGACCGATGACTATTTTGCCGTCTTTGGTAAAACTGCCTGTAGCAATAAATGCGCTGCAATTCCCCGGGGCTTTATTATTTCCGCTACCCGGCTTAATCCTGTCCATTAATTGTGGAACGTAATAGAATGCCAATTCTTCCAAGGCGTTATAGGCTGTTATATCAAGGCTATCATACTTTTTATGTCTGGCGTGCAAACCCGCGACAATACCATTGATTTCATCTTTATATTCACGGTCCACATTTTTCCACAAGAAATTCCTTGCGGCGCTTCTATAGAATTCCCAGTTATAGTGTGTCAGGTGTAATAAGGCATAACTTACCGCTTGGATAGTGGTATCAATCTCTCCAGCAAGCAAATAACCATGCTGATAGCCGATTTCCCGGGGGGTGCCTTGAAGATGAACATAGATCCAGCCAGCCTTATCTTGCCTGGAGGCTTTTAGCAAACGCGGGTCATCTTTGGAAAAAACAAAGGTGGAAACCAACAATCCCAAAAAAAGGATGTATAATTTTCTCATGACATTTAGTTATTGGTTAAGAAAGGGGAAAATGGACTGAATTTCAATTCCACATCAAGTTAGTGATTTAATCTGAAGATGAGGCTTGAAATAAGGCTCCGGCATCCGACGTTTTCGGGGGAAAATAGAAGGAATTATTTATCTGCGGGAAATCAGTGAACTTAGCGGATACCTTGGATTTTGGTAGTTCATCATATCAGCATATATCTTACCAACAGTAACGGGGCTTTCTATTCTTAATGGAAGATGATTGGGGTCGTCGCTCACCCAGACATTCATTTTCTCACCACCTTCAAATATGGTACCCTTTATCAGCAGCGGCTTAAATTTAATTGTCCTGAATTTACCATACCTGGTCTTAAGGGTTTCTTTACCTAAATAACGGATGTGTAAATGATAAACCTGGTTATCGAGGAACATAGAAAAAGGGATAGTATCCTGGGCTTTATATTTGTTGAAGTCAATGTTCCTGGCATAGAAAATCGAGCTTAAGACATCCTGTATACAAGAGGGGACTTTGAAAACACCTGCCGTAGTGATTGCAGTATTGGTCGTCCTGTTAAAGGTTATATTTTCATAGGTTTTATAGCCACCCTCATTGACATTTCTTATAAATTTATATGGCTGCAGGCTTCCTGTGTCAATAAAACTCTCGTATTTGTCACGCACTTTAAAGAAGTCATCGACAAAACTATTACTCTTCCCAGTCCCAGTAACATGATAAACTGTTTTCCCATTCAATTGCTCCTGGCTTACACTGAAAACGGCCTCGCCTGCGCTAAAATACACACTTGCCAGCGAATAGTAAGCTTTAAAAGTAACTGACTCTCCTGCCTGGAAGGCTGAGTTCCTGATTCCGCAAAATTCGTCGTCTGCCTGAATCGGAAATGAAATAGCCGATAATATTAAAATACAAACAAGACTAACTGACCTCATTTATTTCTATACAATTTAATACTTAAAATTAGCAAACTCCCGATTAAAGCCGGTATAACCAGGTTGATCAGCCAAATCCCCAACGAAGAAGCAAATATACCAACACGGTTAGCGCTGAACAATTCAATAATTTGTAAGCTTGCCTCCCATCGAAGGCCCAATTCAGTCAAAAAAGTAAAAGTAGGAACAACCGCCATGATCAAAAACATGACGCTAATCCCTCCAAAGGTCTGGCCCCAGCTCAAAAGCACTCCAAAAACAGAAAACAAAAGAAAATATTGCAATATGAATACTAGGTACCTTACAAAAGATAGCAACAATATGTGCAACAGGATCGAAGCATTGAAATCCCGTAGAACTTTAACATATTCCAAATATCTGGCCGGCAATGGGATCTTCCCTAATAATCTTACAAGCCAATTCAGCCGAAAATATATGATGGCAAACAAAATAATAATGAGGACGACTCCCCCAAGTAATAGACTCAATCCAAATTGAAAATGCTGCTGGACAGCTGCATTCCACTTCAGATAAACAATACCAAGGCAACCCGCAATACCAGTAATCAGCAATTGACTTACGCTGCAAACCATACTAAGGGATATGGATGAAACACGATTACCTTCTTCCACGTAGAGCATCCGGCCCAAATATTCGCCCATCCTATTTGGGGTAAATGAAGCTATGGTTGTACCGGTCAATGTGGCCTTAAATGCCTTCGATAAAGAAATTGGCTGCAAAAACTTAATGCACAACTGCCATTTCCTGGCTTCCAATAACCAATTCAGCGGCATTAATATCAATACGGTCCAAATTTTCCATTGCTGCGGGCCGGTCAGCGCATCAAGAATCCGGCTAAAGGAATGGCGCCAGTCTGGCTGGTGTTGGATTTGCTTATAAATGGCAAAGGACAGCAGCAGGAATACCAGGGGTCCAAACAAGTACTTGAATAATATTTTGATATTTTTGCTGGGAAACACGATCAGATTCAAAAATAATTCTCCTATTGCAAAAGGAAGCTAAAATAATTTTAGGCATTGACCCGGGTTCCGTGGTCATGGGATATGGCATCTTGGAAGTTCGCCACAACCAATTAATCATGCTCGAAATAGGCGTGTTGAAACTATCTTCAAAAAAAAACCCTTATGAGCGATTAGAACTGATCCATAAGAAAGTCGAGCAGCTAATCGGGCAATTTCAACCACATGATTTTGCCATAGAAGCTCCATTTTTCGGGAAAAATGTCCAAAGTATGCTCAAGTTGGGAAGGGCACAAGGAGTGGCCATAGCCGCAGCTATGCAGTCCGGTATCCCTGTGACAGAGTATTCTCCAAGAAAGATTAAACAATCTATAACCGGTAATGGCAATGCTGGAAAAGAACAGGTGTGGAAAATGCTTCAAGTCATCTTACACCTTAAGAATGAAATCAATCAATTTGATGCATCTGATGCACTTGCGGTGGCAATCTGTCACCATTTCCAAAATAATGCTGTAAAGAGTTCAACAACGGGTAAAAGAAAGGGTTGGGAAGACTTTCTTAAGAATAACCCAACTCGCATCGGTTAACAAGCAAGAAAGTCATAAATAGCTCAAAATCCTTTCCTGGGATCTTTTTAATTCCTCGGGAGAAAACTTCATTTTCCCCCGGCTGAAATTCAAGTCATCAATAGTGGAAAGAGGTACTAAGTGGAGGTGGGCATGCGGAATTTCCAGGCCAATTACCGCCATTCCGCACCGGTTGCAAACAAAAGCCTTTTCAATAGCCTTGGCGATGGGTTTTGCAAATACCAGCAGTTCGGAAAGATATTCATCAGGAATGTCGAAGAATTTGTCTTCTTCAATTTTGGGAACAACTAAAACATGGCCTTCACGAAGAGGAAAAATATCCAGAAAGGCATAAAATTTTTCATTTTCCGCAATTTTATACCCGGGTATTTCTCCGGCGATAATTTTGGAAAAAAGCGTCATAGATGTGGGAGTGATTAGGTTGAAATTTTCTCAATCTTAAATGCAATCTTGCCTGCCGGCACCTGGACTTCTGCAACCTGGCCAATCAGCTTTCCCAGCAGTCCCTTGCCAATTGGAGAGGTGACCGAGATCTTACCTAATTTCAGGTCAGCTTCTTTCTCTGAAACCAGTTGATAAGTCACCTGCTTTTTATTATTCAGGTTTGTTAAAGTCACCCTCGTCAAAATAGACACCTTACTGGTATCGATATTAGCCTCCTCCAATATTCTTGCTCCGGCAAGTTCTCCTTCCAGTTTCTGAATCTTTGCTTCAAGCATACCTTGGGATTCCTTAGCAGCATCGTATTCTGCATTTTCCCTCAGATCGCCCTTTTCCCTGGCTTCGGCAATCGCTCTAGATGCGGCAGGGCGGTCAACAGCCTTCATTTTTTGGAGTTCAGCCCTCAGGTGATCCAGCGCCTCTTTGGTCAAATAAGTGATCTCACTCATAATTCCCTCCTTTGCTTCAGTTTGAAAAAAAGAAAAAAAATACAACGCCTCACGAGATCTGAAGCGTTGCACTATTCATACAAAGATAGAAATATTTTGGCTACCTAAATAGCCAATTTTTCAAGTAAAACGACTGCCATTTTATAAAAGGCCTCGTCACTATAGCCGGCTATATGTGGTGTAATAAGCACATTTGACTGGGAAAGCAGCCAATCAAGTTGCCGCTTTTCGTCACTATTGTAGGTATCTAATTTTTCATTTTCCAAAACATCCAGCCCGGCACCACTGATCATTCCCTTTTGAATGGCACGAATAACGGCTCCCGTATCATGTACCTTTCCCCTGGAGGAATTTATGAAAAAAGGCTTTTTTGCCAAGCCATCAAAAAATGCATCATTAGCCAGGTGAAAAGTTTCATCGGTAAGTGGTACGTGAAGACTGATAACATCTGCATACCGGGATATTTGTTCCAGATTGGCCTCTCGGACAATCCCCTCAGCAAAATCATATTTATATTTATCATAGGCTAGGACAGTCACATCAAAAGGAGGCAATAATCTTGCAAATGCAGCACCCGTATTTCCGAAACCGATTATTCCAATAGTTTTTCCGTTTAATTCCATACCGCGGTTGGCCTCTCTGATCCATTTGCCTTCTTTGACCTCCTGGCTGCTGGAACTCATTTTATTCATGAGGTTCAGCAACATGCCCAAAACATGCTCGCCTACAGCATTCCGGTTGCCTTCAGGACTACTTACGCATTGAATTCCCTTATGCTGTGCATATACCGTGTCCACCAATTCCATCCCACTGCCCAGGCGACCGATCCATTTGAGACCAGGGGCACGATCTATTATATTTTTGTCGATTTTAAGCCTTGTGGTAACCACCAAGCCTTCGGCTGCGGTGACTGCTCCCTCCAATGCTTCATAGCTGATTTGGGGAAGGTAGCTTACCGAATAGCCTAGATCGGATAACCGGTTTACCAACCATTCATGGACCTTCGCCGTAATAAGGACTTTCCTCATCTTAAAATGGAATTTTCTTTATGGGTGATTCAACATAAAAGTTAATTCTGCGAAACCCTGTACAGATATTTGCTCGGCCCTCTTATCAAAAATGGGCGCTTGAAGAACAGCCGGATCAAACAGAGCTTTTGTAGCATTTCTTAAGGTTTTTCTTCGCTGGCTAAATGCCGCTTTCACTAATACAAAAAATGCGCGATCGTCTCTTACCAGGATGTGTTCTCCTCTAGGTTTTAACTGTATTACCGCGCTTTTAACCTTTGGAGGAGGCCTGAAAGATCCTTCTTGAACCTCAAATAAATATTCCACATCAAAGAAAGCTTGGACGAGTACGCTGAGAACTCCGTAGGTCTTACTGCCTTCTTTTGCAACTATACGCTGAGCAACTTCCTTTTGAAACATTCCTGTCATACAGGAAATATATTCTTTCCATTCCAATACTCTAAAAAGTATTTGGGAAGAAATATTGTAGGGGAAATTCCCTATAATACTAAAATTTCCATCAAAGGGTTTTTCCATTTCTAAAAAATCTCCAAATATGAAACGGTCCTGAAAAGAAGGAAATTTTTTTTTCAGGAACGCTACCTTTTCTGCATCAACTTCAATGGCTTTGAAGTAAATATTATCCAATTCAACAAGGTATTTGGTTAGCGCGCCTCCACCCGGTCCGACCTCGAGCAATTGGTTGGGTGAGCAGTTCTTAGCGCTGGCTATGATCTTACGGCAAATATTTTCATCATAGAGAAAATGCTGCCCGAGAGATTTTTTTAAGCTGAACATACGAATTGCAAAAATAAACATTGTGCCCCAAGCTTTCCCAGTTGCTTAAATAATTGTAGTTTGCGCATTGTAAAGAACTAGGCATGAATTTTCAACAACAAAGGCCATTAATTGGAATTTCGATAGGTGATTTGAATGGAATCGGCCCTGAATTGATCATAAAAATATTTTCTGACCATCGTTTGCTCGAGTTGTGCACACCGGTCATATTTGCCTCCAATAAAGTAATCAATTTTTACCGTAAGTCAATTCCGGATCTGAATTTCAATTATCAAAGCAGTAAAGATTTTAACCGGATAAGCCCTAAACAGGTCAATATCTACAATTGTTGGGAAGAAGAGGTCGCCATCGTACCTGGTGAGTTGACAGCCGAGTCAGGTGTCTATGCGGTCAAATCTTTCGTAAGCGCTGTAGAGGCCCTGAAAGATAAAAAGATCAATGGCCTCGTCACTGCACCTATGCATAAGAAGAATACACAATCCGAGTCCTTTAATTTTACAGGGCATACTCCTTATCTGAAGTATGCCTTTGGCGTCAATGATGTCTTGATGCTCATGACATCGGAAAATTTTAAAGTGGGGTTGGTAACCGAGCATATTCCTGTAGCTCAGATTGCCCAACATATCACCAGGGAGGCTATTTCTTCAAAATTGAATATCCTAAAGGATAGCCTGATCAAAGATTTTGGAATTGATAAGCCTAAAATTGCCGTGCTGGGGTTGAATCCTCATGCTGGGGATGAAGGATTGATTGGTAGGGAAGAAGAGGAGTTTATCAAACCGGCCATAAAAGATGCAAAACACCACATGCTCGTTTTCGGTCCTTTTAGTGCAGATGCCTTTTTTGCCAGGAACCAGCAACAGAAATTTGACGCGGTGCTGGCAATGTATCACGATCAGGGTTTAATTCCCTTCAAATCTTTTGCCATCGGAGAAGGAATAAATTATACTGCAGGCCTGCCTGCTGTCAGAACCTCGCCTGATCACGGTACTGCCTTTGATATTGCCGGTAAAAATAAAGCGGATACTTCTTCCTTCCTGGCTGCGGTGTATGGTTGCATTGATATCATTGAGCAACGGCAGGAATATGAAGAAAACCGGAAGAATCCGCTAAAGAAAATGGGTTCGGCGGTCTTGGCTAATACCGAAGATGAAAAGATTGATGGCAATTTGGGCTAAACAGGATCTTCATCCTAGTGTCATATTCCTTAAAAAAATAGTACCCTTTCTTATTTAATTAATTCACTCCCAAAACAGATGATTTCTAACAGGTACCTGATACCGTTTATTTTTATGAGTATCCCCTTTAGCATCCGGGCACAGAGGGTGATTCCCCTTTATACCGACAGCATCCCCAATTCAAAATCTGCACCTGATGAAGAAAAATCTACTTACGAAAGAGACAGTATTTTGATCATCAGCAAAATAAGCCGGCCAACCCTAACCGTCTACCTGCCCTCGGCGGGAAATTCAACTGGTGCTGCTGTCATCATCTGCCCTGGCGGGGGTTACTGGGTTGAAGCTGCAAGCCACGAAGGGGCTGATGTGGCCAGGCGATTCAATCAATCCGGCATTGTCGCATTCGTATTGAAATATCGCATCCCAGATGACAATACGATGGTCAACCGGGAAATTGGGGCATTACAAGATGCCCAAAGGGCGGTTCAAATGGTCAGAGAAAATGCCGCTACATGGGGTATTCAATCCAACCGGATAGGGATTATGGGATTTTCGGCTGGAGGTCACCTAGCATCCACGGAAGGAACGCATTTTAATACCTCCTTTATCCAAAACCCACATCAGACCAGTCTAAGACCAGATTTCATGATATTGGTATACCCGGTAATCAGTTTCACAGATAGCCTAGGTCACAAAGGATCGGCAGAGCAGATTATTGGGAAACACCCAAGTCCTGAAAAAATAAAAGAATACTCCAACGAATTTCAAGTAACTCCCCAAACGCCTCCAAGTTTCCTGGTGCATGCAAAAGACGATAGCACAGTAGACGTAAGAAATACACTAGAATTTGCCGCGGCTTTGAAAGAGAATCATGTTCCAGCAACTGTATTTTTATATGAGAAAGGCGGCCATGGGTTTGGGATGAATAACAAAACCAGTAAGACCAGATGGATGGATATTTGTATCCAGTGGATGAAAGATAATGGATGGTTGAACCCAGGGGGTGCCACTGCCATTGTGGAGAAACCTGTTGAAGCCCATCGCTAAATTAGTTCAGGGTAAGTCCATTATTAAACTTGAATGGTTAAGGTTAGCTGATAATCAATACTTTGTGAAATATTTGCATGGATAAGGATATCCATCTTGGCATCCGATTTTTTCAAATACCCTTTGAACCGGAGGGTAGAATTCAAAGGTACAAGAAGGAATATTGTCAATTCGCTCTATTGCATATATTAATACTGTTGTCTATCTTTGAAGAGCATCCTTTGACGATTCCGTACAGATATGATCCCTTCGTTCATTTAAGTATGGTCTTCTAAAAACCTAATCCCTTTTCAACTTTAATAATTGGTTCTTCGAGTTTCCAATAACTATGCGAATCCCATTCGTATAATCTGTCGTTGCTATTTTGTTTATCTTGACAATGGCACTTCTTTTTTCCTTTGAATGACCCTTAGTAGTAAAAACCATTTTGGTCAGCTTCTGAAACTCGAAAAAAAATGAAAAGGAATCTTAGGACATTAGTGCTTGTCGGATCAGCAGTTTTAACATCGGTGTTGGCTTATGCAAAATCTGAACTTGGTGAGGGAATTCCGGAAAATATAAGCACCATTTCAGATACCAGTTTGATTGCCAGCGATTTATTAAATGCAGAAGAAAGAATTACCGAAAAATCTACCGGCAACCAGCTTAGGTTTGATGCAACCTATGGTGGAAAATACTTTGAAATCATCTGGAATACAGTAACAGCAAATGGTTGCGATCATTTCGATATTGAAAGAAGCCTTGACGGGATAAAATTTGAAAAAAGAGGAGAAGTTAAAGGTACGGTACCTTGCACCAGGAAAAACAATTTCTTCTTCAAAGACAATGTCCGCCCCTCAACTGCCAGAAAGAATGATTTTTATTACCGGCTCAAGCAAGTAGATGCCAATGGACAATCCTCCTATTCAAAGCAGTTAATAGCAAGGACCTTTACCAGCAAAAGTGTGGCTGCTTTAAGTATTACGCCTGATCCGGATATGAATGACATTTTGGTAAATGCGCAACTCAAGGAACGATCCTATGTGGTGATAAAGCTCAATGACGTCAATGGAAATGAAGTTATGAGAAAATCTTCTTTCGGTGACAATGGGTTCAATACCTACAAAATGGATGAAACAAGCAAATTGAAGCCTGGAACCTACTCGCTGGAAGTAATCGTCAACAGCAATGAAAGAATGACGATGAAGCTGATAAAGAACTGAACTGCCCTTTCTATTTTTTATGATCACGGTTACCCTTAGGGTCAATCCGGAGATAAGAATGAAGATTCTTTACATATTCTTCAAAAGCCAGGACTCCGCTGGCGGTAATCTTACAAGTTGTCAGTGGATAGTTATCTTTAAACTGTTTACGCACGTCGATATAACCTGCCTCTTTGAGCTTGTTAATCTGTACGCTCAGATTCCCTGCTGTAGCATTTGTCTTTTCTTTCAAAAAGGTGAATTCAGCCTCCTTCACGCTGATCAGCAGTGAAATTACAGCTAGCCTTAGCTGCGAATGTAATATGGGGTCAAGCTCGTTAAACACTTAGATCCTGATTTATTGATGCGCCTTTGCGGGCTTTCCTGAATTCATTATTAGCCATGTGACCAGGGATGATATAACCGCATAACACTGCTGCGGCATGGAATAACATAACCTTATCAAAAGTATTTACAAATAAAGAAGCCAGACCCAACCCCCAGGTCAGCACCGCACCAATGGTAAATGGTTTAAAGTTGAGCGCAGCCCCATATATCAGTAGCCAGAAACCATACAGAATGATCAGGATAGTAAAACCGGTAACAGGATCAATCTTTACATTCACACCAACAGTGATCACCGTTAGCGATACGAAAAAACCGATATTCGCTTTTTGAAGCAAATCTTTGGTATATGACTTAACCTTTTCTTTACTATTAAAAAAGAAATATTGGAGGGCCTTGAAAAGAAAATAGACTAATGCGAGGATTCCAAATCCATTCCAGAATATGTATTGAGAAAATAAATCTAACTTATAATTTACAAAAGAGAAAATTGAAGTCAGGAACAGAAGCCATCCCCAAAGAATCCAGCCTTTGCCATTTTCTCTATTTTCTTGTTTGGCCTGATCTATCATTTGACTGATAATTCGCAGGCTATCGGTCTCGCTTAGTTGTTTTTCAGCCGTCATTTTTTTGTTTTTTAGAGCTTCATAGTTGCTTTTTGTAATTCATCCGTAATAAATGTCCAGGAATAATATAGCTGATCAGGATAGCTAATGCACATAAGATTATATTATAATCAAAGGGAGCAAAAAAAGAGGTGATGGATAAAAGCCAGGCTCCTACTGCTCCCCAAACCAAGGGTGGAAATTTTAAAGCCTTCCCTGTAAAGTAGCATCCTATGGCATACAGAAGCATATAAAATGTATAGCAATTCTCCCAGCCCATACGTGCAAAAGCAAATCCAAACAAAATATATGAAATGGTGATGCTTGTCCACAAATAATTTAAACTCTCATCAATATATGTCCGCACCCTGATTCTTTTTCCTTCCTTCACGCCATGTAAGACTGAAAGCACTATGCCGAGAAAACTAACGCTCCACACCAAAGGATGGTAAGGGGATTTAATGATGACTTTCAGCACAAATTGGCCAATACAGGCAGCAAAAACAAGCCAGCCCCATAACAGGAAATAATAGCTATTGTCCGCCACTGTATTCTTAGTCTTGTCAATCATCGTCTGAATGATCATGAGACTGTCCTCCGGTGATATGTCTTTTTCCTCCATGGTATTTGGCTTTAGGCTTCTCCTTTTTACAAAATTGGAAGCTGATTATTGGCATTTCGCCAACATGGCAATAGATTCCTTTTCTCCCCAATTTGGATACAAAGGTTTTACTTGGAAAGTTTTATAAAGTGCGACAGCCTTTTCGAACGATGGTTTTGCTTTATCCTTACCACCTCCATAAGCAACAGGAGTATTAAACAAGCTCATACCCTGGAGATAATAAAGCCTGGGATTACTGGGATCCATCTGCATGCCACTCTGAAGGGCGTCACTTGCCTGCTTGCCGTAAGTTTGCCAGCGGGTCTGAGGGTCGATCATCATCGCCTGTGTGGCTGACATATTGCGCAAAATATATATTTCCGCATTCTTTTCTATCGCTTCTGCTTTATCGCAAAGCGCATTTACCCTTGTAGCATTAGCGTCCTTATCCAAATTGGCATCTATCCAACCGGCTGTAGTCAGCGACAGGGCTGCGTAATAGTAAGGAAGCCATTGGGTTTTTTCGGCGTCTCCAATGCGTTCAAATGTATTGGACAAGCTTTGCAAGTCCTGGGTATTCTTTTCTGAGTCAAACAAGCTCAGGTTTTTTTGCATGGCGGCAACATATTTATCACTCTGTGCATTTAGCGACAGTACACCGCAAACGAGAAGCAGGGAAATCATAAGTTTCATAACTAATTGCTTTAAATTTTTATAAATTATTAATGGATGCATTATTGGTTTATTGAGTCTGGCGTAAATCCAAACTGTGCATGATATTTAAGATCTGGACAGGTATTTTGTTATTTCCAGCAAATTTTCATTGGTTTTATTGGCTCACTTTAATTCGATTTCTTCCGCCATGGATTGAGACAAATCAATAGCACAATCCCTGAATTTTGGTGCTGACATCTTTGGTCTGAAATTATTCCCAAATCCAATAGGTTCTTTGGGAATGCCAAAAATCCCCAAATCCAATTTCTTATTATCGTTTAAGTCCTGATAAGCAGAAATCGCATATTGACCTTCTGGCAGCACAAATAAAAATACCAGCGTGTCGCCATCGGCCTTTTCAGAAAGCTCGGTGAATGGCTTTTTAAGAAATGTCTTTTCGTCATTCCAAACCGAAACAAATACCGATCCCTTACCCACTTGCACATTTCTGGTAATAATCGTAAGGGTATCGCTTTTCACGAACCAAGAACCACAAAGGCATACCGTCAAAATAAAATTATCCATCGATCTCAGTGTTTACCGTTTCTGATTCCGTTTTAGCTTTTCATACTCCCCTTCGGCGGAGAATAACGAATTGCCATAATACGCGTCAAAGTATTGGAAGGTCAAACCTATTCCCCATCCAAGTAAGGCCCATTTTGGCCAGAAATAAGTCTGGGGGCCGGCAGAAAAATACCAGACACCAATGAGAAATGCATTTACTACAAAATAGGCAATGGCTGCATGTTTGAAGCCTGCCCTTCTTTTGGCGATCCGCCAAAGCTGGTCGTCTTTTTGTTCAATGTCCATAAATAGATTTTTTAAGAATTTAGAGATTATTGTTTATAGCGTCTTGCGTCCTGTCCACCCCCCAACTTAGAAAACATCCGATAAAATAAAACCGTGGTGCCGGAGGAACGATAGCTTGTTTATACAACCCGCTATAAGAATAATTATATCCATAAATTGCACTATAGCCCAATACATTGGTCACACTGGCAAACCACACTACAAATACTTTTGGGTTGGTCTTGCCGACACTGGGCACATATTCCATACTGAAGTTCAAACTGTTATAGTCCTTGGTTTTTCCCTGGTCAGCCAAATAATACTTATTGGTACTGTCCAGCATAAAATTGTAATAAGGCCTTCCAGTAGCAAAACTATAGGTGAGGTTAAAACCCAGTTTCAAATCTGTAAAAAATCGCTTCATCACTACTGAAGCAGTATGGGTCGCGGCAAAATTGGGCATTAACTGCGAGGTGTAATTCAGGTAATTTCTTTTGGAATCCAGATAGGAATAGCTAATCCAGTAATCAAAATTTTTGATTGATTTTTTATCCCTCCAAAAGAAATCGAGGCCCTTGGCATATCCTGTCCCTGCATTGTTGTAAGAAAAATAATAATAGTTGAAGGGCACGGTTTTAATTAGGTCTGCATACTGCTTATAATAAGCTTCTACCCTGAAAATCCTATCCTTGGTCATCTTTTGGTAGTTGAGTATATAATGGGTCGCTTTCGTAAAACCCAAATTGGTAGTATAAAAAAGCTGGGCGTTTTCAGGTTTTTGGTAATATATACCATAGGCCATCGAGATCTGCGCATCCTTTCCTGTCTTATAGGCGAGCGACACCCTTGGCGCAATATCAGATTTTGCGAGAATGGAAGAATTTTCAAAGCGTGCACCCAATTTGGCTGCCAGGGCATTGGTTAGGAAAATATCGGTTTCGGCAAAAGCAGCGACATAGTTGTCGGTGAATTTCTGTAACAACCCGTTATAATTCAAATGAAGTGCGGTATCATTATAGATCTGTGTATTGTAGGCATACCAATATTCTCCGCCAAAACGCAAGGAGCTGATACCACCCAGTTTTTTTTCGAATATGGCCTTTATCTGCGAAAGGTCCTGCCGGGTGGCGACGGAAAATACTTTGGATTGCATCCAAAAAGCAGAATCACTGAATGAAACGGGTTGGTTATAGGAATTTTGCACCTGCTGCAGAATATTGTTTTTATTTGTACTGTAACTGGCGCCCAATTCCATCTTCCATCCATTGTCCAGATATTCTTTCCAGCTTAGGTTATTGTACCAGTTGTAATCGGATAATGCAAAAGCATCATTCATATTCAGGCTGTCAACATCCTGCCTCCTCAATCCGAGTTGATTAAAGCTGAATGTGGTGTAGTACTTGATTATCCCGCCGCTTTTTCTTTTTATTCTAAAGTTGGCATCCGCGGCATGGTATTGTGGTATTTGGAAATAAGAAGGTTGTTGCTTAACTGCGTCAAAATAGAGCTCAACATTGGTATAATCGTAGCTCATGCCCCATGATGATTTTTTGTCCGCAGCCAATTGCTGGGTCCCGGCCCCAATAACCAAGGGAGAAATCGTAGCGTCTATTTCAGACTTTTCAGGTAGGTCGATGGATTCCAACAGGACGACTGAAGACAAAGCCTGCCCGTAAATCGCAGAATACCCACCCGTACTGAATACCGTTCCTTTAAAAAGAAAAGGAGAAAACCTACCCCTTTGGGCAATATCCGGAACGCTGGAATAATACGGATTGTTGACCAGGGTTCCATCGATATATTGCTTGGTCTCATAACCTGCCCCTCCACGAACGAACAGGCCCTCCTGTTCGCCTACTTGCTGGGCCCCCGGTAATGTTTTCAGCGCAGCTGTGATATCGGCATTAGAACCGGCTGTGGTGGCCACATCAATGGAACTCAACACAGCGCCTCTTTTGGAATCACCTGCGGCAAAAGATCCTGCATTAATGGTAACGGCCTTCAATTCGCTGAGTTCTTCTTTTAGAGAAACATCCATGTGAATTTGACTTTCATGCAGATCGATTGGTTGCTCGGAAGGTTTATAGCCAACAGAGGTAACGAGCAGGATTTGCGTACCTTTTTCCTGAGTACTAAAGTTGAACGCCCCTGTTGAATCTGAAGTGGCGCCATCGTAAGTATTTTTGAGACTTATGCTGGCTCCGACAATTGGTTTATTTTTGGTGTCTCTTACCAGACCCCGGATCCTGGTTTGCGTAAAACCGGTCTGGATACCTAAGAAGAAAAGAAATAAGATAAGCAGTCTCACAATTGTGTAAATTTATCTCAAATATAAAGTAGTTTATTTAATAAACCTAATATTTTTTCAATTTTACCCAAAAAAAAGGCCAGGCTTAGAAAAGCCCGGCCGTTGTTGATCGTACCCTTTAAAACTAAATTCTTACTTCCTTTAAATATTTTGCCATTAGTGGTTTGTCTTTATCAATTTCTGAGCTGATGTTTGTTTTCCATTCATTACATTGACCAGGTAAAGTCCTGAGGGTAGATCAGCTATCGAGAGGATTTCAGTTTGACCTGCATTCTCTTCAATCCTTTTTTTCATTAAACTTCCGTTACTATTATAGACACTATAGACGATTGTTTTATTCTGCCAGACATTCGGAATGGTAATCATAAGTTGATCGACTACCGGATTTGGATAGACCACGACCGCAGTTTGTAACTGATCGTTTCCCAGTTTAACCAACGCAATACTGGAATATTGATATTTACCATCCAAGTCAACTATTTTCAACCGGTAATAAATGAGGCTTGTCTTTATCTCGTCGATATTGTCTGCATATTGGTAATCCGTGGTAACGGAACCGTTTTCTGTTGTAAATACTATGGCATCATCATCATAATTAACACCATCTACACTCCGCTGTACCACGAAGTGGCTGGTATTGATTTGCAAGGCCGATACCCAGCTCAGATTCACGGTTTCATTGTTCAACTGGGCAGTAAATGAAACCAGACTTAGCGGAAGGGATCCGGTCTGGCCAATATGGTAGGAGAAGTTCTTAAACCACAATGAATACATCCGGTTTGCTGCCCCGGAGGACCGGTTTGCCGTCTTTGCACCCACGCGGATGATAAATGCATTGGTATTGGTGTAATAGTTGGTAACCATGACATCGGTGGCAGTTGTTGAGATCCCAGGATAATTTTTTGTCGGCCCGTCAAATTCCTTACCCGCAGATTGTGGGTTGGAAAGGTTCCCGGTGATGCTAGTGACCGTGATAGCCGTGTTTTGCTCTAAAGTGTAGGATTGCAAACCGTAAAAGGAAAGGTATTCGTTCAAACTTCCGCCATCTCCATCATTATCCAGTCCAGTGGCATAGAATTCACTGACCGGTACTGCCTGGTTATGATTAGTGTGTTGCACAAAACTAACTTGAAACTCCATCCACCAGTTCTGGTTGGGACCTGCATTACCCCCATTACAGGAAACCTGGGGTTGCCAGGCATTGTCAAATCCTGTACCATTTACGGGATCCTGGACCGGGCCTGCTAAATCGATGGTCGTCAAACCGACATACCCGGAGCTCCGGCCGTCAATTGTGACCAGGGCATCCACCCCGCTGGTCACATTCTGAAATACATACAGGGCCCCGTCGGATCCAGCCGCCTTTGAGCTGGAATCCGTCACTAATTGAGGGTTGGTAAATACAAGTTCAGAAACAGGTATTTGCGAGAAGGAAGCATGACCAATAAAAAGAGCAAAGATAAAAAGGGAGCTATTGCAAACTGATCGGGGAAGCATTTTCAAAACAGGGCACGGGTACAAAAAATTCATAGCTCTATTATTAAGGGACGGTATTAGTAGTTACCTGGGTAGCCCACAGTCATTGGAGGATTCAGAAAATTCTTCGAGGGAGATTGGAAGAGTATATTAAAAATCAACAGAATTACAATAACCAAAGAGGAAATTGGAGAAAAAATGAACAGTCTTTGTAGATTAGGAAATTGGGTACGTTTGTGCGAGGGATTAACAACACAAAGATGATAACCCTTTTTGGATTATGCAAGTGTTTCAGAAGAAATATTTTGCTTTTGCCGCCAAATATTTTAACGCCTTTGCTTTGAATTCCCGTGTGGAAAACAGGGATCAGCCTGTACTCCGGGAAAATCAACCTTAGGTCCTAACGCTATTGCATCCCCTGAATCAATGCAGCTAAAAAATCTATTTTTTATACTGAGGGATCAATTCATTTGCCAGGCTAACCATTTTCTTAATGCCGTCATCGGGGAGATTGCCTTTCTTAAATTCTGCCATCACTTCAGGAAGCCTGTTGTCCATCTCCATCAGAAAATGAGCTTCGAATTCCCTTACCTTTTTTACCAAAACATCACGCAGAAGGCCTTGCGTGCCTAAATAAATTATAGCTACCTGTTTATCTACTGCAAAAGGAGAATATTGCGGCTGTTTTAATATCTCCACATTTCTTGCTCCCTTATCCAATATCAGCTTGGTAGCAGCATCAAGATCACCGCCGAATTTCGAGAAAGCCTCCATTTCGCGGTATAGAGCCTGGTCCAATTTCAAGGTACCTGCTACCTTTTTCATCGACTTGATCTGAGCATTCCCTCCAACGCGGCTGACTGAAATACCCACATTGATGGCAGGACGGATGCCGGAATTAAACAAGTTTCCTTCAAGAAAAATCTGACCGTCTGTGATGGAAATGACGTTTGTCGGAATATAGGCTGATACGTCTCCGGCTTGCGTTTCAATGATCGGAAGTGCAGTTAATGAACCACCGCCCTTCACCAAATCCTTGATGGAAGGAGGCAAATCATTCATATTTTTGGCGACTGCGTCATCACTGATCAATTTGGCAGCGCGTTCAAGTAACCTGCTATGCAGGTAAAACACATCTCCCGGATACGCTTCACGGCCCGGAGGACGACGCAGCAACAACGAAACCTCACGGTAAGCAACGGCTTGTTTAGACAAATCATCATAAATGATCAAGGCTGGCCTTCCGGTATCCCGGAAAAATTCGCCAATAGCCGCCCCGGCAAAGGGCGCATAGAACTGCAGCGGCGCTGGTTCAGATGCAGACGCTGCTACGATCACAGTATATTCCATCGCTCCGTGATCGACCAATGTTTTCATAACCCCGGCTATGGAGGAGGCCTTTTGACCGATGGCAACATATATGCAAAAAACCGGTTTGCCCGCTTTATAAAATTCCTTCTGGTTGATGATGGTATCAATGGCGATCGCGGACTTCCCTGTTTGACGGTCCCCAATAATAAGTTCACGTTGTCCTCGTCCGATAGGAATCATCGCATCTATCGCTTTGATACCTGTTTGAAGAGGTTCTTTAACTGGTTCGCGGAAAATAACGCCAGGAGCTTTGCGCTCCAAAGGCATTTCATACAGCTTCCCAGCCAGTGGCCCCTTGCCATCGATCGGTTGACCAAGCGTGTTTACCACCCGGCCAAGCATTCCTTCCCCCACATTAATAGAAGCAATCCTTCCTGTCCGCCTGACTTTTGCGCCTTCCTTGATAACTCCGCTTTCACCCATCAGTACCACCCCTACATTATCTTCCTCCAAGTTCAAGGCGATTGCCCGGACCCCATTTTCAAATTCTACCAATTCTCCGCTTCCGACATTGCTCAACCCATAAATCCGTGCTATGCCGTCCCCCACTTGCAACACCGTACCCACCTCTTCCAAATCAGCGGAACCATTCACATTACCCAGTTGTTGCCGTAGAATTGCTGATATCTCATCCGGTTTGATCTCTGCCATAATTAGGTGATTATCTTATCTTATAAATAAAATCGTTATTCTGAAATTGCTTTTTTATCGTATTTAATTCAAACAAGACACTCGCATCAACGAGATGATCGCCCACTTCCAAAATAAAGCCGCCGATAATTTCCTCACGGGCTTCTGTATGAAGTTCTATTTCCGGAAGGGATTTCTCCGATTTGATTTTCGCGACAATGCTATTTTGCAATGCCTCACTTATTGCTACGGCTGTTGTCAGATTAATCCTGTGGATCCCCTTATAGGCTTTGTATTGTTCAATGAAAGCAGTGATGATCTCGGGTAATATAGTTTCACGGCTTTTTCGAAGAAGTAATCTATTGAACGCCTCTGTGATATAATTTATCCTTCCAGCGGTTATCGCATCCAGTATTTTCCCCTTTTTATCAGCTTTAATTACCGGGCTTTTCAATAGAATCACAAAGTCTCTGCTACTGTTGCAAACTCCTTGCAAAAAGAGCATATCCTTGTATATCGAATCCAATTGATCCTCCTGGATTGCCAAATCCATGAGGCTTTTCGCATACCTGCCAGCTAAACGCGGATTGAGCATCTTTCTCGCTTTTAATTAAACTTAACTTCATTCGACAATTCCCTGATATACTTTTCCTGCTGTGTTTTATCAGACAATTCCCTGCGCAATATTTTCTCCGATACCTCAATTACCAGATTTCCAACCTCGTTTTTAAGTTCGGTCAATGCGGCCATTTTTTGAATTTCAATAGCTGACCGTGCATCTACGATGATCTTATTTGCTTCCGTTTTAGCCTGTTCTTTTGCTTCGTTGATGATCTTGTCTTTAGTTTCCCTGGCTTCTTTTAATAATTTCGCTCTTTCCTCGCGGGCCTGGGCGAGCAGTATTTCGTTTTCATTTTTCAGGAGGGCCATTTCGGCTCTAACCTTTTCTGCAGTAGCCAGCGAGTCGGCTATTCCTGTTTCTCTTTCTTTTAACGATTTCAAAATGGGCTTCCAGGCATACTTACCAAGTATGAGGAAAAGAATGAAGAACGCTATGATGTTCCAAACCAATAAGCCCAACTCGGGAGTTAATAAATCCATAGTACATCAATTTACCGGTCCTTAAATTTAATCTCTAGATGGATAAGATACTGCATCCTCAGCCCTTTGCATCGGATGCAGTACTGATTTTTACGTGCGGCTGCCTATTATCTGAATACGGCAAGCAAACCTGCCACAGCGGCCAGCAGGGCAACCCCCTCGACTAATGCAGCGGCAAGAATCATGTTGGCACGGATGTCGTTGGAAGCTTCAGGCTGGCGTGCAATGGCTTCTACTGCTCCTTTGCCCACCTGACCGATACCGATACCGGCACCGATAGCGGCAAGACCTGCGCCAATTGCGCCATAGCCAGGCTGCGCAACGTCCATCAAGACTGTCATTAAAATCATGATACTTGGTTTTATTATGAAAAAAGAAAATTTTATATTAACACTGCATCGTCATGCCCATCCCCGCCTCCATGTTTTGCACCTTCCATTGCCATACCCACGAATACTGCCGTAAGATTGGCAAAAATGTATGCCTGGATAAATGCCACCAAAATTTCGATCAGATAAATAAATACGGCTAGCAGAATAAAAAAAGGAGAGGTGCCCCAACCCAGTGCCGTATTCATTGTACCGAAAATGAAAATGAGACAAATGAAACTTAATATAATGATGTGGCCTGAAATCATATTTGCAAAAAGACGTATGATGAGTGCGAAGGGTTTGGTGAAAATGCCCAGTATTTCAACAGGGATCATGATGAATTTCACCCCCATGGGCACGGGAGGGTTTACAATATGGGACCAATAATGGGTATTGGTATTCAATAGGATGACGATAAAGGCAATCACTCCCAAAACAGCAGTAAATGCAATATTGCCCGTCACGTTTGCTGTTCCGGGAATAAGACCTATCAGGTTATTGATGAGTATAAAGAAAAACACGGTCAATAAAAATGGCATATACCGCTCATAACCCGGACCAAGATTTGGTTTACCCACTTCGTCCCGTATGAATGTAATCAAGGGTTCTATCACATTTTGAAATCCTGAAGGAGCTTTAATCACACCATGACCCTTACTGTACCGCCTGGCAATGCTGATCATGATCCAAATCAGGAGGATAACCGAGATCAGCATTTGCACGACATTCCGGGTCAATGAGAAATCGTAGACTGGCATTATATTACTGGGCAATCCGTTTGCCCGGGTTCTATACACCCTCCCAGCTTTGAAAATGTGAGCGCCGTGTTTGTCCAATGAATCGTCCAAATGGTGGTCATTGATAAACTTTTCCTCGAGAAGCATATATCCATCATAGGCGCTTTTGCCGTGATCAAAAGCAGATGACATAAAAAATGACCAGCCTTTCCCGGCAGAATATAGGATGACTGGCAAAGGAATGGTCAGGTGTTTTTCTCCTACAGTTGCAAAATGAAATTCATGGCCATCGGAAACGTGTTCTAATATCACCTTTGCCGGGTCAAACTTTTTTCCCTGTTTTTCTGCCTTGGCCGCAGGACCGGAGGAAGTATCGGACGCATTAGTTTTAGGGACATTTTCCTGCGCGCTTAACCCATTAGGGGAAAAGACCAAAATCAGGCTGAAAGCCGCTACCAATAAAGATTTGATACCTCTAAACACCATCTCAGTCACAAAATTTGCGGCAAAGATAAGGTGCGGAGGATGAATACGAAAATCTTAGCTGAAAAAGCTACCTAAAAAAATAATATTCCGTGTACCCATTGGCATAGGGTTGAATATGATAGGCATGCAGTATAAAACCATTATTGGAGGTAAAACTAATGACCGAGGTATCCGTATTATTCAAAACCAATATGGAGTCACTAAAGAAGGTATAGGTCCAGGTTTGATTGACCAAACTTATGGAACCTGTATTATCATAATAGGCAAAATCAATGCTTTGACTATTTACCGAATTATTGGTATTGAACTGGAAATACTGTTCATTAAAAAAAGCGGGAGCATTGTAAATAATGTTTTTCACTGACCCATTGATGGAATCATAGGTATAGACAAAAGCACTGTCAGAAATCCATTTGCCTGTCAGTGGGTTTGTGGAACCGGTGGAATTATTATTTTTCGTAGAACAGCCTTGAAAAAGCAGAGCAAAAAATAAAACCGAAATAAAATTGAAATGCTTAAGTGGATAGATCATTTTCATAATTTGAGAAAATAAGGTTTAATGAAAGACTAGTAAAATGGGAATTGCTCCAACTTAGCTATTTAACACCGCACTCATTTTTAGTGAAGATTCATGCAAGCAGCCTTTCTGCAAACGTCATTAAAACTCAAATATTGCAGAGCGACAGGTGAGTAAGAAATGATCAGGTTATAATAAAGCGATTTAAATCAGTACTTTCCTTTTATTAAACTGCATCTCATGCAATTTGGCGTAAAACCCTCCCATTGCCAACAACTCCTCATGAGTGCCCATTTCCTTTAGCTCTCCCTTATCGAGCACAATAATATGGTCGGCTTTTCGGATCGTAGACAATCTGTGGGCGATCACGATAGAGGTCCGACCTGCAATCAATTTATCAATAGCCTCCTGGATCATCAGTTCAGATTCCGTATCCACCGAAGAAGTAGCCTCATCAAGAACAAGGATGGCCGGATTGTATAACAAGGCCCTGATGAATGATAATAGTTGACGTTGGCCAAGAGACAGATTCCCTCCCCTTTCCATCACATTATAATCATAGCCGCCAGGAAGGCGCATGATGAAATCATGCATTCCGATCAGCGTTGCGGCTTCCATTACTTTCTCCAGTGGAATTTCCGGATTGCGCAGGGTAATATTATCCAGTACAGAACCAGAAAACAAAAACACATCCTGGAGGACCACGCCAATGCTCTTACGCAGAGCGTCCAATGTATAGTCCTCAATACGGACATCATCAATTTTGATTTCTCCTTTTTGAATAGGATAAAGCCGGTTTAACAAACTGATAATGGAAGTCTTGCCGCTGCCGGTGTGTCCAACGATCGCCAGGGTTTCACCGGAACCTGCAAGGAATGAAATATTTTTTAATACATACCGCTCTGGTGTATACGCAAATGACACATTGTTAAACTCAATCTTACCTTGAATATGGGCTGGTGCAAAATTTCCTTGCGTTTTTACAAAATCATCATTGTCCAATATTTTAAAAATCCGATCGCTGGCCACCATTCCCATTTGAAGGACATTGAATTTATCCGCTATAACACGCAGCGGACGGAATAACAAGTTGAGGTATAAAAAGAAGGCTATAATTTTCCCCGTTAGGTTCCCTGCCTGGTCTTCCGGGAGTTTTAGAACCCGGCTGGCACCCCACCAAACCAATAATCCTGTGGATAATGCCAACACAATTTCAACTACAGGGAAAAACACTGAGTAAGCGAATATGGCTTTAATATTGGCGTTGCGGTGTTCCTTATTGATTTTCTTAAACTTAGTGAATTCCTTCTCTTCAGCTGCAAATGCTTGAACCACCTGCATCCCCGTAATATGCTCCTGAACAAAGGCATTCAAGGCCGCCACCGCATTCCTTACTCTGATAAATGATCTATTGACTGTTTCTTTGAATAAATAAGTCGCCAGCACCAGGAAAGGAAAAGGAGCCAGGCACATCAATGTCAATCTCCAGTCAACCAGGAACATAAATAATAGAATGGACACAATCGAAAGCAGGTCAGCAATAATTGGAATGAGACCATCAGAAAAGATATCATTGATTGCTTCAATATCATTGATCGTCCGGGTAGTAAGGGTGCCTATTGGCGTTTTATCAAACTGAGAAAGATTCAAGCCGAGTATTTTCCGGTACACTTTTACCCGAAGGTCTTTGACCACTGTCTGACCAAGCCAGGCGGTAATAAATGAAAAATAAAAGCGGAACACTGTTTCTAGGAGCAATAAAACGATCTGAAAGAGGGTGATATAGATCACCAGGCTGATCATACGATCTCGAAGGGCCGGTTGATCCGTTATTCCTTTCCGGATATAATCATTGACGGTAATCTGAATCAGCAATGGCCGGAGCGGAGCAATGACGGCCAGTAAAATGGCTAAGGTAATGGAGAGATATACTCTTTTCTTATAAGGACTAGCATATTGAAATACCCTCCTTAACAAAGTGAAATCGAAAATCTGTTTACCTTTTACCTTAACGGACATACGCGTTTCAAAGATACGAAGAATCAGACTATAGGTTACTCCTCATCCTCTCCCATGGCTTTCCTGTAAGCCTTGATGAATATGGCACCTAGGTTCTTATAAGGAGGAATATAATCATCAAACTTTTCTTTAGCCACCGGATCTTTTTCAAACTTGTTTCCCAGCTCCTTCCACATGCTGAGCCAGTCAATATTTTTACCCGCCAGCAAATTATTATTGATTGCCTGGAGTATGGGTTCGTTGACCGATTTACTACCCACCTGCTTGGAGGAAATGATATGGGCGTCTTCGCTGATGTCTAATACTTCACTTAAGTTATTATACCCACCGCAGGAACCAAGAATGACGATTTTGGCCGATGGCTGTATCTGTTTTAAACTGGACGAAACATGGTAGCTATGACCCCGGTGGATATAAATGGAAGGTTTCAGTTTATTGTCATATAAATAATCGTCCAAATTATGTTGCGCTTTATCATCCGGGTCATCATCACCCAGCAATGGTTTATTCGCAAAAATCCAAACGGGCATCCCTTTTGTGGAGGTGATCGTGACCCACTCTTTTGTCGGATTTTCGGTAATCTTCCATTCTGGTTTCTTCAGAAACAGGGCCATGAAATCCGCATATGAGTTCTGGCCGTCCTTATCTTCGTCTCCATAGAAGAAAGCCTGCTGGATAACCCTTCCACTGTCATCTTTCAAAGAATCATAATTCAGGGTATACACGGGGGGGATACCTAATTTTGCAGACAGATCGATATTGTTGGAGGTATCGGCAGACTCAAATAAAGTCTGCAGCAAATTATAAATGATGATCCCTTTCTTATCATTGATAGAGAGATTCTTATTATAATTCCACTGTACTTCACTAAGTACAAACTTCGCCAAGGCTGGATTTTTCTCAAAGATATTGCTATAGGAGTCCGCCACATCAACAGCGTCCTCCTCGCCCGTTTTTTCGAGACCAATAATAAAAGCCTTCATTATGGTACTGGCGTTTTCTTTATCCATCGTGCCCAAAAAATGGTCCAGCTTATTGTAGGCTGCAGCCATTTTAATGAATTTTCTGAAATAGTCACCATGCAATTTGATAATCAGGCTATCGCCTCTAGCGGCATGCATTCTTTGAAAAATCCTGTCATAAACCCCTAAATAGCTGGAAGTATAGATCTCATCCTCGCTAAGTACAATCAGATAATACAATTCTTCGGGTGTGAGCGGGTCGAGGATTTTAAAGCGGACGGCAGGATTTGAAGCCGTATGCAAAGCATTAATTTCGCGTACAAAAATATCTTTCCCTTTATTCTCCAGCATTTTTGTCAAAGCCCTCATTTCCAAAGCGGTGTCTCGGGCCGGAGGAAGCATGCGGGCTGCATAATCCAAACGGGTCTTCACCAGGAGACGATAATAGGAAAGCGCATTGTCCTTCACCTTATTAATTTCTTCGATGGTTATTTTTTTACGGATCAGGTTATCCAGAAATGGGAAATACAATTGGCCGCTTTTGCTGTTGGCCATCCTGGCTACGGTACTAACTAGAGAGTCTTGACTATTACGGATGCGAAAGGCCAAAGCACTATGGGCTGCCGCGAAATCGTATAGCTTTCGGATATCCCGGTGACCAGCCACGATAATTAGGCTATCGGCGAAGGGCAGTTCGGGGTGGGCGCTCAGCACACTTAATATATCTTCCGGGTGCAATTCGCAATATTTTCTCCAAAGTAGGATCCGGGAAGATCTGACTCCTTTATTCTCGCTTGGGAGCAAAAAGCAATCCACCAGAATTGCCCCTATCCCATAGGCACTTTCCTGGATTACAGGTTCAATGCTTTGGTTAGCCCGATCCAGTTGCATCGCCTGTTCAAATGCCGTAACCAGGGCTGGCGCCATAGTAATTTGAAAATCCTTCTTTCTGCAATTCAGATTAAATCCCCTCACCATGGATTCGACAGACCGCAGGTATTTTATTTTGCCCTGTCCGCTCAATGTAGAATCCTGCTCAATCCGCTCCTGCAGATCATCAACCTGCCGGATCATGGCGTCGGCAACCTGAAGGTTAATAGTAGCATCCTTTGAGAGCAGGAAGCTATCATCGGCTTTTCCATCAAGGGAAAGGAATTGTTTTTGCTGTTTATCCACATTGTCATGCCAAAGCATGCGTTCCTGGGCTACTTTGAAAGGATATGCCGTATTCTGTGCCCGGAGCACACCTCCTGAAGCCAATAATAAGAATGTAAAAAAAATGGGCAGCACTTGTTTCATCGGATAGATATCTTCTTTTTGGTCCCTCTGCGGGCCGAGACAGTCCAAAGGCTTGAAGATCGCAATTAAACCAAATGCAAAAATACGGCCATTTACCCGATCAAATTATTTCTATATTAAAAAATTGTAAACTCGGTGTTTCCTCCACCCCCTACGCTTTATTTCGATTAGGTTTGCATAAATTTTTTTGTCCATGGAGTCCAAGGGAAAGCGGATACTGATCGCTGACGATGAACCGGATATACTGGAGATTATTCAATACAATCTGGTCAAAGAAGGATATGATATCCTTACGGCCAGAGATGGTGAAGAGGCTTTGGCAAAAGCCATTGCGACCCGGCCTGATATGATTATCCTTGATATCATGATGCCCAAAAAGACCGGAGTGGAGGTTTGTGAGATCCTGAGGAGCCAGGTGGCTTTCAAGGAAGTGCTGATTATTTTCCTGACTGCGCTCAATGATGAAATCTCTCATATTAAAGGTTTGGAGACCGGAGCGGATGACTATGTTACCAAGCCCGTGAGTCCCAAAGTTTTAATAAGTCGCATCAATGCACTATTCAGAAGGGTGAATAAGAAACCAGATGAAAAGTTATTAAAGATTGAGAATTTGACCATTGATCCGGATAAATTTGAGGTGACTGTGGATGAAAGGGATATTACACTAGCTAAGAAAGAATTCGAATTATTGTATCTATTGGCTTCGAGGCCCGGGCGCGTTTTCCTCCGAAATGAGATTTTGCATCAGGTATGGGGTATAGATGTGATTGTTGGGGACCGGACGATTGACGTACACATCCGCAAAGTCAGGCAGAAATTGGGGCTGGATTGTATCACTACAGTCAAAGGTGTGGGCTATAAATTTAGTCTTTAACTAAAATGAGGTCACTTCGGAGGGGGTTTTTTCTGACCAAAAAAAGTGAAATTGCAGGTAAACAGGCCATCCGTGGCTCGGGTGTTCGTGCTCCAATATGGTTTCTACAAAAAATTTATCGCAAAAACAAGTATCGGCTTTTACAGCTTCCATCCTTGCTGCACCTATATCGGTGGGGATCTTTTTTCTTACAGATAATTGGAAGATCGGCCTGACTTCACTGATACTGATCTTCTCCGGTAGTTATGGTCTTATCTTATTTACACTGGATCAATTCATCTACAGGAAAATCAAGCTCATTTATAAGCTCATACACCAAACCAAAGCCACTAAAAAGGAAGAAGTATATTTTAAGTATATCCTGCCCCGCAAAAGTATTGATGAAGTCCGCGAGGATGTGGAAAAATGGGGCGAGAAACAAAATGAGGAGATTGAGGTGCTCAAAAAAAATGAAGCCTACAGGAAGGAATTCCTGCAAAATCTGGCGCATGAATTCAAGACTCCTATTTTTGCTATTCAGGGCTATGTTGACACACTCCTGGACGGAGCATTGGGGGACTCCTCCGTAAGCCAGAAGTTCCTGGAGAATACTGCAAAAAATGTGGAACGCCTGGTCAATCTGATGAATGACCTGGATGAAATATCCAGGCTGGAAAGGGGAGAACAATTATTATACAAGCAGAATTTCGTCATTCAGGATCTAATCCGGGAGGTGTATGAGTCGCTTTCCATTAAAATGAACGATCAATTGATCCGAGCCATTATTAAGAAAGGTTGCGAATATCCAATTGTTGTTTTTGCAGACAAAGAAAAGATCCGGATGGTCCTCATCAACCTGGTTGAAAATGCGGGCAAATATGGCAGATCCAGAGGGGCTATTGTAGCCAGCATCTATAAAACCGATGAAAAACACGTATTAATAGAGATCAGCGATGACGGAATAGGCATCGAAGAAGAACACCTCTTGCGCATATTCGAAAGGTTTTATAGAACAGATGCTGCCAGAAGCCGTGACAAAGGTGGCACAGGCTTGGGACTGGCCATCTGCAAACATATCATAGAAGCGCACAGCCAATCCATTCACGTAAGAAGTACCCCTGATGTAGGCACCACTATCGGCTTCACATTGGATTCTAAAAGAGAATAGCTACCTTTAGCCCCGAAAAAAATCAATACGTGGAGACCTTAACCCAAATATTCGACTTTCCGAAATGGAACAGCCTGCTGCCTGAATTGAGCTTTCAATACCAGGCAGCAAGCCCATATCCACATATCGTTTTGGATAATTTCCTGAATCCAGAAGTGCTTGAAGAATGTGTTACCGAGTTCAATCGTTTAAATGAAGCAGATGGCTGGATCAACTATACCCATTATAACGAAAAAAAGAAAGGGCTTAATAAATTGGACCTTTTGCCGGAAACCATCAAGCTGACCATAAATGAATTGAATTCACCTGAATTTTTGCAATTTCTGAGTACTTTGACCGGAATAAAAGATTTATTGAAGGATGATTATCTTGAAGGTGGTGGGGTGCACCAGTCTCGTAAAGGTGGGTATCTGAATATCCATGCCGACTTTACTGTTCATCCGCACCATGCTAATTGGCAGCGAAGGGTAAATGTACTTGTATACTTGAACCAAGACTGGCAGGACGCTTGGGGAGGCCAATTGGAATTATGGGATACAAAGATGAAAGCTTGTGAAAAAAAGGTGTCTCCCATTTTTAACCGTTGTGTGATTTTTAATACGGATGCGGATTCCTACCATGGCCATCCGGAACCTATGACCTGCCCTGAGGATCGATTCAGAAGATCATTCGCACTATACTATTATTCAGTAGAGGATAAACCATTTCGAAGGGCAACGCACTATCGGGCCAGGCCCGGTGAGGGAAATAAGAGACTCATGGTGCGCTTAGACAATGCCCTGGTCGCCCTTTATACGGAGATCAAAGGCCGTCTTGGTTCAAATGACAAAATGATCAGTAAGGTCCTTCGTTTTTTTTCAAGGAAGAAAAAATAAGTCCTTCCATAAGGTCATTGACCTTAATACCGGCATGGATTTAAACTTAATATAATAGGACAAGTCCGCAAATCCTAAGATGACAGATTATCTTTCGTAAAAAAAAGATGGTTCCCCTCCAGTTTTCTGCACTCGCCTCTGTGATGGTCCTGCTGCTCGCCAATCAGATAGCTCCCGATACGCATAAAATGATGGTGATCGCTCATCGCGGCGACCACACTCAGGTGCCAGAGAATACTTTAGCCTCTATCGAGCAAGCTATTCTACACGAAGCCGACTATGTGGAAATAGATCTGCGAACCACCAGGGATAGCCAACTAGTCATTATGCACGATGTTTCGGTAGACCGGATGACCACTGGTAAGGGAATGATCAGTAACCTGACTCTTCAGGACCTGCGGCAATTAAGCATATTGGACAAGCACCACCCTGAGTGGGGGAAATTTCCCATACCAACATTTGATGAGGTTTTAAAACTCTGCAAGGGCAGGATCCGTATTTACCTGGATTTTAAGGATGCGGACGCCTCGATTACATACAAAAAAATACAGGAAGCTGGCATGGAAAAATCGATGGTTGTCTACATTAATAAGGCCCGACAGATCCCAGATTGGCGAAAAGTGGATTCAAAAATGCCTTTAATGGTCAGTCTTCCCAGGTCGGTAAAGAACGGAAAAGATATGGAGCATTTACTCGATTCCATGCAGATTGATATTTTGGATGGTGATTATTATGAATACACCGAGGAACTGGTAAAGGCCGCGGGCGCAAAAAAAGTGCCTGTTTGGGCAGACATCCAAAGTCCAACCGAAGGTCCCGAAGAATGGAACCGGGCTTTACTATTGAATTTGGCGGGTCTCCAAACTGACCATCCCGCAGCACTCGTCGCTTTTTTGAAAGATAAGGGCGAAAGATAGATTTTTGAGCTCTGTCTGACGAAAATCTAAGGCGCTTGGGGAGGATCCCGTCTAAGGAACACGAAGCCGTTCTTCCGGTACAGCTCTATTAACTCTGTATACTTCGTATAATTTTTGATGCGGTCCACGCGCGACACAAAATAAACAGGCTTGTCAATATTTCCGGTAAGAAGCCATTCTTCACTATAGGAATTCTTGTTGGTGGGTTTTTCCTTTTGAGTATAAAAAAGCTGGGCATAGCTCTTGTAGCCTAAGACATTGACGTAACAATTTTCTCCTTTTTTTTGTATAAAAAAATCTATGGCTGCACCTTGCGAATAACGCTCTATTTTAGGGACGATAATTGCAGAAGTTAAAAAAACTACGATGGCGGTTCCCCCAAAAAATAGCCATGCTGCCCTAAAGAAAAATCGATTTTTAAGGTTATACAGGCCAATGAAAATAAACGTGATCAACAATAGGCCAATCACCGATTCCCATCCGGTCCAGTTCACTTCAGCTTGCATATTGGCCTGGGCAAAAGTATCCTTTACATAGGGAATCAGCTTTTTGATATTCATTGCAAAAAAAGGAACAATGGTCAGCACAAATGCGATAATGCCGCCGATAATGACGCAAGCAACACCTACATATTTTTTGTAATCCATTTTTTTCCCTTCCCATTTGTTAATCGTGTAGGCGGCCAAAAAAGTGACCGGGAACCAGGCCATGGAAGAATAATGTATAATCCTGGATTGCACGATGGTGAAAAGAATCGTTACCACCCAAAAAAGGAATTGCATCCATTTTTTAAAATCCTTATCCTTTGGGCTGTCATACTGGGTGCGGAAAAAAGAAGGCAGCGCAAATAAGGATGCTGGAAAGCACCCAATGAGGATGACTATATAATGATAGCCCAGAAATCCTTCCTGATCTGCATCGTGAGTAGTGAATAGACGGTATTGATATTTTAGAAATTCCGTGATGAACCAGGGTCCGTTTTTAATGGTTTCGAATCCATACCAGGAAAAAGTGACTAACAAAGCCACCAACAAAAATAATATCGCCTGTCCCCAACCAAAATAAAACCGGAACCGATTATAAATAAAGTAAACCGCTAGCACCATTAGAAAAACCATTAAGGCCACCTGACCTTTGGTGAGAACAGCCAGCCCCATAAAGATTCCAGAAAGAAGCACATTTTTCAGGGGTTTTCCGGAATCGCTTTTTTGTTCAAATCCATTTCTTTTCCAGTGGTATAAAATGAAAAAATAAAGAGAAAGGAAAGTAAACAGGTTAAACCAGGGATCAATGATTCCAGATTTAAAATACATGTTTGGAAAAAGCGATCCGCCGAAAGCAAGCGCCCAAAGGAGTCCGAATCTCTTATTATAGATCCTTGAACCGCATAGAAAGACAACGACCAGGGTAATGATCCCGCAAATCGCATTTGGAAAACGGGAGGCCAATTCAGTAACCCCAAATAATTTCATCGCGGTACTTTGCATCCAAAAGAACATCGGCGGTTTTTCCCAGAAAGGCAGGAAATTGACATACACCCTGGTGTAATCATCCATTTTTATCATTTCCCTGGAACATTCTGCAAAATTGATCTCGTCCCAGTCAAACAAGTGAACCCTGCCTAAAAAGGGAATAAAAAAAATGGCGGCAACAATCGCGATTAAAATGGGCTGGATCCTCTTGTTTATATGCATATGCCTGTCATATTTTATTAGATCCCGGGTCGTGGAAGCGGGTCGTACATTTTTTTCTTAAGGATACCCCATTTGCAAAGACGATGCACAATGGAGACCTGCAGGACGCCCAGGCCATAGACTACACTGCGACGGAAATTAATGCTGGAAGCCCCTTCAAAATAATGGGTAGGACAGGTGATTTCCGCAATTTCATAACCCAGGTAAATAATCTGAGAAAGCATCTGATTATCAAAAACAAAATCTTCAGAGTTGATCCCGTAATTGATCCTTTCCAGTATTTCCCGCGAAAATGCGCGATATCCTGTATGGTACTCGGCCAATTTCTGTCTGAGCAACACATTCTCAAAAAAGGTAAGCGCCCGGTTGGAGACGTATTTGTAAAGAGGCATCCCCCCATGCAAAGCTCCCCTTCCCAATGTGCGGGAACCCAACACTACCTGATATACATTGTTTGCAATAAGGTAGGCCATGGAATGAATAAGCCTGGGTGTGTATTGGTAATCGGGATGAAGCATGATAACAATATCGCCGCCCAATTCCAGGGCTTTGCGGTAACAAGTCTTCTGATTGCCACCATATCCCCGGTTGCTATCGTGTTTGATCAGATGGGAAATGCCAAGCTCTCTTGCCACAGCCACCGTACTGTCGGTACTGTTATCGTCCACCAGCACCACTTCATCCACAATGTCAAACGGAATCTCCCCATAGGTTTTCTTCAAGGTAAATTCAGCGTTATAGGCCGGTAGGACAACCACCAGTTTTTTGTCGTTGATCATATCAGTTGGCCGGCATATTTTTTTTTGTTCCCGGGCGATGCAATTTGTCAGACCTCGATTGATATTTATCAAAAATGAAAAATACCGTGACGGCGGACAATAAGCCGATGGTCGCCCCGCCCATCACATCGGCAGGAAAGTGCTGCGCCAAATAAACTCTTGAATATCCGACAGCTATTGCAGCCACGAGGTAAGTTAAGCTGATTTGCTTATTCAGGGTAAACAGTGCCAAAGATGTAGCCATGGCGAAGGCAGATGCCGCATGGCCCGAAGGAAAACTAGCATCCCCGTTGAGTGTGAGACCTTCGAACAAATGAATATGCTCTTTCAGAAGGAAGAAATCTTTTGGACGGGGACTAAAGATCAATTCCTTCAGCAATTGTGCAACCAGGCCGGAAAGGATATAAGCGCCCAATACCTGGAAAGCTACACGGAACCGCCTGAGGGCTAAAAGCAGTAATACGACCGCAACTGAAAAAAGACCATCCCCTAGATTGGTATAATATATAAAAAAACGATCGAGTATTGCGTTGTGATTCGCATTTATCAAAAGAAAACCGGTGGCCCTGGAAGTAAAGAGTAAAAAGCAAAAACCGCCGGCCAAAAAAAACAGGACAGCTTCAAAAAAAATGGGATTGAGAAAAAATAGTTGCCTGGCACTTTTCATACGCATCCGGCAATGGATATTTTTTGCGCAAATGTAAGAAATCGCAGCTACAAGTCGGCCACCAATTCCTCTGCCAGGGCAAAGGAGGAGGTCATACCTGCCCCGCCCACGCCGTTAATAATGTATACAAAGGGCTCCGGAGAAAAAAAGATATCAGATTGGCCATTTGTGAGTATGGGATAAATACCGTTCCATGTTTCTGTAATGCGCCAATCCCGGAATTGGGCAAAAGTCTTAAGGTATCTTATAATCAGCGAATTGATCAATTGTTTATCGAAGGGATCATGTGTCAAACCATATTCATGAGAGTCCCCGATGGTCAGTTCTCCCTTCCCGTTTTGTGAAACCATTACATGTATCCCCCATTGAAGGTATTCAGCCATCTGCTCGCGATATCGGTGTTTTAACTCATCCAAACCTTCCGCCACCTGAAAACTTTTATAGTGTGTTAAGGACAGGCCGCCGCACAAAGCGGGTCCGATTTGCCAACCGGAAGGCTGCGATGCCAGTCTCATCATTTGCAGTTTACATTTGGTAACCGGGAACTGCGCATATTCTTTTGGGTAAAGCGTTTCCAGGTCTGCGCCGCTGCACAGAAAGACAAGGTCGGCTTCATATTCTTCTTCATTTCCGATGTATACAGTTTGATCTGAAATATAGGACACGCATTTGCCCCAGCAATATTTAATATTATATTTCTCCGACAAATATGCAGGTAATACCCTCATTGCTTCTCTGGGATCAAGGATCAATTCCTCATCACTATATAAGGCGCCCAGCAAACCCTCTTTGAGAACGGCTTCTGATTTTTCATGAATTTTTTCAGCGCAAACCAATCCAACATCTCTTCCTTGATCGACAAAGGCCTGATAAGATTCCTGCAAAACCCTCCATTCGTCGGGATGATAAGCCAAATAAAGGCTTCCGGAAGGCGCAAGCCAAATACCTGATTCCTGAGCGATTTGTTTCCAAATATTCCTGCTTCTGATCGCCCGCTCGTAGAGTTTACCGGCAGGTTGCCCGATTGGCCAGATCATTCCGAAGTTGCGTATGGATGCGCCTACCGGTGTATGCGACCGGTCAATCACGTTGACGGAAAAACCTTTTAGGGCAAGTGCTCTTGCAACGGCCTGACCGACAATGCCGGCTCCAATCACTATAGCAGTAGTCTTTTGCATAGAGGATTGTCTATTTAATGGTCCTCTTATAAATGGTTGCGAAAATCGTAGATCCCCATAACACCAGGATAATACCTGCAGCAGCAGATACATAGAATAACCAGGTAAAAAAATTAACCCAGGTATACCGAAACGAAACAAATTCCTTTATTAGTAAAACTAGGACGGTACCCAGGTATCCAAATGCATCGGCTATATAAATTAGAAAACCCACATTGCCGGGAACTTTGTAGGCAGCGAGCATTCTTTCAAAATAAAAACAATTATATGGCACATAACCGAGGTATAAACCGGAAGAAGCGCAGACCATCCATTCTATAGGTGTAATCAGGCTAAGATGATATAAAAATGTGGAAAGCGCTGTAAGCAAAAATCCGGAAATAATAATGACATTATTCATCTGGAATGCTTTGTAATTGTTTCTGATTAAAAAAAAGCCTCCGATTACTGCCAGCACGATTAGGGAAGTGATGGTACTGGTTTGGGCAAAAATATCCGCCTTATTCTGATATCCTGTTTCCGTCCAGAGTTCATTGGCGAAATCTTCAGAAAAATCCCTTAGAATGGTAAGCATCACATAGGCAGTCACGACGGGTATCAGGGCAAATCCAAATTGCTTTATGAATTGGCTTCGTTCCTTTTTATCCATCGGTTTCCTGATCGTACGTAAGGCTATATCTTCTTTTGTTGGGGGAGGGGTCTGATTGAGCATCCAGGTGGCGATCAGCAAAGGGATTACAAAAATAGTTCCCGCGGCAAAAGGCATCCACCACTCACTGATGTGCAATCCGATCATTAACCACTTTCCCACTGTTTTTGCCAGACCAGAAGCAAATATGAAACTGGTGGATAATACCGCTCCCATGATTTCCGTAACCTTTCTTCCTTCTAAAAAACCGAAGACAAGGCCCCAAACCATTCCGAGAGGAAGTCCATTAATAAACATGAAAACAAAATTATAGGGCGCGGGCACCCATGCAAACAATAGTAAGGATACCCATGCTATGCTTATTAGTCGGATGATCGTGACCGCGCGTTTCTCCGGTGGCATGGTCGCAATAAATCGGATGCCATAGAATTTGCTTAGCATGTAGCCGATCACCTGGGATATAACCAGCACTACTTTATAGGAAATGCCAAAAAGGGCAAAACCTTCATAGGAAGCGGCAGTATAGGGTTTCCGAAAACCATACATACAGGCATATACTACAAAAGAGGAAAAAGACACATACAAGACAAAGGTCCAGGCTGGTGCTCGTTGCAATCTGGATTTGAGAGTCAAAATACTACTGACGGGGGCAGGCGCAGGTTGCATGATTTCCTTAAGATCTTGATGTAAGATGATGAAAAATCATTTTTTTGTAATGGGATAGGTCGGGAAGGGTTTTGTCCTGAATTTTCGCCTGTTCATCCCAGGTGCGCATTTGGATAATGAGATTAAATAGCGGGTAATGTTCAAAGGCCTCGGCCTCCTCTTTACCCATCCGGCCCCCCTGGAACTCAAGCGTCTTTTTGCTGGCCTCTGATAACTGATTATAATATTCAGGATTTTTGTAAGTGAGGTATCTTTTCGCTTCCACGTGGGATTCCACCAATCTGATTATTTTTTTTGAAAAACCCCTCTTCCCAAGAAATTCCGCACCGATTTCTTCATGGTCCTTTATTCCGAATCCATCCATTTCATTATCACCACGCCCCTCTTCACAAAGATGGCCGATATCGTGAAGAAAAGCGGCAAGAATGACCTCTTCATCCATATCCTGTGCTTCCGCTAGTTGGGCGGCCTGCACCATATGCTCGAGTTGGGATAATTTCTCCCCAGCATATTCTTCCCCCCCGTTCTTTTCATAATAGTACATGATTTCCTCAGTAATCTTTGTTGCTTCTTCCGGATTCATGAAAAACGATTTTTTAATAAATAATAGTAGATACCGGTTCAGACACTCCCCGGTCAGGTGTAAAATGAAAACCCAATAAGGCAGCAATCGTTGGTGCGAGTTGTTTCTGGTACAGCGGCATTGCCGTTTTTACTTCTCCTTCCGCCCTGGTGTCCGGTCCTAAGGCAGCTATCCAAATATGCCCCGCATCTTCTATGTCCTCTCCATGATCTTTCCACTGCTCCTTAATTTTATCACCCCGGCCATGGTCGCAGGTTACAATCAGGGTTGTCTTTTTAGCATATTCCGGCATTGCCTGAACCGTATTCCATAAATCTGCGATCATGGCATCTTCCGCGTGCGCGCTATGGAGGTATTGATCATATTCTCCCGCATGAGCGAAATCGTCGGTCTCGTCAAAGGCTATATAGAGTATTTTCGGATGGTATGCCAGAAGATATTCTTTGCCCGCAAAATACGTGAAAATATCGGGTCTAATCCCCAATGGCCTTGTGGTGAGTGATTGCATCTGCTCAATTAGTTTCAGATTATTGCTATTGAACCCAAGACTATCTTGATCTGAATTCACATAAATTCCACTTCGCCATTTATTCAGAATATATGGAAATACATCCCATGTGGAGAAGACAGCTATTTTTCCATGATATCCCTTTTGTTTATTCAGGAACTCCAGCACATTAGTGTTTTTGTTCAAAATCTTTTTGTTTGAATTGACGGCTGTATCAGGGTATCCCGTAAAAATTTCATTGTACCCAGGATAGGAGAACTTATATTTATTTGCATTATTGACCTCACTTCCGATATTTCTGTCACCATATAATTGACCTTGCTCCAAGACAGTACTCCAGAGAAAAGGGAATAATTTTTTTCTTCTCTCTTTCATACTGGGGCTCCAAAATCTCCTGGCTATGTCTTCAGAATCCCTAGTAAACCGCTTGTCAATCAAGATCGTGGAATCGACACCTCCAAAAACTTCTTGCCAACGCATGCCATCCAGGGTGACAATGATCAGATTCTCCGTCTTATGTGTTTGTCCAATAAGGGCACCGGAACCAAATAGAAAAAAGAAAACGAGGGTGGTTTTCATCTTTTTAAATTAGAAAATGGTTTAAAAAAGGCGAAACCTAGAAAGGCCTCGCCGCTACACTTAAGAAAAACTGCAATGGAAATCCTATAGTTTAGGGAGCTAATGTCTATTTAGAAACGGACAAGTCCCGTCTCTGAAATTACTTTCTGTTTAGTTGATCAATGATTGAAGTTCATATCTCATTTTATCACAGGCCTCCGATTTTAAGGAAGTCTTCTTATTTAAGTAGCCACATGGTCTGATTCAGATCATCTGCTGTGAATCCCTGATTGGTTATGGCCGCTTGCCAATTGGCCGCATTTTGTGTCTGCTCCGTGATCGGATAAGACCATCTGATTGGCACTATCCCGTTATTTCCCACGCCGCTTCCGCCTTGAAAAACAGGAACACCGGTTCTGCGGTAATTATAATATCCTTCGTACCCTGAATTTTGAAAACAGGCGATATACTTCTGCAAAACGATTTGGCCTATCGCAGTGGCAGGTGTAGCAGAATATTGTACAGCGGGTTGTGCATAATAGCTGGTAAAATTAAAAGTAAACGGATATGGCGCCACCTGTGTTACTGAATTGGCGGTAGGAGGAAGAAAGAATGCGGTGAAATTGGATTGGCTCACATCAATTCCATAAAATGACATGGAGGTCGTGATCCCTGTCTTATACCAGGTCTCGGCACTCCCTGTGATCCAGCCGCGTGTGATCGCTTCTGCGATGTTAAAACACATCTCTTTATATCCCACCAGCACATCGGGTTCACCAGTGAAGTTTGAATAATACCTAAACCGGTTGATGAAAGAATATAAACCGGCACTGGCATTGGCGTACATTGTCCCCAGCGCAAGCCCGGTACTAGCCCCGATAAAATATTGAAATTGACATGGATTGGGATCACTTCCGACAATAGCCCAGGCCGGCTCACAGGTAACAAAAACACGGGGATCGCTCAGGGTTGTCAATGCATTGACATAGGTATAGGCCATATTAAACCGGGCTGCAATAGAACCAAAATTACTCGGGTTAAAAGGATAGGTACTATACGTATTAGATCCGCCAGGATTATAGGTAAAGGCAAGATCGTCCGCCTCGCTAGCAAAAATCGGATAGGTTGCCGGATTAGAAAAAATAGTCGAAAATTGCGCGGGAACGCTCAGGGTTGCATCCGAAGATTGATCACTTAGGCTGACCAGCACCCTGAGTTTAAAGGAGTTCACTAATTTCTGCCAATTCTGAAGCTCCTGAAGAGGGCCATTATAAGGATAATTTGGGTTTGCTGTACCGTAAAATATATCCTGCGAAGCAGACAAGGAAAAGTCACTATTGGCAATTAATTGAGCAAAGTCTGAATTAGCCGTATCCAACTGGTTCAGCACATAGAGGAATACCTGCTCTTGAGGAGTATACTTGGGCGTAGAATTTGCCGGGGCTTCCAAAGCCTCAGCCTGGGGAACATCACCGAACAAGGATGTAAGATTATAATAGTAGTAGGCGTTTACAAACCTTCCGACCGCTTCATATGGATTTATAGCGGCCCCCCCTCTGGAAGTTACTTCTTTGTTCATCTGAACCACATTTTTTAGTACCAGGTAGGGATCAAAGGAGCCATTCGCCCAGGAATATATATTATTGCCATAATAATTGTAATTCTGACAATGGTACTGGTTCCAGTCGTGTACATTGCTCCAGGAATTTATTCCCCCCAAGGTCCCTTGAGTTCCTGTGCCGGAGATATCCGTTAAAATGGTTCCTAGAATCAAAGATGGCGGAACGCTGGTGGGGTTGTTGGGATCAAGCTGTTTTCCTGCGATTTGTTTATTACAGGAACCCATCAAAAAAGCCCCAACGATAACAAAGACTACATTTTTTATCTTTTTCATTTTCTTTTTCTTTATGGATTAGAAAGAAAGATTTACGTTAAAACCATAACTGCGGGTGGTAGGCGTTTGAAGGCCGGAGCCGCTATCCTGTGTATACTGATCCACATCCAAATCTTTATATTGTTTGGGAAAGAAATACAGTAAGTTTCTGCCAACCAGAGAAACTGTAGCAGCCTGGATGAAGGATCTGCCCCCAAAACCGGGTAATTTATAGGTGAGGGCTACTTCTCTTAATTTGACATAGGTCTTTTTGATGATGCATAGATCCTGAATGGAAGAAGCATTGTACACAAATGGCTGAACGAGACTTTTGGTGGTATTTGGAGCTTCGGTTAATTCCTTCATATTCGTAATCTGACCGGTAATGGGATCCAGTTGGATCGGAGCTCCTGTCAGATTCACGCCCTCTCCTGTGTATGCCGGAACATTGGCTTCGTCCATGGGCCTGGCCACGCCTAAAGCGCCGGAAGCTGCTTCAATATGCCGACCACCCTGCAAGGTTTTTTGCCTTACATAATCATTCATCACTCCTCCTACAATTCCATCAAACTGGAAACGGAATGAAAATGATTTATAGCTTAGGGTATTGACGACGCCCCATTGCCAATCGGGGTCTGAATGCCCGAAGACTTTTTCTGCAGCGCTTCCCAGATCGGAAAAGCGGTCATACACCCCGGAGCCCGGATCGATTACCATTTTTCCATCAGGCGTCCTGACAAATGCATTGCCATACACCAGGTCTATCCTGGTTCCGTTATGCTGCCAGCTGTCTGGATTGGCGTCACTTACCCATTTTTTTACATAGGTTGAAAAATTAGCGACTATGTTCCAACTAAAACCTCTGGGATTTGTGATTGGGCGTGCACTGACGACGGCTTCCCATCCATCATTCGTATAGATGTTACCGTTGGTGAGGTAGGTAGAATAACCGGAAGCTGCAGAAGTCCCTTGTCCCACGATACCGGTATTTCTATAGTGGTATCGCGTAAGATCCAGGGCTATTTTGTTATTCAGGAACCTGATATCGGCGCCAAACTCGGTGGCTTTGCGGTCAGCAGTAAAAATCGTCGGGCTAACCGTTTGATCCGTATACTGTGCGCTATTCTGATTGGTATAGGTTGGGTTTAATGCGTACGTCTGCGAAAACTGATACGCCGGGCCTCCATATGGTGAGTTCCAGGTATACCCATAATCACCCGCAGGGGTAGAACTTACATTAGGAGAAAATAAAGGGCTTGTTCCTCCGCTCTTGCTCTCTGCATACGATCCTCTTATTTTCAGGAAGGAAATCACTCTTGGCAGTGTCACATAATCCGAAATGACGGTCGCCACATTAAAGGAAGGATAAAAATAACTATTTGTATTTGGCGGTAGTGCCGATGATTTATCTACGCGGCCGGTCACACTGCCGATAATATATGATTTATAGCCAAGGTCAACTGAATAATAAGCGCTTAACACCAGCATACTGGAATGAAAACTGCTTCCGGTCAATGGATTCAATGAGTTGGAGAAAGAATAGATGCCGGGAACGTTCAGGTAGTCGGTAGATTCAAAGTTGGAATTAAAGTTCAAGTTTCTAAGCGTTCCGCCACCCAAGGCCTGCAAATCCAAAAACCCAAGTAAATTATTCTTATGGTACCTAACCTGCAAGTCCTCGTTTGACTCAAAGAGTGATCTTCTGTCTTCTCTGTAATCCCCCTGGCGAAGCGGTCTTCCATATACTCCCGCAGAATAAGGCATTTTTTCTGAATTGAACATATCATAGGTCGTCATGCTGGGCCTCAACTGAAAATCAAGATTATCATTGAGCTTATAATTCAAGGCTACATAACCGTATTCATTGTTTTGATAATGGCCTCTTAACCACTGATAAGACATGAACCAAGGATTATTATACCTATAGTATTCTTCATAATTTTGTTGAATGCCCACTTTCCCGGGTTGCCAGTAATTTTTGATATTTGGAGCATTTACACTCCAGTCTGCGCCACCCCATATGATGATATTGTAGATAATACTATTTGGCCCATAGTTGACATCAGGTACATTGGGAGACGACTGTCTGCTGTAATTAAAATAAGCAGACACGCTTAATTTGTTATTAATTCTCTCGACAATACTACCGGTGAAATTGCCATTATTTAATTGCGTGTTTGGGACAATTCCCTGCTGGTAGGTATTTCCAATGGAGAGACGCAGATCTGTTTTGTCAGTGGAAGAACTTACTGAAACGCTGTTGGCCGAAAGCAAGCCTGGTTGAATAAATTTCTTCAGATTATCCTTTCCTCTTGCAGTAAAAGGTGTAGGCTCCACATGTCCGGTATACGTACTTCCATCGGCAAAAGTGGTGGTATAATTTTGTGTAGGGTTATAGGCGCCATCAAATTGAGGCAGTAACTGTCCTCTGAATTGGGGCCCCCAAATATCATAATCATAGTCATTGATACCCACGCCGACGGCACCGCTGCCAAAATAGGAAGCAGCGCTGGATCCGCCACCGCCAAAAGCATATTTTCCATTATCGCCAGGTCCATAAAGGTCCTGATATTTTGGAAGAGCGATAAAACCTTTATTCATTTGTGTACTGCTGTTGAGATTAATTACCAATCCTCTTTTATCTTTTGTCCCCTTTTTTGTGCTGATGATAATCGCCCCGTTTTTACCCTGGAATCCATACAAGGCAGCCGCATTAGGGCCTTTCAATACCGTGAAGGTTTCAATATCATCGGGATTAATATTATAGGTATCAGAACTGATGGGAACTCCATCGACTACAAATAGGGGGCGATCGAGTGGATCGTTCTCACCTCGTATGATCACATCTGGCGAATGCCCGATCTCCTGATTGATGTTGATTTCAAGGCCAGCTGAATTTCCTTTGAGGGAATTGATGGGATCCGGTTCTCTGGCCTGTGTGAGTGTGGATGCATCAATTGTCTGAATAGCATATCCCAAACGCTTTGCTTCTTTCCTAATTCCGGTAGCAGTGACCACGACCTCGTTGAGGTTTTTGGTGCTTTGAAATACATTGATGACTATGCTGTTGCTGTTTCCAACAGTAAATTCTTGCCGGGTAATTCCAATGCCTGTGACGACCAGCACATCCCCTTCTTTGGCACGGATGGAAAAAGTTCCGTCAACCCCGGTGGAGGTTCCTGCCTTCGATCCTTTCAATGCGACAGAAGCGCCGGGAATAGCCGTCTGATCTACGTTTGAAAGAATGCGGCCAGTAATTAAATTTTGTGCGAATGAAAAAATTGGCAAGAATAATACCAATAGCATGGCCCTTGCCCGGAGGGGAGTAGTACTTGTGCCCATAAACAGTTGATTTTTTAGTTGAATCAAGAAATCCGATGCGAAACTATTCTTCAAGTATTACCGGAATGTTATCCCTGGTTTAACAAACTTTTAATTAAACACTAACTAAACAAAAGTTAAGTATGATTAAAAAAAGTTAATCAGTTGATTGTGTTGGGGAAACAAAAACAAATATCATATGTGTGTAATTCCTGCACTTTTGGGCGGGGGAAATTATCTGTCACTTGTCCCCTTATTCGTTGAAAAAGTAAAATACAAGCATCATGCAGTCTTTAGGACTAAGGCAGCGCGTGAGATGAGGGGTGCGGGCATCGTAATAAAAAGAGTCGCCCTGCTCAAGAACATATCGCTTATTGTTCATCGTATTTTGTATTTTCCCCTTTAAGACATAATCAAATTCAAAGGCTTCTGTTGATACGTAACCCCTTCTTGCATTTTTCTCCTGCCGGTATAAAACGACGTCGACTAATTTCCCATCATGTTTAAATGAATTGATACGGTAATAATAAGATCCTTTGGAATATTCTCTTTTCAGCTGCTGATATTCTCTGGCTTTAATGACCACAGGCAGGCCGGAACCCGTTCCATCCAATTGATCAAAAAAATCCATAAAGTCCACGCGCAATGCTTTAATGATACTTAGTAACACGGACAAAGAAGGAACTGTCCGGTTATTCTCAATCTGAGAAAGCAATCCTTTGGTCACCCCCACTTCCCTGGCTAGTTCTTCCAAAGTAACCCTGTTTTCTTTTCTTTTCTCTTTTACCCGGCTGCTGATTTGTAAAATGATATCGCTCACCATACTTTGAATTTTTCAGGAATGATCATCCCGTCTTCCTGCAATACGTCACCGATAGCGCTAATTAAATTTTTAATATCTTTTGGGAACAACTGTCCGATCGTGCCAATCCTAAACGCCCTGGCTTTGCTTAATTTGCCAGGGTAAATCACAAAACCCTTTTCGCTCAACTTTTTATAAAAGCGTTCAAAGTCAAAATCATCCTGTTCCGGATAAAGATAAGAAGTGATGATATGCCCTTGTATGGACGGATCCAGGAAGTGCTTGAAACCGAGAATGGCCATGCCCTGATCTAATATGGCTTTATTTGCTTTATACCGAAGTTCGCGGGACTTGATTCCCCCTTCTTTCTCTAATTCTTTGATGGCTTGCCGGAAAGCCATGATGCTTAATGTTGGCGGAGTAAACCGAAACTGACCCGTAGTTTCCAGTCCCTTCCATTGCGCATAAAGATCCAGGCTAAGTGTCCGGGCCATCCCGTTGCATTTTTCCAATACCGATTTTTTGGCAATGATAAAGGAGAAACCTGGTACCCCTTCAATGCATTTATTCGATGAAGAGACCAAAAAATCAATATTCATTTTTTGCAAGTCCATCTCTACTCCGCCAAAACTACTCATGGCATCCACAATGAAAACAATATTCCTGTGCTTGCAAATAGCACCAATTTCTTCAATGGGATTAAATAACCCTGTAGTCGTTTCACTGTGCACACAGGCAAGCTGGGTGAATTGGGGATGGGCTTGCAAAAATTTGTCCACCTCTCCGGGATCGACCAACGCATCCTCATTAAACTCAAGTACTCCGTATTGCAATGAATGTGCCTTGCAAATGGTAACCATGCGTTCTCCATAGGCCCCATTTACCAGCACAAGCAAATGGTCATTCTTTCCTACGGCACTGCTGATCACGCTTTCGATGCCAAAGGTTCCGGAACCCTGCATTATGACCGCTTCATATCCCTCCTCCCTGGAAACCTTGGCAAGCTCAAGTAATTTTGCAAGAATTTCCGCCACCGCATTGGTGAACTCTGGATCCCTGCTACCGATATCCTCTAACATCGCTTCCTTGACAAGTTTGGAAGTGCTCAAAGGACCGGGTGTAAAAAGTAGCTTTTTCATGATTATGGGATTACCCCTACCAGGGCAATGAAAATGTCTTTACATAACTGAAGCCTTTCATAGCTTCGATCACCCCTTCCTTCACGCCAAGACCTGAATCCTTTATTCCCCCAAACGGCGAATTTTCAATCCGGTATCCTGGAATTTCATTTATATTGACCGTCCCCACCCTCAACTCTTTTATAAAGCGAATCGCATAGTCCATATTCTTAGTAACTACAGCAGCCGATAGTCCATAAGCTGTTGAATTGGATAAGGAAATGGCGTCATTGATGTCGGTAAAGTCCATCACGGGAGCCAGGGGTCCGAAGGATTCGTGCACGACCATCTCAGCGTTTCTGTTAACATCCGTAATGACGGTAGGTTCTATCAGCGCACCGTGGCGCTTTCCTCCCAGCAAAATCTTTGCTCCCTGACTGACTGCTTTTTTTAAAACCGTTTCCAAATAGACCGCAGAAGCTTCGTCGATGACAGTTCCTACCCGAGTCTCTGGATCCGAAGGATCACCGCAGACATATTCCTTAGACTTGACTACCAGTTTTTCAAGGAACTGAGATTTTATTTTTTCATGAACAAGAATTCGTTTTACTGCTGTACAACGCTGGCCGCTGTTTCGATAAGAGCCTTCCGCTGCCAAATGGGCTGCCATATCAAGATCTGCATCTTCCATGATAATGATGGGATCATTACCTCCAAGTTCTAAAATCATTTTTTTATATCCCGCCGTAGCCGCTATTTTTTTTCCTACGGCCACACTTCCGGTAAAAGAGACTGCTTCCACCCTTGGATCCTTCACTAATGGTTCAGCAACTTCGGATGTTGGTCCGAGCAGGGTGCTTAACATATAATGGGGTAGACCTGCTTCGTAAAGCAATTCAGTAAGTAAGATAGCTGTGAGCGGCGTCTTCTCTGACGGCTTTAGTATGACAGGGGTTCCAACAGCAATAGCGGGGGCAAGCTTGTGCACCACCTGATTCAACGGATGATTAAATGGGGTAATGCAGACAATGAGTGAAAGAGGTTCACGCAGCGTAAATATTTTCCGGGCCTTTCCTTGTGGAGAAATATCACCCGAAAAAATCTGACCGTCATCTTTGAGGCTTTCCATCGCTGCCAGCAACAATACGTCGTGTGACCGCCCTATTTCATAAAAAGCTTCCCGAATGGCCAAGCCCGATTCAGCGCTGATCGTTCTGGCAAATGCCTCCTTTCTTTCCATCAACAGCTGGCGTGTCTTCTCCAGGATGCTATAGCGTTCATATTTTGAAAGCTTCTTACCACCAGCCATTGCAGTAAGAATCGCCCGTTCAACATCAGCAACAGCTGCGAGCCGCAATCTACCCACCTTTCTTTTGTCATAAGGGCTCACTATCTCCAGAAAATTTTCGGAATGAACCGGTACCCCCGCCACATAACAGGAAGTATCGACAGTGGCACTATTCATAACTGCAATTAATTTGTCCCATTTATAGTAAAATCGAAAATATGGAAGTTGCGGGGATCCCCTGCCGCCTTCATTTTGTATTGATCATTTAATGGGTGGGAAATGATCATGGAGACCATTTCCTCATACCTGCCACCATGGGAACGTAAGGTGCCATCGAGCGCCGAGAGGTCATGATACTGTGGGCGGCGTCCAAGTACGACATCTTTTGCGGACAATCCGACCAGGTCCCCCGTCCGGTCACCGGGTTGCTCCAGCAAAGCCACTGCAGCCTCCCGGTCATGAACTTCGGTTATGCCAGGTTCTGCAGCCAACCAATCCTTTACCTCGGGAATAAGGTCCTTATCGGTAATATGGACCACCACATAGGAACCTAGTGCCCCATGATGCTTAACATAGGGATCCGTAATCGGGCAGATCACCCGGAATCCTTTCCCAAAAGATTCTTCCAGCAGGTCCTCTACATACAGGACATTGGGTTTGCCGGCCTCATTTATTTTTGCGTTCATGCCATGATCCGGAGTTGCGCCAATAATAGCGCCCAATTCCAAAAATCTTCCAAGTTCATTGTCTATGGCTTCATAAAAGTCAAGCGATGCTTTAGTTTCAGGTGCGTAAGTATGCTGGATATAATCGGTAAGCGAGAGGTATAAGAAATCGGCCATTCCATTTTTTATGAGTGATACTCCTGCACGTAATACAAAAAGACTGGCGTCCGCACTGTAAATGGCAGGTGCCATTTCTCCCACCAGAAGTTCTACGTTATCCACTCCATGCGTCTCCTTCTTTGCGGAACCTGCCTTCTCGGCTGAAAAAGCAATTCCATTCAATTTATGTGAAAGAATATCACGAAGTTTTTCTTTGGCGGTCACTACGCCTACTTTTCTACCTGAATTTGCAGCAGCCGCCAGGATTGTTTCTGCGCGAAGGTATTCGGCTGAATTCATCATGACTTCGGCAGCCTTTATTTCGTCATAAAAAAAATTTCCGCAAATCCCATGGATGGCAGGGGATACGCCTGTAACAATGGATGCGTTATTGACATTGGTGAAAGATGGCAGGGCTCCCCGGACCGAACCTCTGAATCCCCGCAGAATCATTTTCTTCAAGTTGGGCATGCGATCACGGGCCAGGCTGGCATTATAATATTCATCCGCTGACCCATCCATACAAATAACTACAATGGGCTTTGCCGCGGGTTGATAATGCTTCCCATTGACCGAGAAAGAACGTGTGGAAATTGAAGTCATAAAAGGTTTACAAATACTAAATATAGTACAGTTCCCCGATTCTGTTTTCATTCCACGAAAGGAGTTATTTGATAACACAGGGTTCATCAAGATCTCATAATTACTTAACAGCCAAGTAAGATTCAGGTAACATCAAATAACGAACTTTGAAAAACCACATAAATGGAAAAACGTCCCCTTGATGTCGTAGTCATTTCAGATATCCACCTCGGTACCTACGGTTGCAAAGCCAAAGAACTCGTCAACTACCTGAAAAGTATCTCTCCCAACATGCTCATCTTAAATGGGGATATCATTGACGTTTGGCAATTCAACAAGCGCTATTTTCCTGCCTCCCACATGATGGTAATCAAAGAGCTCGTGCAGTTCATCACCAATGGGACCCGTGTTTTTTATATTACAGGTAACCACGATGAGGTCATGCGCAGGTACGCAGATGCACAGGTCGGGAACTTTACCCTTACGGACAAATTGGTTTTGGAGATTGACAATAAAATGACCTGGATCTTTCATGGTGACATTTTCGATAACACGACCAAAGGTTGGGCTAAGATTCTGGCGAAATTGGGCAGCAGCGGCTATGGAATGCTCATCCTCTTTAACCGGTTGGTCAATTTCTTTCTGAAATCTTTTGGCAGGGAGCGTGTTTCAATATCAAAAAGGGTAATGGCTGGAGTAAATAAGGCGATTACCAAAATACATGATTTTGAACAGATTTCTGCAGAGCTCGCCATTGAAAAAAATTATGATTATGTGATTTGTGGTCATATCCATCAACCTCAAAAAAGAGTGGTTGAAAATAAGCACGGCAGGGTTACTTATCTTAACTCCGGAGACTGGGTCGAGCACTTGACTGCATTGGAATATCAACACAACGAATGGTCCATCTTCGAGTATAACGAAAAAGATTTCCCATTAGCTGCTGCCTCTGAAGCAAAATCGCCTGTTAGTGTTATCACAGATGAGATCAGTCTTTATATTAATTCATTAGCCATTTAAACCGCACATGAAAATACTATACGCCATACAAGCCACAGGGAACGGACATATCAGCAGGGCTATGGAAATCCTGCCTCATCTGGAACGATATGGTCAGGTGGATTTGTTCCTTAGCGGCGCCAACAGCACCCTGGATTTGGATGCACCTATCAAATATCGAAGCAAAGGATTGTGTCTTTTTTACAATTCAAGTGGAAGTCTCGATTACTGGAAAATGGCGAGAAATTTTGCGCCCAGGAGGGTTATGAAAGAAGCGCGGGATCTCCCAGTGGAAGATTACGATCTCGTATTGAATGATTTTGAGTGCGTTACTTCTTTAGCCTGCTCACTAAAGAAAGTGCCTTCTGTCAATTTCGGTCACCAGGCTAGTTTCCAATCAGAGAAAACACCACGTCCTGGTAGAAAAGATGGCATCGGCGAATGGATTCTGCACAATTACGCCCGCGCCACGCAATATATAGGTCTCCATTTTAAATCATATGACGATTTCATCCTTCCCCCAGTCATTAAGCAGGATATCTTGAGAGCAGAACCGGTTGATAAAGGTCATATCACGGTATACCTCCCCTCATATAGCGACAGGGAATTATACAGATACTGTGCCCCTCAAAAGGATTTTCATTTTCAGGTATTCTCAAAGGAAGTAAAAGAAGTTTCGAAAAAAGGTAATATCTGTTTTATACCCGTCAATAAAGAGGCATTTAATATAAGTTTGATCGAGTGCCAGGCGATTATTGCAGGAGCAGGTTTTGAAACGCCAGCTGAAGCGCTCTACCTGAATAAGAAACTTCTGATCATACCCATACAAGGTCAATATGAGCAACTCTGCAACGCTGCTGCTTTGGAGAAAATGGGGGTAATGAGGATCGATTCATTAAATAAGGATTTCGCAGGTTCCTTATACTGCTTGATCAACGATAAGAAAAAAATAGATTTTTCTCTCGATTTTTCTACTTAAGGCATTATCAATTTCCTGATGCATCATTGTACAGGCCACAAAAGATATGAGCTGGATCCAATGTATCCGGAATTGATTTTAAATGGATCTTATTAAAAAAAAGCCGCCATCATGGAAATGAAGCGGCTGCTGCATGAGAAAATCCTACTCGCTCTATAACATTTTTACTTTAAACACAATTAAATTCATTTGAACGGCTAAAATTAGCCGACCTATGTTATGCCCATTTTATGGAATGTTTACGATAAGATTAATTAATGGAGAGACGGAGTTGACCAGGATAGCGGAGCTCTAAGATTGAGCACGGCCTGCAATTATTAATAGAATTCGACCTTACCCGTTTTTATGTCATACATGCAGCCTTCGATTTGAACTTGGTTTTCACTCAGCATTTTCTTGATAATCGGGCTGTTCTCCAGTATTTTCTTTTGAGTTAACATCACATTTTCTTTTGCAACAGCCTGAACAAAATCTGCGTTTTTGGAATTCCTTGAGTCACCGAATCCCGGTACTGAATCCAATGCTGGCTTCAAATTTGAAAGAAGCGCGGTGATATTCCCAAGCTCTACATGATCACAGGCGCTTTTTATTGCCCCGCATTGAGTATGCCCCATGACTATAATTAGCTTGGCGCCAGCCACTTTGCATGCGTATTCTATGCTTCCTAAAATGTCGGTATTTACAAAATTACCAGCAACACGGGCATTAAATATATCGCCGATCCCCTGATCAAAAATAAGTTCAGCAGGATTCCGGGAATCTATACAACTGACGACGATCGCAAAGGGATGCTGACCTCCGGAAGTCAGCGCCACCTGTTGCATGTACTGGCGGTGCAGCATTTTTCCGCTAAGAAATCTTTCGTTCCCGGCTTTGAGTCTCTCCTCAATAGCTGATGGTGTTAAAGTGGCCAGCAACGTGTCAGACATGGTTACCGCTGTAGAATCCTTTTGTGGAACCTGTTCCGTAACCTGATTACAGGAAAATAAGAGACCAGCGACACATACTGTATACAAGCAGGCTTTGAGTAATACTTTGTTGTACATGACTTTTTTTTGAGCCTAAAGGTACCCTAATTGACTTTATTAGGCATGTGTTCAGGATGGTCATTGTCGCTTCCTTTGGTTCCTTCAGCATGTTTACTCAGGTTTTCAGGATACAGCCAGAAATCCGCTGTCTAAATGCGGTACTGCGGGATAGCTTCTTACTCCTCAATCCGAACAACGCTCCCTACCTAAGTAAATAAAAAAGAAAACAGCCATAATCCTCATACATAAAAATTGATCATCACCGGTAGCGGGATCGCCCCTATTTAGAGATTAATGGCAGCATGAACGGGTTTTAGCCTTAGTCGGCAATTAGATGGTGGGGAAGCCTAATATCAGACAAAGCCTTTTTGATGTTTTAGGACCTTTGCCTCTACATAAAAAATAATCTCTTCTGCAATATTCTTTGACTGATCGCCTACCCTTTCCAATTTCCGGATGATGGAGAGGATATAGAGGGTCTCATTGATATTGTTCAAACTGGCCTTGATATATTCGGCAATGATACCGTCAGCCTTCTTATTGATCTGATCCAACACCTCGTCCCTTGAAAAAATGGTACGGGCAAGAATGGTATTCTCATTTTCAAATGCTGCCTGCGCATCGGTGAGGATATCCAAAGAATCATCAAACATGCGAATCAGCTGTGTGGATTCCAAAATATTTTTGTCAAATTTTACTGTCGATTCAGCGATGTATTTTGCAATTCCTTCTGCAATATCTCCAATACGCTCCAGGTTATTATTGATCTTCAGGACAGCAAGTAGGAATCGAAGGTCAACTGCCACCGGGCAAAACAGTGCAAATATATTTTCACAATCCCTGTCAATTTTTAACTCGTGGGCGTTTACTCTTTTTTCTTTTGAAATGACTTCCCTGGCCAAATCTTTATCAAATCTCAGCATAGAATCCTTGGCTTTGGAAAGTTGGGATATAACCAATTGCCACATGCTCACCACCTCTGATTTGACATCCTGCAATTCTGTTTCAAACTGTGTCATGATCGTATTAAATTTATTGCGCTTAGCTAAAGCGTCCTGTAATATAATTTTGGGTTCGCAGATCCCTGGGGTTGGTGAACATCTTTTTGGTCTCGTCATATTCAACCAGTTCTCCCATATAAAAAAAAGCTGTTCTGTCGCTTACCCTGGCTGCTTGTTGCATATTATGGGTAACGACAATCAAGGTATAATTGGTCTTCAATTCATGAAATAATTCTTCCACGGTGGAGGTGGAGATGGGGTCCAGGGCCGAGGTGGGTTCGTCAAACAGCAATACCTCAGGCTCCATTGCCACTGCCCGGGCGATGCAAAGCCTCTGTTGCTGGCCACCGGAAAGGAAGGATCCTTTTTTGGTCAAGGCGTCTTTTACTTCATTCCATAACGCGACCCTGGTCAGGGAATATTCGACAATCCTGTCTTTTTCTGTTTTGGGTAACTTAATGCCGTTCAATTTATATCCTGCAATTACATTATCGTAGATACTAAGATTCGGGAAGGGATTTGGGCGCTGGAATACCATTCCTATTTTGAGTCTGACAAAAATAGGGTGCATGCCATAGATGTCTTCATTGTTCAATGTCATTTCGCCTTTAGAATAAGCTCCGGGAGTCAATTCGTGCATCCTGTTGACACAACGCAAAAATGTAGTTTTACCGCAGCCAGATGGGCCCATGACAGCAATAACCTTATTTTTGGGGATTTCGATGTTTACGTTCTTCACAGCCTGGTTGGTTCCAAACCAGGCGCTGAAATTCTTACTTTTTATAATTGCACTTTCCATTTATTTGTTATCAGCTTTGTAGAAATATTGAGAACCAAAACAAAAATTAACAGGATTAAGGAGGCACCCCATGCGAGATCGTGCCAGTCATTATAGGGGCTGGTTGCGTAATTAAATATCAACAAGGGTAAACTTTGCATGGGTTTGGTAATATTGGTGGACAGGTAAGGATTACCAAAGGCTGTAAATAATAATGGCGCTGTCTCTCCAGCTATTCTGGCAATAGAAAGCATCACTCCCGACAGTATCCCACTAATGCCACAGGGCACAATCACCTTTAAGATCACCCGGTGAAATGGCATACCCAAAGCATAAGCAGCTTCTTTAAGCGAATCCGGCAATAATTTGAGGGTTTCTTCTGTAGATCGTACAACGATGGGAAGCATCATGATTGCCAGGGCTACACTACCGGATAAAGCCGAAAACCCCCCAAGAGGTTTTACCATCCAAAAATAAGCAACAATTCCAATGACGATCGATGGGACTCCTTGCAGGATATCGACAGAAAGCCTCGCCCAGTAGGCCAATGTACTTTTCTTATTTTCGGCCAAATAAATACCACTCATTATACCGATCGGAATGGCAATGACCGCAGCCACCACAATAATTATTAAGCTCCCTACAAGGGCATTGGCAATTCCACCACCCGTTTCGCCGACAGGCTTCGGAATATGGATCAGGAAATGCCAGTTTATCTTCGTAATACCCGCCTTGATGATAAATCCCAGAATGGCAATGAGTGGCAACACACATGCAAATGCAAGAACAATGGTCAGTCCCTGCATACTTTTACTTTTAGCAATGCGGAATTTTACGCTGGCGTCCATGAATTATTCATTTGTAAATCGACTGATCACTCGTTTACCGATTAAGTTAATTACCAAGGTAACCAGAAAGAGTACCAATCCCAATTCGATCAAAGCAGAAAGATAAACGGATTTATCGGCTTCGGTAAATTCGTTGGCTATCACGCTGGCCATTGTATTTCCAGGAGCAAAAATATTTTTTGGGATGATACTTGTATTGCCGATCACCATGGTAACGGCCATGGTCTCTCCCAGGGCCCGGCCTAATGAAAGGAGAATACCAGCAAACAAACCCGATTTGGTATAAGGAAGTATGACTCTGCGGATCACTTCCCACCTGGTTGCCCCAAGCGCGTATGCGCCCTCTTTTAAAGGGGAAGGGACCATCTGTATCATGGATCTGCCGAGTGAACCGGCATAGGGAATGATCATTACCGCCAAAATAAGCGAAGAAGTAAAAATTCCAACGCCAATCGGCGGCACACCGATTTTGGGTTCGAAGCTTCTGACGATCGGAACTAATACGGCAAGACCCCAAAACCCATAAATCACAGAAGGTACGGCAGCTATCAATTCGACTACATTTTTCAAAATATTGGATAGCCAGCCATTGGGATAATATTCACCAAGGAAAATAGCAACCCCCATGGAAAAGGGTATGGAAATCAACAAAGCCAGAAAAGAAGTGATCAAGGTCCCCAAAAGAAAGGGGAAAGCACCATAAATATCCTGAACTGGATCCCAGGTCTTGCCCCAAAGATAACCCAGGCCTAATGCCTTAATCGAGGGGATCGACTGAACAATAAGCGTGAGCAAAATACCAAACACCAGGATAACCATGATTAAACCCATGATTACTAGGGTCCGCTTAAAGACATTTTCAGTCCGGATTTGGCGAAAGGAGCGATTAAGTCTTTTTTTGGCCTGCAGGCCCTTTAACTTTTGCGTCGATTGAATCACTCCTTGAGCAACCTCGCTGGGTGCAACCAAATCTCTATTAAATGTCGAATCCATTCTGCTTCTTTAGTCGCCAATATAAATTATAGGCAAATCGTAATTTACCACATCTTATTGCAAAATCGGTTTACCATCATAAGTGGCAGATTTCAAGATGGCGTCACCCACACTCACAGCTGCCGGAGAAAGGGGAGCGTAAGTAAGGGCACTGCTGTATTGCTGTCCATCGTGAATCATCCACGACAAAAGTTTCAAAAGCCTTGTTGCCTTGTCCAGGCTCCGGTCGCCATATTTTTGTTCTTTATAAATCAATACCCAGGAAAACCCGGAAATTGGATATCCGTCAGGGGCATCGGTGTTGGTAAGGGATACCTTTCCATCAGCTGGAATTTGAATATTTGCGGCTGCCGTTACGCTGGCGATGGTAGGGGTGATGAATGTTCCGGCTTTATTTTGAATTTTTGCAAAAGCCATATTGTTTTGTACTGCGTAGGCAAGTTCAATATAACCAATGGCGCCCGGAGTCTGTTTGATCGTACCAGCAACCCCTTCGCTTCCCTTGCCCCCCAGACCAGTCGGCCAGTTGACGGATGACCCTTTACCCACTTTCGTACTCCAATCTTCGCTTATTTTTGAAAGATAGGTAGTAAAAATATTGGTTGTTCCGCTTCCATCAGATCGATGTGCGATAAGAATGTCGGTTGCTGGAAGTTTTACTCCTTTATTGATCGCTGCGATTTTTCCATCGTTCCATTTGGTGATCTTCCCAAGAAATATATCGGCCAACAGTCCCGGTGTTAACATTAGCGTATCCTTTATTTCTGGCAAATTGTAACTTATGGCTACTGCGCCAGCGGTGACGGGAATATGGAGTGCTGGAGCGGACATGGCAGAATCCTGCTTCCCATTCATCACGGCATCTGAGGCCCCGAAATCAACCGTTTTGTTGGTCAATTGAGAAATGCCTGCTCCCGAGCCAACGGATTGATAATTTATACGCAGACCGTTGGTCTGATTGTATTGCGAAAACATTTTAGAGAATAAAGGATTGTCGAACGAACTGCCCGCGCCAATAAGGGTGTTGGCATCACTATTGCCGGTAGCGGCGCTGTCAGCTCCGCTCCCTGAGCCTCCCCCACTTCCACAAGAAGACAGGAAAAACAGGCTGAAAATACCGGCAATAGACAGTAATCCATAAGTCTTTAAGAAATTCCTTTTCATAGATTTTTCTTGTTGGAGTTAAGTATTTTTTTTATTTATTTCCCAAAAGTGAAATAGAATGTCATCCGCCATACCAGATCATAATCAGCATTCGACACTCCACTCAATTGGGACGCATAATGCGTATACCATATATTGGGCATGAAATGCACATTTTTGATTGGTGTGAAGTCCAAACCGGCGGTGATGAATACTTCTTTTGAGGTTGGATCCGTGTTTGCAGTGGCCGCAGTTGGTGCTCCGGTGCTGGCGCTATAGGTTAAATGGTAGCCCACTGAATTATATCCGTTCGGGGAGGAAATCCCTGCATAACCTGAGTAGAGGCCAGTATTTACGTTGTGGTTCGGGTTATAGCCATCATACCTGGCAAAAAATCTCAATTTGTTTTTCACGATATTACCGTGAATATAGAAGGATATTCCTTGAGCCGCAGTATTGATAGTATCAGCCCCGCCTGCGATAAGCGTAGCCTTTGTGTCAGCCCTTATATTATTAATAAATCCCTCCACACCAATTGTCAAAGCTGGTGGGGCAGCCTCCGTACTAGGCGTGCTGAATGCGATATAGCCTTTTAACATCTGACGATCGTGGTGCCAGCCGGACTCCCAATTTAAACGTTGGTAATCTGCATAAAGATCAAAAACCAATTGTTTGTGAGCAAAAAAAGCATAGACATCGCCATAAAACCACTTGAACCCGTTTGCATCCGGCTTGTCACTGGTCCCATTGGCTACCAATAAGTTATACCCAAAATTCGCTTCTGGATCAAATCTTCCCCTAAGTCCTGCGCCCATATCATAAGATGGCGTGCGACGGATATCCGATATGGTCCTTTCAATCGAGCGGTAGTACCAAATTCTTTCAGAGAGGAACGGGAAAGCAGGGGTAGCTTGCTCACCTACTATAAGGTCGGTTCCTTTCCAAATATTCTTCCACTTAACATTGGCATATTTAATAAAAAACGATTCCTTATTGTTTAATAATTGGTCCCCACTGGATGCGGCCGAAGATGGGGGGTTAAAAGCAGGGAAATTATCCTCAGCGGCCAGTAATAGCTCAGCAGAAAACTTATTGGATATATTATAATCATAACCCAGATAAATACGCCGGAATTGGAAAGCATTCCTTCCTGTGGGTATACCTGTATATTGATTATTGCCACCGCGGTTTAAGGAATCGCTGTGTGCCTTATAATAGAAATCGCCAAATACGTAACCCCATAATCTACCGGAGTTGGGCATACCTGCCTTAAATGCTGAATCCGAATTCCATAAGTATTGTGCGTGTACCGAGCTAAAAGAAAACAAAAACAGAACTAACAGCGTAGAAAATAAAACCTTAGAGCTTAAGTGCATTTTCCGTTTCATAAATAGTCGTGGTTGTTTAGAAAATAAATTGACTGCAAAAGAAGAATTATGCAATGACCCGAATGTTAAGAGAACATTACCTTAATGTTAACAAGAGGCTAGGCTCATTACCTGCAAGTTCCAGAATAAGGATTTTAGGATAAGGCGATTCCACCTGAATATGTTATGTAGCCATTTATGGGTTTATTTCCATTAAACCATTCATAATCAATATGTGCTTATCTTTTTGTCAGGCGTTTCCCATTGAATCAAAACTTAACATTGCCAATATTAAGTTTTGGTTAATTTTGCGCATTATTTATTAATACTATAAAAGTTAGTCAAAAATGGAGCATACCGAAATAAAAGCAGCAGAAACCGTTAAATACAAACTGAAGGAAGTTCGTAAGGAGATCGCAGATAAATTGGACCATGCCTTAGCAGATCAAAAAAATATTCTAGGCGCTGAAAAACTGAACAAGCATATAAAAAAGCTAAGTAAATCAATTGCTGAGGAAATTGTAAAAGCAGTTAAGACCGCGAATAAAAAAATAAAAAATAAAAAGGCTAAAGTCAAAAAGGTGAAGGTTAAGAAAGTGAAATTGAAAAAAGAAAAAGTCAAAAAGGAAGAGCCAAAGAAATAATTTCTACCCCCAGATTTAGCTAGCGCTGGAATCAGCCATCCGTTTTTGAGAAAAGATAAGAAATGAGGTCAGAAACCTTCCTGGGTTAAAGTGTTCACATTGTACTCTGCGCAGGCAACTTCAAACAATTCAATAGCTTTATTGGTCACTTTTTTACACTTGTTAACTGCCAGTGTACTTGATTCCCGGTCTCTTTCGCGGGAGTTTTTTTTAACGTCCTGCAGATTCATATCAATGAGCCACATCGGAAGCCGGACGATATATTTATTTAATCCTTCATTGGTCTCATATGTTTTAACCATCAACTTCTTCAACTCTTCCATTTTATTGAATAAGGAATTGTTGATAGCATTATAATTATCCAATGTATAAGCTTGAATCTCATTATTGATGGTGCTGACTTTCTCCTTTAAATTCATAAAAAGTGTTGTTTTACTTTATATTGATTGAAGGATATTGCGATCATTTAACCGGAAGGCAATCCGGAGAAAGGACCGGGGAGGACAATCAAATTAAGGATTTTATTGAGATTATAATACAAGACGGATGCCTGATCGTTTCGGCTAATGTCTCAAAATTGGCAAATAGAGGTTCCCGTTATAGGGTGTTTCATCAGCCAAATCCCATGGATTGCCTGGGTATCAAGCAGTAATACAAGGGGTAGTCCTGGTAGAAAGCGTCCGTATCTTTAGAAAATATGTGGATAATTATTTCCTTTAAGAGGAAAGGTACATTCGTAGAATCTTAAGCGGTCAGGACAAAAATGCTGTTTTCTTTATTTTGAGAACAGAGGCTGCTGTTTTGCCAGCTCATTGGCTGGTGTAACCGAAGGAAAATGTATGGCGTTCCCAACGGAGTGCCGGTTTTCAAATCTAAGCCCCAATAACATGGCAATCGTTGAAGCATATTGATTTTCAAATGTTTGCATAGGTATTTTTGATTCCCCTAATGGAGCAATTCCAGGGCCGAGCATAGCTAACCAGGTTTCAGAAGATCCTTTGGTCAGAAAATTGTGCGTATGCCAGGTGGTGGATTTATTTCCCCGCCCATGATCTGTAGAAATGATAAAGGTCGTTTTTCCCTTGTAAAATGGATTGGTCTGGACAAAATACCACAGTTCGGCGATCATCTTATCTATAGCATTAGCCTGTTGTAAATACAGGTCATACCTTCCAGCATGGGCAAACTCATCTGTCTCACCCAGGCCTATGAAAACAATCCTGGGATGATATTGTCCAATATATTCCCTGGCATTCAGAAAGGTGAGACAGTCAAAACGCGTATGGGACTGATGTAAAACCCTATCCTGCATACCGTTGAGGATACGGAAAATAGTATCTGTTCCATCTTCCGGCATATCGTCATACCCACTATTTATCGGGATTTTGCTTCTTCCCGCGTTTAGGATATAGGGGAATAGATTCCATGAGCTGAAGGCCACCACTTTTCCATGGTAGGCTGCGGTATTGTTGAGATATTCAAGGATATTGCTATTCCTGTTATTTTTTGGAAAGTTGAGCACGATTCGGGCATCCGTATACCCAGTGAATATTTCATTGTACCCTGGATAGGAGATCTTATACAGGTTTTTCACATTAACCTTATTTTCAAAGAGCCTGTTGCCATACAATAAGCCCTTCTCCGAAACGATATCCCAAAAAAAGGGCATTAATTTCCGCCTTCGGATGACCGGGTCTTCATCCCAGTACATCGCTTTTACGAGTGATGTGTCTTGTACGTATAAAGGATTATTAATAAGCGCAGAATCGGCTCCGGAAAATACTTCCTGCCATCTGAAACCGTCGGTAGTGATGATAAAGATGTTTTGGGGTTCTTGCGTAGATTGAGATGCAAGGCTAAGACAGATCACCAAAAGAAGAGAACAGCAAAATGCAGACTTCATGGAATAATGGGTTTGTCAAAGCTATAAAACCAATATAACCAGAAGCTTAACAAATGGTTATCTTAACATTATCCTTATTCCTCCAGTTAACAAAAATTTCATCTATACCTCACAGTCAGGTAACAGCCATCGATGATATTTCCGGAAAATTAGTATATGCCAATATTCAGAGATCTTCAACCTGAAACATATTACCTGATCCGTGAAGAAGCTGGATCCGAGCTTAAGATGGTCAGTGTGCTAATGCACACTGAAAGAGCCGTACTCATAAGGAACTACTTATCTGCAAGCCAGGATTATTTTAAAAATAAATCAGATGCGATAGAAGAAATCCTCGAAGAGCTGGATGGAGATCTGGTGGCAACATTTGAGAGTATCTATTCAGACCAGGGAGAAGAGGTTGAAGAGTAAATCGGCTAAGAGGTTTTGATAATAGCTTCATTAATCTGCTTCTGATCTGATGGATTCATCTGGTATGTCAATACTTCGCCTGTTTTTAGAACTTCAATAACCCGGTAACCATGATAGGGCGTGCCCCAATTCCCTGCAATATGGGAATCAAAAAAATAGGATTTTCTCTTGTGTTCCATGACAGCATCCTGATCATGGTCATGACCATGAAACACAGCCTTTAAGTTGTCCTGTTTGTCAAAAAGTTCGACTAGCTCGGGGCAAGCAATCCCACCACTGGTCCAGGTGAAGGGGGTGATATGCATAAAAATAAATAGCTGTTTTTTTGATTCGTATTTCGACAATTCATTTTTAGTCCAATCTAAGTCCGGGCAAATATATTTTCCTTCCTTGTCTGAGGTATTCAGGATCAGAAAGGCAGCATCCTCCATAGCAAAGGAATAATGCCAGGGTATGCTCCAGGTTTTCTGCCAACCCGCTTCATCAATCTTATCATGATTTCCATGGGAAACATAATAGGGCATCTGCAAGCCATCCCAAATTCCTTTTACTTCAGGAAGAAAAGCAGGATCGTCATGAAAAAGATCACCGTTTATAACTGTAAATGCAAGCCCCTTCTGATCCTTTTCCCGGACTAGCCAATCGCGCATCCTGTTATGCAAGGCACTATAAGCCGTTTCCGGCTGACCATAATGTCCATCAGAAGCGATTGCGAAACGCAGAGTCAATTCCTCTTTTCGGGTAAAGCGGAAATGCCCAGGTAGTATGGATTGGATTGAATTCCCAAGTCCGATAAAAATGGCGCTCCTGGCTGAAAGTCCCAAGAATTCCTTTCTGGATAATGGCATGTCCCAGATTTTTCTTAAAAATAATCCATCGTCTGCAAAATCACACCAGCAACCAAATATAATTTTGCAAAACCACACCGGCATTTTGCAGGCAATATGAGCTCATTATTTTCAAACCATGGATCATACCACCGTGGAGGATCTTTCCCAATGAGCCCATGCTTTATTTTGCTCCAGGGTACCCCGGTCAAAATCCCAAAATCTGGCATCCTCGGATGAGCAGTGAAACATTACATGATGGTTGCCTTGATCAGTCAGATATAATCTGGCTTCGCATACCCTGCATGTTAATTCGGGATGAAATGCTTTATTTTCTTTATTTGATGATTCTTCGGTTTGTTCCATTCCTCTAAATTTTTATTTACTTTCTGATGTTCAGAGTGCTCTATAAAGAACAAATATATCTAACAATAGGTTTATCAAATTTCAGCCCATTGCCGAAGTATGGCTTACATGGGTATTTTCCTGAAAAACTCGAATAAACCAGGTTGAAGCGCACTTGTATTTTCAATTTGTTAACAATACTTTCTTCTGGTGCTTCTAATGATCAAAGTAAGCTCCTATACCTATTGGCAGACATGGAGCATGACAACTTAATTAATTTGGTATTACCTTTGCAATCCAACTTATGCTGGACAACATGTAGATTAGCATGCATGCTGAAAATTGACAATGCGACCCAAGGCAATTAATATATTCTCTTTGATACTCGTTAATGCGGTCTATACCATTTTTTTTGCAGTCCAGATCTTTTTTAATTTTGACGACTCCTTCACTCCCAAATCTCCGGCTTCTGTCCGTGCGGGCATATGTTCAATCAAAAAGCCTATTCATGCCTCACACAAAGTAAGTTTCAGGCTAAATAAGAGGTTTCAGCCCAGGGAATTACTGGTTTGCAGTTCTATTGGCGCAGAAATACCCTTAGCATGGGTTCATTCAACAAATCTTTTGATTAACGCTCAGATTTTTCTGCCGGTTCCTTCATGCGCGAGTCACCCGCTTCGCGGCCCCCCTATTGGATGCCAATATTGTTAGTCAAATCCATTTTTCATTATAAATAAATAGCATATGGTCGCTTTCTTTTACAGAAAGTACTGTGGAATATTGGGTATAATATTACTCATTCCTTGTCTTTCTATATTTGGACAACAAAATAATTATATACTATCCGATTATATTGGTGCAGCTCAGCGCCATCTTCCTTTACTGCTGGAAAAAAAGGCTCTCGTGAATGCCGCACTTGCCGGAGTAACGGATGCAAGACATAATTTTTTGCCCACACTCAATCTCATAGACGAACTCAATGTGGCCTCAGCCAACTCCCTGCCCGGCGCTTATGAATCCTTCGGAGTTATACCCTCCATCAGCAGCGCGGTCCGCTCTTCTAATACTTACCAGGCCGCTACTGGTAACATCGCCATTCTGTACAGCGAATACGAGCTTGTCAACTTCGGTTTGCGCAAAGCCACCGTCCTGAATGCACAGTCCGTTGTAGGCATGCAACAGGCTGACTTTGATATGCAGACTTATCTGCTAAAAGCGCAGATTGCCAAATTATACTTCAACATGCTGAAAACAGAATATCAGCTGGGGGTGGATCAACAAAATATCCTGCGATACACAACTATTGATACGGTGATACATGCCCTCACTTTCAGTGGTATTCGTCCGGGTGTCGATTCTTCACTTGCAAAGGCTGAACTATCAAACGCACGGGTCGCCTTCAATCAGCAACTGGGTACGCTCAGGCAATTGACGCAACAACTAGCCTATCTGACCGGTATACCCGCCAACCAGGTCGGTATTGATACCACAGGAAAACGATTTACCCTCCCCGATCCTTCATTGTTAAGCAACACGACCATCTCCTTGGTCAATCCTTTGATTGGATATTATCAGGAAGAAAAGCAACATTATCTGGCCACAGAAAACCTTATTAAGAAAAGTTACCTCCCCAAAATATTTCTTTCGGAAGGCGCCTGGGGAAGAGGCTCGAGCATCGATTATAATGACCAGTATAAGGATTTAGCGATGGGGGTAGGATATCAAAGATTCAATTATATGATCGGACTCACCTTTGCCTATGATCTGTTCGATCCTGTGCACAGGAAAGATAAACTCACCGAAGCGCATTTTCAGACGCAAGCCAGTGATTATGCCCTGCAGCAGGAGGAGCTCACATTAAACTCTGACCAGGCCCAGGCGCAGGAAGCAGTTATAGAAGCAGAGAGTAACCTTCAGGAAATTCCTATACAGATGCAGGCAGCCACAAACGCTTACAACCAGAAAGTGGCGCAGTATAAAGCGGGTATCATCAATCTCGTCGATCTGACCAATGCATCCTATGTTCTTTATGCAGCACAGGTATCCTATGTCCAAACGCTTAATGACTGGTTCCTTGCGAGTTTGGACCGGGCAACGGCCATGGGCAACCTGGATCAATTTATTCAACGCATCAAATAATTATTCCGATGATTCATGCAGCGCTCAAAAAGCCTTTTACCATTCTGGTGCTCTTTGCAGGTTTATTGTTGTTTTCCATTTTGGCGATCAGGACCATCCCTATTGATATTTTTCCTAAGCTGAACCTTCCTGTTATTTACGTGATTGAACAGTACGGTGGAATGTCGGCCCAACAGATGGAAGGTTTTTTCGCTACCCGTATGCAGGATCAATTTCTTTATGTTAACGGTATAAAAAACATCGAAAGTAAAAACATACAAGGCCTCTCCCTGATTAAGCTCACATTTTATGAAAGTACAAACATGGCTGAAGCCTCCGCTCAGGTTGCCCTGCAGGTGAACAGGACCATGGCCTTTTTCCCTCCAGGAGCGCTACCCCCACAGGTAATACGCTTTGACGCTTCCTCACTTCCGGTGGGAGAACTCGTATTCAGTAGTAAAACCCGGAACCTGGCTGATATATTCGACCTGGCCATGACCAGGATCAGGCCCCTGTTCGCCACTATCCCAGGTCTCACTGCACCTCCGCCCTTCGGTTCCAATGCACGCACCGTGCTAATCAATATAAACCCTGAAAAATTACTCGCTTATAATCTCTCCCCCGATGAAGTGGTAAATGCCATCACAAAAAATAATGCCATGACCCCATCGGGAAACCTGAGGGTTGGAAATATCATGTACGTAACCAGTGTCAACTCGCTCGAAGATAGCGTTGGGCAATTTGGAGATATCCCCATCAAAAGCAATGGCTCCTCCACCATATTCGTAAAGGATGTGGCCAGGGTGGAAGATGGTGCCGACATCACCGTGGATTATGCCCTGGTGAATGGGAAAAGATCGGTGTACATGCCAATTGTGAAAACGCCCGATGCCTCTACACTGACAGTCGTCAACATGCTGAAGGAACGCATCCCGGAAATGAAAAGCCTGCTTCCCGCTGATGTCGATGTCAGCTATCAATTCGATCAGTCCGTCTTTGTCATTAATTCTGCAAAAAGTCTCATGACGGAAGGAATACTCGGCGCCATCCTCACAGGTCTGACGGTGCTTCTTTTCCTCAGGGATTGGAGAAGCAGCATCGTTGTTATCATTACAATACCAATATCGATATTGGGCGCAGTCTTTTTTCTCAATCTAGCCGGACAAACAATTAATATCATGACCTTAAGTGGTCTATCTCTTGCCATTGGTATCCTGGTGGATCAAGCTACCGTGACCATTGAAAACATCCACCAGCACCTGGAAATGGGAAAAAGTAAAAAGCGAGCCATACTTGACGCTTGTCTCGAAGTTGCCTTCCCAGAATTACTTATATTATTATGTATTCTCGCAGTATTCGCCCCTTCTTTTATAATGGTCGGTGTTCCCAAGGCCATGTTCTTGCCCCTGTCTCTGTCCATCGGCTTTGCGATGATCGTTTCTTATGTTGCCGCCCAGACCCTGGTCCCTGTACTGTCCAATAAGTTGTTGAAGACAGAGCGCTATCAATATCACCATAACCAATTGCATGCTCACGCCGGGGAGGCTTTAGATGAACAGGAAGACCTGCAGGTCATGGAACATATGGATGAAGATAAAGAACACAGAAAGGAAGATGGTTTTTTTCAGCGGTTAAAACTGGCGCTGGCCAGGAGGTTGGAAAAATGGATGCCCAAAAGAAAAGTCGTGGTGTTGATCTACCTGGTACTCGGTTTGACAGGAGCAGGAACCTGCTTTGTCATCATTGGAAAGGACCTTTTACCCTTGAGTAATGTAGGGCAATTGCAGTTGCGTCTCCGTGAGCCCGACGGTACGCGGCTGGCTGTGACGGAAAGCGCTACTAAGGGTGTATTGGGTATCCTGGACTCCACCGTAGATCACCATATCGAAATCACATCCGCCTATATAGGGCTGGTACCTAGTAGCTTCGGAGCAAGCAATCTCTATATATTCAACAGTGGCACCCAGGAAGCAGTGATCCAGGTGGAGTTGAATAAAAGTTTCAAAGGAAAGGTGGAAGACCTGAAAGAAAAGCTTCGCCACAATATACTACAACGTTATCCGGAATTGCATCTTTCCTTTGAGCCGATAGAGCTTACTGCAAAAATCATGTCCCAGGGGGCTTCCACCCCTATAGAAGTTGATATTGCCGGAAAGGATATCAAAGAGATCGAGGCATACGCAGATAAGCTCGTAGACACGCTCAAAAACATTTCCTTTCTAAGGGACGCGCAGATCGTCCAACCGCTTAAATATCCCGTGGTCAATATTGTGGTAGATCGGGAACGTCTTTCATTAATGGGTCTCACCCTCGAAAATATTACCAAAAGCATTACCGACGTCACTTCTTCTAGCCGGTTTACGGACAAGAACCTTTGGTTGGACCACAAGAATTCCTATACTTATCAGACCCAGGTGGAAGTTCCAGAATATATGATGAATTCAGTGGAACAGCTCAAAGGTTCGCCGCTGATACAAGGACAAATGCGTCCAGTGCTGGAAGATGTCGCTTCGATAAATATAGATACTTTGCCTGGAGAGTACGATCGCAGCGGCCCCAGGCGCTTTGTGACCGTTAGTGCGAACACACATGAAAAGGATCTCGGTTCAGCGACCGCTGCCGTTCAAAAAGCGATCAATTCACTAGGAACTCCACCACCAGGTTTGGTGCCTGAAATCAAAGGAATGTCGTCACTACTTACAGAAACACTCGGTTCTCTCCAAAGCGGTTTGCTGGCTGCAATTATCGTCATCCTGTTATTATTATCCGCCAATTATCAATCATTCGGTACCGCCATTTGCGTACTTTCCACCGTACCGGCGGTCTTACTGGGTTCTATGCTTATCTTACTGGCGACTGGCGCTACACTGAATCTTCAATCCTATATGGGTATTATTATGTCTATAGGCGTCTCGGTGGCTAACGCCTTACTGATCGTGACCAACGCCGAAAGACTGAGAATAGAGTATAAAGATCCATTCAAAGCAGCAATCGTTAGCGCTAGTATGCGGCTCCGCCCCATCTTAATGACCAGTACCGCCATGATCGTTGGAATGATCCCCATGGCCAGTGGGCTGGGTGAATCCGGAGGTCAAACCGCACCGCTTGGTCGCGCAGTGATTGGCGGATTGGCGGCTTCGACATTTGCAGCACTGCTGATAGTTCCCCTGGTATATGGATGGATACAACAGAAAAAAACATTTAACACGCTTTCGCTCTTACCGGAGGACGATGAATCTGAACAAAAAAATAATAAAGAAAAATAAATATATGAAGCTATCCATTATGATACTGTCCTCAGTTTTTTTGTTAACCGCTTGTGGCAACCGAAAGGCCCCAAATCCGAGCCCTGTTGCCAACGCTGATCCTCATTACACTTTAGCCCCTGTACAAAAGACCTCCGTCAACCAGATAGAACAACTCCCTGCACAACTTGCTGCATTCCAGGAAGTAAATATATTTCCAAAAGTGAATGGATATGTAAAGGAGATGCTCGTCGATATCGGATCCCAGGTGAAGAAGGGGCAATTGCTCATGATACTTGAAGCGCCAGAGCTGGATCAGGCTTCCATGCAGGCCAAGGAAAGATTTGCCAGGGCCAAAGCTGACTTTACCGTCAGCAAGGAGGAGTATGAACGGCTCAAGGAGGCTGCGGCAACTCCTGGCGCCGTATCCCCCATGCAATTGGAAGCAGCAGCCGCCAAGGCTCAAGCGGACAGCTCTCTTGCCAATGCAGAAAAAGCCAATTGGGATATGCAGCTGACCATGTCCTCTTACCTCAGGGTTACCGCACCTTTTACGGGAATCATTACGGCGCGCAATGTACATCCCGGGGCCCTGGTCAGCGCAGAAAGCAAAGATGCAGCCCCCATGCTGGAGCTAAAGGAAGTAGATCATCTTCGGCTACAGGTAGATATCCCTGAAAATATGGCCGCCGATCTTCGGCAGGATGATACCTTATCTTTTTATCTTAACGCATTTCCCGGAAAAAAAATGACTGGACATATCGCACGTAAATCCATGAATATTTCCAGGCAGTTCCGGTCAGAAAGAGTGGAACTGGATGTCTATAATCCCAAAGGCCTGTTGACTCCCGGCATGTATGCCAATGTCATCTTTGATTCCAAAGGAAATCCCAATGCGCTTTCCGTTCCTAAATCAGCTGTGGTCACCTCTTCTGAGAGAAAATATGTAATTGCAGTAAAGAATGGGGTAACGCAAAAAGTAGATGTGTCCACGGGAAATCAGTCTCCTGACAAGGTAGAAGTCTTTGGAAATCTCAGTCCTGGAGATAGCGTTATCGTATCTGCAAATGACGAAATCAAGAATGGCATCCAGGTGAATAAATGAAAAACAGGGTCTATGGCGACATAAGCCTCTGTTTCATATTAATTGTTTAATGTCATGCTTCATGTTTCTGGCATATTTTAACCAGGCAACGGTCATGGACAACCTGGATCAATTCATTCAACGCATCAAATAATTATCCCGATGATTCGTGCAGCGCTCAAAAGGCCTTTTACCATTCTCGTTCTGTTTTCAGGATTATTGTTGTTTTCTATATTAGCAGTCAAGACCATCCCCATTGATATTTTTCCTAAACTGAACCTTCCTGTTATTTACGTGATTGAACAGTACGGTGGAATGTCGGCCCAACAGATGGAAGGTTTTTTCGCTACCCGCATGCAGGATCAGTTTCTATATGTCAACGGTATAAAAAACATTGAAAGTAAAAATATACAAGGCCTTTCCCTGATCAAACTCACTTTTTATGAGAGTACCGACATGGCTGAAGCCTCCGCTCAGGTTGCCCTGCAGGTGAACAGGACGATGGCCTTTTTCCCTCCTGGTGCACTACCGCCACAGGTTATACGCTTTGACGCTTCATCACTTCCAGTGGGAGAACTTGTATTCAGCAGTAAAACCAGGAACCTGGCCGATATATTCGACCTGGCCATGACCAGGATCAGGCCCCTGTTCGCCACCATTCCTGGCCTTACCGCACCGCCACCCTTCGGTTCCAATGCCCGCACCGTGCTGATCAATATAAACCCCGAAAAATTGCTCGCTTATAACCTCTCCCCGGATGAAGTGGTGAATGCCATCACAAAAAATAATGCCATGACTCCATCGGGCAACCTGAGGGTGGACAGCATGATGTATGTGACTTCCGTTAATTCCCTTGAAGACAGTGTGAAACATTTTGGAGATATCCCTATCAAGAGCAATGGTTCATCGACCATATTCGTGAAGGATGTGGCCAGGGTGGAAGATGGCGCGGACATCACGGTGGACTATGCCCTTGTGAACGGGAAAAGATCGGTGTACATGCCAATCGTCAAAACGCCCGATGCCTCTACATTGACAGTCGTCAACATGCTGAAAGAACGCATCCCTGAAATGAAAAGCCTGCTTCCTCCTGATGTGGATGTCAGTTATACATTCGATCAGTCAGTCTTTGTCATTAATTCCGCAAAAAGTCTCATGACGGAAGGAATACTCGGCGCCATCCTTACTGGGTTGACCGTACTGCTCTTCCTCAGGGATTGGAGAAGCAGCCTGGTCGTGATCATCACGATTCCTATCGCCATCCTTGGAGCCGTATTTTTCCTGCACCTCTGCGGCCAGACCATAAACATTATGACATTAAGTGGTCTATCACTTGCCGTAGGCATACTAGTTGATGAATCCACGGTGACCATTGAAAACATCCACCAGCACCTGGAAATGGGCAAACCCAAACAGTTGGCGATATGGGATGCCTGCAGAGAGATCGCTTTTCCCAAACTTCTCATTCTTTTATGCATACTTGCCGTTTTTGCACCAGCATTGGTCATGGACGGAGTTCCAAAGGCTATGTTTTTGCCTTTATCCCTGTCTATTGGTTTTGCCATGATCGTTTCGTTTTTATCATCGCAGACCATCGTGCCGGTTATTTCCAACTGGTTATTAAAAACCGAGCGCTATCAATATCACCACAATAAGTTGCATGCTCATGCAGGTTTGGCACTTGATAAACAGGAAGTCGTTCAGGCCTCCGAGCATATGAAAGAAGATAGGGAACACAAAGAAGAAGACGGGTTTTTTCAGCGGGTAAAACTGGCGCTGGCTAGGAGGCTGGAAAAATGGATGCCCAAAAGAAAAGCAGTAGTGCTGATATACCTCTTGGTTGCATTTTCAGGAGCAGGGATTTGTTTATTTGCGATCGGAAAGGATCTTCTGCCTAAAAATAATGTGGGCCAGCTTCAATTGCGTCTCAGAGAAGCGGACGGGACCCGCCTGGAAGTAACAGAGAGAGCGACCAAGGGCGTATTGGACATTTTGGATGCCACTGTAGAGCATCATATCAACATCACCTCCGCTTATGTGGGGTTGGTACCTAGTAGCTTCGGAGCAAGCAACCTCTACATTTTCAACAGTGGCACCCAGGAGGCAGTGATCCAGGTCAACCTCGATGAAAATTATAAAGTCAATATCGAGGATCTCAAAGAAAAACTCAGACATAATATACTCCAGCGTTATCCCGGTCTTCGTCTTTCTTTCGAGCCTATCGAGCTTACAGAGAAAATCATGTCACAAGGTGCCTCAACTCCGATTGAAGTTCGTGTCGCGGGAAAAAATATGCAGGATATTCAGGTCTATGCCAACAGGTTGATCGATACCCTTAAAAATATTTCTTTTCTCAGGGACGTGCAGATTGTCCAGCCACTCAAATACCCTGTTGTCAATATTTCAGTGGACCGGGAACGGTTATCCCTGATAGGCCTTACTCTTGACAATATTTCCAAAAGCATCACCGACGTTACTTCTTCCAGCCGCTTTACAGATAAGAACTTATGGCTGGATGGCAGGAACTCCTATACTTACCAGACACAAGTGGAGGTTCCTGAATATATGATGACCTCAGTGGATCAACTCAAGGCCTCGCCCTTGATTGAAGGACAAATGCGCCCTGTCCTTTCCGATGTAGCATCCGTCAGCATAGATACCCTGCCAGGAGAATATGACCGAACCGGACCCAGACGCTTTGTCACGGTTAGCGCTAATATTTACAAAAAGGATTTAGGTTATGCGACTTCAGCAGTTCAAAAAGCGATCAATTCTCTTGGAACTCCACCACCAGGTTTGGTTCCCGAAATCAAAGGCATGTCTTCACTATTAACAGAAACACTAAGTTCTCTCCAAAGCGGTTTGCTCGCTGCCATTATCGTGATCTTTCTGTTACTGGTAGCTAACTATCAATCATTCGGTATGGCCATCTGTGTACTATCCACGGTACCAGCAGTGCTGCTGGGTTCCATGTTGATATTGCTGGCGACGGGGGCCACGCTGAATCTCCAATCCTATATGGGTATCATCATGTCTATAGGTGTGTCTGTGGCTAATGCCTTGTTGATTGTGACCAATGCCGGAACACTCCGGACGGAATATAGAGATCCTTTTAAAGCAGCTATCGCTAGCGCAAGTATGCGCTTCCGACCCATATTGATGACCACGATTGCCATGATCGTTGGAATGATCCCCATGGCCAGTGGGCTGGGTGAAGCCGGAGATCAATCAGCACCTCTGGGCCGTGCTGTGATCGGGGGACTTGCAGCATCAACGTTTTCAGCATTGTTCATCGTACCCCTGGTATTTGGCTGGATAATGCAAAAAGCGTCTTTCAAATCAGTATCCTTATTTCCAAAGGATTCAATTCAGTAATTACCCGTTAATCCTGCCGCAAAATCTCTATTTTTGCCCAAATTTTTTTTAATGGCCTTCAACTCCATCCTGAAGTTTTTTATGCCCAGGGACAGAATTTTCTATTCTTTATTTGAAGAAGTAGCAGATACTGTGGCAAAGATGGGGAAACTCATGAAGGAAGTTACCAGCGAACCTGATTTTGACCGGAGAGCAGCTAAGATTTCACAAATTGAAGACCTTGAACATGTCAACGATGAACACACCCATAAGATCTTTACAGAGCTAGGAAGGAATTTCATTACACCCTTTGACCGTGAGGATATTCATTACCTGGCATCCTCGCTGGACGATATCTGTGATTATATTTTTTCTTCAGCCAAAAAGATCAATTTTTACAAGGTGAACCCCAATGACCTGGGCATTCAGAAAATGGCCGACCTAATCGATCAGGCCTGTGTACAAATCCAAAATGCCATCATGGAATTGCGCAATATGCGTGACATGCGCAAGATTACTGATGCATTAGTAAAAGTCAATAGCATTGAAAACCAGGCAGATGATATTTTCGATATGAGTATCGAACGGCTTTTTGAAACGGAACCGGATGCCAAAGAAGTGATCAAAAAAAGAGAAATTTACCAGGTGATGGAAATCGTGACCGATAAGTGTGAAGATGCTGCCAATGTGATCGAGTCCATAATTATCAAATATGCTTAAGAAACATCCTGGGAGAATGTCATGGTCTCTTAATTTGAATTTTCAGCCCAAACTACAGCTATGAGCTTTTTGGTGATTATTGTCATACTAGCCCTTATTTTTGACTATATCAATGGCTTTCACGACGCCGCTAATTCCATTGCCACCATTGTTTCCACTAAGGTCCTGACTCCATTCCAGGCAGTCTTATGGGCAGCCATTTTCAATTTCGCTGCTTTTTTTATTTCCAAATACCTTATAGGCGAATTCAAAATAGGCAATACGATTGCCAATTCAGTCAATAAAGACTTTATCACTCTGGGAGTGATCTTTTCTGGCTTGATTGGCGCAATTTTATGGAACCTGCTCACCTGGTGGTCCGGCATTCCCTCAAGTTCTTCCCATGCCTTACTGGGAGGCTTCATGGGCGCGGCACTGGCACATGCCGGAGGATGGGCCCACCACGGAAAGGATGTGATCAATTACGCCAAAGTGATACCCACTTTCAGTTTCATCATCCTTGCCCCATTAATTGGAATGGTGATGGCTTTTTTTATTACCATTATTGTTGTCAATCTTTTCAAAAGGAGTAATCCCTATAAGGCGGATAAATGGTTTCGCCGGATGCAGTTGGTTTCATCAGCGATGCTAAGTTTGGGACATGGCGGCAACGATGCACAAAAAGTCCTTGGAATTATTGCTGCGGCGATGGTAGCCAATGGCAATTTGGAAAATATTAAACAGGTTCCAAATTGGGTCCCTTTTGCATGCTTTACAGCCATTGCTATAGGCACTTTGAGCGGAGGCTGGCGTATTGTCAAGACGATGGGCACACGCATTACAAAAGTTACGCCACTTGAAGGGGTATGCGCAGAAACGGCAGGCGCCATCACCTTATTCTTAACAGAGAAACTTGGAATACCCGTTAGTACCACCCATACGATCACAGGGGCAATCATCGGCGTAGGAGCCACCAAAAGATTATCTGCTGTGCGCTGGGGGGTAACGATTAACCTACTATGGGCCTGGATACTGACTATACCGGTGACTGCACTTCTGTCCGCATTGGTCTATCTCATTTTTACATTAATACATTGATTATATTTGAATTAAGGAAACGAAATTCATGAAGGGAATAATCTTAGCAGGGGGATCGGGTACACGCTTGCATCCAATTACTTTTGCGATAAGCAAACAAATGATGCCTGTGTATGACAAGCCCATGATTTATTACCCTTTGTCCATTTTAATGTTAGCCGGAATCCAAGAAATCCTGATCATTTCCACCCCCCATGATCTGCCTTTGTTTAAGAAATTATTTGGGGACGGCAGCCAATTGGGCCTTAAGTTCCAATATGCAGAGCAGTCCAAGCCAAATGGCCTGGCACAAGCTTTTATTATTGGCCAATCCTTTATAGGCTCAGATAAAGTGGCCCTTGTACTTGGAGATAATATTTTCTATGGCTCCGGTTTGAGCCGGCAACTTCAGAAAAATACAGATCCTGATGGTGGAATTGTATATGCCTACCATGTCAGTGATCCGGAACGATACGGCGTTGTTGAATTCGATGAGCACAATAACGTCATTTCCATTGAAGAAAAACCTCTACGACCAAAAAGCAATTACGCCGTTCCTGGTTTATATTTCTACGATAATGAGGTAGTGGCTATTGCAAAACAGCTGCAGCCCAGTCCAAGAGGCGAATATGAGATTACGGATATTAATAAAGCCTATCTGAAAAAAAATAAGCTGAAGGTTTCTATTATGGATCGCGGAACAGCCTGGCTCGATACGGGCACTTTCGATTCTCTGATGCAGGCATCACAATTTGTGCAGGTGATCGAGCAAAGGCAGGGCATTAAAATCGCATGCATTGAAGAAATTGCTTATCGAAAAGGTTTTATCAGTAAAAAACAAGTGGAGGAGATGGCACAGCCTTTATTGAAAAGCGGATACGGTGAATATTTGATCAACGTGATCCGGCAATAACATATTATGAAGAAAATACTTGTTACCGGAGGTTGCGGATATATTGGTTCCCATACTGTGACGGACTTGGTGGAAAATGGATATGACGTCATCACCGTAGATAATAATTCCCGTTCTAATCCCCGGATACTCGAAGGAGTGGAAAAAATAACAGGAAAAGCAATTAAGAATTATAAAGTAGACCTCTGCAATTTTGATGACACATTCGCCATTTTTCAGGAGAATGAGGATATAGAAGGGATCATTCATTTTGCTGCTCTCAAATCTGTAGGCGAATCGGTTGAGCAACCCTTGCTTTATTTTCAGAATAACCTGCAATCCCTGATCAATATTTTGAAATGCGTTCAGGAATTCAATATTCCTTATTTTGTTTTTTCTTCTTCCTGCACGGTGTACGGCAACGCCGATGAAATTCCCGTTACCGAAACAACTCCGCCCAAACCAGCCGAATCACCATACGGCTATACCAAACAAATGGGGGAACAAATCATCAATGAATTTGCAAAAGCTTCTCCTTGCCGTTGCATTTTGTTGAGATACTTTAATCCGGCCGGCGCACATCCAAGTATTTTGATCGGAGAAATGCCCGTTGGAAAACCCAGCAACCTGGTCCCGGCCATTACCCAGACTGCCATCGGTAAGTTGCCTCAAATGCAGGTTTACGGTAATGATTATCCGACCAGGGACGGGTCATGCATCAGGGATTATGTTCATGTCTGTGATATTGCCCGTGCACATACGCTCAGTCTTCAGTACCTTTTTGATAATAAAAACAGGCTGAAATGTGAAGTATTTAATCTTGGTGCGGGTAACGGTGTAACGGTGCTGGAAGCTATCCATGCTTTTGAAAAAGTGAGCAAAATCGACCTGAATTATGTCATCGGGCCCAGAAGAGGCGGAGATGTGACAGCAATTTATGCAGATTGTTCTTTGGCAAAAAAAGAACTAGGCTGGGAGCCTACATTCTCACTGGACGAAATCATGTCCACGGCTTGGAAATGGGAACAAAAATTGAAGACTGATGAAAAGTTTTACAATGGAAAATTCTCTAGTTTGAACTAGAAAGCCAGAACTTCTCTTTATTTTGCGGCCCACGAGGGAACTACCTTCTTCTTGAATCATTAATAATACAATACATGTTACAGGATATTGCAGTTACTGGTCAAAAGGATACCCGGAGCGGATTTGGCGATGGGATACTCGAGGCAGGCAGGAATCGGGGAGACGTGGTGGTGTTGACAGCTGACCTGGCTGGGTCGCTGAAAATTGGCCCTTTTATAAAGGAATTTCCTGACCGCTTTTTTCAATGCGGGATTTCCGAGGCCAATATGATGGGCATTGCAGCTGGGTTGACCATCGGTGGTAAGATACCATTCACTACAACTTTTGCGAATTTTTCGACCGGGCGAGTATATGATCAGATCCGTCAATCGATTGCTTATTCCGGTAAGAACGTAAAAATATGCGCCTCTCACGCTGGACTCACCTTAGGAGAAGACGGTGCGACACATCAAATCCTGGAAGATATCGGGCTGATGAAAATGTTACCGGGGATGACGGTGATCGTCCCTTGCGATTATAACCAGACCAAACAAGCCACGCTTGCAATAGCAGGGTATCAGGGTCCTGTATACCTGCGGTTCGGACGGCCGGTATGGCCCATCTTCACCGAAGGAATGAGCTTTGAAATCGGCAAAGCACAAACTTTTTGCGAAGGCACCGATGTGACAATCGTTGCTTGCGGGCACCTGGTGTGGAAGGCTATTGAAGCAGGAAAGATCCTACAGGATAAAGGCATTTCAGTAGAATTAATCAACATGCATACGATAAAACCTTTGGATACCGAAGCATTAATCCGGTCAATAACAAAGACAAGGTGCGCAGTCACGGCTGAAGAACATAATATCATCGGTGGCCTGGGAGACAGTGTTGCTCAGGCGGCTGCCCGGCACCTACCCATTCCCATTGAATACGTAGGCACTAATGATACCTTTGGCGAGAGCGGTACCCCTGCCCAACTTCTCGAAAAATATGGATTGGATGCCTCCGATATCGTAACTGCTGTAGAAAAAGTGTTAGAAAGAAAAAAGTAGACCAAATGCTTCGCTTGGCAAAGCATTATTTGATCAAAAAACTTTTAAGTCGGATGGGTTATTCGCTCATTCTTAATAATTTTATGAAATAGTGACACAGTAGAATCCTTATACACACTTATTTATGGGGATTGTCGTTTTTCAATTCTGTTAAACTTTGAAGGTAGTTTTTGATCCAATCCCTGATTTACATTCTAATAAACAGCTAACCTTATGGCGGTCACGCCCCAAGATTCTGAATTGCTAATGCTATTTAGGGACCCAGTAACCAAGGAGAGGGCTTTTACCGATATTATTAAAAAATACCAGGAAAAACTCTATTGGCATATCCGTAGAATGGTGGTCGAGCATGAGGATGCCAATGATGTGATGCAGAATGTTTTTATCAGGGTATGGAATGGCCTGGAAAACTTTAGGGAAGATTCCCAGCTATACACTTGGCTATACCGGGTTGCTACCAATGAATGCCTCACTTTCCTTGAACAGCAGAAAAAGAGATCTGTCCAATCGCTTAGCGACGACGAAAGCGGCTTGAGCAATAAGATTAAGGCAGATAAATATTTCGATGCCAATAAACTCGAATGGAAATTGCAGCTAGCTATACAGCAACTTCCAGAAAAACAAAGAATTGTATTCAGTTTGAGGTACTATGACGAAATGCCTTATGAAGAAATGGGAAGGGTACTAGAAACGTCCGAAGGAGCCCTAAAAGCGTCCTACCACCATGCAGTCAAGAAAATAGAGGAATACATTCTCAATCATTAAACTTTGATTAACAAAATAAGTCTGATAAGTGTACATGAAACGTAGCCCCGAAATATGGAACGAATTGATGGAAATCAGCCCCTTGGTCGCTGGAATCCCTCTAAAGGAGGACCTTTACAGCCTTCCAGAAGGGTATTTTGACAAGTTGGCAGCCCATTTTTTGGATCTAAGCCGGGATTTTCAATCAGAAACAGTAGCTGTATTTTTGGCTGAAATTAAAAAAAATCCTTATTTTCCCATTCCGGGAAACTATTTTGAAAGCTTTCCAGACAAGCTGATGAGCTTGATTAAATCGATTCAGGCCCCTTCCGTGGGGGAAGAATTGGGTGGCCTTTCTCCTTTATTAAACCAAATTGACAGGAAAACCCCTTTTAGTGTGCCAGAGGGTTATTTTGATGGGCTTTCGGCTCATGTAGCCGCGAGATTATCTTCTGTCTCCGAGATTCAGGAAGACTCTGAAATGTCCTCTCTGGTGATTAATAGCCTGGAAAAAAACAATGTGTATGAAGTGCCGCAAGGCTATTTTGAGGCTTTGCCACAGGTTATCCTGAATAAGGCCAAACAAAGGTCCGGGCGTTCAAAAGTGATTACGCTTGGAAAAAGCAGGTCCATTTTCAAGTATGCAGCCGCGGCGGTGCTTGCAGGAGCGATACTGATTGGAGGCGCTTTATTTGTTGACCACCATAGCATTACAAAGGCGGTCGCCGACTCGGCCAATCCAGGTCTTGCCACAGTGAGCGACCAGGAGATCCTGAGTTATTTGGAGGCACAAAATGTCCCCTTAAGTGATATCAATAGCCTGGCCGCAGTTGATCTAAATGAAAGTGATGCAAAAGACCTTTTGAGCGATGTATCGGATGAAGAACTTCAACAATATCTTAATGAGCATATCAGCCCGAAGGATCTGAAAAGTAATTAACAAGCGATGAAGAAGTTAATCTTATTATATGGTTTTTTATTCTGCTTTGCCTCGATGGTACTGGCGCAGGATAATACAGAGCCCGGTAAGATCGAACCGCTGAAGATTGCTTATATCACCCGGAAATTAAATCTCACTCCCGAAGAAGCACAACATTTCTGGCCTATCTATAACCAATATGCAAAGGAACTCCGTGAAGCCCGTATAGCCAATAGAGATAGGACCGATATCGAAATGGATGAAATTTTGCTAAATATCAGGAAAAAATACAATGGCCAGTTTACAAATGCATTGCCTCCGGAAAAGGTCAACCAATTCTTTCGCTCTGAAAGAGAATTCAACAATTTTGTGAGGCGGGAATGGATGGAAAGATCTCAGCAAAGACGCATGCAGCAGCTGCAGCAAAGGCGTCCATTTGGAAATAGACCTTGATATTTTGAGTGTTTACCGATTAATTTGAAATGAAGAAATTCTAATTGCGATATTTGAACTTGGTGTTTTTCATAGGTTAGCAAGGGCCGGCTCTTTCCAGAGCAGGCCTTCTTTTTTTTGGCTTTGCCCGTCATCATTTCGGATGGATATGTCCGGTTTTCTCCACAAGCATTTAATTGTAGCAAGGATGAAATATAAGAAGCAATGCTCCAATTTAGCAGCAGCATAACACCCGCCTCTTATTTTTCATCCCTGAAAACCGGTGTCTTGACATCATGGTAAAAAAGAAAGGTCCATCCTTCATTTCTTCCTTGTTCCCACCACTGACTTCTCAATTCCATAGATTTCTTACCATCATAGTCATACTTAGCCACAAATCGATTTTTCATTTGTTGAATTTGTGGTGCGACGTCCGCGCCAAAAAATATCGTTTCCCCGTGTTGAGTGATCCAGAATACCTGGTGATACGGACAATGGGCGCCTGTAAGCTCATATTTGATATAGCCGTCCAGGGTACCGCTACCATCGAGCAAAATCACCTGCCCATTATTTTTTAAAAACTCCAACTCTTCCGTGATATAGGAAGGAAAGCCCTTTTCAAAAGCGAATTCCAATTCTTTTCTCTGTATATAATAAGTCGCGTTTGGAAAAGAAAGCTCCCTTTGTCCTGATGAAGCATTCAAATTGCCAACGCCTCCTGCATGATCCTTATGCAAATGGCTCAAGAGGATTTTGGTGACCTTTGCAGGAGAGATTCCTGCATGTTCTAAGTTTTGGAGCACTTGTAACATGCCATTGGTTTCAAAACCTAAACCCGTATCAAGCAGTAGGATATCTTGATCACAGAGGATGGCAAATGGTTGTACCTCCACCAGGAGACTCCCCGAGTTTCTTTTTTGGAGATCATCCTTTTCAAGGTTAAAGGGTACGAACATTTTTGACTGATCGATCGTGAATGCCCCTTCAGACAGCGGAATGATTTTCATAACTAAGTTTGTTTATAAAATGTGCCGTAAAACCAAATTATATTCCGTGATTTGAATGTAAGGGATAAAGAAATTACATTTGCAATGAACAAATAGGGTATAGGATAATATCCAAGCGTAAAGAGAAAACCTCGAAAGGGGATGCCTGAATAGTGAGTGTTGTTCCTCAATACTATTCCGAAAGATGATAATATTAATTGTCATAGGTCGCTTGAAACACAACCATCTTTAGTGGTTGGGTAGTTCACCTAAGAACCATCTGCCTATCGGCATCCAGCCTGATCAAAATAAAAAGCATGATCGTAAATGTCACCAACGAGGTACCGCCATAACTCACAAAAGGTAGGGTAATGCCAATCACGGGTGCCAGACCGATGGTCATGCACACATTGATGGCGATATGGAAGAAAATGACGGAAGCAACACCATAAGCATAACACCTGCTGAATACGCTTCGCTGTCGTTCTGCAATGGTTACAATCCGCATGAGTAAGAGCAGGTAAACCCCTAGAAAAAGAACACTGCCTGTAAACCCAAATCCTTCGCCGATCGTGCAAAAAATAAAATCCGTATGTTGTTCGGGAACAAAATCGTACCGGGTTTGTGTACCGTTTAGCAGTCCTTTTCCGACAATCCCTCCGCTGCCTATTGCAATTTTGCTTTGTTTCACATTGTAATTATTATCGCTGCTGCCTTTTTTCTTACCTACACTTTTTTGCTCAATGTCTAATTCAGCCGCAGCATCCTTTGGAACATAATCCTTACCAATCAAATCATAAATTCTTTTTACCTGATAGGGTTGAAGGACATGATCAAATGCAAAAGGCACGACAAAACGCTGGACGCCTACGCAAACAAACCAGACTGCCGTGATCAGGATGAGCATATTCCTGCTTTTTTTTATTTGTTTACGGAAAATATAAATCATCAAAGCCGCGATAGATGTAAGGATCAGCGCCAGGGTATTGGGTTCGACAAGTAGTGTCGCTACCACCAGTATGGCAAAGGAAAATCCGATGATCAGGACCGAAGCAGGCAGACCCTCGCGGAACATCACGAGGAAAAAGGAAAAATATACTAGCGCAAGACCGGTTTCATTTTGCAAAATCGAAAGCATAGCAGGAGTCAGTGCGATCACGGCCGCGATCAACTGGGAACGGGGCCATGCGAAGTCAGTATCTATCCTAGAAAGGTATTTTGCCAGGGCCAGATTAACAAAAACGATGCAAAGATCCGCAGGCTGAAGCTGGAAAGCGTTTCCAAACCTGATGATTGATTCTGTTCCTTTAACCCTGGAGTGGAATGGAAAAACCAGGAGCAGGAGTACGATCCCGAAAGAATACCAAAGATTGGACGTTGCCGTAAAGAATTTACTATCGGTAAGTAAAATAAAAATACCAATGATTCCGCCAAGAATAAAGAAAAGGGATTGTCTGCTATAATCCGTTTTCAAAGAAAGAAAGCCTTGAATAATATTATCGGTATCCCGGTAAGAAGCCGCAAAAATGCACATGATGCCGACGAGACATAGAATAAACCAAAGCCAGATCAGCGACTTATCCATTCCCTTTGTTATGGTAGCGTTGCGTTGGTTCATGTCAATTATTTTCTGTTTCTACGGGCTGAGGGCTGATTGGCTCTTTTGGTTTATCCAACGCTGCTTTCTGCATGTCTTGCAAGACCTGCTGATTAATAACCCTGTGTAAGGTATCCAGCATCGCGGCGCGGAACGCCGGAGACCTGTACTTAATCCATCTTGAACTATCTCCCGTCTCTTTGCTCCACCTGGCAGCCCTGGCCGAATCGCTGGTAAATTGCTTGCGAACCAAATATTTGGGGATAATGTTGGCTGAAGAGATACGTTCAACTTCCTTGAGCCTTTCGGTACGCAAAGTGTCAAATAAATATTTTTCCAGGAGCAGTGATGCAATCGGCGCTGCCCAGGTAGCGCCATAGCCGGCATTTTCAACAACTACAGCGATGGCTATTTTTGGGTTTTCCCTTGGGGCAAAACAAACGAACATGGAATTATTCGGTAACACGATAGCCCTTCCATCCACGATTAGTTTATTTTGTGCCGTCCCAGTCTTGGCGCATATATCCAGGCCTGGGATCTTGGCTACCTTAGCCGTACCCGTTTCTACGACATCCTGCATGCCCATCATAACCACATCATAGTCCGCATCCGGAATATGGGTCACTACGTCGTGTCTTTTCCTGAAACGGTTCAATAATGTATCATCGGCTGACTCTCCTTCTATTTTTTCGACAAAATGAGGGATATAAAAAAATCCTTTATTTGCAACAATGCACATCGAATTGGCCATTTGAAGCGGAGTTACCGCCATATAATCCTGCCCGATGCCTAAACCTCCACCGACCATGGTGCAGGAATTCCAGGATCTGTGATATTGTTTGTCATAGACCGTGGTGTCGGGAATTTTTCCGCCATCTTCGCTTGGCAAATCCACACCAAGGCGGTGTCCCAAACCGAATGCATTGACATATTCCTTCCATTTCGTCAAGCCGATCCTGGCATTATGGTATTGAGGGTTATCAATCGTCAACTTAAGCGTGTTAGAAAAAAAAGAATTGCAGGAATTGGCAATAGCCAGCCTGAGATTGGCTGCATGACCCGCCCAATGCTCTTCGCACTTTACGGGATGGGGACATCCATAATATACGCCATGGCAGTCGTAACCACTGGCAGGCGTAATCACCCCTTCGTCCAGGCCAATGAGCGCTCCAATGGGCTTATAGGTCGAACCAGCAGGGTATTGACCTCTGATCGCCCGGTTCAGCAATGGGCTGCTGACATCCAAGAAAAGCTTATTAAAATTTTCCTGCTTATCAGAACCGGTAAGCAAGTTAGGGTCATAATCGGGGCTCGATACCATGGCCAGGATTCCTCCGGTTTGAGGCTCAATGGCCACGACTGCTCCGACCTTATTGGAGAGTAACTTCTCTGCCAGCTGCTGCAGTTCGATATCCATATACGTGCGTAGATTCTTGCCAGCAATGGCAGGTGTATCGAGTGTCTTATTCTCAAATCTGCCTACCAAGCGATTCTTATTGTCTTTAATCCAGAATTCAATGCCTCGCTGACCCATAAGTTCCTGCTCATAATATTGTTCCAGCCCTGTTTTGCCGATATAGTCACCCAACTGATAAGAAAAATTATATTTTCTAAGGACCGTAGAGTCCACCTCACCCACGTAGCCCATAATATGCGCCCCGGCATTGAAGGGATAGGTCCGAACGGGCCGCTCCTGAAGGTTAAAGCCCGGAAACATCCAGATATTCTCTTCCAGTTTTGCGTAGAGGTCTGGAGCTAGGAGATCGTCAAAAATGGACGGCCGGAATGGCCCATTGCGGTATTTGGCATCCAGAATACGTTCTTTAAATTCAGCGGTATCGATCCCCATCAGTTCGCAGAAAAGGAGTGTATCGATATTTTTCACCTGTGATGGAGTGACCATCAGGTCATACATGATGGTATTGTTCAGGATCGCCTTTCCATGGCGATCGTAAATAATGCCTCTGGTGGGGTAAATGCGTTTTGGGAAAAGCGCATTTTCCTCAGCCATCTTTTTATACTTAGCCGAAAAGATTTGAAGATTAAAAAGTTGTGCAAAAATGACCAGAAACATCGCTCCGAAGATAAAGCGGACAATATTGCTGCGTGATTGATTGAAAACAGGCATTTCCGGATATACGATTTATCGGGGGCTGGTTAGCTAACTGAATTTAATTGGATAAAGATATAACGGTAAACCATCCAAACCAATATGTGGCTGCTAAAGTTTTTTTGGTGCTTACACCGTGTTGGTCCGGAATTTTTCTTTTCTGTAGAATAACAATTCTGTGAGCAGGACAAGCAACAAACTGATTCCAGTGGTAGCTATGATTTTGCCAAGGAAAAACCAGAGTGAACCAAAATTCATCCATTCAAGAAAAACCAAATACACATGATGGAACAAAGTTAGAACAAGTACGTATGTGCCATAAGGCGCCCAGCCCATACTGGTTATAGAAGGAGAGCCGTAGTTTTTATCGGCACCTTCCTGTGAAATCAATAAATTGATAACGAAGGGGCGCAGATAGGCGATCAGGGTGCAAGCGGCTGCATGCAAGCCAGGGGAATGGGTGAAGTAATCCAGACAAAGTCCGAAAAGAAATCCAATGAACGTCAGCCTTAATCTGGGCATATTGAACGGCAGCCAGAGAATAAAGAGGAAATACAAATAGGGTGTGACAAACCGGTGCAGTGGAGGTATCTTAAAAAGCACAAATACCTGAACCAGGATAAATAAAACGAACCGGATGCTATTTTTTAAGAAATCACTCATTGTATTTTTTTCCTGGTTGAATCCTCCAATTTTTTTTGTTCCGCATATTGTAAATTCGGAGTAACATATACATATTCCACATTGAAGAAATTTGTGGCCGTCTTTAGTTTCAGCGTATAGAAATTACTGCTTTTGTCGTCGATAATCTCAAAGACGGTGCCGACCATGATATCAGGAGGGTATAGTTCGGAAGTTTGGCTGGTGACCACGCTATCGCCGATTTTGACCCTGGCACTTTTAGGAATATCCTTTAATGTGATATAGAACGGGCTCAAGCCGTCCCATTCCACTACTCCGCGGTCTCCGCCGTTCTTTATCTTTACGACCAAATGAAACTGGCGATTCAACAAACTCATGACACTTGCATAATTGTCGCTCACATTCACCACTTTTCCTACAATCCCTTCAGAACTGATCACCCCGGTATTTACCCTGACCTGCTGTGCCGATCCCCGGTGAAGGGTAAGGAAATTTGCCTGTGAGCTAACGCTATTATCAACCACTTTTGCCTGCAGGTAGACATATTTGATTGTCCTTTGTACAGAATCGATTTTAAAAGTATCTATGGTCAGTTTTTTGGTAGAGTCAGGTCCCTCAAAATTCGCTTTTAGCAATTGATTCAGCCGTTCATTTTCCTTAATCAATGCTTCATTGGTCTTTTTGAGCTGGAAATAATAACTGATGGTATTATATCTCTGGTTGAGGCTACCGGTAATTTCCATCGCTGAATTCATGAAAATGGCTTCGTGGAATTTGTTGTAGCGAAAGAGAAAAGATAATGAAATGATCTGCAACACCAGGAAGAACAAAAAATTAAAATACCTTCTGATGAAGAGAAAAACATTACGCACTAGTAGAAAGATTTAATATCAACAAACAGGATCAACGCATCACAAAAGGATACCTGTCATAATTTTTCAATGAAATCCCGGTACCGCGCACAACACTCTTCAGGGGATCATCCGCAATATGAACCGGTAATTTAATCTTCTGGCTCAGGCGTTTATCCAACCCACGGAGCAAAGCTCCTCCACCAGTCAGGTACAAACCACGACGGTAGATATCTCCTGCCAGCTCTGGCGGAGTGGTTTCCAATGCCTTTAAGATGGCTTCTTCAATCTTAAATATGCTTTTATCCAAGGCTTCGGCAATTTCCTGGTAGCTGACCATGATTTGTTTGGGTATCCCGGTTACCAGATCGCGTCCGTTAACTGGAATATCATCCGGGGGATTGTCCAGGTCCTTAAGGGCGGCTCCGATATTGATTTTGATTTGTTCGGCCGTTCTTTCTCCAATCAGAAGGCTGTGGTAACGACGGAGCGCTTCCATGATATCGGCTGTGAACTCATCGCCAGCAATACGGATGGACTGATCACATACGATACCTGCTAGGGCGATGACCGTAATTCCCGTAGTTCCCCCTCCGATATCTATGATCATGTTTCCGACAGGCTCTTCGACATCGATTCCGATACCCAAGGCAGCTGCCATAGGTTCGTGGATCAGGTATACTTCTTTTGCCCCCGCTTGTTCGGCGCTGTCCCTGACAGCCCTTTTTTCTACTTCCGTTATACTGGAAGGAATACAGATCATCATCCTCCAGCTCGGGGGGAATAATGGCTTTTTGGGATAGATCATTTTAATCATTTCCCTTATCATTAACTCGGCAGCATTGAAATCGGCTATAACTCCGTCTTTGAGTGGGCGAACCGTACGGATGCTCTCATGGGTCTTTTCGTGCATCATCAGCGCTCTTTTCCCCACGGCCAGGACGGTTTTGGGATTATTGCGGTCCAAGGCCACGATACTAGGTTCGTTCACCACTATTTCATCGTTATGAATAATAAGGGTATTGGCTGTACCCAGGTCCATTGCGATTTCTTGCGTTAGGAAATTGAATAATCCCATTTTAAAAGGTCAGATTTTAATTTCAGGTTAATGCCTGCAAAATTGATGTAAATATTCCGGATTAACAAAGCAGACCGAGATTTAAGGAGATTTAACCTGGAGCAGCAACCTTTATACAACTTATCCAGGTTCAGGGACGGTGAAGCAGGTGAAATTTCCTTATTGGCGGTCACCTTCATTGAACGTTCTTTTTGACTCGTTATTTTTCAGGAGTCTTAATTTAAATATCCTTCTGAGCTCCCTCGATTGCTTGATTGTCAAATCCTGAAAATGGCATTCATTTTTGCACCCGGTGGTAGTCAGTTTATAGCCTAATTACCCTGTTGGCTTCATTTTTCAGGAAAAGGCTTGATTTCGGATAGTCATGTAAGTTGTCTTGCGTTTTCTGACCTTGCCGGAGCCTCGAATCTTTCCCATACATTCGTGAACATTTAAAAATATGGAAAATGAAAAAAATATTGATTTTCTTGCTTTCAGCCCAAATGCTGATTTTGAGTGCATTTGGCCAAGCGGCCATTCCCTATGGCAATAATCCTTCAAACGGGAAATATTATGATATCAGAGGATTCAAAATGTATTGTGAGATCTACGGAGAAGGGCAACCCTTGCTTATTATCCATGGCAATGGAGGGTCTATCAACAATTTTGTAAACCAGATTCCATATTTTTCTAAGCACTATAAGGTGATTATCGCCGACAGCCGGGCTCAGGGTAAATCCAAAGACGATGGCGACTCGCTGACCTATGAAATGATGGCGGATGATTGCGCTGCTTTGCTCAGCGCTTTGAATGTAGACTCAGCCGATGTGATCGGATGGAGCGATGGTGGTATTAATGGCCTATTGCTTGCGATCCGGCATCCTGAAAAGGTCAAAAAACTCGCTGTTACCGGAGCTAACCTCGTTCCTGATACGACGGCTGTTCCACAGGAGATCTGGGATATGGTCAGACCGGAATACGCAAGACTAATGGGTAAAAGCCCATTGTCAGCTCCAGAGAAATCAAGATTAAAATTGTACCGCCTTCTTTGTGACCAGCCTCATATTCCTCTCAGTGATTTACACCAAATCAGCTGTCCGGTTCTGGTGATTGGCGGGGATCATGATGTGATTAAGCCAGACCACACGCTACTGATTTTTCAAAATATCCCCAAAGCATATCTCTGGATTCTTCCTAATTCCGGCCATAGCACGCCCGTTGTCTACAAAGATGATTTCAACAGGAACGTTGATAATTTTTTTGAAAAGCCTTACCGGAAGATCGATAAAACAGCCCGGTTTTATTGATCCTTAGCGGGGGATGAATCCTAATCGTATTTCCATTTCGCGGCTCAGGTCTGGCAATCTTTTCCTTTCCATTAAAAAGCTGCTGAGACGGGCAATTTCAAGGAATATATGGTGCTGGTCGACTGCTCCCTTAAGGTAGTCGCCTCCCGTACTTCCGCCGGTTCCGGTTCTGGTTCCAATCATCCGATGTACCATATTCATATGCCTATAACGCCAGGTGCTCAATTGTTCATCGATATCAAGTAATTGATGCAGAAGCTGGAAGGGGAGTTGGAGTATGGGATAACCTCTATACAGTAGGATAAAGAGCGCAGCGCGGCAAGCGGCGGGGGAAAGTGATCTTTGGCCTTCGGGGCTGGAGTCAAGAAAAAATGAATCAAATGACTGAAGATTCAATTTTTCGGCATCTGCAAGGCTTTGTCCGTAGCGCCAGCGGTATTCCGTCCAAAATAAATGGCTGCCGGGTTCCGGGCTCAATCCAGCGCTTAGATGAAAGTTTTTCCAATTCTCGGTCTCTTCGAAAAAGGGCATCCGTTCTAGCCAGGAATTCACCCATTGTAACAAGGATTTCTCTTTTTCTGCAGCCTTGATTAGATCGATTTCGGGTTGCCGAAGCTGGGAAGTATAGTAGTTCTGACCATGCCTTTGCTCAAATTTCAGCCCTAAGCGGGCCTCCAGCAATTTGAACTGCCAGCTTTGAAAACCTGAAGCAGGACGCAGCATGTCCCGAAAGTCCAAAAAGTCCATCGCCGACATGGTCTCCATGATATCAATCTGATGAACCAGCACTTTGATGATCGTGGCGCACCTGGATAGCCGGTGTACGATGGTCTGGAGCAGGGGGGAATTATCATTCAAAGAAGGTTTTGTCAGGATTTCAGCAACGGAATTCACTTCGAAGAGTAGCTGTTTGAACCAGAGTTCATAAGTCTGGTGTATGACTATAAACAGCATTTCATCGTGAGCCGGTTGCTGCTGCTGATCACTTTCCGGGTTCTGAGCGCCAAGGATTTTATCCAATTGGAGGTAATCACTGTAGTGCATATGCGGCAAACTTACAAAAACTCGTACCCAATATCCCTTCTGTAATAAATACCATCAAAATCAATATGCTCAAGCACGGTTCTTGATTTGGCCACTGCTTCCTTTACGGATTCTGCAAACGAGCTGACACAGAGGACCCTTCCGCCATTGGTGACAATTTCATCATTTTCCAAAATGGTACCGGCTTGAAACACCATACTGTCTTTGGGAATTTGAAGATCCAAGCCTGTAATGGGATATCCAATTTCATAATTGCCTGGATAATTCCGGCTTACCGCCATAATTGTACACACTGTGCGTTCGTCCAAATTGATATGTACATTGTGCAATTCCTGTTTGGAAACGGCGACAAAAAGTTCTACCAGGTCATTATTCATACGTGGAAGGATCACCTCGGTTTCGGGGTCGCCCAGGCGGCAATTGTATTCAATAACATAGGGATCTTCTCCAATTTTTATAATGCCGATAAAAATGAATCCCCTGTAATCAATTTTGTCTTTTTGAAGCCCGGCAATGGTCGGTTTAATGATACGGTCTGTAATTTTTTGCATAAAGACCTTATCTGCAAAGGACACCGGACTAACAGCCCCCATGCCACCTGTATTTAGCCCCTTATCCCCTTCTCCAATCCTTTTATAATCCTTTGCCTCGGGCAGGATCAGATAATTTTTACCATCGGTCAACACAAACACAGAAAGCTCAATGCCCTCCAAAAATTCTTCGATGACGATTTTCCGGCTCGCGTCTCCAAACTTGTTGAACTGAAGCATCAATTCATATTCGGCCATCGCCTCCACATAACTATGACAAATAACCACTCCTTTGCCGCCAGCAAGGCCGTCAGCCTTCAAGACGATGGGTAAGGCATGTGTCTCCAAATAGGAGATGCCTTCGGCGTAATTTTCAAGATCAAATTCACGGTATGATGCAGTCGGGATATGGTAACGCTGCATAAATTTCTTGGAAAATGATTTACTTCCTTCTAACAGCGCGCCTTTGGCTGAAGGGCCAATCACAGGAATGTTTTTCAGCTCCGGATCATTGGCAAAAAAATCAACGATGCCTTTAACCAGAGGCTCCTCGGGTCCCACCACAACCATGTCAATTTTCCGTTCGACACAGCATTGTTTGATGCTTTCAAAATCTATAGGAGCAATATCAAGATTGGTTCCGCAGGACGATGTACCTGCATTTCCAGGCGCTATAAAAAGTTCAGAACAAGCTTTGCTTTGGCAGAGTTTCCATGCTAGCGCATGCTCTCTGCCGCCAGAGCCCAGTAGAAGTATTTTCATATCGGTTGATTAGTGTTCTGGCGCGAAATTCGAATTTCAAACCCGAATTCTGAAAAGAATTTTATAAATGGTATTTAGTGCTGCGGATAAAAGTTTGGTATTTATCTGTATTTTGAGTTCTTTAATTTTCTCATCTGTCCGGTTTTCCACAAAAACTAACTGTCATGAACCCAAACAATTCGGAAAAAGGCCATCCCAAAGGTTTGTATATTTTGTTTGCCACAGAAATGTGGGAGAGATTTAATTATTATGGCATGCGTGCCATACTCGTCTTATTCATGACAAAAGCCCTGCTGTTCGATCATGCATTTGCCTCCAATCTTTACGGCAGCTATACAAGCTTGATTTATCTTACCCCTTTGTTAGGCGGATATATCGCGGACCGGTATTGGGGTAACCACCGGTCAATCATTGCCGGTGGCATCGTCATGGCAATCGGAGAATTTATTCTTTTTTTTTGCGGGACATTTTATCAAAGCGCTCCACATGTTGCAGGAATGCTTTTTTTTACCGGCTTGGGGCTTATGATCGCAGGGAATGGATTTTTCAAACCCAATATATCTTCTTTGGTTGGTCAATTGTATCCCAAAGGAGACAGGAGGATTGATCCTGCCTATACCATCTTCTACATGGGTATAAATACAGGTGGCGCCATTGGACCATTTGTCTGCGGCATGGTTGGAGAGACAGGCAATCCAGCTGATTTCAGATGGGCATTTCTTGCAGCGGGTATCGGCATGACCATCAGCGTAATCGTGCAAAAACTATTTCATCGAAAATATGTGGTGGATTCCGAGAAAAAAGAGTTGGGATTAACACCCGCCGGCGTTTCTAAAACGCTTATCAATCCCATTTTTATGATTGTTGGACTCCTTGTCTTATCGATGATCACTATCGGATTATTATATGCCGATATCAAAGTAATCGGATACCTGACGTATTTGCTGATCGCTTCACCCATTTTTATTGCTTTTATCATATTTTCAGATAAGTCCTTGTCGGTGATTCAAAAAAAACAAGTCGGGGTCATATTCATCGTTTCTTTTTTTGTGATTTTTTTCTGGAGCGCTTTTGAACAGGCAGGCGCATCGCTTACATTTTTTGCCGATGAGCAGACTAATCGAAAACTCGGGATCAGCATTCCTGCATGGCTCATCTATGTCCTGTCAATCGGACTGCTATATTATTTCTACACCCTTCTGAAGAAAATTACAAAAAACCTGCAGGGTGATTTTGACAAACGCCTGAGGATTACGGTGTATGCGCTGGTAGTGATCCTTATGGTGAGTCTTGCAGGCGCCAATCTATACATCCTTTCGACCGGAAAAGGAGCATTTTCTATGAAAGAATTGCCTGCAAGCGTTTTTCAATCGCTTAATTCCATATTTGTAGTGAGCTTTGCTCCATTTTTTGCTTGGCTCTGGTTAAAATTAGGTAAAAGGGAACCCTCCTCTCCTACAAAAATGGCTTTTGGTCTTTTTTTCCTGGCATTGGGTTATTTGTGGATTGCCTTTGGTGTAAACGATATTCAACCAAGTGTCAAAGTGAGCATGATCTGGCTTACGGGAATGTATGCCTTGCATACCTGCGGAGAATTATGCCTTTCACCGATAGGGTTAGCCCTGGTTAATAAACTTGCCCCCTTCAAATTCGCATCTCTGCTCATGGCAGTATGGTTTTTGGCAAATGCGATAGCCAATAAACTGGCTGGTGTATTGAGTGCCTTATATCCCGAAAATGGGAAAATGACCTCCTTCCTGGGGTATCATATGACCAATCTCCATGAATTCTTTATGCTCTTTGTTTTTATGGCAGGTACCGCATCACTCATCCTATTTGGTTTAACAAAAAGCCTTCAGAAAATGATGAATCCCCAGGTCTAAAATGGGGTGGAAACGGGAGTTATTTGCTAAAGCCAACCAGTTGATGCAATTCTATTGGACTATAGATACGGCCTGTCTTAAGCACAACGCTGATCTTCCTGATATTACTGATATTTTCCAAAGGGTCCGCATCTACCAGGATAAGGTCGGCTTGTTTGCCCGCTTCCACTGAACCAAAATTTTCTAACAACTTCATTACCTTAGCCGGCTGAACGGTGGCCGTGCGGAGGGCTTCCAGTGGGCTTAGACCAGCTTCCACATAAAGTTCCAATTCCCTGTACAGGCTCAGGCCGGGCAATAGTTGATCGGTTCCCGCTACCAAGGTGATGCCCTTATCCTGAAGAATTTTCACTACCTGCTTGGCAATAGACATGTAGGATTTCATAGAAGAAGCCCTTTGCGCAGACATGCCCATCGAATTAAACAATTCCTGCAAGGAGGGAGGCAAGGTGGCAAATGCAGGTTCGATATCTGTCATCGGGTCTTTAATGGAGCGGAATATCATTTCAAACACAGCCAGCGTGGGGTCAATGACCGTATGGTGTCTGACTAGAACATTAAGAAGAAACTGATTGGAGGAATCTGAAAGATCAATCGTCTGGTCCTTAAAATTAATTTTCATTTTCGCTATCACGTATTCAATATGGTTGACCATATCCATTCCGGAATCAATCCCCTGGATGATATTCATCCCATCAGGAATATGACCAGTAACGGTTAGCCCTAGCCGATGCGCCTCCTGGCAAATGGCTTTGACGATTGCGGGCTTCACAGAACTGTAGATTTTGATTTGAACAAAGCCATTTTGCTTATACCTCTGAACGGCCGCCACCGCCTCTTCCCTGGTGTCTGCCTGTATGATCCCCAACGCCATTTTACCCTTGCCGTCAATAATTCCAGCTTTGAGAATATGCGGACCAATGCCGCGGCCTTCATCAATGGCAGCCTGAATGGCGTTAATATAGTCGAACTCATTGCCGCAATCTCTGACACTTGTGACCCCGGCAGCCAAGTAGGCTGGACCCCATTCAGCCTGTTCAAAATGAGCGTGCATGTCCCATAATCCCGGCATGATGATTTTCCCTTTTGCATTTAATACAAAGCAAGGAGCGCTCGAAGGTTGCCTGAATTCGCCAGAAGGACCCACCCATACAATCCTTCCGTGCTCAATCAATACGGTTTGATCCGGTAATTCTTTTCCATTGACCAGGTCAAGTATGGTGCCCCCAGCGATGGCAATGGTGTCGGGAGGCCGAAGGGTTTTATTGAGTGAAGAGGCAAATATCTTCATGCTATAGGACGCTGCCTTGCCTATGAGTACGGGTAACAAAGCCTCATAGGGTTCCAGCATCATTTCGAGTTTATCGGCTTCGGCATCATTGGTGATCAAACAGTACATCTGGCCTTGCTTATCCGTCCAGGCCAGTTCATTTCCCCAGATCAGTCCGGCAATGACATATCTTTCAAGGACAATTTCCTGCTGATTGAATCTAAGCGTATCCGTGCCGTCCAGCCTTATTCCAACCCTTCCCGAAGGCAGGATACTCATTTCTGCAGGACGGCCGTTTTTTTTCCAATATTGCAACATCAGCATTTGCACTGTTCCCGGTGCATAGCCTGCTACTGGAAAATCGACATTTTCAATTGGCTTATCAAAGCTTGTGTCCCTTTCATGAATATGAGCTTGTTGACCAAGAATGCTGACAGTGTCATTTATAGAGGAAAATCTTGAATTTTGGCCTTTGACGGCTAGACTAATGGGCCTGAGATCAGGGCGCACCCGCATCACGGCATTAAGGGGCACAGGGCTACCTCTGTCAACAAATTTAAAATCAATCGTATACACTAGGGCAGAATCGGTCAAGGTGACAGTATACTTTTCCCTGCCAATATTTTGTGCGAATTTATGCAGCAGAAAACTTCCTCCATGATCACCTGCTGGTGACTGACTTCGGACCGAAACAATTTGTAATGCGCAGAGGCAAATAATGAAACAGGCTTTGAGCATAAGAGGGGAGATTGTTAGCGGTGTGATGTAAATTTTGAATAATGGTCAACTCATTTTGAAGGGAACGATCATTTCAAACACGGGAATATTCACCTGAAAGGTCGTTTTATTATTGAGATTTTCCATGACATACTCGCCATGCATTTTACCCATCTCCGTCCTCAGATTACATCCACTTACATATTGATACCGTTCGCCAGGTTGTAATGTAGGTTGGACCCCGACCACCCCCTCGCCTTCCACTTCCCTGTAATTTCCATTGCTGTCGAAGATATGCCAGTGCCTTCGGTGGAGTTTGACAGGAAAATTATTGTGGTTCTCAATGCTGATGCGGTATGCAAACATATATTCTCCAGCAAGGGGATTGCTGTAGTCTGGCTGGTAAAAGGTCTCCACTCCAATCTCTACTCCTTCTGAGATTTTGTTTGCCATCAAAACAAAATTTTTATAAAATTAATCAAATTCAGCGGCGCCTGAAAGGATTATTTGCAAATTCATGATCAAATGCGCATTCTGGCCTAATTTCGCGCAAAGGATTTTTATTCATTTTCCTATATAATATACGCGGATCTGCATTCAATGGTTTCTAATGATAAAAACAAATAATATATGAAAATTGCTGTCGCAAAGGGAGACGGGATCGGACCCGAAATCATGGATGCCGTACTCAGGATATTTGATGCAGCTAAGGTCCCTCTGGAATATGAATACGTAGAAATGGGGAAATGGGTCTTTGATAAGGGTTTTTCAAATGGCATGACGCCGGAAGCAAAACACAGTATTGAAGATTTAGGAATTCTTTTTAAAGGCCCCATGGAAACCCCAAAAGGCAAAGGGGTGAAGAGTGTCAATGTAACTGCGCGAAAGACCTGGAACACCTATGCCAATAAGCGGGTTTTTCAATCCCTGCATGGCGTAGATACCGTTTTTTCAAAGGCTGGGATACCGATCGATATTACAGTCGTTCGTGAAAATATTGAAGACACTTATGGTGGTATTGAACATATGCCCACACACGACGTCGCATTGAGCCGCAGATTCATAACCCGGCCAGGCAGCCTCCAACTCATCAAATATGCCTTTGAAATGGCTAAAAAGAAAGGAGCAAAGAGGATCACTTGCGGTCATAAGGCGAATATTATGAAGCTCACGGACGGATTATTCCTTCAATGTTTCCAGGAAGTGGCTAAAGAATATCCTGGGTTGCCGTCAGATGATGTGATAGTCGATGATCTGTGTATGAAACTAGTCACGAGGCCGGATACTTTTGATGTGGTAGTGCTCACCAATCTGCAGGGAGATATTGTATCTGATCTCTGTGCAGGGTTGGTTGGAGGACTCGGATTTGCACCCTCGGCCAATATCGGTGACCATATTTCTATTTTCGAAGCCGTACATGGAACTGCCCCTGATATTGCAGGAAAAAATATCGCTAACCCCACTGCGCTGCTACTTAGCGGCGTTGCCATGCTCCGACATCTGGGCCTTATGGAAAATGCCGCCATTATTGAAAATTCTCTGTTATATACTTTAGAACAAGGAATACATACAGGAGATTTCGGTGAGCGGGGTACGCCTTCATTAAGTACATCAGCTTTTGCGGATGCAATCATCAGTCACTTTGGAAAAACTCCGGTTCATGGAGCCAAGCCCGTATTACCGAATATGGATGCTACCCCGACATTTTTTAAGTTGGATCAAAATGCAATGATGGTCTCCAAAGAACTGGAAAATATCCGCATCATGGGCGTGGACATGTTCATTGAAAGCTCCGAGCAACCTGAGTTTATTGCCAAAAAATGCGAGCGGCATGGCGGCGTCAAGTTCAACCTGATCAATATCAGCAACAGGGGTACGCAGGTATGGCCCACCGGTTCTGTATATACGAATCTGGTCAATGAATATAATTGCCGTTTTGAAAGTATTGGCGACATGCCCTTAAATCAACAAGATGTTATAGGCCTGTACGTAAGTCTGAGTGGCGATTTCAAAATTTGCTCTTTTGAATTATTGAACATGTGGGGGGACAAAAGGGCATATAGCCTTGCACAAGGCCAATAAAAACAAGATAAAAACAATGCCTCAAAAAACATTTCATTATCCAAACCAAGACATTACGGTGGTATGGCAACCGGAAATCTGTATCCATTCAGCCATCTGCTTTCATGGCTTGCCTGCTGTATTTGATCCCAGACGCCGTCCATGGATTGATATGGCGGCCGCGGACACTGGGCAAATCAAGGAGCAGGTAAAAAAATGCCCCAGTGGTGCCTTGACATACACGACTGAAACGCATCCATCTGCTGAATAGATTTATTAGCCGTCAGGCCTGTCTAGTACGGGTATATCCGTTTTGGATCAACCATTGCAGTGTTTTTGCCCGTTGATCTCCTTGGATAATGATCATGCCGTCTTTCACAGATCCACCTGTTCCGCAAAAGGTCTTAAGTTTTTTCCCCAGTTCTTCAAGATCATCTGGCTTTCCTATAAAGCCCTCAACCAAAGTAGCAATTTTGCCTCTCCGGTTTTTAGTCTCCTTTTGTACCCAAAGCCTTTGTTGCCCAGGGTCCGGGGTGTCTTTTTTTGACTCTCCACCAGAATCCCATGAAAAATCAGGATTGGTCGAAAAAACGATGCCATCCTTGTCAGGTTTTTTCTTAGCCATATTAAGAGATTAATATTCGCAAAAACGTCTTTATAAGTTACCTTATCCAGGTATTCAGGAAATTGTTGAAGCAGACTTTTGTAAGAGAAAATCCTCCATCTGATTTCCCAAAAGAAACATAGATTTGTTTTGTCAAATTAAAGCAATCAATGAAAATAAGAAAAATTTTTGCCATCATTTTTACAGCCATCGTAGCATTGATGGTGATCTTCAGCGGTATAATGAAACTGATAAAAAAGCAGGAAGTCGTCGAAAAACTCTCAAATGTGGGAGTAGGAAGCGAACTCACTTATTTGGGATTGATAGAAGTCATTTTTGCTGTGTTGTTTGTTTTTCCTAAAACCATGAAAATCGGCCTTTTGCTTTTGACGGCCTATTTTGGCGGCGCGATGGCAACAGAGCTTTCTCACAATGGTCCGGCTCAAAATGCAGCAATACCACTAATGGTGATTTGGGTGGCCGCTTTTTTGCGTGACAGCTCTATTTTTCTTGCCAAGCCTGAACCTAGGCTGTAGAGGCTTTAAACTAGTACAACACTTGCCTTCAGACTCATATCCAGGCTTCGGGCCTGATGAACCAGGGATCCTACGCTGATATATTCAACTCCTGTTTTGGCGTAGTCTGCAATATTTTCCAGGTTGATGCCTCCACTTGCCTCCGTTTCATAGCGGCCTCCAATTAATTTCAGCGCTTCCTGAATTTGGGTGGGGCTGAAATTATCGAGCATGATGCGATCTACGCCGCCCACAGAAAGTATTTTTTGTAATTCCTCCATTGACCTGGCTTCGATCTCGATTTTCAAACCCGGCCGCAGATTGTTCCGGTAATGGATGGCTCTTTCCACCGATTTTTCAACACTGCCACAATAATCGATATGATTATCCTTCAGTAAAATCATGTCATAGAGACCGAACCGGTGATTATGGCCTCCGCCAATACGTACGGCTTCCTTCTCGAGCAAGCGGAAATTCGGAGTGGTTTTCCTGGTGTCCAGCAGTTTGGCCCCAGTGCCGTTGATTTGATCCTTGTATTTCCTGGTGAGGGTCGCGATACCACTCATCCGTTGCATACAATTTAATACGAATCTTTCGCATTGAAGAATGACATGGATGGGTGCCATGACTGTAAAAGCCTCGTCTCCATGCAGGACCTGGTCACCATCAGCTTTAAAGAATACCATCTCAACGCCAGGATGTTGTATTCTGAATATCTTTTCAGCTATGGCAACCCCGGCCAAAACGCCGTTTTGCTTGATCTTTAACACAGCCATACCCATGGCATCGGCCGGGATACAGCAAAGGGTGGAATGGTCGCCACCGCCGATATCTTCTCTGAATGCTGCATCCGCCAAAACTTGCAGTTGTTCATCGAAACTGAGCATGGACAAAACTAATCATTAGGCCCAAGAAAAAGACCCATAATCCTTTGGAGTATGGGTCCGGTGGCTTTAAAAGAATAATTGACTTTTATTTATTGAAGTACTTGAAATCTTAATTGCTGGATAAATTGTCTGTCGCCCTTTTGCTTCAAATAAAGACAGGTGCGAAAGTCCCCATTTTGGGTTTGTAAAGTTCCAATGCAAAATTCCGAACCTCCGGTTTCACCCCGCTGTTTAATTTGGAAATTGCGGACACCGTATCGAGAAAAAAAGTCCCGGATAATCATTTCTGCCTGACTTTTGCTGTAGGTATCGGTTTTATCCGGCAATGAAAGGTCAACCCGGTTATCAAAGAAAGCAGATAACTGATCTACATTACCCGAACGGATGGCTGTTGCGACCTCATCTAAATTCAATGGCTTGAAGGAAACTAGGAAAAGCGACGCCACGACCACCATTCCCGCTAAGTTTTTCATAAAGGAAAATTTATACAAGGAGATTATCGCTAAAAATATGCCAAAGTAGGTCGACCCTCGGAAAAATGCAGATTAACGGCTGGAACTACTACCTTCGCAGCCTGAATTCTGATAAAAGGGCCTAATATCATATGCCAAACAAAAAAGCGATCTTATTGATCATGGATGGCTGGGGGCTTGGACAGGACAGGAGGGCGGACGCCATCCAGCATGCAAAGGTTCCCTTTGTGCAGTCATTATACGGAAAATACCCCAATAGCACCCTGATTACCTGCGGAGAAGCAGTTGGCCTACCTGATGGCCAAATGGGTAATTCGGAAGTTGGTCACCTGAACCTGGGCGCGGGCCGGATCGTCTACCAGGAATTACAAAGAATCAATGTGGCCATCAACGATGGATCTTTCGCAAAAAATCCAGTACTGCTGGAAGCTATTGGTTTTGCCAAGTCGAACGCCAGACCGCTCCACCTCATGGGTCTTGTAAGCAACGGAGGGGTTCATTCTCATATAAACCATCTTAAAGCTCTAATTGATATTTGCAGACTGGAAGGGTTAGAACAGATACTTATTCACGCCTTCACCGATGGAAGGGATACAGATCCGAAAAGCGGGCTTGGATTTATAAAAGACCTTCAGAAGTTTATAGATTCGTCCAAGGCCAGGTTCGCAACGGTGAGTGGACGATATTATGCAATGGACCGGGACAAACGCTGGGAAAGGGTCAAGCTGGCCTATGATGCATTGGTAAATGGAGTCGGTCCAAAGTCGCCGGATGCCTACGTTGCTATAGAGCAGTCCTATGCTGCAAATATCACCGACGAATTTATCCGGCCTACAGTAATCACTGGAAAAGACGGGCAGCCTGTCGCCGTCATTAAGGACGGAGATGTAGTTATTTGCTTTAATTTTCGAACAGACCGTTGCCGAGAAATCACGGAAGTCCTTACGCAGAAGGACATGCCTGCAGAAGGTATGCATAAACTATCCATTCATTATACCACTATGACCCAATATGATCAAAGTTTTCAAAATATCCATGTGGTTTTTGAAAATGATGATTTGAAAAATACTATTGGAGAAGTTCTTTCAAAAACAATATTAAAACAAATCCGGATCGCAGAAACTGAAAAATACCCACACGTTAGCTTTTTTTTCAGCGGAGGAAGGGAATTGCCTTTTGAAGGAGAGAAAAGGATCATGATCCCATCCCCCAAGGTGGCCACCTATGACCTAAAGCCTGAAATGAGCGCCAATGAACTGACGGAAGCCATATTGCCTGAAATCAAAAAACAAAGTGCAGATTTTATTTGCCTGAATTTTGCAAATGCGGATATGGTTGGCCATACTGGCGATTGGAAAGCAGTCATTAAAGCCGTGGAAACCGTAGATGCCTGTGTTGAAAAAATAATCCATGCCGCCCTCGAAAACGGCTATACAACCTTTCTTACAGCCGATCACGGCAACGCAGATTTCATGATAAACGAAGACGGTTCACCCAATACCGCGCACAGCCTGAACCTTGTACCATTTTTTATTATTGACAAAGATTGGAAAGGTCCTGTGCAGAACGGAAAACTAGGCGATATCGCCCCTACCATTCTGTCTTTCATGAACGTCGACATTCCAAGTGAAATGACTGGAAATATCCTTGCAAAATGAGTGGTGCACACTGTTAATTTTTTTTTAACAATGCAGCTAAGACAAATAAAAATTGTCTAAATTACAGGGCAATCAAAAGGTCTCTATGACTGAAGAAGCCATTTTGCTAGGCTGTTTCAAGAACCAAGCTGCTGCCCAACGGGAGTTGTACAACAGGTACAGCCCGAAAATGCTGGCTGTATGCTATCGGTTTGCCCACAATAGGGAGGATGCCGAGGACATGTTGCAGGAGGGATTTATCAAAATTTTTTCCCAAATACACACATTTCAGAGCAAGGGCGCTTTTGAAGGCTGGATCAGGAGGATCGTCGTGCATACCTGTATCAATAGCCTGAAAAAAAATAAGCGCTTTAATGAGAATGTGGATATCCTTCATGCCAGCAGTATTCATATCCGTGAAGAAAGTGTGCCATCAATAGTACAGGCAAAGCAGATTGTGGAATGCATAAGGATATTGCCAATTGGTTACAGAACAGTATTGAATTTGTACGCTATTGAAGGTTATTCGCATAAAGAGATTTCCGTTATGCTGGATATTGAGGAGAGCACAAGTAGATCACAATATACCAGGGCAAGGCAAATGCTGGAAGACATCTTGATTAGAAAGAGCATCCTTCAAAAGCCTAAAGAAAATTTAAAATGGATCGCGGCTGGCAGATAGTATCCTATAATACCCTGTGAATGCAGCCCCAAAACGATTGACGATGATAGAAAGAAATTTCTATAAGGATGAGTTTGAAGAATTGATTAGGGATAAGACTGATCAATACAAAATGTACCCTTCTGATAAAGTATGGATGGGGATTTACAATATTCTCCATACAAGAAGGAAACGTTTTATAACAGGCATGTCCATCCTTATCAGCAGTATTTTGTTCTTTGCCGGTAAAGAACTTTTGACGACCCCAAAACAAATTCCAAATAATCGAAAAATAGCTTCAAGTCCGGTTGATGCGAAAACGGCGGAGTCCAAACCAATTACACTTGCCAGCCCATTGCTCGCTTTCTCCGATTTAAAAAAGGAAAATCTTGACCAACCGTCCGGAGGCTCTTACCTGGAATACAAACCTGGTTTGGAGAAATGGGTTCGGCCTGATGGGCAAACTGAAGAGCAAGCCGGAATCATTACCCCACCTTCGGAAAATTTTGATGCGATTGAACCAAATTCAATCTCCAAACAACCCATCATCTCATCAGCGCCAACCTCGGACCAGGAATTGGCCTGGAATGCTAAGATTGCGGGTCAATTACCCGTTGTTAGGAATGGTTCTGTGACGGAATCAAATTTCAGTCCAGAAGGTCTGCTTAGGAATCAAACAGAAAAAGCTGGTGGAGTCAAAGCCCTGCTGGATGAAAATAAGGATAAAGATCAAATCAATTGGCTAGCGGAAAATGCCATGGCAAATCTGGTTTCTTTAAAAAAGTACAGCTCTGAATGGCAGTTGTATTTTTCACCCACTGCTAATTACAGGAAAATTTCCGGTGGAAGTAATTATTCCAGCCAGAGCCCAAGCGTTCAGAATGTTCCTATCGCACCTGTGCAAATGGGGAGCGCCAACAGCTTTGTGGACAATAATCCAGCGGTTGGTTTTGAAGTGGGAAGCAGCATCCAATACAGGGTTACCCGCAATATCAGTCTTAGGGCAGGTTTGCAATTCAACTACAGCCGGTATACTATTCAGACCTATACTGCGTCTCAACCACAGCCAGCTACCATTATATTGAGTTCGGTTTCTCCATCCAACGGGTTACCTCAGACCTATACCAATTTCAGCAGCATTCAAAATTTTGGTGGAAAATATCCACTCAATTTGGAAAACCAGTATTTCCAACTCTCTGCTCCGATGGGTATGGAAATGAGAATATTCGGCAATGGAAGATTGCAATTCAATATTGCGGGAACTTTACAACCCACTTATCTATTTAACCGGAATTCTTATTTGCTGACAACGGATTACAGCAGCTATACCCAGGATCCTCCTTTGATCAGAAAATGGAATCTTAATGGGGATATCGAAGCTTTTTTCTCCTACCGGTTGGGAAATTTCCGTTGGCAGATCGGACCTCAATTCGGATACCAGTTGCTTTCTACCTATACGGATAAATATCCTTTAAAGGAGAATTTGATGGAATACGGAATAAAAATTGGCATTACCAAGACCATCCGTTAGCATGAAGCGTTCCACATACCTGCTGACTATTTTGATGCTTGCCTTGGCATTTTCCTGTAAAAACGCTCAGCCATCAGCAGAGGCAAAAACACAAGAGGCAAAAACAAATTACTTCCCTGTTATTGATTTTATGAAGGGTGAAATCAGCTATGTGGATTCTACGCCACTAGCCATTTTGCGCTATGATATCAGTGATCGCCAACTGGATTCGGCTTATATAAAACCGGCAGCCTTCAACCAATTGGCCAGTGAATTCCTCTTGCCGGAATTGGACAGCCCTTATTTCGGGCAACATTTTTCCGAATCCTCTTTTTTTGATCAGTCCACCAAATCCATCACATTCACTTATGCCACAAAAGACAGCACTGCTGGATTGCAAAGGATAGACGTGCTGGCTTCACCCCGCCCGGACGGATCCAATAAGGTTAAGAGTATATATATGGAAAAAACCTTCGTGCAAAAGGATACTTTCATCTTGAAAAAGCTCTTCTGGAAATCTCAGAAAAACTTTTTGGTTATCACGATCACCCGCCCTGGGAGCAAGCCAGCCATCACCCAACAATTAAAAGTCGTTTGGGATAACAGCGATCAGTTTTAAGTCATGAAGCAGGAACAATTTCAGCATATCGCAGCTACCATTCCAGGCGATCCGGGCATTTATAAGTATTTCGATGATCAAAATAAATTGCTCTATGTCGGAAAGGCAAAGAATTTGCGCAAAAGAGTCGGTTCCTATTTCAATAAGACTTTCACCACACACAAGACCCATGAACTTGTAAACCGGATCCACCATATTGAGTTTACTATAGTAAACTCAGAGCAGGATGCGTTTTTGCTTGAAAATGCATTGATCAAGGAATTCCAACCCATCTTCAACATCAATTTAAAGGACGATAAGAGCTACCCATTTATTGTCATCAAAAATGAGCCCTTTCCCAGAGTATTTCTAACCCGCAGGAATATTCAGGACGGTTCTGAGTATTTGGGACCCTTTACTTCCGTGTCCAAAGTCCGGGAATTGTTGGACTTCATCAGGGCCAATATTCAGCTCCGCACCTGTAAACTGAACCTGACAGATACGAATATCAAAAAAAAGAAATTCAAAGTTTGTCTCGAATACCACCTGGGCAACTGTAAGGGCCCATGCGAGGCATTTCAATCACAGGAAGATTATAAGGAAGGACTAGCCAGGTTAAAGAATATCTTAAAGGGGAACCTGGGGCCGGTCATCTTAGGTTTTAAAAAGGAAATGAAGACCGCTGTTGAAAAAATGGAATATGAACAAGCTGAAATCCTGCGAAAAAAAATAGAACATCTGGAAACTTACCAATCAAAATCGGTAATCGTCAGCAAACACATCACCAATGTCGATATATTTTCGATGATCAGGGACCGTGATCAGGTATACCTAAATTATTTAATGGTTAGAAATGGCACCATTGTGCAAACGCACAACACACAGGCTGAGACCCACCTGGAAGAGACTGATGAAGAGATATTAATCTTCAGCATCGCCAGACTAAGGGACGATTTCAACAGCCAAGCTTCTGAAATCATCGTGCCCATTAATTTAACCTTCCCCCAAGAAGGGGTTACCATTACTTTGCCTAAGGCCGGTGATAAAAAAAAGCTGCTCGAGCTTTCCCAAAAAAATGTGCACTATTACCAGGATGAATTGAAAAAGAAAAAAAGCCTGTATCTGAAGGATAAATCGGATGAGGAAAGTAGGGAGGTCTTGTTTCGCTTGAAAGAAGATTTACAATTGCCAGAGTTGCCAGTACAGATCGAATGCTTTGACAATTCGAATTTCCAAGGAAGCTTTGCCGTATCCGCTATGGTTTGTTTCAGGAACGGGTCACCAAGCAAAAAAGATTATCGGCACTTCAATGTAAAGACTGTGCAAGGCATCAATGATTTCGCCACCATGAAAGAAGTCGTCAGCCGCCGCTACAGCCGGTTATTGAAAGAAGGTCAACCATTACCGCAATTGGTTATTATTGACGGAGGAAAGGGCCAATTGCATGCGGCGCTCGAAAGTCTCAAAGAATTGCAGCTGACCGGAAAACTCACGATGATCGGCCTGGCAAAAAATGAAGAAGAAATCTTTTTCGCTGCAGATCAACAATCCCTGAAACTTCCTTACAACAGCGAAAGCCTTCGCCTGATCAGGAGGATTAGAGATGAAGTGCATAGGTTCGGTATCCAATTTCACAGACTTAAAAGAAGTAAGGGTGCTTTTATCAACGAACTGGAACAAATAGAAGGTATCGGAAAACAAACCGTGGAGCGTCTATTAAAGGAGTTCCGTTCTGTTAAAAACATTAGACATCTCACAGCCGCTGAACTGTCTGCACATATCGGTTCGGCTAAAGCAAATTTGATTCTGAAACATTTTGAAAAGGAGATAAAAGGGGAAAACAAGCCGCTTTGACCAGGAGGATTTTCGGGCACCCCCTTAAAATATAAAAGGGGCCCGAATAGATATTCAGCCCCGTTTTTAAAATCCAATATCCTATGAAAAACCATTGTAAATGTAGTGAAACAATTCTATTAAACAATAGTAGCTGTAGAATTTTAAAAAAAAATAAGCGCAGATAAAAGTGGCAAAATTTGATTTCCTTTTTTGGGAAATTTCAGAAATAAACTCGTCTTGTTCAGACAGATAGAACATAGTAGACAAAAAAAATAAGGGGTCGCGTAGAACTACGCGACCCCTTATCAATATTTTAATTCAGATTAGTATGACCAAAGATCCTGTTCGTAATTAAACATTTTTTCTTTGATCTTATCACCTTCAAGCAATCCAAGTATTGGATCCCTGATGTAACCTGCTATGAATTGATCACCGGGATTATCCACGGTTGATTTGATAATTCTGCTTGAAAACATGCGGCTCTCAAATAATTCTTCCCAACTCATTCTTGCGCCATAATTTTTTCCATTGTATGCTTCGTATTTGGCAAGCATGGGTCTGAGATCGGGATAATAAACCCAGAAAACAGGGGTCGAGGTACGGAAACTTCCATCAGCTTCATAAATTGATTTTTCAGGAGCGATTCCCAATATCCTTACATACATGCGTGAAGTTTCTTTATCGAAGACCCACTCTTCCTTGATCTGATATCTTTCTACCTGATCAGGGTTGAACTGCTCTTGTATGGTTGTATCTCTTGTCAATCCTTTTGAACCATCGGGGTCATTGACAAAGTCAGGAGCCTGAATGGTATGAGGCTTACCCACCATGATTTCCGCGATCTGCTTAAAAGTCATCGGTGTTGTAAAGCGGTCATCGGCTACGGCGTCGAAAGCAGTAACTTCTCCGTTTTTAATCAGGTTTAACAGTATATTTACAAAACGCTGATTCCCATTATCTTCTGTTGCTTTATATACGAATGGCAGGTTCATTTTTTCGTGTACATCGATTTCCCTCCAAACTCTTTGACGGTATACGGCATCATCCTCACGGATATGCTCATAGGCAAGAGGGGTACGATCCTTTACCAGATTCAGCTCAATCGCTGCATCATTACGCAGCGACCTCTTGGGCGTGTCCAACTTGATATCTGCTTCCAGGACCACAGCGACCGGTTTAGTCGTGTCTTTGGCTGGAACCACAGCGGCATTGCTGGCGCTGTTCTTATTGGTATTGGTCTTGGCCGTAGTCGTCCTTTTCTTCTTCTTTCTGGACGCAGGTGTGGTTTGCGCCTGGACGGTTCCAACCGCCAGTGCCACCAGGATGGCCAGCACACTCAATCTGATTATCGGATTTTTCATTCGAACAAATTTAACAATTAAGCATTATAGTGAAAAAGTCCACCGTTCTTTAAACGCGGTGGACCCAATTTTATTTCAGATTGACCATCAATGGTGCAATGACCCTATCTCTACCATCTTTACCCACCACATGAATCTCATCAAAAAAGACCCTTGTTCCGGGAGTCGCTTTGGCAACTATTTGGGCTGCGGTACCATTCCAGCGGTTACCTGTATTCACGGCCTGGATATACTGGGGGATTCCTCCTCCAACAGCTCCAATGGTATAACTCTTTACCTGGAAGGCAGATTGGAATTCCGAATTGTCCAAACGGGCAATTAAACCCTGATCAGCCTGGAACTCGGAAGCAGAAATCGAACCTCCTTTATGGCTTCCTATAAATCCTGTCGGGTCTGGAAGCAGTTTGACGCGCATAGGAAAGGGATATGGCTTACCCGCAGCGGTCACCACGATAGTTGCGTCGCCTTGTTTAACAGGTTTGGCAATCCATTCGTCGGCATTACTTCCGCCAGCTGGTGCAATATCTCCATTGGAAAAAGTGACATGCACTTTTTCACGACCCACGCTACCACCAGATATGGTTAGGGGATTATCTTCTCCGATGTAGAGTACATTCATTTTCTCCAGGAAAACGGATGCACCGGAAGGCAATCCCACTGTATACTTAACTTCTTTGTTGACGGTCTCTGTTTGACCATTGGGCTTAGTATAATCAATTTTAACATTCACTGTTTTTTCTCCTGCGCTTGAAGCCACTGTATTGAATTCGGCTGTGCCGTCAGGTCCTATCGGAAGAACTTGGCCGTTAATGGTCACGGTCGGTTTGGCAGCAGCGCTGAATGCGCCTACCCCTGCAGTAATGCTCAATTTATCGCCGGGCATGACATAGTTGGAACTGGCCTGTGCCAAAACCTGGAACTGGTCAAATACCACTTTTACTTCACCAATCTTTTTATGACAATAGTCAACAATCTGTGCTTCGGAATTCTTAATATCATTTTGGAATTTACTTAGGATCGTCAATGCAGCGATTGACGGAGTCATGTGAAAATAATTCGTCGTCCAATCCTTAGCAGAATCGCCTGTTGAGGCGTTTCCAGTCTGGGATTTAGGGATACCCAGGTCCAAGGGCAATTCCTTAGCGAAACTCGCTTTATCCTTGGCCAATTCAGTCTGAACCAAAGGCATGTCTGCGAATTTGCTTGGATCAAGTATGGCAAGCAACTGTTTCTTATACGCTTGTAAACTATTATATAATATTTTGCCTTCTCCTTTATTATCCATCAGGCGGGTAGCTGCATCCAGGTTAGCGCCGTTAAAGGTCTCCTCTCCATATTCTGTGATTTTCCCGGATTCTTCCTTCAGCCTGGTTTTCAAAACATCAATAGAATCATATAGATCCCCTGAAAGTTTCTTGGCCTGGAATGCCATGGGCGCCCATCTTTCGGCGTTGGCCTTTGTCTGGGGATCACTCTCCAGTTTTTCAAGTGAAGAATAAGTCACATCATTTTTTGCCTTAATGGCTGCGTTGGAATTATTGATGCTGGTATTTACTGTCTTAAAGGCGTTCAATATCTCGGCTGATACATTCAGCGCCAGCAAGGCGGTGAGCACCAAGTACATCATATTGATCATCTTTTGCCTGGGCTCTTTAGGTAAGGACATGATCTGAAGAATTTAATGTTTTAACAATGGGTTTTTCATTTTTAATAGGAAAGGATCATCATGCCGGTCTTCCTTGCATTGCGCTGAGCATATTGCCATACACATGATTTAAGCCTCCGAGATTCTTTGCCAGCAATGCGATCTGCTCCTGGGTCTTTTTGGCATCTCCAACACTTCCTTGCATTGTCTCTGAAGCCTGAACCAAGTTCGAATAGAACCCATTCATTGCTTTGAGATGATTATTGGTGTCTTGAAGTTCCAGTTCATAAATGGCATTGAGGGAACCGAGGTTTTTTGTCAATACCTGAACCTGGTTATGAAATTGTTTCGTGCTTTCAGCAGCGTTATTGAAATGACTTATAGTTGTTGTAGCGCCCTGGTAAGCATTTTTCATATTATCCAAAGCAGTTACTGCTTCTTTTGTCTTATTAGTATATTCAGTGGTAGCAGCCAAAGCGCCAGAAGCATCTTTGATCTGATCAACCGTGGTACCAAACTTTTTGAAACCTTCACTCAGACGGCCAAGGTTGGCTTCAGTAATTCCAGCTTCGGTAAGCATCTTATCCATTTTATCCAAGGCAGGGTTTCCAGCTGGGCCACCGGCTAATTTCGGTAAAGCCTCAACCAAGGCATGCATCTCGCCACCGGGAGGGGGCAAAAAAGCGTATACCATAAATATAAGTGCTTCCGTAAGCAGGCCTGCTGTCAGGAAAAAGTCAGCCAATCTTTGGTGGGTAATCTTCTGCCAAGCACCAAATATAACGACTGCTGCACCGACGCAGACTACTACGTTTACAAGTTTTTCTGTTGATTTAGAAACTCCGGCCATAGTTGTAAATTTAATTTGTTTTTAATGGGTTTTTAAAGGGATAGGAAATAGATTCCCGGTTGTTGATTTTTGTTAATTGATTAAAATCAAAAACGCATTTTTTGTTTAAAAATTATATACTCTCGAAGAAATTACCTCCGATTTGTCATTGTTGGTGGAAGGTCGATCACACAACGGAACCCGATGTATGACTTAGCGGTATCCTGGTACTCGTAAGTACGGGTACTGGTTTGCAGATAATAACCCACATCCTTCCAGCTTCCGCCACGGATCACTTTGCGTTTCATACGTGGAGGATCAGAATCCTTAGCGTTGTAACGAATATCAGGATTCATATCATGTTGGAAATTGTAGGCACCTTCGTAGAACACTGATGAAGTCCACTCAGCCACATTTCCTGCCATGCAATACAAACCAAAATCGTTTGGCCAGTAAGCATCGGCACGTGCAGTGTAGAATGCTCCATCCTCAGGATAGTTACCACGGCCTGGTTTAAAGTTGGCCAATAGACAACCCTTTTTATTCCTTAGGTAATAATTACCCCATGGAAACATTGATTGGGAACGGCCACCGCGGGCTGCATATTCCCATTCAGCTTCAGTGGGCAGACGGAAATCAGACTCAGTGGCCATCACTCTTTTTTCAAGAAAAGAATTCAGGTATTGAGTTCTCCATTCGCAAAATGCAGTTGCCTGATTCCAGTTAACACCCACGACTGGATAGTTACCAAAAGCAGGGTGGGAATAATATCTTTTCGTCATCGGCTCATTGTAGGAATATGAGAAATCCCTTATCCAAACTAGTGTGTCCGGATAAATGGGAACTTCTTTTGATCTGATGAATTTCGCACGGGCCTTTCCTTCATTCACTCTTTGTGCAGCTTCTTTCAGGTCAAAAATTTCAGAATGAAATTTCAACTTGGTGACATCCAATTCTTTTTTACCGAAAATACGGTTGTCAGGAGTCACGATCAGCTGATCGATCTTTTCAATGGTGGCTTTATCACCCCATTTGATGGTCTGTGCTTTTTTCCAATCGACAGCAAATTTGCCATCTACGTCTTTGCCATATTGCATTAAAGTAGCTGCAATTGAGTCCCTGACCCAATTGGTGAACTGACGGTATTCGTTGTTGGTGATTTCCGTGGCATCCATCCAGAAGCCGTTTATGGAAACTTGTTTATTCCTAGCTGTATAAGCATAGTTTATATCCTCATCGCTGGGACCCATATGAAAGGTTCCAGGTGGAATGTACACCATGCCCGGAGGCTTGGAAAGATTGTATCTACTTGCGGGAGCGACTCCATGTAATTGGCCATCATCTGGTAATGCGCTGCGGGAACTCCCTGATTTACCGCATCCTGTAGCAAGAAAGAGGATGGAAATAGCTAATAATGAGGATCGGTTTTTCATTTTCATAAAATTAAAGGGTATTGGACAAAAATAATATTTTGACAATGTATTCATCGCAAGTTTATAATTTATTTTTTAAAAGTCAAAGCTTTTGCAACAGTAAATTTCTTAACGGCTGCTTTACAAATATTATTGTGTTGGCTGCTTAAATAAGTTTTGCAGTATTTCCAAGAGTGGGATTAATTCATTCACTTCAGTTACAGGCGGTTGGCAGCTGTATCGTTGGCATAAAAACAACTGAGGCTTTAAGGATAAAGGCTTGTCTCTCAGCAGTGGAAATTTAGTGTTTTCAGCGGTCGCAGATTGAAAAACCCGGTAGGGTATAAATTTACTTAATAATTCCTTACAAACAAGTTCAGTCTCAAGGCCTAGGAGGACAATTTCAGGGACAGTATACGTGATCGCTTGAAGCAGGGTTGCCCAGTATCCAAAAGAGCTGGGGTATTTGGTAATCATACCAGTTAGCCCGCCGCAATTGGAAATAGCCATTTCCCCCCATTCAGGCTTGTCAAAAATTATAGACAGGTAAAGCAAATTGAAAGACATTATGGCGTTTCCGGATGGAAGCGCTCCATCATATATTTCTTTTTTTCTTAATATGACATCAGACTGATCCTGACTTGTAAAAAAGAAAAAAGCGGAACCTTCTTCTTTAAAATGGTCAAGAACCCAGACGGTTATTTCTTTTGCTTTTTCGAGGTAGGCTGCATTCCCAGTAATTTCCTGTAATTGGATCAAGGCTGCAATAAAAAAAGCGTAATCGTCGAGAAATCCAGGAAATCTGGAGACTGCATTTTTGAAACTATGATGGAGGAGGGATGGGCCCGATCCTTTAAAGCTTTGCCATAAAAAATTTTCCGTGCTGATAGCTAGGCTCCTATATGCTTCCATTCCTGTCGCCCCGTAAGCCTTACAACAGGCTGAAATCATCAGTGCATTCCATCCTAAAAGAACCTTATCATCGGTTTGTGGACGGATACGAAGTTGGCGATCGGCAAATAATTTGAGCTTCGCTGATTCCAATTTTTGTGAAAAGACAGATTTTTCCAGATGATGCCTCTGGGCAAACTCCTCTTCATCCATGCTCAAATGCAATATATTCTTACCCTCCCAATTGCCTTGTTCAGTTACGTCAAAAAAGGCCGCGAGCAATTCCGCGTCTTCGCCCAATACCCTACTGAAGCTGGATTTGTCCCATACATAATATTTTCCTTCTTCCCCTTCGCTGTCGGCATCAAGGGCTGAATAAAAGCCGCCATCAGGAGCCTGTAACTCAAAAGAGACAAAGGCCATGGTTTCCTTAATGACTTGCAGGTAGCGGCTTTTTTTAGTCAATTGGTAGGCCTCACTGATGACCGTAATGAGCAAGGCGTTATCATAGAGCATTTTTTCAAAATGAGGAACAAGCCAGTGCTCATCGGTGGAGTACCTTGAAAAGCCGCCTCCGATCTGATCATAAATGCCCCCACAGATCATTTTATCGAGGCTCAGGCAAGCTTGTTTCAGGGCCTGATCATTTTTTGTAAGATGATGATAATGAAGCAAGAATTGGATAATAAAGGTTTGTGGAAATTTCGGAGAACCCCCAAATCCACCTTCCTGCTTGTCAGCTTGCTTCATAATATTTTCGAAAATGAGGTCCAGATTCTCCTGGGAAAACCCTGTTTCCCTGCCCTTTTCGGGAAGATCAGCAGTGATTAGTCCGAATGAGTTGGATTTGACGAGGTGCGCTGTAAGGTTCTCGGACTGCTCTTCAATCTCCTTTCTTTTTTCCAAAAAGGTTTGGGAGATGCTGTATAACAATTCCGTCCAGGAAGGACGGTTAAATGCCCTTTGTTTGGGAAAATAGGTCCCTCCATAAAAAGGCTTTGCTTTTGGAGTAAGAAAAACGTTAAGCGGCCATCCACCTGACCCGCTCATGGCTTGAACAGCCTCCATGTAGATATGATCCAGGTCAGGTCTTTCCTCCCTATCGATTTTAATATTGACAAACCGCTCATTCATAAGTGCAGCGGTCTGGGGGTCTTCAAAACTTTCCCTTTCCATTACATGGCACCAATGGCAGGCAGAGTATCCAATACTGACTAAGATTGGTTTGTTCTCCGTTTTCGCTTTTTGTAAGGCTTCCTCACCCCAGGGATACCAGTCCACCGGGTTATGGGCATGCTGCAATAAATATGGGCTGGTTTCTTTAGCGAGATGGTTGGAAAAAGGATGGTCCACTATCCGGGTTATTTTTTGGAGGCACCCTAAGAGCCTTTCTTTTTCAGAATATTGGAAAGATATTTTTCCAGGGCCGACACCATGGAAGGTACTTCAGGCTGGGGCGCCCTGATCTCCAGAACAAGGCCAGCGTCTTCGGCTGCCCGGGAGGTATTGTTCCCAAATGCCCCGATCTTGGCTCCGTTTTGTTTGAATTTGGGGAAATTATCAAAAAGGCTTTTTACTCCGCTGGGAGTAAAAAAGCAGATGATATCATATTCGTCAACTGGCAATATCTGCTTGACGTCATTGCTAAGCGTGCGGTACATGAAGGGGGTGACATAGCCGCAATTGTTATTCTTCAGCCAACCTACGATCTCGTTGTCTTGCTGATTTTCCGAGCAAGGATATAGGAATTTCTCATTTTCCTTATGCTTATTTATGACCTCAAACATGCTCTTATTGGTGCCATCCGCTCCATAAAACACCTTTCTTTTCCGGTATAAAATGAATTTTTGGAGGTAAAGAGCCACTGCTTCTGTGATGCAAAAGTATTTGGTATCCTGGGATACGCTGATCTTCATTTCCTCGCAAATCCTGAAAAAATGGTCAATGGCATGCCTGCTTGTAAAAATGACTGCCGAATAGCTGGAAATCTCCACCTTTTGTTTGCGAAAGTCTTTTGCGGGGATAGGTTCTAAACGAATAAAGGGATGAAATGCCAATTCTAAATCGTATTTTCTGGCAAGTTCAAAATAGGGCGACCTATCCGTTTCAGGTCTGGGTTGGGTAATAAGAATTTTTTTCACATGTTTAGCAGACATTGCTGCAACTCCATTTTTTTCCCCTTTCTTAACCATGGGCATTGGCAAAATTAATAAGCTTTTTCTAAATAACTTAATAACACTTTGTAAATCAACAGCAGGGGTGCTAGCTCGAAGGCGCAAAGGTACAATAAAAAGTGAAACCCCCTTACTTTTATTTCTTTTCTTACCGGGTTAAACGAAACGCTAAAACGGTATGCAAAAAAAATGGCAATCATTATTAAAGAAGCCGTAATGGTTACCTCCCTGAGTGTAGATCCGGAGAAGGAAAGAATCAACAAAAATGGAAGAAGGAAAATGCCAAGAACCTTATTAGTGAGGAAAATGATAAAAATATACATATCCGTAGCCCTTGAAATCTTGAAGATCCAGCCCGAAAATTTTAGGAACAGGAATTTGCAAAGGTAAACCACACTAAGAACTGCGACTGAATCAAAAAGTAAAAACCAAAAACCGGTGTTTTGGGCGAATTGATAGGAACGTATCAGAAATGACACATACAGCCCCCCTGTAATGACAAATAGGATATTGAGCAACAGAGAAGGCAGTGGGGATTGCAAGACTTGTTCCCGGATTTGTTGCTGGCGCATGGAAACCAGGAAGAACAGGGTAAAAAGATTACGCAGGTATTTGCCAAACAGTACTTTAAAGAAAGCAAAATAAAATAATATCCCGACTAGTAAGTAGAAAATGCTATCGTAGGAGATTACCTGATGGATTTCCTCCGCTATCCGCTGTCCCCTTCCGATGAAATGGTAATCAGGTTGGTCGGCCAGGGTTTTCATAAAACGCGATGGTCCCGAATTCACTTGATAAATAGGGATAACCGTGCCGGGGTTAAAAGCCTGCAACGGACTGTCCATGGCGATGCTGTCTTTTATTCTCAATTCATGCAGCAATAATATTTTTCTGGCTATTGCCCTCCTCACGCTGTCCAAATAAGTGCTGTCCCTGACAGGGTTGGACATCCGCTTTTTATGCGCTGTAACCGGCCCGGTGGTATCCCGTGCAACCGTGTCCACCCTAAGCTGCTGGGAATCCCTTATGCTGGAATCCGTCACTGTTTGGGCATGGGAAATGGAAACAGAGAGGAAAGCAATGAAAAGCAGGAGAAGGGATCTGATCACTTGATATAGTTGGGTTTTCAAAATTAAATATTATATCGCCTGGATAAATTGTATTGATGCTGCATGTCAAAAGAAATTTAGGTATCCCAGGTGGATTTTTGCATCCCTTAAGTTAAATCCAGTCTCATCCGTTCTTCCGACAGCAAAGGACATATTGAATATCCCTGCCTTTGTTTCAAAAGCCATCCCCAGACCTAATCCAATAAATAGGTCATTTAGACTATATCCAGGTATATTGTTCTTAGCCCAACCAACGTCTGCAAAAGTGAACAGGAAAGAGTTCTGGGCGATGAGCAGCCTGTATTCCAAGGTTCCTACCGCATATTGCGCCGCCAGGATACTTTCCTCGTCAAAGCCTCTCAATAAAGCATATCCTCCAATTTGGAAAACCTCGTTCCGGTAAGAATTGGGACTCTGAAAAACGCCGGCATTCAAACCCAGTTTAAGGGTAGTGTTCTGGGATATCTGAAAATAATGGGCGCCTGCGATTTTAATCCGGAATTCATATGAATTCAACTTCAATGTATCATATAAAGAATTGAAGGAGAATCCTGAATCTGCAGGATCGATTAATTTTTCAATTTGTGCATTTGGCTTAATTTTTCTTGTCCCTACAGATCCCATAAATTGAAATTCATTGCCGCGCAAGGGATTAAAACGATAGTTCGTATTATTGAATTGGTAATCCAGGCCCAGGCTCAGTGAGCTCACATCTGCTTCCGATGGTAATTGATGGGTGGCTATAATTTGCAAGGTGTCCAGATTTAAGAGATTGGAGCTTGAACTCTGGAAGAATATCGTACCAGATTTGGTTGCAGTACTGATATATTGTAGCCCCAGAAGGAAGCTGATATTGACATAAGAGGAGTCCTTTTTGAACAAATCAAATGTGCTGTTCAATCCGAAATTAGATTTGAATATATAGGGTTGCTGATAATATAGATTCAATCTTGGAGATTGAGGTTGGATCTGTTGCCAGTTCAAGCCGATACTTTCCGCATTTCCAAGTGCATCTTTGAGATTGACGGTTGCCTCCCCTGTAACTAATAACCTATTGTTAGTCAATTGACTATTATTGGGTAACAGTCCAATCAAGACATCAATTTGGCTGCTTTTTTTGGCTTTCAGATAAAGATTGAGGATGGAGCCAGTTCCCAGCAGAGTCAGACTCCAGGTATGTTCTTCCTGCACGTACGGCAGCTCCGAGATTCTTTTGCTGATCGCCTGCAATTTATTTTTGGAATAAATGCTGCCATCTTGAATATTCAGATAATGCTGCAAAAATTCGACGGATATGCGCGCGGAGCCGAAAACACGGACACTATCAATATGGTACAAAGGACCTCGGTCAATTTTCAACTTACCGGTTAACTGCCGGTTGACAAGCACAATGCTATCCAGCGATATCCTTGCAAAGGGGTATCCATTATTTTCAAGCCAATCGAGCATCCTTTGCTGTTCCTGTTGAAATTGCCTGAAATTAAATGGTCTGTTTTCAAATCTTTTTTCATTCCAGCCAATGCCGTTCAATACCATCACATCTGATCTCCCTGTCCGGATATGCGACCAGGTATAGGCATCCCCCAGATACAAATTCACCACAGCCTCGATAGAATCAAACCGGATACTATCAATCGAGGACCCAGCAAAACCTTTACTCTGCAATAGATCAGGAAGCTGGTCAATATAGGTCAGGCAAGAGGATTGATTTCTGAAAGCTGGGGTCAGACCAAGATTTTGCTGATTGAAAAGGGAATCGCGATCGAGGCAGACGACTTTCAGGCGGTACTGCGAAAAACCAGTTCCGCAGCTCAGCATGAGCAGCAAAAAAAGCGCACCATTATATAACCTTAATTTTGCCATTCACCTGCGGGGGAAATTGCTTTCGTAATATTCGCCAAAATTAGCCAAACCTTATGGCTGGGATCTATCTTCATATACCATATTGTAAACAGGCTTGCCTGTACTGTAATTTTCATTTCTCCACATCAATAAAAAGTAGAAACGATTTTGTCAGCGCTTTATTGAAGGAATCCCTGCTGCAAAAAGAATATCTCCAGGGAGAGCGGATCGAAACGATCTATTTCGGTGGTGGCACCCCTTCCCTTTTGGCTAATGAAGAATTGGTTGCCATTATTGAAAACCTATATTCCATTTTCGATATTGATGAAGATTCGGAGATCACCCTCGAGGCAAATCCGGACGATATTAGTGCAGTACAACTGAGAAACTGGAGAAAAGCCGGGATTAATCGATTAAGCATTGGTGTACAATCCTTTTTTGAGGAGGATCTGCGCTGGATGAACCGGGCACATTCAGCCGATCAGGCGGCCAGTTGCATACAGTCTGCCCTTTCCGGAGGTTTTTCCAATATAAGCATTGACTTGATCTATGGAAGCCCGGGCTTAACAGATGAACGATGGGAACAAAATCTGTCCAAAGCAGTTGCCATGGCCATCCCCCATCTTTCTTGCTATGCCCTCACCTTGGAACCAAAAACAGCTATGTACCATTTGGTAAGCGAGAAAAAAATGCTGCCACCTGATCCGGACAAACAAGCGGCCCAATTTTCCTATATGATGGAAGCGCTGGAAACTGAAGGATATGAACATTATGAAATATCCAATTTTGCATTATCCGGAAAAAGAAGCCGGCATAATAGTGCTTACTGGCAGGGAAAAAATTATCTCGGATTGGGCCCCTCCGCCCATTCCTTTGATGGAAAGTCAAGACAATGGAATGTAGCTGCTAATGGTCCCTATATCCGGTCGCTGATTAATAACCAGGTGCCGTTTGAAATTGAACTGCTCAATCAGGAGCAAAAAATCAATGAATACATAATGATATCACTCCGGACTTCCGAAGGCCTTGATCTTACCTGGGTATCAGAACAGTTCGGCGAACCGGTAAGGCAAACCATTGTTGAAATGGCAGCATCTTTTATAGGCGCCAAACGTCTGGAGAAAAAGAATGAAAAATTATTATTGACAAAAGAAGGGAAATTGTTTGCCGACGGAATCGCAGCATCCTTATTTTTCAGGGATCGTGTCTGAAATAACGGTCCCTCAGGTACCTGATAAGCTGGGCTGCTGTCAGGAAGAAAACCATCAGAACGATGGCGGTAAAACCGAACCCCTGGTAAGAAAATGGCATCATGTTGATTTTTGTTCTATATATCAGACGAGAAATTCTTCAATTTGTTTAAATCCATCACCAACTTTAACATTTTCCCAAAGGATGGAATAAATCGTTTCCGCAATTGGCAAATCAGCCTGGAGTGTTTGATTGATCAGGTGTATACATCTACATGCATTATACCCTTCTGCCACCATATTCAACTCCAATTGGGCAGTCTTGACCGAATAGCCCTTCCCGATCATATTCCCAAAAGTCCTGTTTCTACTATATGGGGAATAACAAGTGACTAACAGATCGCCCAAATAAACGGATGCTGCATAATTTCCTGTCTTTTTTCGTGTTCCGGCGTCATGGATACCAACTTCGATATGACGGATGCCCACTTTTCTCAGAAAGCCGGCCATTTCATCGGCACAATTGGCAATGAGCACACTCAGAAAATTATCCCCGTATTCCAATCCATGTGCCATTCCCGCTCCCAGCGCATAGATATTTTTAAGCACAGCCGCATACTGTACGCCGAAAATATCATTATTAAGAATGATATTGAGATATTGGGTTGAAAAATGAGACGCGATTTCCGCTGTGGTGGTTTCATCAGCACCTGAAAAAGTAAGATAGGAGAGTTTTTCTGCGGCAATTTCTTCAGCATGGCAGGGACCCATCACCGTAAAATAATTGTCCAGCTCCATTCCAAATTCCTGCTTTAAGAACTCGTTGAGCAGGAGATTGCCTTGTGGAATAATCCCTTTCACAGCCGATACAAGTTTTTTGCCCATAAGATCCTCCTTTTCCAGACCATGAAATGTTTCCATAACATAGGCCGAGGGCACTGCAATGATCAAGCAATCAGATGCTTGTATTATATTCTGTAGGCGGGAATGTAAGGACAACAGGGAGCTATCAAAATATACCGAGGAAAGATAATTCGGATTGTGGTGCCTGGTCTGCAAATGCCTGATAACAATTTCATTCCTTACCCACCAGTTGACGTGAACCTGGTTGTCGGTAAGAATTTTGGCCAGTGCCGTTGCCCAACTTCCGCTGCCGATTACTCCAAAACGCATTGACTGATTGTCATGTTGCTAATTCTTCGTTTCAAAAAGTTTCTCTTTAGAAACTACATTTACTTTTGTTCCATCCTGCAGAGTCTTACTTATCGTTCCATAAGGACCTGTGATTACCTCGTCTCCTTCATTTAAACCCGTCAGAATCTCTATATAATTTATGTCCTGAATATCCGAGCTTACCTTTATCTTTTTTACCGTTTTGTCGGGTTTCAACAAAAAAACCACTTCTTCCAAATCCCCTGGAGCGACCGTGGGGCCGGCGGGGGTGGCCATTCCGTTATCCGTGTTGCTGGTGTTGGCGGCGTTCTTATTAGGGTCCGGCAGCGGAGCATTGTTTTTGTCACGGGTGGTTACTGCATTAATGGGTACCGATAAGGCATTCATATGCGTTTTTGTTTGTATGTCCGCACTGGCGCTCATTCCTGGACGGAATACCAGGTGTTTCGGCCTAGTAGGATCGATAAGATCTTTATAGGAATTAGGCATTAACCTAATATGGACTTTGTAATTCGTAACATCATTGGTGGAGACGGTGCTCGATGAGCTAGAAGCTGCTGTTACACTGCTGGCGATTTGTGTTACCACCCCCCTGAATTTGCGGTTGTTGTAAGCATCCACTTCCACATTAGCTGAATCGCCCAACATGACTTTAGGAATATCATTTTCCCCTACATCGACGATGGCTTCAATCGCGCTCATATCTGCCACCCTCATCATTTCGGTGCCCGCCATCATAGAATTACCGACTACCCTTTCCCCCTTCTTTACGCTCATCAGAGAAACCACACCATTAATGGGGGATACCAAGGTGGTCCTGCTTAGGTTTTTGGCGGCAATTGACAAATTAGCCTGGGCGCTGGCTACACCTGCAACATTGCCTTTAACATTTTGCACAGCCGCATTATAGGTGGCCTGCGCTACTTTTAAGGCACTTTCTGCCTGTTCAAATTCGGATTTTGAAATCACTTTCTGATCCAGTAATTGTTTTTGACGGTCATACATCAATTGATCCTGGTCCATTGTCGCCTTTAAACCAGGAAGGGTGGCTGCAATATTGGAAACCATGGCTTGCTGCTGGTCAACCTGGGCGGCAGCCTGGTTACGCTGCGTCGTATAAATATCAGCATAGATCTTTGCAAGTTCCTGACCTTTTTTTACGCTATCTCCTTCCTGCACCGTCAATTCCACGATCTCACCAGAAATATCGGGACTCATCTTTACTTCAATTTCCGGGTAGATTTTCCCGCTGGCAGTGACCGTTTCTGTAATGGAGCGTTTGATCACCTTTTCGGCAGTCACTTTTATCCCTTCATCTTTTCCAAAAGCCCCAGCTTTTTTTAGAATCACGAGCAAAATGATGACCAGCAAAAGGCTTACCATGGTCCAAACTAATTTCTTATTCATAAAAAGGTTGCATTAATAATAGTTACAGTTTTATCCCCATTCCCTTATAAAATTCCAGCACTTTCATTTTGAAGACAAAATCGAATTGAGAGGATAACAGATTTATTTGGGCGTTAAAATAATTATTTTGATTGGTGAGAAGATCAATGGTGTTGAGGAGTCCCACATTGTATCTTTTTTGAGCGTATTCAAAACTTCTTTGCGTGGCTTCTACGGTTTTCTTATTGGATTCAAATTTTTGCAATGCTGCCAGGGCCAGTTGATAGGCCTGATAGATATTCTGCTTGAGCGACAGATTATCCGCTTCCTGCTGAAGCTGGTAATTGGTCAGGTTCAGTTTGGATCTTTGATATGCAACCCTTAAGGTACCCCCGTTGAGAATGGGAATATTAAGATTGATGCCCACTGACTGTCGAAAGGCCGTATTGAGCTGGTTGAAATAGGGTTGGTTCTTAAAAACAGGTTCTACAGGATTCTGGTAAACAGGATAGGTCGTACCTCCTATTTCCGTATAGGCAATAGTGGGATAAGGAGGGTTCAACGTAATAAAATTCCCCGTGAATTCCTGCGTTTGGTTGGTATAAGTGCTCCCCAACTGGCCGAACAATGACACCGTAGGATACATGGCACCCCTGCTGGCGTCAAGGTATTTGGCAGCCGACTTAATCAGGAGTGCGTCTTCTTTCTGCAAGGGTTGGTTAACCAGGGCTAATGCATACACGATTTCCGGCTGAAGATCTGCCAGGGTCTCGATGGGTATTTTCGTCACCGAGGGCGTGTCTAGTACAAATGCTGATGCTGCATCAAAACTCATATAGGCTTTAACGGTCAATATTGCCGTTTGTGTGTTGGACAAAGCGGTGACATAGGTCGAGCTGTCCTGGGCCACCTGTGATTCGAGTTCGGCCTGATTGAGCTCAGGAAGGCTTCCTGCCCTAACCAGTTTACTCGTATTTTCCAAATTAGCCTGCGACATCCTCAATTGCAATTGCGTTACATTCTGCTGTTGGTTGGCTAGTAAGTAATTCAGATACGCGTTGGCTACGTTGAGGGAAATACTATTCCTTACATTATCTGTATTGGCGTTTGCGGCTTCCCAGGCAAATTTGCTTCCTGCTATATTATTTCTGACATTATTAAAATTGAAAATATTGGAGGAGGACTGCAATGCGTAAGTATTATAATCCAGTCCACTGGTACTTAAAGAAAAAGTCTGGGGATTTTGCGTATACCCCGAGTTATAGGAAAAGCCGCCTTGGAAACTCAGCAAGGGGATCTGCGATAATTTATTTTGTTTAAGGGTAAGTTCAGCAAGGCGGGCCTGGACATCGGCCTGTTTTATGGAGACATTATTAGTAACAGCGTATTCAATGCATCTTTTCAAGTCCCAGTTCTGTGCCCTAGCAGAAAGACAGAACAGGCTCCCAAGAAATATTGAGGGCAGAAGTATTTTCATGGTCATGCGACAAATTTAACAGTACTTATTTATCGAAGGGTAGATTATTGATAAGCGGCTGGTGAAAAATCCCGCTAAATTACTGATTCCTACTGCATAGCCAGCAGAAAAGATTTAAAAAAAAGCTAGAATTCAGAATGCAGTAGCAAATGCCTGTTCTAAATCTGAGATCAGATAATCCGCATCTTCCAGGCCCACATATAGACGTAACATGAGGTGTTCTTTGATCAAGGGATTGAAGTCTTCCTCCTGTAAAGTAGCACATTGGGGAAGGATCAGGGATTCATGTCCTCCCCAACTCACCGCCATCATAATGTGTTTCAGCGATTCACAAAAATGAACAATCTGAGATCTTCTGTCTGCACGGACAAAAAAGCTGATCAGACCGCAGGCACCTGTCATTTGCCTTTTTGCGAGTTCGAACTGGGGGAAACTTTCATCTAAGGGAAAAAGCATGGCGTTTACCTGCGGTGCCCGCTTGAGATACTGAACAACCAGTGCTGTAGTCCTGCTGATTCTTTCTAGACGAACCACCAAAGTTCTCAATCCACGGATTAACAACCATGCATTAAATGGCTGGATGCCGCTTCCGATATTGAGGTATTCACTTTCAAAGATCTTTTTCATCATTTCTGTGGTCCCGGATAATATGCCCCCAAGAGTGTCACTATGGCCGCCTATATATTTGGTAGCGGTTTGCATGGCAATATCGATACCCAGCTCTACTGGTTTTTGAAAAATAGGGCTGCAATAACTATTATCGATGACACTGATGATATGCTCAGATTTTGCCAGATCAGATACTGCCTGAAGGTCCTGCAATTTATAATCCCAGGAATTCGGTGATTCAAGGTAAATGAGGGCTGTACTAGGAAGAATGGCTCTTTCAAAATTCTCGATTTGTGTTCCGTCGATATAGGTGGTGGTCACTCCGAATCTGGGGAGAATGATATCAAACATGCGCTGCGCCCAGGAATACGGTTTTTCGACAGACACGATATGATCCCCCGATTTTACATTGGCCAGGACTGCGGCAAAAATTGCAGCAGCGCCACTGTTGAATACAAGCGAATCTTCTGCCCCATCCAGCGCCGCAAGTTTTTTGCGCAGAATGTCAACCGTAGGATTCAAACCCCTGCTATAGAGGTATCCGCTGTATTCATCCTCAAATAATTTTCGTAAGTCATCTACTTTATTGACCCTGAAATTGCTGGTTTGGATAATGGGCGGAGCCACGGCGTTAAAATAATCTTCCCTGTTTTCGCCCCATTCATTCAAAATGTAGGAATTTTCCATACCCGTTTTTTATTGTGATGAATTCTTATACCGGGTCCAGCGGACTAAAAAATACAGACCAAAAAAGCCAAGAAAAATAAAAGTTCCGTATTTGGCCGACTGCAAATCGTCGAGTGCAATGCTTATTGCTACCAGTATATAAACAGCAATAAACAACAGAGGCAGCAAGGGATATAACCGCATCCTGTATATTTCATTTTGCTCCCCCATTTTCCGTTTCCGTAAAATAAAAATGGTAGCTGCAGAAGTGGACATGCCGATGCAATCCAGGAAAATAGAGTAATTAAGGATTTTTTCAAAGGTGCTGATAAAAAACAGGGTAATGATGATCATCAATGAAAATGCCGTAAGCGAATAAATGATAACATCATGCTTTTTTGTTTTCATTTTGAATGCGGACGGCAATATCCCTTCTTCACCCATGGCAAACATGACCCTTGGATTGCTCATCAATGTAACATTTACATAAGCCAGCACCGATAAAAACATCAATACCCTTAACACGGATTCCCCCACAGGGCCGAAAAGATGTTTGATCAATATGGCTGCAATGGAATCTGCCGTTTTTAATTTCTCAAACCCGATCACATCCACATAGACAAAATTAACCGACAAATAAAGAAGAATGATGATCACAATCCCGAAACTTATTCCCCTGGGCATGATGCGATTGGGCTCTTTGACTTCTCCTCCGAAATTGATCGATTGCTGGTAACCTCCATAGGTAAACGAAACGGCGATCAGGCAAATCCCAAGGGATCTAAAAAAATTCATCACTGTTCCAGAAGCATGTGGCGAAAGTGATGAAGTATTGGTAAAGATATGGACTTCATGGTTGCCAAAAACAGCCGAGATCAGCAGAACCACCAGGGATATTTTTATCAAAGTCAGTACATTTTGCACCCTGCTGCTCATTTTCAGACCGAGTAAGTTGATAACGTAAAAGGTAACTACGGCTCCGATAGCGACCGTTTGTTTGAATGATTCCGGGGCGGCACCGGCAAAAAAGAAGCTTCCTATATATTCTGCACCGATCACCCCGACCGCTGCAATGGAAGCAGCATTGGACATAAGAATGATGCAATTGATAGCAAAAGCGACAGAGGGATGATAGCTATAGGAGAAAATCTTATAATAACCGCCTGTAACGGGATAGCGGGAACCAATTTCTGCATAGGTCAGTGCTCCGCAAAGTGCTACCAGCCCTCCGAAGAGCCACGCAAGATAAAAAATGGTGGGGGTACCCGCTTTTGCGGCTGCAGTTACTGGCGTACGAAAAATTCCCATGCCGATTACCAGGCTAACAACAATCATAGTCAAATCGAAAAGATTGAGTTTAGCTTGTTTGATCATTGCCATATTATTTCAAGATATGAAATATTCTGTTTTGACTTAGGATATATCAATCGCCAATACTACACTGGGTTTCTTGGATATTATTTTTTTTACTTCTTGAAAATGGATTCTGTATTCCTTTTTCACGAGAAATAATAAAAAAGGATTGCATATATAAGTCGCTCTAATAAATAGCAGACAAACTCATGTGCAGATGTCTCAAGATCTATATTATGAATGCTTCTGCAAAACCTGATTTTCATGGCATAGGTAGCACTAAGGTCACCTAGTTCTTTTTTAAGTTGTAAAATATAATATCGGTTACCCCCTTTTCAAGCAAAAGGCTAATATTCCTATCCGTATCATTGGTTGCTTGATTGTAAAAAAAACTAAAGTTTGAAAAACATCATTTTTTCAGGAATAGGTCATTTAGACGGAAAATCATATTTCCTAGGGGCCAGCCTTTGCATGTCCTGATAACAGGGACAGATTAAAGCATTATTGCTTCCATTTTTGGCTAGCCATTTCTTGGAGAAAAGTCCCAGAACTGGAATTTTTTTTGAAAAAACTTCGTATAACTGCTTGATTAACAAGTAGGTCAAATTTGGTCTGAACTTGGCATCATATGATTTAATAAAACTGATACCCATGTTTACAAAAACCCGCATCAAGATTAAGACCTTCACCTTCTTCCTGCTTTTAAGTTCAGGAATAGCGAAGGCAAATACGGCGATATTATCTGGACCCTGGGAAACGGGGACGAATTGGTCTACTGGTGTTGCACCTCTGGCCACAGATGCCGTTATAGTTCCGGCAGGAATTACCATGACACTACAATCTACTGGAGATGTTTGCGCAAGTTTGACGATTGCTGCTGGAGGTAGCGTAATCATCAATAGCGGCGAAAGTCTTAGCATTGGAGGTAATTTCAGCAATGCGGGTACATTCCTTGCACAAGGGGCTTCTACACTTACTTTTAATGGCGCTGCTAATTCAGTTATTAACGGCGGAGGTACTTATACGATTGCAGCAACCGTGGTCATGAATATGGCTACGAGCACAACTGCGCTCGATGTTCAAGATGCGAATTTCATTTCTGGAATTAATTTAGGGAACAATTACTTTTTCACCTTTATTATGGGTACCTGGAAGATGGATAACGCAGGCACCCTGACCGATTGTTATAACAGCGGCTCCGCCAATTCACTTACGATTCCCTACGGAGTGGTAATTGAATCTGATAACGGTAGGATGAACCTCTGCCAGAACGCTCATACAGGTGCAGCTATTTTATCAGGAAAGATTAACGTTATTGGCGGAATAGTCACCGTGCAGGCTGGCCAAGCATTTAATTCAGGCCAGGATTTTCAATACCATGTCAACGGTGGAACGCCGCAGCTTTATCAATCAGGCGGCACATTAAGTATTGGAGCCGGCTTTAATGCAAATGCTGCGACCGACTTTGTTGATTTTCATATGACCGGCGGCGTCATTTACCTTGCCAGTAACGGTTATTCGAATTGGATTACTTTTCAGCTTGCAGATGTGGTCGGTGGCAAAACCTTCATGTCAGCAGGTCTTATCATATTACAAGATGCCTGTAATGCAAATATTGAAGACTTGGATATGGGCGGGGCCAATGTAGCGGCTACACTTTATTCCGTTACTGGTGGAACGATTCAATTGGGATATCTAAATACCCAAAGCGGGGCTTCTTATTTTGGGGTTAATGCAGAACCCGCCACAAATTACCCGAATATTAACTTTGCATCAGGCGTGGCAAAAAATGTTTCGGCTTTTAAAGCAGGCAATGTAAATATGTTAAGCCTCCATATTAATTCTAATATGACTTTTGATGCATCAGGTTTTTCCAATACCACTATTACGAGTACTAACGGAACTTATGCTTTCGACGAAGAAGGCACTTATGCTCCAGGAAACAATACAATCACCTTTGCTGGATCCGTGAACCAGATAATTAGTTCGTCTTCTCTTGCCAACATTAATTTCTATAATTTAACTATAGCAAACACAAGCGGTAATGTAACCCTAAAAGTACAAACCACTGTGGCGAACAAACTTGCATTTACCAGCGGACTGGTTGATGCATCAAACGATCCTTTGATCATAACCAACGGCGCCACGGCAATTACCGGAGCATCTGCCACCAGTTATGTCATCACCGGAAATGGAGTAACCACCACCGGAGATTTAGTGATTGATAATATCGCGGCCAGCGCCAACTCTCTTCTTCCAATCGGCACATCAAACTATTACCTCCCGGCAACAATTAATCCAGGAGCCAACGCCGGCAACAGCTATGCCGCCTATGTATTTCAGGGAGCGACCACAAACGCTGTAGAAAATGGCCCCGCGTTTAACGCAGCCGCTTTAGCCTCGATGGTAAATGCCGTATGGAACATTGAAAGGACAGCTGGTACCGGAACTGCTACCCTTACGCTGAACTGGCTTGCTTCAGGCACTACGCTGGAAGGTAGCTCTTTCCAAAGCGATGGTCTGGATATCGGGATTTCACAATATTCAGGAGGGGAGTGGCAGAATGCAACTGGAAACGGGAATGTAGCCACAGAAACCGCCAATTCAACATTCAGTAGTTTCTCTCAATTCACAATAGTTGCAGATGGCATTACGCTTCCCATTCTGCTAACGAATTTTAATGCCAATTTAAATAATAATAATACTGTTTTATTATCCTGGGAAACCTCTAACGAAGGGAATAATATTAGTGATTTTGAATTGCAAAAAAGCATCAATGGAACTAGTTGGAATACGATTGCAACAGTTCAAGGAAATAATAACCTTGATGCTGAAAACTCATATTCTTTTACCGATGTGACCCCGGCGAGCGGACAAAATTATTACCGCCTATTGATTCAAAGCCCCGACGGCTCATCCACGTATTCGCCCATAAGAATGGTAAGCTTGTCGACAGCATCTGGTATATCTGTTTATCCAAACCCAGCTAATAACAACGTAAATGTATCCCTTGGAAGCGCAGGCAACCAAGAACTGGCAATCAGGTTCATTAACCAACAAGGCCAGGTATTACAGTCTTCACTGCCGGGTATTGGGAATAGCTCAATTGTTTCTCTGAATACAGGCAGTTATGCCAATGGTGTTTACTTTCTTCAGGTGATAAGCTCCAATAAGGTAATACAGACCAACACCGTACTTATTGCACATTAAAAATTCACGAATAAATTAAATCGATATCCTTTGTTAATACATGACAAAGGATATCGATACTCACCTGGAAATACACATGTAAGGCCCTTACTCTACTGTAATGTATTCTCGAGTAAACCTTAGTAACCAAGGCCTACGTTTCTAATTTTGCCAGCTTCTAATATTTATCTCACCCTTTTGTTAATAGGAACTGAAATAGGCTTTCCGGCGTAAAGTCTTCCTGAGGCTAATACCAGGAAAACCTTGACCAGTTCCATCTCCTTATTGTTTATCTTGACTTCCATTAGCTCAAAAGGGTTACAAAATTTCCCATGCGGTTACCAGGCTGCCCACAATCTTAATCAGATCGAAAGATTTGAGTTTAGTTTGTTCGATCATTGCTATATTGTTTCAGGATATGAAATATTCCGTTTTAACTTGCGCTATACAACCGTCAAAACTAAACGGTGTGAAAAGGTTCTACCTGTTGATCTACTGTTTGTCCATTTCAGCATACGTCTTTTCCCAATCGGATTACCCGAATACAGATACCTTCCGCCGTGTAACCATTCCCCTGCAAGAAGTGGTTGTAAAAGCGTATGAGCAAAACCGGAAGTTGATAGAAGTTCCCGCCTCTATCGGATTACTGGACGAAGCTCAGCTGAATCGTTTCGGAAACGGCAGTATATTATATGCCATCAATACCATTCCGGGGATCCGGATGGAAGAGCGGTCTCCGGCCAGCTACCGGCTCAATTTCCGTGGTAGTTCCCTTAGGTCCCCCTTCGGAGTTCGTGATGTTAAAGTCTATTATAATGAAATACCGCTAAGTGACCCGAATGGTAATACCTATCTGAATGGATTGAGCTTTTACAATTTTCAATCTTTAGAGGCGATCAAGGGGCCTGCTGGCAGTTTATATGGAGCAGCCATTGGCGGTGCTTTGCTTATCCGGACCCTGCCTTCTGTTTGGGAGCCGGGCGTTAATCTGGATTATACGACCGGCAGTTTTGCGATGAATAATATTCATACCAATGTCCTCTGGGGTGATTCCAGCCATCATAATGATTTTGACTTCAATCATATTTCCAGCAATGGCTACAGGATACAAACCCAAAGCAGAAGGGATATTGCGACATGGGAAACACAGCTAAAGGCAACCGAAAAACAGGTCATTCATGCGTACATATATTATAGCGACCTGTTTTATCAAACTCCAGGAGGATTGACCCAGACGCAATTTGATCAGGATCCAAGGCAGGCCCGGCCAGCTGCAGGTACATCTCCCAGCGCAGTTCAAGCACAGGCGGCGATTTATCAGAAGACATTTGTCGCCGGTTTCAGTAACGAATACTATTTGAGTCCGCTTTGGCAAAATACCACATCTGTCTATGGTTCTTATACCGATTTTAGAAACCCGGGGATCAGGGTATACGAAATAAGAAAAGAACCACATTTTGGTGGAAGGACTGTATTTCAATACAAAAGGAAAATTCATTCAGCAGAACTTCAAGTGAATTTCGGAGCAGAAGGACAAAAAGGGTTTTTTACCACCGCAGACTATGCCAACAACCAGGGCAGTGCGGGATTGCTCCAGACCAATGAAAATATAAATAACTGGCAATACATGGCTTTCGCTCAAGCAGACCTTAAATTCGGCAATGGGTGGATCATCACGGCGGGAGCGAGTTTTAATAAATCCTCCATTGAATATGCCAGCCTCTCCCCGCTTCCTCCCCTGGACCAAACCAGAATTTTTGAAAACAAAATAGCACCCAGATTAGCGGTGTTGAAAAGGATCACCCCCACTATTTCTTTATTTGCGAGTGCCGCAAAGGGATTTTCTCCACCCACTGTGTCCGAGCTGTTGACATCCAGTGGGGTCATCGGTTACAATCTCCAACCAGAGGATGGGATAGACTATGAAGGTGGAATAAGAGGAAACCTGTTTCAGGATAAATTATATTTTGATGTAGATGCGTTTTTTTTCCATATAAAAAATGCAATCGTTCAAAGGATCGATACCAACAATGTATATTATTACGTGAACGCCGGTTCTACAAGGCAAAACGGCATAGAATCCTACCTTTCCTACCAGTTGATCGATCATCCCCAGCAGGCAATCAGCCATCTGAAACTTTGGGCCAGTTACACCTGGTATGATTTCCATTACCATAGTTTTATAGATGTCAACAGCCAATCTTCAACCGTAATAAATTACTCCGGCAACCAGCTACCGGGAGTGCCCACCCAAACCCTGGTGGCAGGATTGGATATTTCAACCAGCATGGGATTCTACGCCAATCTAACCTATACCTATACCGATCATACCCCGCTCAATGACGCCAACACTGCCTACGCAGGATCTTATAATTTACTTGGGGCAAGGGCAGGTTACCGGACCATCTTCAACCGCCGGCTGAAATTGGAAATATTTGGAGGAGTAGATAATGTATTTAATACCACCTATAGCCTTGGAGATGATTTTAATGCCGCAGCGGGAAAATATTTTAATGCGGCGGCCGGAATTAATTATTATGTGGGGCTCTCTCTTGGCAATTTGTTCCGGTAATGCATTCCCCCATATTGTTCTTTTCATTAAAGCTCATTATGACTTGCCTTAATAATTGATTAACTTCATTGGTAGAAAAACTTGAGGATTGCAGGACGTCCGTTGAGGTAGACAAAATCCATCCTTTTGAAAGCGGGACAACTCAAACTATAAATAAATTACACCTAACTGTGTCATTTTTCGTCTGCTGGTAATACTCCGGATGATATAGGCATTCAACGAATGCTCAAAGGAACTCAAGAGCTCATCCGATAATTTGCACAATACCTCTCCACGGCAGCATTTCTTTCACCAATCAGAAAATATTATTGGACGAATTTGGGCAAGTCCCTATTTTTGCTTCGATTTTGGTTTTTCCGCCTCAGGCGGAGAATTAAAAGGGAAGTCCGGTTTAAGTCCGGCGCTATCCCCGTAGCTGTAAGCTCTTAGTTGATCTGTTCAATCTACATACCACTGTCGAATCATTATCAACGATGGGAAGGTACTGAACAGCAGAGCAAGCCAGAAGACCTGCCAGAGTCATTATTCATTCACGGCTTTCGGGTGAAAGGCAAAGAATGTAAATGCCGCTAGCAGGCAATTTATATTTTACTTTATTTCATTTATTCCGAAGGCTCATTCATTAAATCCTGTTTTCCTTAAGGAAAACAATAAAACTATCCAGAATGAGCAAAAAGTGTTTTCTTATCATGGCCGTATGTATCATTGGCGTCTATGAGACCCGCGCCCAAGACAGCACGGTCAGGCAGTTGGACCAGGTCATTGTTACCGCAACAAAAACTCCCATTCCGCAAAATCAAACAGGCAAGGTCGTGACTGTAATTACCAAACAGGAATTGGAAAAGAGCAGCGGAAAAACGCTGGGGCAAATATTAAACGAGCAGGCAGGTATTATCGTCAGTGGTGCATTAAATAATATGGGTTCTATACAAAGTATCTATATGCGTGGTGCGCCTTCCGGCAGGACTTTGATCACGGTGGATGGAATCCCCGTTAGTGACCCTTCCAATATCAACGATGAATTTGATATTAACCTCGTTCCTATTGATCTGATTGATCGAATTGAGATATGCAAAGGCGCCCAATCCACCCTTTACGGTTCGGATGCCATAGCCGGAGTAATCAATATCATCACCACCGCCGCAAATGCAAAAAAGCCCTTTGGTATAAAAATCGGTCTTGCCGCAGGTAATGAACAAACCTACCGGGGTAATCTACAATTATATGGTAAGGAAAAAGGGTTCGCCTATGATGTGCGCTATTCTAAAATATCAACCGCAGGATTTCCTGCTGCCTATGATAGTTCGGGAAAGGCCAATTTTCATAACGATGGATATAATGGCGATGCGGTAGCTGCCCACATAGCCTGGGATGCCACCAGTCAATTGACCATTAGAGGCTTTTTACAATATAGCCGGTATAAATCCGATCTTGCCCAGGGCGCGTTTACGGATGCACAGGATTATACGGCAACCAGCAGGAACCTGCTGGTTGGCGGAGGATTCAGTTACAAACTGCCCAGCATAACCATTACAGGTAATTATTCTTACAATGAAGCCACAAGAATAAATTTACAAGACACGGCACACCAGCCAGATTATTTAAGTGATAATTACTTTGGAAAAACCCAATTTGCCGAGATGTATGCAAGCATTGAATTGGGATACGGATTCAGGTTGTTAAACGGAGCCGATTACAGGTACGCCTCAATGAATGAACAATATTTATCCATTACTTCCTATGGTCCTTACAGCAGTCATTTTGATGACACTTCTGTCAGCCAGACCTCCATGTATAGTTCACTTTTCTATAGCAATAAGTCTGGATTCCACGCTGAATTAGGAGGAAGGCTAAACACCCAATCCCGTTTCGGAAGCAATTACACCTATACCTTTAACCCTTCTTTTCTGTTCACAAAAAACTGGCTCCTATTTGGGAGCGTATCCAGCGGGTACAAGACGCCTTCCCTGTATCAGCTTTATTCATCCTATGGCGATCCCCAATTACAGCCTGAACAATCTGTTAACTATGAAGGAGGCGTCCAATTCAATAATGACTGGCTCAGTACCCGGGCCTGCTATTTTTACAGAACTATCAAAGACGGAATCGATTTTAACTACAATTCATATCTCTACTTTAACTACGATGCGGAAAAAGCCCAGGGTCTTGAGTGGGAAAACAAAATCCGCGTGAATTCATGGTTGACACTTACAGCTAACTATACCTTTTTGAAAGTGAAACAGGTTTCAGAAAGTCGGATTTCATTCGATGATACGACTTATGACTATGCCCTTCGCCAACCGGAACACACAATCAATGCGACTCTTGGCTTGAGCCCTGTAAAAAATGGCTTCCTCAGCATCAGTGGACATTATGAAAGTAAACGATATGATGTTGGCGGGTACCAGGTGCCAGACGTCACTTTAAACAGCTTTTTCATATTAAATGCATATGCCGAATACAGGCCCCTTAAATGTCTCAAGCTGTTTGTTGACGCAAAAAATATCACCGATAAAAAATTTTTTACGATTTATGGCTATAACTCGATCCCTTTTTTGATTCTCGGAGGAGCAACCATCGATTTATAACAATTGATATACCCATTCTATTATGTCTTTACCGAAATTTGACCCAAGAACCACCTTGCTTTTCCTGCTCATAATACTAATGGCAGGATTGCGCGTTATTTTCAGCATTGGCTTTCGTGACAATCCCATGAATAACTTTTCAACCGTGGAAACGATGGCCCTTTTCGGAGGGGCCTATTTCAGCAATCGGGTCAAAGCCCTGTTGTTGCCGTTGCTTACACTATGGTTTAGTGATCTTTTGCTCGACCGCTTTTTGTACTTCCATGAATGGAAATGGTTCTACCCAGGTTTTTACTGGACTTATGGTGCTTTCGCGTTGATGGTGATCACAGGATCACTCCTCATCAGAAAAGTGAGCCTGAAAAATATACTTATGGCAACGGTGGTGGTGGTATTTATTCATTGGACCCTTACCGATTTTGGTGTATGGTTTGATGGAAAGCTTTATGCAAAAACGCCGGCGGGATGGTGGGCCTGCCTTATGGCTGCCATACCATTTGAGAGAAATGTTATTGCTGGGACCACACTCTATAGCGTCTTATTTTTTGGGTTCTTTGAATGGATCAAACGGCATTATCCGAAATTCGCTGGCGAATTCCACTAAATTTTTGACATTTAATCATGAAAGCCTGCTCCTTTCTTCCCGCCGCAACACAAATGATCTTTGACATGGGTCTGCAGGATCTTTTGAGTGGGGTGACTTTTGAATGCCCGCGGGTATCGGAGGGTATACCTGTGGTAATCCGATATCTGCTGGAAGGAAAGAACTACAGCAGTTCTGAGATCGACCGAATATTTTCAGCTTCCAAAGCCCAAGGCAAAAGCTTGTACTATGTAGATGAACCCTTATTGCAACAAATTGCACCCGATATTATTTTTACTCAGGATGTCTGCGAGGTTTGCCAGATCGATACGGCTTGCGCTGCTGCCGCCATTGCCCATTTGCCAAAACAGCCAAAACTGGTCTCGCTGACACCTGCCTCCCTGGAAGATGTCTTTGCAAGTGCTGTTCAGATAGCCAGTGCCTTGGGAAGAGAAGAAGCTGCATACCCGTATTTAGCATCTTTGCAGAAAAGGATCGATCATATTACGGATGAATTGCGAAAACACAGGGCTCCTCCAAGAAGGGTGATGTTGATGGAATGGATAGATCCGGTATATAATTGCGGACATTGGATACCTTATCAAATGGCGTTTGCGGGAGGCATTGATATGCTTTCCAATCCAGGTGGCGACAGCTTAGTGATCAGCTGGGATAAGATCCTAAGATACGACCCTGAAGTCCTCATCATTGCCCCATGCGGATTTAATATTGAAAGGGCATTGGAAGAAATTGATTTGCTTACGCAAAGAAAGGAGTGGAAAACATTGCAAGCCGTGCAGCACAGGAAAGTATTTGTCGCAGATTTTGATTTATTCACCCAGCCCTGCCCCGGCACGCTAACGGATGGTATTGAATTGCTTGCTGCCTTATTTCACCCCGGTCTTTTCGAAATTCCTGTTCATGTACAAAAAAAACAAGCCGCCGTAGCACCCACATTGAAGTTGTATGGTTAAACATGAAGAAAAGGATTGTCCACGTTGCCAGGCAGTTTTTACCTGCAAAACCGGAGATATCCTCCGGTGCCAATGCTATGGAATCAAATTGACTCTGGAGGAAACCGCTTTTATCGAAGAAAGATATCCCGATTGCCTATGCCGCCATTGTTTGGAAGAACTTAAACAGAAATATGCTTTCTTCATGGAAAAATTTATGTTCCGGGGCGGAAGGTAAGCCGGATGATTTTGCATTCCTGTTTTTACGGAAAAGATGAAATCCAACAGCCATGATCAAATCTTATATGAACTGGAGCGGGGGAAAAGATTCATCCTTGTGTCTTTACCATGTCTTAAAAGAGAACCTTTACCGCGTCGATTGCTTGCTTACCAATATCAACGCAGTTCATAACCGGATTTCAATGCATGGGGTGCGAAGAGAATTATTAGAAGATCAAGCCCGGTCAATTGGAATTCCTTTACAAACCATCGAGTTACCGGAGGAGCCAACGATGGAGGCCTACCAAGATGCCATGATCCGGAAAACAACGGATTTAAGGGAAGAAGGGTACCGCTGCGCTATTTTTGGAGATATATTTCTAGAAGATTTGAGAACGTACAGGGAAATAAAATTGAAGGATCTAGAGATGGCTGCCCTGTTTCCTCTTTGGAAAATACCCACCCGGCAGCTTATGGAAGAATTCATAAAGCTGGGATTCAAAGCGATTATCGTCTGCGTCAACGAAAACCGTTTGAATAAAGAATTCTGCGGCCGGTTCTTGGACGCATCCTTTTTGGAGGATCTCCCACCCACAGTAGATCCATGTGGTGAAAACGGAGAATTCCATTCCTTCGTCTTCGACGGTCCCATTTTCAGTAGGCCAGTTGCTTTTCGGAAAGGAGAAATAGTCTATCGTCAATACCATCCCCCTAAAAATGCAAGTAGCCAACCTGGTCCATTGAACCAGCCTGGTCCTTATGGGTTTTACTTCTGTGACCTGATCGCTGAATCCGGATAATTCCAGGCATCTTTTCAAGATCTTAAAAATGCCTTCCCAAAATGATTTCCGTTTGAATAGGGCAATTGAACCATTAGAAGTAGTACGGCAAAATACTAAAGAAAAAAACAAACCTCAGGGCTTACCTTTGTTAAAATTCCCGATGCAAACCAGTCTTAATGCTCTACTAACGGTCACGTTTACCTTATTTGCTGTAATTGATATTCTGGGATCTATTCCACTTTTGCTTTCGCTAAAGAAAAAAATGGGGGGTATCCAGGAGTTGAAAGCGACATTAATCTCAGGAGCCCTCATGGTCATTTTTCTTTACCTCGGAGAAAAATTGCTGAGAATACTTGGTGTTGATAAACACTCTTTTGCTGTCGGAGGTTCAATTGTGATATTTATTCTCGGGTTGGAGATGGTTCTTGGAATAGAATTTTTCAAAAGTGATAAAGATGCAAAGTCAAGCATAGTGGTGCCCATTGCTTTTCCTTTGATTGCAGGTTCCGGAACATTGACCACAATCATGTCTTTAAAGGCCAATTACGAAGAAAGCACGGTACTCCTCGCCATTCTAATCAACCTAATCATTATTTATATAGTTTTGCACTCCCTTGATTTTATTGAAAAAATGTTGGGGCCTGCAGGGATGATCGCTGTTCGTAAATTTTTTGGTGTAATTTTGCTCGCTATTGCCGTAAAAATTTTTAGCAGCAATATTCCAGGTTTAATCAAATAGTTTCAATGGCCTCGTAGTACAATGGATAGTACGCAAGTCTCCGGAACTTGACATACAGGTTCGATTCCTGTCGGGGCTACAAAGGATTAATATAATGGTATCTCAACTTTTAATTGGCATAAAAAGTTTGAGAGCTAGCACCGAAGTTGCAGTTTCTCTATTTCAATGACTCCTTAAATTGTAAATATTCATTAGGAATTTCCAAATCAAACTCCTTGCAAATTGCTAAAACATCATTCAAATCTTTTTCCTTCAAATCATATCCGCTATGAAATTTAACAACATATTCCGGAGAGATACACCTGACTTCTAGATTATCTAATTTCCCTTTTCCAGTAAGCGACGCAGCTGGATATACTTCTCCATTCTCAACGGGTCCGTATATGCCATCCCCTTTATCATTAAGAATGATAACATGAACATCAATCTCATTGCTATACTCATCAGCAAGCACAAAATTGTGAGGTAGCGCGATATCTAGTTTTATCTCATTATATCCTAGTTCTTCTAATATTCTCCCAAACACTGCTATATCTTTCTGTTGAATCGTTATGTCTAAATCTTTATGGAAACGTGTTTGTTTGCCTAGTAAAGCGTCAACGCCCCATCCACCGTCGATCCAGATTTTTATGTTTAAGTTCTCTAATTTATTGTATAAATCAATCACATCTTTTTTCTCCATTGCTTATGCTTTGTACTGAAATTTTAAGTACCCCTAAAATACGGACATTTTGAAGTCTGAATGTCAGCAGAAGGTCAGTAGTTGGAAAACTTCAACATATTTAATTGCCTCAATATCCGGTCGGCAGGTCAGGTAAATAAGGCAATAAATAAGAAGGGATATTTATTATAACGAATTCAGATAATCGAAACTTGTTTTCAATGCTATCTGGGGCTCACTAACCATGTCCTGCTCTACTATGAAATGTTTAACTCCATTTTCTTTGGCTTTCATAATTATTGATTTCAGATCCAATACCCCGCTGCCTGCTGTGGTCATGTAGGGAAATAACTCAATCCATTGCTTGGAATCACCGCCATCACCTGAAAAATGCACTTTCTTGATCATGTCTTTTATATGGATCAGGCGATAGCGGTCTTTATGTTTTTCAAGCAGTGCAATAGGATCTGCGCCACCGGCAGTAGTCCAAAAAAGATCCATTTCAAAAAAAACCAGGGAGGGGTCAGTTCCTGAAAATATCAATTCCAAAGGGATTTGCCCATCTACTTCATTTAATCCATAACCATGATTATGGTAAGCGAATTTAATGCCTTGTTTTTTTGCTCCTTCCCCGATTTTATTAAATGCTTCAGCGATTATCTTATAATCATCCAGTGATTTTCTTTTGTCCGAAGGAATAGAAGGGAGCACCACATAAGTATTTCCCAATATTTGCGATGTCTCACCCAGATCATTCATATTGGTTTGCAAAGTGTCAAAATCAGTATGGATTGAAGGAACTGAAAGGCCATTTTCATCGAGCAGCTTTTTCATTTCTTTGACGGAATGGCCAAAAAAACCGCTTCCTTTAAAGCCTAAGGAAGGCGTTACAGCATTCCATCTTTCAATGGCCGAAGGGTTGCTGAACGGATAGGGACCATACAACTCCGCTTCTCTATAACCAATTTTGGATAGCATGGATATTGCACCCATCAAATCTCTGTCTAGCATACTAGGCAGTGAAAAAAACTGGATACCTATTTTCTCCAGCATAGGGCCGCACTTAAAAAAATCTGAAGAAAATAGAAATGCTGAAGCAGATACTTTAGCAGAATTTCCGATAAATTGTCTTCTTAACACGGTATTGTTTTATTTGAAAACAGAAATGTATTATCCCTTACTAAATATATGTTTTTTTTCGGTTCTTAATCGTGATTACCGCTCGAATCGTGTTTTCAGTTGAGCCCTTAAAAAAGACCCCCATTGTGAGGGGTTTAATTTTGGAAATGACCTTGCCATTAAGTCCTCAAAGAGGTAAGGAATTTCATCCATCCACTATACCAGAACCAAACCCTGGCGCAATGCTTTTCCGTATGCTTTTTCATTGAATTTATAATACGTGGGTGAGCGGTGCGCTCCAATACTTTTTTTTTCATCCGTCTTTACTATGAGCCCAATGGAAATCAGCTTGTTTGGAAAATTGGATATATGAAGTGTCTTACCCGACATCACTTCATAGAAAAGCTTTATTTCCTTCAATGTAAATTTTGGAGGTAACAGGTTTTTACCAATCGGGAAATGATAAAGATGTAACCTCATCGTGGCAAGCGCCTCCCTAACCATTTCATCGTGATCAAAACCCAATTCCGGCAATTTATCCGCCGGAAACCAATGGCACTCACTCGATAAAAAGTCTGCCTGCGGTGCTGCATTGGTAATATCTGAGATGGCATAAAACCCTACCGAAACAGTTTTGCCCGCCAGCCAATGATTCTCATTTAATTTGACCCCTGCTAATTCAAAAAATTTGTCAAAGTCTACAGCATTGTTATCCGATCTTATGGGGTCTCCAAACGTCTTGAATTGTTTCAAAAAAAGGTTCGCAATACCGGTCCGTTCAGCCGTAACTCGAGCGGCCGCCTGATCTAAGTTTTCATCCTTTTTTACATAACCACCTGGCAAGCACCACTTGATGAGTATCTTATTTTTGAGCAACAGCAGTTTAAGCTCTCCTTCAAGGTATCCGAAAATAGCACAATCTACTGTCAGATTCGGGCGGTATTCTAAATACCCCCGCTCCAAAAAGTTTTGTAACTTTTGCAAATTTTCCATTAATTACCAATATTCAAAAATTATTTACTAAATTTTAGTAAATATAGAAATAATTCGCCTACCTTCATTTTCTAATATTTAGTAAATAAGGATTGGATGTTCACTATTTCTCATTCTGTCACCTAACCATTCTTTCAAAACAGTAATTAAATCAAAATGAAAAATTTCAAAACAATTGTCACGGCGTTTCTTTTCATACTCATTGCATTTGGTGTAAAGGCGCAAACCTCAGGCGCAGACTACTTTGCTGGAAAATGGAAGGTATTGTTAAAAGGCTTGCCCGATGGGGATACGAGAATGTTTATTGTGCTTGAAAAGAAAGACACCACTATGACCGGTGAAGTGCAGGACTCCACAGGGAACCAAATAGCTAAGATTGACAAAATAGTGATGAATGATACTACGGCAACCGTTTATTTTACAGCCCAGGGTTATGATGTGAATCTGGTGATGAATAAAAAAGATGATGATCACATAAAAGGGAGTCTGATGGGAATGTTTGAGGCAGAAGGCGACCGTGTCAAGGTGATAAAATAATCAAACAAAACATAGAACCGGCTGGTTTAACAACTTTGCTATCTATAATCTTCGGCAATCCTCATTTGCCGCCTTTCCCATTTCCAAAATTCAAATCATGTCAACGATTTCATTCCGCTATTTTTTTTCAGCCATCCCGATACTGATCATTGCCACAGCTCATTCACAAAACAAGCTGCCTCAATTGGGAACAGATCCCATTTCCGAGGTTATCAAAGCCATGACGCTAGATGAAAAAGCTAAACTGGTAGTGGGTAAAGGTCTATCGATCCCCGGCTTATCTTTTGGCCAATCAGATGATAAAACCCCAGATAAGGTCTCAGGTATATCCGGGCATTCTACCAGCATTCCAAGATTAAATATTCCAAGTTTAGGGTTTGCCGACGGGCCTGCCGGGGTTCATAGATTCATGACGACAAAGGACTCGGCCGATAAGCTTTTTACTACTGCATGGCCTGTGGGAACGCTTTTAGCCTCAAGCTGGGATACGACACTGGCTAAGAAAGTAGGTATCGCATTTGGATCGGAGATTAAGACATATGGAATTGATTTTATCCTAGGACCAGGTATGAACATTCAGCGCAATCCACTGGGAGGCAGAAATTTTGAATATTATTCTGAAGACCCGTTGATAACCGGCAAGATTGCAGCTGCTCTAATCAACGGAATTCAATCAAACGGTGTAGGCGCAACTCCGAAGCATTTTGCGGCGAATAACCAGGAAACAGATCGAAGTTCAATAAATGAAATTATTAGCGAAAGGGCAATGAGGGAAATCTATTTGAAAGGATTCGAAATTGCCATAAATCAATCTCAGCCCTGGTCGATAATGAGCTCTTACAATATGATTAACGGAACCTACACGTCCGAAAATAAAGACCTGCTTACCACCATCCTAAAAAATGAATGGGGCTTTAGAGGCTATGTCATGACCGATTGGTTTGGTGGAAAGGACGCGATAGCGCAAATGAAAGCCGGGAACAACTTGCTGATGCCCGGTACAAAAGACCAAACCACAAAGATTATCGAAGCCGTGAAAAGCGGGCAACTGCCGGAAGCAGTTTTGGATGACAATATAGCTTGCATTTTAAATGTGATTCTGCAAACTCCATCCTTTAAAAAATATCAAAATTCAAATCTTCCCGACTTGAAAAAAAATGCGGAGGTGTCTAGAGAAGCCGCAGCTGAAAGCATGGTATTGCTAATGAATAACGATCAGGCCCTGCCGATAAAAAACTCTGAAGCTATTGCCTTATTTGGTAATCATGCTTACGATTTAATTGCCGGGGGAACCGGTAGTGGTGATGTCAGCAAGCCTTATACTGTTTCACTGGTTGATGGTTTAACAAATGCGGGATACAAATTGAATAAGAACACGCAACTGACATATACAGCATATCTAAATGATTATAAGGAGAAGCACCCAAAGAAACCGCTTGTTCAGGAAATCATGAACCCTACGCCAATGGCCCCAGAGTATGCATGGGACTCCGAACCGATCCGTCAAAAAGCTGCGACCTCAGATATCGCCATTATTTGTATTGGCAGAAATGCAGGCGAGGGTAACGACCGGAAAATTACGAATGATTATGAACTGACCGCACTGGAAAAAGACATGATCAGCAAGGTAAGCGATGCTTTTCACGCCAAACATAAAAAGGTAATCGTAGTTCTGAACATTGCTGGTGTAATAGATGTAATGCAATGGCGGGATAAAGTTGATGCCATCTTACTTTCTTGGCAGCCAGGAGAAGAGGGCGGCAATGCAATGGCAGATGTTATATCCGGTATCACAAACCCTTCAGGTAAACTCGCCACTACTTTCCCAGCAGCATACAGCGATGTGCCTTCGGCGAAAAATTTTCCAGGCAAAGAATTTCCTGAAAAGGCTACTTCCGGCATTTTTGGTAAAATAATTCCTGCCGAAGTAACCTATGAGGAAGGTGTTTATATAGGCTATCGCTATTTCAACACATTTAATATAAAGCCTGCATATCCATTTGGATATGGTCTATCCTATACTAGTTTTAGCTATGGTCCGGTTAAATTAAGTGCAGCTGATTTCAACGGCAACATCACGGCTACAATTACTATTACAAACACAGGTCATATTGCTGGAAAAGAAGTAGTCGAATTATATTTGAGCGCACCAGCGATGAAACTCGATAAACCATCAGAAGAGCTTAAAGGATTTGGAAAAACTGGTTTATTGCAATCTGGAAAATCAGAAACATTAATCTTTACTTTAAATCCTTCAGATTTATCATCCTTTGATACCAATTCGTCTTCATGGGTAGCGGAAGAGGGAAAATATACCGTCAAGATCGGTGCTTCATCATTGGATATAAAACAAACTGCTTCTTTTAATCTATCTAAAGAACTTATGGTTGAAAAGGATCATAAAGTTTTGGTTCCACAGGTAGATATCAATGAAATCAAAAACAAAAAGGCGCCTTGATAAAACCGCTGCTTTTCAGTGCAACAGGTTATGGATGTCAAAAATATGCATCAAACACTGAACACAAGTAGGCTGCAAAACTTACTCAAGATATTATTGGGTATATTCAGGGTACTGGCTGCCATCGCTCATTTTTCTTTTCAACGTGTAGCATTTCAGGCGCAGGTTCCCAATTGGGTACCATTGTCTAAGGATCTAACGGTAATTTTATCCAGTGTCCACGATCTACTGGAATGGTAATATGATGACCGATAATCAAGGGAAAGCAAACCTACATTTCTTTACTAGGGACCGTCCAATAAACTATAGGACCTCCATCATAGGTCTGACAACAGAGGGAGAAATCTTTTTCAGCGAGCAGTAAAATAATAGAAAATTAAGGCCTGAATTTAAATTTATACAAAGATCCGCGCTGCGCCTTGCCTAGACCGCTTTTCTATTGTGCACATAATTCCGATTTCCAATTCGTCCAACCAATAACGAATTTGAATTTCGAAATCTTAATAAGTCGCTGCTAGTTTTAACGCATTGTATGCGTTTGCAATCCCACCACTATTGCAAAGTTCTGAAAATAGGACCTTGCCCTTCCCTGGTAAGATTACTTCATGATTCACCTTTGCTACGGAATTCAGAATAATTTCTTTAACCTGTATGGCAGTCAATTTGGGGTAATAAGAACGGATAAGCGCTGCGAGTCCGGCTACAACCGGGCAAGCCATGCTGGTACCCCTGTCAAGCCCGTATTTTGAACCTCTGATTGTTGATTTGATATCAACTCCAGGGGCAAATACATCTACATACGTTTTTCCATAACTTGAAAAATTTGCTTTTAAAGTTTCATCATCTTTTGAATCCGATGCACCCACCTCTATCCAAGCAGAAGCCATCCCACTACCGTCTGCGTACATTTTGTTTGGATAAAAAGTCTTTTTATCCAGGTCAGCATTTTCGTTGCCCGCAGCGTGAACTATCAGGACATCCTTTGTTACCGCATATTTCACAGCCTCATCCACCACTTTTTTATCATATACGTAGTCTTTGCCAATACTCATGTTAATTATTTTGGCACCGTTGTCAGCGGCATACCTTATCGCGTTTGCCACATCTTTATCCCTTTCATCACCAACATCAGGCACCGTTCGGATCGGCATGATCAACACATCATCAGCCACACCCTGTATACCCACATCATTATTCCTCACCGCGCCAATAATTCCAGAAACATGGGTGGCATGATCCTGGTGCTCGTCAGGACCATTTACGTCTCCATTTCCATAAATACGTTCATTATCGTTATCCGAATCATCGCCAACTATGTGGCGGGGGTCATAATTTATATTTAATGAGTAATCCAATTCGTTTCGGAAAAATTTTAAATCTTTATCTTTCTCCTGTTGCCTAAACACAGAGAAATCCATTTCCTTATCATTGTTTATTATATAATCAATAATTTGTCTCTGCGCTCCGTTTTTAGGCGTATAGTTTCTAAAATCCGAAATGGTAGGATTCTTAATATTCATGTCTATGAGTAAAGAATCCACAGTCACATTGTTATCGTCATAGTCTTTGATCTCTGCCTCCATCCGTTTTATAGATCTTTCCAATTTCGCTTTCATTTTCAGATAATCATGATATTTATTTAACTCACCTACGTTAAATTTTGTGGTATCAGCATTTTCATACCGTGATCTTTCCAGCCGGACAAGTCGAACATATTCATAATTTTCATATTCAACATCACCATTTGGCCCGCCAATAAAATTCCACCCGTGTACATCATCCGTGTAACCGTTCTTATCATCATCAACATGATTCCCAGGAATTTCTTTCGCGTTGGTCCAAATGACGCCCTTGAGGTCCTCATGGTTAATATCGACTCCAACATCAATAACCGCAACAATTACCGTCACATGTTTTTTACCCTTTAATAATTCGGTATATGCCTTTTCAGTACTGATTCCAAAGACACTATCTGTTTTAAGGTCAAGATTCTGCCAGTTGTCTTTGAGGGTTTTTGTTTGAGCAGGCAGCCAAAATGGAAAGCCAATGACTGCTAATAAAAGCATTCTTTTCAAAAAGCACAATGTCAAATTGTTAGTTATAGTCATTGAATCCTTCACTGTTTTAATGAACGGCTATATATACCTCATAACCTCTTTTCGCGAAGATTTAACCAGTTTGAGAATCTTTAGTATTATTTTTTCATTGGCGCTTCAGGAAATAGACGTTGCTTTTCGTCAATTTGAGCAATTTTTCCATCTTTCACCAAAACATCCTGAACTATATAAACAGAATCTGATTTCCCTTTTTTGTCTGTATAATATTCAGTAGACCATATCGTTACCCAAGTATCTTTATAATCGGGATAATAGGTGGTCATCCAAGTATCGGGCTTAATGGACATGGATGCCAGACTCGCCCGCATTGGTGTAAACATTGCTTCCAAACTGTCTTTTTTGCCAATAAAATGAAACTTGTTTCCTTTAAATTCAAAAGAATCGGCAAAATCAGCGAACGCCCCTTTTACATCGCCATCCAGATATTTCTTAAAAGAGCCTAGTACCAGTACGGCATTCTTTTCATCGCCCGGCTGCCAGTTCAATGAATATTTTGGAGTGAACGGATAGACCAGCGGTACATTCTTCGTGGTGCTATCTGTTTTTGCTTCGTCCTGTTTTGGACCGTTGGTACAGCCCAAAAAAACTACAAATGGGAGCAATAGGAGTGGAGATTGTTTCATGATTGTTTTGGTTTGAAATGAATGATTAGAATGCTTTAAAATAAGTCCTTTATAGGTTCGGAAAAACTGTGCAGATTAAATGGGGCGGCTAATTTTTACTCTTAGACATGAGCGCTAAGATTACAAATAAATATACCGAATAATTTTATTTACCAAAAATCTTGTACTCATATTTTGTGTTTTACAATTGAAATCAAAAGGCGAAACTGGACACAATTTTCTTTTATAAAAACTTAAGCCATCTTTTTCCGGGATGATTTTGCTTATATTTTGCGTACCAGCTGCAAACAAAATAGAGAAGCGCTATAACCAGGACGAATTCCAAATAAAGCAATGTGAGGCTCCAACGGTGAGCAGACTCCATCTCCACAAATGGCGCGCTACCATACCAATTGGGAAATAATACACCTTCCCTCAAATAGTCAATAAGGAGTGCGCCGAGGTGAATGATCAGAATATGCAGAATATAGTAGAATAGGGGCACTTTCCCGAAAACGGCAAACATCCTGAACAGCCATCCTTTTGCGTTTTCAACAAAAGGAATACAAAGAATCAATGGTCCTAACGTCATTAAGAGAAAGAGTTGGGAAGCAGGGTATTTCTTTTGACCTAAAAGTCTGAATAAAAAAGGAGCCTCTGATTTGTGGTTTACCGCGATAATACTGCCTATAATAAGAAAAAGGGCAATCGCTGAAAGACCAATGATCAGGCATAGTTTTCGGCGTATTTGGGAATCCTTTAAAAAAATTATCCCAAAACCATAACCGGCGGCCATGACACCTATCCAAGGAACCAACACGTATAAAATGCTGATACCCGGTATTGAAGCCAATCCGGTCGGATAGATAAATTCCCAAAAATAACCGGCATAAGTAAGCGTGGATTTAGGTAGAATATCCGGCAACAATCCGAATATTTGCTGCAAAAACACAATCGCTAGGCCGATTATCCCGACTGTCTTTGGTTGAAGCCATATCAACGCTGCCATAATCACCATGCACCAGCCCAGCATCCAGATGATGCCAGCGAGCAAAAAATCGGAATAGTGGAAATTAAATGTCCAGAAAAAGCGGATCAATGTAAGCTCCAATACCACCAGCAGTATCCCCCTGGTAATAAGGTAGCGAGCCAGTAAAGATTTGCTATTGATCTTATTGCTATACAAAAAAATTGCGGAACCAGCCAAAAATACAAACGCAGGGGCGCAGAAATTGGTAACCCACCTGGTAAAAAATACCCCATAACTTTGTCCTCCGGCCGGGATTCCAGAATACACCCTCACATGGTCTATGGCCATCAGTACCATGACGATGCCTCTCAGCACATCAATGGATCGTACCCTCGTACCAGGGATATAGAGGTCAGTTTTGGTCAAATTGCCCATTTATTATTCTCATTTCAGCCATTCCGAATATACAGTTTCCTCCGGAACATCCATCAGGCTCTCAAATTCAACATGAAAACCATCAGGGTCATTTACATGAAAAACCCACATGCCATTACCCACAAATGGTTCTGTAACCTGCAATCCACGTTCTTTGAATTCATGATATAGCGCCAGTGCGTCCTGGCATTGCATACAAATCGAAACACCAAAACCTTTCTTCACCTGGGATGTATAGATGATATGATCCTTACTAGCAGGCTCCTGCAACATCAGGGCGACCTGGTCGCGCTCAAGCCAACACCATTCAATTTTTCCCCTCGGTGTCCATTGATTTGTTCTCGTGAATCCGAGACCCTTAGTGTAGAATTCAAGCGATTTGGCCATATCTGTAACGATAAAAAAAGGAATAGCCATCCTGATATTCAGCTTATTATTTGGGTCTTCGCTCATCAGGCATAAAATTAGGAATGGCAATTTATAAAAAAAATATTTAGGTCAGGTTGCAGCCGAAGCATGATACGAGTACAAGGTTTCGTGAAAAGTGGTAAGCCGATATCAAGAAAAATAAATTAAGAATCTGGTTAATAATTAACGCAGGTACAGAATATTAGATGGACATTTGGCAGCTCTAAAGTCTATTCCGATGTTAATTATTTTTATTCTGATAAATTTGTTTAATAAACCCACTAAATAATTCATTGCAGATGCCATTAGGAAGCAATTTTCAAATAAGCTTTATTTGTGTGCTTTTGCTTTGTTTGCAATTGTCTTACGGTCAAGAAGCATATCATGAATCCTGGCGCCCACAAATTCATTTTTCACCTAAGGCCAAATGGATGAATGATCCCAATGGCATGGTATATTATAAAGGGGTCTATCATTTATTTTTCCAATACTTTCCAGGGGCAACGGTGTGGGGACCCATGCATTGGGGCCATGCCACCAGCTGGGATTTGATGCATTGGCATCAGGAACCTATAGCCCTATACCCGGATACCCTAGGTTATATTTTTTCAGGAAGCGCGGTAGTTGATTCTGCCAACAGTTCCCATTTTGGCCAAAATGGGAAGGAACCCCTAATCGCCGTATTTACTCAAAGCGATCCCATCGGCGAAAAGGCAAAAAGAACAGATTATCAAAACCAAAGCATTGCCTATAGCCTTGATTCGGGAGCGACCTGGAACAAATATGCAGGAAATCCGGTACTTAAAAATCCTGGAATCATTGATTTCCGTGACCCTAAAGTGTTCTGGTATGATCCGAAAAAAAAATGGGTGATGACCCTGGCCACAAAAGACAGAATCAGTTTTTTTTCTTCAACGGATTTAAAGAGCTGGAAAAAAGAGAGCGAATTTGGCCAGGGGCTGGGAGCACATGGCGGAGTTTGGGAATGCCCCGACTTATTTACGTTGGATGATCATGGTAAACCTATTTGGGTTCTTATTGTAAATCTGAATCCCGGTGGTCCCAACAATGGATCGGCGACCCAATATTTCCTGGGAGATTTTGACGGTAACAAATTCGTGCCGATGAGCATGAAGACGAAGTGGTTGGATTATGGCCCAGATGAATATGCAGGAGTGACCTGGTCTAATACGTCAGGCAGAAAAATATTCCTAGGATGGATGAGCAATTGGCTTTATGCCAGTTTGGTCCCCACCCTTTCCTGGAGAAATGCCATGACTATCCCCAGGCAGCTTCAAATTAGGCATGTGGGAGGGGAAACCTTCGTGGCTTCACTGCCGGTACTGGAGTTCAATACCCTTCAGTACAAAGGTGTAGATATCGAAAACCAATATGTTAATCAGGATTTCAATTTCTCCGATATGGTAAAAAAGCCATCGGTTCCCTGCTTGATAAAACTGAGTGCAGATGAAATTAAAGAATGCGCTATAGTTCTTTCTAATGATTCGGGCGAAAGACTTGTAATTGGGTACCATTCCAGCCCACAAGAGTACTATATTGATCGAACGGCATCCGGTGAAGTCGGCTTTCAAAAGGATTTTGCCGCAAAGCATTCAGCACCCCGTTTAACAGACAATAAGAGCATGGAGCTTTCTTTAATACTGGACGAAAGCTCGGTTGAATTATTCGCAGATAACGGGCTAAGTGTAATGACGGAAATATTTTTCCCTGATAAGCCATATGATCATTTTCAAATTCATGTTGATGGGGCACTTCTGTTTAAAAAGATCGAATTCATTCCACTCAAAAGCATCTGGCCATAAAAGGACCTCCGGGCGAATCATATAGTTTTGAGGAGGATGGCTTGGGTACTATTGGGCACCACTAATCTTCGGCCAGTGATATTGACCTGCTAAATTCTTGTAAGCTGATCTCGGAAATTGAACTAGGATAGGGCTTAGTCCTTTATCGATCCAATGCAGGATTCTTAGTAGATCATCCTCTCTCATGGCAGTGCAGCCATCGGTACCTACCTGGGCGTTTTCCCAAATATGCATAAATATGCAGGATCCCTTTCCCGATACAGGTTTCACAGCATTGTGGTTGATAAAGAGTCCCCATTTATAATAATCGTCTTTGCGATGCATCGATTCAAAACTCTTCCAATCGCTTTTAGCCGGATTATTGTTGACCAATGTGTTGTAATGGGCGGAATGCGAATCATCCACACAGATCAGGGTATCTGTCGCCCTGATGTAGGGGTTTTTAATCCACCTTGCCTCTTCATAGGAAGCGTAACCAAATGCGGTCCCGATAGTGAAAACTCCAGCTGGGGATTTCAAATCTCCTTCCTGCTTGACAGGTGCATTGTCAATGGATAACCGCTCGAGACCTTCACCTAGGCCCAATCCTTTACTTCCTACAACGACTGGATTACTGAATTCCTGCTCCCAGGCACCATTGACCTTTTTGAAGGCGTAGAGCGTGCCGCTCAGAGCGGTCCAGTCATCTGTTAGGACCACCAGCAATTCCTGCGGGGGCAGGCTATCCCCGCTGGTACGCAATGACCTGCCAATAGGCATGCTCCAGGTTATACCGGAACCCAGTTGGATCATCGCTGCTATTAAAAAGCCAATCAGGCAGGGGCTTTTTATTTTAGACATGGCATGGCCAGCTTTTAAAGATTCTTAAAGATCAAACAATTTTTTTATTGTTTGCAACCTGAATGGAAGATATTGCCCTATTGAAAAAGGAAGGAAAATTCCTATTTTGGTCTCTAATGAAGAAAGGCGATTGCTCGCCTTTCTTCGTTTTCTCTTCACCATATTGTACCGGTAATTGGTATTATCAATTAAGGGTTTCAGATTCCAGTACCCAGGCCAACTCCAAAAAGTGCTCTCCATTCGCATTGTAGATATATTTTGAAAACCGGACTAGTCCAACCCCCTGTTTCACAAAATATACGTTTGCATACATTTTTGCCCCGGAACAACTATAAGTAATAATTACATTTTTTAAAGACTGTGTATACACAATACCATCTTCGTTAATAAGAGTTGTATCCGAATAATAGGCATATAAGCGGTTGGTCCCTTCACAGGTGGCCCCGTTAACAGAAACAACTACAGGCCAGGAACTCACCGTCTGTGTACTGTCTCCTGAACCGCTGGCAAAAAAAGTGTAATAATTCAAACCATAGGCGCTATCGATACTGCCAAGGGTATTATTGCTTAGGCTTGCAAGCAGTCCTATAGTAGTCGTATCAACGCTGTTCTGAAACTGGTAATAGGTATTTCCATTGGCAGAAACCTTTCCCGTAATCGACAGTGTGAAAAAACTACTGTCTGTTACAGCCCCGGTAGCCGTATTATAGCTTTTAAGTTTATAATTCCAAGTATTATTGAGCGCAAGTGGAAAAAGGGTCGGAGCGGAATTATTGCCGGAACCACCGCTTCCAGAATTGTTGCTGCCGCTTTTACTGCAGGAGGAAAGCACCAGGGTTGCGCAAATGACAAATAACAGGCTTAGCATACTTACTCTTTGTTTCATTGTGTTAATTTTATTTTTAAGTGAAAAATATTCTGTACGAAAGTAGCTGCGCGAAGCACCGCAGGCAATAACTAAATTTCAGTATTTTATGTACGAAGTATTTTCAGCAACTTTGAAAACGATGAATGTCAAGAAAAATATATTGGTTTTTGTATGTTGCAGTTTTACTAATCTTTCCATACAGGCACAGTCACCAGTGATCAATAGTTTGCGGGAAGCGTTGACAAATCCGAAAAACGATTCACTGTCTTTACTTTTTTCCTTGTGCAAACAGGGCTCATCCCTGCCGTCGGATAGTTTTATGCACTTTGCTCAGATGGCAAGAGCGATAAGCCTGGAGAAAAATGATTTTACCAATCGCTTGTGGGCAGAGTTTTATATCGGCAAATGTTATGTTTTCGAAGGCAAAGCCGACAGCGGTTTGCTGATCAGTGAAATGGACATGAAACAGGTAAGAGATATCCGAAGCCAGTTTTCTGTATATCATCAGTTATGGTGGCTTAAGATATCCTGTCTGACCAAGCTCAGGAAATTTGATGAGACCTTCGCGGAATGCTACAAAATGCTGGAAAGTGGAGAAAAGTATGGTGACTTGGCTGCCCAAGTCCTTGCATCAAATGCAATAGGGAGCGCCTATTTTAATTTTTCATCTGATTTCGTCAATGCTAAGAAGTGGTGGATGCTGGCTTATCAGCTAGCGGCGCCAAGCACGGTTCTAAATGAATTTCCTCAGATTTTGATCAATCTTTCCTATCTGTATTATGGAATCGATAAGAATATTGACTCTGCGCAATTTTTTCTGTCAAAGGCATTTGCTATTGCGGAAAAGACGCAAAGCCTGAAAGTGTATGCCGACTGCTACTCGACGCAGGCTGATATTGATAACCTTGAAAATAAACCAGCAGAAGCGGAAAAGATGCTTCAAAAAGGATTGCAACTCTATAAACAAATCGGAAACACCGAATCCATACTTGAAGGCTTGACTTCACTCATCGATTTTTATACTGATCAGAAGAGCTACGCCAAGGCCATCCTATACGGGCGTCAAACCGAAGAATATCTCAATAAATCCCATAGCGGAAGTCTCACTGAATTTTATAGGTCTGAGGCAGATATTTATGAAAAAGTAGGTAATTATGTCATGGCAGATTCCATGCTCCATAAGTTCATACACATTCAAGACTCACTCTACACAAAGAATAAGGTCGAAGACCTGGTCCAGTTGGAAACAAAATACCAGTTGAGCAGTAAAGAAGCCTTTATAGCGAGCCAGAAGTTGGAATTGCTCCGTAAGGATATTTTGATTGGCGGCGTCGCGGGAATTACCATACTTATCGCAGCTGGGGGCATCCTGCTCTTCAGACGCTACAGGCGTAATCAGATCGCCGCATTTGCAGAGGCTGAAGAAAAGGAACGCAAGCGTATTGCTGCTGATCTCCATGATAATATCGGAGCCTACGCGGCAGCCATCAGTGCAGGCATCGATGAGATAGAAAGCAAAAAACTTGTTTCCGACGATATATCCATGCAAAATCTTAAAAATAATGCCACGGAAATTATCAGTTCGCTTCGCGATACCATTTGGGCTTTTAATAAAGACTCTGTCTCTTTAACAGGTATCAGTGACCGTTTAAAAACTTATATTCAGAAAATGCAGCCCGCCTATCCCCAGGTTGAAATTCGAATTGAGGAAAATATAAGTACCGAGAAAAGGTTATCCCCCGCGCAGGCTTTGCATATTTTCAGGATAGTTCAGGAAGCCTTACATAATGCGCTGCAGCACAGCAGGTCTGAAAAGGTGCGGATCGACATAGAAAGTCATGAGCTCCGGGCTAAAATAAGTATCACAGATGATGGGGATGGCTTTGATCCTTCAAAAGTTACCCACACTGGAAACGGTCTGCTAAATATGAAAAGCCGGGCAGCCGAAGCCGATTTTGAATTAAGGATCGAAAAAAACTACCCGAAAGGGACAAAAGTGATACTGACTGCCACACTCAGGAAATGATTGGGAAAAATAATAAAATCTAAGTATTGCTTTGTAATCCCTAAAGTCTGAACTTTATTTTACAAAAAGTCTTTATGCCGGTAAAAGTTGCTTTCGTGGATGATAATATGGTGAATCGAAACACTTTCATCCGAAAAATTCAAACTTTTGACGATCTGGAAATCGTATTTACTGCCTCAAACGGAAACAATTGTCTGGAGCAGTTAAAGGAATTACCGGCAGACAGGTTGCCACAGGTGCTATTTGTCGACCTGGAAATGCCTGCCATAAATGGTATCCAGGTAATACAGATTGCCAAGGTCTTGTACCCTTCTTTGCATTTTATTGTACTAACTATTTTTGATGATGATGAACGGATCTTTGAAGCGATCAAAGCAGGTGCAAACGGATATTTATTAAAAGACGATAATGCCATTTCGTTGCACAATGCGATTACTAATTCGCTGGAGCAGGGAGGCGCTCCGATGAGTCCTTCTATTGCCCGCAAAGCGCTGGATCTATTATCCAAGTCTTCACTTTCCGCAGTTCCTGCCGCTAATACGGAATCCTCCCTGGAGAGCCTGCTGTCCGAAAGAGAAAAGGAAATCCTAAGCTATACCATTAAAGGATATAGCCCAAAACAGGTTGCGGAGACCTTGTTTATCAGCATTTTCACCGTGAGGAAACATATCGCCAATATTTATGAAAAACTGCATGTCAATACCAGTGCGCAAGTGCTAAGTCTTGCCCACAAGAATAAATGGGCCTAGGAAATTAATGCCTTATTTTCCTCTCATCAATGGCCTAAGCCGCGGTATTAAGTCCATGGGAATCGCCTAAAGAAAAAACATTTCACTCGATCTGCCATTTCTTTTCATAGAGTTTTTTATTTTGCTCCTGGTGATGCGGGTTTTTCAGGTCGAGTTCAAATAAGCGGTTGAGGTTATTGCCTGCTAGGTCCTCCAGGCGGGTTTCGATTTCCAATTTGTAACCACCGCGCAACCATGGTTTTTCCGGGGTGAACCGGTATTTCATCTCTCCATTATCGATTTGAACCGAACCATTGACACTATTTCCGGTACCGTCTACAACCCAAATAGCGTTTTCGAGTAAAATATAATCGAGTGATTTATCGAGATCAACCACCAATGGTTGTACTGTTCCGTATTTAGGTATGGTCAATTTCCATCTGGCAGGAGAAGGTGAGACGGTGTCCCTGGCCAACACTGTAAAACCTTTAATAAAGGTGTGCATCAAAAGATTGCCTTCTTGGTCGGGCCAATCCGCTGAGATGATAAGTTGGTAATGCCGGCCATTTTTTAGGGGGGGACCAAACAATTTATTAGGCACTAAGTCGCGCTTAATCCTTCCCGGATCCAGCCACAGGGTAAGCTCCGTACTTTCTTTATTCCACAATTCTGATTGCAGGGTCAGGAAGGTATCGGGCAAACTGTCGCCCTTGGCATCAGTCAGTTTTATGAATTGTGAAGAATGCCCTTCTACCATGGGTTTCGAAAAAAACAGGTGGATCTTTAGCAGGTTTTCCGGCAGACTATCCTTTGACGGATAAATGGCAAGTAGTTTGGGAATTATGCTGTCTTTGGGAATAATGATTGCAGACAGTGGTTTACCTTTTACAAATATCGCGTATTGCAAACCTCTTGTGAAAGGAATGAGTGGTTTAAATAGATACCCGTCCTGCTCTATAGTGAAATTACCAGCGATGGCAGTTGGATGTGCTGCTTTTAAGAGACGGACTTCCACCTCCCGGCTAAGTGAATCATCCACCACCAATGGAACCTCGTCCTTTGATATGAACAATCCGCTTGCCCGTCCATCTTCCCAAAGTATTGAAACGGGCGTGGCTGTATCTTCTTTTTTAAGTTTGCAACTAATAATAAGTGATAGGGAAAAAAGGATCAGTTCACTATAGTACCTTAAACGACAAGTTCTTTTGTTCATAAGAAACGCGTCGTCTGGGTCACCAAATCTAGATCTCCATTTGACTTACGCTGAATATACACGAACTGATTTTCATCTAATTTGTCAAGTTGCACAACACCCACAAATGGAAATGAGATATAGGGAACTCCGGCTATACTGAAAAATTCCTTCACTTGTGTGGTCAGTGAACCATCGAATGAGGCGATATCTTTGTATTTAATTTTCATTACCGGCCGGTCCGAATTGGCCATGATCAGAAATAAATCATCCCCTTTTTTCATCGTAATCATATCTATCGGACTATTCCCTGCACCAAATTCACCGACAGTCCGTCCACGCACATGTAATCCGGGTTTTAGCTCGTCCAACGGAAAAAGAACCAGTGGTGTACAGGTATAGCTGGCCAGCAGATATTTTTTACCATTGAATTCCGCAGTTGTAAATGTGCGAATAGGAGCAGCCGTTTCGTATTGCCCATGGGCAGCATGATAGATCTCTAGTGATGATTGATCCTGCTCATTGGTAAAAGGAAAAGGAATGCTGCGAAAAGTAGATCCAAATTCCTGGTTCGATAGTCCACTAACCAGAACCCGACCATCTGCATATTTCATGTAGGATATGGCCCAGACCCGCAAAGGCCTTCCTCCGCGGTCCTTTGCATCTTCAGATGGAGGATTGTTGAGTTGGATTTTGGAATAGGGAACACTACTGAGACTGACCGGTTGGATTTTGTCATTGTCGATAATCAATAGTACAGGTGTCCCGTCGGCAGCCTGTACTGCACAATACAACTTTTTGGAGAGGGGATTTACCTTTATGTCCTGAATGCTGATATTTTTTGTTTCTGTGCCTAGGAAAGAGGCGATCTTTTGATCAATGTTTTTGATATCTAAAGCGATCGCGTTTTCAAGCTTTTCTGCGTCTTTGGTGTCTATTGCAAAAATTGAAGCGGTTTTGGAATCTCCGATAAACAAAATTCCATCAGGTCCAAAGGCGAGGGAATTCATGGATTTTATTTCTGGAGTGCCAATCACAAAGCCCTTCAGAAGGTTGCTTGATGGGCGGGTGTGAGCCACCAAAATCAGAAAACAACCGATCGCTGCAATGGAGAAGATTAGTTTTTTCATATGCTTTTTTTTAAAAGAATTGACTAGTAGTACATCTGAATGGTACCTTATTTTCGGGGATTCAAAGCTAAACTTTTGTTGGTCAAAATCAGACTGATTTTGTTTGAAATCGGTATTAATTCTTTTCCCCTGGGGGGCAGATTAGGTATCTCTAAAAATCAATGGATTATAGGAAAGAACAGCTCAATAATTCGTCGGTTCCTAAAAATAGCGGCATTTTAAGATCTTTACTGAAGTATGAGAGGGGATGGGCTAAAAAGGAAAAAACCCCCAAGATTAGTCAGGGGCTTTTCAGAGAACTTGAATTTTAGTGCTTTCTTTGGACGGAAATTGGACTCAAGCTGGTTTCATTTTGGACATTAGTGATTTCATTGGTATTGGATAGATCAAATATACAGCAAAAAGCCATTTTTATACACGAATAATCACCCGATTTTATCCGTATTTATACTAGTGTTGTTGCCAATGGATCAACTTTAGTTCCATATCAAACGCTTACTTTTGGTCAAACGTTTTAAAATTGATTCATTTAAGAGGCCTTAGCGTGGTATTATTCTTAGTTTGTACATTCCAATCCATTTGTCAAAAAAGGATCATAAGCTATTTTGATAACGAGGGTCATCAGGTCTCTAACGCAGAGGCATCAAACTTTACCGTGCGTTATAAGATAAACGACACGTGTTGGGCTTTAGATAGCTATCGTCAAAAAGGCCCTTTAAGAAAAAGGGAACAATATAGGGACAAAGAATGCCAAATAAGAAATGGTGAATGTGCGTATTATAATGTTATGGGCATCATTGATTCCTCTGGTCATTTTATCAATGGATTACAAAACGGTGCCTGGATCGTATACGAAAATATTGGAAGTGTCGCGTTGGAAGAGTATTACGATAGTGGCATTTTGAGGAGTGTCACTGACATGGATTCCCTAAAGTCAGCTTCCGCAAATGCTGATTTCATAGAATCCGAGTTTCCCGGCGGTCCTAGAGAATGGCAACAATTCATCATTGGACATCTGAGACTTCCAGATGATATCATCAACGATAATGGTTCACTTTCCGCTCAAATTATGGTTGGTTTTACAGTTGAAAAAGATGGGAGTCTGCATGATATCCAGATCATTAGATCAAGACTATATTTGATCGATGATCTGGCCATCGACGTGATTAAAAAAAGCCCAAAATTCATTGCTGCAACTAAGAACGGAGTCAAGGTAAAGTCTTACAAACTCCAACCAGTTAATTTCGAAATTCCCTGAAATGAATGGGAGCTCGAATATTTGTCTCTTAATGCACTTTAAAAAATTGATAAACCATGGGCCCTTCATTGATCCCTTCGTATAGCTGATTCATATGAATCGTATGTTCTGATCATCGAATTGAATTTGACAGGTATACATTGAATTACAAAGAGAAATGTTTGGTGAGTTACCAGCGACCATTTTCTTATTTTATTGTCTACCCACCTCATAACTCAACCTGAAGTCTTAATTACGAACTTTCGATAAAAAAAGGAAAGAATTAAGCCTGTGAGGATACCCTCCAGGGTATGATAACCGGAATCAACCCAAAACACGATACCGGGCATTTGAAAAGTAGCCACTTCGATCATCCCTCCTTGCAGGCCGTCCCATAAAAAGCCAATGAGTGCTCCAAAAACAATGGCCGTCTTAATTAGGCCCCAACCGTATTTCGCTCTGGTGAAAAAATAGAAAATATGGAGGAAATAGGCTTGAATAATGGTGTAAATCACAAAAGCTAAAGCAATAATGGGAATGATATAAGGCTCTCTTTGAATTGGGCCGATAGTTCGACGAAAAAAATCACCCATCAATATTTCATGGAATACATACCCAAGATTGAAAATGATGATGAAGGTCACCAGCGAACCTATTAAAAAGTATTTACGCATAAAGAGGAATTTTGTGTCTCATGGAATTAGACACCTGAGCTGGTCAAAACGGCCGGAAAAATCGACTAAACTTGTTGAGGGCTAGTTTCCATGGTATTGCGTACATGGCGCAGGTGGTAAAATTGCAATTCGCAGCCGCTGCTATTATAGGGATCAATGGCTTTTACCATATGGGTTCGCAAGCTAAAAAGCATTTTTTTGCTTTCTGAAGATGCCTTTTTTACCATATCGATCTCCATCAATTTCTTTTGTGTTTCATGTTTGGGGTTAAAAATCCCGTTAAGTTCACTGCACTGATGGCAAATCCCCTTCTTGTTAACAAGCGAGCAACGTTTCTCAAAAATGGCGATCATTTTTTTTCTGGCGTTTAAAAGCAAATGCTTGACCGAACCTTCGGTCTTTTCCAGAATTTCCGCGATTTCATGAACCTTGAAATCATAGACATCTTTAAGCAATAATGACACTTGTTCCTCGATGGGGAGTGTCTTTCCGATGCAGGTGAAACAAAAATTTATATGTTCTCTAATGTCAAAAGCGCCGTGTGGAGATGTCTGGTGCACATTCATAAAGCCCTCCAGGATCCGGGAAGATCGATGGGTTGCTTCTTTAGCAAGGTCTGTGGCATTGTCCGCCCAGCGATTTTTAGATCGCAAGTGGTTTTTTGCCAGATTGGATCCAATGGTGAATATCCAAGTCTTCAGGGAGGAACGATGTTGAAAACTATGCAGACTTTGACTCGCCCGGATAAAAGTGTCCTGCAGCAGGTCCTGGGTATCCTCCTGGTTTGCAGTTAAACGGAGAATAAAAGACCTCAATTGAGGCCTCCATTCTTCAAAGACTTCTGCGAATTTTTCCTGGGAGCAGTTCAACTAAAAGGCATTTATCAATTAATGCGTTTAAGTTAAATTTTATTTTGTGAAAAGGCCGATATAATCTTCCGGAGAGATCGGTGTCCGCATGAGCGTCAAGCTGTCATTTCCAAGAGATGCTTCATTGTCCACAAATAAAAATAGATCACCCACCGATATGGCTCCATATTGAATGAGGTGTTCTCCGCCTGGCCCGGTACTATAGGCGGTGGCGGGAATATTAGAAAAGTGCAGAGTTGCAGGGGAAGTGGGAGTTCCTGTAAATTGAAAAATACCGCTGGAGAAAGTCTTTCCATTTATGGCTGTAGTATAGGTGTTGTCAGTGTTCAAAGTCATGGTTATGACAGAATCTACCGAAGGAGCGGTATTCCATGCCCCGGCAGTGGAATGAACCCAGGTCCAGGTTCCAAAAAGGCCTGGACTTGAAGTATCCTGTCCGTTAGTCACCAGGTCCCTTGTAGGGCGACTACCCTCTATGGTTATTGATTTTTCGCAGGCGGTCAGTAAACTAAAGATTGCGACTGAAAGAAGAAACTGGGCTTTCACGATGTTTAATTTATCTGTTGACCAAAAAATTAAACAATTCGTTGCAGGCCGAATATGTTTCGAGGGTGATCTCTTGAGAATATTCAGTGAAGTCAATTCGGTCCTTGCCCCAGGCTGGCAATCCGGTTGGATGCCGACCTGGGTAATCGGGGTGAGACTAGATTTCTTTATTTTACTGAGCTGGTTTTCTGATCCTGGAGGATTCCATTAGCCTTGATCCAGTATGCCATTGAAACGATCCAAACGATGGTCAGGAGAGCAGAACTATTATAATAGGTTTGAAGATAAAGTACAGCACTGGTTGCACAAACGATTACAATAAGAGCCAGGCAAAGAAATGTAAATACTGCTTTCATAATGTACGTTTTAGGTGATTAATGTATATAATGACTACGAGATTACTTATTTGTCAGTATTCATAGTTATTGGAGATACACCTATACAATTGAAACAGATTGAATTTCAGAGAATTACATGGGATTTGGAAGACTTAGATTGAGAAATTGCAAACAAAGAGAAGGATTTGGAAGTACTTTCGGTTTATACGGGAGATTGGGTATTTTGGACTAGGTTTAGTACTACAAATAAACTAGTAAATTTTGAATTATGCAAGCTTTTTGGCAAAAATCAAATAGGGCAATATTGGCTAAAACTCCTACCTTAACGCTTTAATTTAAGGCTAAACCGGGCTAGATGTCCAAAATCAGGAACTTTAGATGGAGTGTTGAAAGTGAGCCGCATAAGAAGCGTACCAAAGAAATTATTTCTCAATATCCGGAAATAAGAGAGCTGATCGGCAAGAATCCATATACATTCCTGGTCATCGTGTTAGGGGTATCGATACAATTAGGTCTTGCCTGGTTTTTAAGAGACAAATCCTGGTGGTTAATACTTGCACTCGCTTATTTCGTTGGGGCTTTTGCCTGCCATACGCTCTTCGTCTGCATCCATGAATGTGCGCACAATCTCTTGTTCAAAAGAAGATCCTTTAATACGCTTGCGGGAATCCTGGCCAATCTGCCTTTAGTATTTCCCAGCGCGGTCTCCTTTCAAAAATATCACCTGAAGCACCATTCATACCAGGGTGTGGAAGAATTAGACGGAGACATGCCATATCATTGGGAGGCTAGGCTTATCAGTAACTCAGCCTTCGGAAAAGCCATTTGGCTTTTATTCTATCCGATTTTTCAGATGCTCAGGCCGGCAAGGCTGAAAGAGATTTCCCTGCTGGACAGGTGGACTATTGTAAATATGATTGTCCAATTCACTTTCATGGGCTTTTTTATTTATTTCCTGGGAGCTAGGTCTACAGTATTTCTTACCGCCAGTTTTTTCTTTTCTGTGGGTTTGCATCCGTTGGGCGCCCGTTGGATACAGGAACATTTCCTGACGCATGGGGACCAGGAAACAAAAAGTTATTACGGCGTTTTGAACACCGTAAATTTAAATGTTGGTTATCATAACGAACACCACGATTTTCCTTCAGTACCCTGGAATAAATTGCCGAGAATAAAAAAAATCGCCAATTCCTACTACGATACCTTAGGGTATCATACCTCTTATACCTTGCTGCTATTTAAGTTTTTATTGGATAGCAAGCTTTCGGTCTATTCCCGTATGGCCCGGGCTAACCGCGGAAACCGCGAAGCGCTATCAGAAACTCCTTCCATTTCTAAAACAGAGGTCAAGAAAGCTGGCGCGGTAGAATAAGGGTTTAGTAGCCCGCAGCCATCCCGTCTTTTCTTGGATCTGAAGCTCCAAAATACACTTTACTGACTGGATCAAATCGAATGCACTGGTATCCACCATAACTTCCGGGAATTTGGTAACCGACCTTATGGCCTAATTCAATCAACCGGCGTACGGTTTCGAACGAAAAACCGGATTCCAGGTAAATCTGGCCCACGCCCTCTGCTTTATTCCCTCTCGGATCCGAGGAGCCTTTGTGATCGATCCGCGGTGCATCTCCAGCCTCCTGAATGTTCATTCCAAAATCAATCATGTTCATCAGTATCTGAACCTGGCCAAGAGGTTGGAAACTTCCACCCATTACACCAAAACTCATAAAGGGTTGTTCATCTTTGGTAACAAAAGCCGGAATAATGGTCTGGAATGGTCTTTTATGCGGGGCATAAGTATTGTTATGGCCATCCTGGAGATTAAAGAGTTGACCGCGGTTTTGTAAAAGGAATCCTAACCCGTCCGGAACCATTCCAGATCCAAAAGCTTCAAAATTACTTTGAATCAGCGATACCATATTACCCGCTTCATCTGCTACCGTGAGATAGACGGTTTCTCCTTTTTCGGCGGTTATATCCCCTGCATCAAAATCAGCGGAAGCGCGATCCAAATGAATCAGCATTCTTCTCCGTTCTGCATAAGGTTTGGAGATAAGTACATTAACCGGCACCTTGACAAAATCCATATCCGCGTAATATTTTGCCCGATCCTCGAATGCCAGTTTTTTTGCCTCGACAAAAAGATGAATGTGCTCCGCGCTTCCAAAACTGATCTTCGTAAAATCAAACCCCTCGAGAATATTGAGCATTTGCAAAACGGCAATCCCTTGACCGTTTGGTGGTAATTCCCAAACCCGGTAACCCCTGTATGTAGTGGATACCGGTTCGACCCAGTTGGATACATGATCAGCCAAGTCCTCATAAGAAAGATATCCGCCGTTCCTTTTCATAAAATCGCTGATAACCCTGGCAATTTCTCCCTTATAGAATATATCCCGGCCACCATTTGCAATTTTTTCGAGGGTCCCGGCAAGCATTGGATTGCGGAAAATATCTCCAACACCAGGCGCTTTTCCACCCGGCAAGTAGACCTGCCCGATATTAGGTAGCCCAGCAAATTTTTTATCCAGGGTCTTCCAATAATAGGCTGCCTCATCGGCCACAGGAAATCCGTTACGTGCATAATTAATGGCTGCTGAAAGGATTTGAGGCATGGCTAGCTTGCCAAATTTTTTATGTAATTCAAACCATCCATCGACGCAACCAGGGACAGAAACCGGTAAGGGCCCTTCGGATGGAATATAGGCCAAGCCTCTTTTTTTGAATTCTTCCAGCGTAAGACTATGTGGCGAACGTCCGGAGGCGTTAAGGCCATAGAGTTTATGCGTGGATGCATCCCACACAATGGCAAAGAGGTCTCCTCCAATTCCATTCATTTCAGGCTCCACCACGCCGAGAACTGCATTGGCAGCAATGGCAGCATCGACGGCAGAGCCACCTTTTTTTAAGATATCGATGGCTGCCTGTGTAGCCAGCGGATGACTTGTGCAAGCCATGCCATGTTGAGCCATAACAACGGACCGGGTATCAAAACTCCTACCTGTTAAACGGTCCTGCGCAGTGAGACCAAGTGAAAATATAAGCAGGCAAAAAAATAGTGAATGTTTCATTGTGAGATAATTAATGGAAATACCGGTGCAAAAATTCCCCGTCTTTGTGATAACACTATTGTTTCCCATATACTTCCTTAACTCCTATATAGTACATTTTCTCAATGGCCGATTGATCAAATAAGGCCGTTTCATCCAGGCTCAGTGTCCTACTGTTCCACTCGTTGGTTGGGACAATCCTTATTTTCAGGTCTCCATTTTTCAACACTAATGGAAGATTAAATCCATCAATACAATTGACGTAACGGTAAAATATTTTCTTTTTGTCTGGACTGAAATAGAATTCCAAGTTGGGTATATCTGGATTTCTTAAATACTGATCAAATACTTTCCCATAATCATAGCCAGACTGTGTACTGATATAATGTTCAATCTGGGCGGAAGTAACCGTCTGATGATAAAAGGTCTTATTCATACCTCTCAATATCAGCCTGAAACTCGAATCATTGTCCATACTGTGACGGATGCTATGAATGAGGTTTGCTCCCTTAAAGTACATATCCTGGTTCCTTGCGCTTATATCATCATTCACTCCGTAATAACCAATTACCGGATAATTATTTTCAATACTGCTCCTCAAGCCATAATTGTATGCATTCCCGGCATCTTTGCCATACCAGTATTCCGTATACAAGGTTTCGCTATAGCAGCCAAACCCTTCATGCACCCACATATCCGCAATATCCTTTGTCGTAATATTGTTGCCAAACCACTCATGACCGCTTTCATGCACAATAATATAGTCCCATTTCAATCCCCATCCGGAACCGGACCAATCGCTGCCCTCTGAACCAAGCTGATAGCCGTTACTATAGGCAATGGCGCTCTGGTGTTCCATACCAGCTGGCGCTTCCACTAATTTGTAGCCATCTTCATAAAAGGGATACGGGCCAAACCAATACTCATGGGCTTGTAACATTTTTTTTACTTCAGGTATGAGGAAGGCCTTTGCTTTTTCGATATTATAATCCATTACCCAATAATTAAGGTCCAGATTCCCTTTTTCTCCATTGTAATGGTCACTGAAATGAACATACTTACCTACATATGGAATAATAAGATAATTATTTATAGTATTGACAACCGCCCAGGTGTAAGTAGTAGTGCCATCACCATTCTTTACTGTCGATATGGCTCGACCGTTGGAGACTCCCATCAGAGAATCAGGAATAATCATTGATAAGGAAGCACCGCTGTCCGGTTCATCACTCTGGTGATCCTTACATGGATACCAAACACTCGCTCCTTTGCCCTGACAGGTTACTTCCATCCAGGGGTTGCCCAGCTTGTCCTTGTTCCAAGACCATCCGCCATCCCAGGGCGGATTTATAGCTTCATGGACTTTCCCATGATAATAAATTAATAGATTATTTATGACCCCCATTTTTTGTTTCGGTACCGAAACATGCCAGGCATTGCCCTCATTTGTAAATGATAGTTTCTCCGATTGATTGAAAAAAATACTGTCTATCAGTAAAGGTTCCTGCAGATCAATTTGCATCATGAGCGGATGATCATTGCTGACCACACGATACCTAAGATAATTTTTCCCGCTAATGGTTTTAGTGGCTAAATCGGGTTTAACCGTGATATCATATCGAAGCACATCCCACCAGCTTCTTTCGGGGCCGATAGTTCCCCTTAAAGTATCCGCTTTTGTATATTTATCCAAAACCATTTTGTTGGCGTATTGCAGTAAGAGGTTGCGGACCTTTGTGTTCAGTACCCAATACGCATAAGCACTGATCAGGCCTGCAGAGGTATCTATAAACTCGGACTGCCCTTTTATCTTGGTCATCTCTTTATCGAAGGATTTTGTAAGATTGCCTATACGGCCAAGCATGCTTGAAAAAGCCTTGGCTCTGTCCTCTTCGCTTAAGGGTTGCAGGTACTCTTTAAGAAAAGATATATAGTCATGTCTGAAATCGGGCGCAGCCTCCAGTTCCACGCTGGCATAGGAAGCAAATTCTGCCAGGCCAGTTTGTCTGATAAAAGCAGGCATTACCTTTATTTGTTTAAAAAGTGTATCTGCATTTTTCAGATCCTTCCAGTTCCTAGTAATAAAATTGCACAATTGTCTATCAGCATTTAAAGTTATCCTCAATTGCATATTGCTTATCTTAAAGTTGCGTAGGATGCTGTCAATATGTGGCAATTCCATTTCAGCCATTTTTATCATCCACACCTCTATACTTAGGCTGTCTTCGGGATGAAGCGTCTTTGTTGAAAAATGAAGTGCAGGAAGATCTGAATTGGACTTGATCTCCTTGACTTGTGCAAAGTTGACGTTGACAATTGTCAATAGCAAACCACTGACCAGGAAAAAAAATCGTCGCTTTGATGACATTTTGGGCCTTTTATATATTAATCGGAATTAATCCTCCACACATCAGCTGACGTAGGATGGTCTTTAGAAATTCTCCTCCATCCCTCACTTAGGTAAATGACATCATGCAGACAGGAGATTTCCAGAATCTGAAATTACCTTAACTTTCCGAAACCTTAATAACTAACCAAAAAATACTATTGTATGGAAGAAATGGAAGTGCCAACTGAGGGTCTGACAGAAACAATCAATGAAAAGGCAGAAGGCAAAAAGGAGGAGGAAAGGGAAAGATGGACTATGTATGTGGCGCTTACCACCGCCTTCATTGCTGTACTAGCAGCAGTCTCCAGCCTCCTGGCAGGTCATCACTCCGACGAAGCGGTAATCGACAGGGTAAAAGCCGGGGATCAATGGAGTTTTTTCCAAGCCAAAAGTATTAAGGCCGAGATCGCTGCTTCGACAGATAAGATTTTGCACACTTTGTCGACCAAGCCTGTGGATGATAATTCGGCTACATTAGCCCGCTATGAAAAAGAAAAGGAAGAGATTAAAACGAAGGCAGAGGAGTTTGAAAATAGTTCAGAAGATCATGTAGCAAAACATGGTACCATCTCAAAATCTGTCACCATCTTTCAAGTGGCCATCGCTATCTCTGCGATTGCTATACTGACGAGGAAAAAAATATTATGGTATGCGGGAATGCTTCTGTCAATTGCCGGGATTGTCTTTTTCCTGATGGGAATTTTATAACTGGAATATTCAAACCGTTTCTTCCTGCTCAATATTTTGTTTCACCCATTTCTCGACCATTGGAAATGCGATGTGAAACCAGGCAGTATACTTCCAGGAATGTGACTGAAGGGAGGTTTGGATCTCGTCGAGGGATTTAAAGCAGTAATCACTTACTTCATCTTTATTGGGGCTGATAAATCCGCTGTAGGTCCCAATAAAAACGTGGTCAAATTCAAATTCTGTCAGGCCATTATCAAATGAGTGCTGGTAAGTAAAATCAAATATTTTATTGAGCTCGGTACCAAATCCGAGCTCTTCCTTCAACCTTCGGATTGCGGCGTTTTTAGTATCCTCTCCCGGCTCCGGGTGGCTGCAGCATGCATTGGTCCACAGCCCAGCGCTATGGTATTTGTTTTTTGCGCGCTGTTGCAGCAACATCTCTCCTTTTGAATTAAAGATGAATACACTAAAAGCCCTGTGGAGTAAGGCTTTTCTATGCGCTTCAATCTTCTCCATTCTGCCAATGGGTTCATCCTTTTCATCCACCAATATCACTTCCTTTTCCATAAATAATTATTAAGTAAATGTTACCCAAATATGGCTAACACAGGTGGATTTACTCCGCAACCGGCTGGCGCGGTGGTAATTATAGGATCCCTGACATAATGGTTTGATGAACAACGCCGGACTCACGGGCCTGAAACCTCATGGACCTAAAGTTACTAAAAACCTGTCAACCGGTTCAACAAATGTATAGAGGTTTATAGAGGTTTCTTCTGTCGAAACATCAAAAGTATTGTATTTGGGATTTTAGCAATTTACGCGCAAAATGTATACGGCTTTTTATCGTTCCCAAAGGCTCCCTTAACATATTTGCAATTTCCTGGTATTTGAAACCGTCAAAATATAAAAGGAAGGGATTCCGGAAAATCTCGGGTAAATTATGAATGGCGCCCTGAATGTCCTTTACGCGCAGGTTGGATTCTGCAATATTGGAAATAACCGTCTGTTTGGAATCCAGCAAAAAACCGCTTTGGCTGGTATCGAAAATGGTTTTTTGCTTTGCTTTCCTGCGATAATTATTAATGAAAATATTGCGCATGATGGTATACAACCATGCCTTAATATTGGTCCCAACATTGTATTTGTCCTTGTTTGCTAACGCTTTATACATGGTCTCCTGAAAAAGATCATTCGCTTCCTCGGAATCTTTAGTGAGCGTGATGGCAAAGGGTCTTAAAAACTCTGCATTACTGACCAAAAACTGATTAAATTCTAAAGTCGACATCTTCAATACTGTTTAATCCTTTCACTTGCAAATTTAAACAAAAAGCCAAAAATTAAATTGCCGTTTAACCTAAAGTTTTCAAAAAAAAGGCTTTTTGGGATCCCTCCCCTTTGAGAAATACGCAAAAAGGCGGCCAATGGTTTACAGCCTGGATATATATTCCAAAACTTCCGGCAAGGTTTTTTTCAAATGCACATTGGGGGGCAGGTGGTGGGCATGCGATTGGGCCAACTTACCGGAAATGGTAATAGCAATATCCGGAATATGGTGCCTTAATTGTGAGAGAAACTTTTCAAGGCTAAAATTTTCGGTTATGCAGGTCAGGTGGGTGTAGAGGTGATCGGGGTTTTTACATTTACAAACGAAAGCGATATCAACCAACGGAGTATTTGAGCCCATATAAATCACTCGCACACCCCGGCATTTTAATTGATAGTAGATATATAGCAAACCGAGCTCATGGTGTTCCCCTTCAGGCAAAAAAAGCAAAATCGTTTTATTTATGAATACATGACTTATGGCGCATTCAATTCCAACAATTAATTTCTGCCTGATGATGTTGGATATTAAGTGTTCTTGTGTCGGGTGTATATGATTGGTAAGCCAAAGGATCCCAATCCTTTCCAAAAAAGGAAAAATAATTTGTGTGATGGTTTTATCGATACCACGAATTCTGATAAAATCATCGAGCAAGCCCTCGAGTTGATCAAGGTCCAGCTCGATCATATATTGGATCAGTTCATTGACAATCTTTTCCTGCTGCGCCTCTGCCTGCGAAAGAGAAATGATCCGCTCTTTCATTTGCTGATCATTCATTTTATCGATGAGCGATATCTTAAAGCCGTATTTATAGAGAAGAGAAACGTTCAGAAAGCTTTTCAATTCCTGGTTGGAATAATACCTGATATTTGTTTTTGTCCTCTGGGGTTTTAGAAATGAATAGCGCTGTTCCCAAATCCGGATGGTGTGGGCTTTTATACCAGAAAGGTTTTCCAGGTCTTTGATGGTGTAAGCATTCATTTAATTAAAGACAAACAGCTGGAGCCATTTGTTTAAGAAAGATAGTACTGATTTTAAACCTATCAAATCTCCAATGTCTACCGTGCTACTTCTGCTTTGGCGCAAAAAACGGTGTTACGCTCCTGTCAAATCATTTTTCAAATCCGTTCCCGCATACCTAAAATTCTGAATCTCAGTCGCTCATAAATATCCAAACCCAGCCTATTTTCCGCAAAAAATACCGGCCTGCAGAGTCCAGAAATTGTATTATTCTGCGAAAATCTCTATTTTGGTAAGACCCATATTAATCGTAATATTACGATAAACTGAATACAAAAAAAATGGCATGTCTATTTTGAGAAAAGATGCAGCGGAATTTGGGGACGATGGTCATCCATTATAGAGAAGGATTCTGAAGCACTCCGGAATCCAATAATTTGGCTACGGCAGGATTGATTGATTTGCCCGAACGCATGATCATCTTAAGATGACGCTCGTGGTGCAAATCCGTACCAATAAAATCGACATATTTCTTGCGGATCAGGTAATGGCTGGTTTCTAAAGGCCCCTTTCCATAAAATCCTGCAAGCGAGAGGATGTTTAACTGAAACATGCAGCCCATATCCCTCATCTCGTCAAACCAGGTGGTGCGTTGGCTAAAATACATATACCGTTCTGGATGTGCAATAACCGGTTGATATCCTTTGATCTGTATTGAAAACAAGATTTTCTTCAAATCAAGGGGAAGGCTCATAATGGAGAACTCAATCAATAAAAGCTTGTCCTTAAGGGTGAGCATGGGTACGTCATTGCGCAATAGTTCTTCAAAGTGTTCGTCCGTATAATACTCGGCTGCTGCCCCGAACTCCATAGGAATTTTGAGATTAGCCAACACTTCCCTCATTTTCGCACAACCTTCCTGAATAGTCTGGTTATTATTCTTATGCATCTCCCACATGATATGTGGTGTCGTGATCACTTTTTTATAGCCAAGCTCAATCAATCCGTTTATCAATCTTAGCGAACCTTCATTATCAGGAGCACCATCATCAATTCCGGGAATGAGATGCGAATGCATATCACAAGACACACCGCTTAGGTCGGTCAGGTTCCTCGTTTTCCTATTGAAAAATGATAACATAGACAACTAACTTACTTTCATTTGCCCGCTGGAATATCCCGGTTTTTTCAGATTTTCAGAACCAACAAAAGTTACAAAGAAAAACGAGCTTTCCAATAGTAAATTCGCTTGGTAGGTTTCCATAGCCGTCACCCATATTCCTTTAAAAAGCCCTGATAGACTTTCTGAATGCCTTTTTCCAGGCTGGTTTTTGCTTTCCACCCCATCTGGGTTAGCTTACTGACATCCAATAATTTTCTGGGTGTGCCGTCAGGCTTACTTAAATCATGGATGATCTGACCCTCAAAGCCAACGACCCTTTGGATCAGACGGGCAAGTTCTAAAATGGTGATATCTTCCCCCGTTCCTATATTGATGAAACCCGCGCCGTCATATCCCTGCATGAGAAACAAACAAGCTTCAGCGAGGTCATCGGAGTATAGGAATTCACGCAAAGGGCTTCCTGTCCCCCAAATGGTTACAAAAGCCTCATTTCCAATTTTCCCTTCATGGAATTTCCTGATGAGCGCCGCAAGTACATGTGAATTACTCAGATCATAATTGTCATTTGGCCCATACAAATTGGTAGGCATGACAGAAATGAACTGGCATCCATATTGTACCCTGTAGGCGGAACAAAGTTTTAGTCCCGCGATCTTAGCGATGGCATAGGGCTCATTGGATGGCTCCAGCATTCCAGTGAGGAGGTAATCCTCTTTCAGTGGTTGCGGCGCCATTTTTGGATAAATACAGGATGAACCTAAAAACAGCAGTTTTTTAACGCTAAACTGATAGGCGCAATGGATAACATTGTTTTGGATCATGAGGTTATCATAAAGGAAATCGGCCCCATAGGTTTGGTTGGCCATAATGCCCCCCACTTTAGCAGCAGCCAGAAAAATATATTCCGGTTCTTCTTTCTCGAAAAAAGAAAGGACTGCAGTCTGATCGCGCAAATCTAGTTCCGAGGAAGTCTTTAAAAGAAGATTTTCAAATCCTTCGGATCTTAATTTCCTCAAAATAGCCGATCCGACCATTCCCCGGTGACCAGCTACAAAAATTTTATCTTTTTTTTCCATTGCTATTTAATTAGATCAGTCATGGTTGGTGACTGGCAAAATATTGGAAATGGCATAGACCGTTATTTTCTAAATCGGGATTGCCTTGCCCAAGTGCAAATTGAATTTACTCACGACAATAGCCCCGTTGCCCATTTTGATTACTCAAACTGGTTTTTGATATAAAACCCAGACTCTTTCAATACTTTTTCCCTGCGGAAGAGTTCCAAGTCCGCATGTACCATCTCTTTGACAAGCATCGCCAGGTTGTATTTCGGTTTCCATCCTAATTTTTGGTTTGCTTTTTGCGCGTTTCCAATGAGCAGGTCTACCTCAGTAGGCCTGTAATACCGTGGATCGATCGAAAGTATTTCCTTGCCTACAGCAATCGGAAAAGAAGGATCCCTGCTAGCCACCACCACCGCTTTTTCATGTTCGCCGGTACCGCTGAATGCTATTTCTATCCCCACTTCAAAAAAAGCCATCTTTACAAAATCACGGATGGAAGTAGTTACCCCCGTGGCAATAACATAGTCTTCGGGTTCTGTTTGCTGGAGGATAAGCCACATCGCTTCCACATAATCTTTAGCATGACCCCAGTCGCGCTTGGCATCCAGATTCCCGATAAAGATTTTGTCCAGCAAACCCAGGGCTATCCTGGCAACGCCACGGGTGATTTTTCTGGTGACAAAGGTTTCACCACGGAGTGGGGATTCATGGTTAAAGAGAATACCATTGCACGCAAACATATGATATGCCTCCCTATAGTTTACTGTAATCCAATAGCCATATAATTTGGCAACGGCATACGGTGAGCGCGGGTAAAAGGGTGTCTTTTCGCTCTGAGGGACTTCCTGTACAAGGCCATACAATTCGGAAGTGGAGGCCTGGTACACTTTCGATTTTTTAGTCAGCCCGAGCAAGCGGACAGATTCAAGAATCCGGAGCGTACCGACGCCATCGGTGTTGGCAGTATATTCGGGTGTTTCGAAACTGACATGTACATGGCTCATCGCCGCAAGGTTATAGATCTCATCCGGTTGAACCTGCTGGATGATACTGGTCAGATTGGCCGAATCCGTCAGGTCGCCATAATGTAGCCGGAAATGGGAATGCGGCACATGGGGATCTTCATAAAGATGATCAATCCTGTCCGTGTTAAACATCGAACTTCTTCTCTTAATACCATGTACAATATATCCTTTTTTTAATAAAAGTTCGCTCAAGTAAGCACCATCCTGTCCGGTTATCCCAGTTATCAAAGCTGTTTTAGGCATCTCATTTTTTTTTCAAATATAAATATCAAAAAGCGGGTATTTCATTTTCCAGGATATCCATCATCGCTTTTTTCAGATTTCCAGGCTCAAAATGCTTCTGCGCATATTCTCTATTGCCAATACCAATGGCCAATTTTTCCGGCTCACTCAATTTACCAAAATGCAATAAATCTTCCTTTAAATTTTCAGCTTGCCCATGTTTAACCTGGATATTCCCAGTTAATTCCTGGAGGATATCGGTGATATGAGAGGGGGATGGGCCGATATAGGCGACAGGCCTTCCAACAAACATCGCACCATAGATCTTATTCGGGTGCGTATACCCCACCTGTCCTTCCCCCATGATGACCACTTGAATATCAGCCGCCGCGAGGGAAATATGGATCAATCTCCGAGGCTGATACGGGAGCTGAATAATATTATGTAAATCATGTTTGGATTTAAAGGCGGTCACGTCTTTTTTTCTTACCCCTTCACCGACAAAAACAAAAAGAAAATCTTTTTCCTCACGCATGAGCAAGGAAGCCTGCAGAAGGGTGTCCAGCGGATGTACAAAAGAATGGTTTCCCGAATACATGACGACTGTCCTGTCACCAAAATTATTTTCAAGACGGAATCCATTTTCTGATCTCCTCCCTTCATAGATTTCTTCCATAACGGGCCAAACCGGCACGATATGGGTGTTTTGCCCTTCTGCTCCCCTTTGGAGCAAATGGCTCTTCATGTATTTATCTAAGGTTATCCTACAATCGGCTTTTCTGATGATATAATTTCCGATACGGGTTAAGAGCAGGGCCGAGAAAGAGCCTTTCCTGATCAGGCCGGAAACTATAGATAATTCAGGTTGAAGATCCATGGTCCAATAACAAAAAGGAATATCTTTTATCCGCGAGCATTTCAGAGCAATATAAGCGACAAGCGGAGGAGAGGTGGTACATAAAATCAGACCATATTTCTTCCTTTTTACCCTGAGCAAACGCAGGGATAATATTAAGTTGAAGGTGAAGAAATCCATCAGGCGGCCACCCACATGCTTTTTGCCAAATCCGGTATTTCGAATCCGGTTGATAAAGATCCCCCTGTACTCCTCGCGGCTGGAGAATTTTATTTCTTTATGTTCATAATCATGCCGGCTGGAAAATACATCGATCGTAAAGCCTTTTTTTATCATTTCCACAGCCAGGTCTGTCATATGCTGGGACACAGAGGCTGTATCAGGCCAGAACGCCTGAGAGATGATCAGAATTCTCATTCGTTTAGGCAGGAATGCTTTTATTTTTTTTGGACTTCACCTGAGCGGCAATCCACTGGTAAGTCAATTCCATTCCTTTTTTCAGAGGCTCATCCGGAGCCCAGCCCAATTTTTCTTTTATGAGTTTATTGTCTGAATTCCGGCCGCGAACGCCTGTCGGGCCGCTTATGTTTTTTATGCTGATCTTTTTGCCTGAAATCCCGATCACCATTTTTGCAAAATCATTAATCGAGATCATCTCTTCGGAGCCCACATTCAAGGGACCGGAAAAATCTGATTTCATTAGTCTGGTGACCGCCTCCAGGCATTCGTCGATATAGAGAAAAGACCTGGTCTGTTTACCGTCTCCCCAAACCTCAATCACTCCGCCATCGGGGGCTTCAGCAACCTTACGGCACATTGCCGCTGGAGCTTTTTCTTTCCCCCCCTCCCAAGTGCCTTCCGGCCCGAAAATATTATGGAATCTGGCAATCCTTACCTGAATCCCATAATTTTTTTGATAGGAAAGGTAGAGTCGCTCGCTAAATAATTTTTCCCAGCCATATTCGCTGTCCGGAGCTGCTGGATAGGCCGAATTTTCCGAACATTTTGGATTATCTGGGTCAAGCTGGTTATATTCAGGATATATACAGGCGGATGAAGAATAGAAAATCCGTTTTACGCCTGCGTTCTTACTCGCATCGAGCACATTGATATTACAGAGCGCCGAATTGTGCATGACGTCGGCGTCGTGTTCCCCTGTAAAAATATATCCAGCACCTCCCATATCGGCTGCCAACTGGTACACCTCTTCAAAATCATTTTCCAGCACCTGTCTGGAAAAATCCGGATTTCTCAAATCGCCTATAACGAAATCATCCGCATGATTTTGTCCATATTCATTTTCTTTCAGATCCACTCCCCTTACCCAATACCCCTCTTTTTTTAATCTCCTGACCAAATGGTTCCCAATAAACCCACCGGCGCCACAGACCAAGGCTTTCTTATTCATAGCATGTAGTATTTATAATAAAGTACTGCAAAATTATCCCTTATCGCTCAATCACGCAATTTTCCAGCACCAGCATGTCCATATTGGTTCTCAGGAAACAATCAAGGGCCTCCTGGGGTGAATTGACAATGGGCTCGTTTTCATTAAACGATGTATTAAGAACAATTGGTATCCCGGTCTTTCGTCTGAAATATTCAATCAGCTGGTAATACCTGGGAGACAGTTCTTTATCTACAGTTTGTAACCTCCCTGTCCCATCCACGTGGGTTACAGCCGGTATCAGGGCACGCTTTTCCGGACGAATGGGGAAGACCTTCTCCATAAAGGGCACTTCGTCAGTTACTTCAAAATATTCGGATACATATTCCAATAATATTGAGGGGGCAAAAGGTCGGAAGCTCTCCCTGCGCTTAATTTTTGAATTAATAAGTTCCTTTGCGTCCACCCTCCGGGGGTCCGCGATAATTGACCTGGCGCCGAGCGCCCTTGGGCCAAATTCAGCTCTTCCGCTAAACCATCCGACAACACCCGAATCCATCAACCGGGCTACTACTTTTTCATATAAGGCCTCATCTGTATAGATTTGAAAAGGAATATTTTTTGCCCTTAGAAAGTTTTCCACTTCTCCCTGACTAAACCTGCTGCCCGTATAGGCAGTGCCAATGTAAGCGCTCCTGGGAAATCTAAGAATTTGGTTATACACATATAGGGCAGCGCCCATGGCAATTCCCGCGTCATGCCCTGCAGAAGGGACGTATATTTTTTTAAACCGGGTTTCTCTAGAGATCTTTCCATTGGCAACCGAATTTTGCGCTACGCCTCCTGCTATGCATACATTCTCCAGTCCCGTTTTTTTCTGCAAATGGTTTAAGATATGGAAGATGAGTTCCTCGGTAATCCGTTGAACGGAAGCCGCCAGGTCTTTATGGTACTGGGTTAGATTTTCATCGCTTTTCCTTGCGGCTCCCAGTTTTTCAATCATAGTGTCCGAAAATAAACGGGCCACTGCCGGTACATGATCCTCGCCATATGAAATAATGCCGCTTTTGGCAGAGCTGAAGAATCTAGGGTTCAGTTCAAAAAATCCATTATCCTTGAAAACCAATATTTCCCTCAATTGGTCCAAATATCTTGCCTGACCGTAAGGTGCCAGTCCCATCACTTTGTATTCGTCACCATAATGAGGAAAGCCCAAAAACTGGGTCATCGCACTATAAAATATTCCCACACTATTGGGGAAATCAACAGAATCCAGCACCGTTATTTGATTTGCCGCCCCCACTCCGGTCATTGTCGTAGAGAAATCTCCGGATCCATCCAGGGATAACAAAGCGGCCTCTTTAAAAGGGGAGGCAAAAAAAGCAGATGCCAGATGACTTCGATGGTGCTCCACCTGGTGGATTTTGTTTTTTATCGCCTTCTTATCAGAAGAGGGTGAAATTTTGACAAATTCCTCTTCCAACGATGAAACTTTTTTGGCGTTCTGAAGACGATCTCCTACAGCCTTCCATCCGCCTCCCGGGTTTTTTAAAAGAAATAGGATTTTCTTACCCAGTTTGGCATAAGGATCCCTGCCGATGGCGATATGATCCAACCCGTCAACCGTGATACCCGCCTCTTTTAGACAGAAGCTGATGGCCATGGAAGGAAAGCCAGCCCAATGTTTTACCCTTCTGAAACGCTCTTCTTCAGTAGCAGCGATCAAAACCCCATCTTTGAAAATCGCCGCCGATGCATCCGCATGGTAAGCATTAATCCCTAATATGTGCATCTGTCTGAAATAGTTTAAAGTATTCGTGGCTTAAATTCAAACGGTCGCCATAGTCACGCGCATATTTCCAGGCATCCAGACTCCATTGATTATAATCCTCCTGATCAAAATTTGCAGCCTGCTCAAGCGCACGTGTGAACTGGTCCGGGCGCTCCAGTGGGATATCCCATCCAGCATGTTTTGCCTCTAGTCCCCTCCATGGCGTTTGGTCGCTGATCAATGCAGGTTTTCCTGCTGACAAGGCTTCCATGATGGCATATCCGAAATTTTCTCCCAGTGTGGGTAATATAAAAATATGGTACCCGCTCAAGGTATCGTAGACCATCCGGTATGGGAGGGGACCCCTAAAACTTACCTGGATTTGCTTTCCCAAAGAATCGATCAACTTCCTGCAACGACCAGCGTAGGCAGGATCTTCTTCCAGTCCGTACAGGTCCAGGACTATCTGGTGTTGTTTATCTAACTCGCCAAGTCTTTCCAATAAATAATCTATATTTTTTTTGGGGGTTATCCTCGAAATAAAAACACATCTAAGCTCGCCTTTTTTTTTCTGGAGGCTCTTCCATTCATTCGGATATACATTGGGAATATCCGATACAACAACAGTCTTGGTTTTGTGGCCGAAAAAAAAAAGAATATCCTTTTGTTCCTGTGGATCGGTTGCCTGGAACTCTATCCGCTTTTGCCAGCCGGTAATCTTAAAGGCTTTAAGAAAGAGATTCTTTTTTAATGATTTCTGCTGGACCGCCCCTTTATGCAACATGCCCCTTGGAGCAAGAATGATCTTTCCCGAAAACCGGCCCCTCATCATTACCCACAGCGGGAGTAAAGTGTATCTGAAAGAAAACATGCTGTTAAAATAAACAAACTGGGGTTGGACTTCCTTGAATATATGGCGTAGTTTTTTTATAGATAAAAAGGAACGAGAGGCGTAACAAATATGGACCCCCTCACCGCCAGGCAGCCACCGGTCTGTCTCTATATCAGGATAAGGTGCAATTTCCCCTAAGTCGCGATCTGATGTGAGAATGAAAAATTCGTAACGGTCTTTTAATAATTCCACAATATTGCGGCAGGCCTGAATTGGGCCGCCAGCTTTATAACCCGGTTCGTACCAATCGGTAAATAACAGAATTCGATTAGGGACTAATGACATATTCTTTCGTATAGATCCATATACTGTGACGCAATCTGTTCAGGCGCATATTGGCGGACATTCTCAAAACCTTTTCTTACAATCTCTTCCCGGTATGCGCTTTCGCCAATTACTTTCAACAGGCCGGCCCTGATGGAATTTTCGTCCAGCGGATCGACCAGGCAAGCGGCACCTCCCGCTACTTCCTTCATGGGTGAGATATTACTGGTGATCACGGGGCGTCCTGCTTGTTGCCCCTCAATGATGGGCAGGCCGAAGCCTTCGTAAAGCGAGGGAAAAAGAACCACATCACAAGCCGCATAACGATCAGCCATCGCCTCGTCAGAAAGACTTTCAAAGCGGTTGAACCTGATACCATGCTCGTTTAACTCTACAATCTGGTCCGGCGAAAGGGTTCCCACGATATCCAACAGACAGGCGAGTCCCTTCAAAGCCCCAATGACCCGGGTTAAATTCTTATTTGGTGTCGACCCGATGAATAACAGCACGGGCAGACCCGTATCTATTTCTTTTTTGATTCGGCGGATACTTCCACCAACAGGATCAGGAATAACTTTAATCTTTTCCGGATCACATCCAGTATATTGAATGATTTCCTGTTTTGATTTTTCAGATATGGTCGTGATGAATTTGCAATTCATAACCGGTAATTTCAAAAATATCCATTGGAAAATCAATCGTTTCAGGCCGCTGGTATTCCTGATAAACACCGAATCATGAATGGTTAACAAAGTCTTTTTCTTTGGAAAGGCCAGCACCATATAGTGAACGTCTCCGGTGACGTGAAAAATATCCTGATTTTTTTTTCCGGCAGCAATGAGGTTTCTTAGTATATGGGAAAAAGAAGAAGTGTAGTAGGGAATAAACTGCTTTTCAACGATAAAATGCTTTTCAAATATTCCTGTCAGCAATGAAAAAACATTTTCAATGCTGAACATGACGGGATTGGTTTTCCTGAATATCAGCCTTACCGAATGCTCCGGTTGCTTACCGGTCAAATGAATGCTCATCTTTATTTGTATCTCTGGTTGTTTGGGAGGAAGCGGTTCTAAGCAGGGAAGGGATTTGCCTGGCGCTTGGAACGGATAAGTGCGCGGCTTTTTTTCACCACACCAAACCAGGAAGGCAATAGTTTATACAGGAGCCATAGAAAAAAGGCGCTTTTCAAAAGTGAATTGAGGATCTGTAGTGTATCCGTTTCCATGGAATAAGTTACCTGGTAGAAAAGCATGGGTATCCAAAAAATGACAAGGGGCAATTTCTGAGAGATCACAAAGACCCTTTTATACACCCATCTCACAAAAAGACCGAGCAAAAACATGTAGGCGATTCCCCCTGTAACGCCAAAACTGCCATATGCTTCTCCTAGCGGGCTCACATTAGTAGACCATCCCGCGATATACTTACCGGCAAAATACCGCATGCTTTCTCTCCCGCCAGCCTCAGGCTTATCCGGCCAAAGAAAACGCGGCACTAGGGAGGATGCAGCAATCGTGAGCAACCGGCTGCCGCCATCATAGTCCTGTACCGATGGTATTCTTTTCATCACCAGGCTGATATTGAAACCCTGATTGGCGCGGGTATAGATTGGAAAAAATCCTTTTTCATCAAAGAGTTGATCCAGATTCTTCAATTTTTCGACTACGATATGGGCAAAAAGCTGGGTCTTGTTACCCGTATATTCAACGTCTTTCCAGGTCACGTCGCGATAGGTGGCTTTTACATTCTGCACGATTAACAAGACGAAACTGCAAATGGAGAATACCAGGACTTTCTTCCAAAGCGCAAATTTCTTTCCCAGGAAAAGAAATGAAAATAAGGTAATGCCCATATATACAATAACGGTAAAAACGCCGCTGTCCACCGTACCCCATATAATGAAAAGTGAAAACATCCCAAGCAGGATTCTTTTTGCGGGAAAAAATGGACAATAATATATGTATAAGATGCCAGCAAAGGAAGCAAAGAAAAAAAGCAGGCCTGCAAACCTAAATGTGTCTGGTAGGAAATCCACGACAAAAAACATCAGAATCCCAAAGGAAACTATAAAAATCCCCGTTTTGACACTTTTGTGTAATTGTTTTTTTGCATCATTGATCAGGTCCTGAAAAAAACTGCCTTCGTCCATGATTTGTTTTTCATGGGTGATAGGGAAACACATGGCAATAGAAAATGCAATTACGGCCGGCAGGGCAAAATTGAAATAGGTGTCCTCTGGAACCTGCATATACTTTACAAAGATCCTGGATATGAAATTTTCATAATTATAGACCCTGTATCCGATCTCCGGAGCTACAAGGCAAATAAAAATGGTGTACATGACCACCATTTCTCTTAAGACAAGGCCTTTCCCCAACTTATCGAGTACGGAAAGGACGGTCACGATAAACAGAAATAATGAGATTATCCAATACCAATCGGTCACCAGGGAAACCAGAAATGAAACGATCAGCGAAAGGATAAGGAAATTATTTCTGACGATGGTTAGTGGTCTCATTTTATTTTCCCGGCAATCCCGCCAGGATTTTTTTTATTTTAATTATAGCTAGCGGATATGAATACGATTGCACTTTTTGTTTTGCCGCCTCTCCCATTTTTTTTAAGGTTTGTTTGTCCCTGCTCAAACGCTCCAGCAAGCTGATTATTTTTGCTTCCCCCTCATTACCGGGTTTAAAAATCCATCCCGTCTTGTCTTCTTCTATAAGGTCCCTTCCTCCTCCTACCCGATCGGAAGCAATCACAGGCAGGCCGCAAGCCATGGCCTCGTTGATGGCCAAGCCCCATGTTTCCCCAGGTCCTTTTGAAGGCAATACAAAAATATCCCCCAGACGATAGACTTTTGGCATTTGCTGTTGGTTCTGAAAATCAAGAAAAATGATCCGTTTGTCTAGTTGAGCCATCGCCCTCAGTTGGTACTGCAATTTACCATTCCCAACTATAATAAACTTGATTTGTTCAGAGGGAACCCCGCTAGCCATCCTCAACACGAATTCAGGGTCTTTTTTAGGTTCCAGTTTGCCGGCAAACAAAATCACCAGGTCGGACGGCGCAATACCAAGCCGGGTCTTCCATTTTTTTACCTCTTCTTCCGCATTTTGAGAATCATCGCCAAAACGCTTATTATCGATGGCGTGAGGAACAAATTCCAACTGCTTATCCTTTAGTCCATGAGCCCGGAAATAGGCCAAATTTTCCTTACCGGCATAAAGCGCATAATCCACATGCCGGTACACCCAGGTTAAGAATATTCTTCGAAGAATTTTTCTTACCCCGGGCCTTTCATCCAGTAACGTCGAATCTCCTTTAAACAGTATCGGGGTCTTTCCTTTAAAGAACCGCATTGCGCGTAGATGGCTTTTATAGTTCCAGCCTATGACGAGCACCGCATCTGGCTTCCATCCTTTGATAGCCTGGATTAGACCGGGATTATCGATACCGGTAAAGTGGTTTAGACCCGGGTCTCCTGCATGATTCTCCACAAACTCATAAGAATAGCCCTCTAAAAGAGGTATATCCCAGGCAATCACTTTGGCAAAGTCAGTATCATAGGTTGGACCTTCTCGGGACTGAGACCAGGTATAATATACTTTCAGTTCAATACCAGGTTCCTGCGACAGCTGCCTGAATAGTGGCGCATAATATTGAATAGGATGGGTGCTGATGATGGCGAGTTTCAAAACAGGATCTCAAATTTTTTGGTTCAATACTGTAAAAAAAGGCGCCTTTTTTATCCTTTGGCGGATAAAGGGCTCATCCCTGATATAGATGGTATTTCCATGGAGATTATATGTTTCTCTCTTGACCAATATCCGTTCAAATGGATCATATGATCCCGGAGCAAAACCTGCGGAGATCAGGTATTGGTGAATTTCTCTTTCTTCCACTCCATACCGATGGCAGGATCCATTTAATTCAATGATGATTGCCTTTAATGTAAGGTCTTTGATCGTGCTGGCTGCCCCCTTTAACACGGATAACTCATAACCCTCGACATCCATTTTTATTAGTACGGGTGTTCTTCCGTTCAGGGCTTGATCTAGTGTCTTTATCTCAACTTCGATGGTCTGACCAGCAGCTTTTTCACCACCAGTCATGACATGATTTACCGTATCCAGATCTTTTGTAAAATGAAGACTACCGGGCTCATCCCCCAAACCACAATTGAACAACTCCACAGTTGATTCCAAATGATTGATGGTCACATTGCGCTTTAAATGCATAAATGTAACAGGGACAGGTTCGAAACTAAGGGTATTTGCCTTGATGACGGCTGATGCCAGGATGGTAAAGGATCCAATATTAGCGCCCGCATCGCAAAAAATATCTCCCGGCCTAAGCAAGTGCAAAAGAAAACCCATCTCTTCAAATTCATGCAAGCCTGTATAAATATTCCCTGTAGCCCCGGTCATCCCCTTGGTAATGATCAATTGACTTCCTTCGATAAAGGGATAGACTACGGGCAGGTTCAAAATTTTTGCATGAAATTGCCAACGGGCAAAACGCTTTATTGCTGACCATTTCCTTTTCCGGGTAAGTGGATGATTAAAAAGAAAATGAACGGTTTGGTAAATATTTTTCATGAGGCCAGTGCGGGTACCTTTTCTTCAAGGAGCCTGTGCAATTTTTTACCATACTCCTCCCAGGTAAATTCTTTGGACAAAGCATAGGCTTTTCGTCCCAAGCTTTCCCTAAGTGCTGGGTGATCCTTTAATTCCTGCATCGAATTAAGGAGGGCCTGGTGGCTCCCCGCCGGGATAAGTATACCTGAAATCCGGTCTTCGATCACGGTTCCGCTGTTGAATGTAGTAATAATCGGCATCTGCATGGCCATGGCCTGGTAAAGCGCATAGGAGCTGCCCTCAAAAGTTGTAGGAAACACAAATACATCACAATCCTTTAAACGGGAAATCAATATTTCCTTGGACACCCGGCCATGTATAAAGACTGAAGGTTCCTTTAAAGATTCCGGGTCAATTTCATCCAGCACTTCTCCAAAAAAATGAAGTTCACATCCAGGATTGATACGAATAAAATTTTGCCAAACCCCTAAAAGCAGATCGACGCCTTTTCTAAATCCAAGTATGCCGACAAAGGCAAACTTAAGATCGGATCTATGGAATTCCCGCCCCGGAAAACTGAATTCGCTGATATCGACGCCATAGTTCAGGACCTGGCATTTTTCCTCCGGGATACCGAAAAAAAGGCAGCTTTCTTTCACAAATCCTGACCCACATAGGATTAGATCAGCCAACTTGGTTTCTTCAAGGTATTGCGCAAATATTTGCCGGTCATATAGCGGCTGGCTATTTTCCAGGCCTGGGTCATAACGGTCGCCATTATCTATTTTAAGACGGTACTGCGGGAGGCCAATCGTCAGGTCCAAAATGCAAAAACTCTTACCCTTCCATTTTTTAAACAGGTAAGCGGCTGATGTATCAAAACAAATCAGGACTTCGGGGGGAGCAAAATAACGGGCCACCGATCGTTGAAAATATTTGTTCAGTTTCAGATAGTTCGGAGCCACGCCGACAAGCAGGGCGACGTAATGCCAAACTTCCCAGAATGGAATTGTTTCAACCACACAGGGTGGAAGAATAGGATGGGACCTTTTCAGTAGCGCAGTCTTGAGTTTTTTTCCAAGAAAGCCCAGTCTTTTGATCTGAGCTATTGAAAAATAAACCCCGGTCACATGCATAAATTTTTTCCCATATACGCGGTAGAGTTCCAAAGCCTGCTCAAAATTGTGATGTCTTCTCGGGTGTACAGATAATATGTTGACTTGCTTTTTCAATCCAAAGGTCCGGCGGAATTAATTTGTAACTGGCTCCTGCGTGTATACATATATGTTTCCAGTACTACCCGCATACAGCTTTTCAATTCTCTTTTTTTCAATAAAAGATTTCAATAGCTCATTAGGATAAGGATCTGAGCTGGACACTTTAAGGACAATGGATTGCCTCCTGCTGGTAAATAATCGATCATTCAGTAGTTCCGGCTGGCCAAACACCGCGCCTTGTAAGATCGCAATCCGCTCACTCCGGTCTGCCGAAATATATACCGGTCTGATTCCATTTTCCTTTTGCAGCCCCCGGATAATTTCTCCGAGTCTTTCATAATCTGCAATAATGCTGTCCCGGACCTTTTTATTCTGCGGATACTGCAGAAAATACATTTTTTTATCCCCTGTCATGAAATAGGCGCTGTTTTCCTTAATGTCGATATACTTGCTATACAGATAGTAAGGCGCGTTCAAAGCGAAACTGGCAAAAAAAACAAAAAGAATAAGCCTTTTTAACCAGCTCTGATTACCGTCCTGTAGAATAACAAAAAAAAATGCGAGCAGTATTGTCACCCACATGACGGCATAATATCTCTCTTCCTGCACATAGGTCCAATTATCCAGCACATCATTTTTTTGAATCGGCCTGGTCAGTGACAAATAAATCAACATGACCACAGAGATCAGACCCGCAAATAAAGAAGAAAGTATGATCGTGCTTTCCCGGTACTGGCGGCTCTTTTTAAAGTATCCTGCTGCGACCCTGTATATGGATCCGACAAAGACCGTAAGCACAAAAAGGCCGAGAAGGATTAAAAAAATAATAGTGAGGGTTTTTTCCACCAGGAGCTTACCAATGGAATGAATGGTATTACCCGCCAGGATAGCTTGAACTGGAAATAAAAAGTTGAACCGCGCGACCGTGTGGGCTAGATGGTATCCGGATTTTCCCGAATCATTTACAAATGCCGGAGCATCGGCAGAATGATTGGTGAGGGCGGCAAAAAATGCCAGGGTGATCACTGCAACAAAAAACCGCAATAGGAATTGTTTTTGCCATGTGGTGAAATAAAGCAGAAAATATCCTCCCACCAGGGCAAAGGCGATCGGAATATAGGCATATCTCGTGTATACCGCCAGGCAAAGGAAGAGCAGGCCCACCAGGTAACGGATCCACTGGGTGAGCTTAAATTCCGTGGTAAATATGAGGGAAACCGAAAACAAATAAAAGCTGATGGCAATCAGATCGGATGACCAGAGGTAGATAAAGGGTGTGTTGGAAATGCTGTTCAGGATTAAAAACAGGCTAAAGGTAAAATTCCGGGTCAATGGATCGGCGCAAAATGTTTTTATCAGGATATTCCAGGATAAAAAATAGAGCAGGACGGCCGCAAAGTCGAGCAATACAGCGCTCCAATATACATTCCGGACAAAAAAGTATACCACCGAAAAAAACCTTGCATAACCCTTGGGCCACTGATAGTAGTCGGTATATTGAACCTTTGAGATATCGATAGCGCTCGCATTGGGAAGCCTTGGACCATTACCTGCGATAAGGGATTCGGCCGCGATAATCTGAACTTCCTTATCAGAATTAAAATTCTGGTTAAAAATAATATTCTCCCCGCGGCAGAGGAGGGCAAGAATAAAAAGGGCGATAACCACTTTTTTTTCAGAAAGGAAACCGGCTGATTGTTTTGCGAGCGTTTTAAGACTCATGGATTGGCCCCTTTCCTGAATACAAACAGGTTATTCAAACCCAGTTGGAATTTTTTATGTTTGATTAGCGCAAAGCCATTTTCTGAAAATAAGGGTATGGTTTGATTGGTATCATATCCATGATGTTGCTCCACCTCCATGCCATCCATTATCCGGAGCCCAATCAAAAAATTCAAAATAGGATCGACCCATTTTGATGGGACGGTGATGACCATCAGACCGCCATCCTTCAATTGATCATGACAGTCTTTGACAAAGGCATTCAGCTCATCATTAGGAATATGCTCCAGGACAGCCAGGGCCGTGATGATCGAAAAATGGCGATTGGCAATCGAAGGGTTGGGAAATCGCTGTTTGAGGATGCTATAACTGGCTGTGTTGATCTCACCGGCAATTTCAGGATCACAACCCACCCCGCTAAAATGAATATTCATCTTGCTGACTGAACGGAAGAGGGCACCATCGCCGCTTCCGATATCCAGGATATCATCCCCATCCCTGATAAAGGAAACCGCTTTACCGATCCTGACATTTTGCAGATAAGCATCCAATTTCTTCATCTAAGAGAGATTTTTTTGGGTTTGGATACCAATGATCCTGAAAATAAAACTTGAAAATATAATTTGGATTCCCAGGGTAGACAGGACCCCACCAAGTATTACCTCTCTTGAAGTTTCGCTGATATTTTTCACCTCTCCAAAATTGATATGGCGCCAGTATAGGAAGGTGGAGAGTATAATCCCAAATCCCACGAGAGTTAATATCAGGCCAAGAGCAATTCCACGCTCTAGATTAAAATATTTGTACCAGATCCGGTAATTTTCTTTCTCCGGAATCAGACCATAATGGGTAGAGAAAACCTTACTGAAGATGGCAAAAAGAATCATTTGAAAGGATGCGATGATCCCAAAAGCGAAAATGATCAGGGTGTGGATATCAAAATAAATCCCTCGGATATTCACCTCATGAAATTGAAGGAGGATAAATAAAACCGAAAACAGCAGGAGCATGAAGAGCCCCGGATAGAGGAATAGCCATCGGGGGCTATAGATCAGCAGGAAGACCAAATGCCGCCACCCGTCGCGCCAAGTTTTCAGGTGTGGAGGGCGGCTCCGTCCATCCGGGTACAAAATGGTTGGTACTTCCGTAATCCTCAACTTAAAGAATTTTGCTTTAACAATCATTTCAGAAGCAAATTCCATTCCCGTGGTATGCAGATTGAGCGATCTTATTTGTTCCGTATTAAATCCCCGGAGCCCGCAATGAAAATCGCCGATGGGGATCTTAAAAAAAAGCCTGCCGATAAAAGAGAGTACGGGATTTCCCAGGTGCCGGTGAAGAAAGGGCATCGCATGCTTTTGAACTCCGCCTGTAAACCTGTTGCCCATAACCAGCCCCGCACCCTCTTGCAGAGAAGCGTAAAATGCATCAAGTTTGGAAAAATCATAGCTATCATCGGCGTCACCCATAATGATATACCAGCCCCGGGCTGACGCTATGCCGGATATGAGTGCGCTTCCATATCCTTTCGTCCTGGCTTCAATGAGTCGGGCTCCCTCCTTAAGCGCAATTTCCCTGGATCCGTCGCTGCTTCCATTATCAGAGACCAGCACTTCACCCGGTACACCGCTTTCCAGAAGCCATTTTTTTGCTTTCCTGATACAGGTTGCAAGGGTTTCCGCTTCGTTTAAGCAAGGCATTAATATGGTCAGTTCGATTTGGCTATTTTCCATTATTCAAATCCAGATTTTCATAAACTACAGAGTAGTTTTATACCATTCCACAGTAAGCTCGATGCCTTTTTGGAGGCCTACCTTCGGTGTCCATCCCAATCGTTGGTGTATTTTTTCAATATCGATCATCCGTCTGCGGATATTGTCAATATCCCTTTCCGGCACATATTCGATACTGGTTCCACCGCTGCACTGGCTGATAATTTCGGCCAGCTTTTTTACGGATGTCTCGACACTGGTGCCCACATTGAATATATCCCCATAGGCCATGGGGTGAACCGCACAAAGGATTGTCGCATCCGTAGCATCCGTAATAAAAGTATAATCTCTTGTTTGTTCCCCGTCACCAATAATATGCAAGGGCTGCCCGGTAAGCGCGTTGTGCACAAATTTTCCCAAAACCCCGCAATAAGGATTCCGGGGAGACTGTCCATACCCATATACGTTAGAGTACCTCACAATGGAAGCCGGGATATTATAATTCCGGTTATAGATCAGCGTGTAATGCTCTCCGAGTAATTTGGTAGCAGCGTAATTGCTCAAAACCCGGGTGGAATCATTTTCGCTGACAGGAAGCCTTGTAGAACTTCCATAAACAGAACAGGAGGAAGTGTATACCAGCCTTTCCAGTTGTGGCTGGGGATTATGGCGGAGCCATTCGAGTAATTGCAAGGTGCTTTGTGCATTGACCTGTAAATCTTTCAGGGGTTCAGATCCTGAGGCAGCGATCTGGATGCAGGCCAAATGAAAAATGTATTGCACGCCGCTGAGCAATGGGAAAAAATGCTCCCCGTCTGTGACACTAACCTGGCGGAAGTCCACATGATCCCGGAAAGGTGCAATGGCTTTTTCGGTACTGTTTGTACAATCATCCACGACGATTACCTGACAACCGTGATCATGGAGCAATGATTTGACAAGGTTATGCCCTACAAAACCCAGGCCGCCCGTAACCAATACTTTTTTTCCCTTTATTTTATGTATATGCTGATTATTCATGAGCAATTTTTTGAAAGGTATCTGTAAAAATTTTTGTCATTGCCTTGGCAGTATATTGGAGGAAAACGGGGTTTTCTTTTTCCACGGGTATAAAATGATCCCTGTTTTCTATTGCCTTCAGCAGGGCATTTGCCAATGCCTCCACTGTTGCATCACTATCCAAATGGTCGGGTAAAAAACAAACAGTATCTGCAAAATCCAAATCCGCCAGGAAATTTGCCGGAAAGGAATTGGTGTTTACAAATGCAAAAAAGGGCTGGCCTGAGGCCACCATGCCCATTAATTTGGAAGCTGCATAATAGGGTGTGGTATCTCCGATTAATAGTTGCAGGTCAGCACCCATATTGAGCTCAAGCGCTTCACGGTAACTAACCCTGGACGGATTTTCAACCACTATCTGGCTCATATCCTGTTTGTTAATCAACTCCTGAAGAATTGGGATGACCATACCCTTCCCAGCGTAACTGGTACCGGTAAAAATGACAAGTAAGGGTATTTTTGCATGTACTATTTTTAACGCCTTAAAAAGAGTCTCGATCACCGGCAACATATTTCCGGAAACCGCCCCTGTATACCTTAGTATGACCTTAGGTCCTTGCTCTTTTCCCTTATTGATCGAAATAAAATCCGATGCCTCGACGCCATAGGGGACAGCAATCAAGGGCCTCTCTTGGATTTTGGGATATCTTTTTTTCAGGTCGTTCAGAATCCCCTGTGACACTGCAAATATGGCGCTGCTTGGTCTCATGACATAACCTTCCAGTCTCCGGGCAATCCATTGGCTGAAACGCGCCTTTGTGTTCTTATTTTTTAGTTCAAAGATCCAGGGATCTATAAAATCAATGGCATAAGGAATGCCGGTTAACCTTTTCAGTAGAGGAGCCATCACCATAATATACCATGGAGGAACGGGGTAAAGGATAAGAGCAGGTCTTCGTTTCTTCGCCTCTTTTCGCATTGCATTGAACAAATGGAAAAATATCCGGATACCCAAATCCCCAATCCCAATTTTCCTCGACCTTCTTTGATCCCATGCTTTAACTGTCAATTGTTCAAATGCATTGCCTGTTATTTCCACCATCCAGGGATCAGATAATTCTTCCCGGTAATATTGATCAACGGTAAAGATGACAGGCTCCCATCCAAACTCACGAAGATGCCTCACCAGTAACCTCACCCTTTGAGATGGAGGCATGGCTGAAGGCGGGAAATATGGGGCAGGTATAAAAACGGTTTGCATCCTTATTGAAAAGTATACCTGATCCGGTCGGAAAGCGTCTTTTCCTCCAAGCCACTGGCCGCAACGAGGCGTGTTTGTTCCATCCAATAATTTATTTGACCCAAATCCCATGCCTCCTTCATTACAAGCTGCGCCATGGATGTGGGGCTTTCGGCTACCAGTAAGGATCCTGCCTTCCATTCATAACCCCTCATTCCCGCCGGACTGGTAACGATGGGCAAACCCCAGCTGATGGCTCTGGCAAGTTTTGTGGAAGAGCCTGTCGAATACCACCAGACCGGATTGGTGAAAAATGCCCAACTGCATAATTCCTCTTCAAGTTGCCGGTCGGATAATTCTCCCAAATAACTAATGAATGAAAATTGCTTTTGCAGGGCTTCCCCATATTTATTTGGCGCACCAACTAGCCTGAATTCAGGTTTTTTTTCGAGGCTGGAAAACGCCTCGAGTAAAAGCATTAGACCCTGAATATTGGGAGGATGATCGAGCCTTCCCACAAAACCAATCCTTCCAGGCATTGGATGAAGTTCCAGGAAATCGCTGTATAATCTTCTGGGTAAAAAGGACACAAGTTTGGCCCCATACCAGTTTTCTATTTGTTTTTCCGTTTCAGACAGCGCAACCACCCCGTCCAGCCACCTGACGCGGAAATCAGATTCGGTGGCTATCAGGTTCCCTAGACGCAAACGGTCAAGCCATTTCCTGAGCATCCATTTTTTTTCAATGGGTTTGGTCAGCAAATGCAGAAAGTCGCCGGAATGATTCCCATGGGATAAAAGGACGATCCTTACCCGTTCCCCAAATTTTTCCCGTATGGGTTTTGCAAAACGCACGCCAGAAGCCATATTGATAAATACAATATCAATCGCCCGGTCGCTGATAAAATGCAGGAGCGCTTTTTTTTCTTTGCGGATATTGAAATGGGAATAATTTTCCATTCCCATTTTTATGAGGAATCTTTGATAAAAGTTTTTTGTATAGGGGATAAAATAATTCTCGAGGCTAATCTCTTCTATTCCCTGGATGACGTGTACAAATTCTTGCGAACACAATTGAACACCCCCCGTGATTTCTGATTGCAGAGAATGGGGGTGGGTCAAAAAAACGGCTTTCTTCATAAATTTTCTCTCATAAAATGAAGAATCCTTTTACTCACTTCTCCATCCCAGAGTGGGATCGATACGGGTTCCCGAGAGCTGAGGTTTTCCTTATGTTCCCTGATTTTTTCAATGAAATCTTCATCCCAGATATCCATGAGGAGGTTTGTTCCGAGCGTTACCGTGACTGGCCTTTCTGTATTTTTTCTGAAAGTAACGCAAGGGATATTCAGGAAACTGGTTTCCTCCTGGACGCCACCCGAATCAGTCACAACCAGTCCCGATTTTGACATGATCTGCAGGAATTCGAAATAGCCCATTGGGTCGGTTAGGCGGATCCGGGGGTTTTGATCTAGTACATCAAACAGATGAAATTCTTTCATTTTACCCAGGGTCCGGGGATGCATGGGAAAAATAACGGAATCCTTTTCTGCCAAGGCAAGAATGATCTGAATCAAACGTTCCAAGGATAGCCTACGGTCCACATTTTCAGGCCGGTGGAATGTCATAAGGAAGGGTCGTTCCGTGGCTAAATCATGCAGTGCTGCCGGAAAGGGGATGGCCCGCCATTTGGGCTCGGAACGCAAGAGGGATTCAATCATAATATTCCCCACATAACAACATTTGTCCTGCGAAATTCCTTCTTTCTGCAAATTGGTTAATCCGCTGGGTTCGGATACCATGAGATAGTCTGCGATATGATCGGTGATCACCCTATTGATCTCTTCGGGCATATCCCGGTCATAACTCCGGAGTCCTGCTTCCACATGCATGAGTTTGATCCGGGACTGCACCGCCACGATTGCTCCGGCTGCTGTTGCATTGACATCTCCAAAGACTACCACCAAATCAAAATTCTCCTTGGATAGGATCTCATTGATACCCAAAATCGTTTTCCCAATGGTATCGGCTACCCCGCTTCCTTTTATATTCAATTGAAAATCCGGTTGAGGCAATTCCAGACTTTCCCAGAATATATCCGACATATTAAAATCAAAATGCTGTCCGGTATGACAAATAAAGGTTCGAAATTCAGCCGCCTTTTTCAAGTTATGAAAAAGAGGAGCCAGCTTGATGAAATTTGGTCTGGTCCCTGCGATCAATAAGATGTTTTTCTTCATCTTTGACTATCGGATTGCAATTCGTTAATGATATGGGCCAGTTCGCCACTCAAGCGCTTTCTTGAAAGAGAGCTGATAAATGCCTGATCTGGTGACAATATGATTTCTCCCGCGACAAACCGGATGATTTTTTTCGCAGTTTCCTCGAGGTCATCGGGATTGCAAATCAGTGCAATACCTGTCTTTTCAAGAAGATCCTTCTGAGCACCCTCGCAGGCAAAAGAAAGAATGGGTTTTTGTGTTTGGATATATTCAAAAGTTTTCCCTGCGACACTATAATCGCGGCCTCCAAGCATTTTTGCCGAAGTTATCAGCAGCATATCACAATCCCTTTGAAAGCGGATGGCTTCTTCGTGGGAGCGCTCGCCAAGCAACACAACAACATCATTCAGGTTCATTTCTGTGATCATATCCTCTAGCCACGCAGGTTTCTTTCCAACAAATTCTACCCGGATGCGTTCAAAAAGTTTGGGTGCATTTTTTTGAATCCATTGCAGCGTCTTAAAAAAAAAGAAGGGGGATCGGTATAGCCAGTCTTGTTTTTTGGGCATGTACTGCAGTTTCCGATGCCCTCTTTTTTTCCACCAGGGTGCTAGCATTTGTTTTCTGGCTTCCACCGAATAATAGAAACTACCCACATAACCAATTTTGATTGTTTGTTTATTCAGATCAGGCGGGGTCCATGGGTCAGGATTACCTTCATAACCATTCGGAATATAGTGGAATTTAGAACCCTGAATTTTTGGGTGTAATTTTCTAAAGTCATTCAAAGTCTGAAGCGAGGTCGCGATAATCGCTTGCGCCTTTTGCAGATATTTTCTTTCAAGCATCAGGTTAAGCTGGTAATGAATCCTGGTTCCAAACGGTAAGGTGCGCCATTGCGACCAGGCATCCCTGAAATCCAGCATCAGCGGAAGCCGGTAGTTTTCCGCAGTTTTCAGGGCAACCGGAAGCATACTAAATGGAGGCAAGGTTGCTAAAACAATTTTGGGATTGTATTTTGCCATGATTGATGGCAATGCGGCAAAATAATTTTGTTCCCAGTTATTTACTTCCTGGCCATGAATCGAAAAATAAATAGAGATAAATTGTCCGATCCTGCCCTTTGCCTTTGTTTTTTCGGATCTCAGATTAATGACTGTGGATTTGTCCCTCACCTCGCTCCCCAATAATTCATCCGAGGAATATTCATCAAAAACATCCGGATAAGATGCCGGGTCCAAAGTTATTACAACCGGACGGATACCGAACTCTGGCAAATGATTTACGAAAGCAAGGGAGCGATGAACCCCTCCCCGGTTAAGTGGTGGGAATTCAAAAGCAAGAAACAATATATTGATCATACCATTTCTGCTTTCCTGAAATCCGTTTCAATACGGCGGATTTTTTTAAGTCCCTTAAAAAGGGACTCCACCATTTTCAACTCAAAATCATTGAGCAGTTTGGGATGGGATATGAAATGAAAATAATTCAGGCTCCGGATCAACTTCAGGTATCTCCAAATTCTGTATTGGTTGAGGCCTTCAAATGATGCAATGTACCTCGTGGTATTACCTCCGTCGAATGAGTCTCCTTCTCCCCGGATATGGGAAATCACGGTAGATCCTTTTATGTCTTTGGTAATATGAAGGCGTTGGAGCATCCCTCCAATCTTAAAATCAATCCATTTCTGGGTGTCTGTCATAGGCAGCGTTGAAATTGTCCATTCCGTATATGGTCCATTTTCATCCACTGAACAGACGTCATCTTTAAATCGATACACCGGCTTATCCTCTGGTGCGTTTCTGAAATCAAAACCTTGTGCGTCTGAAAAAAGACATTTACCCGGAATTACACTAAAATCATTAAGGATACCATGTCTTTTGAAATTTGAATCAAAATATTTAAAAGGTTGAATTGACCAACCGCCTGCCCGGTAGGTATCGAGTTTAAACCCTGGTCGGCCTTCACCTGCAATTGCGTTTAGAATATGTATAGAATCGTCAAATAATTTTTTTTGCTTTTCGGCCGGCAAAGAAGCAAAATGATAAAACCGGTTGTTTTGGAGTGTCCACTCATTTTTTTCGGGCAAATATTCGCCGTCCAGCCAGTGACCATGGATATGAGGGAAAATATAGTGGCCTTGCTGCACGATCTGTTGAAGCTGTTCCCGGATACTGCTATAATCGTGTTCAGCAGGCTTAAATTCAGAGCTGATATCTCTTAAACGGCAGAGATAAATGGTATCGATAAAGAATATCCCTTTTAGCCCATACTGGTTAAGTAATGAGAGAATTTTGGAAGTGGGTTCGATAAGACAATCCTTTACGTTTCCACTCCGCTTGCCCAAAAAAAGTTCATAGTCAAAGGTGAATAGGACTAGTTTTGGCATCATAGGCATAAAAAGGCGTTTGGTTCAAGGCTATGCAAAAATAAGTTAATCTCAAAATACGATTTCCATAATATTTTCACAGGATTCAAATTGTTAATTATTGGAATGAAGCTTTCCCATTTTCACATTTTAGAAATTCATCGATTAATTTGTTCCAATCAAAGTTTACATGCACAAAGGCCGTTCCGTTGCATTGGATCTCATTTATTTTTTCCCTATCCTCCAACAATTCTCTGATTTTCTGAATTGCTTGGATGGAAGAGGCCTCCTGATCAAAGTCGAACAGGTAACCGGAATAGAAATCTTTGACAGCTTCTTTCACTCCCCCTTGTTTGCCGCCGATAACCACGTTTCCAAGAAGAGAGGCTTCGATAAAGCTAATGCCAAAACCTTCAAAATCTTTTCCTTCAGCACTATGGTTGGGAAGCAGAAAGAAATCGGATTCTTCCAGCAATTGATATTTCCTGGCATCACTGATTTCTCCTAACATATGAATGGATGAGCTATCGCCCAATTGGTCAATAAGCCTCGCCAGCTCAGCGCTTTTCTCACCGGAACCTGCGATATAATACCGGATATTCGGATATGTTTTGGCAAGTTCATGAACGATTCGAATGGCGATATCAATCCCCTTTCTTTGAATCAGCCTGGATACGGTGGAAAAAATGATGGTTTGCTGATCCGGGCGGAAAGTTGGGTCCCTAGGCAAATCCTTATATTTTTCTTGAACTCCGGCAATATCGATACCAGGATACACAAGAAGGGTCCGCTTGGCTTGCAGATGGAAAAGTTCCGTACAAAGGTCCTGCGTTGCATGCGAATTAAACACGATAAATTCAGCTTCTTTAAAGTTTTCTTTAAAATGAACAAATTTTTTATTTTTTGCGCAGATCAGGTCCAGGCCGTGAAAAACAATTCCATACCTGATATTCAGGAATCGGGCGCAGCGGATGATAATATCAAAGTTGCTGGAATAATATTCCGAAAAAACAATGCATGAATGCTGACCCTTTTTTACCAGTTTTCTCAGGCTTTTCCAACTGCTCCAATAAAAATTGGTGTAATACCATAAGGTGATGAATTTGCTGAAAATCTTCCACTTATCAAGCGCGTAACTGCCTCTTTGGAATTTTGCGTCGAACCGGATCACCTCAAAACCAAAATCAAATTTTTCTGCAATGGCTGCTACTACAAAACGAAGTTTTCCTTTCTTCTTGAGCTGCCTTGCCAGGTTATTTGTAAAATCGGAGACCCCTCCATAATACTGAAAGAGCTCCGAGCAAAAAGGAATATAATCAGGGCTGTCTTTTTGCAAAATATCCATTATTGTTTTCCAAAATTCAATTGTTGACCTGCATAGGGCAGGTTCAGCATACCAAGCCACTCAGTGTCGCTTGCCCTGATGCTCAATTCCCTTCTTTTCAGTAATGCATCCGGTATTTTCGCAAAACTATTAAGCAGGGCTCGAAAATGGTTCCGGCTATTGAAAAAGTATATCAAAAGGCGATAGGGAAGCAATAAAAAAAACCAGCCTAAAAACCCCGGATGCCTGGCATTTTTTATCATCCATAGGATTTGATTTTTATATATGGTTTGTTCAAGCCGGTTCTTTTTAAATTGATCATTGATGGTCCCGCCCTCCCTGTGGAAGAGGATGGCTTTTGGATGGTAAAGTGTCTTCCATCCTTTTTGCCAGGCCCGTACCCCAAGATCAGCATCTTCATAATAAGCGGGTCGAAATAAAGGATCAAATCCTTTAAGGAGGTTGAACAAGGCGGTACGGAAAATAGCTGCCCCCCCACCTGGATATAATGTATACTTTGTTTGGGTTTCGGAAGGATTGAGATAATAACTGTATACCCACCCTCTTTTGTACCTGGCTGTCCGGACCGCAGATGCTGTATATATGCCATCCCAGTCCATAATCCTGCTGGTTACCGCAAAAAGTGATGAATCATTACTGATTACCGGGATCAGTTCATTCAATACTTCCTTATCCATCCGCATATCATCATTTAAAATCAATACAAAATCTGTCTCCAACCGGCTGATATAGGCATTTAAGGAGAACAGGTAATCATTGACCGCCGAAAAATCATAGTGAAATTCCGGGAAATTATCTTGCGAAAAATCCCTGGTAGCTTCATCCCTTCCATTGTCAACAATCATTACATCGATCCGCATCTTTCCATGATAATTGGAAATAGACTCCCGGACAGTCGGCAAAAGGAGTTCAAGATGATGTTTCCCTTTATAGGTCAATATGAGGATGGTGCAGGAGCCCATATTAAAAAGAAGCCATTTCCGTTAATTGAGCAGGAAGTGGTTTGCATACAATATCTGCCAGGAGTCTCCTGTCTACAGTAATATCCGTGGCAAAGGGTTCAATAAAGAGCTGAAGCTTGAAAATCTCGTTGAACAAACCGAGCATTTCATATTTGGAATAATGTTCCGAGGTCCCAAATTGTAACAGCTGGAATTCAAATCCATCTTCCTTTTTAAAAAAATGTTCGACCTGTTTGCACCACTCGAGCGTAGTAATCCCGTTCCATAAATGATTGGTATAACCTTTAATCCTGCTCCCTGGCGGATTTGATATTACCCAAGAAAATAAACCCCGCCCTTTTGGATTATGGTCGGGTCCGATAATGCTTACCCTGGGAACAAGGGTATTAGGTCTTCCCAGTAAAACGACTTCCCCGAGCCTTTTCGACCAGCCATATTCGTCCGTGGCATCTGAAGGAATGTTGCCAGGATAAGGAGTACCCCTTTGTCCATTGAACACACAATCCGTACTGGGCTGCACAAGTATAACCTCTTCATGCAGGCAATTGCGCAATTCAGCAGGTAATATGGTATTTGCGATAAGCATTTCGCCAGGATCGGCTGACTTTTGTCTGATCTTCCCCACGCAATTTATCAGGATGGAATGGCGCAATCCCCGGAGAAAATCGCTATAAGGCTTTCGATCCATTGGTCCAAATCTTTCGTCATAACAGGTAACCCCATAACCCGCCTGCGAAAAATACCTTTTTGCCACCTGGCCAAGCATTCCACGGGAACCCAGAATCACAATTTGGCGATTCAGCGTTTTCTGATCCATAATTGGGCTCCGGTTAGAAATGGATAATCAGGCATTTTTTCCTGGATATGCTCTTTATACATAGAATCCAAATAGTTTGAAAAGAGTACGATCTCGAATTCCTTGTTATACATTAAGAAGGAGCGCAGGAAATAATCCTCATTCCATGCAAACCCTTTATAAGATTCAAAATGCCAGGCCTGATATTCAAACCTATGGAATACATCATGAAAATGAATATACACCCCAGGTTGAAGCACGGGTAGAATCTCGAAGAATAAGAAAAGCAGGTCGCTGCCTGTTTTGGCTACATGGGTTGAGTCGATAAAAAGAATATCATTTCCTGTTAATTCTTTAAACACGGAAAGATCGACCGTTTGTAAACCATGTATCCTAAGGGTTACTTTCTTCCTGTCTTCTTCCGTTAGCAGACTGAATAGACGCTCGGGGTAAGGTTCAATAAATTCAAGGCGGATCGAATTATTAAAGAATTTTTCATTAACATCCATCATCAAGGCCGAGGTAAACCCTGAGCCAGCCTCAATGATCCGGGAAGGTTTAAGCCGCCTGATCATGGCTTCGAGAATTAATGAATCGCTGTAACCATAGACCCCGTTTTTATTAAAAAACCGGTGGGTACTTGTCTTTAGATCATTGCGAAACCGGCTTTCCCGCATAAATGGAATCAATTCATCCAGCAGGCTTAACTGGGCTTCATCCCGCAAATCAATACCCTTTGGAAAAAAGGGATCTTTAGCTTTTTCAATTACTGCCAAGGCCGATGTCTTCTCCGGTATGGCGCTATAGTAATGCCCAGGCTCCCAGAGCGTTTGGTAACGCAGCAACCTTTTAATTGGCGGGACTTTCCTTAATATATTTTTCACCCAGGACTGGCTCATCTGGTCATTCAACTATAATAGGTTTCCTCACCCATTTGATCCAGCAAACCTGCGATTGAATCATAACTGGTGAGCTGATGGGTATTGGCTGAAGTATATTCGTATCCGCTAGGATAAGCGTGATTTTCCTGGTAAGTGCTGTATTCTGGATAGACAACAAAAAAATGATCATTCTCCAAGCTTCTTCTGATTTCATATTCGTTAACAAGCACTTCATCTATTTTCTCCCCAGGCCTGATGCCCACCGTTTTAATACCCGAAAGATCTCCGTCGCCATATTTTTTGATCATCGTCCTGGCTAGATCAGTCACCAGGCAGGCTGGTGCCTTCTTAACAAAAACCTCTCCCCCCTTTGCATTTTTCATAGCGTATAGTACCAGTTCCACGGATTCGGATAAAGTCATCATAAACCTGGTCATCTTATCATCGGTGATGGTCAAAGGTTTTTTTTCAGTGATCAGCTGCTTGAAAAAAGGAATCACAGATCCCCTTGAGCCCATTACATTCCCATAGCGGACCGCACAGAACAAAGTATCAATGGGGACCTGATTCTGCGAACAAACAATTTTTTCCATCATGCTTTTGGAAATACCCATGGCATTAATGGGTTTAACAGCCTTGTCAGTTGACAGAGCCACTACAATTTTTACCTGATTATATATGGCGGCTTCGCAAATATTATGGCTTCCGATGATATTAGTCTTGACAGCTTCATATGGGTAATTTTCACATGCAGGAACATGTTTCAAGGCAGCAGCATGAAAAATAAAGTCTACTCCTTTACAGGCCTGAAACAGGCGATCCTTGTCCCTTACATCTCCGATCATGTATTGATAGTCGGGATAATGCTTTTGCATTTCATATTGCTTTTTTTCATCTCGACTATAAATAATGATCTTCCTCGGATTTAGGCCTTGTAGGTATTTCGCGACCTTATTGCCAAAGGAGCCGGTGCCCCCGGTGACCAATACTGTTTGATTGTCAAGATTCATAGTATGCTTTTCATGAATGGGTGAATTTAGGGATAATATTTATTGATTGAATCGGCCAAATCCTTGCTGAATATCTCCGCACCGTTTTTATTCAAATGTTGTGAATTATAGAAATAACGCTGATTGAAACAGATCTTATAGGAACTATCCGAAAAATTGATCAAACGTATTTTGAGATAATTGGCAGTATTGAAGAGTTTTTGAATGGCTAAATTCCGGTTATTTTCAATTGACCAAACTGGGTAATATTCGGGAGCAATGATGGCCATACAATTCACTCCTTTTTTTTGTTGTTCCTGCATAAAATTAAAAATATGATCAATGGTCTGGTCGCTTAATTCAAGATTAAAACCACTTGCGAATTTACCAATAAACGGCTCTTGTGTATTGTCCCACGATTCATCTCTTGGGGAAAATCCTGCAAAATGAGGCGCGTTTTCGGGATTCACTATTTTCTCGTAATAGATTTCTTTGTAGTAGAAGTAGCCGAGTGGCTTAAACCTTTTTATATAGTTGAATTCGGCAAAACTAGCCACCGCATCTGAAGGCTGGATAAATGGGAAGAAATACTCCGGATTAGGGACATAATTGCTGTTTCCCAAGCCTGTCAGATCGATTCCTACAATCAATAGTTTTGGGTTCGGGTTTCTTTTCAGGTAATCTTCAAACAATTTCTCATAAAAATGAAATTGTGCTCCTGCTGTAGCAACGACTTCCGCTTTGAAGTGGGTCATTCCTGATAAAATTTTTGTATCACAATGTCGATGGATTCTGGAACTACCGAGTAACACCAGATCTGCTGAAGATTGTTGGGTATAAAATTTGTGCCAGCGATCGATATAGCCATCTCCTGATTGAATCAGTTCCTTTGGCAGGATAAATCCGAATAAAAATGTGGCTATCGTAATAACAATGGCCATAATCAGGAACAATTTGAGCAATAGTGTTTTCACCTAAAACTGGAAATAAATAAATCTAGTATTGTTAAAAATTCCAAGGCATATTATGCTAAGGCAGAGTATGGTGTAACAAGCTAATCTTAAACGGCTATCCCATGACTGAAATATTTGATAGAAATTTTTTCTGAACGCTGTAGCCTCAATGCTCACCAGGGCCAAAACACCCAGCACGCATATATAAAAGTTCATGGAGTTAATAATACCACTAGTTAAACCCGGATGGAACAAATGATATCCCTTAAAACAACTCCTGATCATATCCAGAGCCAGGGTTAAATTTTTTGCCCTGAAAAAGATCCATCCCAGAGAAACCAATAAAAAAACTCCTGACAGTTTAATAAACCGGGAATAGGGAATTTTTGGTTTGGATACCCATCGATTTGCAAAATTACCTGCGATCAGATAAAATCCATGCAGGGCTCCCCAAGCAATAAATGTCCAATTCGCTCCATGCCATAAACCACTCAAAAGAAAAACAACCATGATATTGAAACACCATCTGGAAAGGCTGGTCCTGTTGCCCCCTAATGGAAAATACAGGTAATCCCGGAACCAAGTCGATAGGGAAATATGCCAACGGGTCCAAAACTCCCTGATACTTGAGGAAAAATAGGGGAAATTAAAGTTGCGCATTAAACTGATACCCATAACCCTGGCAGCCCCCCTGGCAATATCCGTATAGCCGGAAAAATCACAATAAATCTGAAAAGAGAAAAAAAGCACAGCAGTTGCCGAAGGAAAGCCTGAATAGGATCCTGGGCTGTCAAAAACCTTATCTACATATAATGCCAGGTGATCAGCTACCACCATTTTTTTAAAGTATCCCCAGGCCATCAGCCTTAACCCGCTTCCAATAAGTGAAGGATCGGGATTATGGATGGTATGCAATTGAGGCAGAATATGTTGAGGACGTTCAATCGGGCCGGCTACCAGTTGTGGGTAAAACATGACATAGAGGGCGTAATAGCCAAAATGCCGTTCGGCTCTTTGGTTACCACGATACACTTCGATGGTATAACTCATTGCCTGGAATGTATGAAAGGATAAGCCGATTGGAAGGATGATGGCCAGTATTGGAAAGGACCGGTCTGAGAGATGGCTGAAGTGAAAAAAGGAATTGATATTTTCAATAAAGAAATTATAGTATTTAAAAAAAGCCAGGACTCCGATATTGGAAACCAGGCTGGCGATAAGATACCATCTTCTTTTTCTACCAGTATTATTTTCCAATAAAATGCCAGCGAAATAGTCGATGACAATGGTGAAAAAGAGAACCAGGATATAAATAGGAATAAATGCACAATAAAAAATGCAACTGGCGATTAGTAAATGGAGCCACCGGAATTTGTGAGGAAGTAAGAAATAAATCAGGGTGACTACAGGAAAAAAAATGTAGAACTCAAGCGAATTAAACAGCATTCTTTCCTTACTGCGTTTTGATTTTTGACTCCAGTCTAGCTAGTGTATCTTTTTTGAATTGCCCTTGAAAGGCGTCCTTATTTTCAATAATCGTTTTCAAATCCCAATCCCACCATTTCAGCGATATCAGCCTTCCGATGGTTTCTTCATCAAACCGGCTTTTTATCGGTTTTGCCGGCACCCCTCCAGCAATGGTATAGGGCATGATATCTTGAGTCACAATGGATCCCGCTGCAATAACAGCCCCGTGACCGATATGGATCCCGTCCTTTATATAGCAATGGGCCCCGATCCAAACATCAGAACCGATGATTACCTGTTTATGGGAAGAAAAAAGAGCCGTATCGGTCAGGTTAGGAACTCCGGCAACATAAGATCTTTCATAAAAAAGAGGGTGGGTCGATAAGAACTCCAGTGGATGCTCCCCGTGGGCAATAATGACGTAAGGTCCGATGCTGCAAAACCGGCCAATGGTAGCATATCCAATATGCGAACCGAACTGGACATAGCTGAAGGCTCCAAAACTACTTTTGGAAGCCCTCCCTGATCCAAAAAAATAGTTATTCCCCTCTAAGAGGCAATCTTCCATGATAAACTGGGGATCAATATGAATACCCTTCGATTGATCGATCAGTTTAAAATTGTGCTCTGCCTGCCGCCAGCCTTTTCTGAATGAGGAAAAAGCATATCTGAATTTTTCCAGCATCAGGTTATTTCTTGTTTTTTTGAATTGATTTTAAGAGGTGTTCCTTAAACTTTTGGAAAAATTGCTCGTATTGCAGATGCTTGCTATAATATCCACGGATATGGGGTCTAAATATTTCCCGATTTTTTATTGCTACCTGGGCAATTTGATCAAATGGTGTCTTTCCATCCCAGTAAATGCCCAATTGCTCTTCTTCAAAGATTCTTAGATTTTCAGAGCTTCCGGCTATTAATGGCAATTCATTCTTAAGATAGGTTCCAATTTTGCCGCCAGTCAGTGCATTGTCTGTTTCCGGTTTCGAATCTTTATCATATAAAGCCAGACCGATATCGGCTGAACTTACGGCAAAATTCATCATGCCTGCGGGAATCGGCATTTTTGAGATCTTGATAAACGGGTGGTTTTCCTCTCCCATCAGTCCAAGTGTTCTGGCATGAAAGACAATGTGATAGTCTTTTTCCCCAAAAGATTTTGTTTCTTCATAGACCTTCTTCGCCAATATCCAATTGAGAGTTCCTGCAAATAAAAGTATTGGTTTACGGTCTTCTATATTGAAGAGATCCCTGAAAAAGTTACTCTTTAGTCTTTTTGGAATACCGGATGGTGCATTGGGTATAATGAAATGATCCTGTAGGTAATTTATGCCATTAAGCTGTTTCTGCACTATCCATCTTTCCTCCCCTAAGGCAATCGTGGCAGCTGCCCTTTTATTTGATAGATAATTTCTTCTTTTAAGTTTATTGCGTTCTCCTGCTGGACTATTTGCCAAGATTTGCTCCAGAAGCTCATCTGCAAAATAATAATAAGGAATCTTTTGGGATTTCGCAGTACGGTAGGCGAGCCATGTACCTAATATTGGGGTTGCAATAATGGCCTCGTAACGCCGGTCCATAGAATAAAATATTTTAGACCAATACTCCAGCTTTTGGAATTTTGACCTGGGGAATTCCAGTAATCTAATATTCGTGTTTTCAAAAAAAGGTTGAAAATTAAATGAATTGCTCAGTGCGTAGAGATCAACACCGAACCCCATTTCCGCCAACTGAACCGCCAATTCCCTAAAGCAATGGTGTGCGTCAATATATGTCCGGTCAAATAATAGGGCTATTTTCTTCATATTGATCCAATCACTTGAATCTATTTGACCGTTTTTTTAATCGCATTCCAAATCAATGGTGGTGTTAATGCCCTAAACAGCTCTTTGATCCCACCCTTCCTTACATGTATTCTATTAGTTTTACCCTCTCTGCCTTGCAGGTATTTTTCGCGCATTTCAACAAAATAGCAAGGCTCCTTGCTGAACTCTTCGATTTTATTGGCTAATAGCAATTCCTGGTATTCCGCATATAATGGTTTGATCTCAGGGAAATCGGAAAATTGAAAAAGATCATAATATTTAGCCATCACAGAAGGGCTAGTAAATTTATAGGAGCTGAAATGGTAAAAGGTTAATTGCGATTGGTCGGGCATCGTATAGGAACCGTTCTTTTCCTGGATCCGGCCCCGTTCATGTAAATTCCAAGGAGCCACGTTAAAACCCATTTCCTTTATTGCTTTAACGCTGTCGAAATATATGGGTGCTAAATTGATCCATAATTGATCGACAAATAATCCATTACAGACATCTATAAAGCCTTCCTGCAGGGTTCTTTTTTCCCACCAGTCTAAAAGTGATCTCACTGGTTTACTCCCGCTCTTCAAGCCAATAAACCCAAGGTTATATAAGCCATGGTTTAAGAATGTACGGTCTGAAGGAACTAACCCTGGCTTTCTTGTCTCAATGGGGCTCAGAGCATGTGGAGTAAGAAGTATATCTCCCTCTTGGAAATAGCTTTCCAATCTCTGAAGCGAATTATAAATCAAAATATCGGGATCAAAATAAAACCCTGTATCGATATTTGGATACTGCTCAAAAAAATACTTAAATAAACTGGGTTTCACGGCAGTATTCAATTCTATAATATTGTACTTCTGCCAGATTTCTTCAAATCCCTCAATTCCAATATCTTCAATAGGGAGGATTTCATACATGCTCAAAAAATTATAATCTATTTTTGGAGACCTCCGGTCGACTAAAGCAATGATAAATCTATAATCAGGGTTATATTTTGTTAAGGAATCTCCCAGCGTTTTAGCATGAGCCAAATAATTGTTAGAGCAAATGGTAAATGCAAGCTTCATTAATCAGCGGAGATATTTTTGCGACCAAAAAACCGCTCCTGCCAGGCTTTAGCCTGCAATAAAATCATGCTCAAAAAAAGCTTGGTCTTAACGCCGAAACCAAGTCCTGAATTTTTTTTCAACAACATTTTCCTGAATGAATACCGTTCTTCTATAAATTCGTCCTTATATAATTGATTCTGAAAATAAGCAATGATATTTCTTAATCTATCATGGTAATACCTGGAGTCCACATTGCCTGAACTTATTCCTCCAGCAGCATAAAAAGCAACAGTTTGCTCGAAAAAATGAAATTTCAATTTAGAGAAACAGTGCAAATTGAAGTCCCAGTCGCTATTTATCTTATAATTGATATTAAACAACCCCATGTCTCTAAATACGCTTTTATTATAAAAAATAGCCTGGTGGCTAATATTTTGTTTCAAAAGCTTTCTCAGATCAAACTGCCCAGCATAAATATCCCCATCCAACCCCCAAGGGCAATTTCCAACGATTTGGACATTTCCATAAACAATCAAATCGTATGTCTTTTCAATTTCGGCTGCCACGTTCGACAAAACCTGATCATCAAACAATCTATCATCAGCGCCCATGAAATATAACCATTCCCCCTTAGCACATTTGATTCCTTTGTTCATAGCATCATAAATACCCATATCCTTTCCACTGGAAATCTTAACTCTCTCATCCTCGTAATTCCTTGAAATAGCTAAAGTATTATCCGAAGACAGCCCATCAATAATAAGTATTTCAAAATCCTTATTGCTCTGCTTTAAAATACTTTCTATTGCCGCTGAAACTGTATTACCACTATCAAGAGTTGGGATGACAATAGTGTAGAAAGGGTTCATGCTAAATAAACCAAAATTCCTTCTTCACCATTATGGCATTTAAATTCGTATTGGCATATTCATGGTAACCCTTCGACACCAAAAAATCAATAAGCGCAATTCTTCTGGCTCCAGTGCCCGAAGTTGAGTATTCAGCGGCTTCGACACAAATGACCTTTGGAAAGTACCGGTCGTAATTGATAGACTTCAAAATGGCAAAATCCAAACCCTCAGCATCTAAGCTCATGAAATCCGGAAATTGATCATCAAAATACCGTTCTAACACAAGTGAAATGGTCGTCAATTTAACTTGTTCAACGCTTGAGAGTTTTTTCCCATTCCTCACCAGAAGATCAGATTCTTCTTTCGAAAAAGTGCTTAGCGTATTATCTTCCATTACATAAAAGGTTAATTCACCTTCTTTGTCACTGATACCAATATTCAAATTGATATCTAGAGGGCGATATTTTTGAAAATTTGAGATGAGACTTGGATTCGCTTCGATATTGATCCCTCTGCACCCCTTCTCGTAGAAAGCAGCAGTATTATTTATCAAATAGGGATGGTTGGCTCCGACATCAATATAACTAGGATTTAAAAGACCTCTTGAGCTAAAAACATAATTCACTATGATATCCTCTCCGCATTGAGAGAATGAGGTTTTGGCATACCTCCTCTTGAGTCTTTGATTCCCGGGTTTTAATATTTGTTTTAAGTAAGCTCGCATTGGTGAAGCACTCGCAACCTGACTGAACCCAGTCTTCTTCTAAATTATACCAATATTCGGTTGGCAAATAAGGCATCCGCTTGCAGGAGTTCATTCGATGAGGATCGATGCCCTGGGGAGATTTCCAAAAGGATAAAACCATTTTCTTCCATAAGCCCGTAAATATCCTGAAAAACAGAAGATCCAATATAAAGTGGTTTAAATGATAATTCAATCCATATGTATTTAGTCCGGGCCAAGGTATCCTTTCCTCCTTTAAGTACAAGATGTTCTACACCTTGCACATCAATTTTGATCAGATCGATCGCAGGGAATTGAGTCTCTTCCATTATCGAATCAAGAGTTCGGCTGGTTACATTTTCCTTTTTGGCAAGCTTAACGTTTACATTAGACAATTCCTCCATTTCGGATTTGAACACTAACATGGAAGAGGTTTCCGCAAACTCATTTATTTGAAATTCTATACTTGCTCGATCTTTATCAGACAAAGCATTTTGAAAAATTATGAAATTCTTCCGGTTAAACTTAGTTTGCAAAAAACCAGATAGTTCAGCGATTGGTTCAATCAATACAGCCTTTGCAATATCATAGTGCTTTTCCAATTGGTCAATAAAGGCACCCCTGTGGGCCCCTATGTCGATAATTGAAATGCTTTTGAAACCACTCAGGTATTTGGTTAGATAGGTTTCAATTTTATCCTTTTGAGAAGTCTTAAGGAGTGATTTCAATTTATTTTTTAGATATTGGAGCCCTTTAGCCATTTCTCTTCAATAGTTCTCTTGCCCTATCATAATTCGCCTTCATAAGCAAATAAATTATTCTTCTTAGCTTGCTCGTACTAAAGTTGTAATAGACATACTCTTTATAATATCTCCAAAAGTTTTTATAATCTTTTTTTGATACAATAATTGATATCAATTCATTAGTAATATTCTTTACGTGAGCAATAAAATAGTGTCTATATTTTTTGTCAAAATAGTTTATGTAAAACCTGTATGTAGGAAGTTGATTTATCAGTGTTCTTTCCCTTGCCACCATCGACCAAATACCCCCTTTATGCTTTCTATAAACACTCATTACATCGTCAATGTATTTTATTTTTCCAAATTGAGCATTGTGCAAATCAAGAGTATAATTATTCATAAATGAATAATATTGTTCTGGGAATTTCTTAAAGTGCTCATTTCGAAATACACATGTCGCCGTGTATATAAATTCCCCCTTTGCAAGGTCTTCAAAGGTAGAAATTCCTCGTTGTCCAAATTGGTTCGAATAGGTTACGCTTTCAGGGTTATCTTCATTTAAGATTCTAGCATTATGAAAGCAAATAGCAAAATCAGGGTTGGCTTCCAAAAAATCAACTTGTTTTTTGAGCTTGTACGGGTCAATCC